>Ga0272443_10000065_pt1 | contig 212713 bp, 178 predicted proteins | sample SSMAcet12_FD_193581 | JGI IMG/M metagenome (GOLD analysis project Ga0272443, IMG submission 193581) | Marine sediment archaeal communities from Little Sippewissett salt marsh, Falmouth, MA, United States - SSM-Acet-12 | ecosystem: Environmental > Aquatic > Marine > Wetlands > Sediment ... | reverse complement strand
CGCTTCTGCTGGTGCACGGCCTGGGCGATTCGGGGATATCGTTCGAGGATGCCTTCCGGTACGATTTTCTCGATAAATACAATATAATAGTCCCCGACCTGATCGGTTACGGGCGCAGTTCCGGAGCGGCGAATATTGACGATTACGGCTATGAGGCGCAGGTCGATAATCTTTGGCGGCTGATAAAGAAGCTGAATTTAAAGCGCGTGATCGCGGCCGGGCACTCGATGGGCGGCGATATCACGACGATGCTGTGTCACTCGGACAGCAACGGCGTCATCAGGAAATATATATCAATCGAGGGGGATGTTACCCAGTATGATCTGACGATTTCGCGGGCGACGGTCAAGGCGCTCGACCGATTCGATTTCGAGCGCTGGTATGAGCACGATTTCAAACAGAAACTTGTCTGGGAAAAACTCGGGGCGCTTCGCTCGGGGCGGCTGTATTATGCCTCGCTGGCTTTCTGCCGCGTGGAGGCGTTTGTCGCCAATGCCCGCGAACTGGTGCGGCGGAACACGTCGATGGAAGGCAAATTCAAGAGCGAGATCGGGGCGATGTTTATCAATCTCGATCTGCCGAAAGTGTTCTGTTACGGAACCAAAAGCCTGGCGCGGTCATCACTGAGATTTCTCGATGAGAATAATATACCGCTGAGGGCTTTCGAGGGGGCGGGACACAGCCCGATGAGCGATTACCCTGACGAATTTTATAAATTCGTGAGTGAATATATAGATAAATAAAATATATACTGTCAGTTTTTGTCACGCAAAGTGGCGGCGATAAAGCCCTGATGGCCCTGCTGGGGGTATTCGAATACGACATCGCCGCTTTCCAGATCGATCAGAATGATTTCATCCGGGGCATAGTCCACCGCCACGGCCATCATATATTTACCGTCGGGGGTTATAATCATCTTATGGGGTTGAAAACCTTTGCTTTCGAGATCTATATTCTGTGCCGGCAGTTCGGTTTCTGTATTGTACACATAGATGATCTGTTCCTGCGGCGCATAACCGCTGGCCGGTATAATGACGATGTACATACGTTCTCCATCGGGGCTGACGGCGATGTCGGCGGAGTATGGATCGAAATATAAATCGGGGATTTGTTTCAGGATTTTCATTGTCGGGCTGCCGATATCGGAGATACAGACAAGATGGTCGCCGTCGCCTGTGCCATGGAAGACGACTTTGTTTTTGCTCTCGATCGGTATGGCTTTTTCGATTTTTATCTCGAATGGAAATCTTTTGTATCCCTCTTCAAGCGTCGTCTCGGTGATGAGATCATAAACGACCAGCACGTTGCCGTTATGACCGAATTGAACGGTATGCGTGTATGCCAGATAGCGTGACTCGGGGCCGAAACAGCAATTTGCGACATCTGTGTCGAGATGAACGAGCCCGTAATCGGGGACGCCGCGCACTTCAAGCGTGAATCTGCTTTCGGGGGATATATAAGGGTCGTATCCTCCGGTGGGGCCATCGATATATTTGAGAAGGGATACGTAATGCGAATTGGGGGAGACATCCACCGAGGCGGCCGGGCCGAGATTGTGGACATATTTGTTGCTGTCGAGATCGAGTATCAGGCAGTCATAATTCAGCGCCCTGATAACCAGCGATTCGTTGTTGCCGATAGCATCATAGACATAGCCGAAGGTATCCGGCACGATGTAGCTTTCGAATTTTTCCCGGTCGGCGTTGAAACAGGCGATTTGCTCGCTGAATCGCGAGCTAATGTAGAATAGCCGGTCGGTGGTTCGACGTGATGTGTCGGTCGAGTTGTCGCTGCAGGCGATGAACAGGATGGAAATGCCGATCAGCAATATTGATACAATACGAAAATACCGCGGTCTCATATTAATTCTCCCTTTTAAGTATTTTAAAGCCGATATGAACATATTGTATCAATGGGAGATGGTATTGTCAATATCTTTTTGGGCGGAAAGATGACTTTTATATCACATATTTCGATACAGCGAGATGCCGGGGGCCGTTACGGATTCGAGCCGAAACGGCCTATGCCCGGTAGATTTTTACGTCGCCGAAAGTCGTGTTGGCCGAAATATGGATTTTGGTGACGGCCGAATCGTAATTTTCGGTCTGGTTCTGGAGCCTGTTCGAGATGCCTGATTCCCTGTTGCCGAAAATGTGAACATCACCGAAAGTCGTTGCGCCGTAGGCGAAAGCTTCCATATCGCCGGGGACGATGATGGTTATGTCGCCGAAAACGCCGGATACGCGCATGCGGTTGATCGCCGTTTTGAGTTTGGCGCCGGCGAGGTTGAGGTCGATATCGCCGAAGGTGGTCTCGAATGTAAGGCTGTCGGCCTCGCGATCCCTGAGATCGATTTTGAGATCGCCGAAGACTTTCGAGATGTTGCCGGGAATCTGCGATCCGGTCAGCGTTTCGGCGTCATCGAAAGATCCGGTCGATTTTTTGCCGGTATGTCTTACGATCAGGGCGATGCCGATTATGATCAGGATCACCGGCCAGAGGTCGCGCAGGAAGCGGCGAACCGAGTAGTCGAGGAAGTCCAGATTGTTCACCAGCAGGACGGCCCCGATAAGCAGGATCAGAAATCCCCAAAATTCTCTTCTGTTCAGCATAAGATTTTCCTCCGTCTGAAAGGACTTACGGTAAAATGCCGCAAAAAGTTACAAATGGCAATAAAAAGATATTCGGGGAGGAATGTGATTGGGGGGGATAAACTGCGCTTGACATAATCGCAACTAAAGTATAATATTGGGCGGCTTGACAAATAAGAATATGAGAAAGGAGCGCCTATGGCCAGATCATTTACCGAAATAACGGACCTCACGAAGGACGAAGTTTTCGAAGTTTTCGAATTGTGCCGCAAGATGAAGAGCGGTGAAATCTCTCCCAAACCCCTGGCCGGCAAATCGGCGGCCTGTATTTTCACCAAGGCCTCGCTGAGGACGAGGGTGTCGTTCGAGGTTGGTATCAACGAGCTGGGTGGTAATGCCCTGTATATCACCGACAAGGAAATCTCGATCGGCAAGCGCGAGTCGGTTCATGATGTGGCCAAGGTATTGTCGCGCTATGTGGGTCTGATCATGATCCGCACTTTTGCCCACAGCGACGTTACCGGTCTGGCGGAGCATGCCGAAGTGCCGGTGGTCAACGGTTTGACCGACCTGGTTCACCCCTGCCAGATAATGGGCGACTATTTCACGATTCTGGAGCATCGTAAAAAGGACAAATTCCGTATCGCATATCTCGGCGACGGCAATAATATAACCAACAGCTGGCTGAATCTCGCCAGCCTGATTCCGATCGATTTCGTGATCGGTACCTCTCCCGACACTCTTCCGGACGAAGGTCTTGTCGAGAAGGCCAGGCAGAACAAAGATAGCTCGGTTTTGATAACCCACGATCCTAAAGAAGCGGTTAAGGATGCCGATGTAATCTATACAGATGTCTGGGCCTCAATGGGCCAGAAAGATCAGATTAAGGAGAAAGAAGAACAATTACGTAACTTTCAGGTAAATACGGCGCTTCTGTCCGGAGCCAAACCTGATCATGTGGTTATGCATTGCCTTCCGGCCGAGCGGGGGAGAGAAATCACTGACGAAGTCATGGATGGACCTCACGCGATCGTGTTCGATGAGGCGGAAAACAGGCTGCATATTCAGAAGGCGATAATGGCCTTTCTGCTGCAACAATAAAAGGCCGTAAAACGAGGCCGGCTTCCGGAAAAGTGTCGCGAAAGGAGAGGCACTATGCATCCTAAACGATCAATTCCGGGAATCGGCCTTATGTTTCTGGCCGTGATGGTATTCCTCATGGCGGGTTGCTCCGATGACGACAATCCGTTACCGTCCGCCGGACAGGTCAATGGCTCGTTCGACGATCCCGAATTTTTACTGGTCCAGGATCAGGTCGAGGATTTTCTTACTTCGACCGAACAGATGTTCATCCTGGGGCTGGACAATGTTTATCAACTTCCGACCGACACCGAATACGTACGTAACATGTATGGCCCGATGGGTCCGGACGATATCGTCCAGTATGATTATGCCGGCGGCTGGCATGTTACCTATATCGCTCATTTCAATCCTTTCGCCGATGATTTCTTCAGAGATTCGGTGCAGTTTCAGGTGAATTCGCAGCCGGTCGAGGATCCCGATGGTCTTGATTGGATGCAGTACATCCGTTACTGGGGTTATACCAGCAACGTAACCACTCAGACACATACCAACCAGAGCGGTTATGTCAATTTTCAGTTCGAGAATCTTGACGAGAATTATGCGACCGTCAACGGTTTCAATAATACGCTGGTCGAGTGGAACTATGTCAGCGAAGATTCGACGGTCGAAGCGGTATTCGATATGGACATGACCGTAGCCGATGTGGTTATCGGACAGGTTCCGTCCTATGGCTGGATTTCCGGCTGCCCGCTCGAGGGTAATATGACTTTTGGTATCGAGCAGGCCTACAACGTCAGTATCGGCGAAACGAATGATTTCCGTGTCCGCAGCTGGGATGTCTGGGTCACTTTCGATATGGGTGTGGCCGATATCAGTATCAGCAGCGAAAACGAAATCTGGAATTTCCAGTGTGACGTCTGTAATCCGGCGGTTATATACTAAAATGTAAACTGCAAATTTGTAAGAGCCCGGCCTGTAGTCGGGCTTTTTTTTTGCGGTGTTGACAGGCGGAGAAAAAGTAATAAATTAGATGTCATGAAAGAAGTCGCGAAATACTCGGGTTGTTTTGTCTGCGGTCAGCAGAACGATATCGGTCTCAAGGCAAGGTTTTATTTTGACAATGATCGGGCGGTGACGGAGTATACGGCCGACCGCCGTTTCGAGGGATATCATGACATATTCCACGGCGGCATCACGGCAACGCTTCTCGATGAAGTCATGATAAAGGCGCTGCTGGCGAAGGATATCTATGCCCTGACGGTCGAGTTGACGGTGCGTTTTCACCGGGCGGTGTTTATCGGTGAGAAGCTTTCGCTGGTCGGTTATCTCGAGAAGCAAAAGGGGCGGCTTTATATCACCTCCGGTGAGGTCACGAACGGTGACGGTGAGAAGGTGGCTACGGCCTCCGGGAAATATGTGGAGGTGAAGGCGGATATGAAGGGTAAGCTCCTGGAATCGCTCGATACTTAAACATTCGGCATCGTTGCCCGTCTATAGATTAACAAAAAAATATTGCCGGAATGTAACCGGAACGGCACTTTTTTACGTATTATCCACTGAGATATAATTACATCCGGAAAGCGAATTTTATATTATAGCAGGGGGTGGGCAACCATGACCAGAACAGCCGCACTTGTAACCGTCACTTTTTTAATAATTGCCTCGAGCGCCGTATCCGGCGATTGGTACCTGTTGGACATAAACAGTTCAATCGAACTCGAAAAGGCTAATTCGACTGTCGATTTTGCCCGGGGAAGAATGGGTGATGCATTCATTGTCGAGCTTGACGATACCGGCGCCGGGCGGCTTAAATCGGCCGGTTTGACGCTGCGCCGTGCGGCGGAGAATGTTGATCTCGAGCGGTTGTATCTTTTGTATCCGGTGACGGGCGGGATGCAGAAAGGGGTTTTGTATCCGGAGCCTCTGGCGGTCAGTAAGGAAACTCAACTGGTCGATCTTACCCGGTCGGCGGCGGATGTTGCCCGCAAGGGCGGGTATATGGCGGTACCGCTTGATGAGCTGGAGACGCCCCTGTTTTATAACCCGCCGGTGACGGCGGCGCCGATGGAGGATTATTATCCGCTCGATACGCTGGCTGATTATGTCAGCCAGGATTCGCTGTACAGTTTCGACACGCGGCTCGAGCAGTTCTACACCCGGTATATTACTTCCGATTCGATTCATCAGGCCCGCGACTGGCTGGTGAGCAAATTTCTCGAGTTCGGTTATACCGATGTAAGCATCGACACTTTTGTGGCTTACGATACCGACTGCCATAATGTGATCTGTTTTAAGCCGGGTTCGGTCGAACCGGATAAAATAATAGTTGTCGGCGGCCATTACGATTCATATAACACCCAGACCTCGCCGTGGATATTCGCCCCCGGCGCCGACGACAACGGCAGCGGGACCTCGGTTGTCCTCGAACTGGCCCGGGTATTCAGGAATGTCGATACCCGGAAGTCGATTCTTTTTGCGGCTTTCTCGGCGGAAGAAGTGGGGCTGGTCGGGTCCGACTATATGGCGGGATATTTATACAATGACGGCGCCGATCTGGAGTGTATGCTGAATTTCGATATGGTGGCATATAACCCGGATGAAGTCGATAATGTCAGCCTGTTCAACACCTCTTCGCCCGTTTATTCTTATGTTCTCAGGGATGCCGCCCTGCGCGTCTCGACACTTCTGCCGAGCCTTCCGGGTCCGAGCGGCGCCTCCGATCATGTGTCATTTTCCAATTACGGCTACATGGTGTCGTATGTGCAGGAGGGGGATTTCAATTTCCCCGGCTGGCACACCGATATCGATATTTCCAGCCGGCTCAATTTCTCGTATTTCGAGCAGGTTGTCCGTATGACGGCGGCGGCGGTCGGTCATATTGACCGGGCGGCGGGGGTGACACCGATCGACGAGGTACTCGATTTCGGCGACGGGCAGGCTTTACGGCTGGTCTGGAACACATGCAGTGATTATACTTACAAGGTGCTGTATGGAACGGTCTCGGGTGAATACACCGATACGGTCGATGTGGCGCCCGGCGAATGCAGTTATGATCTGACCGGGTTGACGGCGGGGGAGACGTATTATTTCGCGGTGTATGGTATCAACACCGAGGGTGTCGGGCCGCTGTACATGATCGAGAGCAGCGGCGAGTCATTTGTCGAACCGAGAACGCCGACCGGGCTGGCGCTGGAACCGGGTTATCAGAAGATATCGCTGGAATGGAACTCGAACAACGAACTCGATCTTGACCATTACCGGATTCTGCGGAAAACCGAGGGGAGCGGCTGGACGGTTGTCGCCGACGATGTTTTTGACCCTGCCTATGATGATTTAACGGCTTTGGGGCATGTCGAATATGATTATATGGTGCTGGCCGTGGATCAGGACATGAATATATCGGACAGCTCGCTTATTGTCGGCGGTATGGCGGCGACTTTCGACTACCCGCTTTTGTTCGTGGATGAAACCGCCTCGGGTGGCATGACCAACCCGTCGGAAGAAGATCAGGCCGCTTTCTATGATTTTGTATTCGGCGAAGTTAATTACGGTACATACGAGGTGGGCGGCGGTGTCAGTCATCTCGATCGCCTGACGGCGGGACAGTATGAAAATATGTACTGGATCGACGACGACCTGTCGGTTCATATGTTTTCCGGCTCCATGGATACGGTCGGCTGGTTTCTTGATTATGAGACCAATTTTCTGCTGGCCGGGTGGCAGACGTTGTATTATCTCGCCGGGGGGATCGCTCAGGGTCCCGGATATTTCGTTTATGACAATTTTAGAATTACGCAGATTGAAGTAAATGACAATTTTGAGTTTGTCGGCGCGACCGGGTTAAACGGCTGGCCCGATCTGGAGACCCGTGATGCACCATTCGGCGGACTTCTTCCCAATATCGCCGTGATGGATATCGAGGCGGGCGCGGAAGTGATTTATACGTATAATGCGAGCAACGGCAATCCCGCGTTCGAGGGACGCCCGGTGGGAGTGATCTATGACAGCGGGATGGGGAAGAGGATCGCGCTCGGTTTCCCGATCTATCATCTCACCGAGAGCAGCGCCGCCGCGCTCATGGCCAAAATCGCCGATTATTTCGCCATCGCGCCGTTCATTTTATATGGAGATATTAACGGCGACGAGGGTATAAATTTACTGGATGCGGTTTATTTGATAAATTACCTTTACCGGGGAGGGCCGGGTCCGTCCAGCCTGAACCAGGCGGATGTCGATGCGAGTTGTGGGGTTAATTTGCTTGATGTTACGTATTTAATTAATTATTTATACAGGAACGGACCTCAACCTCAACCGGGATGTGTCGAGTAGTAATTTTATGAAGCTGATACGACAGGTTATATATACGGCAGTTGTTTTACTGATTGTTTCGTCGCTTGCTTCGGCTTTCAGTCTCAAGCAGATGGGCCGGATTCCGATCGAAAGGGAGACGAAAATATACGGGCGGTCATCGGGGAACATTATCACGGTCGACGGCAACAAGGCGTCGTTTTATGACCGCCGCTGGAATGTCCGCGATACGCTTGTCTGGGACAGCGTTCACGAAATGGTAATTGCCGACAACGGTCTTTATTATGCGTTCGTGGAAAACGATGTCGAGACATTGTCCGATTCGGCCGGCTGTACCGGTATCGTATATGACCGTCGCCGCATTCCGCTCTGGGGGGCGTTCGATCTTCCCGACGGCGAGCATTATCTGGCCTCGTCGGGCGATTATTTCGTGACCGTGACCGGGACGCCCGGCTATTACGATTTTGAAATTCACCTGAGCAACAAGTGCCTTCCGGTGGTAAGCTACAAGATAGAGTTTTTCGAAAAAATTTATTTTTCGGATGACGGCCGGTTTTTCTTTGTCGATTGCGGTTTGAAGGGGGGGCGGCTGTTCGATAAATCGGGCCGGTTGATCGACAGTGTCGATGCCCAGCAGTGTTTCGACTTTTCCGAGGACGGTGAGCTGTATGCCTGTTATAATCAGGGTATGGTGGATGTTTACAGGAATGGGGAAGAATATTCCAAAGTTGATGTCGATAAACTGCTTATTAAAAATATGGTCGTGCGCCGGGATATAAATCGTCTTATCAGCGCCCACCATCATGTGGTTGTTTCTCACCGGCTCGATAACGGCGAGCAGATCTGGATGTATGGTCCCGAGATAGACGAGTCGCGGTTCGTTTCGATGGATATGTCGCCCGACGGGCGTTTTGTTGCCTGTGGCGTGGATGTCAATGAGGGGCGCAAGGTCGAGAAAGAGAAGAGACATGTCCGGGGTTATGTATATGTTTACGGCGTGGAGGGCCAGGCGGTCGAAAGAATGCTGTTCAGGTATTCGAATTATATCGACGGGACGCCGACAGTCGTTTTCGGCCCCGACAACCGGACCATGTATGTGCGTACGAGCGATATGCTTTATGTTGTCGGTATTTTCTAAATTCTGAATTAATTTGCATAATCGGCAAATTCATTTTCCAACAGTCTGAATTATGTTTTTGGCCCCAACGGGGACGTATTTATATATTGTTGTCGGGCATGGGTTTGTGTGTTTCCCGAGATTGGCGGGCGGGTGGGCACCGGTCTTGCTTGTATCTGTCCCAAAGCATAATTTTCGAGGAATAGCCATGAAGCCAAATCTTGTTGTCGTGAAGAGAACCGAAATTGTCCCGCTGATGGATTTCGATCGGGGCCGGGTTGAGTATCTTGTATCGCAGATAGAAAACAGCGGTTGTATTCGTAATCCTTTCGCCTTGGCCCGGGTTTCGAAAGGCCGGTTTTTGCTGCTCGAGGATTCGTCGGTGATGGAGGCATTGCGGCGGCTTGGAATCGAGTATGTTCCGGCTCAGGTTATTACGTTTAGGAAGACGCTTAAATTCGATGCCGGGTTGTATGCCGGGCGAATATCGATTGCCGATCTCAAACGGTTCGGCGATATGTTCCCTCGAGCTTTCTATATGACCGATCAGGCGCTTCCGGAAAATTATGATTCTCACAGTGTTGTTGTCAGAATTCATAAAAGCGACGAACCCGAATTATGGGTGTATTTTTTCAAGGATCAGTCGGGTCATCTTCCGCCGGCATTATTTTCATTCCTGAATTATCTTGATCACAAATGGTCGTTTTGCTGCGGTAATTCTCCCGCCCGTGTCAGGCCGGTCAACACCCGGAGTGATGATGAGCTGTGGCATATCGAGGGGCTCAACATAAATGTCTCGGATATCCTGTTTGCGGCCGATCATGGTTTTCGGTTTCCGTCGCGGATGTTAAAATTCAATTGCGGCCGCCGTATAATCGGGATCGATTACCCGCTGGATGTTCTCTGCGAGCATGTTCCGGTGGCGCAAAAAGAGCAGTTTTTGCATGACCTGATAAATATGAGAGTCAAGGCCGGTTACAGCGATTATTTTAAAAGCGGTGTATATCTTCTAAATTATTGATTTCTCCTGCAAAAAACAGTTGAATCATAAGGACGCGGAATATAAATTACGTCCGTTATGGTGCAGATTGACAGATCGCTTTGTCTGAAATGCGGCGGGTGTGTTCCGCTCTGCCCGGATGATGCCCTATCTCTGGTTTTTAATCAACTTATATGCGATGCCGATTTATGCACGCTGTGCGGGGTCTGTATCATGTTTTGTCCGGTCGGCGCCATGGTGGAGGGTGAGACGGTTGAAGTATGATGCGGTGGTAATCGGGGCCGGACCGGCCGGATCGATGGCAGCCTATGAAATCGCCGCCGCCGGTCATTCGGTGCTGATGGTGGAGAGAGATGCAAAACCGGGAATACCGCTGTGCTGTGCCGAGGGGGTCGGCCGCTTTTCATTCGATAAACTGATAACACCCCGGCAGGAGTGGATCTCGACATCGATCGACGGCGTGCGGGTGGTTGCGCCGGATGGTTCGACCGCGGTCGTTTCTTATCCGGGGGCGGGGTATGTGCTCGACCGCCGTAGATTCGATTTCGACCTGGCCCGGCGCGCGGTCGAGGCGGGTTGCCGGCTCGAGTGCAACACCAGCGGCGAGCGATTGCGGGGCAACGGGGATTGTTTCGAGGCGATCGAGTTAATGAAGTCATCCGGCGAGAGGGAGACGGTGGAGGCGGGGATATTTATTGCCGCCGACGGGGCCGAATCGGTGGTTGCCCGCCGGGCCGGTATAAATAATGTGATCGATATCGACGAGGTTGAGTCGATTCTGGAATACAGGGTGGAAAATATCTCGCTGGAACCGAATATGATTGAGTTTTATGTCGGCGACAAAGTGGCCCCGAAAGGATATCTCTGGGTTTTTCCCAAATCGGCCGACTCGGCTAATATAGGTCTCGGGTTGATTTCGAAGACAAAGCGAAGCGATCTTACGGTGAGTCTGCTCGACAGTTTTTTGAAGAAAAATTATCCCGGTGGGGTGGTCACGCAGAAAATTGCCGGTATAACGCCCAAATATATGGGTCGGAAGATGTTTCGGCTCAATAATCTTCTGACCGTCGGGGACGCCGCCCGGGCGCTCGATTCGCTCACCGGGGGCGGGATTGTCAACGCCATGCTTTCGGGCAAATTGGCCGGGCGGGCGGCGGCGGTGTATCTTTCGAGAGAAATCGACGGTTACAGGGAACTGGATAAATTGTATCCGGGTCGTTTTCTGGAGCTGAAGGGCGACGAGTTGTCGCTTTATTTTAAATTGAAAAATGTATATAAGCGCCTGGATGACGGCGATTTTATCGATGTCATCAAGGCGCTTAACGAATATTTTTCGGAAAATGGGACTGAAGGGATTAATGCCGGCAAGTTACTGGCCGGTCTTATTAGAACACGGCCGCGGCTGATCCGGCTGGTCAAATACCTTCTTTAGATAGATGGCGGTTAGCCGGAGAGCCGGCCGACCATGGCCATCAGTCTGGATTTATCGCGGGCCGCTTTTTTCTTATGAATAACATTACTCTGTGCGGCCTTGTCGATTACGCTCATGACGTCGTTAACCATTGTCTCGGCTTCCGCTCTGGTTTTACAGTCGCGAAGGGCCTTGACCGATCTTTTCATACGCGAACGCACCGCACGGTTGCGTTCTCTGTCTATGACCGATGTTTTCATCCGTTTCTTGCAAGACTTATGATGCGGCAAAATCCTTTCCTTTCTATCTGTCGTTTTTTAGAGCCTTTTAATATATAAATTATTTATATTTTGTCAATGGATAATAGTTCAGATAAATCAATCGCCGCCTCGGCCGGAAAAGTCTCGGCGGCGACCGCGTTTTCGCGGGTGCTCGGTCTGGTCCGGGAACAGGTGGTGGCGTATTTCTTCGGCGCCGGGATGGCCACCGACGCTTTCGTGGCCGCTTTCAGAATTCCCAACCTTCTGCGCGACCTGTTTGCGGAGGGGGCGCTGTCATCGGCGTTCGTGCCGGTTTTCAAGGACAAACTGGTTAAATCGGGCAAAGCGGAGGCGTTTCGGCTGGCCAGTTTGACGATTTCGGCGCTGCTATTGATAGTCGGGCTGGTCGTTGCGGTCGGAATAATCGTATCGCCGGGGATCGTGTATATTTCGGCCAAGGGTTTCACGGCCGACCCGGCCAAATTCGACCTGACGGTCAACATGACACGGCTGATGTTCATATATTTGCTGATGGTTTCGGTTTCGGCCGTCATGATGGGTATTCTCAATTCGGTCGGCCGCTTCGGAATTCCGGCCCTGTCGCCGGCCCTGTTCAATATCGGGATGATTCTCGCCCCGGTTCTGTTATATGAGTATTTCAGCATACCCATTTATACGCTGGCGGTGGGGGTAATCATTGGCGGAATCGGGCAACTGGTGTTCCAGGTGCCGTCTCTGCTGAAAATCGGTTTTCGTTTTCGGCTGATGGTAAATTTCGCCGATGCCGGGATACGGAGGATAATCCGGCTCATATCGCCCATGATTTTGGGCCTGTCGGCATCGCGGATAAATATCCTGATAAACACGCTTCTGGCCTCGCTCCTGATCGAGGGGGCGATGTCGTATCTAAATTATGCCTACCGGCTGATGCATTTTCCGCTGGGTGTTTTCGGGGTGGCGCTGGGGACGGTGACGCTGCCGAAGGTGTCGGCCGATGCCGCCCGCAACAATCTGGATCAGCTGGTTAAGACGTTCCGCGAGGCGGTCGGGCTGACCCTTTTTCTGGTGGTTCCCTCGGCGGTTTATTTAGCCGGTTTCGGCGGCGACCTGGTGCGGCTGATTTACGAGCGCGGGGCGTTCGACCCGACGGCCACCGGCGAGACGGCGCGGGCGCTTTATTATTATGCATTCGGGCTGGTCGGTTTTGCCGGGGTGCGGGTGGCGGCGCCGGTTTATTATGCGCTCGACGATGCTAAAAAGCCGATGTTTTATTCGATTATTTCGGTGGCGATCAATATTATTCTGAATTTCGTTTTTATCCCGATCTGGGGTTTTGCGGGGCTGGCGGCGGCCACCTCGGCGGCCGGTCTGACGAATTTTATTTTGCTGGTTTACAATATGCGTAAGAAAGTCGCCGGGATCGATTATGCCGATATATTATGGACGGCTTTCAAAATTATATTTGGATCCATAGCGGCATTTATTATAATAAAACTGCTCGATATTCCTCTGTTAATTGCTCCGGGAAATATAACGGGTAAAATCATGGTTGTCGGCCTTCAGATTGCCGGGATGGGTTTGCTTTACCTGGTCCTTATGCGGCTGATGAATGTGGGTGAAGTCAAAAAGGTCCTGGCCCTGATTGGGCTGAAAAAATAAATTTAAGACGGAGCCCGGTTGGCGAGAAAATATCCGGCTATAACGGCGCTGGTCGCAGTGGTCGCCGGGATAGTGCTTGCCGACATCTTCGATATTGCATCCTGGGTATTTTTACTGGCGGCGCTATCCTTTCTGACATTGCTGACGGCACTATACACCAGGGGGAGACTCCTCGGGGCGGGAGTTGCCGGTCTGGTTATGCTCCTATTGCTGTCGGCATTCAATTATACTTTTCGTATTAAGACCTTCCCGCCGGCGCATATCGTCCATTACCTTGACGACAGCCGGCCCTATACCGTTTACGGCACCGTGGATGGCTGGCCGACACTGGCCGAGAACCGGACCAATATGATTCTGTCGGTCGATTCGCTGTCGTATGGGGGGCGGACGCAGCGGTCGCTGGGGCGTTTGATGCTCAGAATAAACAGCGAGACGACGGCGGTCGGTTACGGTGACCGGGTATATTTCGAAGCCAGTTTATATCCCCTCAGGGGCGGAGGCAACCCGGCCGGATTGGATTACAAGCGGTATTTGAATCTCAAGGGAGTTTTCGGGGCGGCGTATCTGCCCAATCATTATGCTCTCAGAATCGACCCGGTCGGCCGGGGTCATTTTTATTCGCTGGTCGATGATATCCGCGGTTTCATTCTGAGGGTATTCGATGAATGCCTGGGCCGGGAGGCATCGGCGATGGCGGCCGGTTTCCTTATCGGTTACACGCGTGATATATCGGCCGATGTGTACACCCTTTTTCGCGACAGCGGGACATTGCATCTTCTGGCGGTATCGGGATCGAATGTGGGACTGGTGGTGCTGGTGTTTTTGTTTCTGCTTAGATTTTCGTCGATAAAACCGTACGCCCGGACCATAATCCTGCTGATAGTTATAGTTGTCTTCTCGTTTCTGGCCTACAATCAACCCTCGGTGGTCCGCGCCTCGGTTATGGCGGCGCTGGTTTTGATCGGGCGCGGCCTTCAACGGCGGGTTGATTTGAACAATATAATAGCCTCGGCGGCGCTGATAATTCTGCTTTTCAAGCCGACCGATCTTTTTGATATCGGATTTCAGCTTTCTTTTATCACGGCCTGGGGTTTGATTTTCTTTCTGCCGAAGTTGACACCGTTGTTCAGGCCGATCGGGGGTCGATGGTACTATAAGTACCTAATTTTTCCATTGCTTGTATGTTTCGTGGCGCAGGTGATGTCGATGCCGCTGACGGCCTATTATTTCCAGCGTTTCCCGTTGATTTCATTTGTCTCCAACCTGATAATCGTGCCGATGGTGAGTATTATCGTGGTGGGGGAAATGGTCCTGCTGTTTGCCTACATGATTCTTCCCCATGCCGGGTTGTTTTTCGGATCGCTGTTGAATCCGTTGATTACGGCGACATTGTGGCTGTTGCGTATTTTCGGGTCGGGGGAGAGCGGATTTTTGATCAAGTTTCATTTTCCGGCCGGTTTCATGATACTGTACTATCTGTTGGTTGTCATTCTTTCCATGACGGTTTATTCGCGGCGCATGCGGAGAATCGCCGTTTTGTATTTACTACTGGCCGCCAATTTAATCGTGATTTTCGCCTGGCCCGGTTCGGACCGCCGTGAAAGCATTATGGTTTTTTCGGCCTCGGGAGGGCTGGCGGCGCTCAACCGGATTGGTTCGCCCCATTTGATTTTGAGCGATCCGGGTGTGAAGGATTATTTGATAACCGAGAAAATGCTCGTGCCGTATCTGGAGGGCGAGAATATTACTCCGGAGGTTCTGTTTGTTTTGTCGGCCGATTATCAGAGTTTGCGCGAGACGCATTATGTATGCGGTTTGTATGATTCGATGTCGGTTTATTTGCCCGCGACGTCCCGGCCGGCATTTACCGATATATGCCATGGAGGACGGAAGAGCCCTGCGGCGAACACCGTCGCCTATTATGATGAGGCGCTTCGGCCGATTGACCGACAGCTGTATGATGTGGTTGTCTGCGGTCGGGCGGTGATCTACAAATATGAGAATTCGAGGCTGATTTTTGCGGGGAATAATTGTAATCCGGGTGAACTGGCGGGATTGCTTCCGCCGGACAGTTGTCCCTGTGTTATGGTCAAGCCGGTTCTGAATATTGCCGATCTCGAGGCACTCCTGTCAAATGAGGATAAAAATTGGCCTATTATTGTTTGTAATCGCCTTACTTCGACCGCGGCCGGTTATCTCGAGAATGGCCGTCCGGTATCGTCGAATATACCGGAACTCGTTGAATTGTCAAAAGTTGGTGCGGTGGAGCTGGTTCTCGACGGCGGGCTGGTGAAGTTGAAGAATTAGAAGAATCATATCAATTGGCGGTTAAGATTAGCGCCATATTTCCCGATAAAATGAAAGAAATATAAGAACCAAGAGGATTTCCCGGTTCGCACCCGGGAGTTGCAGAGATATATTATGAGTTTAACTGGGAACCTGAAAACAGTATCATTTTCCGACATTCTTCAGCTTCTGGCCACCGGCAAGAAAACGGGGATCTTACAGTTAATGACGAAGGCGAGGCAAAAGGAAATTGCCTTCGAGAACGGAAATATCATCCATGCTTCGTCGATTAACGCCACTGAAGATTTGCTGGGTAATCTGCTGCTGAAGCGCGGCAAGATATCCAAGACGGACCTCGAGAAGGCCATCAGCCTGCACAAGGAAACCGGTCGTCAGCTCGGCACCACGCTGGTGGATATGAACCTGTTCGACAAGGACGAAATCATCGAATGCCTCAAGATGCAGATCGAGGAGATCGTGTATAACCTGTTCAGCTGGCAGGAGGGCGAATTCAAATTCGTCGAGGGAGCCAAGCCGAAGAAGATTCTCCTGCCGATCGAATTGAGTACCATGAATGTCATCATGGAGGGAACGCGCCGGATCGACGAATGGGTTGAGATACAGAAGGTGCTGCCGCCGGATGACGTCAAGCTGTGTTTGACCCTGTCACCGAAGACAAAAAAAGACGAAGTGCGCATGACGCTCGACGAGTTCAAGATTTTGTCGCTTATCAACGGCGAGCGCACCCTTCCCGATATAATCGAATCATCGCCGATCGGCGAATTTGTCACCTGCCGTTCGATGTATAAACTGATTATTTCCGGGCTGGTGCAGTCGGCGGGCAAGCTCACTCCCGAGAACCAGGTGGTCGAAAACGAAGAGGAAACGATTCTTTCGATTCTTTTCTCGCTTTACAACGGTTGTTTTTACCGTATTCGTTCGATGGTCGAGGAAATCGTGGGCGACGGCAACCCGATGTTCAACCGGTATCTGTCGAGTTTTCGCAACGGTTTTCTAATATATTTCCCCGGTTTCGATCCCGGTACCGAACTGTCTCCGACATTCGATAAATTTTATACCGAGATACTCAAGATTCCGGCGCCGGTGCGGATGCATGTCGTTATGAATGCGCTTGAAAACATGCTCAGCAATCAACTTGAATATGTGTTTTATTTTCTCGGTGTCGGCGTTTATCGCCGCGCGGCCGGTAAGATCAAGAAGGAGATTACGGCCCCGATGGCGATGCGTCGGGAACTGGTGAAAAGATATAAAATAGGTGATAATCTTGCCAATTCGGTTAAAAAAGCGGATCGGGTTGTGAGACTCGTGAAAGGTGCATCATGATGAAAAAGCTTATAAACATATTTATACTGTTTATCATAGTGGGGGTATTGTCACATGAGCCGGCCCATGCAACTTTGAATCCCGAGGGTCTTTATTCGACGACGGCCATAATTAATGTGGTTGTTTTGCTCTGTGCGGCCGGTTGCCTTATCTGGTCACTGAAAATACTATCGCTGGTCAGGGGTGGGTTGATCTCCAAAAGCTGGCAGATGATTGTTGTCGGTTTTTGTTGTCTTATTGCCGCCCAGTTGACGGTAATCGGGGTTAAGATCGGCTTATTTTTGATCCCCGCCTACGTTTCGACGGCCCTATATCTTTTAATGACAATAACTTGGATGGCCGGATTATACCAGACAAGAAAAGTGCTGGGATAATTTTATTTGATTGACATAAGTTCAATAGGGAGTTATAATTATAAAACGTATAATATGACTCGATTTAATTCTTTGAATATCAATGGCTTGTCGGCCATAACGGAGTAATTATCATGGCCCAGGTTGCGGAACTGGATGATCGAATTGCCAAATGCAACAAGATTTTGAATGAGAATCCCAATTCTCAGATTTTTGCTGCTTTGGCGGAGGCGCATAGAAAGAAAGGCGAGATCGACAAGGCCTTTCGTATTTGCCAGACCGGACTGAAAATCCATTCCAATTATGGTTCGGCCCATATGGTCATGGCCAAAATCAATTTCGATAAAGGCCTTTATGACTGGTCCGAGATGGAGGTTCAGAAGGCTGTCGAGCTGGACGGCCCCAGTCATGCCACCGAGCTTCTGCTGGCTGAAATTTATATTCACCGGGGCGAGTTCGCGCGGGCCGTTAAAAAACTGAATAAACTTCTCGAGGCCGATCCGAACAACAAGCATGTGATCAAGCTGCTCGATTTGGCCAAGAGAATACCGCTCGAGTCGCCGGTTGTCGGACCGGAGGAAAAAGCTGATAGTGCGGCCGGGGAATCTTCCGATGCGGCCGCTGAAAAGCAGGACTCGCCGGTTGAGGCGAAGGTGACGTATAATGAGGTACTGGACTTCATAGAAAGCGTGGCCGGAGTCGAGGGTGTTCTTCTTATAAATCGCGAGGGGCTGGTTGTGGAGCAACGGTGGTCGGACGAGCAGTCGGCCGAATTGTACGCCGCCGTCGCCCGTGATATCGAGAAGACGGTGCAGTCTCAGATTGAGATATCGAATTTTGGCGATTATGACAGCATATTGCTCGAGACGGATAATGATTTGATTATCGAGATGCTGTCTTTGAATGAAAATCTTTTGCTTATAAAAGCCAATAAACAGATTAACCTGGGAACGCTCAGGTTGAAATTGCCGAAGCTTTTGAGCAAATTGGACGAAGATCTTAGTTAGTGGGTAAATAACATGATTGGTAACAAAAAAATTGCTCAGGTTACACTGTTTTCGGCGTTGCTGATAGTTATCCCGATGTTTTATTTCCCGGCCAGATTCGGCATGGATCTGGCAACCGGCTCCTTTACATATTCGATGTTCGAGATCGTTTTTTACGGATTTATTTTTTATATTTTCCGTCCCGCTTCATCCTTGCTTCAGCTTCTGGCCGGGGCCGGGTTGACATTTCTGTATCGAATAGTATTGGGAACGATATCGGGCGTGCTTCTTTCGCTATTTTTCTCGATGGATTTTTCGGTCTCGCTGGCGCTCGGGGTTTCTCGTTATCTGCCGGCCATCGCCTTGCATATTCTGGCGGCACCTTTCGTTATGCGGCCGTTTTTCCTGATTATAGCGGATCAGTCGGCGTATACGGCGCGGCCGCGCGGCCGGGCGCGTCCTCAGAAGCGACCGGATCGGGATAGGGATGTCTCGGCCCAGCCGTATCTTCCCCGATCGGAGAAGCGTCCCGCGACCGGGAAGACCGAAGCGGTTACCGAAACAAAAGGTGGCATGCCGATGTTAGGCGAAAGTGATGGTTTCCAGCGTGCGGTGAGTTATCTCGGTGAACACCAGGCGGTTCTGGTGGCGGCGGCGGTCGATGTCGAGGGATTGACGATGGCCAAGTTTGAGCGGGAGGGTTGCGATCCCGAGCAATGGGCACCGTACACATTGCTTTTTCAGGAAAATAACGAGTCTCTGTTGAAAAAGAACGGCGATGATAATCATATAGACAGGCTCGATCTGCTTTTCGGACCGCGTCGGCTTGTTGTCGTCAAGGTGGATAATTTCAACCTGCTGGTTCTGTGTCGTCATGAGGATGACGAATTGCTCAGCATCAGAATTTCGCAGGCGGCTGATATGATAAAGAAATATGCATCCGAACGCTACGGCCATTTGATGCCGGCAGTCACGGAGGAACGATATGTATCAAATACTTGAAGAACTCAACAAAACCAGTGGAATAACCGGTTCCATGATTGTCGGCAATGACGGCATCGTCATCGCCGCCGATCTTGACACCTCGTTCGAAGAGGAGGCGGTGGGGGCGCTGGCGGCGTCGATAACAAGCAACATTCAGAAGTCGATGGATCGACTTCAGCAGGCATCGCTGGCCCAGGTGACGATCGAGGCCGGGTCGGGCAAGCTGTTTTTCTCGGATGCCGCGATCGGTATCCTGGTTGTAACAGCCGAACAGGATGTCAATATCGGGCTGATACGTTTGGAGATAAAAAACGCGGTCGGTCGAATAAACAGCAATAACTGATATAAAGGGAATTATGGTTTCTATAAACTACGCAACCAGGGAAGTTACCTGCAAGATTGTCTACTATGGGCCCGGATTATCAGGGAAGACGACGAATCTGCAGTATATACATGACAAGGTCCCGGGGAACACGAGAGGCAAGATGATTTCCCTGGCGACCGAGGCCGACCGCACGTTGTATTTCGATTTTCTGCCGATCAATATCGGCCAGATAAGCGGTCTCACGGCCAAGTTCCAGTTGTATACCGTGCCGGGTCAGGTTTATTACAACGCCACCCGCAAGCTGGTCTTGCGCGGCGCCGACGGGTTGGTCTTCGTGGCCGACAGTCAGGCCGACAAGATGGATGAAAACATCGAGTCGATTAACAATATGAAGGAAAACCTCGAGGAATACGGTTACGACATAAAGGACATGCCCATTGTCATCCAGTACAACAAACGCGATTTGCCCAATGTGCTGTCGGTCGAAGAGCTGGAGGAGAAGCTGAATCCTTACGGGTGGAAGCATTTCGAGGCCTCGGCCGTTGTCGGAACCGGTGTTTTCGATACTCTCAAGATGAGTATCAAGATTGTTCTGGACAAGGCAAGGCACGGGGATAAAGGAACCTCGTCGACGAAGCAGGCCGGTGAACCGGAGCAGGTCGAAGTGCAGGCCGCGGCGGCCGAAGGCGGAGGGGCTCAGCCGCCGTCAGCCGCGACACCGCCGGTCGAGACCGCCGCCGATGTGGCTGCGGCTCCGGTCAAGGAAAGCGAAGCGGTCAGGGAAGCGGCTTATGATGCCGAGGTCGAGAGCCCGACGCCGGTGGAAGAGTACGAGAACGGTAACGGGGATGTCGGGAAGACTACCTATGAGGCGGCCGAAATTAAAGATAACGGCATAACCGACACCGAACCGTTTAAAGAGCAGGCGCCTGCGGCGGAAGAGCCGGAGATGCCGATGGAGGCGGATATAGTTTCCACCTCGCAGGAGAGCTATCAGGAAATTCCCGAGAAGGAACCTGAGGCGGAGGATGATGGTCCGGACTGGGGACAGGATCGTCCTTTCCCGGGATCGACTTCGAAAATTGCCCGCCGGGGGCGGAGGATCACGGTGTCCGATTTCCAGCCGATTTCGGATGGCGATTCGAGTGACGAGGGTGACGGTTCGGCCGACGGCGATGCCGATTCCTATGCGGAATGGCAGCGTCCGACGATGGCGCCCTCGACCCGTGTCAAAAAGAAAAAACGCGGTTTCTTCAAACGCTTGTTCGGGATAAAGTAGTAAAGGAGGTGGTGACATGAGTGATGAAAGTCTGATCATTTATGAAGAAGAGATAGAAAAAATCGATTCCATACTTGCCAGGATGTTAAAAGGAGCCGAAGCGAAATGTGCTCTCCTGGTGGATAAAGACGGTCATTTGATAACCCGTCAGGGTTTTACCCATTCGCTGGACACGACCGCACTGGCGGCTTTGCTGGCCGGTTCGTTTGCTTCGACCAAGGAGATAGCTCGTCTGGTCGGAGAATCGGAATTTTCGGTGTTGTTCCATCAGGGCAAAAAGGATCATATCCATATGTCGCTTGTCGGCGATCGTTCGATATTGGCGGTTGTTTTCGACGACCGGACGACGATCGGTATGGTTCGTCTTTATGCCAAGGAAACAGCGGCGGAGCTGTCCAAGATATTTACGGCACTGAAGGCCAAAGTGGAGGTCCAGAGCCCCGGTTTGACCGATGAGTTCGCCGCCTCGGCCGGCGACAAGCTGGATGATATCTTCCAGGATTAATCTCAGCTATCGGACACACATCCGATACCGGGGAATAAACGTTAAAAATACGTACTGCAGGATGAGTAATGTCTTCTGAACTGGGTTCAATGCTGGTCAAGGCCGGCAAAATAAGCGAAGATCAGCTTCAGCGAGCGCTTGAAGTTGTCAAGGAGAAGGAACAGAAGTTCGGACAGGCGCTGGTAACGATCGGCGCCGTCGCTACAGAAGATGAATTGAGCGGATTTATCGGCAAGCAGCTTAATATGGGAACGCTGCGGCTTTCCGATGTCGAGTTGAATCCCGAAATCGTCAAGTTGATCCCTGTCGATATCGCCCGGAAGTTCAATGTCATAGCCATTTCCAAGCTCAATAAAAATCTCATTGTCGCGATATCCGATCCCAACAACATATATGTTCTCGACGCCATAAAATTCATTACCGGCTGTTCCATACAACCGGTAATTTCGCCCGAAAAATCGATCGAGAAGGCGATCGAGACATATTACCGGGACGACAGCGCTTTTTCCGATATAATCAAGGGTTTGGAGGACGACACCAGCCTGGAACTGGTGGAGGCGGAAGAGGGGCCCTCGGAGGCCGATCTGCAGTCGGCCATTCAGGACAAACCGCTGGTGAAGCTGGTCGATTCGATTATCGCCGACGCCATCCGGACCGGAGCCTCGGATATCCATTTCGAAACTTATGAACGACGTATCCGGGTACGGTTCCGTATCGATGGCGATTTGCGCGAGATGCCGCCGTTGCCCTATAAGTACCGTGCGGCCATCGTCTCCCGCCTGAAAGTCATGGCCGACCTGGATATTTCCGAGCGCAGACTTCCGCAGGACGGCCGTATCAAGGTCAAGATTCAGGAACGAACGGTCGATCTCCGTGTTTCGGTGTTGCCGACCATTTTCGGCGAGAAGGTGGTTATGCGAATACTCGACCCGAAGGCGCTGATGGTGGATATGACCCGGCTGGGATTCTCCAAGCCCTCGTTGAAACGGTTCGACGAGGCGATTCATTTGCCGTACGGGATCATCCTGGTAACCGGGCCGACCGGATCGGGTAAAACGACGACGCTTTATTCGGCCCTGAAACAGATCAACACGATCGACAAGAATATTATGACGGCTGAGGATCCGGTCGAGTTCAATTTCGACGGTATCAACCAGGTTCTGGTCAAGTCCGAAATCGGTTTGACCTTCGCCTCGGCGCTTAGATCCTTTTTGCGTCAGGACCCGGATATTATCATGGTCGGTGAGATTCGTGACGCCGAGACGGCCGAGATTGCCATCCGCGCCGCTCTTACCGGTCACCTTGTTTTCTCCACGCTGCATACCAATGATGCGCCGTCATCGATCAATCGTCTGGTCGATATGGGGATACCCAATTATCTGGTAGCGGGCGCGACGCGGCTGATTATGGCCCAGCGTATGACGCGGAAGATCTGCAACGGCTGCAAGGAAGAAATTCCGCTGACCGAGGAGCAGATCACCTCTTTGAATCTTCCCGAGGAGATGATGAAGGATATAAAGGCTTTTCGCGGTAAGGGTTGCGCGGAATGCAACGAAACCGGTTTGTCGGGCCGGTCGGGTATTTTCGAGGTGATGCCTATTACGAGGACGATCGAACAGATGATTTTATCCAATGCTTCCGAATCCGAGTTGCGGGATCAGGCCATCAAGGAGGGCATGATGACCCTTCGCATGGCGGCGGCCGAAAAAATGAAGCAGGGTGTTATCTCGATCGACGAGGTTTTTGCGGCAACTTCCTAAAAAAATCAAGGCTGCGGCTCAGCCGCCTGAATTCCTTACATTCCAAAGAGTTAACAATAAAAAGACATGAATTTTGTCTTCAAGAATGTGTCGTATCTACCGATATATTAAATGATGACTTGTCTGAAATACACCTCAAGAATTCGGGAGAATTTATGGTAGGATTACGTCAGCTTCTGGAAGAAATGGTTAAAATGGACGCTTCCGACCTTCATATTACGGTCGGCTCAGCGCCTGTCTGCAGAGTGGACGGCAAACTTGTCCGGATGCAGTATGATGTGCTGACACCGGAAGATACAAAAAAGCTGGCCTATTCGATAATGAACGAGAAGCAGAGGCTCAAATTCGAAACCAGCTCCGAACTCGATTTATCGTTCGGTATCGAGCAGATGAGTCGTTTCCGCTGTAACGTCTTTATGCAGCGGGGTAATGTCGCTGTCGCGCTGCGCCAGATTCCGTACAAGATTCGCACTTTCGAGGAACTGGGCCTGCCCAAGGTGGTGGCCGATATGGCCAAGCTCCCGCGCGGTCTGGTCCTGGTAACCGGGCCGACCGGTTCCGGTAAATCGACGACGCTGGCGGCTATTATCGACAAGGTAAACAGGGAGCGCCAGTGCCATATTATTACGGTCGAGGACCCGATCGAATATCTGCACCGCCACCAGCAGTCGATAATCAATCAGCGCGAGGTTTTCAGCGACACGCAATCATTCGCATCGGCCCTTAAATATGCTTTACGCGAGGATCCCGATGTGGTATTGATCGGCGAGATGCGCGATCTGGAAACGATCGAGGCGGCGTTGAATATAGCCGAGACGGGTCATCTTGCTTTCGCCACGCTGCATACCAATTCGACGGCGGAATCGATCAACCGTATCATCGACGTTTTTCCGACCAACCAGCAGGAGCAGATACGGATATCGCTGTCGTTCAGTCTTCAGGCGGTTATATCCCAGTGCCTGATTCCCAGAGTGGGCGGGGGACGGGCCATGACGCTCGAGATAATGGCCTGCACGCCGGCCATTCGCGCCCTCATAAGAGACGATAAAGTGCATCAAATATACAGCATGTTGCAATCCGGCCAGAAGTACGGCATGCGCACCATGAATCAATCGCTGGCCGAGTTGTACAATGCAGGCAAAATCACCATTGGTGATGCCATGAGCTTCAGCTCCAATATTCAGGAGTTGAATGAAATGTTATCAAGGACAAAATCACCGGCGATGGTTTAAGCCCGGTTTGTGAAGGGAGCAGCTATGCCCGTCTTTGAATACAAAGGAAAAACCCTGACCGGATCGCCTGTGCAGGGGGAACTCAACGCCAAGGATCGCCCCGACCTGGAACGAATCCTGCGCCGCAACCGCATCCTGGTGTCGAGTATACGTAAGAAACCGACGGAACTCAATTTCAAACTGGGAACCGGTATCAAGAAGGTCGAGATTTCGAGATTCACGCGTCAGTTCGCGACCATGATCGGCGCCGGTCTTCCCATGGTGCAGTGCCTCGATATTCTTTCGAACCAGATGGAAAACAAGGAACTGTGCAAGATTATTTCCGAGGTCAAGCAGTCGGTCGAGGGCGGTTCAACGCTCTCGGAAGCTCTTCGGAAACACAAGAAAGTTTTTGATGAATTATATGTCAATATGGTCGAGTCGGGAGAGATGGGCGGCGCCCTGGATACGATTCTTGTCCGTCTGGCGGTCTACCGGGAAAAAAATGACGCTCTTGTCCGGAAGGTGAAGGGCGCCATGGTCTACCCGTCGGTTATCGTCGTGGTCGCCACGCTCGTGACGGTGGCTATGCTGGCTTTTGTGGTACCGACATTCGCCAATATGTTTGGGAGTCTCGGCGCGGAACTGCCGAAACCGACGCAGATCGTGCTGGCCATCAGTAATTTCCTGCAGGCCAATTTCCTGTATCTGACGCTGGGCGCAATTGCCCTGGTCGGCGGATTTGTTTACTGGGTTAAAACTCCGGGCGGAAAGGCCAAATTCGATGCTTTCCTGATTAAATCGCCGATATTCGGCAATCTTGTCCGGAAATCATCGGTCGCGAGATTTACCCGGACGCTGGGGACATTGCTGTCTTCGGGTGTCTCGATTCTCGACGCGCTGGAGATTACGGCAAAGACAGCCGGGAATACGGTTATCGCCAACGCCATCAAGAGAGCGGTTCTTTCGATTGCCGAGGGTGATACGATTACGGCGCCTCTGAAGGAGTCGGGTGTATTTCCGCCGATGGTAACGCAGATGATATCGGTCGGTGAGAAGACGGGTGGTCTGGACGATATGCTCAGTAAAATCTCCGATTTTTATGATGAAGAGGTGGATGAAGCGGTCGGCTCCCTGACATCACTTATCGAGCCGTTGATTATTGTCGTCATGGGTATCGTAATCGGCGGTATCCTGGTGGCGATGTATCTGCCGATGTTCGATATTATTGGAAAGATATAAAAGGACATAAATAATAGCGAGGGCGCCTTGCAGGCGCCCTTTTATTTTGATATGAACAGCAGGACCATTTCAATCAGCGCCGGATGGCTGCTTTCGCTGCGGCTGGCCACTTATATTCTCATATCCGGTATCGTTATCTACTGGCTGCGCTATCCCAAGTTTTTGAGTTTCCCGTTTTTCGCCTATTCGCTAATGACGCTGATGTTGCCGCTTATATTTGTTTTCAAGAAATGGTTCAATCTCAATTTTCTGCTCAAGGCGATTCCGATTATACAGATCGCCTGCGAGATAGCCGTTGAGATCGGCATCATATATGTGACCGGGAATGTCAATTCAGCTTTTTCCGGAATATTCGTGTTGACCATAATTTCGGCCGCCTTTGTCACCAATCTGGCCGGGACGCTGGGGATCGCCTCGCTGGTGTCGTTTTCGTATGCCTTTGTCGTCTGGTTCGGGCTGGGGCTTGGCGGCGAGCAGGGTTCCTCGACCCGCGCCCTGGAGACGATATTCTCATCCGAGGACGCCGCTTTTTACAATATATTCCTGCACATTCTGACTTTTTACCTGATCGCTTTTATCTCCGGGTATCTTGTCGAACGGCTCAAGCGCAAGGACCGTGAGCTGGCCGACACCTCGCTGGCCCTGAAACAGGCCAAACTCGAAACCGACGATATACTGAAACATCTCAACTCCGGGTTGTTCACGATCGATCGTGAGGGTAAAATTATATATTTCAACCGCGCCGCGGAGGAAATACTCGGTTACCGCGAAAGCGAGGCGCGCGGCCGGGATCTGCGCGATCTTTTCAGCGGCCGGATGCCGCAGCTCATGAATGTTCTGCTGGAGGTGCTCAATTCACAAAAGCGCCTGCCCCGAACCGAAATAGAAATAACCAAAGAAAACGGTGTGACCGTTCCGATCGGAATGTCCACCTCGCTTCTATTGGATACGAGCAGGACAATTCGCGGTGTTATCGCCATTTTCCAGGATTTGACCGAGACCAAGAAGCTCGAGGAGAAGATTCGCGCGGCCGACAAGCTGGCCGCGGTGGGTGAGCTTTCGGCCGCGATCGCCCATGAAATCAGGAATCCGCTGGCGGCGATTTCGGGCTCGGTGGAGGTTCTCAAGAGTGAAATCGAGGTGTCCGGTGAAAACCAGCGGCTTCTCGATCTGATTCTTCGCGAATCGAATCGGCTCAACGATATTCTGTCAGATTTTCTCCTTTATGCGCGAAATCGACGGGCCGCTTTCACGCGGGTGGAGTTATGTCATCTGTTGAGTGAGGTGGTCGATGTGGTCCGGCATCACCCGTCCTACTCGACCGGTATTTCGCTGAAGCTGAAGGCGGATGAGCCGGTAATATATATTTTCGGCGACGAGGACCAGATCAAGCAGATTCTTATCAACCTCATCGTCAATGCCTGCGAGGCGATCGAGAATGGATCGGGCGAGATAATCGTGGCTATCGAGGCCCGGCACCATGGGGGGGTGGAAGTATGTGTTTCCGACGACGGTCCGGGAATCGATGAAGAATACATGTCGAAAATATTCAATCCGTTCTATTCCACCAAGCAATACGGCACCGGTCTGGGGCTTTCGATAGTCCAGCGGCTGTCCCGTAATCTCGATATAGATATATCGTGCCGCTCCGAAAAAGGACGCGGGACGGCCTTCACGCTCAGTTTCAATCAGGTTCCGGATGTGAAAAACCCGCCCCGGGACGAAAAAGCCGTCAGGCTTTGAAAATCATCGTTTATTTCTTTTCCGCCTGTTTTGGCTTGATTTTCAGATTACATTGTATAAATTTAAAGGTTTTAAACATTAAAGGCAGGTCCAATTATATGCATATGAAAAAATCAGTTACGGGAACGATAATTTTATTGCTGATCTTAATCACTATTAACGGTTGTAAGGTGGAATCACTCAGTCGCGACGACATAGTTGCTAACGATTTTCCTGTTGCCGTGATCGACTCGGAGGAGCCAATATATGCCTCGAGTTTGTATTACCGTCTGGCCAACAGCGACTTGCTTGATGAGGGCGGTTTTATCGATTCGACGATTTATTTCGATACGCTCCGGGCCATAATTCTGGATTCGTTGATTTCGCTGGAGGCGGACAAGGTCGATCTTAAGGACGACATGCCGCTGTATCGCAATTTCTTTTTTCTTTACAAAGAATATTATCTCAAATACCTGTATAAAAATCTGATCATCGATTCGGTCCCGGCCGACTCGATGATAATAGTCGATTACTATAAGGCGCACCCGGATATTTTTTATTATCGCGAGCAGGTGCGCGCGAGACATATGGTGGTTTCGGCCGAGGGTCTGCGTTACGGCGAGGATTCGCTGCTGTATAAGGATTATTCGATGGAACAGATCGACTCCATCGCCGAAAATATGATTTTCGATTATAAGGCGCAGATCGATTCGGGGGCGGAACTGGGCAATCTCGCGTATGATCATTCGATGCATCGCGAATCGGGCCGAAAGCTGGGTGAGCTGGGGTATTTTTTCCGGGGCACCTACAACAAGGAATTCGAGGATGTCGCGTTCACTCTTCCCGAGGGCGAAATTTCCGACCCGTTTAAATCACCCGACGGCTGGCATATTGTCGAGGTTATCGATCATGTCGATTCCGGGCTGGCCGATCTGACGCCGGAGATTTACCAGCAGGCGATGCAGAGGTACCTGGCCGAAAACTCGCAGGGATTGTACGATCATCTGCTCGATTCGCTTCTGAGGGTATCGACAATCGTGTACAACGATTCGGCGCTGAGCGGTAACATTCATATTGTCCCGGACACGGTCTGGGCGGCGATTATAAACGAAATCGACACCATCACATTTCACCGCCTGCCCGATTATGTGCACCATTACAAGTCGCGTGTCGGTCTCGACAGCGCCGATTTGCCCATGATACACGATATGCTTCTGACGCGCGCGGTCGAATACCTGATAATGCAGGCCGGCGACAATATGGGTTTCAAGGACAGGCCCGAGGTGGTGGAGGAACGGCATAAACTGTATCACAAGTATGCCATAACTTATGTCAAGAAGGGCAGCCGCGATCAGCATTACCAGCCGCCCGACAGCCTGGTTGAATTGTATTACAGGGAACATATCGATGATTACGTGGTCGAGAAGCCGATTCGTGTCCAGCATATTATTGTCGATGATTCGGTTTTCGGGGAATTCTTGAGGGATCAGGCTATGTCGGGGATCGAATTTCTCGATCTTGCGCAGGAGCATTATCCGGGCGCCGAAGAGATTCGCGTGGCCGCCGCCGATCTGGGCTTTATCGGCCCCGGCGAAATGCCGGATGCTTTTTACGGCCGGGCCATGGCGACACCGATAAATCATATATCGCACCCGGTCAAAACCGATCTTGGCTATCATATAATAAAAGTGATCGACCGGATGCATAACCGGACGATCGATCAGGTGCGGCCGAAAATCGTGGATGCCTTGAAGAAAAAACATGCCCTGGAGTTTTTCGAGCAGTGGAAACAGGATATGTTCGACAGGCATGATATCGAATATCATCTGGAAAAACTGAAAAGGATCGAGTTGGTTTCCAAGGACCGGCGTTAGCCGGATACGTTTATCGACGTGGAAAATAACAACGCCAAGGATCTTCCGCTAAAAGGTGAGTTGCTTCGCAAATCGACTCACCTTGGCGCTATCGTCATCCCCGCCGGGTACTATATTCTCGGCCTGACCCGCAGTGAATTCCTGTATATAATGGTTCCGATTGCGGCGATAATGATAATTATCGACGTCAGCCGGCTTCGCAACTGGGGGCTGTGGCATCTGGTGAAAAAAATGATCGCCCCGATGGTTCGTTCGACCGAGACCAGCGGCGATTTTACCGGGGCGACATATATATTGACGACCGCCTGTTTCACGGCGGCTCTTTTCACGAAGCCGGTGGCGGTGGCGGCGCTGGCGTTTATTATTGTCGGTGATCCGGCCTCGGCGCTGATCGGGCGGCGCTACGGGAAACATCGTTTCAAAAACAAATCGCTCGAGGGATCGCTGGCCTTTCTGGTACCGGCGGCGGCGGTGGGCGTTTTTGCTCCCGATCTGCCGGTCAGTGTCGGTCTGGTGGGGGCGGTGGTGGCGACTGTCACCGAGGCGGTCTCGTATAAGGTCGATGACAACACCACTGTACCGCTGATTTCCGGTCTGGTTATGACGCTGATGCTGAAAATATTTTTCTAATCTGCAATTTTGCTAATCCAGCGGGATGGCGTACATTATCCCCGCCGAGACATTCAAATTATTATGATCGAGGTTGCCGGAGATATCGAAACTGTCGCCGATACCCTCGACCGTGCTTATCTGCTGAGCCCTGTACATTATATTAAAATTCAAAAAAACGCGCGGGCTGATATATAAATCGGCGCCGGCGCCGAAATTAATTCCGACACCTCGAAACTTGGCATCATCGATGACAAATCCGCCGGCCGCGCCGTTGCTGACATTAATATACGGTATCGATATGCCCAGCAGGGCATACGGCTGTATTTTTTGAGGCGAATATATGCCTTTAACGTTGATATCTATATTGCCCACGCCGGCATCGTCTTTGAGATCCGCAAATGTGTAATCGAGCGAGGTGTGCTGATAAGCCGCCTCGACGGCATAGGTCCAGAAAGGACCCATCCGGCCGGACAACCCGAATGTGACCCCGAAGCCGACGCCGTTATCGAGATCCGGTATATAGATATCCTCGAGACTGGTTCTGATCATGAAGTCGCCGTTAAAGTCGCCGCTGTATGTGTTGTAGGGTACGGTCAAGCCGAAATAAACCTGGCTCCGCGCCTTCTTGAAGGTTTTGGTGACCGCCCCGGCGGTGGCGAAGCCGAGCAGGGATATGAAAAGCACAAAAACGATCGGGTAAAACAATTTTTTATTCATGGCAATTCCTTCTCCGGGATTAAATTTTAGGTTGCTCTTATAATTATACATGATTGGCCCGAAAATAGTCAATCATATTTTGATTTTTTGACTGGTCTCGCACTCACTGAATATATATATTAAAAAAATGAAATATATTGATTTTCGTTCTGATACAATAACCAAGCCGTCGCCCGAAATGCGCCGGGCCATTGCCGAGGCTGAAGTTGGCGACGATGTTTTTCGTGACGACCCGACTGTCCTGAAACTCGAGACGACGGTGGCCGGGATGTTCGGCAAAGAGGCGGCATTGTATGTGCCGTCGGGGACGATGGGCAACCAGGCGGCTCTCAAGACGCTGTCCCAACCGGGCTGGGAGATTCTCTGCGAACGGGACTGCCATATCGTCAATTACGAAACGGCCGGACCGGCCATACATTCCTCGTTGCTGGTCAATATGATCGACACCGAGTACGGCGCTATGACCGCCGAGCAGATCGAGCAGTCGGTTCGCGAGCCGAATATCCACAGCCCCATCACCAAAATAGTGGCGATCGAGAATACGCATAACCGCCAGGGCGGCACCATCTATCCGCTCGACGAGATAAAGAGAATCCGCGAGGTGGCCGACCGTTATGACCTGCTTATGCATCTCGACGGGGCGCGGATATGGAACGCCTATGTTGCCACCGGGATCCCGCTGGCCGAGTGGGCGGCGCCTTTCGATTCGGTTTCGGTCTGTCTCTCGAAAGGATTGGGGGCGCCGGTCGGTTCGCTTATTCTCGGCTCGGGTGAATTCATCGAAAAGGCGATTCGCACCAGAAAGCTGTTCGGGGGCGGAATGCGGCAGGCCGGGTTGCTGGCCGCGGCCGGGCTGTATGCGGTCGAGAACAATCTCGCTCGTTTATCCGAGGATCATGACAATGCCAAAGCTCTGGCCGAAGGGCTGAGTAAAATCGGCGGTTTTCGGGTCGATATGAAGCGGGTGCAAACCAATATTATTCTTGTCGATATCGCCGAAACGGGGAAGAAGCCGGTGGAAATTCTGGATGTGTTGAAAGATCATGGTGTTCTGGCGGTACCGTTTGGGCGGACGCGTCTGCGCTTCGTGACGCATCTCGATGTCAACCGCGACGACTGCGAGAAGGCCATAGAAATTATTTCCGATATTAAATTTTAGGCGGGCATTTAGACTGCCCACCTTTGGCGGTTCTTGTGCATAATATAAACGGGAGGATGGTGTATGCCGGAATCAACATCGGTGTCTCAGGCGACGCCGGTTTCGGTTTCCGAACGTATCGATTCGATCGATGTCCTGCGGGGTTTCGCCCTGCTGGGAATTTTAATGATAAATATTTACTTTTTTGCGCTTCCGGGCGGGGTGATGTTCAACCCGACCATCGCCGGCGGTTTTACCGGGCTGGATTTATTGACCTGGGAATTTACGTCGCTTTTTTTCCTGCAGAAGATGGCCGGGATTTTTTCCATGCTTTTCGGGGCGGGGATAATTCTGATGTTCAACCGGGCCGAGGCGAAGGGGCGGAAATTCGGCGGGATTCATTACCGGCGCATGTTCTGGCTTATAATTATCGGGCTGGTGCACGGTTATCTTATCTGGCACGGCGATATTTTGTTCACCTACGCCCTGTGCGGAATGCTGCTGTTTCTTTTCAGGCGGCGTTCGCCGCGCCTGCTGATTTCGCTGGCGGTGGTGTTTTTCCTGGTCGGTCTCGTCGTCCAGGTCGGCGCGGGGCAGATGTTTATGTTTCTCAGGGACGGTGCCGACGAGGCGCGGCAGCTTCTCGGCGAGGGTAAACAGCCGAGTTCGCTTCAGAAAAATCTGCTTGACAGTTGGAACGAAGTCAGCGGGTATTTCGATATGCCGCAGGATATGATCGATGAAGAGATCGCGGCCTGCCGCGGCGGTTTCGGCGACGTTTTGATGTTTCGTTTGCCCCAGACAATGATGATGCAGACCCAGGCGCTTATTTTTATCGTATGCTGGCGGACACTGGGGCTGATGCTTCTTGGTATGGGATTGATGAAGCTCGGTATTTTTTCAGCGCTGAGGTCGAAACGGTTTTATGTGATCCTGACGGTAGTCGGTTACGTTCTCGGTTTACCGACAATTTTATATGGTATCAGGGAACTGGTGGCGCATGATTTCGATTTCATATACCAGTTCTGTATCGGGATGAATTATAATTACATCGGCAGTATTTTCGCGGCGCTGGGGCATGTCGGATTGATAATGCTGTTGTGCAAGTACGGACCGTTGAAGGGGCTGTTGAGTCGGCTGGCGGCGGTGGGGCGGACCGCGCTGTCAAATTATCTGCTGACATCGGTGGTGATGACGACTATTTTCTATGGATATGGTCTGGGTCTGTTTGCGAGGGTCGACCGTTTCTATTTGATGTTTTTCGTGCTGGGTATGTGGGTGGTGCAGTTGATAATCAGCCCGCTCTGGCTGAGGCATTATTATTACGGGCCGGCGGAGTGGTTGTGGCGCGCGCTGACCTATCGCCGGAAACCGCGGATGAAAATTAGCTGACGAACCTGCAAAAATTGTAATAGACAATCGTATTAAGATTAATGATATTGATGTATTGAGTTTTCGGAACACACGAAATTTATGGAAATATCTTTCAGCATACTCGGTTCGGCGTCGGGTGTCGCCTCGGTCGAAAGAAACGACTCGGGGTATATACTCGAATGCGAGGGTAAAACGGCGCTTTTCGACTGCGGCGGCGGGGTGCGTTCGGCGTTTCTCCGGAGAGGCTATGAGCCGGGTCTTCTCGATGCCGTTTTTATCTCGCATATGCACCCGGATCATATTTCCGATCTGCCGCTGTTTATCCAGATGCTTTATCATTCCGATCGTATCGAACCTCTGAATATTTATCTTCCCGATGAGGCGGTGCGGCCGGTCAAAAAATATCTTCATTCCTGTTATCTGCTGGATGAGAAGATGCCGTTCAAGTTTAATCTGAAACCGATTCTGAAGGCTGTCCGGATATTCGACAAAAAGGCGAAAGTGACGCCGTATGCCAATCAGCACCTGGCGACGCCGGATAATATCGATATTATCGAGGCCAGCTACTATCCCAACAAAATGCAGTGTTATTCATTTTTGATACAAATTAATGACAAACGGCTGTTTTACTCGGCGGATATTGCCGCTCTCGAGGAAATCGAAAATTATTTGGATGACCTCGATTTGCTGGTAATCGAGACAACCCATGTCGATTTTCGGCGGTTGCCTGCAATAATTAGAGCGAAACGAATCAAAAAGACGTTACTGACGCATATCGGCGACGATATGCTCGAATCGATTCATCAATTTGCCGATTCGAAAGCGGCCGAATACGGCCTTATTGCCGGGGGCGATAATCTGACAATTAAGGTCTGAATAGATTTTGTTCGGATTTGAATATATACGGGGGTGTCAGGTATGGCGGTTTATTGTGGTATGATGGGTTGTCGATAGTGGGTCTATAAAACAATAATATTCTGAACAATAAGTGCCATTATAGACCGGTTAAGTCGAATAAATTTTTATAAGTGCAAATATTGCTTGACATCGGCCGGTATAATCGATATTACATGGCTGATTGTATGGGCTAATATGATTAGTACAAAGGAGGTTTGAATGGCAGAAAGAGTGTCAAATCAAAGTGTGTTGACATGGTTCCTGCAGCGTATTTCGGGAATCCTGCTGGCATTTTTCCTTATAACACATCTTAACGTACATCATTTGTTTCATGATATCACTCTCGAAGGTATTATCAATTTCGCCGGCGTCAGGGAAAACCTGCAGTCGTCGTTATGGTGGAAAGTCTATTACATCGCTTTCGTACCGTTTGTCGTTTTTCACGCGCTGAACGGTCTGTGGCAGGTGATCGCCGATTTTCGTCTCAAGGCGGGGACGGCGGTGCTGGTCAAGGCGCTGTTCTGGATTCTCGGGATAATACTGATTGTCACGGCGATTATGACGCTGAGTAATCTTTTCGGAGGGGGTGCATGATGACCGATGATTCGAAAATCAAGGGAATAATAAAAGATGCCAATCTGAATAAGAACATCGGCAACTTTTCATACTGGATTCACCGCCTCACCGGTATCGGGCTGGCCATATATCTGATTATGCACACATATGTGCTGTCGTCGGCCATATCCGGGGCGGAGACATTCAACGAGCGCATGGGCTTCGTCCAGAACCCGTTTTTCGCGGTTCTGGAAATACTGCTCATCGCGGGAGTCTTCCTGCATATGTTGAACGGTTTACGAATTACCATCACCGATTTCTTCGACTGGTCACGCGGTCACAAGGTTCTTTTCTGGATCATGGCCGTGGTTTTTGTGATTCTGATGATCGTCGCGATCAAATTGCAGTGGCCGAAATTCTTCATCGACAATTATGCTGCGGGAGGACACTGATAATGTTTTATGATATAGTTATTGTCGGCGGCGGCCTGGCCGGCCTTCGGGCGGCCATTGCGGCGCATGACGCCGGGGTGGAATCGGTGGCGCTTCTGTCGAAAATACACCCGGTTCGCTCGCATTCGGGCGCGGCCCAGGGCGGTATCAACGCGGCGCTGGGGAATCACCCGGAGGGTCATGACGATAGCCCGGAACGGCACGCCTATGATACCATCAAGGGTTCGGATTTTCTGGCGGACCAGGATGCGGTCGAATTCATGACGGCCGATGCGCCGGGGATCATCCTCGAGATGGAACACTGGGGCTGCCCGTTCTCGCGCTACGATAACGGAACCATTGCCCAGCGTCCGTTCGGCGGGGCGGGTTTCCCGCGTACATGCTACGGGGCCGATCGCACCGGTTTGTATTTACTGCATACCTGTTATGAGCAGGTGGTGAAAAGAAATATTGAAGTTCTGTACGAGAGATTCGTGACGAAACTGGTGGTCAAAGACGGACGCTGTGCCGGGGTGGTGGTGATGAATCTCCACAGCGGCGAGTTCCAGACTATCGGCGCCAATGTCGTTATATTCGCCACCGGCGGTTCGGGGCGCGTTTATTCGGTCAACACGACCAATGCGCATTCCTCGACCGGACTGGGTGTGGCGATGCCCTACTGGGCCGGGGTCCCGATCGAGGATATGGAGTTTATACAGTTCCACCCGACCGGCCTGGACGGTTCCTCGATTCTGATGACCGAGGGATGCCGCGGCGAGGGCGGTTATTTGCTCAATAACAAGGGCGAGCGGTTCATGAAGGACTATGTTTCGGAGAAGATTATGGAACTGGCGCCGCGCGATATTGTCGCTCGCTCGATGAAAACCGAGATCAACGAGGGGCGCGGTTTCGAGGACCGTTATCTGCATCTCGATCTGCGGCATCTCGGTAAGGATAAAATTATGGAGCGTCTGCCGGGTATTCGCGATATTGCCATGAATTTCCGCAATATCGATCCGATCAAGGACCCGATCCCGGTACATCCGGCGATGCACTACACCATGGGCGGTATCGCCTGCGACAAGGACGGCGAGACGCCGGTCGAGGGTTTTTACGCCGCCGGTGAATGCGCCTGCGTTTCGGTGCACGGCGCCAACCGTCTGGGGGGTAATTCGCTTCTCGAGACGGTGGTGTTCGGCGCCCGCGCCGGGAAACATGCCGCCGAAAAAATCAAGGGCATGTCGCACACCGCCGATCAGGGGGCGCTCGATGATGGTCGCAAGGCCGAGCAGGAGAGATTCAAACGGATGATGAACGCGTCCGGAAGCGAGAACCCGTATGACATCAAGAACGAGTTGTCACAGCTGATGATGGATAAGGTCGGGATATTCCGGAATAAAGAGGATCTCCAGGCGGCGGTGGACGGTGTCCGGGAGCTTAAAAAGCGATTCGAGAATATCCGGCCCATGAGCGACACCGGGAAATTTAATTACGATTTCCTGTGGATATCCGAGATCGCCGGAAATCTCGACACCGCTTTGTGTATCGCCGCCGGCGCGCTCAACCGCGAGGAGTCGCGGGGATCGCACTCGCGTCTCGATTTTAAAACGCGGCTCGACGAACAGTGGCTGAAACACTCGATGTTCACGTATCGGGACGGCGAGCCCGAGATTTCCTACAAGGAAGTGACATTGGGCAAGTACGAACCTGAGGAAAGGAAGTATTAATATGCCGATATTCAAGGTTTTCAGATACAACCCCGACTCGGAAGATATGGCGCGTTTTCAGGAGTATGAATTGCCGGAAACCGAGTCGATGACTGTTCTCGAGGGACTGTACTATATTATCGAAAATATCGATCCGACGCTGGCCTTCCGGTCGTCGTGCCGTCAGGGTGTCTGCGGATCGTGCGCCATGCATATCAACGGCGAGTACCGTCTGGCCTGCGAGACGCAGGTTTCGGAGATGGGTAATGTGGTAACGGTCAGGCCGCTGGCACATATGAAGATTATCCGCGACCTGGTGGTCGATCTGACGCCGTTTTTCGATAATTACGAGAAGATTAAACCGTATTTGATACACAGCGGCCCGGTTCCGGAGAAGGAGTTCAAGCAGTCGCCGAAAGAGCGGAGACGTATCGATCATCATGTCGATTGTATTCTCTGCGGCGCCTGTTACGGTTCCTGCCCGGTGCTTGCGACCGACCCGGATTATCTCGGCCCGCATGCGCTTCTCAAGGCGCTTCGGTTTGTCGATGATTCGCGCGACGATGCCACCAATGAGCGGCTGGCCTACCTGTCCAGCGATTACGGCGTTTTCCGCTGTCACACCATTTTCAACTGCCAGCAGGTCTGCCCGAAGGATCTCGATCCGACCGGCGCCATCGGCAAATTGAAAATGAAGGCGGTCAAGGCGAAATTATTGGGCAAACTGAAGAAGACGGGGACATAAGACGAAGGGGCAGATGTGGACAGGCCTACTGAGTTTCGAAGGATCTGCCGCCCACAGGTTCGTCCGATTGAAACGTAAATAGTCTTAATGTAATGCCATTAGTCTTAATGTCATTCCCGCGCAGGCGGGAATCCATGATAAAAGAAGAGGCGGGTCATTGACCCGCCTTTTTAAATTGCATATTCTAATTCCGTGTTGAGCAGGATAGAGATAAGGCAATAGGTGATTTTTATTTAAATGAAGCATCAACCTGTTGTAGGGACAGCGTAGTGCGCTGTCCTTATTTGCAATAGCAACCATATTGCCATAACGCGGGCACGGGCACCGTGCCCCTACAAAAAAATATCACAAGCCTTGTAGGTCAAGCCTCTCCGAGGCTTGACGTCAAACCTGGATTCCCGCCTTCGCGGGAATGACAATAACATATGTATTCATCGCCCGCGGGTGACATTCCGATACCAGATTAATGCGATGCATTGATCGAGTTTGGGGATGAGGCAAAGTTGACAATGCCATATGATGATGTTACATCAATGAAGCATCAACCTGTTGTAGGGACAGCGTATTGCGCTGTCCTTGTTTGCAATAGCAACCATGTTGCCATAACGCGGGCACGGGCACCGTATCCCTACAAAAAAATATTGCAGGTCTTGTAGGTCAAGCCTCTCCGAGGCTTGACGTCAAACCTGGATTCCCGCCTTCGCGGGAATGACAATAACATATGTATTCATCGCCCGCGGGTGACATTCCGATACCAGATTAATGCGATGCATTGATCGAGTTTGGGGATGAGGTAATGTTGACAATGCCATATGATGATGTTACATCAATGGAGAATCAACCTGTTGTAGGGACAGCGTATGGCGCTGTCCTTGTTTGCAATAGCAACTATGTTGCCTTTACGGCGGACAGGGCACTGCCCTGTCCCTACGACCGTATCGTTACCGGGTCGTGATGTATGAATACACGGTAAATTTTGACCATAACAAAACCGCCGGGCTCAGCAGCGCCCGGCGGCTTCTATTAGTCCGGGAGGACTAGTGTATATTTGCTCCTATCGCATGGTGCCGACATAGTGCGCCGTCAACTGGCGCTCGCGGACACGCGGATCGGTGTAGTCGGGGAGAAGCATCGGCGCCACTTTATCCTCGGGGACACCGGCGTCGGCCGCTTCCTTGTTGTACTTAACCACATGCTCCAGCGACAGTTTGCCGTCTTTGGCCTCTTTCAGGGCGTACTCGGCGGCGTTCTTGCCGGAGATGCGCCCGAAGACCATGATATCCAGAAGCGAGTTGCCCATGAGGCGGTTCTCGCCGTGAATACCGCCGCCCACTTCGCCGGCCGCATACAGTCCCGGCACGGCGGTTTTGCCGTCGTTCTGGAACTCGAGTCCGCCGTTCTGGTAGTGCAGGGTGGGGTAGATCAGCATCGGTTCCTTGGAGATGTCGATGCCGAAGCGTTTATACAGGATGAATTTTCCGGGGAACTCGCGTTCGACGGTACCCTCGCCGGAAAGCATGTCGATCATCGGCGAATCGAGCCAGATACCGAGTTTGCCGGTCGGTGTCGGGACGCCGAGATTCTTGGTGACACATTCCTTGATGATCGAGGCGGCCTCGACATCGCGCGGCTCGCGTTCGTTGACGAACTGCTGGCCCTCGATGTTAACCAGGTTTGCGCCGGACCCGCGGAATTTTTCCGTGATCAGAATCCCCTCAGCCTGTTCGGGGAAAACGATTCCGGTCGGGTGATACTGCACCGTATGCAGGAAACAGATCGGAACCCCCGCCCGATAACCCATAACAATACCATCGGCGGTGGCGCCATAGTGATTGGTGGTCATGAAGCCCTGAATATGCAGGCGTCCGGAACCACCGGTCGCCATGACGACCGCTTTCGCTTTCACGATCAGGTATTCCTCTGTTTCCATGTTATACAGCACGGCGCCGGCGCAATGACCCTGGTCATTGAGTAAGAGCTCCACTGCCGGTGAAAATTCGATAACTTTGATATCCTCGATACGGTTGCGCGCCTCGTCGCGGACGGTCCGCATCATCTCGGCGCCGGTGATGTCGGCGGCATAGTGCATCCGTTTGCGGCTGGTTCCGCCGCCGTGGATGGTATGCAGGGTGCCGTCGGGGAACTTGGAGAAATTGCATCCATAGCTCTCCAGCCACTTGATGACATCGGGCGCCTCGGTGACGAGTTTCTCGACCAGTTCGGGGACATTTTTGAAATGCCCGCCGCCCATGACGTCGAGATAATGAAAATACGGCGAATCCTTGTGGCCCTTGGATGCGGCCTGGATACCGCCCTCGGCCATCATGGTGTTGGCGTCGCCGTGACGCAGTTTGGTGGCGATAATGACTTTCGCCCCCTGCTCCTGCGCCAGCAGGGCGGCCGATGTTCCGGCGCCGCCGCCGCCGATGACGAGCACATCGGTTTCGTAATCGATCTTGGAAAGATCGATATTGTCCGGGTTGACCCGGCTCCTGGCCTCGAGCATATCGCACATCTCATGGGCGATACGGTACCCCTTCGACGGTCCCACTTTTACCTCGCGGCGGCCTTCCTCTTTGAAATCGGGATGGTAGTTGAGCATCTCATGGCGCTCATCGAGCGACAGGAAGGGGACCTCTTCGTTTTTTTTCTTGCGTTCGACACGCTCGACGCGGGTACTCTCGACGACCTTTATAAGTTTCTTTAATTCCTCTGGATACGGCATATCTAACCTCTTCTCATATTCGTTTCGACGATCCCGCCGATCATAAATTGGCGGTTTCTTTGGGGGTCCAGTCCTCGCCCGCGGTGGCGGGTTCCATCTCGCGCTCGGTGTACAGCTTCTTGAGATTGTCCTCATCCGAAGCCTTCAGATTTCCGAGCCCATCGTCATACCGCCCCGCCTGGATGTTGGCCACCATCGTTTTCAAATGTTCCGCCCTCGGCGTCAGGTAGGCGCCATTGATACGGCGCGCGAGCTGGCCGATGTGGTACTGCGGCAGTTCGCCCATACAGCGGCTGGCGCACAGTCCGCATTGGATACAGTCGAACGAAATCTCGGCGGCCGCCTTGATATCGCCGCGCTTGAGGGCCGCGATATAATCCATCACCTCGACATCCATCGGGCACACCTTGGTGCAGGCGTTGCAGGCGACGCATCGGAAAAGTTCCGGGTAGAGTTCGAAGACCTCCTCCGGTTTGCCCTCCATCTCGAAGAAATTGTAGGTCGCCCGCATAGCGGGGTAGAAGGGGAGCTGGGTTAGATACATATCCGGCTCGACCACAGTCTGGCAGGCCAGGCCGGTGTATATTTTGTAATCATTCGGTTTGCGATACACGGTACTGCAGGCACCGCACACACCGCCGCGGCATCCGCAGCCTCGAATATACTTGTACCCGGCATATTCCATCGCCTTCATGATGGTCAGCGATTCGGGCACCTCATATTTCTTACCCATGATATAAATGGGAATGAGCTTGGCTTCAATCGCAGCCGATTTAGTTTCTTTGTCCTCGGTCGTAGTGCTCATGGTCACCTCATTTATCTCACACTGTTATTATTTTCACTGTTTACGACTCGATAAAGTTTTTGGCTTTAAGGAGTTTACCGGCGCTTTCGCGGTTGAGTTCCAGATGCGAAATTTCGGGCGCTATCCCCAGCGCCACTGCCAGGAGCTGGGTGAAATAGTACACCGGCAGTTCTTTGGCGTTGTCGTATTTTTCGAGCATCTGGGCCTGCCGCTTGCCCATGTTATAGTCGCACAGGGGGCAGGTCAGCGCCAGCGCTTCGGCGCCGCAGTTGGCGGCGTCGTCAAGAATTTCATGCGACACCTGGAGCGCCGCCTCAGGCGCGCCGAGAACCTGGTAGGCCCCGCAACACACGGTTGACGATCCGAAATCGACCACCTCGGCGCCCAGCGCCTCGAGAAACTTGTGCATGACAACCGGGTTGTCGGGCCGGTCGAGGGCGACCTCTTTGGGTCGCAGGAGGGTGCAGCCATAATAGGGGGCGATTTTCAAACCGTTCAGAGGTTTTTTTATCTGCTCCTTAAGCTTGTCGAAGCCGTAATCGTCGCGGATAAAGTCGAGAAGATGCACGACCCTGACCTTGCCCTGGTAGTCGGGCTCTTCATCCATAAAGTCATTGATCGTTTTGCGTTTCTCCTCGTCGGTTTTCATCAGTTCGTTGGCCCGGGCGAGCGTGTTATAGCACATCGAGCAGAGGGTCAGGACGGTGTCCTCGCCCCGCTCCTGGACGCGTATAAGATCACGCACCGGCGCGACCATGTGAATCAGGTCGTCATCGGCCAGCGAAAAAACCGCGCCGCAGCAGTTCCATCGCGGCAGTTCCTCGTATTCGATACCGAGCGCATCGAGCGAGGCCAGGGCCGATGTCTCGAGATTTTTGGCCTTGGTTTTAAGAGTACATCCGGGATAATAAGCGATTTTCATACACACCTCATGATGTCATCTTGCGGAATCCGGAGACCATGGCGATTTGCGGCATATCGGCAACCTGATCCGGTTCGAGTTTTTTTGGCTCAATGTGATCGATATTCTGGCGAAGTTTGACCAGACGCAAAGCTTCCATCACTTTCGTAATATCGATACCGCGCGGGCAGCGCACCATGCAGGTGTGGCAGGAGGCGCACACCCACGGGGTGTTGGCCTCTTCCAGCGCCTTGCGATGTCCGAGCTGCAACAGGGCCATGATCCGTCTGGGGTAGACGTTGATATGATCGGCCATGGGGCATGATCCGGTACATGTTCCGCACTGGAAACACTGCTGGAAATTCTGTCCGCTGATTTCCATTACTTTTTTGCGAAGCTTGTCGTCCGATTCGCGCGTTGATATGAATATTGGCATCAGAACCTCATATCTAACTGGTTAGAATTCGGCAATTCGTCGAATCGACTTTTATTTTTTATCATTTGCTTATTTGACAGATTTATGGTGACTTCAGCTCCCCGCAAAGTCCAACCTCACTTAGTGAAAAGATTCACAATGAGCCATACATTCCAAGGAATTAATATACAAAAGATTATAGCAGAAAACAAGGACTTGATGAAAATTTTCACAAGTTTTTTTCATTCACTTTTTTGTAAGATTTTTCGATGCATACCGTTACGGAAATTATGAGTTTCAATCGAAATCAAAACACTTCGCATCTTTTATAGGTCAGATTCAGGACCATGGAGAAATTTCGGCTATTTTTGCCGGCAGGGGCTGAAAATCGACTGTTTTTTTTAGCAGATTTTGCGGCGGTTGTCGAATACGGTTGACTTTTGCCGATGAAGTAATAAATTGCCGTCTTTACGGACTGTTTTTGGAGATAAATTTAATAAAAATATAAGGTTTTATTATGCGGCTTTATGAATATGAGGGTAAGGAGCTGTTCGGCAAGTTCAAAATCCCGATCCCGGAGAGTCGTCTGGCGGCCTCGGCCCGCGAGGTGGAAGCTGTTGCGACCGAATGGAATAAGCCGATTGTGCTGAAATCTCAGGTGCTCACCGGCGGGCGCGGCAAGGCGGGTGGTGTCAAGGTAGTCGAGAATCCGTATGACGCCAAAGCCACTGCCGAGAAGCTGTTCGAGATGACGATCAAGGGGTTTCCGGTCGAGAAACTTCTGGTCGAACCGAAACTGAATATCGACCGCGAGTTTTATCTCGGGGTGACCATCGACCGGCTCAATTACAAGCTGGTGGTGATCGCATCGGGTGAGGGCGGTGTCGATATCGAGGAGACAGCCGAGAAAAATCCGGACAAAATTTTCCGTAAATCGTTCGAGTGCGACCAGGAGTTGTACAAATTCGATGCCATCGAGATTGCCAAAAATCTCGGTCTTGGTTCCGACCAGGTCAAGAGCGCGGCCCAGATAATTATCAACCTGTTCAACCTTTTCAAAAAATACGACGCCAAGATGGCCGAGATAAACCCGCTCGTTTTGACCAAGGGCGGTCAGTTGATCGCCGCCGACAGCCGGATTTCGCTCGATGACGACGCCGTTTTCCGCCATCCCGAGCTGGCCGATATGGGTATCGAGAAGCGGCATGAAGAGGGCGAGATGACGCCGCGCGAACAGCAGGCGACCGAGTGGGGGATACCGTATCTCGATCTCGACGGTAATGTCGGCATGTTTCCCGGCGGGGCCGGGTTCGGCATCATGGGTAATGATTTTATTCACTATTATGGCGGCAAGCCGGCCAATTTCATGGATTCCGGCGGCGGCCCGTCGCCCGAGCGTCTGGCGAAGATGCTGGTGCTTCTGGATGAGAACCCGAATGTGAAAGTTATTTTCGGGGCCAGGTTCGGCGGGATATCGCGTTGCGATGATTTCGCCAAGGGGGTAACGATGTTTCTCAAGGAGCATGGTTTATCCAAGCCGATGGTCTGCCGCATGACCGGCAATATGTGGCAGGAAGGGGTGCGGATGTTCGACGAGGCCAAGAAGGAGAACCCCGAACTGTTCGAGCATTTCGAGTTCCATGGGATCGAGACGCCGATCGAGGAAATTTCGCAACGAGCGGTCGAACTGGCCAAAGAAGCGGAAGGGGGGAAGTGATGGCTATTCTGGTTGATAAAAATTCGAAAGTTATGGTGCAGGGTATCACCGGCGGAGCGGGATCGTTCCATACCAAGCGGATGCTTACCTACGGCACCAATATTGTCGGCGGGACGACGCCCGGCAAGGGCGGTCAGACGGTCGAGGGTAAGCCGGTTTTCGACCTCGTATCCGAATGTGTCGAGGCGACCGGCGCCGATACCTCGGCGATTTTTCTCCCCGCCAGGTTCGTGATGGAGGCGGCGATCGAGGCGATTCGCGCCGGAATAAAATTCGTCGTCGTCATCCCCGAACATATTCCGATTCACGACATGCTTCGTGTCCGCAAAGAAGCGGTCGAGCACGGGGCGACGGTGCTCGGCGGCAACACCGCCGGTATCATCTCGCCCGGGCAGGCCAATCTCGGCATCATGCCCGATATCGCCTTCAAGCAGGGGCGGGTCGGGACGGTCAGCCGGTCCGGTTCGATAACGTACTATATCGCCGATACATTGACTCGTTCGGGCTACGGCGAGACGACCTGTGTCGGACTCGGCGGCGACCCGATTCTCGGTTCGACCTTCGACGAGATACTCTGGATGTTCGAGCAGGACGAGGAGAGCAAGGCGGTCGTGATGACCGGCGAGATCGGCGGCGTGTATGAAGAGCGCGCCTGCGAGACGATTACGAAGATGAAGACACCGGTGATCGCGATGATCGGCGGGATCTTTGCGCCTCCGGGTAAGCGCATGGGTCATGCCGGGGCGATTGTCGAGGGCAAGATGGGTACGGCGCAGGATAAGCTCGATGTCTTGACCGAGGCGGGTGCTCATCCGGCAAAGACCTTCAAGGACATCCCGGCGATTCTGGAGAAGCTGGGGGTGTAGGAAATAAAAAAGGCCGGGATCCTTCTGCCGGGTTTCGGCTCCTTTCGTTAGGAAGCGGGGTGCTTAACAGCGCCCCGCTTTTTTGTGATTGTAAGAGGTTGGAGACGGAGAATCGTTTTCCGCATGTCGATTTGGATGAATTTGTCATTATGCCCAACCATGTTCATGGTATAATCATTGTAGGGGCGACCCTTGCGGTCGCCCGCGCAACGCAAACAAGGGCGGGGTCAAGCCCCGCCCCTACACATGATGTGATGCAAACGGTGTGCAAAGGTAAACGGCCGACGCTGGGACAAATAATTGGTGCATTCAAATCATTGTCGGCGCGTAAATGGATTAAATATACTGAACAAAACAATATTCTGGATAAATCCGGCAAACTCTGGCAACGGTCGTTTTACGACCACATCATCCGCAATGAAAATGATTTATATCATATCCGCGAATACATTGATCAAAACCCATTGAAATGGGATCTGGACGAAAATAATCCGGATAATTTATAATAATAGTAATTTGTGATTGACATACGGATGATATTGTCCAATTTGTATATATGGGCGAAAAATCAAGAATTATCAATCGCCGGTCCATACGATTAGAGGATTTCGATTACGCATCAGAAAATGCGTATTTTGTCACCATCTGCACGCATGACATGCAATGCATATTCGGGGATGTGATCGACGGCGAGATGCGGTTGAATGAGTTCGGCAAGATGGTCGAGCGGGAATGGTTGGAGACGGAGAATCGTTTTCCGCATGTCGATTTAGATGAATTTGTCATTATGCCTAACCATGTTCATGGTATAATCATTGTAGGGGCGACCCTTGCGGTCGCCCGCGCATCGCAAACAAGGGCGGGGGCAAGCCCCGCCCCTACACATGAAATGATGCAAACGGTGTGCAAAAGTAAACGGCCGACGCTGGGTCAAATTGTCGGTGCCTTCAAATCATTGTCGGCACGTAAATGGATTAAATATATTGAACAAGGAAATATCCTGGATAAATGCGGCAAACTCTGGCAACGTAATTTTTACGATCACATTATCCGCAATGAAAACGATTTATACCATATCCGCGGATACATCTTTCAGAATCCGTTGAATTGGCATCTGGATGAAAATAATCCGGATAATCTTCTGTAATGGTGGTTTTATTTCCACACAAAATATCCCTTCAATTTTTGTCAAATATTTTATATAAATATATCAATGGTGTCAGGTCACAATCGCCCGCGGCGATCCCTTCGAAACTCAGGGTCTTCGACAGGACCTGACACAACATTAAAGGATAAACGGAGGATATATATGACCATTCCCGATAAAATGCGCGCGATGGTGTTAACGAAGGCGGGACAGCCGCTCGAATTAATGAATATCCCGGTGCCGACACCGAACGATAATCAGGTATTGATAAAAATATACGCATGCGGCGTTTGCCGAACAGATTTGCATATTGTCGATGGCGAACTGACCGAACCGAAAGAGAATCTTATACCCGGCCATGAGATTGTCGGGACGGTGATGCAGACGGGCAAAAATGTGAAGGATTTCAATGTCGGTGACAAGATCGGTGTGCCGTGGCTGGGTTACTCATGCGGGGAGTGTAAATTCTGCCGCAGGGGTAAAGAAAACCTGTGCGACAATCCCGGATTCACCGGCTACACGATTGACGGCGGTTATGCCGAATACACGGTCGCCGACCGGCGTTACTGTTTTAATATACCCGACGGTTACGACAATTACCGGGCGGCGCCGCTTCTGTGCGCCGGTTTGATCGGTTACCGTTCGTACCGCATGTGCGGCGATGATTTCGAGACGCTCGGTATTTATGGTTTCGGCGGGGCGGCGCATATTATTGCGCAGATCGCCAAATATCAGGGCAAGAAAGTGTATGCCTTCACGCGGCCGGGCGATGTCGAGGCGCAGGAATTCGCGCGCCGTCTCGGTGCGGTATGGGCGGGCGATTCGACCGAGCCGCCGCCGGAACTTCTCGATGCCGCGATAATTTTCGCCCCGGTGGGATCGCTTGTCCCGGCGGCGTTGCGTGCGGTCGTCAAAGGAGGCGTGGTGGTTTGCGGCGGTATATATATGAGCAATATCCCCGAATTTCCGTACTCGATACTCTGGGAGGAGCGGCAGTTGATTTCGGTCGCCAATCTTGCCCGGCGCGATGGCGAGGAATTGATGGCTTTGGCGCCGAAAGTTCCGGTCGAGACCGAGGTGACGATTTTCCCGCTGGAGAAAGCCAACGAGGCGCTGGATCGTCTGCGTTCCGGCAATATCGAGGGCGCGGCGGTTCTGAAAACTGATTTGTGATTTACGGGCCGGTCCGGTTGATATCGGCCGGCCATTTAAACCGGTTTGAGCATGATCCTGAGTTTGGCGGCATTCGGATCGCCGTAGTGATAATGCCAGGTGGTGACCTGGTAGGTACCCTTGCCGGCAAAATCGAAATTCATTCCGATAAACAGCGTGATCGGCAATAACTCTTCTTCCTGACCCAGTGTTGTCCCGGATTCGTCGATAAATTCTGTTTTTGGATACGGCATGATAAATTTCTCCCGCTTTTTTGAGTTTGGAAATACGATTTCTATATTATATTTAAAAGCCGACTATTTAAAGCTTATACGGCAAATTTCGGAAAAGGAAAAAATAAAAATGAACGACAATATTGTCTTCGTAGATAATCTGGAAGGTATTACCGCCGACAGGCTGGGCGGCTTTTTTGTCGGGTGGCCGAAACCACCGTCGCCGGAGACACATCTCCGGATTTTGCAAAACAGTTACTATTATATACTGGCGGTGGATAATGACGGCGGGGATGTGGTCGGTTTTATCAATGCGGTCGGCGACGGTGTTCTCTGCGCTTATATACCGCTTCTGGAGGTTTTGCCGGAATATAAGAAGCGCGGGATCGGGTCGGAACTGATGCGGCGGATGATGCAAAAGTTAGATGGTCTGTATATGGTCGATCTGGTCTGCAACAAAGAGCTGATCGGTTACTATGAAAAATTCGATTTGAAAAGTGTAGAGAAATTCGGTGTCACGGCTATGATAAAAAGAGATTTCGGAATGCAATCGGGCAAAAAGGAGTGAGGTTGATATGAACACAATCGAGGCGATACACACGCGGCGGTCGATTCGAAAATACACCGACCGGCCGGTGGAGAAAGAAAAAATTATCAGGATAATCAAGGCGGCCACCTCGGCGCCCTCGGCCTGCAATCAACAGCCGTGGTGGTTTATTGTGATCGACGACCGGGAGATTTTGGACAGGATCCCGGATATCCACGAAGACGCCCCGATGTGCCGCCAGGCATCGGCGGCGGTACTTATCTGCGGCGACAAATCGCTGGAGACCTGCCCCGGTTTCTGGGTGCAGGATTGCGCGGCGGCGACACAGACTCTTCTGCTGGCGGCGCATGATCTCGGACTGGGGGCGGTCTGGACCGGGGTTTATCCGAAAGAGAAAAAAATCGACGGTTTCCGGGCGATGTTCGATCTGCCGGATAATGTCATCCCGATGTCACTGGTTCCGATCGGGTACCCGGCGGAGGAAATTCCGCCCGAGGATCGTTATAAAGAGGAGCGGGTTAAATTCAACCGCTGGTAATTATTTACATTTTTTATCATTTATTTCGATAAACGAGTTGTCCGTTCGGGCGTCTTTAACAGGCAGGTGGTAAAAATATATTGTTTGTATTCCGGGCGAAGATCGTTATATTTATAGATAGAGTTTGAATAAAACACCGTCTAAACAAGAGCAGGCATAAGCAGGCAGGAGGGGTGTTATGCATAAAAATTTCGTCTTATTGGTAATGGTTCTTGTTGCTGTGCTCGCGTTGAACTGTTCCAAATCGACCGATCCCGAACCGCCCGATCCGACTCCGACACCGATAAATCTGGATGAGGCCCAGAAGCAGGTATTGCAATCATCGAATCTGTTCGGATTCAAGTTGTTCAAGGATATTGCCGGGGCCACACCGCCCGGCGAAAACATTTTTATTTCGCCGATGTCGGCCTCGTTTGCGCTCGGTATGGTATGGAACGGCGCGGTTGGCGAGACGCGTCAGGTGATGGGTTCGACTCTCGAAATGGCCGATCTCACCGACGATGAAATCAACCTGTCGTACCAGAGCCTGATGTCGGTGCTTCCCAACGCCGATCCCGAAGTCGTGGTGGCTATCGCCAACTCGATCTGGTCGCGGCAGGGCAAAGCGATCGTGCCGGAATATATCGAACTGTGTCAGACGTATTTCGATGCGCTGGTGCAGGAAGTTGATTTTCAGGATCCGGCGACTGTCGATGCCATCAACAACTGGTGCGCCGAAAACACCAATAACAGGATTCCTGAAATTATCAAGCCGCCGGTGCCGGTCGAGGTGGCGATGATGCTTCTCAACGCGATTTATTTCAAGGGCACCTGGACCTATCTGTTCGATTCGACCGAGACATTCGACGGCCAGTTCCGGCTCGAGGACGGTTCATTCGCCGACTGCCGGATGATGACGCGCGAGGACACGGTCGATTATTTCAGCAATGATGTTTTCCACGCGGTCGATTTGCCTTACGGCAACGAAACATACAGCATGACCATTATGGTTCCGCATTACAACAAGACGGTCGATGATATTCTGGCGATACTGAACGACGACAACTGGCAAAGCTGGCTGGGCAGTTTCAACCCGCTTGAGACGCCGATATTCATGCCCAAATTCAAATTCGAGTATGAGATATCGCTTGAGGATATCCTCAAAGCGATGGGGATGGAGATTGCTTTCACCCCGGCGGCTGATTTCAGCGGGATGTTTGTCGATGGTGTGGGCTGGATCGACAAGGTGAAGCAGAAGACTTTTGTCCAGGTCGATGAACAGGGCACCGAAGCGGCGGCGGTGACGATTGTCGTTATGATCGACAGCATAGCGGGATTTTTCGTGGACAAACCGTTTCTGTTCGTGATTCACGAGCATCAGACCGGGGCCATTTTGTTCATGGGCAAAGTAGCCGAGCCGGTATGGGAATAACAGGCGGATAATAATTTGCTTTTTGGCCCCGCCTCGAGGCGGGGTCTTTTTTTATTTACATATTTTAACTTGCATTGAAGAATAGGGACATTTTATCTTTAAAAACCGAATTGGTGGAGGATTCAAATGCACAGAGATAAACTATGGCACGAGAATAGTAATATCTGGGCAAAGATCGAGCCGGTGTTGTTCAGCAGTGTTTCGATGGCCAATGCGGTACAGCATATCGACAGCATTACCGAACTGATCGAACTAAATAAGGGGATGCATATTCTCGATCTCTGCTGCGGCATCGGGCGGCATTCGCTGGAGCTGGCGCGACGGAGTTATAAGGTCACGGCCGTTGATCGGACCGAATTGTACCTTAATAAGGCAAGAGACAAAGCGGCCGAAGAGAAGCTGGATATTGAATTTATAAATGAGGATATGCGCGTCTTTTGCCGTCCGGGGCTGTATGATGTAGTTTTGAATATAAATACCTCGTTCGGTTATTTCGAGGATCCGAATGACGATTTGACCGTGCTTGGGAATATTTATGAATCGTTAAAGGAGGGCGGGATCCTTCTGTTTGACATGATGGGCAAGGAAATCAATGCCCGTATTTTCCAGGAGCGGGATTGGGAAGAAACCGATGATATAATTCTGGCCACGGAGCGCAAGGTCGCCGGGGATTGGGACGGTATCGATATGCGATGGACCATTATAGATTTAAAGGAAAAACAGATCGACCGGGTCAAAATGCATGTGCGGCTCTATTCGGCGAGCGAATTGAGGCGGCTTCTTCTGGACACCGGGTTTTGCCGGGTCGATATTTTCGGTTCGCTTAAGGGTGTACCGTATGATGAAAAAGCCAAAAGGCTTATTGTTAAGGCTCAAAAATGATTTATGGTGGGATCGATGGACGAACTGTATGACAATCCGAAATATTACGAGATCGCTTTTTCATGGCGGGATATAAAGGCCGAAGTCGATCTGTTCGAAAACTGCTTCAATCAATACTCGAATATTCCGGTCGAATCGCTGCTTGAGATATGTTCCGGCAACAGCCCGCATATGATCGAACTGGTTAAGCGGGGATATAAATACACCGGGCTGGATCTGAGCCGGGCCATGCTTGAATATAGTCAGGGCAGGGCCAATGAGGCCGGTGTCGGGGCAGATTTTATGTGTGCCGATATGGTCGAGTTCGAGACAGAAAAGAAATATGATTTTGCATATATAATGCTCGGTTCATTTTTCGCGACGAGTACGAAAGAGATATTTTCGCATTTCGAATCGGTTGCGGGGGCGCTGAAAAGGGGCGGCTTGTATCTTCTCGACTGGTGCGTGCAATTCGAACCGCCGTGGGAGACAAAAGGATCGAGCGACTGGAGCATGGAGAGTGACGGTATAAAAGTGAAGACGACGGTCACATGGGAACCGATCAAACTTGCGCGGCAGACGTTTAAAGAGAAGATCGTGCTCGATGTCGATGACAACGGTCGTGAGTTTCAGGTGGTCGGGAGCAATGTGCATCGGGCGATATATCCGCAGGAGTTCCGGCGCATGATGGACAACTCGAAAGATTTCGAGTTTGTCGGCTGGTGGAGCAACTGGAACCTGGGTCAGCCGCTTGATTTCGCCGATAAAATTTCACGTCCGATAATATTGATCCGCCGGCTTTAGAACGGGAGGTAATTGCTGTGATAAATACAAAAAACGAATGGTGGTCGGATTTTTTCAAAGGTCTGTTCCTTGAGGTGCAGGATGGTTTTCACACCGCCGAAGTGACCGTGAGGCAGGCCGACAATATCGTCAAATTGCTCGAGCCGGAGCCGGGGGCGAAAATTATCGATGTTCCCTGCGGCGGCGGACGGCTGGCGATCGAACTGGCCTCGCGCGGTTATAAACTGGCCGGGGTGGATATAACCGAAGCGCTGATGGATCGCGGACGCAAAAGAGCTGTCGAGAAAAAGCTCGATATCGAATGGATCCTCGGCGACATGCGCGAAATGGAATTAGAGGATAAATTCGAGGCGGCGATATGTATGGGCGGAAGTTTCGGCTTTTTCGATGATGCCGGCAACGCCGGTTTTCTCACGGCGGTGGCCGGTTGCCTTAAGCCGGGCGGGAAATTTATATTCGAGGCGCATATTGCCGAATCGCTGTTACCCAAACTGAGCGACCGCGACTGGTACGAGGTTGGTGATATACTGGTTCTGGATGACCGCAAGTATAATATCGAAGAAGGCCGTATAAATTCCGAATGGACGCTGATAAAGAACGGTCGATTCGAAAAAATCGACAGTTCGATTCGTGTCTATACGTACCGTGAGTTGTGCCGTATGCTCGGCGATGCCGGATTCAGGGTCGTTGCCGCCTATGACGGCAAGACGATGGAGAAATTCGAGGCCCGCTCATCGATGCTCCTGATGATGGTGGAGAAATCCTGACCCGATACCGGGCTGGTAATTTCCAGATTAATTTAGTATATTCCCGACCGGCGGGTTCGCCTGCGCTGGCAGGCGGGGCTTTGCCTGAAAATGAAATCTTGACTTTTTGAAAGAGCATGATATGGCAACAGCAGTAGCAAAAGTTTACCGCGGCGAGAGACAGGAGTCGGTTCATTACGGCTCTATCGCTGTGGTCGATAAAAAGGGCCGGCTGACTCATTATGTCGGCGACCCGGAATTTTTCACGTTTGTCCGCTCGTCGGCCAAACCGTTTCAACTGATACCCCTGATCAGTACCGGGGCGGCCGATAAATACGGTTTTTCGGCCAAGCAGTTATCAATAATGTGCGGTTCGCATATCGGAACCGATCATCACAAAGAGGTTGTCGAGGCCAATCTGGCGGCGGCCGACAACAAACCGGAGGATCTCCAGTGCGGAACCCATCTGCCGATCCACATGATAATGTCGGGTGAGTATCCCCGGCATGATGAACACAAGGACCCGCTTCGCAACAACTGTTCGGGAAAACACTCCGGTTTTCTGGCTCTGGCCCGGTTCCTGGGCGAGGATGCGGCCGATTATCTTAAATCGGATTCAAAAACCCAGCAGATGGTTCTCGACACGATCGCGCGGCTGTATGAATATCCGAAGGATAAAATCGTCATCGGTCTCGACGGCTGTTCGGCGCCCAATTTCGGGATGCCGCTGATTTACGGCGCGGTCGCGTTTATGAAGCTGGCCAATGCGCAGGGGTGGGATGAAGAGGAGTCGAAGATATTAACCCGTATCAGGGCGGCCATGACCGAGTACCCGGAGATGTTTTCCGGCGAGGGCCGGTTCGATCTGGCGCTGATGCGGACCTTTTCCGGCAATATTATTACCAAAGGTGGCGCCGAAGGTTATCAGGGTATCGGTTTTGCCGATCCGGGTATCGGTATTGTGGCGAAAATCGAGGACGGCAACGCCCGGGCGCTGTTCCCGGTGTGTCTCGAAATTCTGCGGCAACTGGGTATAATCGATGATCCCGACAACTGCGAACATCTGCGGGACTTCCACCGTGCCGAAATACGCAACTCGGCCGGTCTTGTTACCGGGAGTGTCAAAGCCGAATTCGACTTGATAAAAGCATAAGTTATTATTAGATTAAAACGACTGATATTGATTGTTAATGTTTAAGATAGAGCGGAGGTCATGTGAAAGAGTTCAAACATCCCGCGGAACCATTTCGGATTAAATCGGTGGAGCCGATCAAACTCCTATCGCGAGCGGAACGAGAGGAAGCTCTCAAGCGGGCTAAATTTAATATTTTTAAGATAAAAGCTGAAGAAATCTATGTCGATTTGTTGACCGATTCCGGAACCGGCGCCATGTCCAACGAGCAGTGGGCATCGCTCATGCGCGGCGATGAATCATACGCCGGGGCGAGGTCGTATTATCGGTTCGAGGAGACGGTCAAAGATATCACCGGCAAAAAATTCATCATCCCGACTCATCAGGGGCGAGTGGCCGAAAACGTCTTTTTCTCGTCGATACTGAAAAAGGGCGACTATGTCCCGAACAACACCCATTTCGACACCACCCGCGCCAATGTCATGCACAAGGGCGGTGTGGCGGTCGATTTACCCTGCCCCGAGGCCGATTCCGACGACGAACTTCCGTTCAAGGGAAACATCGACACGCATCGGCTGGAGAATTTTATCGCGGAGAAGGGCGCCGACAGGATCCCGGTGGTCTTCATGACGGTCACCAACAATTCCAGCGGCGGTTTGCCGGTGTCGATGTCGAATATCAAGGAGACAGCCGAAATTTGCCGCCGGCACGGCATACTCTTTTATTTCGACTGCGCCCGTTTTGCCGAGAACGCTTATTTTATCAAGCGGGACGAACCGGGTTATGAGGATAAAAGTGTCAAGGAAATCGCGCAGGAGATGTTCTCGTATGTCGATGGGGCGCTGATGTCGGCCAAAAAAGACGGCCTGGCCAATATGGGCGGCTTTGTGGCGCTGGATGATGAGGATCTTCAGCGCAAAATCGGCGAACTGCTGATCGTTATCGAGGGTTTCCTGACTTACGGCGGTATGTCGGGTCGCGATATCGACGCCGTCGCGACCGGTTTGCAGGAAGTTCTCAACGAGGATTACCTGGCCTACCGGGTGGGGCAGATGGAATATTTCGGGAAGATTATAGAGCAGGCGGGTGCGCCGATCGTGAAACCGACCGGCGGCCATGCCATATTTATCGATGCCGGTAAATTTCTGCCGCATATCGCCCCGGAGCATTATCCGGGACAATCGCTGACGGTGCAGATGTATCGTGTCGGCGGAATCCGGGCGGTCGAGATCGGATCGCTGATGTTCGGCGGCAAGGATCCCGAGACGGGTAAAATTTACAATGCGCCGCGCGAACTGGTGCGTCTGGCGGTACCGCGAAGAGTTTACACCGCCAGCCATCTCGATTATGTGGCTGATATAATCGCGCAGATAAGCGCTGAAAAAGATACACTGAAGGGATACAAAGTGACCCGCGAGGCGAAACTTCTCAGGCATTTCACGGCCGAACTGGAGGAGATGAGCCAGCAGGAAGTGGGTATCAATTAGATATTATGCGGAATACGGCCCGGAAATCCCGGGCCGTACCTGCAAAAAATTGTAAGATTTCTGTTAAAATTTTTCCCATTGGGTTATTCGGAGAGGCCCGGAGTCTTTTGTCGGCTGATGTAACTTATTGTTAAACATGAGATTTGCCTGAACCGTCTTATTTTTGCGGTTTTGGCCGAATTTTTGCGGTAAAGAATTACTGACAAGTTGACTTTTTTACGGGAACTTTATATATTCTAACCGCTTATAACAAGAGGAGGAATGCTATAGAATAAACGGTTAAAGGACTTTTTGTAGTTAGGTTTGGTACAAATTTAATATTTTGTGAGACGGTCCTTGTAATCGTGAGGTGTAGCATTTCTTTTTTTGTATCCAGTTTCGGGTGTGTCGCCGGAGCGCATCGATTTAGATCCACTCTCATTGCTATTGCGTTGTTGGTTTCGTTCGTTGCAGGTGGGGTGCTCTCGGTATCGGCATCATCCTTTTATAATGATTTCGAGGTGCAAAGATCGGACGCTGACGGTATCTCTTTTTCGATGAAAATAAACAATCCCGAGAAATATATTTCTTATGCCGTCGAGGGTCGCATAGCCGTCCCGGTTATTACGGCTGTCCCGGCCGGTAAGACGCCGGTTGTTGTCGAAGCCAATGCTTCCGAGGCAATCCCGGTTAGTTTCCCGGTCATGAATAATCCTGTTTCGAGCAGTAATGTTCTTGCCGAAATCAGGCGCGGCGGGAATATGCGCGGCCGCTCGATTGCGACGGTTGAAATTTATCCGTACTACCGGGGGAGTTTCTACAGCCAGATAAATATCAAGATCGAGTTCCGGGGCGCGGCGGCGGTATCATCCGAGACATCTCACACGATCGAGGGTGATGCTTTCGACCGGATATTTGATTATGCCGTCATAAATTACGAACAGGCGCGCAACTGGCCGGTGCTGAAAGGGCGCCCGGTTGCGAAAGCCGCCGATGATATTCTCGGTCTAGCCGACGAATGGTATAAAATCAGCACCACGGGTGACAGAATGGTGAAGATCAGCGGGGCGCAACTGCAGACGGCAGGTGCGAACCTGGATGACCTGTCGAGTGATTCGCTGCATCTGTTTTACGGCGGCGGCAAACCGCTGCCGATCAACAACAGCGAGCCGAGACCGTCTCTGACCGAGGTGGCGATAATGGTCAATGACGGCGGCGACGATATTTTCGACGCCGAGGATTATTTTTTATTTTTCGCCGAGGCTGCCGACCGCTGGACGTATCCGGCCGATGACGAACCGGAATATCTGCAAAATCCATACACCGATATAAACTGCTACCTGCTGGCTGTCTCGGGCGATTTCGCGACATCGGGCCGACGGATGGCGGCTGTCGATGGGGCGCCCGCGGCCGCTCCCGATACAATCATAACCGAAACCGATTTTTATGTGCGGACCGAGCAGAATATAATTCTGTACACCGATAAAGGCGGTCATGTGGATGATTATTACACCTGGTACTGGTCCGATGAAATTAGGGATTCGTTTTATGTCAGTCTGCCCAATCTCGACAATTCATCGATCGTAAATGTAAAAATGCGGGCGCAGGCGCTCGACAGCAACGGCGCGGTGAGTCTGACGGTCAACGGTTTCCCGGCGGTCAAGACATTGACACAGTCGCCCAATTTCGAGTTCGAAACAAGTCAGCTTTACGGCGGGGGATTGAACAACCTGGTGTACACACAGGGGAGCAGTTATGACGGACCGCCTTATTTCGATTATTGCGAAATAAAATATCATGGGTCGCTGGTAACATACAACGATATACTCGACGCCGCCTTTTACGGTCTCGACGGTGTGGCCGAGTATCATATCGAGGACGAGTTTTCGTCGCCGCCGCTGATTTTCGACATCGGCGATGTTTACGATCCGTCCCTCATGGAAAATTACGCGGCGACCGATAATCAGATCATATTCCAGGCATCATACGGTGCGGATGCGATGGGCCGTTTTTATATATGCCCGGAAGACAAATTTTATACCACGGCGGCGGTCGAAAAAGTGATCGTGTCACCTTTGACCGGTAATCTCGCCCGGACCGATATGATAATAATCAGCCCGGAGAGGTTTATCGGGCAGTTGGAAAATTACCGGCAGTACCGTGAGGCGCAGTCGGATATCAATGTAAGCATGGTTGCGCTCGAAGATATCATGATGCAGTTTTCGTTCGGGATGTATGATCCGGCGGCCGTGCGGGATTATCTAAGGTTCGCCTATTTGAATTTCCCGGAGCCGGTTCCCTCGATGGTTCTGCTGGTCGGTGACGCCAGCTATGACTATGAAAACAACCTCCAGATGGGGACACCCAATTATTTCCCGCCGTTTATCCACGAGCTCGACAACACCGCCTCGGATGACAACTACGTGTATTTCGGCGATTACGGTTTTCTCGACGGCGACAGTTCCTATCAATATCTCGGTGACCGGGGCTATGATATGATGATCGCCCGCTGGCCGGTCAGAAACGCCACCGATCTTGCCAATATCGTCGATAAGGTCATGACGTATGAAGCATCGACCAATTTCGATCCGTGGCGGACGACGATCACGTTTGTCGCCGATGACGAATACGGCTCGGGCGGGCAATACGAAGGGCTCCTGCATACCACCCAGACCGAGATGCTGCTTTCGAATCATCTTCCCGAGGCCTATCGGCGCAACAAAATTTACTGCTGGGAGTATCCTTTCGATTCCGAGCGGGCCAAACCGGATGTCAACAAGGCCGTTGTCAAAAGCGTCAACGAGGGATCGCTGGTGGTCAATTATGTCGGCCACGGGAACCCGGAAACCTGGGCGCATGAACGGATATTTCTCAAGGCGGTCGAATTGCCGCAGTTGACCAATGCCGACCGGCTGGCGCTGTTTTATGCCGCGTCCTGTTCCATCGGTTTCTATGACGATCCCAAACGCGAGGGGATGGCCGAGGAATTGCTGCGGATGGCCGGCGGCGGCGCCGTCGCCGTTATGGCCGCCACCCGGCTGGTTTATGCCGGCGACAACGGGGCCCTCAACCGGCAGGTATTCGATATCCTGTTCGGGCAGGATGAGCTTTCTATCTGCCAGTCGCTTTTCGTGGCCAAGACATTCCGCCAGTACAGCAGCGGTTATTTGAGAGAGCGACTCAACGACAGAAAATTCGCCTATCTGGGCGATCCGATGCTTAAGCTGGGAACACCGCATTATGAATTATCGTTTATAGAAGCCCCGGACATGATCCGGGCGCTGGATACGCATTACGTGTCCGGCGAGGTGGTCGATCCCGAAAGCGGCAACCATGCCGATTTTAACGGGATGGCGGAAATTTTCATACATGATTCGGAGCTCGAAAAGACATATATCGGCGTCAACGACAACGGTTTTATCGCCGACAGCCTGACCTATACGAAGGCCGGCCCGGTTATTTATAAAGGTTCGGTGGAGATTATCGACGGGTATTTTGATTTTTCGTTTATTGCCCCGCTGGATATAGGTTATGGCGGCGACGGGGGCAGGATATTCGCCTATGCCGCATCGGACGTATTCGACGGTTTCGGGCTGGCCGATTCGATACCGATATCATCCGAGATAACCGCCACCGCCGACAGCGCCGGACCGACCATCGAATACGGCTTCGGCGGCCGCGAGAGCTTCATTTCCGGCGACCATATCGCCGAAAACGAGCCGCTGTCGCTCAGGATAACCGATTCATCCGGCATAAATCTGACCGGGGGATCGGGGCATGGAATTACACTTAACATTGACAATGTTATGGAGAATATTGTAAATTTGACCGATCTGTTTCAATATGATGCCGGGAGTTATAAAACCGGCGAAATAACTTATGAAGTTGACGGTTTGGAACCGGGGAGACACAGCTTCAAGGTTAAGGCGTGGGATAACGCGAATAATTCATCGGTGGCCGAGTTCGAAGCCGTGATATCGGAAGCGGGCGGCTTTGCCATTCTCGATGTGTTGAATTATCCCAATCCTATGGAGGAGAATACGACCTTTTCCTTTGCGCTGGTTTCACCCGCCAGAAAAGTCAACCTGGAGATTTTTACGGTATCGGGTAAGAAGATATTTTATTATGAAGAGGACATGGTGCCGGCCGACTATCATGAGTTCTACACCTGGAACGGCCATGATGCCGACGGGGACCGTGTTGCTACCGGAGTATACATATATAAGGTTACAGCTTTTTCCATGGAAACTGATGATGTAATAGAATCGTTTGGGAAAGTTGTGGTTGTCAATTAACGCTGTTCGGAGGAAGTTTTGATGCGAAGACTAACAGGCATATTAATAATCGCACTGGCAATAGTATGTTTTGGCGCCAATGCCTATGCTCAAATATCAAGCGCGGCAGTACTGTTTCTGCGTATTGCGGCCGGGGCGAGAGCCGCCGGCATGGGTGAGGCTTTTGTCGCCGTTGCCGATGACGCCACCGCCACACACTGGAATCCGGCCGGCCTCGGGCAGTACCCCCTTTCGGATAAATGGGATGAAACTATTATACCCGACAGCCTGCGGCCACTGACGGCAATCAGCCTGTTTAAGGGCTCCGGCCCCGAAACGGATTATCAGAAATACGATATCTGGGCGCTGTCGTCGAAAGGTCTGGTCAGGTACGCCGACAGGGAATGGATCGACTACGACATTCTCGAAACCAGGACCGATCAAACCGCCGAATATATTCTCAGGCGGTACACCGGATTGTCGGCCGAGCTCGAAGAGGAAAAATTGACCGCCCTGATGAATATCGTGGGCGATGCCAACAACGATTTCCCGAGAGAAAAAATAGACACGCTCGAAAACATGGTGACGGCGTTTCTCGATAAAAGCTATGCCGATTCAACCATGATAAAGAACGCCTTCGATTCGCTCCGGGCTCTCTACAACGCCTGCCGCATCGATAGCGACCGGCTGGAGAAGGCCGGGGAGTTGATCGGCAGGGCGGTTCGCGATTCCCTTATCAGGGAAATAGAGGCGGATAAAATTCTGTTTTCGCTGGAAAAATCGGTCTGGAAATATATACAGCGGGAAATCAAAATACCATTCAGCATCAACTTCAAAGGCGCCCTCAATGATATCGCCTCCGACAACAAATTTCTCTGGGTGGCGACCGATGACGGTCTGTTCCGGTACAACGGCCGCTGGCAGCGGTTCGGTATGGATTACGGTTTCCCGACCGACAAGATAAACAGTGTTACGCTGTATAAAAAGCTGGCCTATCTCGGGACCGACACCGGGCTGGTGCTGTACGATGCCGGCGCCGTTACCTATCTCGGCCCCGATCACGGGTTGCCGCATCTGCCGGTCTCGGCGGTGGCTATCGAAAACGGCGATAATGCCTGGGCCGTTCTCGGCGATGATCTGTACCGCTTTGACGGCAAGGCCTGGTATAACTACGTGATGGCTCCCCAGTCGCCGACGGTAACCGAAGAAACGATTTATGATTTCTTCAAGATTATGGATACACCAGACGAGCGTGAGAAATTTATCGAAAAATTGCGCAATTTCAATCCGGAGTGGAGCGGAATGCCGGTGGAAGCCGCCATATCCGATTCCATGGCGGTTGAAGATACAACCGCGGTCGGGATGGATAGTCTTGCACCGGTCGATGATATGACGGCGCTTCCGGATACAATGGCGGTCGGGATGGATAGTCTTGCTTCGGTCGAGGAAGCGGCCGGGGATTCGACCCTGGCATCAACCATCGAGAAATTGAAAGCCGAAGCCGGGCAGGCGGATAAGGAAAAAGATATGGATAAATTGAAGGTTCCTTTCACCGCCGGATTCAAATTTAAAGTTTACGATATGGAAGTTGACAATTACGGCAGTCTCTGGATCGGAACCGAATACGGTCTTATGAAATTCACCGGCAAACAGTGGAAACGTTACGGTTACCGGCGATACACGGTCGAAAATGCAACCACGGTATTCGATCTTGCCCTGAGTAAGGTCCGTGGTGATTCGACCCGGGCCGAGCGGCTGGCCGGGAATATCGCCAAAGTCAATGATCTGAAATCGGATGAGCTCGAGGCCGGGCAGTCGGTCGATATTTACGCCAATCCCGCCGGGTCCAAGATATACGACATTCATTTATCGGGCGGCAAGCTGCTTTTCGGAACCGCCAACGGGATGGTTTATTTCGACGGTATCTGGGGATTTTACGATGCCCATGGCCTGGGTCATTCGAGAGTTTATTCGATTAATGAAGAAGCCGGCAACAAGTGGTTTCTCAGCGGCGATAAAATTTCGGTCAATGCCGATGCCACGGGCGAATTGACCCTGATGCATGTCAACTGGCTGCCGGAACTGGCCGACGACATTTATTACGAATATCTCGGTTTTGTCCGGCATATTGAGGGCTGGGGAACAATCGGGGCCAACATAACTTATCTGACTTACGGCAGTATCATCCGAACCAGCGAAACCGGCACGGTCGAGGGTGAATTCGACGCCTATGATGTCGCTTTCACATTTTCCTACGGTGTTCCCCTGACGACCTCGCTCAGCGGCGGTATTTCGGCCAAGATAATTTATTCGCATCTTTCGGAACTGGGTGCCGGTGAGGAGCGGGGAAGCGGCACATCGACCGGTCTTGCCCTCGATCTCGGCTTGCTCTACCGTATCGATCCGCGCCTGACGCTCGGTATGGCCTTGACCAATCTCGGGCCGGATATTTCATATATCGACGTGGCGCAGGCCGACCCTCTGCCGCGTAACCTGGCTATCGGCCTGGCCTGGAAAATCGTCAAGTCGCAGTACAACGAAATATTATTCACGGTCGAGGCCAACAAATCGCTGGCCGACCGCGATAAGACGATTCTCGAGGATTTCCGCGATGTCCTGGCCAGTCCCGAGGACGAACTGAAAGGATTCTTCTATAACCCGTTCACTTTCGGCGGCCTGAGCAATACTTTCAAGGGCGTTATTATCAACGGCGGTATCGAATACAAATACAGCTCTTTCTTTGCCATGAGGGGTGGTTACATACATGATGAAGAGGGTGATATCCATACGCCGACGCTCGGCTTCGGGATATACTACAATATGTTCAAGTTTGACTTCGCATATATTCCCTCCAGCGACGATGTCCCCCTCGCCAATACGATGAGATATTCACTGTCGGTGAGATGGTAAGGACGATGAAAGGAAGCGATTGAACGCATGAAAAAAATTGGATTATACATAATGCTCCTGACGGCCCTGGGCCTGTCAACCTCGGTCCTCGCCGATGGCGGTAAAATTCTCACGCCGCTTTCGATCGAAAAGAAAGCCGTCGATCCCGACGACAGGCGGGTGGTGCTGAACGGCTTTCATTCGGGCGTTTCGCCGCGCAATATACTCAATCTCGAACGCGAGAACCCGTGGTCGCTGCCGAAACGATCGGCCTCGGCCGCCGTCGTGGATACCATCAGGCTCCTCGGTATGCGCTTCGATTTTCTATATGAAAGCACCGATGATCCCCTGACCACCGGGCGGGGTAAATTCGATCTGCGCGACACCCTCGCATTCCAGGAGGAATACGGCCACATGATCGATCCCTCGCCGCATGATAAAAGATATTTCGAAAAACATTTCCAGGCCCTGCGGAACTATTATTTCTTCGTCTCCGACGGCACCATCGAACTCGTCTGGGATGTCTATCCGCAGGACGACACGGCGGCATATCATCTCGATAAAAGCATGGGTTATTACGGTTCCCAGAACCCGTATATCGGGCTCACCGAATATTTCATAGATTGTATCCAGCTGGTCGATACGGTCGAAACCGATTTGAGATTCGGCGACTATGATTCGTATTTCCTGTTTCATGCCGGGTCCGACCGCCAGAACGATATCGGCTTCCCGGAAACGCCGTCCGATTTCTTCACGGGGTACATCTTCTTTATCGATACCGCGCTGTATGTCGACAAGGAAGGCGGCGACTCGACGGCGATCGTCGACGCCCTGATTATGCCGGAATCGGCCAGCCAGGACAACCGGGCGACGGCCATCAATGCCGTCATGGCCCATGAGTTCGGCCATCAACTGGGTTTGATCGATCTCTATCGAACCGATAACTTTTTCACCATGATGGGCGATTTCGCCCTGATGGACAACAACGGTTTCGGAACCGGTATCGATTTCGGTTTCGAGGTCGGTCGGGCTTTCGGCACATCGCCGCTGTATCCGATGGCATGGTCGCGGGCCTATCTTGGATTCGATGAACCTGTGGTGTACCGGCAGGGAACCTCGATCGAGCTGGTGGCGGCCGAGATGGCCGCGACCGGAACGCGCATCGCGAAAATTCCCATATCCGAATATGAATATTATTTGATAGAAAACCGCCAGGAAGATGTCGACGGCAAAACGACCGTCATCCTGGCCGACTCGGCCACCTCGGTTATCATGGGGCCGAGCGATCTCGAACGCAACCTGACCGGCGAGTATGATTTCCTTATGCCGGGTTCGGGGATGCTGATCTGGAAGGTCGATGAAATCGTTGCCTTCATGGATTACAACGGCAACGGGCTGAATAATTTCATCGATAACCAGCTTCAGAACGACGCCGACCGGCTGTTCGTCAAACTGATGGAAGCCGACGGGCTGGTCAATTTCGGCGGTATTTATTATTCCGGTTTCGGGGCCCAGGAAGATATGTATTATGAGGGCAATAACACTTCTTTCACGCCCAACACGAATCCGCCCGCCGAAGGTTACGGCGGCGTCAACTCGCATGTTTATGTCACCAATATTTCCGAATCGGCGCCCACGATGACGTTCGATCTGGAGCGCGATTTTATCTCCGACGGGTTCCCGCAACGGGCCGGAATTCCGTTTTTCAGCCTGTCGCCCATCGCCGCCGATGTCGATGGCGACGGCAGTACCGAGATAATTATCGCTTCGGGCAGGAACCTGGTGGCGGTCAATGAGGACAGCACCGATATCACGCCCTCGTTCGGCCCGCCGTTTATCGATTCGGTGATCTCGCCCTTTTATGATCCGTCGCGGACAATCAACAATGATTATAATTTCAGTTTTTATACGGTACCCATCTTCGCCCGGACCGAAGAATTAATTACCGCCGGGCCGGTGGTAGGTGATTTCGATTCCGAGAACGACGCCGATTCGCTGTACATCGCCGTGGCGAGCGGGGCGTGGGTGCATGTTTACAGGTTAGACGACGACAATCTGGACGGTATGGCCGAGTCGCTGTTCGATTCGGTGGCGATTCAGAACCGGCCTCCGATAGTCTGGATGGCGTTCGGCGACAGGCTGATTGTCGCCGCCGTGGATACGATCGATTCCGATATCAGGCTATATGAGATACCCGATTACGGCACCTTCGGTATACCCGCTTCGCCGAATATCGAAGAGCCGGAGCTTTTCGGCGTCTGCCGTGTCGGCGATGGTTTCGCGATTATCGGCGGTGATTCGAGCGGCACCCGGCTGTATTATGTAGCTGATGCCGCTACGGATTATGTCTTCGATCCGGATGGCGATTATACTTATGGGCCGGTTTCGGCCGATCTTGACCGCGACGGTCTGCCCGAAGTGGTTATGGCCGATAGTGAGGGAGATGTCATGGTTGTCACGGTCGATACGGCCACCGGCGGCATGACCACCTATAATTCGCTGAACCTGTTCGATTCGCTCTATGTCAACCCAATTATATCGGATCTGGATCAGGACGGTTACGCCGATATTGTTCTCGGGGCCCGCAATAAAATTTACGCCCTCGACCGAAATATGGTCAATCTGAGTAATTTCCCGCTGACCATCGACCGGGCCTTCCCGAATGACGTTGTCGACGCTCCGCCGGTTGTCGGCGATATCGACTCCGACGGTATCAAGGATATCGTCGTGACCACTTCGGGCGGTCGTTGCTACGCTTTTTCGTGCGACTACGGTTTCGGCGAGTCGCTCCTGTTTGATTTCCCCATTGCCGCCGGCGGTTTCGGTATCGGTTCGCCGGTGCTGTTCGATAAAGCAAACGGCGGCGGGCTGGGGCTTCTGGGTGTCGACGGCTGGTTTTATTCGTACGACGTCGGTTACGATTCGTCATTGACCGACTGGCCGATGAGCGGCGGCGGGCCGTCTCAGAGTTATAACCTGCCCGACAGCCTGCTCAAACCGGTTAAAACATACAGCGACAATCTCCCCGAGGATCAGTTTTACAGCTATCCCAATCCGACCTATGACGGTCGGACGACGATCAGGTTTCTGGTCGGGGACGACGCCGATGTTACTTTGACCATATATGATATGTCCGGAAAAAAAGTATCCGGTGAATATAAATTGTCCGAGCCGGCCGGTACTTACGGTGAAATGCCGTGGGACGGTTCGTCGCTTCCGTCAGGTGTTTACCGCTGCGTGATCGAAGCCGATTTTATCGGCGGCGGTTCATCGACATCATTTACGGATATCGCAATTATAAAGTAGGAGAGGAAACAATGAAAAAGGTTTTATTATCAATTATGGCGGTGGCATTGCTGAGTATGCCGGCTGTCGCCTATGATATGGAAAACAGTCAAATCGAACTGGAGATACAGTCTTTGCGAAGCGGCGGGACCGAATATGTCAATGCCTTCACCGGCGATGATAAAGTCGATGACGATTTTTCATTCGGCTTCGATCAGGAAGAGGACATCTATGAATATGATTTCAAATCCCCCCGGAAAGCCTTCGTTTACTCTCTGATCGTTCCCGGGTGGGGACAGCGTTATACCAAGTCGAGCGTCCTCAAATCGCTTCTGTTTCTCGGTATCGAGGCCGGGATGTGGATGGGATATTTCGATTATCACAACGAGGGCGGAAAACTGGAAGACGAATTTCAGGATTATGCCAACACATACTGGGATGAAGATACCTATCGAACCTGGCTGGCCGACAATAATCTGGATGAAGAGGACCTGACGCATCAATTGCCCGATTCCAAAAGTCAGCAGTACTATGAGATGATCGGTAAATACGATCAGTTCCGGGCCGGATGGGAGGAGTACTGGAACGATCCCGATTATTATGAGCAGGAGGATTCTCTCGGCAATTTGATTAATATAACCGCCGATCGTGACGACTATGAAGATCAGCGGCGGGATGCCAATGATAAACTGGACCAGGCCAATAATTTTATTATATATGCCATGCTTAACCATCTCCTGTCGGCGTTCGACTCGGCCCTGGCGGCCAAGCGCCACAACAAAAAGGAGTCTGAGGCGATGTGGCTGTCGGTCAATACCGAGATGAAAAAATATTCCGCCACGGAATCAATCCCGATAATAAGGCTCTCATACAGGTTCTGATATGAAAAAGATATTCTGTTTAGCTGTTACAGGTTATGTTTTACTGATGGTCGCCTCTTTCGGCGGCGAGTGCTGCGCCAAAATCGAAATACCGGTGTCGCCGCTGTTTCAGCCGGTGGAACTGGCGGCGGGGAGCGATATCGACCTGAGATACATGGATACGCCGACGGATGAACCGTCGCCGGCGATGACGATTACACCTCGAAAGATATCGAAAACCAAGGCGGTGCTTTTGTCGATGCTTCTTCCCGGAGCCGGGCATTTTTATCTCGGTGAGAAGGGGCGCGGTGAGGTCTTTATCGGGGCCGAGGTGGCCTCGTGGGTCGGAGCCGCCGCTTTTCAGTTCTACGGCGACTGGAAAGAGGATGATTACAAACGGTATGCGCAGGAGCATGCCGGTATATCGCCCGGCGATAAAAGCGAGGAATTTTACACCAATCTCACTTTCTATGATTCGCGCGAGGAATACAACACCTCCGGTCGCGTCATAGATCCCAATGATCCGTACTATCCCAACACGCCCGATTATTACTGGCAATGGGATAATGAGGATTCGAAGGGTGTCTATCGCGATATGCGTAATGACAGCGAGACCGCCTACCGCAACCGGGATTTCGCCATCGGGGTGGCCATTGCCAACCGTATCATTTCGAGTATCGATGCGTTCCGTCTTGCCCGTAAAATTATCGGGCGCCGGGCCGACCAATTCGGCGGCGGCGAGGATGGTAATAAAGAAGGTGTCAAGTTCGGTGTGGACGCCAATCCCTTCGGCGACAATAAAAAGTTTATATTAACGGTTACCAGTCGATTCTGATGAGAATCAAAACCCGGTTTTATTTTTATACCTGCCTGCTGGCGGCGGTTATGCTTCTGTCCGGATGCGGTCCCAAAACACGCCCGGGGGAGGAGCAGAAACCGGCCAAAAAACCTTATGCCATAATTTACGATACCGAGTTATCGGGAAGAATATTCAATGTGCCGCTGTCCGATCCGGCCGGGCTGACCTCGGACAACAACGGCAATATTTACCTGATCGACGCCGGCAACAGCCGGCTGATAAAATTCGACCGAAATCTCGAACCGGTCCGCGAGACCGGCGGTTTCGGAACCTCCGAGTCATTGTTCGGCGCGCCCCGCTATATCGTCATGGATAACAACCTGAACCTGTATGTGGCCGATCCCGGCAACCAGCGTATTTCGATTTATGATTCGCATCTGAATTATGTCGATCTGGTCGATCTGATCGATTTCGACGACCCGACCAAATTCGGGCGGCCGGGAGGGATCGCGGTTAACGACTACGGCGAATTGTGGGTGACCGAGCCGGACAATTCGCGCGTTTCGGTTTTCGACAGCAACGGCGAGTTCAATCGTTTTGTCGGCGATGTCGAGACTTATTCCGGTCTGCTTCTCACGCCCCGGGCGGCGGCGCGCGGGATGAAGGGTCAGATTATGGTCAGCGACGAGGGACGGGGCAGTGTCTATGTATTCGACAGTTTCGGTTTGTATCTTTTTGATTTCGGTTATGATATTTTTAAGAGCCCGGCAGGGCTTGATGTCGATGATTTCGGCAATATGTGGGTGACCGATTCCAAATTATCCGCACTTTTTTGTTTCGACCGCGACGGGTTATTGCTTTATTCTGTCGGAGAGTATGGCGCCACCGGGCAGTACATGTTCAACGGTCCTAGCGACGTGACAGTGCTCCCGGGAAATCGTATTGCCGTCAGTGACACCGATAACGATAGAGTAATGATATATAAAATAATCTACCCGGAGTAATGCCCAGGATCAAAAATATCCTTTGCCATCCTGCCGCCCTGATTCTTGTTGTCTTTATATTCTGTTGTTCCTCAGCCGGCGGGGCCGTCAGGATTCTGAAAGCGGATGATATCAAGCCGCGTATCAGGCTGTGCAACGGCCCGATTATAAACGGTTCCGACAGCCTTGTCGCCGACGGCATGCCGCTCTCAAGAGATGCCGATTACAATATCGACTATATCGACGGGACACTTTTTTTGCTTTCGTTGCCACTGGATTACCAAAGGCTCGAGATTCATTTCACGCCGCTTCCGTCATGGCTCAAAAAGTATTACGGCATACGCCCCGGTCTGACCGAAAGTCCCCTGCCGACACAGGGAATTTCGACCGATATTGGGCCGCCGCCGAAATCGATCGGGCCGTCATCCATGTCGATTCGCGGCGCCAAGACTTTTTCGGTCAGTTCGCAGTCGGGCGGGACCTCGCAGTTCAACCAGGCGCTGGAATTGACCGTCGGCGGCGAAATCGCGCCCGGCCTGGAAGTCTCCGGGTCGGTGGCCGACCGCGGCTATGATCCCGCCTATGGAGCCATCAACAGTCAAATCAGCGAACTGGATAAACTTAATCTCAGGATTTCATCGAAGCAATTTTATTCCGAAGTCGGCAGCCTCGAGCTGAATCAATATTCCCCCTATGGCGGGCCGCAACTCAAACAGGTCAGCGGTCTACGCGCCGCCTATACAGGGAATCGGTACACGGTATCGACTCTTTTCGGTCGTCCGCGCGGTAAATTCGAGACGGCCAAATTTCGGGGGCAGGATCAGATTCAGGGACCGTACCGTATCACCGCCGATAATGTCATCGAGTCAATCGTCCCCGGTTCGGAAAAGGTCTGGGTCGATGGTCGTCTGCTGGAACGCGGCGCCGATCGCGATTATGTCATGGATTACCCGGCCGCGACCGTGACCTTCATGCCCCGAATACTGATCGATTCCCGATCGCGTATCGAAATCGATTTCGAACCGCTCACCTCCGATTACGAGCGGGAGATTTTCGAGGCCTCGGGCGGCGCGGCCACCGAAGATTCACTGCTCTTTTTCAGGATCGGGTTTGTCCGCGAGGGGGACGATCGCGACCGTCTCAAGAGCGGCGAGTTGTCCAATGCAGATCTGAATATTTTGCAAAATATAGGCGATTCGGTCTCGTTCAATTTCCGGGACGGCGCCGTTTTGGACAGCAACGGCGCCTATGTCGAAAGATTCGACACTTCCGGGTATCGGTATTTCGAATATATCGGCGACAGTCTCGGTGACTATCGAGTCAGTTTCAGCCCGGTCGGCACCGGAAAGGGAGCATATCTTTTCGAGGGCAATGATGTCTACAGCTATGTTGGGGAAAATCTCGGCGATTATCTTCCGGTGATCACGATTCCGGTGCCGGGACGGGAGGATTATTTCGAATCGGAGCTTGGTTTCAGGCCGGGGGGCGACAGCCGTTTCGGTATAACCATGCGCCGGAGCGAATATGACCGCAATTTGCATTCGGCTCTCGACGACGGCGATAATTCCGGCGGGCAGTACATATTGAGAGCAGGTGCCGGCGGGATACCGTCGCGTTACGCGCGAAAATCCGGGTTAGATCTGACCGCCGATATCATCGAGAATAATTTCAAATCGCGCAACCGTCGCAACCGGCCGGATGAAGATAGAAAATATTTGATACCGGATAAATTGATCCCATCGGGCGATGAACGCAAATATGATATTGCATCATCGCTGATTGTCCCCGGGCCTTACAATATATATGTCAACTCCGGTCTGCTCGATTATGCCGATCAGTTCAATTCGTACTATGGACAATTCGAAATAATCCCCGATTCGACAGGTTCGCTTCTGCCCGCGTTATCATACAGCCGTCTCAGGGCCGAATATGACAGCTCCGATGCGGAACTTGACGGCGAATATGAAATTTTCGGCGGCCGGGTCAATTATGATATAAGCAAAAAAGCCGGGTTTATCGCGTCATACAGCCATGACCGCCGATGGAACGAGTATTATGATGAAATGCGCGGAACCACCGAGCAGAAATACGATGCCGTTATTCAATACGGTCCGGCCGAAATGAAACTCGAACGGTACGAGGAAGACACCCTGCTGACCGACTGGAGCGAATATCTCACCCGCAACCAGGCGGTGCTGAGTGTCTCGGGGCGAATCGGTCCGGTCAACAGCGATCTGTATATCACCGGCCGACGCACCACTCGGAATGATCTCGCCGAGGAGCAGTTTATGGCGCGGGTGAAAATGAGTTATGCGCCGGTCAGGAGTAATTTCAATATCGGCGGAAGTTATGCTCTTTCCGATGAAAACCGTTTCGAGCGCGGTGTCCGTTATATCGAGGTGGAACCGGGCGAGGGACAGTTTCTTTTCATCGACGGCCAGTATGTTCCCGACCCGGACGGCAACTATATCGAAATCGAGGAAATTCATTCCAATCAGGCCGAGGTTAACAAGGGCGAGAAGACTTTCCAGTTAAATTATACGCCGCCTGATGTTTATCTGAAACTGAGCGCCAATTCCACCGAGGAACTTCTGTCGGGCGGCGACCGCAACCTGCTCTGGTTACTGCCGTTTTACTCCGACGGCGATCAGCCGTACCTCCTGCGGCGGCTTTTTTATCAGTCGGATATCAAACTGCTCAGCTACTCCGGCTATTATTTTGCGAATATGACCGCTTCATACAATTACGAGAGCCGCCGTATCGGCGGCGCCGATTATGAAAAATATGATATTGTCGCCAAACTGAGTCTTAACGAGGCTTCGGGTATGTGGCGTTTTTTACAGGACGGAAGTTATTTTAAATATGTGCGCGACAGCTATTATTCATCGCCGGGCGATATCGACGGTTTCAAAGTGCAGTTGAATGTCATCCGAAAACTGATCGCCGGGCAGGTCAATCTCTCGACGGCCTACCGCTTTGCCGAGGATATCGACGGCTCGAACTCGCGGCAATACACCGCAACGGTCAATCCCCGAATAAGGCTGATTGCGGGCGGCGAGACATCGATTAAAATCGATGGTTATTTACAGGAACTCGACGCCCCCGGTTTTGTGTCATATCGGCTCGTGGATAACAAATACGGCGAGAGAGGAATCAACTGGTCGGTGCGCTCCGATTACAGGATAAAAAAGGATTTGAGAATTAATATTTCGTTCAGCGGCCGCCATTCCGACGACCGGACGCCGCGGATCACCGGACGGGGGGAGATAATTGCGAGTTTTTAGACTGATTATATCGGCCCTCCTGCTGGTGCTGGCGATAAACTCGATCGCGGCGGAACTTGAGTTTCTCGACGGCGATCGTTATATGCATAACAGGCTGAAAAAAAACATCGAAGATTTGGATATGACGCTCGATTCGCTGACCATGTTTTTGACCGACGACGGTTATCTCGATAACAGCATCGAATTTATCGAAAACGATTCGGATAGTACAATACAGGTGCGTTTCGGCCCGCGTTATTATATAGGTCGTTTCTATATCTCGGGTGATGTGCATGATACTGTTGCGGTCGCGGCGCCGTTCACATCGGATAATTTCGCTCAGGTTGTCGATTCGATAATCGAATCATACCGGGCCGGGGGATACTATTATATGTCGCTTATCCCGGAGCGTTACGATAAGCGCGATACGCTGGTGGATATTTATTTGAAAAGCACCCGGGGACCGCTGGTGCGTGTGTCAGGGGTGGAACTGTCCGGCCTGAAAAGAACCGATGTCGATTTCCTGCGGAAATATATCGCTATCGATGACGGCGAACCGATCTCGCGAGAAAATATAAACGAGTCGGTCGAGGCTCTCAAAAAACTCGACTTTGTCGAGCCGGATGGAGCGCCCGAGATCATCCCCGATGCCGGTTATGAAACCGCCCGGGTTCGTTTCGGGCTGAAAGAAAAACAGCAGTTTTATTTCGAGGGCGCGGCCGGTTATATCCCCGAGGATAACGGGTACTATGTCTGGTATCTCGATCTCCGTGGCCGCAACCTGTTCGGGCGCGGGCAGAGAGCCGGTTTACTGGCCGATTCGCGCGAGGAATATAAATCGCTGTTCCGGGTGTATTACGGTCAGCCGCTGTTTTTGTTCGGTCCCGGCGAGATGTTGCTGACCGTGCAGACCCGCGATTACCGCGACCAGTTCTATGAATTCGGTGTCAATGCCGCCTACGAATTGAATCTGCGGCGCGGTTTTGACCTCGATATCGAACTGGGCTGGAAAAATGTCGAACCGTCGCCCGAGGAGTTGCGGTCGTTCCGGGTCTATGAAGTCGGGGTTGGCGGGCGCGGCGGCGAAATAAAAGATCAGCGTGGTGCGCCGGGTTCGCTGGCGCTCGATTGGACAGTCAAATATTCCGGCCGCCGATACAAGCAGGGCGGCGACAGTGTTGCGCTCGAACGGGCGGTGTACAACGACACCCGCGCCCGGTTTCGTTTTGACGGCATGACGACGATTATCGGGCCGCTGAACGGTTTTGTGTCGGGGACTCTGGCCGATGTCGAAAGCACCGAAAAACCGCTCCCGGTCTCGGAACTGTTTCTATTCGGCGGCGGCGGGACGGTTCGCGGTTATCGCAACGATCAGTTTGCCGCGAGAAGACTGATAATTCTCAACAATGAACTGCGCCTGTTTTTCTCCCTGAAAGATTATTTCTATCCGTTTATCGACGGCGCTTATTATGAAAATTATCAGCTCGACTCTGAGGGAGCTTATGACAAATTCGATGATTTCATATACGGCTATGGTCTGGGGATCAGGCTGACATCGGGCGCCCGGCGGCTGAACATCGAATTTTCGTGGGGTGAGGAGGCGAAATTCAGCGAACCGCGCCTGGGTGTCTCGTTCACCGGTCAATTTTAAATATTGACTATTTTGTTCTCCTCGTTTATCCTTATCCGGTGCAAACGCTTATATCAATTTTTAGGCTGATACGATTACACAACTGCCTCATGGCGGGGGCGGCGGTGTGGATCGGTGGTTACCTGTCCGATTTGCCCGCCGACAATCTCGATATATATCTGGCCTCGCTGGCGGTGGCGCTTGTTTGCGGCGCCGGGAACGCATTCAACGACTTTGTCGATGTCGAATCCGACCGGATAAACCATCCCGACCGGCCGTTGCCGTCGGGCAAACTCAAACTCTATACGGCGGTGTTGGCATCGTTCCTCATGGCGCTGTTTTCGCTGATCCCGGCCGCTTTTGCCGGTTTGGATATACTTGTGGTGATATTGATTCTGCATATTGTGCTGTTTCTTTACAGTGCCCTTCTCAAAAAAATTATTCTGGTCGGAAATCTGACCGTCGCCGTAGCCGGGGCGGCGCCGTTTTTTATCGGGGGCCTGACCGCCGGAAAAGCGGCTGTTACTGCTGTTCCGGGTATATGGATACCGGGCCTGTTTGCCTTTGTTTTTCATTTCGGACGCGAGCTGGTTAAAGATATCAATGATCTCGATGGCGACAATATGGGGCGGACCAAAACATTGCCGGCGGTAATAAATCCCCAAAATTCTTTGATTGTAACGACCATAGTTATGGCGGTCTTGATAGGTTTGACGCTGTTGCCGCTCTATTTCCACTGGTATCGCCAATTCTATGCTTTGACGGCGCTTCTTCTGGTGGATTTGCCGCTGGTTATTGTGCTTATATATATGTGGATATCGAAGGATGAACGGCGTTTCCGGTTCGCCGGGAGTATTTTCAAGCTGTTGATGCTGTTCGGATTAATAGCTTTTGTCGGCGGAAAAATTTGATTATTTTTTGAAACCGACGGCATCGGCAAAGGTATAAAATTAATTAAGGCGGCCGGTAAGCCGATGTGAATTAAAAATTTGATCTATATGTAATCTTTATTATTTTCAGGGCTTGCCGGATATGGATATGAAAAAGACTTTTATTAAATATTTCATCTACCTCGGCGCTTTTGCCGCCGTGCTTTTTGCGGGAAATGCGTCCGGGGCAGAGATAAGCCTGACCGGATCGGTCGATAAAACCGATATCGCTTTCGAGGACAGCCTGACCCTTACGGTCGAAATTAAATGGTTCGGCGATATAACCAGCTACACTTTTCAGGTTCTGCCGCTTCCCGATGCCGAAAATCTTAAAGTAACCGGTACCAGTTCGTCGATCTCGAGCAAATCGAGCGAGGACGGCGATATAACACTGCGCACTTTCAAATACGTTCTCCGGCCGACCGGGCCCGGAACCGGAACCATCGAGCCGGTGGTGCTCGACTATGTCGCTCTGCCCGATTCGACCGCCGGACAGCTTGCCACCCAGCGTTTCCAGATATCGATTGCACCGCCCATCCCGCGGGGGACCGAGGCCAATTTGCCGTTTTTTGCCCGGGTGCTGATCTTTATTGCGGCGATTATTATTACCGTGGTGATAATTATAATGATCCGGCGGAAAAAGAAGGTTCATGTCGAACCGGAGAAAACACCCGAGGATGAATTTCTCGATGGTTTGGAAACCGCCCGCAAAGAGACGCAAAACGACCGCAAGCAGTTTTTCACACGGTTGCACAAACTGCTGATCGTTTTTCTGGAGCGGAAGTATGATCTCGAGTTGTCGGGAAAGACGACACAGCTTGTCGTCGAACAGCTGGAAACGGTCGATATGCCGGTGGTAATGAAAGAAAATATCTCGAACTGGCTGACACAGGCGGACAGGGAAAAATTCGCGCCGGGCGCCGGCTCACCGGGGGATGTTCTCAGGCTGGCCACCGAGATCGATAAAACATTCAGGAAATAAACAGTTCGAAATAAATTGGAGGCAAAAATGAACAAGGATATTGAACAGATTCAGGCGGTTGTCGAGAAGGAATCGGTTTTTGTCGAAAAATTGCTCTCACAGATCAGCAGTGTCATTGTTGGTCAGAAATATATGATCGAAAGACTGCTGGTCGGTATTCTGGCCGATGGTCATGTGTTGCTCGAGGGTGTCCCCGGGCTGGCCAAGACGCTCTCGGTTCAGACGCTCTCCGACACCATCGACACGACCTTCCACCGCATACAGTTTACCCCCGACCTTCTTCCGGCCGACCTTATCGGCACGATGATATACAATCCGCAAAAATCGGATTTTTCGGTCAAGAAGGGCCCGATATTTTCCAATATAATCCTGGCCGATGAAATCAACCGCGCCCCGGCCAAGGTGCAGTCGGCTCTGCTGGAAGCGATGCAGGAGCGCCAGGTGACGATCGGCGACACGACCCACAAGCTGGATGAGCCGTTTCTGGTTCTGGCCACCCAGAACCCGATCGAGCAGGAAGGTACCTACCCGCTTCCGGAGGCGCAGGTGGACCGTTTTATGCTCAAGCTCAAAGTGACCTATCCCACCCCCGCCGAGGAACGCGATATTATGGATCGCATGACGACGGGCAATAAAATAAATGTCGAGCGGGTGATCACGCCGAAGGAAATTATCGCCGCCCGCAAGGTCATCACCGATATTTATATCGACGACAAAGTCAAGGAATATATTCTCAATATCGTTTTCGCCACCCGCGAGCCGGAAAAATACGGGCTGGAATCGATCAAGGACTTTATCGCCTACGGCGCCTCGCCGCGCGCCACCATATATCTCAATCTGGCGGCCAAGGCCCACGCCTTCCTGCGCGGGCGCGGCTATATTACACCCGAAGATATCAAGGCCATCGGCCCCGATGTCCTCCGGCACCGTGTTATCGTAACCTATGAGGCCGAGGCCGAAGAAAAAACATCGGACGACATTGTCCGGCAGATTTTCGACACGATCGAAGTGCCGTAATAACGACGGGCGGGCGTTATGGATCAGAAAGAACTATTCAAAAAAATCAGGCGGATAGAAATCCGCACCAAGCGGCTGGTGAACGATCTTTTTTCCGGCGAATATCAGTCCACCTTCAAGGGGCAGGGGATGGAATTCGAGGAGGTGCGGCAGTATCTCCCCGGTGATGATATCCGCCTGATCGACTGGAACGTGACCGCCCGGACCGGCTATCCTCATGTGAAAAAATTTCGCGAGGAACGCGAACTGTCGGTGATTTTCATGATCGACGCTTCATCGTCGGGCGCCTTCGGCACCCGCGAACGGTTCAAGGAGGATACCGCCGCCGAACTGTGCGCCGTGCTCGCCTTTTCGGCCATCAAAAACAACGATAAAGTCGGGATGATTATTTTCACCGATAAAATCGAGAAATTCATCCCGCCCAAAAAAGGCAAGTCGCATGTTCTCCGGTTGATTCGCGAAATACTGCATTTCAAGCCGGAAGGCACCAGGACCGATATCTCGGGGGCGCTGGAATATTTTAACCGCGTCGTCAAAAGAAAATCGGTCGTTTTTCTGCTGTCCGATTTTCTCTCCGAGGATTACATGACACCGCTCCGGATCGCCAATCGTAAACACGACATGATTGCCATAAAAATAACCGACCCGCGTGAACTGCATTTCGAAAATGTCGGTTTGATCGAGCTGGAGGATGCCGAGACAGGCGAGACGGTGCTGATCGATACCGCCTCGACCGCTTTTCGGAATGATTTCGCGGCGCAGGCCGAAACCGATAATTACGGCCTGAAACGCACCCTGAAACTGATGAACCTGGATTTTATACAGATCATCACCAACCAATCATACATCCTGCCGCTGATCAACTTTTTCAAAATGAGGGAGAGGAGACATTAACACCGAGGTTTTGCTATGGCTGACCGAAAATCAATATCATCTATATTCATCCTGCCGGCGTTAATCGCGACCCTGTTGCTGGTGGCTTATGTGGCGTTTATGCAGGACGGCGACGACGACCGGGATTACACAACCGAAAAAAGACTGGCCGGCGAACTGGCCGACAATAATTTGTACAAGGCATCGATCGAGGAATACAGCACGATACTGGCCGACCGCTCACTCGATACCGACACCCGCGCCGGAGTCAATTATCTGATCGCCAAAATATATTTCGAAAATCTCCGGGATTATGAAAACGCCGCGGCGCATTATGTCCGGGCGCGTTCGCTCAATCCGGACGGCAGTTTTTATGACGAGGCGGGCAAGAAGCTGATCGCCTGTCTGGAGAAGATGGGGCGCATCGTCGATGCCAAACGCGAGCTCGACAAAAGCGTCAATATCGACTCGGTTCAGGCCGCCCACGAGGGTGGAACCATGATCGCCAAAATCGGCGAGATGCCGATTTATCTCTCGCAGGTCGATGATGAACTGCAGAACCTCCCGCCCGAACTGCAGAAGCAGTTTCTGGGTAGAGAAGGCAAACTGGCCTATGTCCAGCAGTATATCGCCACCGAACTGATGTACCGCGCGGCGCTCCGCGAGGGGATGGAAGACGATCCCGAAATAGCGAAAAAACAGGAAATGCTGCGGAAGCAGTTGCTTGTCGAAAAATATGCGGTTGATAAGGTCCTGCCGCAGATAAATATCGATACCACCGACCTGAAAAACTATTACGTTGCCAACAAAGACAGTAAATTCGAGGGCAAAGCGTACGACGAAATCAAAAGCAATGTGCTGATGGCATATCAGCAGGAAAAGGCGCAACAGGCGTTTTCGGAATATGTCGCCAAATTGTCGGCCGCCGAGAATGTCCGTATTTTCGAGGAGAACATAAGGTAGTCATGCGCAAACCGGTTTTGTACATAGTGGGTTTGTTGCTGGTTCACGCGGCCCTTCTAAGTATATTCGCAGCCTTTCGTCTGGCCGACGCCGATGAGGGTGTCTATCTCAACGCCACCCGCATGGTGCATATGGGTATGAAACCTTATGTCGATTTCTTCTATACTCAGCTTTCCATGATGCCGACCGTTTTCGCCGTGTTCGGCGGCGGGGGCTGGGAGTCGTTCTTCATGCTGAGAGGCTTCGGCGTGCTGGCCGGTATACTGGCGGCGGTGCTGTTCACTTTGATAGTCTTCCGCCTGACGAAAGACAGTAAGGCTGCCGTGGCGGCGTTGTTTTTGTATGCGCTGTCGGGGATGTTTATCTGCTGGCACTCGACATACAAGGCGCTTCCGTTCTGCCATTTTCTTTCGCTGGCAACATTTTATTTCTGGCTCCGGTACCATGATGATCATTCTTTGCTGAATTTAATCATGACCGGTTTGTTTCTTTCGGCGCTGATTAATTTCCGATCTGTATTTATCATACTCCTGCCGCTTTATATTATATCGGTGGTGATAATCTCGCGGCAAAACAGGTTAAAAAATACGGCCGTTTTTATGGCGGCGCTTGTTCCGCCGTCGATTCCCACACTGGTACAGATGCTCGACTCAGTTTCACATTTTCTATACGGTAATCTTTTTTTCCAGATGTACCGAAGCGGCGACAACAGCCTGTCGGCCATAATCGGAAATCGTCTGGATGTTCTGCTGAGCGCCCTGAGCGATCCCCAGCTTATTATTGTCCTTATCATGACATTGCTGGCAGTATTGATGATATTAAGGCGACGTTCGCTCGCGAAAGTTTCCGATCTATTTACCAAACCGCAGGGAATGATACTGATGAACCTGTTTCTGATATGGGGCATATATTTATTGCCGCATCCGATGTCCCGGCAGTACATCGATCAATATCTCGCTTTCGCCCTGCTGTTGTTTGCCGTTAATTTTGTCGAGATAAAAAAATATTTCGGCGGTTTTCTGACCGCACACTTTATGAAAAATATAACCGCGGCCGTGGTTGTCGTATATGTCCTGGCGTTGATACCGTATATTGCCGTTTTTACTTTCGGGATACGTGATTTCGACAAACGATTCACCCTGCCGAGTATCCGGGGAATTACGACCGCGATGGCGGATAACGCACTCGAAGCCGACACCATCCTCACCGAGTGGCCGGGCTACTCATTCATAACCAAACAGGTCCCCCTGCGTTACACGGAAATTATCGGCCATGATTTTTACCTGCCGATGACATCAGAAGAGTACAGAAAATACAATCTGTGCGACGAGAGCTATCTGAGGGGAGAGGTGGGGAAAAAGACGCCGAAGCTGGTCGTGAATGTGATAAAAACTCCGGAATACTATGCTGATGTTCTGGAAAATAATTACGACCTGGCCTATGAGGCCGAGCGGGTGAGTATATACAAGAGGCGATGAAAAAGTACCGAAACATAATATTCGTTATATTGTTCGCGCATCTGGTTCTGCTGGGCATGTTCGCCGGCAATCGCATTGTCGATGCCGATGAGGGCTTCTATCTCAACGCCTCGCGGATGGTGGGGCAGGGGATGTCGCCCTACGAGGATTTCTTCTACACCCAGTTCGCCGGGTTGCCGCTGACTTTTTCGACGTTCGCTTCGCACGGCTGGACCTCGTTCTACCTGATGCGCGGATTTGCCGCGCTGGCCGGTCTGCTTTCGGCCATACTGCTGACGATTATCGTTTACCGGATTACCGGCGACGGTCCGACCGCTGTCGTAGCGCTGTTCATGTATGCGTTTTCCGGGATGTCGCTGGTCTGGCACTCGGTTTTCAAGGTGATACCGTTCACCGGGTTTTTCTCGCTCGGGACATTCTTCTTCTGGCTCATGTATAAGGAAAAAAGGCAAATCATTTATATTATCTTCAGCGGCTTGTTTTTGTCACTCCTGATAAGTTTCCGGTCGCTTTTTGCCATATTGTTACCGCTTTACATAATTTCGATTTACTCTCTATCAGATAGAAATAAAACACGCAACCTGATTGTTTTCCTGTTGTCACTGATACCGCTTTCCCTGCCGAACATGCTTAAAATATTCAATTCGTTCGAGCAGTTTTACTACGGCAATATATTTTTCCAGATGACGCGCGATGTCAACCGTTCGTTTTTCGATATTATCTATAATCGGCTGTACACTTATGCCCGTGTCCTGATGGACCCGCACCTGCTTATTATTTTTGCCCTTGCAATAATTTCGATAGTTTTGCTGATCCGCCTTAGAAAAATAAGCTGTGCCGGAGATATGTTCGTTTCTTCCGAGGGAATGGCGGTCGCCAACCTGATACTTATTGCGGTGGTCTTTTTGATTCCGCACCCGATGGCCCGGAGGTATGTGGATAACTATCTTATGTTCGCCATCATCACCGCCGCGTTCTGCCTGCCGCATATAATAGCATATATGCGGGATAAATTCGCGGACAATCGAAGGCGGATAATTATCGCCGTCGTTACGGCGGTCTATGTCGTGATGATCGTGCCCTACGCCGCGATATTTATTTATGCCGCGCGTGCGGGCGACCGTTGGTTTCTCCAGCATAATGTCCGGGAGGTGACCGATCATATGCAGACCGTAGCCTCCGACAGCGATACAGTTTTATCCGAGTGGTCCGCATTCGTTTTCCTGACCAATCAGACCCCGCTCAGGTACACCGAAATAGTCGGCTTCGATTTGAACATCCCGATGGAACATGAGCAATACATGAAATACAATCTTTGCGACCGTGATTATCTGCGGGAGCAGGTCGGACAGAAAAATCCTAAAATAATCGTGGTGCGAAACCGCACCTCCGATTATCTTGCGGACCTTATCGAAAATAATTATGACAGAACTATGGAAACAGATGAGATAAGTGTGTATAAAAGAAGATGAGACATTTTTCATTCATATTGGTGATAATGCTGGCGCTGGGCGCGGCGGCCGGCGCGCAGACAATCGAGTCGGTCGATACCGTTACTTCCGCACCGGGGATAACCATCGAAACCTCGGTCGATCGCGCCGAAATCTACATCGGCGACCTGATAACATACAGCCTCGCCATCATCCATGACACCGACGTGGTCCTGACACCGCCGCCGATCGGCGCCAATCTCGGATCGTTCGACGTCAAAAATTATGAGGATGTCGGCGAAAGCCGGCTTGATGACGGACGCATCAGGAGCGAGAGCCGCTTCATGGTGACCACTTTCACCACCGGCGATTATATTATCCCGCCGATACCGGTCGAGTTCATGCTCCCCGACAGCACCAAAAAGATACTGATCTCCGAACCGGTGCCGATCAAGGTCAACTCGCTTCTGGCCGAGGGCGCCGATACCGCCGATATCCGCGAACTCAAGGCCCCGATCGAATTCGAATCGGGCTGGCCGTGGTACTATTATGCGATTGCCGCCGCGGTTCTGCTTCTTATTGCCGCTTTGGCACTGTGGCGCATCTTCCGCAAGGAAGAGGAGGAGTCAAAACCGGTCGATTTGCGGAAACCGTGGGAGATCGCCTATGAGGACCTGGCTTTTCTGAAAGAAAAAAATCTGCCCGCCGGCGGTGAATACAAACAGTACTATATCGAACTGACCGACATCGTGCGCGAATTCCTCCAGCGGATGTATATGCTCCCGGTGCTGGATATGACCACTTATGAATTTTTGACGGCGTTGGAAGAACGAGAGAAAGAAGCGGAACTGATCTCGAGGCTGAAAAAATTCCTCGATTTCGCCGATCTTGTCAAATTCGCCAAATTTGTTCCGCCGAGCGACAGGGCGGTCGTCGATTTCGATGAGGCCTGCGGTCTGGTCGATGCGGTGAAAAATATCGAACTCAAAAGAGAACAGTTGCGGCAGGCGAGCGTCGTCTCGGATACCAGGGGGGGCGGCGATGTTTAGATTTGCCGGTTATCATATCACGCTTTTCGGGCAGGATATACATGTCTCGGCGTTGCTGATATTCGCCGTCGCAATTATCGTCATCGGCCTGATGATATATTACAATATCCGGAAACGCCGCTACCACTCGGCCTCGATCAAGTATTCCGATCTGGAAATCGTCAAGCGCTCGGCAAAATCCGGGCGGCAGAAATTCCGTTTCCTCCTGATTATCCTGCGTATCGCCGCGGTGGCGCTTCTGGTTATCGCTTTCGCGCGGCCGCAGGCCGGGACCGAAAACCGCGAGGTATCCACCGAGGGTATCGATATCATGATGGCGCTGGATGTCTCGGGATCGATGAAGGCGGAGGATTTCAAGCCGCACAACCGGCTTTATGTGGCCAAGGAGGAAATCAAGAAATTCGTGCAGAAACGGATCAGCGACCGTGTCGGGCTGGTTGTATTTTCGGCGTCGTCGTTTACCCAGTGTCCGCTGACGCTCGATTACGGCGTCCTGCTCGGTTTTCTCGAACAGGTTAAATTCGGCATGATAAAGGACGGCACCGCGATCGGTATGGCGCTGGCCAACTGCGTCAACCGTTTGCGCGAGTCACCGTCGAAATCGAAGGTGATTATCCTTCTCACCGACGGCGTCAACAATGCCGGGCAGATCGACCCGCTGACCGCCGCCACCATCGCCAAAACGATGGATGTGAAAATATATACCATCGGGGCGGGCAAACCGGGCAACGCCATGTACCCGGTCGATGACCCGATATTCGGCAAGCGTTATGTCTATCTGCCCAATGAAATCGACGAGGAGACGCTTCGTGAAATAGCCCAAAAGACGGGCGGTAAATATTTCCGCGCCCGCTCGGAGAAGGAACTCGAAGAAATTTATAATGAAATAGATGAACTGGAAAGAACCGAAATAAAAGTCAATGAGTATGTTCAGTACCGGGAGCTGTTCTCGATCTTCGTCATGATCGGGCTGTGCCTGCTGGTGCTGGAAATCATACTGGGACAAACTATTTTCAGGAAAATACCATAAACTCGGGATTCGATATATTATGAGATTCGCGGCGCCGCAATATTTGATTCTTCTGGGACTCATCGTCCTCCTCGGGATATTCTATATCTGGAGTATCAGCCGGAAGAAAAAGATCCTGGAACGCTTCGGCGATCTCTTCCTCCTGCTGAAAACATCGCCGCAGATTTCTTTTGCCCGACAGGGCGGCAAGGCGGCGGTGCTTCTGGCCGGGATTCTTTTTGTCGTCTTCACTCTCTCGCAGCTTCAATGCGGTACGCATATGGAGATGATGAAACGGGAGGGGATCGATATCGTTATTGCCATCGATGTCTCGAACTCGATGCTGGCCGAGGATATGAAACCGAACCGTATCGGCAAGGCGCGGCAGGAGGTGCGCGGGATTATCGACCGGCTCGAGGGCGACCGTATCGGCCTGATCGCCTTTGCGGGCGAGGCCTTCATACAGTGCCCGTTGACGCTCGATTACAGCGCGGCGGAGATATTCCTCGATGTCATCGATGTCGGCCTCATTCCCCAGCAGGGGACGGCCATCGGTGACGCCATAAGCAAGGCCGGCGAGGCTTTCGAAACGCAGGAGCGTAAACACAAAGTGTTGATTCTTCTGACCGACGGCGAGGACCATAAGCAAAATGCCGAAACCGCCGCCGAGGAGGCGCGTAAACAGGGTATAAAGGTGTATCCGATAGGCATCGGCTCGCCGGTGGGCGAACCGATCCCGGTCACCGACCGGCAGGGTAACCGCGTCGGTTACAAAAAAGACAGGGACGGCGAGGTGATCGTCACCAGGCTTGATGAACTCACCCTGCAGAAAGTGGCCCTGGCCACCGGCGGAAAATATTATCATGCCACCGCCGGCGAAATGGAACTGGATAAAGTGTATGATGAAATCAGCAAGATGGAGAAAAAAGAACTCGAGGGAAAACTGATGATGCAGTACGAGGATCGTTTCCAGTACCCGCTCTTTTTCGCCATCATATTGATCATCATGGAATTTTTCATATCAGAGAAACGAAAAAAAAGGGGCGTTGGTGAAAAATGAGAATCGATCGGATTATTATATTCATAGTCTGCCTGGTGCCGCTTGCGATAGCGGCCGCGGCCGATGATTTCACCGATATGGTCGATAACGGCAACCGGGCGTATCTTGAAGGCGACTATCAGACGGCGCTCGATTATTACCACCAGGCCGAGGTCGAACGACCGGAGACGCCGGAACTCGATTACAATATCGGAACGACCCTTTCGCGTGAGCAAAAATACGAAGAAGCGGTCGATAAACTTCAAAAATCATTATTGACGGATGTTGTTGAAAATGAAACCGCCGCGCATTATAATCTGGGTAATGTATATTATAAAATGGGCGATTACCAGAACGCGATTATGTCGTACCAACGATCGCTGGAACTTAACCCGGACGATATCGACGCCAAGTATAATCTCGAACTGGCCCGAAAGATGCTGAAAGAACAGATGAAACCGGAACAGCAGGATCAACAGGAGCAACAACAACAGCAACAGCAGGAGCAGCAGGAACAACAGCAACAGGAACAGCAGCCACAGCCCCAGGATGAGCAGGACGAACAGCAGGAACAGCAACAACAGCAGCAGCAACAGCCCGATCAGTTGAATGAAGATGAAATGTCCAAAGAGGACGCCGAACGAATTTTGAACGCGCTCAAAGATGATGAAAAAGATTTGCAGGAAGAACAGAAGCGTTTCAAGGCGAGCGGAAACTATCAGGGGAACGACTGGTAATTATGCTTAAGCGTTTGTGTCTTGTCATAATGCTTCTCGTCCCGTCGATGGTCGCGGCGCAGGATGAAATCTCGGTCGAAATGACGGTCAGCGACGATGTCATCGCGATCGACGAACAGGCATATCTGACGGTCAAGGTTGTCGGCCCGCAACAGAATCTTCCCCAGCCGCAGATGCCGTCGATGGCCATGTTCGACGCCTACTCGCAGGGGACCTCGACGAATATTTCCATCGTCAACGGCCGCGTGGAATCGTCGGTGTCATACAATTATGTTCTCCGACCGCGCAAAGAGGGCACTTTTGTCGTCAAGCCGGCGGCGGTGGTGCATAACCACAAAAGATACGCCTCCAACGAGATCACCATAACCGTGACCGCATCGGGCGACAAAAATTCCATTCCGGAGGAAACTCAGGCCACCACCGACAAGGGGCAATCGCGGGATCTTTTCCTGACCGCCGAAGTGGACAAAAAAAGCGTTTATGTCAATCAGCAGATTACGCTGACCATAAAATTTCATCATGCCGTCAAGCTGATGTCACAGCCCGATTATACCCCGCCGCAAACAACCGGTTTCTGGGCCGATATGCTCGAGGATCAGAAAACATATTACCAGGTTGTCAACGGGCGGCGATATAAAGTGATCGAAATCAAGACCGCTCTTTTCCCCACACGCAGCGGGGAACTGGATGTCGGGGCCGCGATGGTCGAGGTGCAGGTGCCATCCAAGCGGAAATCGCGCCGTGTCGATCCGTTTACTTTTTTCGATGACATGTTCGTGCAGGGGGAGAAGGCGACCGTCCGAACCAGGCCGATTACGATCAATGTCAAACCGCTTCCGGCCGAGGGCAAGCCGCTCGAGTTTTCCGGAACGGTCGGGAAATATACGCTGACCTCCACCGCCGACAAAACGACGGTCGATGTCAATCAGCCGGTGACTGTCACCTATAAATTCAGCGGCACCGGGAATATCACCACCGTCGCCGAACCGCAAATCGGCGAATTGAAGGATTTCCGGATTTATCGTGCCTCGTCGGATGAAAAAGTCTCCAAGGTCGGCGGTATTATCGGGGGCACCAAAATATTCGAGGAAGTTTATATACCCAAGCGGGCCGGCCAACTGACCATCCCGCCGGTCGAATTTAATTATTTCAATCCGGCCACCAAAAAATATTATACCGAAACGACACGGCCGATTGTTCTCACCGTCAATGCCGCCGAGGAAGGCGAGTATGCCGAAATGCGGTACCGCCCGGTGGCGGGACGGGTGGTCGATCCCAACGCCAAAGATATAAGATTCATCAAAACCAATTTCAGCGATCTCTCCATGAAAAAGACGCTGATCCTTTTCCGCCCGGCATATTTTATAATCAACCTGGTCCCGGTGCTGCTTCTCGCATTTGTCTGGATAAGCAGCCGCCGCAAAGAAAAACTGCAGTCCGATATCGGCTATGCCCGGTCGCGCGGGGCCAAAAAAATGGCCCGAAAACGACTTGGCGCGGCAAGAAAGCTGGCCGGAAGCGACCGGCCCAATGAATTCTATGCCGAGATAAGACTGGCCATATTTTCCTATGTCGCCGACAAACTCAATATTTCCCCGCATGGTATGACCGGCGATTCCCTGCTGGATATTCTGAAGACATCCGGAGTGGGGGAGGAGCTGATCGAAAAGGCGGCGCAGTTGCTAAAAAATGCCGATTTCGCGCAATATTCTTCGGCCGGCGTGCCGCGGGAAAAAATTATGGAATCACTTAAGGATGCCGAGGATATTCTGGTTCGGCTGGAGGGCGCCAATCTTGGGTAAACGAATAATAATTTCGACCGTTCTGCTGATGCTGATTTTTGCCGCCGGCGCAAACGCCGCCGATGTCGATTCGCTTCTTAGCGAAGCCGGTCAGCAGTTTGAAAACAAGGATTACGATTCCGCCCTGGCCATATACACCGGTATAATCGATCTCGGTTATGAATCGGCCGCGCTTCATTTCAATATCGGCAACTGCTATTTCAAAAAGGGCGAACTGGGCTATGCCATACTTTATTATCTGAGGGCCAAACGGCTCAATCCGAATGACGACGATATTAACGCCAACCTCGAATTCGCCCGGCAGTTTATGCCGACCCGTATGGAAGGATTGGAAATCAACCCGGTATCACAATTTTTCGGCATGCTGACCTCGCCTTTCACACTCGAAAAACTGGCCTGGATATCATCGATACTTTTTATAATCCTTCTGCTTCTGGTATGCGGCATGATTTATTTCCAGATAAACGGACTCGGGGCGAAATTAATTGTCTATATGATGCTGGCGCTGTTTATTGTGTCGGCCGGACTGACCACATGGAAATACCGCAACGAATATATGACAAAAAAGGGTGTTATTGTTGCCGATGAGGCCCGTGTCTACAGCGCCCCGAGCGCCGATGGTGACCTGGAATTCGTTGGTGGATTTGGTGTTACATTCGAGGTCGGACGCTCCGTCAATGACTATTATCTGGTTATTTTCGAAAATAAACGAAAGGGCTGGATAAAAAAAGAACTGGTCGAAATTATCTGACCCGCCGCCCCTCCAAAGAATTTTGATTGACACCCCTTAATTTTAAGTCTATCTTCATTGTTTGACAACCGGCTGTTGCCGGTTTAATTTTTGGAATTAATATGCGCACGTTTTATAAAAAAAAGGAATTCTACGGGACCATTATTGCCGTTATCCTGCTGGCCTTTTGTGTAAAAGACATCAGCCTCGACGACATTAAGAGCCTGAGTTCCCGTATTAATTTCTATTACCTGATTCCCGCCCTCGCAATGGAATTCCTGCTTATTATTTTCAAAGCCATTCGCTGGAAAACAATTGTCGAAAAAACCAAAAAACTGCGCGTCCTGCCGGTGATCCCGCTCTATTCAGCCGGGCAGGTGATAAATATCGTCATGCCGGCGCTGACCGGCCAGGTGGGAAGGCTACTTCTGTTCTCCCGTAAGGCCGGGTTGACCAAAACCTATGTTTTCTCGACCATTCTGCTCGAGGTACTATTCGATGCCATAAGCCTGCTGGTATTGATTTTTCTACTATCGATGGCTTTCGCGTTTCCTGAGGAGTACCGCTCGATCAGTTATGTAATCGCGGTGGTGACCGTCGCCGTCTTTATATCGCTTTATGCGCTCCTGCATTTTAAGGATCAGGTCGCCGACGTCGGAAGAAAATCGCTCCGCAACCGCTGGCCCGGATTTTATATCAAAATGCGCAAGTTTATGCGCTCGTTCTACCGGGGTATCGATCTGCTCCGCTCCACGCAGTATTTTTCGCGGACGCTGATATATTCGTTTGCCTCGTGGCTGGCGCATATTCTGGTCGTGTATTTTCTGTTTAAATGTTTCGGCTTTGAATTGCCGTTTTTCGTGGCCGTAATGATTATGGTTATTAATACGATTGCGCTGATGGTGCCGATCACGCCCGGCAATGCCGGGACATTCCAGTGGGCGGTCGTGGCGCCGCTCCTGGCCTTTAAAATTGCCAAATCAGATGCGGTTCTTTACGCTCTCGCTTTACATATTCTTGATTTAATACCGATATTCGTTATGGGGCTTCTATTCTTCCGAATCGAACGTATGACTCTTAAAGAGATCAAAGAGGAAGGCGAAAAAGAAGAGGTGCTCGAGGAAGTACATGAAGAGATAGAAGCCGAGCCGGAGCCGGAGAAGGATAGATTATGATCAAATCGCTGTTTTGGAAACCGGGTCAACCGGTCGAGAAAATCGAAGGTATCGCCGATTTCGACTCTCTTTACGCCGACCCCGAAGCGGTTCTGTGGATCGATATGGTCGATCCCACCGACAAGGAATCATATATCCTGACGCACGATTTCCACTTTCACCCGCTGGCGATTGAGGACGTTATCGAGGAAGAGGATGCTATCTCCGAATTATCCCGCTCCAAAATAGACGACTATAAAAATTACCTTTATGCCGAATTCTCGCTGGCCGAGAGTATCACCCGCGAGGACGGTATCAAGCTCCAGGAAGTTCACCTTTTCCTGACCCGCAACAGTGTCGTCACCGTCCGCGACGAACCGCACCGGATATTCAATTACCTGCAAAACAAGGTACAGCGCGATGATCGCCTGATGTCCCGCGGGGCCGAATTCCTGTTTCATAATCTGATCGACGTCATGGTCGATAACTACAACAGCATCCTCGAGTATTTTGAACGCGAAGTTGACGATATCGAGGAAGATGTTCTGGAGGAGCCGGATGAAGAAACGGTCAAGAAAATTTTCACTCTCCGCCGCGATATTTACGATCTGAAACGGATCGTTTTGCCCCAGCGCGAGATGCTTCGCCAGGTCAGCCGCGGCCAGTTCCCGATGATAAGCGACCGCGCCGCGCTGTATTTCAGGGATGTCCATGACCACCTGACGCGAATTATCGAGCTTTCCGAATCGCATCGAGACACGCTTATTTCGGCGCTGGATGTTTATTTCTCGAATGTCTCGACCAAAACCAACCAGATTATCAAGGTCCTCACCATATTTACCGTTATCCTCATGCCGCCGACATTTCTGGTCGGACTGTGGGGGATGAATTTCAGGTATATGCCCGAGCTGGACTGGAAATACGGCTATTTGATATTCTGGGTGATCATTGTTATAATCACGCTTATCATGATTTTCTTCTTCAAAAAGAAGAAATGGATCTGAAGCGCGGTCCGCAAAACATTAATTTCCTGTTAGATTATCGCTTTTTCTCCCAAAACAGTGGTCGCATCGCAACCTTTTCTTGACAACAGCGTAAAATTCAGTATAATAGATACCGACCGGTAGGTATATTAATACCTACCGGTCAGTATCTAAAATGAGGATTACATATGAAACAAAGCCCTAAACTACCGGCGGATAAAAGGCGCTCTCAGCTTTTGAAAGCGGCGGCCAGGATTTTCGGCCGCAAAGGTTATATGCGCGCCACCACCGAGGATATCGCCCGGGCCGCCAGACTGACCAAAGGGTCGTTGTATTTTCACTTCAAGAACAAGGAAGATATTTTTCTGGCCGTTATCAAGGAGCATCACAGAGCCCATAACGATGCCATCATGGAAATACTGCAGACCGAGAAGAACCCGCTGCGGGCCATAGAAAAGTCGATTAGAATTGTGCTGTCCGTTCACGAAGAGTTCCGTTACATAAACCCGGTTTTCTGGTCTCAGGCAGGCAGTATTCCGGTGGTCAGAAATTATCTGATAGAACAGCATAATGTTCTTCAGGATAAAGTCGTTGATTACCTGAAAAAAGTGGCCGGCATGAAGAAAAAGGATGCCGAAATGCTCTACATGATAATGTACACCTCGATTGACGGCATGATTATGCATGTTTCGTCCGGTATGTCCGAGTTTGAAAATGAAAAATTCATTCAGTCGATGGTAACGACCGTGAGGCTGTTTATAAACGAGAAAAAAAATAAAAAATAGATGTTGGGAAGACTATGAAGAAAATTTTGATTTCGATTATTGTGCTGGTGACGGTGCTGTCCGCGGTGGCCGCGGCCGAGACCGTCATCACCGTTCAGAGTGCCAGGGACCTGGCCATGGTAAATAACCGACAGCTTCAGACGGCCCGGAAGGAAGTTGACCGCGCCAAAGGCGAAATCATCTCGGCCCGTGCCGGGGCGCTGCCCGAACTCAATCTCAACGGCTACTACACTCGTAATATCAAGGTGCCGGCGATATTTTTCGACACCGTGAAAATTCCGATCGGTCTCGATAACGATTTCAACCTGGCGCTTTCACTGACCCAGCCGCTTTATGCCGGCGGAAAAGTCGCCTCGGCTCTCAAAGTGGCGAAAATATTCGAGAAATACACGGAGAAGGCGGTCGAGGAAGTCCGCGACGATATAATCTTCGGCGCCGAATCATATTTCTATGACGCCGTTCTGGCCGAGGAAAATCTCAAGGTGTTGCAGTCGGCGTATGAACAGCTAACTTATAATCTCGAGGTGGTCGAGAAATATTTCGAGCAGGGTATGATTTCCGAATACGAACTGCTTCGCGCCCGGGTCGAAAAGCTTAATCTCGAACCGCAGTTGATCGCCGCCGAATCGAATGTTACTCTGGCCAAGAAAAGACTTAAATCTTTTCTGGGAATCGACCTCGATGAGCAGATAAGCCTGTCGGTCGATAACACCGATACCGCCATGGTCGAGATGCCCGGTCTCGATTCCCTGCTGGCCCATTCACTGGAGGCGCGCCCCGAAATTATTCAGGCCCGTTTGCAAAAACAGGGGTATGACAAGGCAGTTCGTATCGCGAAAGGCAACTGGCTCTGGCCGACGCTGGATTTCAACACCACCTATCAGATAAACGCCGCCTCGGATGATTTCCGTCTCGATGACAGGGAAATCTCGAAAAGCTGGACCGCCTCGCTCATGCTGCATATACCGCTTTTCGACGGCGGGCGAACTATCGGCGAGGTGCGCAAGGCCAAGACTGATTACTATCAGGCCGAGCTCAACGAGAAACAGACCCGCGATGATATCCGGCTCGAGGTGGAACAGGCCCATGATAATTTAATCATGGCCAAGCGGGCGCTCGATGTCCAGAAACAGACTATCGATCAGGCCGAGGAGGGTCTGCGTATCGCCAACCTGCGCTATCAGTCGGGTGTCGGCACCCAGCTCGAGGTGCTCTCGGCCCAGACGGCGCTGACCGATGCCAGGACCAACCTGGCCGGCGCCGTGTATGATTTCAGGCTGGCCAAATCGGCATTGAAAAAAGCAACAGGCTATGATTTGTAATAAATTAGCGGAGAGGAATTTGATGACGATGAAAAAAAAGTGGAAATCAACGATTTTGACGGCCGCGCTGGCGATGTTACTGGTAGCCGGGTGCGGCGGAGATAAAGACGATACCGGGAAACAGGACGAGAAAAAAGTGGCTGTCAAGGGACAGATCGTTACCGTCTCCGATTCCCGGCTGACACGGAATTTCACCGGCACCATCGAGGGTGCCCAGCAGGCGGTGATGACCGCCAAAATCTCCGAGGCGGTCGAGGACGTTATGGTTCGTGAAGGTGATTTTGTCAAAAGCGACGATATTCTGGTGCGTCTGGATCATACCGGACCGACCTCCAGCTACATGCAGTCGAAGTCGCTTTATCAAAATGCGGAAAAGAACTACAACAAGATGAAATACCTGTATAATGAAGGCGCCGTCTCCGAAACCGAATTCGATGCTGCTAAAACCGAATACGAAGTCTCTCTGGCCAATTTCGACGCCGCCCGGCAGATGGTCGATATTAAATCGCCGATTGACGGTATGGTGACATCGGTCGATGTCTCCTCCGGGGATTATCTCTATCCTGGCCAGGTTGTCGCGACGGTCGCCTCGATCGACAGGCTGAGAATGAAACTCGGTGTCAGCAGCGCCGATATTAATCTCTTTCATGCCGGAGAGAAGGTCGATGTTTATGTCGAATCGGCCTCGCGGCTGGAGGCTGAGGGCGAAATCGACAAAGTGGCCCGTTCGGCCGATCCGGCTACGCGCAGTTTTGCGGTCGAAATAGCGATCGACAACAACGGCCGGGATCTTAAACCGGGGATGTTCGGGCGTGCCGCGATAACCACGCGCAGTCTGGAAAATATCGTCGCCGTCCCGCGGAGCGCCGTCATGGCCGCCGCCGAGGGCAACTATGCCTTCGTTGTCGAAAACGGCGTCGCTCGCAGGCGTTCGGTCGTGCTTGGGGTCGATTTCGAGGGTATGATACAGATAGAAAGCGGTTTGAATACCGGGGATACGCTGGTTACTATCGGACAGAACTATCTCGCCGACAGTGTGTCAGTAAATCTGGTGCGACTGGTGGATGAAAACGGAGAGGAGATAGAGCTTTGAAATTAGCCGATGTTTCCATACGCAAACCGGTTTTCACCGTCATGATGGTTCTGGCGCTGGTCGTCCTTGGCTATTCCTCATTTATCCAGATGAATATCGACCTGTTTCCCGAGATCGATTTTCCGTTTGTAATAGTCCAGACGATGTATCCCGGCGCCGGCGCCGAAGAAGTCGAAACCGAAGTCAGCAAAAGAATCGAAGACGCCGTCAATCCGATCGAGGGTATCAAGCATATTCAGACACAGTCACAGGAAGGGTACTCGCTGGTCGTCGCCGAATTCGTGCTGGAAAAGGACGGTAAAGAGGCGGCCCAGGAGGTCCGTGAAAAAGTGGCCCAGATACGGGGCGATCTTCCCGAAGACATCGAAGAGCCGATTATCGCCCGCTGGGATCCCGAGAGCCAGCCGATTATCTCGCTGACCATCTCGGCCGACCGGCCGCTTAAAGAGATTACCACATTCACCAAGGATCATATCAAAAAACGCCTCGAATCCATTCCGGGGACCGGCTCGGTCAACCTTTACGGCGGACATGAGAGAGAAATCGGTGTTTTTCTCGATATCGACAAAATGGAATCATATGAGATTCCCATCGGTATGGTCAGGGGAGCCATCCAGCTGGCCAACATGGAGGTTCCCGGCGGTCGCGTGGACGAAGCCGGTGTCGAATACACCGTGCGAACCATGGGAAAACTTACTTCGGTCTCGCAGTTCAACGATATCGTCATCGACAATCCTCACGGACAACCGATCTATCTGAAAGATATCGCCACCGTTGCCGATAGTATCGAGGAGCGCCGCTCGCTCGCCCGCGTCAACGGCGAAGAGGCGGTGTCGCTGGGTATAACCCGGCAGTCGGGAGCCAATACGGTCGTTGTCGCCGATAAAATCAAGGAAGAAGTTGACGAACTGACCAAAGAACTTCCTCCCGGATACAAAATTAACATCGTCCGCGATGACTCGACCTATATCGACGAATCGATCCATGAGATCATCACCAATATTATTTATGGCGGCACACTGGCGGTGCTGGTGATATTTCTCTTCCTGGCCGATATCCGGCCCACGATAATTTCAGGCATAGCCATACCGACCTCGATTATCGCCACTTTTACCTTCATGAGGATGCTGGGTTTTACCATCAACTTCATGTCTCTTTTGGGTCTGTCGCTCGCTGTGGGGTTACTTATCGATGACGCCATTGTCGTCATCGAAAATATTTACCGCCATTTCGATAAGGGGAAAAATCCGTTCAAGGCGGCCTTCGATGCCACCAAGGAAATCGGGCTAGCCGTCATGGCGACGACTTTCTCAATCGTCGTCGTCTTTCTCCCGGTGGCTTTCATGGGCGGTATCGTAGGGCGCTTCTTCTATCAGTTTGGTATGACGGTCGCGTTTTCGATTCTGGTCTCGCTGTTCGTCGCCTTTTCGCTGACGCCCATGCTCTCCTCGCGTTTCCTCAAAAAAGAGGGCGAGGAAGCGGGTGCGCCGAAATTCATCCTGTTCCGCTGGATATGGAAAATCTACCGTCGGATACAGAAAATAATCGCTCCCTGGAACACCCTCTTCGAAAAAATCAACGGTTACTACCGGGTACTGCTTGGCTGGTCGCTGAACCACCGCGCCATTGTCATAGTCGTCGCGGTCTTAACGTTTGCCGTCTCGATCTGGATGGCAAAATTCCTGGGTATGGAGTTTATGCCGCCGACCGATCGGAATCAACTTCTGGTCAATGTCGAAACCGCGCCCGGTACCAACCTGGAAGAAACATCACAGCGGTTTGCGGAGGTGGAAGAGGTTATCTCGCAATTCGATGGGGTCGAGCTGATTTTCACCACCATCGGCACCAGCCAGAGACCGGTCAATGAAGGATATATTTTTGTCAAACTGGTCGATGCCGATCTGCGGCCATACTCGGCGCTGGAAATGGTCGATTCGGTCCGCGCCGCTATTGCGGTGGTTCCGGGTGTAAAAGTATCGATCAGCGCCTCCGAAGGCGAAGGAGGGGCCGAAAAACCGGTCGAAATTTCCATTCGCGGCGACGACCGTGCCATTCTGACCGATCTGGCCCATCAGGTGCAGGCCATATTCGATAAGACTCCCGGCACCATCGATATCGACAACAGCATGGAGGAGGGCAAACCGGAATTGCGGTTGAATATCGACCGTCGCAAGGCTAACGACCTGGCCCTGGATATTTACGGTATCGCCTCGACCATACGTGGTTATGTGGACGGTGAGGTGGTTACCAAATACAAAGAGGGTGACGAGGAATACGATGTTCGTATCCGGCTCAAAGACGACGACCGGGAAAACGCCGATGATGTCGGGCGGCTCCTGATCGCCAGCGGCAAGGAGTTGAACGGCATAAGGAACTTCCTCGTGCCCGTCTCGCATGTGGCACAGCTCGAGAAAACTTCCGCCATCGGAAGGTACAATCGATATGATCGCATGAATGAGGTCAGGGTCAACAGCAATGTTGCCACCGGGGCTTTTGCCGGTACCATCGTCAACCAGATATTCGAAGAGGCCCAAAAAATCGATATGCCCCCGGGATACCAGCTTGGAATTTCCGGCGAGGGCGAAATAATGGCCGAATCGAATGTGCATATTATGGTCGCCCTCTTTCTGGCCATAATTTTCATATATCTCCTGCTGGCCTCGCAGTTCGAATCGTTTTTCGATCCGTTTTCCATCATGTTCTCGCTCCCTCTCTCGCTGGTCGGCGCCATCGCGGCGCTGGTAATTTTCAGCGATTCGCTGTCGATTATCTCCCAAATAGGTATCATTCTTCTTATGGGGCTGGTGACAAAGAACGCCATTTTGCTGGTTGATTTTGTCAAACAGAACCGTTATAAAGGTAAAAGCCGGAAAGAGGCGATTCTGATCGCCGGGCCGGTCAGATTGCGACCGATTCTGATGACCACATTCGCCACTATTTTCGGTGTTCTGCCGTTGGCGCTCGGGATCGGACCGGGCGCGGAGATGCGTGCCCCGATGGCGCGTGCGGTTATCGGCGGTATGACCAGTTCAACTTTACTTACGCTGGTCGTCGTACCGGTCGTATATACCATAATTGACGATATCGTCGCATGGTTTATGAAAAGGGAAACGATTCAGGCCAAACCCGAAGAAGAAATGAAATGATAGAAAAAAACGTAAGACCCGGGGCGGAATTTCATCATTCCGCCCTGTACCTCGATTTTCTCGACGGAGATAAACGAATAACGAAGTATCTTTATCAACGAAGCCCCTCCGAAGCCGCCGCCCAGATCGGCCGGGATAAAGTCGATCGCAGGACTATTTGCGATATCCTCGTGGAACAAAATAATGATTTCAATTCCAAACCGGCGGCATTCGAGGCGATCGAAAAACTGCGCTCCGATGATGCCCTCTGTATTTTCACCGGCCAGCAGACCGGATTGTTCGGCGGGCCGCTTCTGACACTCTACAAAGCGGTCGATATCGTCAAACGCGCCGCTATTCTCGAAAAAGAACTCAAGCGCCCGGTTATACCTGTTTTCTGGCTTGCCTGCGACGATCATGATTTCGAAGAGATAAATCACACCTGCTATATCGACCGTAACGGCGAACCGGCGCGGCTGACCTATGAGCCGGAAAAAGAACCGGACGTCCCGGTGGCCGATATCTGTCTTGATGACCGGGAAAAATATGTTGCGCTCAGGAAGGATGTCGAAGATGCTTTTGGAGGGACCGATTTCTCCGCCGAACTGGGGGAGAGGCTGTTCGGGGCATATTCATTCGATGAATGTATGGTCAAAGCGTTTGCCAGGCATATTACCGATATTCTTCCCGATCTCGGCATGGTCTTTTTCTGCCCGAATAATACAACCGTGAAGACACTGTCGAGGGATTTTTTCAAGCAGCTTGTAGAGAGGCATTTTCAGCTACGCGAAACAGTCGAAAAATCGGGAGAGATGCTTCAAAACGACGGCTATCATATTCAGGCCGAGAAGAAAAAAAGCGCCGTGCATCTTTTCTATCATTTCCCGGCCCGTACTCCGATACATTATCTCGACGACACTTTCGCCATGGGCGACAAGCGGCTGGGTTTATCGGCCATTCTCGATCTGATCGACCGCAACCCGGAACGGTTTTCGCCCGATGTCCTCACCCGCCCCGTCTGGCAGTCATTTCTGTTTCCGGTCGTGGCGCATACCGGCGGCCCGGCCGAAATTGCCTATTTCTGCCAGATCGGCGAGATATTCAAACTTCTGAAAATCGCCCAGCCGTACTATTACGCGCGGGTTGGCGCCACTATCATCGAAAAACGTCATGAAGATTTTCTGGACAAGTATAATATCAGGCTGGCCGATCTCACCGGCGATGTCGAACAGCTTATTAACAGTCTGCTGGGCGGCTCGTTTCCCGACCATCTCGAAGCGGATATAAAATCCACCTGTGATAAAATCAATCGTCAGTACGATGATCTGAAAATGACTATTATCGATTTCGACGGCAACCTGGAACCGATGACCAAACAAACATGGGGCAAAATCGATTTTGCCCTGAGTAATCTCGAGAAAAAAGTATTCGCCCAGCACAAAAAAAATATGGATAAGACCCGGCGGCAGATTTATCGGCTGGTCAACGCTCTCTACCCGTATCGCACCCTGCAGGAAAGATCTCTGAACATCAATTATTATATTTCGAAGTATGGTTTTGATGTCGTAAATTATATCATCGACGAACTCGATATGGAAACCGGGGGACATCAAATGATTTATTTATCGGAATTCAAGAAATAAGATGAAAATCGGAATAACCTGTTATCCGGTGGCGGGCGGCTCAGGAATCGTCGCCACCGAACTCGGTCAGCAACTCGCCCAGCGCGGTCACCAGGTACATTTTATCAGCTATGCCATCCCGTTCCGGCTCGACCGCTACCAGCAAAACCTGTTTTTTCACGGTGTCGAGACGACCGCCTACCCGCTTTTCAAACATCCGCCGTACGCCCTGACGCTGGCGGCCAAGATGGCCGATGTCTCATGCAATTACCGGCTCGAAATTCTTCATGTGCACTATGCCATACCGCATGCCACTTCGGCTTTTCTGGCCAGACAACTGACACGAAGTTGCCCGGCCCCGAAAATTATTACCACCCTGCACGGCACCGATATTACGCTGGTCGGCTCGGATCCGTCGTTTTTCGACATCACCAAATTTTCCATCGATGCCTCCGACGGCGTCACCGCCGTGTCGAAATACCTGGCCGATGAAACGCAGGAAATATTCGAACTCGAGAAACCGATAAAAGTCATACATAATTTTTTCGACGGCGACCGTTTCCAGCCGAACGGCGGCGACTGTTGCAAACGGCGAGAGTTCGCCGCGGACGACGAGTTTATCATCGCGCATATTTCCAATTTCCGACCGGTCAAAAGGACCATCGATGTTATCGAAATCTTCGAAAAAATCGCCGCCCGGCTTCCCGCCCGGCTGCTCCTTATCGGCGAAGGTCCCGAGACGATTCTCGCCCGGCGGCAGGTGAACAAAAAAAATCTCAATGACCGGGTCGATTTCCTCGGCAACCAGAGCCGGGTCGAGGCGGTTCTGCCGATATGCGACCTTTTTCTGCTCCCGTCCGAAGAAGAATCTTTCGGGCTGGCCGCGCTCGAGGCGCTTGCCTGCGGCGTCCCCGTTATCGGGACGCTCAATACCGGGCTGGTCGAGGTGATCGAGGATAATGTCAACGGTTATCTTCTTCCGATAGGGCACACATCCGAGATGGCCGAGGCCGGTATCGAACTGTTGCGGGACAAAAACAAGCTGGACATTTTCAAACAGAACGCTTATTCGCTTGCCACAAAGCATTTCAACAAGGAAAAAATCGTCTCCGAGTACGAAAATTATTATCAGGAAATTCTCCATGGATAAAAGCGACCGCAAAAAATTGGATGTTCTCGCTATCGCCGCGCATCGCGATGATGTCGAAATCACCTGCGGCGGAACCATCATCAAACTCGCCGACAGCGGCAAAAAAGTCGGTATCCTCGATCTGACACGGGGGGAGATGGGGAGCAAAGGGACCGCCGAGGAACGCGAGCGCGATGCAAACGAGGCGGCCGAAATTATGGGTGTCGGCTGGCGCGGAAATCTTGAATTGCCCGATGCCGGTGTCGAGGCCAACCATCAGAACAATCTCAAAGTCGCGCGTATTATCAGGACCTTTCAGCCGGAATTGGTTATTCTGCCGTTTTGGGAGCAACGACATCCTGATCATCTGGCCGCGCAACAAATTGGCTACGATGCCTGTTACCTGGCCGGGTTGAAAAAGCTCGACATCGAGGGTGAAGCGCATCGCCCGCGAAAAATTATCTATGCGTCGTCGTTCCGCGACGTGCGCCATTCGTTCTATGTCGATGTCACGGTGCAGATGCAGCGCAAGCTCGAAGCGGTCAGGGCGTACAAGTCGCAGTTCGACGGTTCGCCCGAATCGAACCGGATTTACAAACCGGGCGTGAATATTTTCGAATTCATGACTGTCACGGCGCGGCATTACGGGCATCTGGTCGGCGTGGATTACGCCGAGGCATTCACCATCAAAGAAAACATCCTGATCGACGACCCTTACGCCATGCCGGTCCAGTCGATATGATATAATTACGAAGGCGGTAGGTCGAAATCCCGTGTCCGGAGCCCGACGGGCAGAGGATGTCGAGCGTAGCGAGGCAGGTTTCGACAATTGATTCCGGGCACCCCTCTCAAGAGAGGATGAAGAAAAGAGAGGTTTCGACAATTATCATGTAGTTTTGTGGTGTCGGATCTTTACACCCGACACCCGGCGGGTTTAAAACCCACCGCTACATTTTCTCCATATCACACCGTAGTGCGGACATTCCTGTCCGCGGACGATTTCCGTCAGGAATGGGTTCCTGACGGCGCCGGCACATCCCAAAACACGGCGCAGAATCAATTACATTGCCTTAGCAAACTAACCCACAGCCTCGAATAAACGGGATCTTCGACAAGTTGTGGGGCACCAGCATCCATTTGAATAGGCAGGATCGCTTGCCCCCCGCCGGAGCCGGGGACCTGCGGATCCTTCCCTACGGTCTCTGACACGGTATTGAGATAACAACAACGTCGTTGCGAGGAGCGATGCCGAGCCGTAAGGCGAGGGAGAGCGACGTGGCAATCTCGTCGCTATTATCTCTAAGTTAACCTTGTCCGCAATAAGCCGCGTGATTGCCACGCCGGAAAAATGCGATAATCGTCCCATCCACAAAATTATATTTGATTTATTCGTCTTATATATTATATAATTATTGTTGGCAATATTAAATGAGAAAAATGGAGATTGTCGGGTATTTGGCTTTTTTGCAGTGACCTTGCGTTTTGAAGTAGATCTGGGTGAAAAATAGGCGAAATCTATTATGAAAAAAGAGGATAAGTTGAACACAAATAAAGCAATATTAAATTCGGTGTTGCCTAGTGACCAAAATCCACTACTGAGTATTGAGAAATTTTATGACTACTGCAGAAAAAGGTTTTTTAATATAGGCCACAGCATAAGTGATTTCCGCTATCTGCTAGAACTCTATATAAAATACAACTATTTTACACCGGCCTTATTAAAGGATGAGAGGGCCTATTATTCTACATTTCAAGTATACATGTTAAATTTGTTAGAGCAATATAGAAAACGCTCATTATCTCCTCATGCCGGATCACATCTGGGTGAAAAAGTGATTAAAGCACCGATTAAAAACTGGTATAAGACACTTATGGATGATTCTGATATGGTTGAACCGCAATTGGAAGACTTTAACAGCTTATTAAAGCTATTAATGGAGATTCAAGATTTCTATTTGCCGGAAGTCCGTACAAATCAAAGAGTGGGATTATTAAGAGAATATCATGGTGGCTTCATAAAGGTGGATAAGCTGGTATTAACATCAGCCCTAAAAAACTGGCGTGAAATGGAAATTGCAAACAGGAATTATGTTCCCCAAGAATATTTGGAAGAATCAGATTTGACAATTGAGGATTTAAAAATATGGGTGTCTAAAATAGCTATGGCAATACATAATATTGATCCCCTTAGTGATTGGAATTTATTGATAAGATACATTGATTATGAAAAAAGAATGAAACTAAAGGGTGCGGCTTTATTGGCAGTTGATTTTTATGAGATTGCAGGCATTTTAATGTTATTTTTAAAAGACTTGTCAATAGACTTTGGTGAAAGAAATATATATGATATCTTAGATAGGTTTGATCTTTCTGCACGAGATGAAAGCTCAAAACTACCGGTTTGGAAGAAGAGCTCATATGGCCATGGTTATTCAAAGAATCCCTATCAAATGCTGGAATTTCTAACCAATGAATACGGTATAAATAGTAGACAAAGGGCCATAATATTTACCGAAGGAGAGGAATGGAAATCTATTGTTGAGCTATATGGCCTTTATAAAATTGATCCAAATATTCTAGGCATTGAATTTCGATCCATTGGAGGTAGTGGTAATTTTTCTTTAAGTAATTGGCAGTGTTTTATTGAGTATATGCATGAGAAACAAGTGTTGATTTATTTCTTGTTGGATAAGGAGGGCATAGTATCAAAAGAGGCCCGTAGGCTAATAAATGCAAAACGCAAATTTAATTTTGCTGGACTCGAATATGTTATTCCGGAAAAGGATAGAATTATAATTTGGAGTAAAGGTGTAAAACCATCATCCTATGAGGAAAGCAATTTTACGGATAATGAAATATCAATGGCACTGAAGAACCAAAATGTAAGTATTCCTGCGGGTACAATAAAAGCCATTAGGTCGGATCCAAAGCGAAAAAAGGGCTTAATCAAATCTATTTCGGTGAGGTGTGGGATCCTGAATCTTAATAAGTCTAAACTAGATATAGATTTGGTATCCATTCTAATCAAACGAAGAAAGAAAACACCAAATGTTAAATATAAGAGGCCAATAGATAAATTTATTCTGAAATCGTCAAAATTAATACTTCAAACCCACCCAGCAAAAAATAATTATGATTTAAAGTTTTTGAATGAATCCAATATTTGGGGGTAACATGTAACGTCAATAATATGGTCGATCCTCTGTCATTAGATTTCCTTCCAGCCATTGAATAGGCAGGATCACTTGATCCCCCGCCGGCGGCGGGGAGCTGCGGATCCAGCCCTACAGGGCGTAAATTATCAAACAGATAATTAACAATGGCAGGAGTCAAGAGACTCCTTCCCTACCATGACTACAAATATTGCCATAGCAAGACCGGGCAGATCCTTCGAAGCTCAGGAGGCCTGTGGACAGGTCTCCTGAGTTTCGAAGGATCTGCCGCGCACGAAAATGACAACGCCTGCCCCCCCCGCGACACCTCAAACTTGCGAAAGTCGATAAAAATCCGTATAATTATCCCGGAAGCGGATAGGGTCCGGTGGCCCTTGCGGTCTTCAAAACCGTGGGGAGGCGGCTGGTGTCGTCTCCGGTGGGTTCGACTCCCACCCCTTCCGCTTTTTTTTGTTTTTTTACTTTTTTTTGCTTTTTTAATCCCAACCGCATTATTCTCGGTCGCGAAATAAAAAAATGGAAGTGATAAAGCGTATTATCTACAAATAAATAACACCTCGACACGGAGATAAACTTGACCGCGATATTAATCTTCTTTTTCGGACACTGGTTCCTGTCGCTCTTTTTTCACTCGTTTTTTTTGCATCGTTACGGCTCGCATCAGATGTTCACCATGTCGCCCGCCTGGGAAAAAATCTTCTATATATTGACCATCATCACCCAGGGATCGATGTTTCTCGATCCGCGCGCCTACGCGCTGATGCATCGCATGCACCACGCCTACTCCGACACCGAACGCGATCCCCATTCGCCGCATAATTTCAAAAGCGTGGTCGGCATGATGCTGACCACCGCCAAAACTTACAGCGGCATTATGGACGGCCGAATCGAGGTCGACAAACAGTTTCAGGGCAATATCCCGCAGTGGGCGGCGGTCGATAAATTTATCCACAAACGAATTGTCGGGGTCTTTTTCGCCCTTATTTATGTCGCCTTTTATTATTATTTCGCCCCCAGCCCGTGGTTTTATCTTCTCCTGCCGATTCATTTTATCATGGGCCCGATTCAGGGCGCCATCGTCAACTGGTGCGGACATAAATACGGATACGTGCGGTATAAAAATCTCGGCGACAAATCACACAATACGTTCCCGGTTGATATTTTACTGCTCGGCGAGCTATACCAGAACAACCACCACAAGAATCCGCTCAATCCAAATCTGGCGCATCGCTGGTACGAATTCGATCCGAGCTACCCGGTGATCTGGCTGATGAACAAGCTGCATATTATCAAATTCCGACCCGACCTGGCGCGGGTGACATAATTGTATATCCGGCGATATATTTAAAAAACCCGCCGATCGCACTCATAAATTCATATATTGCTTGTAAAATTAACAAAAATTTGGATTTGACTATGGAAAAATGGACAAATAAAAAGCAGATATATAACGGCAAAGTCGTTTCGCTGACGGTCGGCGAGGCCTCACTGGGCGACGGCTCGACCGCCCACCGCGAGGTGATCAATCATTCCGGCGGTGTCGGGGTGGTGCCGGTGATCGGCGATAATGTCATCATGGTGAAACAGTACCGTCTCGCGGTCGAAAAAATCGTCCTCGAAATCCCGGCCGGGAAAATCGATCCGGGGGAGAGGCCCGAAGAGTGCGCGCGGCGCGAACTCGAGGAAGAAACCGGATATGTCGCCGGACGGCTGGTGCCGGTCGGGGCGTTTTATCCATCGGTCGGCTACACCGATGAAATTATTTATTTGTATCTCGGGTTCGATTTGAAAGAAACGAATCAGAAACTCGATTCCGATGAACGAATTGAAACGGTGAGAATGTCTATGGATGAACTGAGAGGAAAACTGGCGGCGAGGGAGCTTGTCGATTCCAAAACCATTATCGGTTTGAGAGAGTTGTTCGCATATATGGGCGGCGCAAACAACCCCCGCTGACCGACATTATTTTTGTCCGCCCTTTCTGTTTTTGTATTTATTATGAAGTTCTTTCTTCATTTTGCCTTTTAGTTCCGCCTTGACCTGTGTCTCTTTCAACGACTCATTCGGTCGCAGACGTAAACTGCTCAGATTTTGTATCGACATCACCTGATTTCGTTCTTTCTCCCGTTCCCTGAATTCGACTATGGCTCGCTCCAGTTCCGGCAGATCATCCATCGACGCCGGCAAAAAGATGTACCACAACTGCCTGTTCAACCCCTTGAGCATCCCTTTGATATTCGGATACGATTCCAGAGCCTTTTCGTATTTGCTCTTCAATTTAGCCTCCTTTTTTAAACCGGTTTCCTATTCCGGCCAATACAGCCTAACTTCCGATTTAATCGCTAAAACGCTTAAAGGGGAATTAATGTTCCTCTGTCAATTGATAAATATAGCCGAATAAAAAAACCTGCGGAGGATATCCCCGCAGGCATTTATGGAACTTCAATCGAAACAGACGGTTAGCGTCCGCGAGGCTATAAATGGCAAAGCCCTGAATTATAAGCCTGCAAAATTTAATACAATTCGGGCCGCAAAAATGTCGTATCCCGGTTACTCGGCCGACTCGAGAACAGCCATTTCGTTTTCGAGATCCTGCATGGTGTAATTTTCACGGCAACGGCGGCGGTCCAAATACAAAACGATAAGGGCAATCATACCAATGGGGCTGATAAAAATTGTCGCAATTGCCTGCCCTATATATGGTATGAAAAATAATATCAAATAGACTATGCCGAGCGTTAAGCCGAAGGCCAGCATGATACCAAGCGTTCGCCACCATTCACCCTTGACAAGATGATAACTTCTCCGCAGGGCATCGACAGGACCTTTCATCTCGAAAATGACAATCACATATCCAAAGATCCAGACGACCGCCAGGAATAACGCGAACGGCGATCCGATAACAGTCATACTTATAATGCTCACCACCAGAGTAATAAGCAACTGGACGCCGATAAGCTGGAAAATACGTTTGAAGGCCATGCCGTATGAATGAAGTACTCTCATCGGTTTACCCCGATACCGATCGCCGACGGCAAAAGCCAGGGCGCCGGCCATATATGAACCGCCTATCGTGGAAATAAGTATGCTAATAAAAAACAGCATGGTCGATGAGAGCATCATTTCCGTCGACGGCAGATTGGTCGGGTCCGAGCCCATTTTGCCGGCCATTATATTATATGGCTCAATCAATATGCCGGATATAATCGCCAGCGGTATTCCGACCAGCGCCATGATGCCGATAATCGGGATGAAATTGCGCCCGTAAATTTTAAAAGCCTCCGCGAAAATATCGCCGACCGTTTTACGGCCATACCCGCGAACCTCATCGGTGGTGGTTTGCACCCCCGATGGCGCCTCGGAGTATTCGAAAGCGTTCGGCGGGACGATATTATAATTTTCGCAATGCGGGCATTGCACCGTATCGTTGATGTTTTTATCCGGGGTGAAAATTTCGGCGCCGCATGACTGACATTTGAATTTGTAACCCATGGACTCCCTCATTAAACAAAATTTATTTGTCGACTAATGATATTTATATAAGATAGAGATGTCAATAAAAAAAGCTCCCTATTTATACATGATAAATAAAGAGCCTCGTCTGCCGTCCCTGGCTTATTTTTGAGGGATCGATAAGAGAATTATCTCTGTTTCCGCCAAGGCCGTCCGCGCCGACGACGCAATCAACAAATATGCTGTGGCTCTCGCGCCGGCCGAACCGTTAAAGCCTGAATAATCAGGGCAGACATTTTATTCTATTTTCTATAACAATTATGCGCCGATATCGGTTCGGGAAAAATACAGATCCTGTTTATCTCCCCCCTTATCTATAATATATAGACCTCATTAGTTTATACTTATCAAACAGATCATTGTTGGTTTAAATGAAAAAAATCTTTTTTCTGCCATTAAGCTGTTGCAGTGTAATTCTTTAACATCGCCAATGATAGCCTTGACTATATCCGGGGGTTGTGTTATCATAGCCAAAACCCTTATACGGATACTTGTTATGAATATTAAGTTTCTTGATCTTAAAGCTCAATACGACCAAATAAAAGACGAAATCGACCACGCCGTCGCCGAAGTTATTAACTCAACCGCATTTATACTCGGTCCGGCGGTGGCAAAATTCGAAAACAGCTTCGCCGAATACTGCGGCTGTAAATATGCCGTCGGGGTCAACTCCGGCACCTCGGCGCTGTCTCTGGCCATGCGCTCGCTCGGTATCGGTCGGGGGGATGAGATTATAACCGCCGCCAATACGTTTATGGCGACGGTCGCCGCCATTATCGACACCGGCGCGACACCGGTTCCGGTCGATATCGATTCAATTACAAGAAATATCGATCTCGGGCTGATCGAACAATCGATTACGCCCCGGACAAAGGCGATAATCCCGGTGCATCTTTACGGTTCGATGGTCGATATGGAAGCGATAAACAAAATAGCCGCGGCGCATGATCTGATCGTCATCGAGGATGCCGCTCAGGCGCACGGCGCACGATTCAAAAACAAACCGGCCGGATCATACGGCGCGGCCGGATGCTTCTCGTTTTACCCCGGGAAAAACTTGGGCGCCTACGGCGAGGGAGGAGCGGTAGTTACCTGCGACGACAGTATCTATGAAAAACTGCGCATGCTACGCGATCACGGCTCCCTGCGCAAGTATTATCATGATATGATCGGATTCAATGCCCGGATGGACGGCATACAGGGGGCGGTTCTCGGCGTCAAACTCAAATATCTCGACCGCTGGAACAAGGGGCGCAACGATGTCGCGGATAAATACCGCCGACTGCTTGATAACCTTCCGGTCGGTCTTCCGACTGAGCCGCATGACGGCTTTAATGTTTATCATCAGTTCGTTATCGAGGTGGACCGCCGCGATGAATTACAGGAGTTCCTGAAAAACAACGGTATCCCGACTTTAATTCACTACCCGATACCGGTTCATAAACAGAAAGGTTACATCGACGCCGGATTCGAGTCGGGTTCGTACCCCGTCACCGAAAAACTGGCCGGGAGAATTGTCTCATTGCCGATATATCCCGAGTTGAAAAACGAAGAAATAGAATATATTGCGGAGAAAATTAAAGAATTTGTCACCGACTGAGAAAAAGATAGAAATACCGATCAGGCTGGAGACGATTGCCTTCATCATGCTGGTATCGTTTTCGCTGATATTGCGCCTGCATCAACTATCGGCCGATCCGCCGATCGGGTTGTCGGCCAGTCATGGTGTCTTCACCGACCCGTCGCAGTATGTATCATTCGCACGCAATCTCTCGCTGTGGGGGACGTTTAATCCGCTCGAGGATTACCGGCTGATATTTTTCCTCAAATCGGCCATGACGCTGATGTCCCTGATTATTTTCAAGATTGCCGGGGTCGGTTTCTGGCAGGCCAATCTGGCCGGGCTGGTATTTTCCTTTGCGACCATAATCCTGATGTATTTCGGTCTCCGAAAAGCGGCCGGATCGCTGGCGGCGCTGGTCTTCCTGATCTTTATTTCATGCGATTACAACCAGATTTTTTTCGGCCGGCTGCCGTTTCTCGAAAACAGCATGAACTTTTTCGCCGTCCTCGCTTTTGTCATTCTGGTTTATGCGCGCCGGGTCTATGCCTATGTGATAGCCGGGGTCATGCTGGCGGCGGGGATATTTTTCGGCAAACTGATCGGCATGATATATCTTTTCCCGTTCGCCTGTTATGCCGCCTGGGATATTTGTTACGAGCATCGAGCCCAGTGGAAACGGACGCTGTTTCGCTATGGTCTCATGGCGGTCGGCTTTCTGGCAATCATGATTTTCTGGTATTTTTTCAGTTACCGCCCGGCGACGGCGTCGGTTTCCGGTTATGTGCAGGAGCAGGCGCTCGGCCTTTACGGGACACCCGAGGCGTTCCAGTATGCCGACATGTTCATCTACAAATTCCTCTCTTTCGGGGCCAAGAGCCACCTTTTCACGCGGATGCCGGTGCCGGCCCTGCTGGCGTGGGGGATGCTCCTCATTTTCTTTTTCCGCGCCGGTTTCAAGGACAGCTGGAAGAATAAATTCTTCGGCCTGACACCCGGAATTATATTTTTGATAGCCTTCGTAATTGCCGCCTATGGCGCCCTGATGATCTGGAACTACCGCCCCCTGCGCTACCAGACCATGCTTATCTATCCGGTCTGCGCGCTGGCCGGTGTTTTTATAAGCGGTCTTGTTCACAACATGCAAACCGGTTTGAATCGAAAGGGATATATACTTTTTCCGATAATATTTTTCGTCCTGGCGATCATCCCGATTTATAAACTGACCGGGCCGATTTATAATCTCATGGGTTCGCCTTTCCACTACACCGATGTCCGCGGAATCGTTATCGCTTTTACGATTGTCTTTACCATCGGTATCACTTTGCTGATGCGCTACGCGTCGCATTTGATATCCGCGCCGCCCCGCTGGTTCAGGAATTTTATCATCCTGGCGGCCGTCATCCTGACCGTCGCGCCGGGCGCGTGGAAATATCTCCAGTGGTCGTCGATAGCCACCCGGCATATCGTGAAAAACGCCGCCGACCTGACCACCCTGATATCGGCCGAGGCGGTCGTCTCCGGGCCGTACGCCCCGGTGATGACGCTCGAGAACCGGTTCCGAAACCTGATTCACATGTTCGGTGTCACCAGCGCCGATCCCGACTTCTTCAAAAAATACCCGGTGACGCATTTACTGCTCGACCGAAGCAATCTCGATATCGCCGAAAAAAGTTATCCCGAAATGATGAAAAACAAGGTCAGCTTGAGTAAATACCGTATCGGCGGACGCGATGTCAGCCTGTATCGTATCGCCGGGCACAGCGGCAACCCGACCGCCGCGCGCTATGTGAAATCGGCCTATGAAGAGGCTATGGATGCCTATATCGTCAGCGATATGCAGCGCGGGCTCGGCTTTATGGAAATATATGAGCGGCAATATCCCGAGAATCTGACCGGCAATCTTGTTATCGCCCAGATAGCCGCCGACAACGGTCTCAACGATGCCGCCGAAACCCATTTCCGGAGAGCGATCGAATTTTCGCCGACAGATTTTTACTTGCATTTTAAACTCGGCGAATTCTATATTAACATGTATAAGCAAACAGGCGATTTAAAGTTCAGGAAAATGGGTGAAGAAGAGTTCAAAATCGCCCGAAAATATAATCCAGAGGCGCGCCGGCTGGCCCGCGATATCGAAAAATTGCTGAAGTGAGAGGTGCCCGACAGATTTGAATAATATGATTTCCGTTATTATCCCCGCCTATAACGAGGAAGGAAACATCCCGGAATTATGCCGCCTTTTCGACGAGATGGTCAAAAAGTCGGACCACAAATATGAACTGGTTCTGGTCGATGACGGTTCCGAGGACGGCACGCTGGACAAAATCAGGGAAGCCGGCGATAAATACGATTTCGTCAAATTCGCCCGGCACCATGTCAATCTCGGCCTGACCGAGGGTCTCAAGACCGGTTTCAGTATCGCCTCCGGCGATATATATGTTTTCTATCCGGCCGATTTGCAGTTTCTCCCCGAAGACATCCCGGCCCTGGTGCAACCCATTTTCGAGGGTGCCGATGTCGTCGCCGGTTGGAAACAGGGCAAATACAAGAAAAAATTCGTTTCGTCCGTGTATAATTATCTCTCGCGGAAAATTTTCCGTTTGAAAGTGCACGATCTCAATGCCGCCAAGGCTTTCAAGGCGACGGTCATCAAGGATATGTTTCTCCGCAAGGACTGGCACCGCTACCTGGTGGTGCTGGCGGCCGATCTTGGCTACAAAATCGCCGAGGTGAAAATTCCGCTGTATGATCGGCAGTGGGGAAGCTCGAAATTTTCCGGCCTGATGCGTATTCCCATCGGCGTTCTCGATATGCTGGCCGTCAAGGTGCAGTTGTCGCTGCTGAAAAAACCGCTGCTGTTTTTCGGCGGGCTCGGCTCGATATCATTCGGGCTGGGATTCCTGGTCGGACTGGTGGCGCTATATCTTCGCTTTGTCGCGGGCGAGGGTTTCCGGCCCATGCTCTACCTTGTGATACTGCTCATGGGTCTCGGGCTGGGGCTGTTTATACTCGGCTTCCTGGCCGAGGCGATGGCTTCGATGAAAGAAGAACTGGCCGGAATACGCAAGAAGCTCGATCGCTTCGATGAAACGCCGAAAAAATAAAATTGCTTTGCCTCAATAAATTTTCCGATGAATAAATAAGACGGGAGGATAACATTGGCTAAAAAGAAAACCAAGGCGGCCCCGGCAAAACCGGTAAAAGCGAATTTCGATCCCGAAAAATCGAGATATTATTTCCCGATCTTCGCCGGTATAATGCTCATCGGCGTTATTTTTCTCTTCCGTGACTTTATTTTTTCGGACAAAATGCTCTATGGCTCGGATACCATCAATGCCGGAATTTTCTTCCGCCATTTCTATGTCGAGTATTTCAAAACCTTCGGCTCGGTCCCGGTCTGGAACCCTTACATATTCGGCGGGCTCCCGTTTGTCGATGCTTTCCACGGCGATATTTTCTACCCCCTCTCGATACTGAAATTCGTCGGCAACTTCTACCGCGTGCTCGGCCTCAACCTGGTCATACATATTTATCTGGCCGGTATCTTCATGTATTTCGCCGCCCGGCAGTTTAACCTTACGAAAATATCATCATCGGTCGCCGCCTCGGCCTATATGTTTTCCGGCTACCTGGTCTCGCTGGTGGCCCCCGGGCATGACGGCAAAATATTCGTCACCACTCTGTTCCCGCTGGTGGTCATGTTTCTCGACCGCGCTTTCGAACGCAAACCGATACTAAATTTCACCCTCCTCGGACTCGTCATCGGCGTTATTATTCTCAGCCCGCATCCGCAGTTGTCGTACTATATGCTCTGGGTGGTCGCGTTTTACGGCGTCTTCAAACTGGTCGATCTGTATTTGAAATCGAAATCGGTCGGGAGATTGATCAAGCCGACCGTCCTGTTGACAGCCGCCGTGATCATCGGGCTGTTTATCTCGGCCATGCAGTTTTATCCCGGTTATGTTTACACCAAAAAATATTCGCCGCGGGCCGACACCAAACGGGGTTATGACTGGGCCACATCATGGTCGATGAACGAGGAAGAAGCCGCTTCACTGATCGTTCCCGAATTCTCCGGGACCAACAGCGGCGAGGGCAATTATTACTGGGGCAAAAACGCCTTCAAGGACAACTCCGAGTATGCCGGTGTGGTGGCCCTGTTTCTGGCCGTCATCGGCGTTTTCTTCTACCGGAGAAAGGAGGCGATATTCTTCGGCGCGCTGGCGCTGTTTGCTTTCGTCTATGCTCTCGGGGGGACGACACCCATTTTCAAAATATTCTATTATATCATACCGAATGTTAAATCGCTGCGCGCCCCGTCTACAATTATGTTCGTTTTTCTCTTCTCGGTATCGTTGCTGGCCGGGATGGGCGTGCAGTATTTCCTGAAAAAATATTCCGAGGCGACCGAGAAAACCCGGAAAAAACTCAAAATATATCTCATTGCCGTCCCGGCGGCGCTGTTTGTTTTCGCCCTGTTATTTTCCATGGCGGGGGAGACGATGCTCTCGATTTACTCCTCGATTTTCTACACCAGCGCCAAAACCGATATGATTCAGCAGAATGTCTCGAAATGGACACTCGGCGTCATGAACCTTCCCAATATAAAAGCAGGCTTCTGGCTCGTCTTTCTCTTTGTCGGCGGCACGGCCGGTGCGGTTGCCATGTTTATGTCGCGCAAGGCGGGAGCGGCGATTCTTCTGCTTATACCGCTGATTATCATGATCGACGGGATCAGGTTCAATTCGCGCTTTATCAAGACTTATGACCAGCGGATACAGTTTTCACCGAATCCGTTGACCGACTATATAAGCAATCTCCCCGGCAAACACCGCGTGCTCAATCTCAGGGCGGTCGGGCAGGATTATCTGCCGTATTACGGGGTGGAGGTGGTCGCCGGATATCACGGCAACCAGTTGCGCTGGTATGACGATCTGCTCGGAGGGCCGTCGCTGCAGAATTTGGGCAACCCGCATTTTCTTAACCTGGTCGGGGCACAATATATTCTGGCTCAATCCGGTAACAAGCTTCCGCCGGATTATTTCGGTCCCGACTCATTGAGGGTGAATAAAGACTTCGGGCAGGTGACGCTTTTCGAAAACGGCAACGCCTTCCCGAGAGCTTTTCTTGTCAATGAGTACGAGGTCATACCGGATCGGCAGGATATCACCCCGCGCATCATGGGGGGAACCGATGATCTGAGGCGGAAGGTGCTTCTTGAAGAAGAACCTCCCTTCAAGCCGGTCGCCGATTCGACCGCGGGCGGCGCCGAAATCGTCTCCTATGCCATCGATTCGATTTTGATCGATATCGACACCGACAGCGACGCCATCCTCGTCCTGACCGACAATTATTATTTCGCATGGGAGGCTTTCGTGGATGGAAACAAAACGGAGATACTCAGGGCCAACGGATCGTTCCGGGCGGTGCCGGTGAAAGCGGGCACGAAACAGGTGCTGTTTAAGTATAATAAGGACGCCAATGGTCTCGCCGATACGATCACCATATTGACACTTCTGCTGGTTGCGGTTATATTGGCGGTTTATTTGGTGTTGTATATTAAAAATAAGAAAAGAATGGTACCGGCGGTATGAACGATCAGAAAAAAGCCCTGATAATATTTCCGACATATAACGAAAAAGAAAATATCGAAATAATCGTCCCGGAGGTCCTGAACAAGGACGACCGGATCAATGTGCTGATTGTCGATGACAATTCGCCGGACGGGACCGGCGAAATCGCCGACCGTATGGCGGACGCCGACAACCGCATAAATGTTCTGCACCGCAAAAACAAGGAAGGGCTGGGCCGGGCCTATATCGCCGGGTTCCACTGGGCCATCGAACACAAGTTCGATTACATTTTCGAGATGGACGCCGATTTTTCGCATGACCCGAAATATGTTCCCGATTTCCTGAGCGCCATCGAGGACAACGATCTCGTCCTCGGCTCGCGGTATATCTCCGGCGTCAATGTTATCAACTGGCCGATGAAGCGCCTCTTGCTGTCGTATTATGCCAATGTTTACACCCGGATCGTAACCGGTTTGCCGGTGCGCGACGGGACGGGCGGTTTCAAATGCTTCCGGCGCGAGGTGCTCGAGGCGGTTGATCTCGATGCCGTCAGATCGAACGGCTACATTTTTCAGATCGAGGTTTCGATGCGGGTCTGGAAAAAAGGGTTCCGCATCAAGGAGATCCCGATTGTCTTTGCCGACCGTGAGCGGGGAACGTCGAAAATGTCGAAAGACATTGTCCGCGAGGCGATCTGGAAGGTGTGGTACCTGAGATTAATGTCTATGCTCGGCAAAATTAAATAAGTGCCTGTCAGCAATCCTCAAAAATCAGTATCGGCTATCGTCGTAACGTACGACTCCGCGGCGCATATCTCCGCCTGCCTGAAGGCGCTTACCAGCGAGATCGATGCCGTCGGCGGCGAGGTGGTGGTTTTCGATAATAACTCCGGCGACGCCACCCTGAGGGCGGTCGAAAGCGGCTTCCCCGATGTGAAAATAATCCGATCGGACAACAATATCGGCTTTGCCGCCGCCAATAATAATGCCGCGGCCGAGTCACAGGGCGAATATTTGTTGCTGGTAAATCCCGATCTCGCGCTCGACAGCGGATCGCTCGCGAAAATGCTGGCCGTTTTCGATGAGCATGATGATGCCGGCGCTGTGGCGGGACGGATGCGCAACCCGGACGGTACCTTCCAACCGACCTGCCGTAATCTGCCGACCATGAAAAATATTTTTTTCTCGCGGGGTTCGATGCTTGGCGGCAAAGGCGGCTCGAATAAATACACTCTCGGCGATTTCGATTCACCGACCCCGGTTCCCGCGGCGGCGGCCACCTGTTTATTATTGCGGCGCGATTTTTTCCTCGAACTGGGCGGCTTCGACGAGCGCTTTTTTATGTTCATGGAGGATACCGATCTCTCCCGGCGGATCGGCGAAACGGGGAAGAAGATTTATTTTATACCGGATGCGGGCGGCGTGCACCACTGGGGCGGCGGATCGGCCGTCTCGAAAATCACGCGCCTGCGGTATCATCATATGTCTGTCTGGAAATATTTTTTAAAGCATTATCCCAATGGATTTTCGTTATTATTGCTACCGATTGCGCTCCTGGCCAATTTTTTCCTCAGGGCGGTTTTTGGCAGGCAGGGAACCGATTAAAATATTCGGCGGAGATGAGTTGTGATAAACGGCTGTTTGACGGTATTCATCACATCATTGCTGATATGTTTCGTGCTGACGGCGGTAATTATCAGGTTGTGCCACAAATATGATATTTACGACCGTCCCGGCGGTAAACATAAAAGGCACAAAAAGCCGACACCGCTTCTCGGCGGCACGGCGGTCCTGATTTCTGTCTGGCTGGGAATTCTGGCCTATATGCTTTTCAGCAACGGTGCCCTGAGCGGAATTATAGATTCACTGCCGTATATACTGGCCGGTTCGCTGATCATTTACGGGGTTGGGCTGTATGACGATTTCCATCCGATATCGGCCTGGTTCAAACTGGCCGCGCAGGCGGTCGCCGGTCTGGTGCTGTATTTCGGCGGGCTGTCGTTCGATCTTGTTTCGTTGCCGATTATCGGCGAAATCGCCGTCGACGGCTATTCGGTTCTTATTACCATACTGTGGGTTATCGCCCTGTCGAACGCTCTCAACCTGATCGACGGTCTCGACGGGCTGGCCGCCGGGGTGTCGTCGATTGCGGCCGTTACGATGGTGATAATCGGCATATTGTACAAAATCGATGCGGTCGTTCTGCTTTCGCTGGCCCTGCTCGGTTCGGTGCTGTCGTTCTGGTTTTTCAACCGTTACCCGGCCAAAATTTTCCTGGGGGACAGCGGTTCGCTTCTGATCGGCTATTTTTTCGCCGTTATTTCGCTCGTGGTCCCGATTAAATCCTACACCACCGCCGCCTTATTTATGCCGCTTCTGGTTCTCGGCGTCCCGCTGACCGAATCGATCACCTCGTTTTTGCGGCGGCTGGCCGCGGGAAAAAACGTCATGAAGGCCGACCGGCGGCATATTTTCCACCTTCTGGCCTACGCCGGGCTCTCATACCGGCAAATAATCTATCTTTTTTACCTCTCCGGCCTCTTTTTAGGCTTCTCATCGATAATTATGCTGCTTTTCGGCCGGGGTGTCGTTTTAACATTTTTGCTCCTTTTTATGGTTGTAATTTTTATAATATATTTTATCTTAATTGCTCGAATGAAAAAGGAGAATACAGCCGAATAGGCGGTGTATAAAGCATGGAAGAAAGACAAATACTGGATTTCGAAAAACCGATTGTCGAGTTGCAGAAAAAAATCTCCGACATGAAAGATTTTGCATCGGGGGCCAACCTCGAATTGACCGGCGAAATCAAATCTCTGGAGAGCAAAGTCGACAAAATGCGCAAGGAGATTTTCTCCGGGCTGACCCGATGGCAGAAGGTCCTGCTGGCGCGACATCCGAGACGGCCGTATACGCTCGATTATATCAACTATATGACCACCGATTTTGTCGAACTGCACGGGGATAGATATTTCTCCGACGACAAGGCGATTGTCGGCGGTTTCGCCAAAATGGACGGCAAGCCGGTGATGATTATCGGCCAGCAGAAAGGGCGCGATACCAAGCAGAAACTGTTTCGTAATTTCGGTATGCCGCACCCGGAAGGGTACCGCAAGGCCCTTCGTTTGTTCAAACTGGCCGAAAAATTCAACAAGCCGATCGTGATCCTGGTGGATACCCCCGGAGCATATCCCGGAATAGGCGCCGAAGAGAGGGGACAGGCCGAGGCCATCGCCAAAAACCTGCGTGAGATGTCGGTTCTCAAGGTTCCGATTGTGATCACCATAATCGGCGAAGGCGCCTCCGGCGGAGCCCTTGGAATCGCCGTCGGCGACCGCGTCTATATGCTGCAATACTCCTGGTACTCGGTTATATCGCCCGAGGGATGCGCGGCCATTCTATGGCGCGATGCCGCTCACGGACCGCAGGCGGCCGAAGCGCTGAAACTTACCTCCGAAGACCTTATGGAACTGAAAATTATCGATAAGATTATCGCCGAGCCGCCCGGCGGGGCGCATAATGATCCCGAAGGTATGGCCGGTACTTTGAAAGGCGAGATCCTTTCGGTCCTGACCGAACTCGAACAACTGTCGGTCGAGGAGCTCTTGCAGCAAAGACTGCAAAAATTCCGTAAACTGGGTGTTTACCAGGAATAGGAGGAATATAAATGGCGTTGTCAAAATCATTGCTGGATATTATTGTATGCCCGAAATGTAAAGGGAAACTGGAATATATATCTGATCTAAATAAGCTTAATTGCAACAGCTGTCGATTGTCGTTTCGGGTGGAAGAGGAAATCCCCGTATTACTGATTGATGAAGCTGAAAGTTTTTAAATAGGGGTAGATAATGAAATTATCCAAATTTTGCTCTGAAGACCTGATTACATTTAATCTTAAGTCGGATAATAAAGACGGCGTATTGGCCGAACTGGTGGAACTGGCCTCGAAATCGAAACTGGTTAAAAGCGGCGATGAACTTCTCCAGGATGTCAGGGATCGCGAAGAACTGGTCACCACCGGGGTCGGGTACGGGGTGGCGTTTCCTCATGCCAAAACCAAAGCCACCAAGGGCATCGTGATTGCTTTCGGTCGCTCCGATAAGGGGATCGACTTCGATGCCATGGACCATAAGGCGGTCAGCCTCTTTTTCCTGATCGCGGCCCCCGAAGATGCTATCGGCGCCCATCTAAATGTTATGGCCCGATTGTCGTATATAATGAAATCGGAAGAAAATCGGCAGAAAATGATGAAAGTAACTTCACCGGGCGAACTGCTTCAGATGATCGATACGGTGGAATAATAAACATTCTTTCTGGCAGGGAGGCTGGAGTTTCATGACATGGTTTTCGACGGTTTTTCAAAAAAATCGTCGGTTTGCCAGCTTTGGGCTGGCCGCTGTTTTTTTTATGCTGATCGCCTTTTCACCCAATGTGATCAGGCCGTTGGTGGGTAATGTCTGCTCGTCTATTTTTTTCTACCCTTTCGCCGAGCTGAAAAATTACATCCTCGATCTGCAACATGTCTCCCGCGAAAACAGGTCCCTGCAAAAACAACTGACCGAAACCTCGCTCCAGCTCGATTTTCTCTCCGAGGCCAAGCGGGAGAATCAAAGACTCAGGGAGGTCATCGGCTTCGATCCCCCCGAAAATTTCAGGCTGGTACCGGTCAAAATCGTAACGCTTCGACAGGAAAAGTATCCCATCGCCGCTGTCATCAATAAAGGCAGTCTCGATTCGCTGACCATCAACCAGCCGGTCATCAACCGCTTCGGACTGGTCGGCAAAATCAGGGAAATTATGCCCGACTTCGCCACCGTGACCCTCCTGACCGATCCCTCCAACGCCGTTTCGGGGCGCGTCACCGAAACCCGCGAAATCGGCATCGTCCGCTTCTCGGCCGAAAAAGGCATGTACCTCGACAACCTTCCCGCCGACAGCGATATCGAACCGGGCAACCTGGTCATTTCATCCGGGCTGGGCGGCGTTTACCCGGCCGGGCTGGCGGTGGCAATTGTCGATTCGGTAACCGCTCAGCGCGGCGATATTCTGAAGACAGTTACCCTCAAACCGACCGTAAACTTTTTTGAAATAGACGAATTGTACGTTCTGATCGGCGGCAACAAATGAGAATTATACCGTACATCCTGTACCTCTTCTTGCTGGCCTTTCACCTGACTATTTTCAAGCAGATAACCTCCGCCTATGGCGGCCTGATCGACCTCTCGGTGATTATGATCGCCCTGGTCGCTCTCTATCGAAGCGAGACTACCACCCTCTGGTTCGCCGTGTGCGCCGCCGTCATCGCCGGATCACCCCGCCTCGATATGATGCCGTGGGAACTGCTGATGCTTGTCATACCCGCCCTGGTTGTCAACCAGATAAGCGTCCGGATCAACCTCGAGTCGATAACCTCGCGGCTGATAATCGTCGGCGGCTTTCTGCTCGTCCACCAGGCCTTTTCGGCCCTGATTATCTCCGCACGGGATTTTTTCTACCTGATGTACAGTTCGGTTCTGCCGACCCTGATATATTCGATGATCGTCGCCTGGATTATATTCCTGTTTATTGACGGTCGTATAACATGGAAGAAAATTAAAGCGCTTTTCTAACAAAATGAGACACCTGTCAACCACCACCGAAACCAGGGTTAAATTATCCGGCGCGCTGGTGATACTCGCCTTGTTGATTATTGTCGGGACGCTGTTTTATCACCAGGTTTTGCGCTATGGATTCTTCGTGGGGCAGTCCGAAAGCAACCGCATCCGCGTCCAGCCGGTCGTCCCCAAACGAGGTCTTGTCTATGACCGCAACATGGAAGTCCTGACCGACAACCGCCTCTCGTTCACCGTCTCGCTGGTCCCGTTCGAAAGAGTCGAAAATGTCACCGTCCCGAAACTGGCCAATCTTCTCGGTATCGACTCGGCCGATGTCGAAAAACGGGCCCGCGTCAATTTCGTCAGCCGCTATATGCCCACCCCGATCAAAAGAGGACTCGGCATCGACACCGTCTCGATTCTTGAAGAGCAGGGGCAGGCCTACCCCGGTATCACCTACAGCGCCGAATCGGTCCGGCGGTACCCCGACAGTATCTCCGCCGAAACGTTTTTGGGACATGTCGGCGAGGTTTCTCCCGATGATATCAAATCGGAGAAAAGAAAGGACTATCGCCTCGGTAGCCTGATCGGCAAAAGCGGTATCGAAAAAAGCTACGACCTTCTTCTGAGGGGACTCGAAGGCACCAGGTATATTGAGGTTTCGGCCAAGGGTCAGCCGGTCGGGTATTATGAGGGTAAACAGGAAATCCCGGCCAAACCGGGCGCCGATCTGGTGCTCACCATCGACAAAAAATTACAGCAGTTTGTCGTCAAAAATTTCGACTCGGTGCAATGTTGCGGCGCTGTGGTCGCCATGAATCCCAAAACCGGCGGGGTGCTCGCGCTGGCATCGTTCCCGCATTTCGATCCCAATATCTTTTCCGGCGTGATTCCGTCCGATATCTGGCAGGGAATCGTCGCCGACACCAACCACCCCCTGCTTAACCGGCCCATGACCGGTCTCTATCCGCCCGGCTCGACCGCCAAACTGATCACCGCCGGCGCCGCTCTCGAGATGGGGCTCGTCACCGACAAGACCCTGCTCAAACCGTGTTTCGGCGGCATGCAGTTCGGCAATCGCTATTTCCGGTGCTGGCTTCCCGGGGGACACGGCAAGGTCGATGTGTACGGTTCGATAGAACAATCCTGCGATGTTTACTACTACCAGATCGGGCAGATAATGGGTGTCGATGCCTGGGGTGAATACGCCGAAAAATGCGGCTTCGGCAAAAAAACAGGTATCGATCTCTCCAGCGAAAAGGCCGGGATCGTTCCCAGCTCGGAATATTATGACAAGCTCTATGGCCCGCGCAAATGGTCGCCGTACTTAATTCTCAACCTCTCCATCGGGCAGGGTGAGTTTACCATCACGCCCCTGCAACTGGCCCAGTTTTACTGCGGCCTGGCCAATTACGGCAAGGTCTATCGGCCGCATTTGTTAAAGCAGGTCATCGAACCGAATGGCGACATCCATGAAACCGAACCGGTCCTGTCGTTCACATTGCCGTTTACGCAAAAAACATTGCGTATCCTGCGCGAAGGGCTGGAACTGGTGGTGCATGGTGAACACGGTACCGCCCGAAGCCTTCGAAACAACCATTACCGGATCGCCGGAAAAACAGGAACCGCCCAGAATCCTCACGGCGAAAATCATTCATGGTTCTCCGCTTTTGCGCCCGCCGAAAATGCCGAAATCGTCATCGTCGTGCTGGTCGAAAATGCCGGGCATGGTTCCGAAGTGGCCGCGCCGCTGGCGGGAAAAATTATGAAGTACTACCTGGTCGATCAGTATGCGACCGAAGTGGCGGCGGTCGATACCTCGACAACGGAGTAAAATGAAACTCGACTATAGACAACTCGACTGGAAACTGATCGGCGCCGCTCTGGCGCTGTCGCTGATAGGCGTCCTGTTGATATACTCGGCCCAGTTCGACGCCGCTTCCGGGACATCGCAAAATTACTATGTAAAGCAGTTGATCTGGGTCGGACTGGCCCTGTTCGTTTTCGCGGTGGTCGTCAATATCCCCCTCCGTATGATCGACTTTATGGCCTACCTGTTTTTCGCTCTAAGTCTCGCCCTGCTCATGCTGGTCTTTTTTATCGGCCACGCCAAATACGGCGCGGCGCGATGGTTCTCGCTCGGGCCGATCAATGTTACCCCGTCGGATATCGCCAAACTGGCCCTCCTGATCGCGCTGGCGCGCTTTCTGGCCTATACCAAGCTGAAAACCAACTCGTTTCAAAGGCTACTTATATCCAGCGTTATCACCATCGTCCCGGTCGCTATGGTTGTCGTCCAGCCCGATCTGGGAACATCGATGGTGTTCGTTGCTTTGCTCTTCAGTCTCTGGTTCTGGTCGGGGCTGTCGCCGTTTTATATCTTATTGATTATATCGCCGCTGGTATCGCTTCTGACCGCCTTCCACTGGCTGGCCTGGATCGCCTATCTGGTTATCCTGATCGGCTTCATACTGGTTCTGCGACCCGGTTTTATCCCCGGTTCTCTGGCGGTGACGGTTAACTTATTCTTCGGTATCCTCGCCCCGATTTTGTGGAACCGCCTGGCCGATTATCAGAAACTCAGAATATTGACCTTCCTCGATCCGGGGCGCGATCCCCGGGGCGCCGGCTACCAGATTATCCAGTCGAAAATCGCGGTCGGTTCGGGAGGGCTGGTCGGCAAAGGCTATCTCGAAGGCTCCCAGAGCCAGCTTGAATTTCTGCCGGAACGACACACCGACTTTATTTTTTCGGTGCTGGGCGAGGAGTTCGGTTTTATCGGGACCATGGTCGTGGTGGCGCTGTTTGCCTTTATCTTCTACAGCGGTATTAAAATCGCCGCCCGGTGCCGCTCGAAATTTACATCCTATCTCGCCTGGGGCGCCGTGACCATTCTCGTTTTTCAGTTCTTTGTCAATGTCGGGATGACGCTCGGGTTGATGCCGGTAACCGGATTACCCCTGCCGCTGTTGAGTTACGGGGGAACGTCGCAAATATTATCATGGGTACTGATCGGCCTGCTGGTTCTGGCCGATTATAACTGGACCGAATATTAGTCGTTATTTTTCAACGAGGTTATATATGTACACAAGAAAAATCTTGAATTTATTAGTCTTTGCCGCGATCCTGCTTGTTTTTTCATTGGAAACTTATGGAGTCGAAATAAAGGACTTGATCGCCGCTGACGATCTGGCGCGAATCAGGGACATAAAAACCACCCGAACCACGGGAATACTCGAAATGGGCGGATTGACCGGTGAGATGGAAGTTATCTTTGCCGCGCCGAATAAAATCTATACTGTCACCGATCTGAAAATTCTCAAGATGGTGCAGGGCTTCGACGGCGAAAAGGCATGGATGATCGACCAGAACGGGCAGGTGCTGGAACTGTCCGGGATGGAAAGACGGAACATGGTCAGCGGGGCATACATGACCGGGATGTCGTACATGATCGACCACCGCATGCCCGGTTCGGTTGCCTATCAAAAAGATACCACCGTCAAGGAAATCGAGTACCATGTATTTTCCGTCCTGCCCGAGGACGGCGATTCGCTCTGGATCTTCATAAATACCCACAACCATCGGCTCGAAGTCGTCCGCGAACGGCTCGATGAAATCGACGTGATGACATATATGTCGGATTTCCGCACGGTCGAGGGAATCGAGGTGCCTTTTGTCAGCACCACCGAGTCGGATATACCACAGCTCAATACGGTCATAACAACCACCGCCTTCGAAATAAATGTGCCGGTCGATCAGTCGTTGTTCGAGGTCGCCGTCGCCGGTGATGATGATTATCATTTCCCCGAAGGCGAAGATTCGGTCATGGTACCGTTCGAAATATATGCCGGACACATTTACCTGAGAGTGTCCATCGACGGTTTGCCGGAGGGTAAATTCATTCTCGATTCCGGCGCCGGAACGAATGTTCTCGATAAAACCTATGCCGAAAACATCGGCCTCGAAACAGGCGGCGAAGTGGCCGCCAAAGGGGTCTCCGGTTACGGCACCGCGGCGCTGGCCGAGATCGATTCGCTGAGCGTGGGCGGTGTTACCATCTTCAATCAGGTGGTCGGCATTATCGATCTGGCCGGTCTCGGTTTCGAAGCGGCCGACAGCCTGGCCGGGATAATGGGTTTCGATCTCATGCAGCGTTTTCCGTTCCGGCTCGATTTCAAGGACAGCCTCCTTGTGTTCTATAATCCCGGAACATTCACGCCCCCCGACCCGAAACAGTCGGTCGCTTTCGAGTTGTTCATGAAAATACCGATGGTGAAGGCGCAGTACGACGATGTCGAGGGTAATTTCATTGTCGATTTCGGCAATGCCCTGGGATTGATTTTACACCGGTCGTTTATCGAGGAACATGAGCTCGACAGTACGCTTTCCGAGGTAAGCGAAATGAGCGGCCGTGTCGGCGGTGTCGGCGGCGGCGCGGATGCCGTCGCGGCGGTCGGAACATCTTTCAAAGTCGGCCCGGCCGAAATAAGGAACCCGACCCTGATGGTTGCCGGCGGAAGCGGGGGACTGCTGGATTCCAAACAGGTGGACGGCAATATCGGGAATCTGGTCCTGCGCGACTTTTCGGTACTGATGGACTATAAAAATAAAAAAATGTACATTTTGCCCTTGCCCTAAATATATAAACTATAAATCTTAGGGCGTGACGTATTATTAAGTAATAAAATTGGGCCGACCGGATAAGACACGGGCCGGCCATGGAAATAAATTAAATATGAAAGTGGGAATGCTGACCGGCGGGGGCGATTGCCCGGGCCTGAATGAGGTCATCAGGGCGGTCGTCTGCAAAGGCATAAGCCTTTACGGATATACCGTTACGGGGATTTTCGAGGGCTGGAAAAGGCTTCTCGATGAAGGCCTGATCAGACCGCTTTCGATAAACGATGCCCAGGAAAATATACACCGCGGCGCTACAATTTTGCGTTCTTCACGGACAAATCCGTTTAATGTGGAGAACGGAATTGAAATGATAAGAAACAACTTAAAAAGTTATGACATAGGCGCCGTCATTGCCATCGAGGGCAAGAATACACGGGGGGACGGCAAGGCCTGGCGACGAAGGAAATTCGGCAATATGGTGGCCCTTAAGAGTGGTGAGATCGTACCTTTTACGCCCTCGAAAGTTAAGTCGCAGACAAAAACGGTCGATCCTGAACTGATTGAAACAGCAGAGGTGTTCTTTGGGTAAAAATAACATGTTCTACGGCGGTATTGTTTTTCTGGTGTGTGCCATGTTTATGATTCCATGCTCGGTATCCGGACTGGAACTGCAGAAAAAAGGCTTCGCCGACAAAAGTTTTATAGGCGGCCGCATCGGCGCCTGGAGTAATATCGGCGATGATAACACGCCGGCCGGCTCCGATTTTGACGGTGACTTTTCAAGCAGCGCCGTCTATGGCGAATTTTTCTATGCCTACCGGGTCGCCGCGCCCCTCGCACTGGAGTTCTCGCTCGGTATCTACAGCCGCGGGGATATCGAATACAGCAGCCAGACCAACGTCTTTATCGGGGCGGTGAATATCTACCCGATACTGGTCTCGGCCAAACTGTACCCGCTATACTCGTTCGGACAATTACCGTTTCATCTCTATTTCCAGCCCGGCGGCGGTGTTGTCTATGCCAACCAGACAATAATCGACTACGACGATTACTACTATTACTATTACTATGGTTACACGGGCGAGGAGTCGGAAACAAAATTAACGTATTTCCTGGGCGGCGGCGTCGAGGTCCCCGTCTCGGATAAAATCGGCTTAACGATGAACTACAAATATATACCGGTCGAGTTCGGGGAACCGCTCGCCGAGTTAAAGGACTATTCGGGCTGGACGCTGACGTTCGGCGTTGGATACATTTTTTGAGTATAGTAACTTTTTATAATCTAAGGAGGAGAAATGGCAATCAAAGTAGGGATTAATGGATTTGGCCGAATCGGACGACTTGTCTTTCGGGCGGCCCGCAATGCAAAAATGGATGTCGTCGGAATCAACGATATCACGGACGCCAAGACGCTGGCGCACCTTCTTAAATATGACAGCGTTCACGGAAAATATCAGGGCGAAATCAGCCACACCGACAATCGCCTGATCGTCGACGGTAAGGAAATCCCGGTCATGGCCGAGAGAGATCCCGCCAGCCTGCCATGGTCGGTTCTCGGAGCCGATATTGTCGTCGAATCGACCGGCCTGTTCCGCGACAAGGAATCCGCGAGCAAACATATTCAGGCGGGAGCCAAAAAAGTACTTATCTCCGCACCGGCCAAAAAGCACGACGGAACATTCGTCCTCGGCGTCAATGACGACGAATACAACAAAGACAAGCATCATGTTATCTCTATCGGAAGTTGCACCACCAACTGTCTCGCACCGGTGACCAAGGTGCTCCTCGATACTTTCGGTATCGAAAAGGGCTTCATGACAACCATCCATTCCTACACCAGCGACCAGCGTATTCTCGACTCACCGCATAAGGACCTCCGCCGCGCCCGTGCCGCCGCCGTTTCGATGATCCCGACCACCACCGGCGCCGCCAAAGCCATCTCGCTGGTCATCCCGGCTATGGAAGGTAAACTCGATGGCTGTGCCATCCGCGTCCCTACACCCAATGCATCGATCGTCGATCTCGCCGTTATTCTCGAGAAGGAAGCCACCGCCGATGCCATCAATAGCGCCATGAAATCGGCCGCCGACGGCCCGATGAAGGGTTATCTCGAATACACCGAGGATCCCATCGTATCCTGCGATATTATCGGCAACTCACATAGTTCGGTCTTTGACTCCCTGCAAACGATGGCTAACGGCAAGTTCGCCAAGGTCTTCTCATGGTACGACAACGAATGGGGCTTCTCATGCCGCATGGTTAATATGATGCAGAAGATGTTGTAAATTTCCAGGCCCCCGTAAGGGGGCCTTTTTAACCGGAGTTTGTATGAACAAGCTGACAGTTTCTAATATAAATTTTAAGGGCAAAAAAACGCTCGTCCGCGTTGATTTCAATGTCCCGCTCGATGATAAACAGAATATCACCGACGATCGCCGCATCGTCGCCTCGTTGCCGACAATCAAAAAAATCGCCGGCGACGGCGGCCGCGTCATTCTGTGCAGTCATCTCGGACGACCGAAAGGCAAAACGGTTCCGGAGATGTCGCTCAAGCCGGCGGCCGTCAAGCTCTCCGAACATCTCGGACGCGAGGTCATCTTCGCACCCGACTGTATCGGCGATATGGTCGACAGCATGACCGAAAGCATGAACGACGGCGATGTCATGCTGCTGGAAAATCTTCGTTTCCACGCCGAGGAGACCGCCAATGATCCCGGGTTCGCCAAAAAACTGGCCGCCAACGCCGAACTGTATGTCAATGATGCTTTCGGCTCGGCTCACCGCGCGCACGCTTCTACCGAGGGTGTCACCAAATATTTCGACACCTGCGCCGCCGGTTTTTTGATGGAAAAAGAACTCCAGTATCTCGGCCAAACCATGACCGATCCGCAACGGCCGTTTATCGCCGTCCTCGGCGGAGCGAAAATTTCGGGAAAAATCGAGGTCATCGAAAACCTGCTCGAAAAAGTGGATAGCATCATCATCGGCGGCGGCATGGTCTTTACCTTTTTCAAGGCGATGGGGCAGGAGATCGGCGACTCGCTTCTCGAAGAGGACAAATTAAGCCTGGCCGACCTGATTATCAAAAAAGCGGAGGCCATCAAACTCAAACTGCTTTTGCCGGTCGATGTCGCCGTAGCCGCCGACATCAACGAAGATGTCGAGCTGACTTATGTCCCCTCCGATAAAATCCCGGTCGGCATGAAAGGCCTCGATATCGGACCCGAATCGGTCAAATATTTCGCCGCCGAACTGGAAAAGGCGAAGACAGTCGTTTGGAACGGCCCGATGGGCGTCTTCGAAATCGAAAAATTCGCCAAAGGAACTTATGATATTGCAAAAATTCTTGCCGATATCACCGGTAAGGGTGCGGTGACGGTTGTCGGGGGAGGAGACTCCGCCTCGGCCGTGAGAAAATGCGGACTGGACGACAAACTGACCCACATCTCCACCGGAGGCGGCGCCTCGCTGGAATTCCTCGAGGGCAAAACGCTCCCCGGTGTGGCCGCGCTGACCGACGCTTAGAAAGGATTTGATACCGATGAGATTGACAATTATTGCCGGCAACTGGAAAATGAACAAAACCAACGAAGAGGCCGCCGAACTGGTCAAGGCGCTCGACACCGCTGTCGGGCAAACCGAAAACCCGCGCGTGGTCATCTGCCCGCCGTTTACCGCTCTCGGCGATGTTTCCCGGCTTCTCCAAAACAGCCGCATATATCTTGGGGCGCAAAATATGTATTTCGAAGAGTCGGGGGCCTTTACAGGCGAAATTGGGCCGTCGATGCTCTTGACAATCGGCGTTAAGTATATTATTTTGGGCCACTCGGAAAGGCGTGATTACTTTTCCGAGTCCGACCGGATAGTCAATAAGAAGGTCAAGCTGGCCGTCGCAAGCGGTCTTGACCCGATTGTCTGTGTCGGCGAGAAGATTGAAGAAAGAGAAAACGGAAAGACTGAGGAGGTAATCGGCTGCCAGATTGACGGCTCGCTTGACGGTTTGACGGCGGAACAGATGAAAAAAGTCGTCGTCGCCTATGAACCTGTCTGGGCAATAGGAACCGGCAAAACGGCCACCCCGGAAATGGCACAGGATGTGCACAAATTTATCCGCGACCGTATTCGCGGAAAATTCGGGGATGCGACAGCCGACGATGTCTCGATACTGTATGGCGGCTCGATGAAGCCGGACAACGCCGCGGGACTTTTGACACAGCCCGATATCGACGGCGGATTGATCGGCGGGGCCAGCCTTAAAGCTGAGGATTTTGCGAATATAGTCAAATCTGCATAGACGGAGGATAAGCTTTGTTTACTGTAATGGTAGTATTTCACGTTCTGGTCTGTGTTCTGCTGATGATTGTGGTTCTGATGCAGTCGGCCAAGGGCGAAGGTTTGGCCGGCGCGTTCGGCGGCGGCGGAACCGGGCTCACAGGGGCGGTTTTTGGCGGACGCGGCGCGGCTTCGTTTCTTTCGCGGGCGACAACGGTTCTGGCAATTGTTTTCATGATTAATTGCGGTATCCTCGCGTTCATGTCGAGCCATCGCTCCGGGCGAACCAGTTCCGGCACCGCCGGTTCGGTCGTCACCGAAGAGGCTCAGAAAGAACTGGAGCGCCAGCAACAGCAGGCCATACCGGCCGATCAGCCGGCTGATGTCGGCGAGGGAGAACTTCCCGTTGTCCCGACCGGCGGCGAAGAAACCGGCGAGTAACGACAGACCGTGAACGTATGAATTTGAATTATTGTGCGGAAGTGGTGGAATAGGTAGACACACCATCTTGAGGGGGTGGCGGGTAAAACCGTGGGGGTTCAAATCCCCCCTTCCGCACCATAGATTGAAAAAGACCCGACCTAAATCGGGTCTTTTTTTTGCTTTTTGTATATCCGTCAATCAGGTTGGTCTTTCCGTGTTCGAGGCAGGTCTTGGCAATCCGCGTTTGGCGGATTGGTGTGACCTGCCGGGTTCCCCACAGCTTGTCGGAGATCCCGTTTTTTCGGGGCTGTGGGTTAGTATCTTATGGCAATCGTGTGGGATTCAGAATGCGTCCGGATGCCATTCCCAATAGAGATCGATGCCTTGCATTGATCGAGCTTGGGGATGAAGCAATGTTTTGTATGGCAATATGATCACACTTAATCAAAAACGCCCAATACATGTCTTTGCGAGAGAGGACACTCCGGTGGCCGACCGAAGCAATCCAATAAAATTTCTTGAGATTGCTTCGTCACTCGATGACTCGCTCCTCGCAACGACATCATGGAGTAAGGGTAGGTCGAAACCCCCGTCCGAAGCCCTTTGGGCGGAGGATGCTGAGCAAAGCGGAGCAGGTTTCGACAATGTTAAACCTTAAGGCAATCGGTTTATCCTACACGCAAACCGTTCATACAGGCGATCAATAAATCAGTCTGCCTCAAAAATCCCAAATCACTACAACTTTGATGGTAAATGCGGGTAAAACACCCGTTTTTTTTACGCCTGTTTTTGCATAACTCGTTGCGGTGCATCATAACCGTTTTTTCGATATTGTAGTGGTTTTGTGGTAAATGCGGGCGGAGGGGGATATGTGAAGGGAGTGGTGTTTTTATCAGCGAAAATATTTGTAGATTCTATTTGCTTTACCAAATATGTCTGGACAGGATCATCGTAGGGGCGACCCTTGCGGTCGCCCTTGCATCGCAAACGCGGGCGACCGCAAGGGTCGCCCCTACAAATTCATTGTGGCGCAAAATGCGTGAACCAAAAAATGAGGAAACGAACCCATTTCGCCGTAAATGTATGAAATCAATAATAGTACAACGAAAAAAGGTGTGACAGATTATGACAATGCTTATACATAATCAAAAACGCCCAACACACGTCGTTGCGAGGAACTCATACCCGCCATTGGCGGGGATGAGTGACGTCGCAATCTCGCTGCTGCTTCCTCAAAGTCAACCTTATCGCAATAAGCCGCGTGATTGCCACGCTCCGATATGCGCCACAGGCGCATCTCTCCGCTCGCAACGACGTTTAAGATGCATATTGCAAAAAAAAAAGAAACGAACCCATTTCGCCGTAAACGCATGATTACAATAATAGTACAACGAAAAAAGGAATGACAATTTATGGCATTATTATAACTAATGTAAATTAAAACCCCCGCCGAGAACGACGGGGGCCTACGTGTGTGCCTCATCTCAAGAGACACCGTTTAAACAATTTTACGGGCACATGGTTCAAAAAATGCGGCATTTTCATTCAAATAATACCGCTTTTAGCCCGGCCGGAATAAAATGTTTGTGAAATAAATAACAAACTTTGGGAAAATGTCAATGAGAATATTGGTCCATGATAGGGAATTAAAGGTTAATATTATAAAAAAAGGGATAAAACAACGAAATATCGATACGGCGATGAATAGGCGAGGCGATTAGTAATGCATGTGTATTTCGTAATCCTTGAGCGCCTGCTCAGCCGATTTCATGGTCTTGTACGCGCTCATAACCTGGCTGAGCTTCTTCGGGTCATGCTTGAAACCCGGTTCGCGCGACTGGCGGTTGAGAATTCGCTGCCAACCGTCAAGTTTGTCCAGGTAGTCGGTAATCAAAACCTGCCACTTGTGGTCGGGCCCGGTCAACATATTTTCCCCCTGCATAATATGTTTCACTTATATGATCCCCTTAATTTCATTGTCATTGCTGAGATGTACTATAATCCGAAAACGATAATGACTTCATTTGATCTATGTCACGATTCGATTAAAACAGAAATAGTGATCGCCCACTACTTTAAAATTATACGAAGAAATCATGATTTGTCAATAACCGGGTGGCGATTTTTTAAGCGCCCGTGCGGTAAAAATGCGGGCCGCGGCAGTTTTTTGTTGACCGGGCGAAGCAAAAGAGTAATATGCAATCTATGAAATCTTTTTGTTTAAAAGCAGTTGCGGCGATATTGCTCGTATTTACCTGTACTATTGCGAATTCTACACAGGCGCAGGATGATCCCGGAAAAAAATCGACGGTCAAGAAAGAAGCAATAGTCAAAACGGGGAAAATATGTGTCACTTTCGACAATCTCCCGGCCGACAGGATTTATGACAAGACGGAGCGAAGTTATATCAATGATCGGATTCTGGGGGCCCTGGAAAAGCATGAAGCGCCTGCGGCCGGATTCGTGGTGGGGGAGAGTATCGACGGCGACTGGGAAATGCTGGTCAAATGGCTCGAGGGAGGACATACCCTCGGCTTCATGAACTACACCGGTCAGGATCTCGACAATGTCCCGGCCGATATTTTCATGGATGATATCAGCAAGGGCAAAGAGGCTGTCGAGGACCTGGTCTGGTCGTACAAACAGAAAGGCCGCTATTTCCGGTTTGCCTATTTGCACTATGGCAACCGGCCGGAGGTCAAGCGCCGGATACAGGATTTCCTCGATGAGTCGCATATCACGGTGGCGCATGCCTCGGTGGTGACCGAGGATTTCGTGTACAACCTGTCGCTGGAAAAAATCGCGGGCAGTACCGACACGCTCAAATTCGCGGCGCTCCGTGACGAATACACGGCGCATATTCTCGAACGGCTGAGCCATGCCGAGACACTTGCGAAAAGTATAATGGGGCGGCCGATTCGGTACATCCTGCAGTTGCGCGCCAACCGGCTCAATGCCATGTTTCTCGATGATATCCTGAGTGTGCTCGAGGAGAAGGGCTTCAAATTCATATCCTTAAGCGAGGCGCTCAAGGACAAAGTGTACCGCAAGCAGGAAGCGTATTTCGGCACCAAAGGGGTCTCATACCTGGAGCGGATAAAATACTCCGATCCGGATTTATTGCCGGCCGGCGACTGAATTAATCCCGACGAATTTGCGGCCGCAGCCGTATAAATCATCAAGATGAAAAAGTTATTAATATAATTGCATAAACCGGGGAGAATCAATGGACATACTTGAGTTTGCCATGCAGATGGAAAAAGACGGCAAGGCGTTTTATGAAAAACAGGCGGCCGCAACCGATAATGAGGGCCTGAAAAAAGTGCTGCTGGCGATGGCCGAAGAGGAAGAACGCCATTATAACTATTTCAAACGTCTCAAGGAAAATCCCGACGATATCAATGACGCTTTCACCGGCGCGGAAACAATCAGGAAAGTCAGCAACGTCTTCAAACAGATGGCCGATAGTCCTGAGGGAATACAGTTCGGCGATGACGAAGTTTCGGCCTGGAAAGAAGCGCTCAAAGTCGAAGAGAAATCCAAAAATTTATATGAAGAGCAGGCCGCCAAAGAGACCGATCCCGGCCGAAAAAAACTGCTTTTGAATATCGCATCCGAGGAACAGAATCATATTCACATGATCGACAGTGTCCTGATGTATGCCCGACAGCCGCAGACATTCGCCGACAGCGCCCAGTTTAAAAACTTCCGCTCACTCGAAGGCTGGGGGCAGGATTAATAGGGGTTTGACTATAATCCCGACGATGGGCTTTTCGCCGCCCGAAAAAGGGCCGTTATTTTTTTATTTTTTTGAATCCGGATCGATAAGAGCCGGCATTAAATCGTTATAGCTGAAGTATATAAACAAATCGGTCCGATCCCGCCTGATTTATTGTCGTATAACAGCTTATAGGGATATTTTTAGTGATTTATTTCACAATATCCCTTGACTTTACCGCATATTTTGATAATAATAAATGGTTGATGAAATCAGGGGCTTGGTAAGTCCGGTATTCTGCCGGAATGCCCGATTTGCCTGTTCTGACGGTTTCTTTTGATGTTTTGACAACTCTGGCGGCAAAGGATTGATCAAATATGACGGGTAAATCGGGTCTTCGCTATCCCAGATTAGACAAAAGAATTATCGCAATAGTCGGCGGTTTTGGAAGCGGCAAGACCGAGGTATCCGTAAATCTGGCCAAGTATTTAGTCGCCACCGAGAAAAAACAGATTTCAATAGTCGATCTGGATCTGGTTAATCCCTATTTTCGCAGTCGTGAAGCGGGCCGGGAACTGGAGGCGATGGGTATCCGTCCGATTGTCCCGCCCGGAGGCCTCTATTATGCCGATGTTCCGGTTTTGCTCCCGGAGATAAAAGGGGCCATCGAACTCAAAGACGGCAAACTTATTCTCGATGTCGGCGGTGATGCGCAGGGGACACGGGCGTTCGGCTCGCTGGCCGATTCGGTCGATCTGGGCGATTACGAGATGCTTATGGTAGTCAACGGCCGTCGTCCGCAAACTTCCGATGTTGCCGGGTGCGTGAAGACGATGGAGAGGATCGAAGCGACGGCCCGGCTCAAGTTTACCGGTTTGATTTCGAACACCCACATGATCGACGAGACCACCCCGGAGATTGTCCTCGAGGGTTATGAATTATCCCGCGAGGTGGGTCGGTTGAGGGATCTTCCATTGCTGTTTGTCAGCGCCAAAAGAAATACGCTGGAGGGTATGGACACCTCGGTATTCGAATGTCCGATTTTACCGATGACGCGTTCCATGCTCAAACCCTGGGAAAGAAAAGAGGATCCGGTTTGAAATATTTTTTAATCGAAGGGAATGATTCATGCCCGGAGTTAGAATAGACAAAAACTATTGCAAAGGCTGCGAGTTGTGTGTCAGGGCATGCCCGATGCAGATTCTTAAGATGTCGAAAGACATAAATCTTAAGGGATATTTTTACGCCACGCTGGCGGAACCGTCCAAATGCATCGGCTGTCAAATCTGCGCCATCACCTGTCCTGATGTGGCGATCGAGGTCCATACCCACGGGACGCAATTCGTGCTGTTCGAGTACTAACGGGGAGGTATGATGGCTAAGAAATTAATGAAAGGAAATGAGGCCATTGGTGAGGCTGCGATTTGTGCCGGTGCCCTCAACTATTTCGCCTATCCCATCACTCCCCAGAGCGAGGTGGCGGAATACCTGTGCTGGCGACTGCCGGAGGTCGGCGGGGCGTTTGTCCAGGCCGAATCCGAGGTTGCCGTGGGGAACATGCTGTTTGGCGCGGCCTGTTCCGGCAAGCGGGTTTTCACAACCTCATCGAGCCCAGGTATCAGTCTGATGCAGGAAGCGATATCTTATATGTCCGGCGCGCACCTGCCGGTGGTTTTGATTAATATTATGCGTGGCGGTCCCGGTCTGGGTGGAATTCTTCCGGCTCAGTCGGATTATTTCCAGGCGACCAAGGGCGGCGGTCACGGGGATTATCATGTATTGGTTCTTGCGCCGGCATCGGTTCAGGAGGCGGTCGATCTGACCATCCTGGCTTTCGACCTGGCCGACAAGTACCGCACCCCGGTGATGCTTATCGGCGATGCCATGATCGGGCAGATGATGGAATCGGTCGAATTTCCGGAAAAGCATCGCGAGCAGAATGATCCGAACGCCAGCGACTGGGCCCTGAACGGGGCCAAAGACAGAAAGTCGCGCATTATCAAGTCGCTTTATCTCGATCCGAATCAGCTCGACGAAAACAGCTTTAAGCTGGCCGACACGTATGACGTGATCGGGGAGAAAGAGATTCGGTACGAACTGTATAATATTTCCGAGAAGAACCGCCTGCTGGTGACTTCATACGGCACCATGTCGCGAATTATCCAGACGGCGATCGATGAAATCGGAGAAGAGGAAGGGATAAGTGTCGGTTTGCTTCGCCCGATAACGCTTTATCCGTTCCCGGAGCAGCCGATTTACGATGAGGCGATCAAGCCCAATATCGAAAAAGTGCTGAGCATCGAGATGAGTGTCGGCCAGATGGTCGAGGACGTCGAACGATGCGTCAGAGGCAAAAAGCCGGTTGAATTCAGCGGCCGGACGGGCGGAATCGTGCCGACACCGGATGATGTCAAGGGATATTTCCGGAAGGCACTTGGAATTGAGAAATGATGCTCGAAAATAACGAGGATATCATGATAAATGACGCGACCACAATTTTCAAAAGACCCGAATCGTTGAACGAGACGGTTACCCATTATTGTCCGGGTTGCACCCACGGTATTATTCACCGTATGGTGGCGGAATCGCTCGATGAACTCAACCTTCGGGAACGAGCGGTCGGAGTGGCGCCGGTCGGCTGTTCGGTATTTATTTATAATTATTTCAACTGTGATTTTATGGAGGCCCCCCATGGGCGGGCCCCGGCGCTGGCCACCGGTTTCAAGAGAACGCGTCCGGATATGATCTGCTTTACGTATCAGGGCGATGGTGACCTGGCCTCGATCGGTATGGGCGAGATCGTCCACGCCGCCAACCGGGGCGAAAAAATCACGGTTATTTTTGTCAACAACGCCATTTATGGTATGACCGGAGGCCAGATGGCGCCGACGACGATGCCGGGTCAGAAAACTACCACCTCGCCCGCAGGGCGGGATACCAGTCTGGCCGGTTATCCGATTCGGATGGCGGAACTGCTGGCGTCGCTGAGAACACCGAGTTTTATCGCCCGGTGCAGCACGCAGACACCGATGCATATTGTCGCCGCCAAGAAGATCATAAAAAAGGCGTTTCGTCTTCAGAAAGAAGAAAAGTGCTTCAGTCTTGTCGAAGTGTTATCGACCTGTCCCACCAACTGGGGTATCACACCCTGTGATGCGACAAACTGGGTTGCCGAAAATATGGAGCCTTACTACAAACTGGGTATTTACAAGGACCCGGAGAGGGAGGAAGGCTGACTATGGCAAAACAGAAAGAAGTCGTCTTTGCCGGTTTCGGGGGTCAGGGAGTAATGACGGCGGGCCAGCTTCTGGCCTACACCGCCATGGATGTCGGCCTCAATGTCGTCTGGATCCCGTCCTATGGGCCGGAGATGCGCGGCGGCACGGCCAACTGCACGGTGGTGATTTCCGACGGACGGATCGGTTCGCCGATCATCAATAATCCGATGTCGGCCTGCGTTTTCAACCGTCCCTCGCTGGACAAGTTCGGACCGCTGGTCAAAAAAGGCGGGTTGCTGCTTATCAACAGTTCGCTGATCGATGTGACCTCGGGCCGCGACGATCTCACCGAGATACTGGTCCCGGTCAACGATATCGCCATCAAGCTGGGCAATCCCAAAGTGGCCAATATGGCCATGCTGGCGGCCTATGTCGAGGCCACCAATGCGGTCTCGTTCGACGCCCTGCTGAGTATGATGGAGAAAAAGATGGGCGGCGGAAAAAAGAAAGCTATGCTGGAGATTAACCACCGCGCCATTGAAGAGGGCCGGAAAACGGTAACCGCCAGGATCGATAAGTAGAGGTGAAGCATGGTAAGTCAGGTAGTTGATATAGAAAAAATAAACGAAGTCATCGACCGCAGCCCGAAAACGCCGGGGGCGCTTATCGGGGTGCTTCAGGATATACAGCGCGAATTTCATTATCTGCCGCGAATGGCGATGGAGGCGACGGCGAAAGAATTATGTGTGCCGCTCAGCAAGGTCTGGAGCGTGGCCACGTTTTACAACGCTTTCAGCCTCAAGCCCCGCGGCGAGAATATTATCCGCGTCTGCAAGGGAACGGCCTGCCATATCAAGGGCGCCGATCTTATCCTCGAACAACTCGAAAACGGACTCGGCATCAAGCCGGGCGAAACCACCGAAGACCTCAAATACACGGTCGAGGTGGTCAACTGCGTGGGCGCCTGTGCCATGGCGCCATTGATGATTGTCAATGATAAATATCACGGTAATGTCCGCTGTGACAGAGTCCTGAAATTGGTGAAGAAGGATTGATATGTTTATAGATGGTATCGAAAAGCTAAACCAATGGCAGAACGAATGCCGGAAGGCCCTGGATGCGAACAAGAAAAAAGTTCTTGTCTGCCTCGGTCCGGGGTGCCTGGCCAGCGGCTCCGATCAGATTCTTGACGAATTCAAAAAGGTCCTGAAAGACAAAAAGCTCGGCGGGATCACGCTTGACTCGATCAAGAAAACAGGATGCCACGGTTTCTGCGCCCGCGGGCCGCTTGTCGTGATTGAGCCCGAGGGAATATTTTATTCCAAGGTCAAAAAAAACGATGTCGCCGAGATTGTGGAGAAGACGCTTGAAAAAGGGGAGCTGGTGGAACGGCTGCTTTACAGGGACGGCAAGGACGATAAGCCGATTGCCGAGTATAAAGATATCCCGTTCTACAAGAACCAGATGAAGATTTCGCTTCGCAATGTCGGCCAGATCGATCCCGATAAAATCACCGACTATGTCGCCAACGGCGGATATGCGGCGCTGGCCAAGGCTTTGACCGGCAGCAAGCCAGCCGAGGTGATCGATGCGGTGAGCAAATCGGGTATCCGCGGCCGAGGCGGCGGCGGTTTCCCGACCGGACGGAAATGGGCCAGTTGCGCCTCGATCGAGTCGGATGACAGGTATGTTATCTGCAACGGCGACGAGGGCGACCCCGGGGCCTTTATGGATCGCTGTATTATGGAGGGCGATCCTCATTCGGTGCTGGAAGGGATGATAATTTGCGCGTATGCGATCGGATCTAAAGAAGGATACATATATGTTCGCGAGGAGTATCCGCTGGCCGTGATCAATCTCCAGAAGGCGATCGAGGCGGCGAGGGAGCATGGTTTCCTCGGGAAAAATATTCTGGGATCCGGTTTCGATTTCGATATCAAGGTCAACCGGGGCGGCGGAGCTTTTGTCTGCGGCGAGTCATCGGCCCTGATGAAATCGGTGGCCGGTGAGGTGGGTGAGCCCCGCGCCAAGTATATTCGCTCGGTGCAGAAGGGTCTCCACGACATGCCGACGGTGCTCAACAATGTCGAAACATTCGCCACGATTCCGGTGATTATGGATAAAGGGGCGGACTGGTTCGCCTCGATCGGAACCAAGAAGAGCACCGGCACCAAGGCTTTCTCGCTGGCCGGAAAAGTCAAGAATACCGGTTTGATCGAGGTGCCGATGGGCATTTCCCTGAAAGAGATCATCTACGAGATCGGCGGCGGAATCCAGAACGATCGCGAGTTCAAGGCGGTGCAGACCGGCGGCCCGTCGGGCGGTTGTCTGCCGGCCGACAAGCTCGATCTGCCGGTCGATTTCGATTCGCTCACCGAGGCCGGTTCGATGATGGGCTCGGGAGGCATGATCGTCATGGACGACCGCACCTGTATGGTCGATGTGGCCAGGTATTTCCTGAATTTCCTGGTGGAGGAATCATGCGGCAAGTGTGTTCCCTGCCGGGAGGGGTTGTACCAGTTGCACGACCTGTGCACCAAGGTGTGCGAGGGTAAGGCGACCGAAGATGATCTGGCGCTGATGGAGAAACTCTCCAAAGTTATTCAGACGGCGTCGCTGTGCGGACTGGGTCAGTCCGGGCCAAATCCGTTCCTGAGCACAGTGATGTATTTCCGCGATGAATATTTGGCGCACATCAGGGACAAAAAATGTCCCGGCGGTGTCTGCCGTGAACTGATAACGTTCGACATCAATGATAAATGCACCGGCTGTCTGGCCTGTATCGCGGTTTGTCCCGTGGACGCCATCACCGGTGAAAAGAAGAAAATACATATTATAGATCAGGACTTATGTACCCGTTGCGGGTCATGTTACGATATCTGTAATTATGATGCCGTGGAAATCAAATAATTGGGTGGTATATGGTACATATTACAATAAATGGAAAAGTCGTAAAAGCCCGTGAAGGGGAGATGCTTCTGTCGGTGATAAAGCGCCAGGGAATCGATATCCCGGCCCTGTGTCACCATGAAGCGATCGAGCCGACCGGCAACTGCCGGTTGTGCACGGTGGAAATAACGAAGGAAGACTGGAACGGCTGGAAGAAGCATGTGACCTCCTGTCTTTACCCGGTGGAGGAGGGGCTGATCGTCAGTACCCATTCATCGGAGGTGATGGAGATACGCAAGACGCTTCTCGATCTGCAGCTGGCCCGGTGTCCCAACTCGGAGTATATCCAGAAACTGGCCGAGGAGTACGGTATCACCGAGACGAGTTACAAGACCCGTCCCGATGCCGACAACTGCATCATGTGTTATGCCTGCACGCGGATCTGTGAGGTGCTCGGCAAGAGTGCCATCTCGGCGGTCAACCGCGGCCATGACAAGGTGATCGGCCCGCCGTTCGGCGAGGAACCGCCGGATTGCATCGGCTGTCTGGCCTGTGCGCAGATTTGTCCGACCGATGTTATCGAGTGGTCGGATGACGGCGAAGTGCGGACGATCTGGAACAAAAAATTCGATCTGATCGCCTGCAAGAAATGCGGTAAGACGATTATTACGAGGGAGTTCGCTGATTATCTCATTGAGCAGCGCAATCTTCCGCCGGAATATTTCGACACCTGCGACGACTGCAAACGGACCGAGGTGGCCCAGAAAATGGGCGGCCTGGTCGAAGCGGCGAAGGAGGTTACGTTATGAAATTCCGGTTTAAAGTAGTCCCGTCGCTGTGTATCGGATGCCGCACCTGTGAACTGGCCTGCGCTTTCACGCATGCGCAGGACAAGAAACCGGGCCGCAGCCGTATTTATCCCATCGCCTACGCGCAGGATAAATATGTGCCGGTGGTCTGTCTCCAGTGTGACGATGCCGCCTGCGCCAAATCGTGCATGTTCGATGCGCTCAAGCGCAACGAGGAAACCGGCGCCATCGAACTGGATAAGGAACGGTGTGTCAAATGCATGGCCTGTGTGGCGGCCTGCCCCTTCGGGTGCAGCCTGGTGGACGATGTGCATGACGAGGTTGTCAAATGCGATCTTTGCGGCGGCAACCCGGCCTGTGTGCAGTTCTGCCCGACCAAAGCGCTGGTTTATGAGAAGATTTGACGAGACGGTTGTAGTGCCCGTCACCTGACGGGCTGTCGATAGATTTGTAAGGCTGGCTGTTCACGCAGCCGGCCTTTTTTCGCCCCCGAATACGTTTGACATTATCAACCCTCTGTTCTATATTTGAATTCTTGAAATTTGACGGAAATATTTATGAAAAAGCCGATAGAAATTTCGCGAATATAAGGAGACTCCGGGATAATGATTAGCTGTGTAAAAATACTCAAATATACCGCCGCCATACTGGCCGCAGGAATAATGCTCATGGTTGGTTTCGGATGCGGCGGCGAAAAAGAAGAGCCGCTTCCGCAATACGAAGGATGGGGCAAATACAGTTACCGGCATTTCGTATTTCACTACCCCGAAGGAAGCTACTGGGGACGGAACATCGAACGGCTGTCGAATGCCTACGAAAAATATTTGCAGGAAAACTGCCATTTCCTGGGCATCCCCCTGCCAGAGGATACGATCCACTTCTACGTGCATAACAACATAGAGCAGTTAACGGAACTTACCGGCCGGACCGAGGCGTTTCATACAAAAAATCAGATACACTGGGATCGGATACCGCCGTTCGGAACCCCGCTTGCGCGGTACCTGGTGGACAATATGGGGGTGCGGAAAACCGATTTCGATTTTCTCTATGACGGGCTGGTGACGCTTCGCGATTATTCCGGGAGCGATTATCATCACAACGCCGCCTCGCTGCTGGAACTGCAGCGGTTCATCCCGCTTGATTCGCTTATCGACAATGAAGCATATTCGCGGCAGGAGAAACGCCACCGCGAATGGGAGGGCGCCTCGTTTGTCGCCTTTATAACATATAATTTCGGCATCAATCGTTTTATGATGCTCTGGCAGTCGACCGGCTCGTTCGAGACGGCGATTCAGGAGCTGTTTGGTGTGGATATGAAGACTTTCGAAGAGAAATGGATCGAGTTCGCGCTCGTCCGCTTCGAGGGTATTCACAAGGAAACCATATACAGGGATTCTTCTAATACAGAATGATCAGGAGGTAATATGGCTGATCAGGAATGGAAATCAGCAATAACGAATATAGGCCCCGGTAAAATCCAGGTGCGGGGCTATGATATCACGCAGATAATGGACAAGCTCAGTTTCGCGGAGACCGTCTTTCTGATACTGAAAGGCGAACTGCCGAATAAGGCCGAAGCCGAGATGATGCGCGCGATTCTGGTCGCCTCGATCGATCACGGCTGCTCGCCGCCGTCGGTTCTGGGCACGCGCACCGTGTTGTCGGGTGGCAACTCGCTCAACGCCGCTATCGCAGGCGGGGTGCTGGTGATCGGCGACAGTCACGGCGGCGCCATCGAGAATGCGGCGCGAATCATGCAGGAATGGGCGGCCAAAGAGGGCGATGCCGCCAAACTGGCCACCGAGCTGGTGGACTGGACGCGCGAGAACAAGATCCGCATGCCCGGGTTCGGACACCGCCTGCATAATGTCGATCCCCGGACGCTGAAACTTTTCGAGATTGCCGCCAAGAATAAATTCTCCGGACGGCATATCGAACTGTGCAAGGCGATCGAGACGGCGCTGGCGGAGAAACTGGGCAAGAAGCTGCCGATCAACGTGGACGGCGCGATTGCGGCGGTGATCTCCGATATGGGCTTCGACTGGCGGCTGGGCAAGGGTTTCTTCATCATCTCGCGGGTGCCGGGTCTGCTGGCGCATGCCTACGAGGAGATGACGCGTGAGAAACCGATGCGTCAACTGGGCAATCGCAATTTCAGTTATGACGGTCCGCCGGAGCGGGATATCAAGTAGATTTGGTTTTTGTCGGGCGGGTTATTAAAGACCCGCCCGATTGTCTAAGGCAAGTCCGATGCGAGGAATTGGATATGAATTGGAGTGATGTTTGGTTATTCCTTAAAATGTATGGCATAGGTGTGCTGGTGGCGGTCATAAATGATATAATTTCATATATATATTTTGGGGGCAAATTTCGTTGCCGTATTTTGGGTGTTGGATTTTACGGTATATTCTTTTTGAATCCAGATAAGCCGGGTAAGATCATTCTAAAAAACTTTACTATTTACACGATTATATCCTCAATATTGATAATTCTTTTCATGATATATCTGCAGGGAAAATGATTATGCAACTTGTACTGGCGACACAGAACAAAGATAAAATTAGAGAGATAAAGCATCTGCTCGAGGATCTTCCGGTCACCATCATGACCTGTGACGATTTTCTCGATTTCCCCGATATCGAGGAAACCGGGACGACACTCGAAGAAAACGCCATCCTCAAGGCGCGCGGGATCGCCGAGTTCACCGGGCATGCCGCGCTGGCCGACGATTCGGGCCTCGAGGTCGATGCCCTCGACGGCGCACCGGGCGTTTATTCGTCGCGGTTCGCCGGGCCGGGATGCACCTACGACGATAACAATAGAAAATTGCTGAAGGAACTCGAGAGTGTCCCGGAAGAAAAACGAACGGCCCGGTTTCGCACGGTGATTGCCGTCGCCTGGGATGAAAGTAATATCGAGACGGTCGAGGGGCGCGCCGAGGGTGTTATCACCGAATCGAAAACCGGGGGCGACGGCTTCGGCTATGACCCGGTCTTTTTCTATCCGCCGGCAGGGAAGACCTTCGCCGAGATGACACTCGAGGAAAAAAATAAAGTTTCGCATCGGGGATTGGCGCTGGTGAAGGCGGTGAAATTGCTGGCGGGGCATCTGGAGCGAAATCAAAAAGGTTGACTTGAATTTATAATTGAATATATTTGGTTGCTTTTTGTAATTCGGGGTGTGGCGCAGTCTGGCAGCGCACTTGCTTTGGGAGCAAGGAGTCGGAGGTTCAAATCCTCTCACCCCGATTTTTTGTTGTCGGAGGTTTACTTCGCTTCGCTCAGCATCTACGATGCTTCGGAAGCCTCAGCACCTGCGGCAAATCCTCTCACCCCGATTTTTTGTTGTCGGAGGTTTACTTCGCTTCGCTCAGCATCTACGATGCTTCGGAAGCCTCAGCACCTGCGGCAAATCCTCTCACCCCGATATTTTTATGTCGGCGTATAAAGAATGGACTTAATAAATCCATAATTATATAACATCCCGGGCAAAAGTCACGTAGTTAGTTTTATCTGAAATGGAATCCGCCATATTGAAGCAGGGGGCATGAAATGACAAAGAGTATCTGGATATCGCTGCTGATAAGACTAATGTTCGGGTTGATCTTTATTGTTTATGGTTTGGAGAAAATTCTTGCTTACGAAAGCAGTGTTTCGAATATGGCAGCGACATTTTCGGACACCTGGTTGCCGCTTTTTCTTGTTTACGGTTTTATGTATATACTGCCTTTTATCGAGATTTCTCTGGGTATCGCTTATCTGATCGGTTTCAAATACCGGGTGACCTTGCTGGTCACCGGTATATTGCTGACCCTTCTGACTTTCGGCCTGGCGGTTCGGGGCGAATTCGAGCCGGTCAGCCGCAATCTGGTGTATTTTTTCATCCTGCTGATTGGTCTGTGGCACAGCGACGAGACCAGATTCTGTGTCAGCGCCTCATCGATAAAAGATTAGTCCGTCAGGCCGGGTATTTCCCTGTGATATAGTCGGTCAGGAAACGGTTTTCGATTTTCAGGTTATGCACCTGGGCCTTGACCAGATCGCCGATGGAAACAACGCCGACTACTTTTTGACCGTCCATAACAGGCAGATGGCGAAAACGGTTGTTGGTCATGTAAGCCATGGCGGTATCGACATCGTCGTCGGGAAGACCGACGATAATATTCCGGGTCATATATTCCTCGACTTTGCCGGCCAGTTTTTTATCATCCATCCGGCATACTTTCCAGAAAACATCGCGGTCGGTAATGATACCCACCAGCTTGTCATCTTTCATCACCAGAAGCGAGCCGATCTTTTTCTCGGTCAGTTTTTCTATTGCCTCGACAATATTCGATTCGGAGTGGATCGATTCGAAACCGGTCCCTTTGGATTTTAATATATCATGAAGTTTCATTCCGTCTCCCTGATCTAAATTGGTATCTGTTTGATTATTAAACATATACGCAAACAGGGGAGGTATATATTTGGCCGGCGCCGAATAAAGAACGATCAAAACGAGAATTCGAATTTCAGCAACGAATAGATGAGATCGTCGTACAGGTCGCCGTTATAAAAATGGTGCTGGCGCAGAGTGCCATCCAGTTTGAAATCGAGCGACTCGAGCAATTTGATCGAGGCTTTGTTGAACGATCCTGTCTGGGCATAGACCTTGTTCAGGTTCAACTGCTGGAAGAGGTATCTCAAAAGCAACTGCATACCTTCTTTGCCGTAACCCTGTTTCTGTTCGGCGGGGGCGGTTATATATCCGAGTTCGGCGGCCCGGTTGAGCATGTTGAGGTGAAAATAGCTGATTTTTCCGACCGGCTCGTCATCCTCGATACGAACGACAATAAAATCACCGCGCTCTTCCGAGGATTCCCGGCGTCGTTGATTTTCAGCCGCTGTCGTTGGCGTTGCGAGTTGCGCCCGGTGGCATGTCTGCGACTGCGGATCGGCGTTGAGAAACCACTGGTAGGTTGTTTCGTAATCATCCGGTTCGGCCGGGCGAATGTAAACATCTTTTCCCACCATGGAGGGGAGGGTCGGGAATTGACCGGGATCTTTTTTTTTCTTCATAAACTTGCCAATTGTCAGATTTATTATGTTTGTCTATTAATTATTTTTTAAAGGCATTGTGTCAAGTCAAATATTTCGGTAAATAATGCCGCCCGGGGCGTTAATTTTACTTGCATAGCCCGAAAAAAAGAGTTAGGCTTGGCATGTTCACAAGGAGCATGATGAAAGAGTTTACGAAATATCATCTTCCGGCCGTGCTTTATGCGGCACTAATAATAGTCCTCTCTTCGCTACCCGGTCTGGGGCTCCCGAGTGTCAAGATTATACAACTGGACAAAATAATACACTTTATTGAGTATGCGATTTTCGCGGTGCTGATATACCGGTCGTTTTCGCATATTTCCGATAGAATTAAGGGCCGGCTGGTTATTTTCCTGTCGATGCTTTTCGTGGCGCTTTTTGCGGTGTTCGATGAAGTGTATCAGAGTTACGTACCCGGGAGGCAAAGTGATGCTTTCGATTTACTCTTCGATTTTTTGGGCGCATTATTAATTATCGTCTATCTCTCTTTGAGGGGAAAATATGCCCGCAGAAGAAGTGCTGAAAAATAGCAATATTATGCATGTTTTTGCATATCAATAGAGCGTTTATTATCTTGACAAAAGGTCGTTTGAAGGTATTTTTCATACTGTAATAACTTTAAGTTAATTTACTTGCTTGAACTTACAACTGTGCCCCGGAATTTTGTTTGTGTAAAGTTTTTTAAACGTGATAACCGGCACTGTATTTTTATATGATATATCTTGTTTTTAATTCGGTGGGGTGGAATATCTTTTATCGAGCATAGAGACTTGAACATAAATGAATGAGAAACGTCGTGAAAATTGAGAATAAGAACACAAATATTAATCAAAACAAAATAGGAGTAGGGAGATGAGACGTATTTGGCTGCTGACAGCTTTGGTCTTTTTGTCTGTACTGACATTCGGTCAGGCCAATGCCAGTAAAATATTTACTACAGTATCGCCGGAGGTCGGTCCCGACACGGTTATGGTGGGTGAACCGTTTACGATCGATCTTCAGGTAATCCCTGATAACGCCGAATTGGCAGGAGGGAGTATTCCGCTCTTTTTCTACAGTCCGGACGGATCTATTGAAAATGTTGTCCACCGCAATGTGAGCGGCGTGCCGATGGCGGACGGACGAACCGGCGCACCGATTTATGACAGTTCGATTACGATGACTACGGAATGGGCCAATACCTTCGTTATCTTTAAGGACTGGTTTGGATTTTCCTGGGACGGCTCTCTTCCGGATACACTGAATCACACGATCGCGGCAATATTCGGTTTGCCGGCAAGTGCCGATACCAATAATTTTGCCGATATCGCCCTGCAGATCAATGAGGTTGGAACATTTTGCATAGATTCCTGCAGTATTCCGGGTGTAACCCCTGCGGGGAAATACGACTGGTTGTTTGACGACCCGACCATGCATTTCGGCGGGCCGTATTGCTTTACGGTTTATCATCCCGATTCGTCGCAGAATCAGGCGCCGGTTATCGATCCGATCGGCAACAAAGAGGGTGACGAGGGTGAACTGATTGAGTTCACGGTTACCGCCAGCGACGCCGACGGTGATGCGATTCAACTGGCGACGTCGATTCTGCCGTCGGGCGCCGGTTTCACCGATAACGGCGACGGCACGGGGTTGTTCTCGTGGACGCCGACCTATGATCAGGCCGGTGTGTACGCGGTCACTTTCTACGCCCTCGACGGTAAAGATGTGGCCAGCGAGGATATATCCATTACGGTTAACGATGTCGATCGTCCGCCGGTGCTGACGGTACCGGGGGCGCAGAGCACCGATGAAAATGTCCTGTTGACATTCGATGTCTCGGCGACTGATCCCGATGGAACGACTCCGGTAATGACAACCGGAACACTGCCGGCTGGGGCCGGATTCGCCGATAACGGCGACGGCACCGGGACATTCACATGGACGCCGACTTATGATCAGGCGGACGTTTACACGGTGATGTTTTATGCCGCCGACGCATCGAACACCGACTCGGCAACGGTCGAAATAACGGTTAACGATGTCGATCGTGCTCCGGTGCTGACGGTACCGGGAGCGCAGAGCACCGATGAAAATGTCCTGTTGACATTCGATGTCTCGGCGACTGATCCCGATGGAACGACGCCGGTAATGACGGCCGGGACGATGCCGGCCGGGGCCGGATTCGCCGATAACGGCGACGGCACCGGGACATTTACGTGGACGCCGACTTTTGATCAGGCGGAAGTTTACACGGTGATGTTTTATGCGGCTGATGCTTCGAATACCGATTCCGGAACAGTCGAGATAACGGTCAACAATGTCAATCGGGCTCCGGTTCTCGATCAGGTGGCGGCCGGTCCGCAGTTCGTGGACGAGGGTATGACCCTGGTTCTCGCCGTCAGCGCGAGCGATCCGGATGGAACGATCCCGGTTCTCACGGCCGAGAATGTTATGCCCAACGCGGAACTGGTCGATAACGGTGACGGGACGGGGACATTTACGTTCAATCCCGATACGTCGCAGGCCGGTGATTACGTGGTCACATTTATCGCTTCCGACGGCGCCCTGGCCGATTCCGAAGTGGTGGCCATATTCGTCAACGATGTCCAGCCCGATATCGAGCTGGTGGTCGATGACACCCCGCGCAGTTACACGTTTATCGAGGGCGACGGAGTTTCCGATTCGGTCCTCGTGGAAGAAAATTACGGACGCAATATAGATTTCACGCTTTCGGGCGCCGAAGGCTGGCTGGTTGTTCCGGCGGTGAATTATACCACGCCGGATTACGGCGATTACAGTATCTCCACGACCGGGCTTACCCCGGGCGATTATTTCGATACGCTGTTTGTGACCGCCGGTGATGCGGTCAACAGCCCGATTGGGATCCCGATCGACCTGACGGTTATCGCCGCGGTCGATACGCAATTAGTGGCGACACCGCCATCTTTCGAATTTACGCTGACCGAAGGTGATTCGCTGATGGATTCGGTGACCATCACCGAGAATAATGAATTGACGATTCAATTCGAAATGGCCAACAACAGCTCATGGCTGACGCTTCCGGTCTTTATTACACCGCCATCGACACCGGCGACAATCGAATTTGGTGTCATCAGCGCCGGCCTTGAGCCGGGCGTGTATTATGACACGATCACGGCCGTTCCGGTTTCGGACGACAAGGCGACGGGAATTTCCGTCCCGGTGATGCTGACGGTTGAGGAATTAATCGAGCCGGAACTTGTGGTCGAACCCGCTTTCTTCGAATTTACGGTCGAATACGGTGAGTCGCTCATGGCCGCCGACAGCGTTTATGTCTATGAGCTCAACGGTCTGGCCGATACTTTCTGGACGACCAGTCAGAGCAACTGGCTGTATCTCGATACGGTGCCGGTATCACCTCTGGTGACGCCGAAGAAATTCGCCGTCGATATTTATGCGGCCGGACTGGCGCCGGGTGTGTATGTCGATACTATTGGAGTATATTCCTACTATGCGACAAATTCGCCGGTTTTCATTCCGGTGACGCTGACGGTGCATGCCGATTATGCAATCGAGACGACCCCGACCGAGTTCAATTTTACGCTCGAACCGGGGCAGATGATAAATGAGACGCTGATGGTCGAGGAGATATTCGGCCGGAACGTCGAATTCGATACCTGGAACACCGAGATATGGCTGAATGTCGAGCCGGATATGGCCGGGCCTTATATGACGCCCAAGGGGCTCGATATTATCGTCACCGATTCCGGCATGATTCCGGGTAACACATATTACGATACGATCAGAATTAATTCGACCGCGGCCACTCCCGAATTTCCGCAGGCGGAGGTTATGGTGACGGTTGATTTCGTGGAGCCGGCTCCGGTGATTTTGACCGAACCGGACAGCTTTACGTTCACTCTGGAACAAGGCGCCGTTGCGGAGAACAACGCGTTGGTCGTTTATGAAGAACACGGCCAGAATGTTCCCTTTATGTATGACCTGATGCTCGGAAGCTCTTGGCTGGAATTCGTGCCGCCGACGGTCACGGTATTCCCGGAGACACCCGATTCGGTGATGTTCGATATCAACACCGACGGTCTTGCGATCGGGGCGTATTCCGACACGATTATAATCTATGATCCGATCGACAGCCCCGGTGTTATGTATGCGCCGGTAAAGGTGCCGGTGGTGCTGTTTGTTACCGAGCCACAGCCGTTGCTGGCGGCGATACCGGGTTATTTCGATGTTACGCTCGACTTGATGGACAGTCTCTGGCTGGCCAGCTATATATATTCACCGGTTGGCGATACGATTCCATTCTGGCCGATAGTCAAAAACGGCAGTGACTGGCTTGTCCTGCCGGATGAGGGCCAGATGAGATATTCCCCCGATTCGATGCTCTTTATGGTTAATTCATTCGGTTTGACCGAGGGGTATTACGCCGACACAATCGAAATTTACGATACTGTTCCTGATACCGTTTTCGGCGAGCCGGTTCTTATAATACCGGTTATAATGCATGTTAAGGGGGCGCCGCCTCCGGTTCATGTCATGACCTGGCCGGATCGGTTTAACTGGACGGTGAATCAGGGCGACATGGTTTATGATTCGCTCTATGTCTATGATACCAGCGGTCAGAACGTGGAATTTATTTTCTTCAATCAGGAATCATGGTTGACTATCGAGCCGTTCGGCATGCCGCCCTACACGACCCCTTACAGTCTTATTGTCTCGGCCAATACGGTTTCGCTCATGCCCGGCGTCTATCATGACACGGTCATTATCGAATCGCCGTTCGACACGCCGGAATTCAGCACGGTTTATGTGCCGGTGATGCTGACGGTCGAGGGGCCGGTCGAGATGGCCGACTCGGTCTGGATGCCGGCGGTTCCCGCGGTTCCGGGCAATATGGTTACGGTTCCGGTTTATTTCCGCAATTTCGATCCGCTCAGCGCCATACATCTGCCGCTGATGTGGAACTCCGGTTCGGTGATGCTGAACAGTATCACTTTCGACGATACCCGTGTGGAGTATGTCGACAGTAAACCGACCGCGATAGATAACGATACCTGGCACGCCGAGATTGCGATTCTGCCGACATTCGAACCGGATGTGCCGGTTGGCCGCGGTCTGCTGGCCAAATTGAATTTCGAGGTTCTGCCTGGTGCGACCGAATCCGAAGTGACGATCGACACCTCGTCGTTCTTCACCGGTTACCCGCTCACTTTCATTAACAGCGATCTCGATATAATAACTCCGACTTTCGTCGCAGGACGGATCCTGATCGATACCGCCGCGGCGATGGTTTGCGGACGTGTTATCGACGATAAGGGTAACGAGATCGAGGGCGCCACGGTCGAACTGTGGGATGATTTCCCGGGCGGCGGTGTTTTGCTGTCCGAGATGACCGATATCAACGGGCAGTTCCTCTGCCACGCCAACAGTATTTTCCCGTTCGATGCCTATGCCTACAAGGAAGGTTATTATCCGGGTCTGGTCGAGGATATCGAATTCAATGAAATCGGATTCGACATTGTGCTGACCAAAACTCCGGATATTACATGGACTACGGAGTGGGTCAATTTCTACTGCGGAGACAACTGGTTCTACAATGTGCCGCTTCCGGTCGGATCGGTGGTCGATGCTTATGATCCCGACGGTATTCTGTGCGGAAGCTGGCCCGTTACCGAAGCCGGAAAATACGGCTTCATGCCGGTTTACCGCGATGATATTTATACTATCGAGGACGAAGGCGCCGAGCCGGGCGATGAGATTTCATTCTTCATCAACGGTTATCCGGCCAATGCGGTCGGCGACAGGACCTGGACCGAAAACGGCGACACTTCCGAAGTCTGCCTCGATATCTACACGGTCGAGACCAAAACGATTGCTCTCAACACCGGTTGGAACCTGATTTCATGGAATGTCGATACGCCGGTTGACGAGATCGAGACGCTTCTGGGTTCGATTTCTGACTGTGTCGAGGTCGTTCTCGGTTTCGAGGGCGGCGGTTACACTTATGCTCCCGCCCTGCCCGAATTCTCGACTCTTATGAGCGCCGATCATTATCACGGCTATTGGCTCAAGATGACCTGTCCCGCAACGCTGTCTCTGACCGGTGTGCCGGTGGCGGCGACTACGCCGATCGAGCTGGAAACGGGCTGGAACCTTGTATCGTATCTGCCGAATCTGCCGGATACGACTCCCAACGCTCTTGGTTCGGTATATGACAATTTGATTGTCGCACTGGGCTTTGACGGCGAAGGTCGGGTCTGGGATCCGAGTGTTGCGCCGGAGTATTCGGACCTGCAGCATATGTATCCCGGCTACGGCTACTGGGTCAAGATGATGCAGCCGGACATGCTGGTTTATCCGGGCGTCGGACCGTCAGTGGTCTTCAGGCAGCAATTTGCCGGAGCGGCCAAGGCGACGCCGGTTGATGCCGTTGCATCACGGCAGTGGATAAATATCTACTCGCATGAGCTGACGCTTGACGGCGAGACGGTTCCGATGGGCGCCGAAATCGAGGTTGTCGCTTCGGACGGCAGTGTGGTTGGAACCGGTGTGGTTGCCGAAGGCGGACGATTTGGATTTGTCCCGGTTTACGGCGACGATCCGCTTACCAGCGAGGCGGAAGGTCTCAGGTCGGGTGAGCGGTTCGGTCTGGTGATCGACGGTGTCGGGACCAATGAAACCTTCGCCTGGACAATCATGGGCGATATGATGGAGATCGATGCGGTCACGGCCAAGCCGGATGATAATCTGTTGCCGAGCCAGTTCGGTCTCGGGCAGAACTATCCCAACCCGTTCAACCCGACGACCCGCATTGCCTTCTCGGTTCCTCAGGCGATGCCGGCCACGATCGAGATTTACAATATTCTCGGTAAGAAGATCAACACCGTCTTCGACGGTATGGCCGAGGCCGGCCGTAACGAAGTTATCTGGGACGGCACCACCGAAGACGGCGATGTGGTTGCCTCCGGCTTATACTTCTATCGCATGAAGGCCGGATCGTTCGAGACATCGCGCAAAATGGTATTGATGAAATAACGGAAACAAATAAACTCCAAACCGGGCGCCCTGATAAGGCGTCCGGTTGAGGATGGTGATTAAAGTGTTACGAAAAATTATAATGACTCTGGTTATCGGCGGGATGAGCCTGATTGCGGCCGCGACTGCTTTTGGAGACGTTATACCGACAACGGAGTGGGCCAGTTTCCGTGGATCATCGACATCCTATAACGGCGGTCCGGTTCCGATCGGATCGATTGTCGATGCTTATGACCCCGACGGGGCGCATTGCGGTACATTCGTTGTGAAGTCTTCCGGTAAGTATGGTTTTATGTCGGTTTATGCCGACGATCCATACAGTACCGAAATCGATGAAGGAGCGGAACCGGGGAACCAGTTGACGTTTTATCTGAACGGTCGCCTGGCCCTGACCGAGGGTCCCGATAATCCGATCTGGAACGGTATGGGTGCAACGGCCGAAGTCAACCTGTCGGCATCGGCGACGGTGTCGATTGCGGCCGTGACGCTGCCCGGCGATCAATTAGCCGAACCGGGAGACAGGGTGACCTATGCAGTGACGGTGATGAACACCGGCGACGGTCTCGATTTTTATCGTGTATCGGCGACGTCGTTTCACGGCTGGATAATCGAGACTTCGGATGATTTCGTTTATGCCGGACCGGGAGAAAATGCCACTCTGTATTTCGATGTGCTGGTTCCGCAGGCGCTGTTTTATGATGTCGACGACGGGGTGACGTTCCGTGTCGAATCCGGTATCGATGCCTCGGTATATATCGAGGGTGGTGCGATTACGTTTGTCGGATCTCCAACCGATGTAGAAGACGAAGATTCGGGTATTTTGCCGGAACAGTTTGAATTGTACCAGAACTATCCCAACCCGTTTAATCCGGTTACGACGATAGCTTTCGATTTGACGGTTCGTTCGGAAGTTACGCTGGAAATATTCAGTATTCTCGGGACCCGTCTGGAAAGCCGGGAATTGGGTATGTTGACCCCGGGCCACCATACCGTAAAATTCGACGGTCAGTCAATGGCCAGCGGAATTTATTTTTACCGGGTCACGGCGGGGGATAAAGGCGCCATGAAAAAGATGGCCCTGATGAAATAAGACGAATATTCAGAGATTAATTTATAAACCCCGGAGTATGTCCGGGGTTATTTTTTGTCTGCCCGCCTGCGCGCATATTCGTGATAATAAACATGATATTTTTTTACTTGTTGTCTATTTCCAACTTCTTTATAATAAAGTAACATGCGGAGTTTTAGAGCACGAAATTCGAGGATATTTTGAATCTCAAAGTTACATCTGCCGGTAAGACCGATGTCGGTTTGGTTCGAAGTTCTAACGAAGATTGTATCTGGACCGACGATGAACTGAATCTGTTCCTTGTATGCGACGGCATGGGCGGCCACCTCGCCGGGGAGGTGGCATCGAAGGAAGCCTGTGAGATAATTCAATACTGTTTTTCCAATCTGACCGACGAAATATCCCATGACTCAGTGTTGAAAATACCGGCGACGTTTCCGGTTCGCGGCGATTTGCTGGTCAGGTCGATTCGTGTCGCCAACAGGAGCATTTATATAAAATCACGCTCCCGAAGCGATTATTCCGGCATGGGGACGACGATCGTGGCGGCCGCATTGCAGGATGACCTGATAAATATCGCCCATGTGGGCGACAGCCGCGCCTATTTGTTCGCCGATAACGCGCTGGTTCCGCTGACGACCGATCATTCGTGGGTGGCGGAACTGGAGCAGAGCGGCCAGTACAGCAAACAAGAAGTGGCCATGATGGCGAACAAGAATGTTATCACGCGCGCCCTCGGTATCCATGAAACGGTCGAGATCGATTTCCGGGCAAGGCGGGTCAGGCAGAATGATATTTATATATTCTGTTCCGACGGTCTTTGCGGTTATGCGTCGGATGAAGAGATTTTTACCGTCGTCAGGGAGTGCGGCGGGGATGTCGAGAAAATCACCGACAACCTGGTGCAGATGGCCAATGACCGCGGCGGTGCCGATAATGTGTCGATAGTGGCATTGAGGATCGATCAGGTGGAAGGAAAAACCGACCTGGCCGAAGTCGCTCCGGTTACCGTGCCCCACGAAAGCGATGAGGCGATTCTGCGTGAGAATCAGATTGTCGAGTCGATTCTGAAACTGAGAGAAGAAACGCGGGAGATAATACAAACACCCCCGCCAAAGTCGGGCAAGGGAATGATGGTGGCGATTATTGTCGTCCTCCTGGTAATTGTCGTTTTAATTTATCGTTTTTTATTTTATTGATATACATTCGAAGTGAACCTGCAGTATACAGCCGTGAAAAATCAAAAGAGCTGTTGCGAATGTTTTTACATTGAGTTAGCTTGTTGGATATTTAAAATGGATTTTGTATCGATCGGGTCGAGAAGACATAGGAGAGTCAAATAATGCCGAATTTAACGGCGGGTCGTCAAGCCAAAATTGTCGCCCGGACCATAAAGAATATGATGATCGGGAAACCGGTAACGGTTTCTTTCGAGGTTACCTATAATTGCAACGCCGATTGTAAACATTGTGATCTTGGAATACACAACAAGATCGACGAACCGAAGCTCGGCCCCGAGGTTTTTGCGAAACGAATCGAGGAGCTTCGTCCGGCGGTGGCACAGATATCGGGCGGTGAGCCGATGATCCGCCGTGATATTTTCGATATTATCCGGGCCATGCGCGAGAAGGATCCCGTGGCGGTCTTTGTTATCACCACCAATGTTCAGATTCTCAACGAGGAGCGTTATTTCAGGCTGCGTGAGGCGGGCGTCGATCAGTATTCGTGGTCGTTCGATTATCCCGACGAGAGGCACAATGATTTCAGGAAGCTGCATAAGAATTTCGAGCATATCCGGGACCTTGCCCCGAAGCTCGCCAAGCACGGCAACAATGATATTTTACTGGCCTGTGTTGTCCAGAGCGACAATTTCCGCGATCTGCCGCGTATTGCCGAGCTGGCCGGAGAATGGGGTGTGGGGGTCAATTACAGTACTTATAATTGCATGCGGACCGGTGACGAGGGCTATCTGTTCAAGGACAAGGACAAGCTCGATGAGCTTCGCCGCGTGGTGGATAGGCTGGTCGAGATGCAGTCCGACGGTTATCCGATTATGACCTCGGAGTGGACCATGCGACAGATGATAAAATTTTTCGAGACCGGCAAACAGGAAAACTGCCGGGCCGGCAAACGGTTCTTGATCGTCAATCCATGGGGCAAACTTACGCCGTGCGGAATGTTCCGTGATCATTATGATTCACAGAGCGATCTTAAGAAACGGTTTTCGGCGCATAACGAGTGCGACAAATGTTTCACGGCCATCAGGGCCAATTCGGAGAAGACCCCGTACCGCATGATGAGCGATGCCCTGCGGATAGTGGGGAAGAAGTAAGCATCGGGATATATATTCGAAATCAGGTATAAAAAATCGGCCGGGAAGACCCGGCCGGTTTTTTTATTGCCGACTTTTGCCGCCGATGTTCGACGGGACAGACGGACCGTTACTCCAAGATCGTGTTACAGGAACGGATTGAATTTGTAAATTTTAAACGGTTCCTGCCGCGAGGCGCCGAGATGTATCTGCGATATGGTAAAATATATGTGGCCGTCTTTTTGGAACGCGAAGCTGTCGGGCCATTTTATACGCGGATCCTTGATAACCGTTTCTATTTCTCCGCTGGGGGTAATGCGTTTGATGGCGTTTTCCTCGATAGACGAAAGATAAAGATTGCCGTGGTGGCAGATGATGATACCGTCGGCGGCGCCCGACTCGGCGAATTTTTCCACCTTGTCGGCCAATTGCGACTCGCTCAGTGATTCATCGAGAAGCCATTGGGTGGCGATTCGATAAAGGGTGCGTCCGGTCAGCGCCTGATAATATACATACTCGCCCGACCCGTCGAGCGCGATTCCGTCGGAATGAACCTTGATCGCACTGCCGTCGGGTTGCACCCATGGTTTGCCGTCGAAGGTCAGCGTAATATCTTCGGCTTTGGTGGAGTGATGATTCTCAAGCAAGCGCCGGCTTTTGCCGGTAATTAAATCGACCACAATCAACGCGCCCAGCCCCGAGTCGGTGATATAAGCAATATTCCTTTCGGTATCCACACGGACATCGTTGAGATAGCTGTTGGTAGGAGCGATAGTCGAATCGAAATATATTTTCCCGATGACGGCGTCGGTGCCGAGATCGATTTTCACCAGTTTGGGCGCGTTTTCGATGACGCCGTTGAAAAACGGATTACCCGGATCGAGAACCCAGAGATAATTATCGTGGTCGATATAAACCGACTGGACGCAGACAAAATGCTCTTTGGGATCGCTGCGTGGAAGCCAGTCGTTGATTTCACGATAGGGGTAAGCCTTCAGATCGCCGGCATCGGTCAGTTCGGCGACCGAGGTGGTTACCGCGGCCGACCAGCGCGGGAAATTGACAAAAATACGCCCTTCATCGGAGACCGCGATACCGGTCCATTGATTTTCGGAGCGGGCGACCTCGATCAGCTCCGGCGCGGCCAGTCGGCCGTTGCCGGGTTTTAGAACAGGCGGTTTGTTTTCCGCCTGTTGCGTTGACTCGCAGGTCGTCAAAAACAGTATGGCCGCCAGTAGCAAAGCGGCTGATATAATTAGAGATTTCAACATTTCATAAGTCCTTCTACCCAAAATTCCGGCCGGGAATATATGCATAATAAAATATTTACGCAACCCCCGGTTAATTGTGGGTATATATATATCCGGCAATAACGTTTTTCAGGCGTATTGGGTGGGGGAATTCGCGGTTTCGCCGGGATCGGTTTGTAAATTACTGCGGTGGAAATTTCTGATTTTTGATTGACAAGCGCGTAAAATATTATATATTCCGCCTGCTGAAGAATGCGCCCATAGCTCAATTGGATAGAGCGTCTGGCTACGGACCAGAAGGTTGGGGGTTCGACTCCTCCTGGGCGTATTTTTTTATGCCTTTTTCCCGATAATTACGATTTGTCCGTTTTGCCGCCGTTATTCGGTACTAACTGAGCCGGGAGGTAAAATTCTCAAGCTGATCCGAGGTGCCGACCAGAAGCAGGATATCGCCGCCCTCGACGACTTCATCCGGCGGCGGGTTGATTTTCATATCCCCGCTTTTCTTTTTGATGCCGATCACCGTGACACCGAACTCGCTTTTGATTTTGGATTCAATTAGAGATTTGTGTTTTAAATTGGAATTTTCCGGAACTTCTATCTCCTCGATCCCGATTTCCGAACCCCCGGCGGTTGTCATCTGCATGAAATCGACCACATGCGGTCTCAATGAGGCCATTGCCATTCGCAGGCCTCCGAGAATATGCGGCGAGACGACATAATTGGCCCCGGCCCGTTTGAGTTTTGTCTCGCCCGAGGGATTGTCGGCGCGGCAGATAATGTGCAATTTAGAATTCATGTGCCGTGCGGTCAGGGCCAGATAAACATTGTCCGATTCCTCCGGGAGCGTTGAAACCAGCACTTTGGCGCGTTCGACACCGGCGGACAGCAGGGCGTCATCTTCGGTCGCCGTCCCTTCGACATAGAGATGTCCCTCGGCGTCAAGCTGGTTGAGGGCGGCGTTGTCTTTTTCGATAACCACGAAGGGAACCTTGCGCTGGAGAAAAACCTCGACCACTTGCCGGCCGACACGGCCGAATCCGGCGATAATACAATGCTTCGATATTTTTTTTATTTTTGTCTGCATCTTTCTTCTCCCCATGATCTTTCTGAGTTGGCCCTCCAGTATGAACTGCCCCAGCGCCGAGGCGGAGAGGGCGACGGTCGCCACCGAAAAAACGATCAAAATCATAATAAATACGCGGCCCGAAGAAGACAGTGTCTTAACTTCTCCGAAACCGACCGTGGAGATAGTGATAATCGTCATATACAGAGCGTCGATAACATGCAAACCTTCCAGGATGGACAGTCCGATAGTCCCGCCCACAAGAAGCGTTATAATTATCAATAATGATATTATCAGTTTGCGTGTTGGAGTCAACCCTTCTTCATGCATAGGAACAATAATATTCAGATCGTATCACAGATTCAACAAAAAAACTTCGCCGCGGAGCGTTAAAAATTGCCGCCGGGGGTTGTCATCGGGTTGATCGGCATATATATTCACCTGACTTAAGTTTAAGGTCGCGTATGGCAGCAGGAAAATTTTACATAACGGCGGACGGCGACCCATATTTTAATATGGCCCTTGACGAATGGGCCTTCGGCAAAGTTCGAAACGGCGCGGCCGCTTGTCGGGCCATGCTTCGCCTATACACCTGGAGCCGGGGTGCCATTACTTTCGGCTATAATCAAAAGTTCGAGAAGGCCGTTGATATTTCGCTGCTCGATACCGAGACGCCGATTATCAGGCGGATTACCGGGGGACGCGCGATCTACCATGATCCCACCGAGCTGACCTTCACCGTGATTCTGGACATGAGTATTATCCCCGAGAAGGACCGTTCGCTTTCGGCCACGAATGCCATGATTTCTGAGGCCCTGGTGGCTGTCCTGAGTAGAATGGGGTGTCATGTCGGCTGGCTCGACCACTCCGATCGTAATTTCCTGCGCGGTGTGCAGGGCCGGAAAAAATCATGTTTCGGTTCGGTGTCAAAATATGAAGTTATTGACGGTGCCAATAAAATTGCCGGCGGCGCCCAGCGGCGAATAGGGGACAGCCTGATTCATCAGGGTTCGATCAAGCTCAATGGAATCAGCGCCTGCCCGGCGGTGGGGCAGGAGCCGGTTGGGCCGACTGTTGGATCGGAGAATATGAACAAGTATTATACACTCGATCGGGTTTCTCCGGTATTTGGCGCGATATTCAGTGATATTTCGGGGATAAATTTCGAGCCGGCGGAATTTTCTGCTTCGGATATGGAAGAAATCGAAAAAAACAGGGTAAATATTATAGAAAAAAGTCTCGAAAGACGCTGATTTGTTTAAACGGATTATCAGGTTAAAAAGTCTTTTACTTGAGCATGTTATGGATGCTTATTTAATGGGGGAAAGTCGAAAAAATCGCTTGACTTGGAGCCTATATTTGAGCTATTTTAAACGCTTGTAACAGGATATTCATATTTTGCTGAAGGAGTAGGGTAAGTTACAAAAAGGTAAAGATTTACATTGCGGGAGCCTCACATTCTCCCCCCTTTTTACGCGAAATCATTTGAACTAAAAATATTGATGTTAATGGGTTTGAAAATATTCAAACAAATATATGAGGAGGAATGGGTAATGACGGGAATGCCCAGAAAAGCGTTGCTTTTCGTTTCGACTATTGCCTTGCTGATGATGTTTGTATCCCTTGCCCTGGCCGGCACGACCGGTAAGATCAAGGGGCTGATAACTGACAAGATAACAGGCGAACCCATCCCCGGGGCGTCGGTTATGATTGTCGGTACTACACAGGGTGCAATGACTGATCCGGACGGCAAGTTTATGATTCAGCTTGTTCCGCCGGGAACTTACACCCTGAAGATCACTTCGATTTCGTATTCCACGGTTGAAGTGGAAGGTGTCTCGGTCAGCACCGACCTTACGACCGAGCAGAATCTCGCTCTTGAACAGTCGGTGGAACAACTCGACAAGGTTATTCGGGTGACGGCCACATCCGACAAAATAGATCGTTTCGAGGTGACCAGCAAGGTTACCATGACCAAGGAAGCGATTAAGACAATGCCGGTGCAGAATGTCGATCAGCTTTTGCAGCAGACGGCCGGTGTTGTCACCACTTCCGAAGGTGAAATTATTATCCGAGGCGGCCGCGCCGGTGAGGTTGCCTACATCGTCGACGGTGTTAATATCGGCGACCCGCTGGGTGGCTATGGTCCCCTCAGCCTGGGCCTGTCGCTGACCTCCGGTTCGATTCAGGAAATCAGTATTATCAAGGACGGTTTCGACCCCGAATACGGTAATGCTCTTTCGGGTATTGTGAAGATCACGACACAGACCGGATCGCCCGAGAACACCAATATGACGGTGCAGTATATTACCGATGATTTCGGTAATTCCACCCTGAACGAATATTCGGAAAACTACGACAACATATACTTCACCATCAGCGGTCCCGACCCGATTCTTAAAAGCCGGATATTGCCGGCCCTCGGTTTGAATTTTCTCGAGGACAAGGAAGTAACATATTTCCTTTTTGCCGAGATGACCAAGACCGGATCGGCCTGGAGCTATGACAATTACTCGTCGCCGACGACCGGGCTTAATTACGACAATTTCAATTTGTTGGGTATTAATCTTCCCGAGCGCCAGCAGAATGAGTACAATATTACGGCCAACCTGCTGATGAAGCCGATGAGCAACATGAAAATGATCTTTTCAATCAAGTCTTATTATTCGAATTATGTTCCTTTCAGCTGGCAGTATCGTTACACTCCCAATACGGCTGATGTTCGCGAAACCGACTGGCAGTCATACGCTCTCGAGCTGACCCACCAGTTGTCGAACAACATGAACTACTATCTCAAGGCTTCTTATTATACCTATGATTTCTGGAACCGGCCGGGCGATCCCAATAATCCCGGCGAAGGACTTGAACCGGATGAGTTCCCGCAGTACAGCGAGTTCGAAAGATACGACGATCTTAACGGCAACGGTGTTTATGACGCCCCCGAGCCGCTGATCAATCTGTATCCCGATACGACCAATTATGGACGTGATGTTTCGGGTCCGGCATATACCAATTATAACTATCCGTATTATGTCGACCAGCAGGCCGGATACACCACCCAGGCCGATTTTCGTTTCAACAACGGCTCGCATGGATTCGCAATGGAAGGCGAACCGTTTATCGATCTAAACGGTAATGGACAGTGGGATCGCGGCGACTATCTTTATGATACCGATGGCGACGGCAAATATGACGAGGACAGAGCGGATGTCGTCGATGAGCATAATCCCGAACCGTTCGAGGACGGCGATATCAATCTCGGCGAGCCGTTTACCGATGTCAATAAGAATGGTTACTACGACGCCGGAATCGATGTCTTTATTATGTCCAACGGTCCCGACAACCAGGATCTTGATCGTAACTCGAGATATACTTCTCCCTATGAGACCTGGGTTCCCGGACTTCCATATATAGACAGAAACGGCAACGGCCTTTATGATGCGCCCAACTACAAATACGATCCGGGTGAATCATTCACCGATCTTAACGGTAACGGCAAATATGATTATGGTGGATCGAGCAACTTCCTCAATGTCGGTACTTACAGGGATCAAACAGTGTGGCATTATCACGGAGTTGAGCAGTATACAATGGAGAGTCGTCTTTATCGACAGCTCGGCAATCATGAATTGAAGCTGGGTATGGAATTGAAGAAAGAGATCCTGTCGAAAAAAGATATTCGATCTCTCGAGCAGCCGTATACAGGTCGTCCCGACGGCGGTGAATATCCGACTATCGGGGAGCTGCGCGATTTCTATGAATACAAACCTCTCAGCGGAACGTTTTATTTCCGCGACAATCTCGAATATGGTTCCATGATTGCCAGCCTTGGTTTCCGTTATGACTACTTCATCCAGACCGAAGGTCTCGAGGAAGTGGCCGCGAATGACGATCTCGGCAGCGGCATCATTTATGGCGACCGGAATAAATTCTCGCCGAGAATCGGGTTCTCGTATCCGATTTCGGACAAAGCGAAGGTTCATTTCAACTACGGCCACTTCTATCAGTTGCCGTCGTATTCCTACATGTATGACCGGAATACCTCGGCGGCTTCGGCCAACGATGTTGTCGGTAACTACAACCTTGACTACGAGAAGACGATTCAGTATTCGTTCGGCGTCAAATACGCCATGTCGGCCGATTATTCGATCGACATTTCAGGTTATTTCAAGGACGAGTTCGATAAGATCAACTCGGCCCTGATTTCTCTGGGCAGCGGCGCTCTCAGGATTCAGCAGTATCAGAACCGTGACTACGGACGCAGCCGTGGTTTTGAGGTGACTATCGAGAAGCGCGGCGGTCGTCTTATTAACGGTGAAGTCAACTACACTTATGCGTTTGCTTACGGTAAGCAGTCGCAGACCAGAACCGATTATTTCGAAGAATTTTATCTTAACAGCGAATCGCTGAGTGAGAAGCCGCTTGATGACGATATCCGCCATCAGCTTAACTGCGGCGTTCAGCTGGTCGTTCCCGAGACCATGAAACCGAAACTGTTCGGTATCAGGATCCCGAACGGCTGGACATTCAGTGTTCAGGGTAAGTTCCAGACCGGTAAACCGTTCACTCCCGACAATAGTTACCCGAACCTCGATATTGAAGAGGGTGTCCAGACTATCGATGAAAACTCGTTGCGTAAACCCTCGGTGTTGAACTTCGATGTCAGATTTGAGAAATACTTCAAGCTGGTGAGTCTCAACTGGCGCTTTATTGTCTGGATCGACAACCTTCTTGACAACGAGAATGTTGACTGGGTTGATCCGAAAACCGGTCGCGCCGATACGGGCCAGAACGACGGTTATAATGTCACGGGCGGTACCGATTTTGACAGTAACCCTGCCAACTGGCTCTATGGCCGACAGATTAAAATAGGCTTGCAGGTGAGTCTGTAATTTTAAAATATTTGATTAGGAGACAGTGCGGATGAGGTTTAATAAATACAGAATTGCTTTAATGGCAGCCGTATTGCTTCTCTTGCCTTCACTTGTGTTTTCACAGGCCAAGGTTGGCACGACTGGTGTCAATTTCCTGGAACTGGGCGTTTCGGCCCGGGCCATGGGAATGGCGGAGGCATTTACTGCTACGGTGACAGACGCTTCGGCTGTTTATTATAATCCTGCGGGTCTGACTTATGTTTACGGCCGGCAGGCCATTTTTACGCACATAGATATGCCGGCGGGCATTAATTACGAGTTTTTTGCCCTGGCCTATCCAATGGAGTCGGTCGGCGGCGTTGTCGGTATAGGTGTTTCGGCTCTTAACACCGGCGATATCCTGAGAACCGATTACTCTTACCCTATGGGAGTATCTCAGGATGGGAGCGCGCAATTTTTCTCCGCAGGTGATCTGGCCGTCAGTCTCAGCTACGGCCGCTTTCTGACCGACAAGTTTTCACTTGGTATAACGGTTAAATATATCCAGGAAGATCTGGAATTGGATAAAGCTTCCGGATGGAGCGCGGATGTCGGAACCTGTTATAATTCAGGATACCGGAATTTCAAAATCGGTATGATGATTTCGAATTTCGGCCCCGATATGAAATTTATCGAAGAGGAATTTCCCCTTCCCATGAATTTCAAGTTCGGTGCTTCCATCGACGTTGTCGACAGTGACAACCACCTGGTTGTCCTGGCCGGCGAGGGCACGCATCCTGCCGATAACGAAGAGAAATATAATGTTGGAATGGAATACTGGTTCCAGGACAAGTTCAGCCTTCGGCTCGGCGAAAGATTTAATTATGACTCCGACGGCTTTACGGCCGGCGGCGGTCTGGTTCTTCCTATCGGAAATGAAGTGGATTTATCGGTGGACTACGCATATCAGGACTTCGGGTACCTGAATGAAGTCCACAGGTTTACACTCGGATTGGCTTTTTGATATGATACATAATGATTATGAAAGGATAGGAGGAAATAGATGAGGCGGCTTTTAATATTGCTTATTTCATCGTTGCTGGCCGGCATGTTTATTCTCGGCGGTTGCGATTATTTAGATCATGATATTGAGGGGCCGGCAAGAGAAAATGTGCCACCTATTGTCCAGTTTGTCAACATCCCGGTTGAAACGGCCAAGTTCAACTCCGACACCACGATTTATTGGTATGGAACCGATGTCGATGGATTCATCGTTCAGTTCCGCTATGCCGTGGTCGAGGAAGAATTTGTCGGTGATGTGACTTCATATTTGAACGCAACACCCGATTCGCTTATTCCGTGGGTGGAGCTGGATGTCGATCTGGATGATCCTCAAACCAATGCGCGAGTTACGATGTCGGCAGATATAAATGACCCGGTCAGGAAATACGTTGCTTCATATGTATTCCTTCAGGCCGTTGATAATATGGGCGGTAAGTCCGATATCGTTTACAGGATGTTTTTCAAAAACAACCATTTCCCGAATACCTCCATCAGCTCACGCAGCACTTCGGATCCCTATGTCAACACCGTTGCCAAAGGCGGTATTCTCGAAGGTATATCCGTGAGTTGGGAGGGCGAGGACCCGATCGATTATCCGCATGATCCCCCGCCGTTCCAGTACCAGTGGAGATTTTACGGGCCGTATGACTCCACGGAGATGATAACTTTCGACAGTATCTGTGTCGGTTCGGTGTTTGTCGATATTTATGGTGATTTCTACATTCACGGTGAGACTTTCCCTCTTGAAAATAATCCGGATACCACTATTGACGACACTGTAGTCCCGCCGGAAACCACGATCGTTATCGATACGTCATGGGTCCTGGTGGATACTCTTGGCCGCAATAATGCGTTCGGTGAGTGGAGCGACTTCCTGTATATGGATTCGCTGGATGTATATAGCGATTTTAACAGGCTGGTCGATTCGTCCTATGATCCGATTTCGGATAATATCTGGGTCTATGATGAAAACACCAATATTTACGACGTTTATAGAAATGTTGATATCGATACGACATCACAGTACTATTTCCTGATCTGGTGTCAATCGCGTGACGATTCCAAGGTTCCCGATCCGGTCCCGGCATTCAGCTGGGTTTCGGTCATCGAACCGAGATTCGAACGCGAGGTGATTATTATCGACGCCAGTTCGTACAAACGGCCCTCGTCCGGTTTCTGGAACTGGCCGGTATTTCCGCTTCCTCCTGATTACGACAGGGACACCGAACCTCTGGTTAAGCGATTCTACGGTGAATTGGTCGAATCCTGGGCGGGGCCCGGCACATTCGATTTCAGCACCGATATGGAGGATATCAGATTTACATTTCCAAGCGGGTCCTCCTGCCGGCTTAAATACGGAACTTATCAGGCCTCGCAGGATTACTACCCGATAATCAACATCTCCGGTTGCGATAACTATGGAATTTCTCCGGTGACGCTGAGGGATATGTTGAAGCATAAAATCGTGCTTATCATCAAGGATAATCCGGGCGGCGAACTTATTATGGAGAACGACGTCTTACTGGCCGTCATCGATGGTTTGAACGCAGGTATGAGTGCCTGGTCGATGGTTCGCGGTCCGTTTATGCCGCCGGCCTCGGGATCGTACGTCGATACCGTAACATGGCAGCCTGTCCCGGCCTCCTACCAGCAATATTTCGGCGTAATTAATATGCGCTTCCAGGGCTGGCAGGGCGCCATTATGGATCCGGATGCTTCAAAAGCGGGCAGCAGAATCGAGGATTTTGTTGGTGCCGATCCTCTGACCGACGATATCGACAACATCGTTCTGCCGGAAATGACCATCGACACGACTCTTCTCGAAGAGAACTATCTCTGGATTCCGGGCTCCGGTTATGGTCAGTATGATTACCGATGCCCCGATCCTGATAATCCTCCGGGAGAGATCCTCATCGGCGCATTGCCCGAAGTGGGCTATGTCGAGAAATACCTGTTTGCCACAGCCAGGTATCTCTATGTATCCAAATACGGAAATGAAACGCCGTTCATGATCGAGCAATGCAATCGTGATGTCGGTATCTGGGAGAAAGCCAACGGCTCCGTGGTCGGTATTACTTACAATACCGGATTGTTCCGCACGGCACACTATTCGTTTGGCTTGTTGCCGATGGAAGAAACCGGTGCGCAGGAATGTTTCAACAACATGATGGACTGGTTGTCGGTTCAGCCTTTCATTCAGACCGGCAAGATGGCTCCGCAGGCCGCTCCGCATGTTGATGTCCAGCAACTGCGTGAGGTTACCAATGAACTGCACAGGATGAAAGCCGAAGGACTCCTGAGATCTTATGGAGAAGGCGAATAATCCGATTTGATCGATATGAAAGGGCCGGAACTGATTTAAGTTCCGGCCCTTTTCTTTTACAGTCTTTCCGACATAATCTTTAATATTTCATTATCCGGGAATCTGGCTCGGGCGATATCCAGAAGCCGGATCGCCTCCCGGTGCTGTCCGGTGATGGCATAAGCGTTAATAAGATTTATATATGCCTCGGTAAGGCTCGAATCGAGAGCGATGGCCATCCGGCTCATTTCTATCGACTGCGGGATGCGGTCGAGTATGCCGTAAAGATAGCCAAGTTGGTATGCGGCACGGGCCCTGATCCGCGAAGGAGCGGCATCTCTGAGCCGGGTGTAGTTGAAATTAAAATCATTGGTTTCAGCGGGGGGATCGGGATGATTAACCGCTTTTTGCAGGAATTCGACCGCCCGGTCATACATTTTCATATTGGAATAGAGGAGGCCGGCGTTGAGATAAATCCTGCCGTCGTCGACGGCGGCTGGTATGCTTCTATTCATGATATTATCGAGGGCGGCCGTATCTCCCCGGGCGTGATATATCCGCATCAATAGAATATGGGCATCAACGAAATACGGCTTGATTTCCAGCGCGGCGCGGGCCTTTTCCTCGGCCCGGTCATAATCCTCCTCCAGATAATAAAGCGAGGCAAGATTGGTGTAGGCGCGCGGGTTATCCGGAAACTGTGCCAGTTCACGTTTGAAATAATGTTCGGCGGAATCACCCCGCCCCATCTTCAACTGAACAACGCCCATATTCAGGTTGATCTCGGCATAGCGGGGATTCTCGTCGAGCGCCAGCCGGTAATAGTCGGCGGCTTTGTCGAGATCTTTAAGATACAGGTAGTAGTTGGCCCGATTGAAATAGCCCCCGGCGGTGTCGTTCCTGTTTAATCCGTAAACATTGGTCACCGAGATAAAACAGGCGGCGACGGCGACAACTGCGGCGGGGACGGCTCTTTTTATAAGTCGTGGCGATTTTATGATCGATATCAGATAATCGATCCCGACGGCGCCGAAAATAATAATGTAAGGAATTACCGGCAGTCGAAAGCGGGCATTTATAAAGAAAAGCGAGATGACCAGCATATAAATGACAATAAAAGCGAGCATCAGGAGATTTGACCCGCCGAGGCGGCGGTTGATAAGCAACATCCCAAGCCCGAAAATACTCATTGTGAACAGGACCGCAAAATCGAGAGGCGTCATTTTGAATATATTGAAGCCGCCCATGAACAGTTTCAGATTACGGTTGTTGGATATTTCGAAATTATTGATACAATGATACAGCTTTTTACCGTACAGCCTTATGAAATCGCCCGGGTTGTCTTTGGCCCATCCGAGACCCTTTTGCATCCAGAAGTTTGACACTTCCGAGGCCCGCATGGTGCGGCCGGTTTCTTCCTCGGCGGCAAATTTAATATCCTTTATCTCCCAGTTGCGCCCGAGAGGTCGCGGCATGGCGGCCGACAGACCGTCGGCGTCGGGATTGTTGCCGATAAAGAAATTTATTCCTCCCGAGGATGAGATAAGGACGAAATCATCGGCGACCATATAGTTTCTCAGGGTAACCGGTGTTATCATCAGGATCAGGCCGAGAATGAGTTGTACGGCGTTTTTGATCGAGTTCGCCGCCGGTCCTATTTTTATAAATATCCAGATCAGGTAGAGGGGTGTCAGGGCCAGTATCACCGGTCGGGTGACGGCGGCCAGACCGATGACGAGACCGGTCAGGATGAAGTATTTCATTTGCTTCTTGTCGGCGCTTATTAACAGGAGCCAGAAAGAAAGCTCCATCAGCATGGCGAACAGATTGTCGACCAGAAGTTCGCTTTCGAAATAAACGGCGATAGGATAGAGGGCATGAATGATACCGGCTATAAGACCGATACGCCGCGAAAATAGCCGGGTGGCTATCAAGTATGTCAGCGCCACCGCGGCCAGTCCGACCATATGTCCGAAAATACGGGCGGCCATGAGAGAATGCCCGACAATGGCGTAGATAAAACCCAGCAGGTAAATATAAAACGGGGCGCGGAAAAATGTGTCCTCACCCGCAATATTCCCGGCCGCGATACTCATTGCCCAGCGGTCATGAAAGAGCGAATCGACAAGCAATTGCTCCCAGTCGGGGCTGTAGTAATAGCTCAGCAAAAATATCAGCCGGTAAACCAGCCCCAGCAAAAGAACTATCAAAATGGGATGTTCTTTGAGTGTTTTCAGCAGTCTGTTCATTCAGGCAAAGATAATCAACATTTCGATCATTAACAACATATAGATTTATCTGCAAACCTTTTCTCAAGTGCATGCTACGGCATATATCTGCAAACCGGGTCAAACCTTTGTAATTTGCTGTTCATAAATAGAACTTTCTAAAAACCTCCCGCAATATGTTGCATTTCATGTGTTTATGGCGAAAATGTGATATTAAGAGTGAAGTCGTTTTCACATTTTCGGGCGGGTGGAATGACTTTTCGGGGCGGCATATCGGTTGCTCGATAGGTATTTGGTTTTATTTGAGGAGATTCAAGATGTCTGTACATTTGACAAAATTTTCATATATTCTGTTTGGAATCACTCTGATTCTGTTGGTTTTTTCGATTGCCTCGAATGCCTCAAGCGCGACCTTATCCCCGTCGATCGACAATATGCCGGCCGATTCGCTTATATCGGTTATAGTGTTTGCCGAGGGTGGGGATGAGGTCTCGGCGGTCAAAGCGGCTGTGAGGGAAGAGCATTCGCTGGTTCGCAGACATGAAACGGTGGTACGCGGACTTAAAAACGCCAACAGGGATAATCTCGAAAATATCAAGAGTAATATATTGAAGACGGTCCCGGACGCCGTTGTCGAAGAGTTCTGGATTGCCCCGGCGATGGTTGTCGAGGTTCCGGTTTCGGTTGCCTCGATGATTGCCGATATGCCGGGTGTGACCGCGGTAATCGAGAATGCCGGCGTGGAGTTTATCGAGCCGGTCGAATCGGTTTTACCCGCGGCCAAAGCGGCCCAGGTATATAATCATATAACATCACTTAATATTCCGGCTCTCTGGGAAATGGGTCTGACCGGACGCGGTCGTCTCGTGTGCAGTTTTGATACCGGTGTCGAGGGTACCCACCCGGCGCTGTCATCGAAATGGCGGGGAAATCACGTTCCCAATTCGGATGCCTTCTTTGCGCCTTCATCGACGGCCACATTTCCTTTCGATAAAACCGGGCACGGATCACACACTATGGGTTTGATGGTCGGAAGCGCCGAAGCCGATTCCTTCGGCGTCGCTCCCGGCGCGGAATGGATTTCCGCCGCGGTAATAGACCAGGGGCAGACCCTGAGCAATACATTGTCGGATATCATCGCCGCCTTTCAGTGGGCGGTCGATCCGGACGGTGACCCCTCGACCGTCAGCGATATGCCCGATGTTATTCTCAACAGCTGGGGCGTGCCGACGACCGTGCTGGAGCCCTGCGATCCCACCTTCGACCAGGTTATCGACAATGTCGAGGCGGCCGGTATTATAACCATATTCGCCGCCGGCAACGAGGGCCCCGATCCGCAGTCGCTGCGACTGCCCGCCAATCGCGCCAGTTCGCCGCTCAACACGCTGGCCGTCGGCGCCATCGACCAGACCACCAATATCGTCACCTCGTTTTCCAGCCGCGGTCCGTCGAGTTGCGACCCGACACAGATCAAGCCGGAAGTGGTGGCGCCGGGTCTCAATCTGTATTCGTGCGCACCGGGCGGCGGTTACACTTTCAAGAGCGGAACCTCGATGGCGGCGCCGCTTATTGCCGGGTTGGCCGCTCTGCTTCGCCAGTACAATCCCGATGCGACCGTGGAACAGGTGAAAAACGCCATTATACAATCGGCCCGCGATCTCGGCCCTGCCGGTGAGGACAACGACTATGGTCATGGCCTTCCCGATGCCGAAGTCGCCCTGTCATACATACCGGCGCCCGCCGTTCCGGATGTTTATATTGCCGGGTATATTATCGGCGGTGACGCGGTGGCCGAACCGGGTGAGGTTTTCGACCTTTATCTCCGCCTCGAAATCCCGGGTGGAACATCCGATACCCTGACCTGTTTTCTCGACAGCGAAGCCGATGGTGTCGAGATTCTCGATAACGATGCCATGTTTTTCTTCGAGAACAAAGACATCTATTCGATAAATATTTCGCCCTTTATTATCAGGTTCGACAGTACATCCATCAACGGCGACAGCAAAGAATTCGAACTATCGATGCGGTTGCCCTTCCAGTCCGATTTCGATACCCTGACATTCGCGGTGACGGTCGGCTATGAGCCCAAGGGAAATCTTTTTACCCACTCGACATCATCGCTGCAGTTTACCGTCTCCGATTTCGGACAGTATGGATTCGGTTTCGGTTCCATTTATCAGGCCGGGGGAAGCGGCCTGAGTTTTCGCGGATCGGAGAACCTTCTTTATGAAGCCGGGATTATTGTCGGGCGCAACTCGCTCCAGTTGTCATCGTCGGTTCGGGACAGCTCGGCTCGGGCCTATGAGACCGATTTTAAGCCGCTGGAACAGCTTTCCACCGTCTATCCGGCCGATGACGGCGCCCATAAAAGTTTTGCCGTCCTGAACGACGGCGATTCCGATATACCGCTTCCGATTACCGTCACACAGTCGATCTCGAGCTATGACAAAAGCGGCGACGACGGTTATATAATATTCGAATACAACCTCATCAATTCCTCCAATTCGAGTCTGAACGGCGCCTATTTCGGGTACCTTTGCGATTTCGACATCTCCGCCGCTGGCGATCGTTCCGGGATTGCGGGCGGGAATAATCTCTTCTATCAGACCGATTATGCTACATACGCGGGTGTTATGCCGCTCACCGGATACGGAAGCGCTTCGGTAATCGAAAACGACGGCGGCAAAATCGGACTCACCGACAGCAAGAAATTCGATTATCTCGGTTATGAGGGTGTCGATGTTGTCAGGGAAAATGCCGGCGATTATATGACCATAGTGTCTTTCGGACCGTTCAATATGGATCCCGGTGATACGGTCGAGATTTGTCTGGCAATTGTGATGGGCCAGAGCGAATACGAGCTTGAGACTTATGCCGCCGCGGCCGTCGCCAGGTTCAACATCATGACCGATGTCGAAGACAGTGAAAATCTATTGCCGGCCGATTTTGCCCTGCACCAGAATTACCCCAACCCGTTCAACCCGGCCACAGTCATCTCGTTCGATATCGAAAGATCGACCGAGGTGGAACTGTCCGTATTCAACGCGCTGGGCCGCAAGATAAAGACCTTATTCGATGAATATGCCGCGGCCGGATCATACGATGTGGTCTGGGACGGAACCGACAGCAACGGTCGTAAGGTTGCTTCGGGCGTATATTTCTACCGGTTGAAAACCGCCGATTCTTCGGTCTCGAAGAAGATGCTTCTGCTAAAATAGGGTCGCATGATTCCCAGATGAAAAACCGTCATGAATATGCGAAATCACATATGGATCGTTGCGGCGACGCTGATGCTCACGACTATTCTGACCGGTGTCGTGTCGGGAGCGATGCTGTCGCCGGAGGTGCGCCGGGAACTGGAGAAAAACGGCCGGTTCGATGATTATGTCGAGCTGTTCAGGGCCTCAAAAATAAATGGTGTCAATGCACCCTCGGTTATAAAAAATACGGGTAAACTTTCCATGTCGGCGGGCACCGTCGATACGCTTCATGTCCTGGTCCTGCTGGTCGATTTCGACGACAATCCTTATACGGGAGGGAAGACGGTCGCCGATCCCGTCGATTTCGACTCCATACTATTTTCCACCGATGGTGTCAATCCGACCGGTTCGATGACCGAATATTATAGCGAAAATTCATACGGAAATATTGTGATATTGGGCGATGTCCGCGGCTGGTACCGGATGCCGCAGTCATATTCATATTATGTCGACGACAGGGCGGGGATCGGCTCGGTATATCCTCAAAATTCGCGGGGGCTGGCGCGTGACGCCGTGAACGCGGCCGAAGCCGACGGCGTCGATTTTTCTCGCTATGACACTTACGGGGCAAACGGCCCCGACGGCGAAATCGACGGGCTTATGATTGTCCACGCCGGACCGGGCTTCGAAAAAACGGGTGATAATACCGATATGCAGTCGCATAAATGGGATCTGGGAATTTACTATCAGTTTATCGATGGCATCAAAATCGATGTTTTCACGATACAGCCCGAAGAATATCCGACAAGTAAGGTCACCTCCGAAATATCGCCGATCGGCGTGTTCTGTCATGAATTCGGTCATGTCCTCGGTCTTCCCGACCTGTACGATATCGACTATGAACCGGTAACCTCGGCGGGCGTGGGGCAATGGTCGCTGATGGCCTCGGGATGTTACCTGGGTGATGCCAGAAGGCCGGCCCATCTCGATGCCTGGTCGAAAACTCGTCTCGGCTTTGTCTCTCCGATAGAAGTCCATGAAAACATGGCCGATGTCGAGATACCGCAGGTCGAGACCAATCCGGTTATATACAAACTATGGAAAGACGGCGAATACGGCGACGAGTATTTTTTGATCGAGAACCGCTCCAGAACAGGCTTCGATTGTATGCTTCCGGGCGAGGGCCTGATGATCTACCATGTCGATGAAACGGCTACATACAACAATATAAATGTCGATCATTACCACGTCGCGGTGGAGCAGGCCGACGGACTGTTCCAGATTGAGTTGGCGGCCGGTAACAGCGGCGACAACGGCGACCCGTGGCCCGGCGCTCAGCATAAAAGATCGTTCGATGACCTGTCGATACCCTCCGGCCGTGGTTACGGCGGTTATATCAGCGAAGTGTCGGTGTGGAACATCTCCGATCCGGGTGAAATTATGACGGCCAATTTCGATGTGGAGTGGTCGCGGCCGCATATATCGCTCGAGGGTTATGATTTTTTCGATGCCAACGGAAACGGTTTTCTCGAGGCGGGGGAGTCGGTCGAATTTTATTTCCGTCTGAAAAACAGCTGGCTGACGGCAACGGATGTCGAAGTCTCCATCGGCTCTAATTTCCATGGTATCGAATACACACGAATATCCCGCCTGCTGTCGTCTGTTGCAGGTGACGGGGTGATTTCCGACAATGTTGGCGGCCCCCTGACTTTTACGTTGCCGGATACATTGGTGCCGACCTATGACTCGTTCTTTGTCTCTGTCGAAATCAATAACGGCGGCTATGATACCATCTTCGCGATCGAGAGACAGATCGGCAGGCCGCAGATATTGATCGTCGATGACGATCGCGGCGGCAATTATGAAGAACTGTATTTTGGTGATTTGTACCGGAAACAGGTTCCGGCCGAAATGTGGCACAAGGATATTGCCGGATCGCCGCCGGCCGAGGAACTGGGTCGGTACAATATCGTATTCTGGTTTACCGGCGATACCTGTGCGAGCGGGACGACATATTTTTCGGCGGCTGATATCGACGCCATCGAGAAATATCTCGACGGAGGCGGAAATTTGTTTCTCAGCGGGCAGGGACTTGCCCGGCAACTGGAAACACAGGACGCGGCTTTTCTGGAGAATTACCTGCATGCCGCATACGGGGGGGCGCTGTTTCATCCCAATCTCGAGGGTGTAAGCGGGTCGTATATCGGGCACGGTTTATCATTTCGTTTTCTAAGCTACTCGAATATGCAGTTCGAGTGGGGCGAGAAAATTATTCCGCTGGAGGATGCCGTCCCGGCATTCAATTATGCCTATTCGCCGGAGGGATACAACAGCCTGACGTACACCGGGCCGTATAAGCTGGTCTTTCTGGATTTTTGTTACGAGGCTCTCGATAACAGTTCTGGCCGCTATGACACCCGGGACACGCTCCTGTTCAATATCCTCAATTTCTTCGGTGAGATGAAAACGCAGGTGGCCGATGAGGGCGGATACGGTATGCTTCCTGAGCAATTCACGCTCGGTCAGAATTACCCCAATCCGTTTAATCCGGCGACGACAATACAATACACGATTTATAGCGGTTCGGGTGTTTATGCCGAGCCGACGACATTGAAAATATTCAATATTCTCGGGCGGGAAGTCAGGACCCTGATCGATGAGGCCCAGTCGCCCGGCACATACACCGTCGTATGGGACGGACTCGATGACGGCGGCGTTCGAGCCGCCAGCGGTATCTATTTCTACCGCCTCAAACGCGGAGACGCATCAGTTTCGAAAAAAATGATTCTTCTCAAATAAAACCACGATTCATTAGCCCAAAAGAAGAATCGTTTGGCCGCCTTCATAAGGCGGCCTTTTTTTTACTTTTTTTACTTTTCCCCATTTTTTTACTTTTATTAAATAAAAAGTTACATTGACAGGTGCATCCTTTACGGTTAGATTCATACCTTTAAAGAGTAGATTGAATATGACAGCACGATTCATATTGGGGCAGTATCGACCGTCGGATTCATTCGGCCACAGGCTTGATCCGAGGGGTAAAATTCTTTTTGCCGTTTTCCTGATGATAATTTCGATTTTTACCTCATCGGCGCTTTTTTATCTCCTGATCGTATCTGGAATAATCATCCTGCTGTTATTATCAAAAATACCGTTCTCGGCAATTGCGGCCAACGCCAAACCGTTTGTGATACTGGTGGCGTTTACCGCCGCCTATCATCTTATATTTTCGGCCCGTGATACAAGTACCGTATTCGACCTGTTCGGTTTGCGGCTGACTGAGGGCGGTTTGTATATGGCCGCCTCGTTTTCATTGAGATTGCTGGTTTTTGTCGGTATCGCCTTTTTCGTTTCATTGACGACTCTTCCATCCGATATGGCCGAGGCGCTTGTCGGCTGGATGAAACCGCTGGGGAAAATCGGTGTCCCGGCGGCCGATATCAGCCTGATCGTGTTTATCGCCATGCGCTTTATCCCGGTGCTGGCCGAGGAATTCGACACCATCAGGAAGGCGCAGATTGTCCGGGGTGTGGATTTCTCCGGGGGATTGATCAAAAAAGGGAAGAAAATGATATTTCTCCTGATACCGGTATTTCAGTCGGCTATCCGCCGGGCCGACGATCTGGCTGTAGCCATCGAGTCACGCGGTTATATCAGCGGTTCCGAAAGAAGCCGGTTTAATCTCTTTCACTGGGGATGGATCGATCTCTGGTTTTTAACATCGGCCGTCATATTGGTTGCGGCTCTTTATATAATCACGGGGGCATGAATATGGCGCGGCAGAATATAAGACTGGATATCGAATATAACGGAACCGAATACTCCGGCTGGCAGGTGCAGAACAACGCCGTAACGGTGCAGGGGAATATCGAGACGGCCATCGAAAAAGTAACCGGAAAAAAAGTGGCCCTGCATGCCGCCGGGCGAACCGATGCCGGGGTGCACGCCATGGGGCAGGTGGCCAATTTCAGAATTGACCATCACCTGCCGGTCGAAAAATACCGAGATGCCATAAACTATTATCTGCCGGAGACTATTTTGATAAAAAAGGCTTCGGCCGTCCCCGATGAGTTTCACTCCCGCATATCGGCCAAATCACGCCATTATCGCTATCTGGTCGGTCTCGAAAAATCGGCCCTCTATTACAATTTTCGCTGGGAGTACCCGTATCAACTCAATATGGATAGAATGAATGAAGTGGCCCGCAATATAAAGGGAATCCACGATTTTTCGGCTTTTTGCGTGGTTTCGTCACAAAAGGAAAATAATGACTGCGATATACGCTTCAGCGAATGGCGCCTGGTCGGTTCACTGTATATTTTCGAAATTATCGCCAATCGTTTTCTGCATACAATGGTTCGTTCGCTGGTCGGGACAATGGTCGATGCCGGTCGCGAGAAGGATTACTTGACTTTGACACAGTTTGAGAATATTTTGAATTCCGGTGACCATACCAGAATCAAAAATGTGGCCCCCGCCAGGGGGCTGTATTTGGTTGCCGTTGAGTACTAAAAAATATGAGGTGTATTAATGAAGATCTTTATTGATACTGCAAATCTGGAAGAAATCAAAAAAGCCGAGGCGATGGGGATTCTCGACGGCGTTACCACCAACCCGTCTCTGCTGTCGAAAGAAGACATGCCCTTCAAAGAACTCCTGGCCGAAATATGCAAAGTGGTTGATGGACCGATCTCGGCCGAGGTGGTTGCTCTCGATGCCGAGGGTATGATCAAAGAGGCCGAGGAACTGGCCAAAATCGGAAAAAATATCACCATCAAGGTTCCCTCGACGACCGAGGGCCTGGTGGCCATCAAGAAACTTTCGGCGCAGGGTATTATGACCAATGCCACCCTCTGTTTTTCGCCCATGCAGGCATTGCTGGTGGCCAAAGCGGGGGCCTCGTTCGTGTCGCCGTTCGTCGGCCGGCTCGATGATATATCGACAAATGGAATGGATCTGATCGGGCAGATCGTGACCATATACGGCAATTACGGTTTCGATACCGAGGTGCTGGTGGCCTCGATCCGCAACCCGATGCATGTGGTCGATGCCGCCCTGATGGGCGCCGATGTTTCCACCATTCCCTTCAAGGTAATTGATCAATTGATGAAACACCCGTTGACCGATGTCGGTCTCAAGAAATTCCTGGCTGATTGGGAGAAGGTTAAAAAATAATGATTGAGCGTTATACTCTCCCCGAGATGGGGGCCGTGTGGACCGATGAGTCGAAATACCGGCACTGGCTCGATGTCGAAATAGCCGTCTGCAAAGCCATGGCCGATATGGGGCAGGTGCCCAAAAAGGCTCTTAAGACGATTATCGCAAAGGCTGATTTCGATGTCGACCGGATCAACGAAATCGAGGCGGAAACCAATCATGATGTAATCGCCTTTTTGACTTCGGTTTCGGAATTTGTCGGGCCCGACTCGAGATATATTCATTTTGGAATGACCTCGTCCGATATGCTCGATACCGCCCTGTCGCTCCAGATGAAAAAAGCGGCGGCGATGATCGACAAAAGACTGTCGGCGGCGCTGACAAAAATAAAAAGACTGGCCCTGAAATATAAAATGACCCCGATTATCGGACGGACCCACGGCGTGGCCGCCGAACCGACCACGCTCGGTCTGAAGTTCGCCGTCTGGTACACCGAACTCGAACGGGGGAGAGAACGCTTCAAAACCGCCGCCGAGCGCGCCTCGGTCGGGGCCATTTCGGGCGCGGTGGGTAATTTCGCCAATATCGATCCGCGAATCGAGGCCAAAGTATGCAAATATCTCGGTTTGAAGGTGGATAAAGTATCGACGCAGGTAATACAGCGCGACCGCCACGCCGAGTATGTTACGTCGCTGGCCGTTTTGATGTCGTCGGTGGAGAAGATAGGTACCGAAATAAGGAACCTGCATCGCACTGAAATAGGCGAGGTGCAGGAAGGCTTCGCGAAGGGCCAGAAAGGCTCCTCGGCGATGCCGCACAAGAAAAACCCGATCACCGCCGAGCGGCTCTCAGGTATAGCCCGTCTCATCCGCGGTTATGCAGTGACGGCAATGGAGAATATACCGCTCTGGCACGAGCGGGATATCGCCCACAGTTCGGCCGAGCGGGTGATTATTCCCGACAGCGCCATACTGGCCGACTATGGTTTGAAACTTCTCAATGATATTCTGGGGCGTCTGGCCATAAACCCGAAGCGTATGCTGGAAAATATCAATATCTACGGCGGGATCGTTTTCTCGCAGAGACTGCTCCTGCAATTGACCAAGGCCCTCGGTGACCGCGACAAAGCCTACCGGATGGTCCAGCGCAATGCCATGACGGCGTATCGGGGCGGTTCCGGTTTCAAGGAACTGGTCAAGCAGGATCAGGATATAATGGCTGTTTTGTCCGATGATGATATCGAAAAGTCGTTCCAGATGGATTACTATTTCAAGAATGTCGGCAAAATTTTTAAGCGGGTATTTGGCAAATGATCGCCGGTCCGGGATTGAAATTCATAATTGCCGGTCTGATCCTGACTATAATTTGCAGTCTCTGGTCGGCATATAAAGACTCGCTGGGACTTTTTATTCTGGCTTTGTTTCTGGCCGTCATTACCCTGTTTTTGATTTATTTTTATCGCAATCCGGTCCGCCATATTCCGGATGAACCGGGGGTTATATTGTCGAGCGCCGACGGGCGGGTGCTGTCGGTCGAGGATGTCGATAATGAATATATTGGTGGCCATGGCAAAAAGGTCTCGATATTCATGTCGGTGATGGATCCGCACCTGAACCGTATCCCGGTCGACGGTCGGCTGGAATATGTAAAATATATTCCGGGGAAGTTTTTCAAGGCCTTCCTGGATAAGGCTTCCGAGGAAAACGAGCACAACGAAATCGGTCTTGAATTCGACGGCGGGAAAATTATTTTCAAGCAGATTGCCGGCATTCTCGCCCGGCGTATCGACTGCTCGGCGAAACCGGGCCAAAAAGTGAGCGCCGGCGAAATCTACGGACTGATTCATTTTGGGTCGCGGGCGGAAATTTATCTTCCGGAAAATATCGAAGTTTCCGTCAAAGAAGGGGAGAAGGTGAAGGCCGGAACGTCGATAATAGGGCGCATCAGGGACTGAAGATATTGAAAGGCGATATATGCAGGTTAGCAGTCTGAAAGGGGTTTTCCCCAACACATTTACGATGGGGAACGTGGTTTGCGGATTTCTGGCGATTTTGTCGGCATTCGAGGGCGAAATAACGACCGCCTGCTGGCTTATAATCCTCTCCGGTTTCCTCGATGGACTGGACGGCAAGGTGGCGAGATTGTCGGGAACCGCTTCGAGATTCGGTGTCGAGCTCGATTCGCTGGCCGATTTCCTGTCATTCGGTGTGGCCCCGGCAGTGATAATGTATGTTGTCAAGCTCAGCAGCATGGGCAAATGGGGCTGGGTGATCAGTGTCGTGTATATAATGGCGGCAAGTTACCGGTTGGCGCGGTTTAACTTACTGGCCCAGACCGATGAAAAGAAAGAATTCATGGGGCTTCCCACACCGGCCGCGGCTCTTCTTTTGGTCAGCTATGTCATCTTCAGCTATTATCTCTGGGATGGCCTTGAATACGGCCAGTATCTGGTGTCGATGGTTATTCTGGTGGCGGCGCTGATGGTGTCGCAGATAGAATATGACGCCATGCCGGATAATTTCAACAGCAAGCGCAATCGATTGAAATTAATGGCCCTGGTTGTGGCCGCAATTGGCTGTTTGATAAAACCAAGACTTTTAATGTTTCCAATCTTTGCCGTTTATGTTATAATTGGTCTTGTAAGAGAGATGTATAGATTCTATTATCTCGGCGTCGGGCTGGTTAAAAAACATCAGTCCCGCAATGGCCGAAAAACGGAGAATGTTGATGAGCAGTAAAAAAGCGACTGTTTATGTCCGGCTGAAAGACGGGGTTCTCGATCCCCAGGGTGTTACCATTCAGCGGGCAATTTCCAATATGGGTTATGATATGGTTTCGGCGGTCAGGTCGGGACGATTTTTCGAACTCGAAATAGATGCCGACGACGGCGACGTGGATGCCCGGATCGAGGAGATCTGCAGCACCCTTCTGGCCAACCCGGTTGTCGAAAATTATCAGGTGGAGTTTGAAAAATGAAATTCGGTGTGGTAACATTTCCCGGATCCAATTGCGACTATGACGCCTACGCCGCCGTCAAGCTTATCGGTGAGGATGTCGAATTCCTCTGGCATCAGTCCGATGATTTGAAGGGTTGCGACGTGGTGATTTTACCGGGCGGCTTTTCCTACGGTGACTATCTCCGCTCCGGGGCGATATCGAGATTTTCCCCGATTATGAAATCGGTCGTGGATTTTGCCCACAACGGCGGTATCGTTATCGGGATATGCAACGGGTTCCAGGTCCTGGTGGAATCGGGTTTGCTTCCGGGAGCGCTGATGCGTAACGATCATTTGCGTTTTTCATGTAAATACGTTTATATCAAGGTGGAAAGAGACGATAACCCGTTTACCTGCGACTGCCGGCCGGGCGAAATTTTGAAAATCCCGATTGCGCACAAGGATGGTAACTATTATAATTTTCAGGGTGACCTGGACAAGCTGATAGCGGGCGGCCAGGTTCTTTTCCGTTACTGTGATGCGGGCGGCAATATTACGAAGGAGAGCAATCCCAACGGGTCGATGTCCAATATCGCCGGGATCACCAACGAAAAGGGAAATGTGGTGGGCATGATGCCGCATCCCGAGCGCGCCGTAGAAGATATTCTGGGTTCGGCGGACGGAGTGAAAATATTTCACTCGGTGCGAAAATATGTAAAAGAGAGGGTCCGTGTTGAAAAGGCGTGAGATAACATTTATCATCGTCGCATTACTTCTGGGAGCGATACTGGGCGGATTTGTCGGGGAAATCATTGGCTCTTTTCTCCCTACGGGAGCGGCCAAGACACTGTTCACGAAATCCCTGAAGATCGGCTTTGAACCGACCCGGGTGGAATTATATTCGATTTCATTCACGGTCGGATTGATGTTCAAAATAAACTTTATGTCTGTTTTGGGCGTATTAATAGTTATAATATATTTTAGATGGTGGTATATTTAAGGAAACGTTTAGCCGGGAGATAAAATATGTTCGGCATGGGACCGTGGGAACTGGCGCTGATATTTCTGGTAATTTTACTGTTGTTTGGCGCCAAGAGACTTCCCGACATTGCTCAGGGGCTGGGCAAGGGAATCCGCGACTTTAAGAGCGCGGTGAAAGATACGCAGGACGAAATTAAAACCAGTATGGATGATTCGAGCAAAAAGGACAATAATTCCACCGATAAGAAAAATGGCTAAGTTTACAGAAGAAGATTTTAAGAAGATTGCTGAAGTCCTCGAGCCGGAAAAGACCAGCTCCGACAAAGAACATTTTCGGATGAAAGTCGCCAACAAATCCGAAAAGAGGGTTCTTGTTCTCGAAATCTACCCCGAAATTCTTCTGGGGAAATCACGTGGGATGCTGGTTGTCGTATACACCGGTAATTCGCATCTGCAAATTCACAACTGCTCCGGTTATGTCGTCTCCGAGGAACTGGGGGAGGTCACATTTGTATGCGAAACGCCGCAACAGCTTTCCGGACTGGTCGTGGAGAAGGGGGCGTCATGTTCCCTTTATGCCGGTATGGACAGGCAGTTGATTTCCAGCGATTTTACCACGCTGGGTGTCGAGGTTATGCTTTCCGGTGTGGCCCTTTCGCTGGCCGAGGATGTCATTAATCCCGATAAAAAGGATTAATTTATCGAATTACACCGTTGTCGTATGTTTTGGCGCGAATGATTCCAAAAATCCGGACAGCGCGGCCGAAACTTCGTTCGCATTCTGATATCTTTCCTCCGGATCTTTTTTCAAGGCCTTATCGAGAATTCTGTCGAAAATGTGCGGTATCGATTTGTCCACACTTGACGGCAGTTCCAGCTCACCGTTGACAATACTGTATATCAGCGCCGTCAGGTTTTCCCCTCGGAACGGGCGGCGGTGCAGCAACATCTCATACATCACGACCCCGAGACTGAATATATCACAGCGGCGATCGACCGGTTTGCCCTGCAACTGCTCCGGAGAAATATAGTTGGGCGTTCCCATGGCAATGCCGGTACGGGTCATGGATGAGGAATCGACACGGGCGATACCGAAATCCATAACCTTGACGCGATAATCATCGACCACCATAATATTGGCCGGTTTGACATCACGGTGGACAATACCCTGTTTGTGGGCATAATCCAGTGCCGAACATATCTGTGTAATTATCTGGGAAATGATGCGGTAATTGAATTTGGTTTTACGGCGGATCATTTCCTCAAGCGTCTGACCCTCCAGATATTCCATCGCAATATACTGCAATGTTCCTTCGTTACCGACATCATAAATGGTTACGATATTGGGGTGCGACAGCATACCCGCCGCGCGCGCCTCGCGTGTCAGGCGTTCCCTTAGTTCATTGTATTCTTCGGGATCGTTGACAAAATCAAGGCGGATGGTCTTAAGGGCCACGTTGCGGTTAATGGCCGGATCGGTGCCTTTGTAAACCGTACCCATGGCGCCCTTGCCCAGAACACCAAGCACTTTGTATCGGCCGAGGCTTTCTATCTGCCCGCTGTCGGCCTGAAGGCCGTTTGAATCTTCCTTGAAGTCGGGTGCGGCATTTTCACTGACCGGGGCCGGTTCTTCGGGAATATCGTTGACCGGCGAATGCTCCGGGGGGGCTTCAGCGGCCGCCGGTTTCGTCTCTTTTTCGTCGGCCAGGTCGGCGGCTATGGTTTCCGAATCGTTGTTTGGCGGCAAGGGATTATCGCAGGCGACGGTCTCCTGCTGCTTTTCACTACCGGGAATGGCGGCCGCACTGGTTGGCGTATCGTCGAGCGGACTCCGGATTTCCTCCGGTTGTTTGGCTTTTTGGCGTTGCCTGGCCAGGGCGTCTTTGGACATCTTCACTTTGGGCAAAGCCGCCGATTCGTTCTCGGATTTGAAACCGATTTGAATGCGCGAGAGTTTGGCCAGAAAGCTGTTATCCAGAAACGGCGATATCACCAGGAGCAGGAAGAGCTCCATGCCGTAAAAAAGCGAATGCGTCAGGATACCATAGGCGTTGAAAAGGACAAAATTGATGTTGGCCAGCAGGAACAGGCTGACGAACATGATTATCATCCTGTACATTACCGAAACTCTCGGAAGAATGAATGCAAACAGGGCGCCGAGAACAATCAGAAATAATGTGTCCTGCCCCGAGGCGGTATCCATCCGATTTATAAAATTACTGTTGACTATATTTTCTATGACATTGGCTGTTTTCTCGGACGATAAAAGTCGATCCGATACCGGTGTTTTGTAATAGTCGGAAATGAACTCCGAGGCGACCGATATAATGACCATTTTCCCCTTGAATTTGGAAAGATCATAGTCCTCATTGAGAATTTTCGATGCCGAGATAGTCGCAAATGATTTGCCCGGTTTGTTGTAGTTGATAAACAGCTCGCCCCGCTCGTTGGTCGGGACGGTTACGCCGCCGACGGTGATGCTTTTGCCGCCCTCGATGACCATCGATGATGGTTCGACACCCATGAATTTTGCGGCGGCAACCAGGGCGGCCGAGGGATAATAATACCCTTCATAGTATGTTATAAGCGGTTCCCACCTGATCTTGCGGTCCTTGTCGAACACATTGTATTTGAATCCGAGGCCGCCGGCATACTCGCAAATGGCATCGGCCGGCAGGAAAACTTTGTGTGTCAGCAGGCTGGCATTCTCATCCAGAATACCGAGGTCGGTCTTGACCTGCATGGCCAGGGGGGAAAGGTATTTCGGGCTCGAAATTTTATTTTTCATGAATTCCGACGGGCTGAGTTCGTACGGCACGACGACATTCTTGATCCAGGACATCTGCCCGGCCAGAATTTCGGTGTGACCGGCCGTATCCTCATCGATGTCCGGCTGGAAGTACATATCCACAAGAACGGTTTTGGGCTCGCCGCTTCCCACGGCTGCCAGCAAATCGGCTGTTCGGTCGCGGTGCCACGGCCACTCGCCGAATTCGGCGAAAGTCTTGTCGTCGATATTCACCAGGACGATATTGGAGGAAAAATTGTCCTCTCCCCGGAATGAATAAAGCAAATCCTGAAGTTTCCATTCCAGCCGTACCAGCGGCGAAAAGTTATTGACGAACAGGGCCACAACGAACAGCGACACCAGAAAACACAATATGTATGAAGAGTATTTCTTAAGCATGGCAAATTCCCTAAGCCCCCACGGCGAGTCTTTCTATTAGAAAATCGGGGAGCTTTGCCTTTCGCATTTTTTCCTGAGTTTTGTTAATATCGTATTCGACGCGTCTGTAATTTATACTGTTGGTATCAGTGTTAACAATGACATAGCAGGCGCGGGGATCATTGTCGCGCGGCTGTCCAACCGAACCGATATTTATTATATAGCGACAGCCTTCACCGCATTCCAGATCGGCCTTAAAATGCTGGGCAATCTGGTTCTCGGGATTACATTCGAAATATGTCGGGCTGTGCGAATGGCCGACGAAACAGAATGACTGACCGAAACTGTCGAAATGTTGTCGGGCTTGATCGATGCTTAAAATATAGCGCCATTTTTCCGGCTCGGTAGGGGAGGAGTGAACGAGGTAATAATCCAGAAATACCGATTCCATCTCGAAATCGGCAAGAATTCGTATTGATTTCGGTTTTAGTTTGGTCTGTGTCCAGTTCATCGATGCCTTGGCCAGTTGATTGAAATTCTCGGTGGACTCCAGTCCCATGGCGGCAAAGTCATGATTCCCCAGCAATTTTATATCACAATGGCGGTTTATCAGCTTGACGCATTCATTGGGATTGCATCCGTAGCCGACCGCGTCGCCGAGAAAATGGATTTTTTCCGCCCCCTGCTTCTCTATATCACGAAGAACGGTTTCCAACGCCTCCAGATTTCCGTGAACATCCGATATCAGGGCTATTTTCATCGGTTATCGTCCTTCCACAAAAGTAAAAACTGATTTACCTACCTGAATTAAATCCCCGTTTTTAAGACTCTGACGGCCGACCGATTCGCCGTTGATCTTTGTTTTCCCCTTGCGTCCCAAATTGACAAGGGTAAACTGTTCGCTTTCCTTGACGATTTTGGCCTGGATGCCGGAGAGCATGAATCCCTTGACATGGACATGCACGAATTTGGCCTTGCCGATCGTGGTCACATTATGGTCGATCTGGTATTCCGAAAAATCGGTGTTTTCCTCGCCGAGAAGGACCGAACCGCCCATCTGCTTGACCAGTTCTTTTTCATACTGGTCGCGCTTGACCATCTCCTTCTGCTTCTTTGTCTTAAGCACCATGGTTCCGTCCAGGTGTGCGCCTGTCTCCTCGCGCTGCACTTCGGTTCGATAAATGAGCGAATATTTGCCGATCGTTATGGTGTCGCTGTCGCGAAGAATCTCTTCACCAACTTTACGGCTGTTGACGAAGGTTCCGTTCAAAGATTCATTGTCAATAATGACGGCGGCATTGTCGTTGAATTCGATTTGAGCATGTTTACGCGAAACACCGCGGTTGTCAAGCACAATGTCGTTGTCGGAGGTGCGTCCGATGGAAATCCGTTTTTTCTCGGAGACCACTCTTTCGATGATTTTGTCCTCGTATTTTACGATGATTTCCGGCATACGGGACTCCTTTCTATGTTGATTCCTTAAATTTGATATCAATCCTTTTTGACGGCAAAACCGGTCAAATTCAATCAGCTTGCCATTGTAATTCAGCTTAGTTATATTGTCGGCATGGAGATTGGAAACTTGACCATAGAAGGGCGCCTCTTTCTGGCCCCGCTGGCCGGTATTTCCAACCGGCCCTTTAGGTTGCTGGCACGTCGATACGGCGCCGCATTATCTTACACGGAGATGGCTTCGGCCGATGCCATCTTCAGAAAACAGGAAAAAACCATCCGGATGATCGACATCACCCCGGAGGAACATCCGATCGGCGTTCAGCTTTTCGGCTCCAAGCCGGAATATATGGAAACAGCGGTGAAAAAGGTGTCCGAATATAACCCCGATCTGATCGATCTAAACCTCGGTTGCCCGGTCAAAAAGGTGGTTCGGAAAAACGGCGGGGCGGCCATTCTGAAGGATATGGGTCTTGCCGAAGAATTGATGGCGGCGGCTGTGGAGAATTCTGTCGTCCCCGTAACCATAAAAATAAGAACTGGTTGGGATGGTAAATCTGATGTATTTGTTGAAGTCGGGAAGCTGGCCGAAAAGGTCGGTGTGGCGGCCGTGACACTTCATGCCAGAAGCCGCTCGCAAAACTACGGCGACCCCTGTGACTGGTCCAAAATCAGGCTCCTGAAAAAAGAACTGGGAATTCCGGTTATCGGCAACGGCGATGTCAACACGCCGCAGGATGCCGAACAAATGTTCCAGGAAACCGGTTGCGACGCCATCATGATCGGGCGGGCGGCGATGCGCGACCCCAGCATATTTCAACGTATCAACCATTATCTCGATCATGGCGATATACACGCGGAGCTTAGTGTCGAGGAGAAAATATCTCTCTCCCTGGAACACGCCAGCCTGTTGATCGACCGTTTCGGTGAGAAAAACGGCGCTATGATGATGCGCAAACACCTTGCCTGGTACTCCAAGGGTTTCCGCGGCGGGGCGCATCTGAGGCGGCAGCTCAAGACGGTTTGTTCAATGAACGATATGAAAAATCTGTTCGATCAATACCGGGCCGGAAATATCGGACCGGAACCGTTCAGTTGATAAAATACAATTACGAAAAAAATAATTGAAACTGCCCATCCGGCATATTATATTCAATGAAATCATTGATCGGGATAATATCGCGATACGAAAAAAATGAGTTTTTGATAAATTAGAAGGGAGATATAATGGCCGTAAAAGTCCTGACTGTTGCCGAGCAGAAGAATGGGAAACTCTCTAACGTCAGTTTCGAATTGATCACCGCCGCGAAAAAAGTGGATGGGGAAATTATGACCGCCTGTCTGGCCGAGGCGGCCGACGGTCCCGCCGGTGAGCTGGTCTCGCACGGCGGCGGCAAGGTGCTGGCGGTTTCCGACCCGGCCCTCAAGTATTTCAATGACGAATCCTACGCCAGGGTTATTACGGAATTAATAAAGAAATATCAGCCGCAGATTGTAATCGGCCCGGCCACTTTTTATGGCAAGGCGCTGATGGCCCGATTGGCCGCTCTCAACGACGGCGCCATGGCCTCGGATATTACCGATCTCAGGGTTGACGGCGATGTTATTACGGTCACCCGGCCGGCTTACGGCGGTAATGTCATAATCGACCTGGCCCGGAGTGATGAGGGGAAGGCGTTTTTCATGACACTGCGTCCCAAGGTCCTCGATGAATCGCAGTCGGGCGACGGTGAAATTGTCGCCGAGACGGTTGACGTCTCTCTTCTGGAGAGCCGGATGACGGTCAGTGAAGTGGTCGCCGATTCCGGAACCTCGGTCAACCTGAACGAGGCCGATATAATTGTCGCCGCCGGACGCGGTATCCGCGGCCCCGAGAATGTGGAAATGATTCAGAAACTGGCCGATTCGCTGGGTGGAGCGGTGGGCGCCTCGCGTGCCATCGTCGATGCCGGGTGGATCGAATACCGCTATCAGGTGGGACAGACAGGGAAGACGGTCAATCCCAAGCTGTATTTTGCGGTCGGTATCTCCGGGGCGATTCAGCACCTGGTCGGGATGCAGACCTCGAAGACCATCGTCGCGGTCAACCGCGATAAGGATGCGCCGATTTTCAATATTGCCTCATTTGGAGTCGTCGGCGATCTGTTCGAGATTCTCCCGGCGCTCACGGCCAAATTCGAAGCCAATAAATAGATATCTTACAAGGCATACAAAAAGCCCCCCCGCTAAGGCGGAGGGGCTTTTTTATTTTGATTTTTTGGTGCCGCTATTCCGGCGGGTTGTCCAGAAAAGCCGTTGAGGTCGACAGCAATTGCAGTGAATAATTGTAATTATGCATACCGCGACTTTTGTCGGCTTTCAGGAACAGGTAATTGTAAAGGGCGCCGACCGAATCAAGACTGGTTATCGGCAGGAGGCCCTCCGGCGGCAGTGAGGTCGCATCATCAAGGAGCCCGGCCGACACCAGTTTTGTCCTGAGGCCGTTGAGAAGTGAATTATAATATAAATTCTGCTTCGCGGCGATAGAGGCGTCGCCATAAGGATTGCCGTCATGGCAACCCGATTTATTGCAGGTTGCGTCGGCTATATCGCCGCCGTTGCCGTCGCGGATATTCAGGCTGTGACCGCCGAGATCAAAGCCGAGGTCGGACTCCTGGTGACATCCGATACATCCCTGGATGACATTGGCGTGAGTGCTGGTGTATGTTTCACCGGTATATTCATATCCGCCCTTGCCGATAATCATCTCGGCATCCTGTCCGCCGTGAATAATCTGTCTCACCCAGTTGCTGTCGATTTGCATACCGACCGCGACAACATTGATGACATTATATGTCGATCGGTGGCAGCGGGCGCATATGTTCGAATTTCCGCCCGCCCCGTAGTTGAAAACCTCGCCGTTATCAAGCACCACGGCGGAGGTGTCGCGCAGTGAGAAGTCCCAGGTGGTATGCACGGCATGGCACGATTTACACCTGATTTCGAGTGGATATTCGGTGGCCGAAGCGGACCCGTCCAGCGAATTTATGAACTCATTCATCGTATGACACTCGGGACCGCAGGAGGCGGCGGACAGCCCAAGGAGCGTATCGCCGGTATAATCGACATTGTTGTGGCCCGAATTCTGCCATTGGCGTATGGCGAATTCCATCGTGAAATTTTCGTCCGAATGACAGGCCGCCACACAGGCGCTGTCATTTATTGTTTCGGTTATAAAAGTGGTATCGTAGTTTTCGCTCGTGACCAGCTCGTCACAGCCGGGAATTATCCCGATTACGGCGATCCCTGCCGCAAATGCGAATAGAAATAAGGCTTTTAATCTTTTCATGTCCTGTAATTCCCCGAGTATATATTTTAACTAATAGTAACATCCCGGATGCTGATTTGTCAATAAATTTAACTTCGGGGGAGGCGGAAAGATCCAAAATTATGTATCAAAGTTACAATTTGATGAATCCCTGTGTTTATTCGTCTCATATTAGCGGGACCAAACCGACGGGCGGGAATTTATTTCCGGCTGATTTGTGGAACCTGTTAGGAGTTAAGTTGTTAAAGAGTGTGATGGGTAATTTATTTTGCGATTATGCTTGACTTAGGTTTTTAATTTACTATTTTCTCCAACTGGAGGTGCTGCCTGGAGAAGAAAGATATAGATTAAGCGAACTTTTTTAATGTAATTTTGATTTGATGAAGTCAGGTGTTATTAATAGCCATGCCTATCCAGAATGCGGGCTATTTTTTTTTAGGAGTTAAATGTGAAAAAATTATTAATCCTTGCTTTTATCCTGATTCTCCCTGCGTCCATATCGGCCCTGATCATGGCCTCGTTCGATGATCCCTATGTTATCAGGGGATTGTCGGATAATTCCATCACAGATATTATCGTTCATAACGATGCCGTCTGGATGTCGACAGGAATGGGCCTTTCCTTCCAGTACTTCGGGGATGACTACTGGAATCAGTATGACAGCACCAATGGTTTGACTAGCGATGCCGTTTCGGCCATGTACTCACACGGCGGCAGGCTGTGGGTGGCCGGCAACTACTTCATCGAAGGCGATGATTCGACTTACGGAGACGGGTTGTATTATACCGATGATGACGGTTTGACATGGAACAACATCACCCCGGAGAATACAACCGGCGGTTTGCGCGTGATTTACGACATTGACGGGATCGATGACTACATCTTCTGCGCCTCGTGGATCGGGGGACTGATCGCCTCGTTCGACGGTGGGGAGAACTGGAAAAATATCTATTTTACGGCAAGCGACTCGGTCTATGTGAATCAGGATGGTTATCCGAATCAAAACGATCCCGATCTTGTGCCGCTATACTCCAATATGTATTTTTCGGCCGCTGTCGATACGACCCACACCGATTCAACGGTCCTCTGGGCCGGCTGTGTGGACGGTATCCGGCGTTTTGTTTATGCCCCGCCTTATGTCAAACCAAACTCCAATTACATTCTTGACTTCATCGCCGCCGACAGCTTTGTCTATGCCTGCGGTGACAGGGGGCTGACCCGAATCGAGTACAGCCTCGACGACGATTCGACCGTGCTGACAAGTTTCTACTCCGCCTTCGAATCCGACGGTCTTCCGGGACCGACCGTAACGACCGCCTATGAATTCGGCGGCCGGCTGTTCGTCGGGACCACCGATACGCTTGAGGGCGACGGCGCCGGTGTGGCCGTATCCGATGATGACGGCAAATCTTTCACCACCGGCCTGACCGGGCTCGATGATGTTGTCGGCCCCGGTCGTTACGCCGAGGAGTTTGCCGAGATCGGTTATCATATCTTTATGGCGGCTCGCGAAGCCGGTCTGTATATGTCGTCCGATACGGGAAACAACTGGCAGAAAGTGTATCTCGACGCCGCCGACACGACGCTGCTGAATGGAAGAAATATTATCAATTCGGTGGTGGCCGATTCCAATAATCTCTGGATCGGCACCGATTCCGGCGTTGTTTTGGCTTATGTTAACGATCTGGGCGGAATCGATTCTACCTCGTTTATGGTTTTTGCCGAGGATGCCGCCGGCGGCGCCCGGAGTTATCAACTCGGGGTGCAGGAGATTAGGGACACGCTGGGCAATCTCGATTCGACCATTATCTGGACGATCAATCACCCGCTGGATACCGCGGTCGGAAATTACGCCGTCTTCTTCTCGAACGATAACGGCCAGAACTGGGAAGGCGAGCAATTTTACCTGACCGGAATTAAATATTTCGATATCGAATTCATAAATAAAATTATCTACCTCGTGGGAACCGATAATTTAACTCAGTCGCCAGACCGGGTTTACTGGTATCCCACCCCGGGTTCGCTTATAAATGATGGTATCAAGACTTTTACCGGTCTTGATATTACTTCGATCGAGATAAAAAGCGATACGATTTTCCTGGGTTCGGAGAATGGAATGGCCGTGTCGCCCCCGACCGGGAGCGTGAACTTCACATGGAATATTTACCGGGCCAATCAGGATCCGTCGGTACCGGACGACAAAACTGTTTACCGGTATCCGAGCCTGTCCAGCGACTTTGTAAATGCCATGGATATCCAGCCGCTCGACAATGGCCAGAGCCGGATCTGGGCCTCGACTCGTTATGATGGTGAAAATGGCTATGATGCCATTTCGACCTCGACACTGGATGGCCTGGATTGGCAAATTCATCTCGAGAATTCCAGAGCATGGAATTTTGCCTTCAACGGACCGGAAGTTTTCGCGGCCACCTCGAGCGGATTGATGTTTTCGCCGGATACCGGGCGAACCTGGGATACGCTGGTCATTTCAGGTGTCAAGGTGACGGCCGACGAGGATGTCGAATTTACGATGGATACAAATGTTTTCGTCACGGCGGTTACGATTGTGAATGATACTCTCTGGGTCGGCACCGCCGAGGACGGCGCCGCCCGAATAGCTCTCAGCGATATCGGTGACGATGACTGGGAAATCTACAGAGTTTACGATTCTACCATGGATGTCTATGCCTTTCCGATACCATTTTCCACCAATCAAACCGGCTCCAGCAATATTTATTTCCATTACCCGATGGAACAGGACGGCGAGGTAACCATAGAGGTTTACGATTTCAAACTGGATTTGATAGCCACCGTCGCGGAGAATGTCCCCCAGGTCGCCGGAATTCATCACGGCGATATCTGGTGGAACAACCCGCGTCTGGACGGCGGCGCTCCCCTTGCGGTCGGTATTTATTATTTTAAAGTCGAAATATCGACGGGGGAAACGTATTGGGGTAAACTGGCCATCATACCATAGGGAAGATAGATATGAAGAAAAATATTTTGATTATAGCGATGATTATGTGGTTCGTTCCCGCCGTCTGCGGGGCCGATTCACAGGGCGGCTTCGCCGGTTCATTTCTGGAAATCCCGGTGGATGCCAGGGCGACCGCCATGGGCGGGGCTTTCAATGCTGTCTCCAACGACGGGGCGGCCATATTACACAACCCGGCCGGTATTCAGGCCACAACCGACAAATTATTTAACAGCTCCTATCGTGTGATGGAACTGGATCGCAAACTTGGCTTCGTTTCGTTTATTTTACCGACGAGGCAGCAGTCGTCGGTAGGTTTCAGCTGGCTCTATGCCGGGTATGGCGAAGTAGAGGGCCGCGATCCGAGCGGCCGAATCGACGGTAATACGTATTCGGCCAATGAGCATGCTTTCTCGGTATCATTTGCCAAAAGATTCCTGCCCTATCTTGCTCTCGGAACAAGACTCAATTATTACACCAAGAAAATGGATTATCTCAGCGCCAGTTCGGTTGGGATAAATCTGGGCGCCATGTTGTATGTCGATTCGCTGTTCCGCTACGGCAGTATGGAAGGCAAACCGATTACCGATATGACCGCCGGTCTGATTATCAAGAATCTCGCCGCTCAATACCCCTGGGAGACAGAAGGTACAGGGCTCAATGCGACACAGGAAGACAAGTTCCCGCTTTCGCTCGGAGTCGGTTCCTCGTTCAGGGCTCTCCAGAGACAACTTCTCGTGGCGCTCGATCTCGAGCTTCTGGTTAAGACGGTCGAGTGGGAAGCCGAAGGCGTCTCGGGATCATCGACCCAAAATGAGACCTACACCGATGCCTATTTCCGCTTCGGCGGGGAATACACCGTGAAAGATAATTTTATGATAAGGGCGGGAATGAATAACGGTTCACTCACCGCCGGAGCCGGCTTTATGTTCAATTTCGATAAAGCCGCCCTTCAGTTCAACTATGCCTTTTCGGATCATGATGTTGATAAAGGCGATGACCATATAATTTCTCTTGGGATTAGATTCTAGCGTGGCGATTATGAAAAAAACAGTTGTGACAATGATAATGCTTGTTTGCCTGACGATCGTCGTCGGACACGCCGAGAGCGGTATGAAAATGCTTACCGCCGAGGCAGGAGCCAGGGCGACCGCAATGGGCGGCGCTTTCACCTCGATAACCGCCGATCCATATTCCGCGGCGTACAATCCGGCCGGTACCTGGGGCGTGACCGATGTAACCGGTTCCGTCGGCCATAATACATACTGGGAAAACACCCGAATCGAAACCGGGTACCTAAGTTTTCACAAGCACTCGACGATTTTCACCGCCGGTGTGCAATTTGCCTCGGTCGATGATCTCGAGGGCCGGGTCGGACCGACCGATGATTTCTATGAATTCGGGGCGCACGAGGTCTCCATCAAAATAGGCGCCGCTTTCCAGCTGGAACCGAAATACATTCTCGGTTTCTCGCTGGGGTGGATGTATGAAAAAATCGATGTCGAGGAAGGCTCGGCGATCAATTTTGACCTGGGGCTACTGATGCAGCCGTACCCAAACCTCAATATCGGTCTGGCGGTTCTCAATTTCGGCTCGACGATATCCCTCAGGGATGAAGACTACGATTTGCCCCGTACCTATCGGGCCGGTATTTCTTACACCTTTCGCGATTTTACACCCTCGGCCGATATAGTCTATCTCGACGATGAGGCCTATGTGCATCTGGGGGGAGAATACAAGCTTTATAACCAGTTCTTTATCCGGTCCGGCTACAGAGTCGGCTATGACACCAAGGATTTTTCCGCGGGTGCCGGATTTGTCCGGCGTAATTTCAGGCTGGACTACGCGTATCTTCCGTTCAAAAGCGGATTGAATGATTCACATCTAATAAATCTAACATTTGACATTTAGAAAGGAGCGGCATTTAGATCATGGCTAAGTACAAAATTGCCTGGATGCCCGGAGACGGGGTCGGCGTCGACGTTATGGAGGCGGCGAAAATCGTCCTCGACAAAATAGCCCTTGATGCCGAATATGTACACGCCGATATCGGCTGGGAATTCTGGCGCAAAGAAGCCAACCCGCTGCCCGATCGGACGGCCGAGATTCTTAAAAATACCGACTGCGCTCTGTTCGGTGCGATTACCTCGAAACCGAAGGAAGAAGCCGAAGCCGAGCTTGTTCCGGAACTGCAGGGGAAAGGTCTCGTCTATTCATCGCCGATCGTGCGACTGCGTCAGGAATTCAATCTTCGAACCAACCTGAGGCCGTGCAAGGCATATACCGGTAATCCCTTGAACTATAAAGAGGGTATCGATATTGTCGTTTTCCGCGAAAATACAGAGGATCTTTATTCGGGGGTTGAGTTTTTCCCGTTCCCGGATGAGGTCCGTGATGCTATCAGGAAAAACAATCCCAAGATGGGGAAATTCGACAAGCATCCGGCCGATGAGGTTGCCGTATCGCTTCGAATCAACACCAAAACCGGTTGCCGGAACATCATCACCGATGCCTTCGAATACGCCAAAAAGACCGGCCGCAAAAGTGTAACCGTGGTCGAAAAACCGAACGTGATTCGCGAAACTTCCGGCCTTATGGTTCGGACGGCGCGCGAAGTGGCCAAAAACTACCCCGGTATAGAATTGTGGGAAACCAATATCGATGCCATGTGCATGTGGCTGGTGAAAAATCCCCACGATTATTCGGTCCTGGTGACTTCCAATATGTTCGGCGACATCGTCTCAGACCTCTGCGCGCAACTGGTCGGCGGACTCGGCTTTGCCTCGTCGGGCAATATCGGCGACAATTATGCCGTCTTCGAACCGACCCACGGTTCGGCCCCCAAATACGAGGGACAGTACAAGGTCAACCCGATGGCCATGCTGTTGACGACGCGGATGATGCTGGAATATCTTAATGAAACCGAGAAGGCGGCTTCGCTCGAAAACGCCATCGCGGAGGTCATTAAGGAAGGAAAGGTCAGAACGTACGACATGGGCGGAAAATCATCGACTCTCGATGTCGCCAATGCCGTCGCCGCATTGTTGTAATAACGGATACTGATAATTATTTACATTATGAAAAGGCCCCGCTCATGCGGGGCCTTTTATTTTTTTCAACTTTACTTAAATTAATTCATCTTTTGGGGAAAAATTATAGACCATATAGTCGCCTTAAACGTTATAAATATAGGACACAAAAATGGAGGGTAGTCCTATGCAATATAAATCAAATCATATTAAAGTCACGGGCGCCGTTTTGACGGCCCTGCTTCTAATCCTGCCAATCGCTTGCAATGATTCAGCTTCCGGCCCTGAAAACGACAATATAACCGGGGTGATGGTGGCGGCAAGCGGGTGTAAGACCTATGAAATGGGCAAGGCGGCCGGAGATATCCCGGCCGATCAATCCTGCATTTTGTACGAATATGCGCCATTCGGCAAATTGTATATTACACATTATAATGCGGGGTTCAATTGTTGTACCGATGTCGATGCTGATGTCTCCGTGTCGGACGGAGTGATAACCATTACCGAAAAAGAAAGCGGCGATTATTGCCACTGTCTCTGCCTGTTCGATATTGAGATGGAAATCAGTCAACTTCCCGCGAAGGGGTATACGGTCAGGATAATCGAGTTGTACCGGAATGCTGATGACAATCCGATCGAATTTACGATCGATCTGGACGAAAAACCGACCGGTTCGGTGTGTGTCGATAGGGATTATTATCCCTGGGGTATTTATATTTTCGGCGGTTAAGAGGGAGCCGCCGAATTCGAAACATAATAATATTACTTGACAGAAAATGGAATTGGCGTGATATTATTATTGTAAGATAGTCAGAGGCTCATTTATATTAAATAGTCCATCAGGCAGGATGTGTCTATCGTGATTATCAGCAAACCGGCCCGTGGCCGGGGGAGGTAATGGGTTATGAGAAAAACAATTATTTTCTTTATTTTGCTTTCCTTTATATCTGTCGGGATCGCCGGTATTGATTATGAATGCGGCGACATTAACAATGATAATAAAATCAATATCATGGATGTTGTCTTTTTGATTAATTATCTTTACAATGACGGAGCGCCACCGGCGTATCCGGGCCTGGCCGATGTCAATAATTCCGGTTCTATTAACTTATTGGATGGAATACATCTGATTGATTATTTGTACAAAAGCAGCGTCTATTTAACTTGCCCGGAGATCGGCGAAACACCTTCGGGAACCCTGACCGATTATAACGGATGCAAGGTTTTCACGGCGGCAAAAAGCGAAACACCCCCGGACCAGGACTGTATGTTCTACGACTACGACGGCCTGAGCGGCACCCTTAATCTGTCGCATGTCAACGCCGGATTCAACTGCTGTCCCAGCGAACTGGCCGCCGATATAATCATCACCGACGACACTATCAGCATATACGAGGAGGAATTGTTCGATTCGCTCGGCGGGTGTTACTGTCTCTGTCTTTTCGATGTCAATTATGAAATAACCGATCTGGAACCGGGGCAGTATGTAATCAAGGTGATCGGCCTGTGTCTTGAATTCGAAGAAGATACGCTCGTTTTTGATGTCGATCTGTCGGCCGAACCGTCGGGAAGTTATTGCGCGGCGCGCACCCATTACCCGTGGGGCTTCGAACAGCAGACCAGCGGCTATATAACATCAAGCACCGGATGCAAATCATTCGGCGCCAAAGACGACACGACGGTCGAGCAGGATTGCATCGTTTATGATTACGACGGTTCCGGTAATCTCAGTATTGTGCATGTCAACGACCTGTTTAATTGCTGTCCCGAATCGCTGTATATTGAAGTCAATGTCGAGGATAATGTGCTCACAATCGATGAATATGAAACGGACGGCCTATGTGATTGTGTATGTCTCTTCGATATTGGATATCAGATAGTAAGCCTTCCACCTGATAATTATACGATTATTGTAAATAATGTCTATTACTATGGCGGCTATTACAACGAAGAGCCGATTCAGTTCTTGGTGGATTTCACCGGACCGGCCTCGGGCGAGGTTTGTGTCGACCGACCGTACATTCCGATGTTGCAATAGTGCAATAGAAAATATTGAATAAAAAAAGCCGGGACATCCTGTCCCGGCTTTTTTCAATTGGGAACCTAATAAAAGGGAAAGGAACTGATTAATCTGTCTCTACCAATCCAGATCATCCAGTTCGGGAATATTTAAAACCAGTTCGTCGGCCAGATCTTCGAGATCCTCGGCCAAATCTTCCAACTCCTCGGCCTGTTCTTCAAGCTTTTCGGCTTCGGCTTCGAGTTGCTCAGCCTCCCACTCAAGTTCTTCCTCAAGATCCTCGGCATCGTATTCGGAAAGGAAAAGTTTGAACACGCCGCCGATCGCCTTCATGCCTATTTTTGCGCCCTTAATGCCTATCTCGGCGCCTTCCAGACCGATCTCTTTGGCCTCTTCGACCATCACCAGTGTCTTGGAGTGAAATTCACCCAGAAGCTGTTTCTGGTCGCTGTTTGTCTTGATGTGGCGGTCATTGATATAAAGCTCATAATCCTCGGTAATCTCGACGACATCGGAACCATGACGATGCGAGATGATAATGACAGTGCCGTCATCGATATCGATCTCGAAATTATTGCTGAAAAAGCCGTCGCCCCAGACTATGTCATTGCTGTATGATCTGCCGTCATAGGCAAAAGCCGATCCGGCGATGAAAAGCGTCAGAATCAAAAACAGTGTAATTTTCCTCATGATTGCTCTCCCGGTCTGGTAATTGTTACTCTTTAGACATTAAGACGAAAAAAATGACGGGAGGTTTCATTTATTGGGGCCTGAATATGTTAAACCGGGGCAAAATCGCCTTGCTAAATAGACAATAATGGAAAATGCTTGTGATAGTGGTTGATGTGGCTGGCGTAAACTTATTGCAGAAGACGACTTAGTTTATTCTCGTCGATTACCTCGACGCCCAGTTTGGCGGCTTTGTCCAGTTTGCTTCCGGCTTTTTCACCCGCCAGAAGATAGTCGGTTTTTGAGGAAACCGAGCCGATGACCTTGCCGCCCGCCGCCTCGATCAGTTTCTTAAAATGATCTCGCGGTTGTGAAAGCGTCCCGGTAATCACAAACGACTTTCCGTCCAGCGGTTTTGGTTCACCCTCGGCCATTTGATATCCCGGAAAAACAACACCGGCCGCTTTCATTTTCCGAATCATCTCCCGATTCTCGGGATGCACAAAATAGTCGATAATCGACTGCGCCATGATCGGCCCGATACCGTCGATAGCGACCAAATCATCGAAAGTCGCGGCACATATTTTATCGAAATCACCAAAATGCGCGGCGAGTAAACGCGCCGCCGTCTCGCCGATACCGAAAATGCCGAGGGCGACAATTATCTGCGGCAACTCGCTTGTTTTGGATTGCTCGATCGCATCGAGTAAATTCTGCGCCTTTTTCTCCGCCATGAGTTCGAGCGGCAACAGCTTTTCTTTGGTGAGATAATATATGTCCGAGGGGGAGCGCACGATTTTTTCACGCACCAATTGCTCGGCCAGCTTGCCGCCCAGACCCTCGATATCCATGGCATCCTTGGAGGCGAAATGAAAAATCCTCTCGATAATTTGTGCCGGGCAGGCGGTATTGAAACAGCGGTGCGCCGCCTCACCCTCGGGGCGGTGAACCTCGGCGCCGCATGACGGGCAGACAGTCGGCATCGTCACCGGCTTTTCCTTACCGCTCCGGCGATCCTTGATCACCGCGACGACATCGGGGATAACATCGCCGGCGCGCTTGATTATTACCGTGTCGCCGATTTTAATATCCAGTTCGATTATCTCATCTTCGTTGTGAAGCGAGGCGTTCGATACCGTCACACCGGCCACACGAACCGGTTTCAGCTTTGCCACCGGCGTGATAACACCGGTGCGCCCGACCGAGAAAATGATATCCTCGACAACCGTTTCGGCCTCCTCGGCGCTGAATTTCCACGCCACCGCCCAGCGCGGGGCGCGTGATATTTCGCCCAATCGATCCTGATCTTTGAATTCATTTACTTTGATCACCATGCCGTCGATCTCGTAATCGAGCTCCGGTCGTATATTTTCCAGATTTTCGAACCTCTCGGCTACTTTTTCGATACCGCTGATCCTCGTCATGTGCTCGTTAATTCGAAAGCCCTGTTTTTTAAGAAACTGCATGGCCGTGAACTGATCCGGCAAACCGGGCAGATTACTCTCGGATACGGCATAAGCATAAAAAACCAGCGGGCGGGTTGCGGTTATTCCGGAGTCGAGCTGTCGCAGGGAACCGGCGGCGGCGTTGCGCGGATTGGCAAACGGCGGGGCGCCGTTTTTCTCCATCGCTTTATTCAATTTCTCGAAAGCCGTCTTGTGAATTATCACTTCGCCGCGCACCTCCAGCCGGGGATATTGCGCCGCGGCGTCATCGGTCAATTTGAGCGGGATACTCCTGATGGTTCGAATATTGGGTGTAACATTTTCACCCCGGACGCCGTCGCCCCGGGTGGAACCGACCTTCAGACTGCCGTTCTCATACACCAGTTCGATCGCCAGTCCGTCGAGTTTCGGTTCGATGACATATTCCACGCTGTCGGCGCCGCCCAGACCGTCGCGCACGCGGCGGTCGAACTCGCCGAATTCCTCGCGCGTCGTAACTTTCTGCAGCGACAACATGCGCACACGGTGAGTGTATGTTTCGAAAGCGGGCAAGGGCGGCGCCCCGACCCGCTGTGACGGCGATTCCGGCGTCACCAGTTCGGGATATTCCTTTTCGATCCGCAGCAGCCGGTCATACAGGCGGTCGTATTCGGCGTCGGTTATCTCCGGCCGGTCATATACATAGTACAGCCTGTTGTGATATTCGATCTGCTCGACAAGCTGTCTGTGTTCTTTCTCTATTTTTCCCGGAACGGCCATGTCCTAAATTAACGGCGATGCTCCCTCGTTGTCAATCTAAACATAACGTATATTTGCCAGCCCGGTCGGCGCCGGTGAAATCTTTTCGGCTATAACGGCCGTGTTGCCGTCGGCGATATTGATATACCCCTCGATCGCCAGGAACCGGTATTTACGGATTGTTTTATTATATAGATCATATACAACGGGAAAAAGAACCACCTCGAAAGTATCATCGAGGCTGTCGAAGGTCAAAAAGACCATCGATTTGCCGTCGCGCGTCCGGATCCGTTTACGGTCGGCCAGCCAGCCCGAGATTGTCAACCGCGACCTGTCATGCAGTTTATATAATTCTTCCGTTCGGACAGGCTTGTAGGTGGCGAAAAGCGAGAGGGGATGAAACGAGGCGGGCAGTTCCAGAATGTCATTCTCCGCTTTGAATACCTCGATACGGCTGAATGGCACCAGATGCGGCATCGATTTCATCGCCGGCGCCGTTACCTTACCGCCGAAAAGATCGCTGTCGTTGTTTTTTCGTTTACTCAGAAGACGCGCCTGCCACAGGAGACGCGGGCGCGAAGTGTCGATCGAATCGAAAAAACCGACCCGGATCAAATTCTCGATCTCCCTCTCCGACAGCCTGATTTTGGTCAGGAAATCGCCCAGCGACGTAAACGGCCGGTGCCTTTTTATCTGTTCCAGTGTGCCGTTGGTGATTTCCCGCACCCGCCCGATACCGAGAAATATCTTGCCCGCTTTCCAGCAGTCGTTCGACTCCGACAGGTTGATATCGGGTGGCAGTACCGTTACACCGAGGCGGCGCGCCTCGGCTACATACACCGCCGGCGGGTAATAACCGCCGTCATTGCGCAGGACGGCGGTCATAAACAGCCCCGGGTAATGCGCCTTGAAATAGGCCGACTGGTAGGCCAGACAGGCGTAGGTAGCCGCGTGGGCCTTGCAGAAACCGAATGAGGCGAACTGCCGCAACTGGGCGAAAATATCCTCGGCAATTCCGATATCGACACCGTTCCTGCGCGCACCGTCCAGAAAGCGTCTCCCGAGCCGCTTACGGTCGTTTTTCCTGCGCCCCTTGGTGATGGCCCGCCGCAGGAGATCCGACGCGGCCAGATTGAAACCGGCGATTTTCTGCCCCGCCCGTATCACCTGCTCCTGGTATATAAAAACGCCATAGGTTTCTTTCAGGACCTCTTCGAGTTTTTCATGCGGGTATTCCGTTTTGATTTTACCGTGGAAACGGTCGAGGAATATTTTTTTCATGCCCGACTCCGACGCCCCGGGGCGTATCAACGAAAGCGCCAGCGTGATATCGTTCAGCTCCCGCGGCTTGAGATCGCGCAATGTGGCGCGCATACCCGGCGACTCGATCTGGAAAGCGCCGATTGTCCCGCCGCGTCGAAGCATCCGGTATGTTTTCGGATCATCCTCGGGGATATGAAAATCATCCCCCTCGATTTCTCTCACCGCTTTATAGCAGTCGGCGATAACGGCCAGCCCGCGCTGTCCCAGAATATCTATTTTGACCAGCCCGATTTTTTCCGCCTGGTACATATCGCACTGGGTAACCACCAGCCCTTTGGTGGCGCGCTCCAGCGGGACATAATTGCTTATCGGTTCCGGCGTGATGACTATCCCGCCGGGATGGATACCGAGATGTCGCGGCAGACCATAAATGCTCCGGGCCGCTTCCAGCACCGGGCGGTATCGCTCCCAGTCGGCCCGGTTAGTGATATTGCCGGCGCCCGAGAGACTGTTTCGTTCCTGCGGATGGCGCGATATACTGCCGACATAACGTTCGATTTCATCCGGCGAATGCCCCAGCGCTTTGGCGCTCTCGCGGATGGCCAGCCGCGGTTGAAAATGAATGTAGCTGGCCATCATGGCCACATGCTCATCGCCGTAGGTGCGATAAATATAATCGAGCACATCATCGCGCCGCCGCCAGTCGATATCGAGATCGACATCGGGACAATCGGAACGGGCCTCATTGAGAAACCGCTCGAAATATAAATTCTCCTTTATCGGATCGACCTCGGTAATACCGAGGCTGTACGATACCAGCGATCCGGCCGCCGAGCCGCGCCCGACGGCGGCGATTCCCTCGCGGCGGCAGAATTCGATGATCCGCCCGACAATCAAAAAATAATCTATAAAACCGGTACGCTCGATAACCGATAACTCATATTCGAGGCGGGCCAGATACGCCCCGGACAGATCGGGCCGACGCCGCCGCAGACCGGTCAGGGCATCTTCCTTGAGTTTTGTGGCATGGTCACCGTCGAGCTTTATATCGGGAAGAATATTTTTCCGCTCCGGGAAAACGAGATTACACCGTTCGGCAATCGAGCTATTGTTGTTAAGTGCTTCGGGAAAAGTCTCGTAAAACCGCCGATACTCATTTTCATCACGAAGATACTCATCGGGATAGGCACATTCGTTATCGGGAAAATTATCGAGAAGCGCGCCCCGGTCGATGGCCCGCAACAGCCGGTGCCGCCGGAAATCGTCCCGGTCCAAAAAACTGACCAACGGACAGGCGGCGGTTTTGAGATTTTGCTTATCGGCCAGTCTCCGCACACGGTGGGGTTGATTGCAGGTCAGCCGTATATACAAATTACCGCCGAAAATCTCCCGCAGGTTTTCCGTGTCGGATGAGATATCGGCCAGGCACAGCAGGCTGCCGCGAAAATTATTCAATATTTCGGGCGATGGTTTACCCCTCAAATGAAAATGCGTCACCAGCCGCGATAAATTTTTGAATCCATCATGATTTTCGCAGATAAGAACGAGACCGCCACAGGTGGTTGTCAGTTCCGAGGCCATAATCGGCCTGATACCGCGCTCACGCGCGGCGGAATAAAAATCATAACAGCCATACAGGCTGTCGAAATCGGCCAGCGCCAGCGACTGATAACCATACCCGGCGGCGGCTTCGATAAGCTCCTCCGGTTTCGTCGTTCCGTACAACAACGAAAAACTACTGCGACAGACTGGGAGTACGGAGTTCATAGCCGGTATCACCGCGTTTGTATCTCGACGACAGCGAAAATGTCCGCCCGGTGGTGACGGCGAAAAAACCGGCCCTGCGGCGGGCATAGTCGAGCCCGTCGAGAAGCCGACGGTCCTTTTCGATACGGTCGTCGAGAAAAGTCTCGTTGTCGATATAATTTTTCAAACCGGCAAGGGTTACTCCTACCAGTCGAATACCTTGCCGTCGCGTGAAAGTCCGCAGAAACATCGTTTGAACAACCGGGAAGATGCTGTTCTGATCGTTCGAGGCGGGATGAATGCGGCCCGCCGCCTCGACCGTCTGGAAATCGGCATAGCGGAATTTTATTTTGATCGTCGCGCTCTTTTTCGACAGCGTTCTCAATTTGGCCGCCGCCCGCTCCAGCAGATAATAAAAATGCGACAGCAATGTCTCGCGGTCGGTGATATCGTCGGCGAACCCGGTCTCGCGGCTGACCGAACGGATCGCCTTGTGATCGCGAAGGGGGATACCATCCTCGCCGCGGCTGTACGCGGCGATTTTGAGCCCGTTGATACCGAAAACGGTCTTGAGATACCGCTCCGGAACAGCCGCCAGTTGCCCGGCGGTCAGGATGCCCATCTCATGCAATACTCTCCCTGTGGTCGGGCCGACCCCGGGAATTTGTCGTATCGGCAGATCGGCCATGAAATCCCGCAAACTATCGGGCGTAACAATGGTCAGACCCATCGGCTTGCGATATTCAGAGGCGATTTTCGACACCACCCGGCTCGGCCCGATACCGATCGAGGTGGACAGGGTCAGTTCCTCGTAGATTTCCTTCTGCAGGGTTTCGGCAAGTTTTTTGGTATTGCCGAACGGGCGCACCGCCCCGGTTATATCGAGGCTGGCCTCGTCCTGTGAGATGCGTTGCATATCAGGGCTGTATCGATACAGGATGTCGTAGAAACGCTCGGAGTAGGCCTGATAGCGGTGAAAGTCGCCCTTTAAGAAGACACCCTCGGGTATCAACCGCGCCGCCTCGTGAAGTGCCGTCCCGGTGCGCACACCGCGGGCGCGGGCTTCGTAGCTGGGGCAGGCGACCACCCCGCGCTCATGTTTTAGCCCCCCGACCATCACCGGCCGGCCGACCAAGGCGCGGTTGACAGCCTGCTCAACCGAGGCGAAAAAGGCGTCAACGTCGATATATAAAAATATTCCCATCATTTTCCTCCGTATTCAATAACGGGAAAATCACGGGAAACGGTATCACATCGGAATCACATTCGGGCGGTTTTGGCCAGATGCGGCGGCCAGACAATCGGTTCGCCGTGGACTTTTTTGCGCCAGGCATAAATTTCGCGCCCGGCAAGGTCATCGACAATATCGGACACCCAGAGCATGGCCATACGGTTGGAATCAGTCACCCCGGCGATGAGGTTTTCCGCAAGATATAGATTTTTGACGGCCGGGCCGCGGTCGAAACGAAACATCAATGTCTGACGTCGTTTATCGCAGTATATGGCGGGTCGGGAAAACGAACTGCGGAAATCGAGAAATCTGACATCGGCCCGTTCGGCCTTTTGGGGCACGATTAGATCATTCTTCTCTTTCCAGCGGCGGCGGGGGAGAAGCAGCTCGATAAAAATCAACCGCCCCCGGCGGTCGAAATGAAATGAGAGCGAATCCGATTCGAGATATGAGAAAAAACGCGGCCGTTCATTGGGGTACTCGACCGCCAGATACAGCTCTTCCTCTTCGAGCTGATAAAAACCCCGGCCGTATGGAACCACACCGACCGGGGCATTTATGCGAATTCTGGGAGCCTTTATCGGCATATACTCACTAAAGCTCCTTCAATTTCTCCTTGGCCTGCTCGGCTTCGAGCGTTCCGGGAAACTCATCGACCAGTTTCTGGAACGCCGTCCTGGCGTCGTTTTTACGGCCAAGTTCCTCATAGGAACGCGCCATCTTATAATACGCGCCGGGACGCTTCTCCGAATTGGGATAATCCTTGAGAAGCAATTCGAACTCGTCGATTGCCGCCCGGAAATTATCCATCGAATAGTATGACTCACCTATCCAGAACCGGGCGTTGTCGGCCATATCCTGCGTGCCGCAATGCTTCAGGTAATCGGTAAAGCCCTGGATTGATTCTTCATACTGACCGCGCCGTATGTTGATAAACGACTCATCATACAACTCCTGGCAGTTTATGCTCGGCATAATCGGGGTCGCCGTCGTATCGGTGGAGTCGGCCGGTGTCACCGGTGTACCGATTATCGGCCTGCCCCCATCGCCGGGGCGCGTATAAATGGCGTCGACCTTGGTCTGCATGTCGTTGACATTGGCCTGAAGCATGCGGAACTGCTCCATCATGTCGCCCAGAGAACTCCGAATCTCGGCCCGCAATTTGACCGATTCGTCGGCGTCGGCATAAAGCAGCGAATCGAGCCGCATGATGGATTCCTTCAACTCCTGCTGGTCGGCGCGCACCTGGTTTATTTTGGCATCCAGATTGACAATGTCCCGCTTCATGCAACAACCGGATACAATCGCCGCCGCCAGTGCCAACAGCAAGATCAACTGTATTTTATTCTTTAACCGCATCACAAATTATACTACTGTGAGACGATTCGGAACTCACAGCGCCGGTTTTTGGCCCAGGCCGCTTCGTTGGAACGCGGGTCGGCCGGACGCGTCTTACCGTAACTGATCGTCGACATCCGTCCCTCGGCAACACCCAGGTCCTTTATGAAGCCCATGGCCGACTTGGCTCTTTTCTCGCCCAGCGAAAGGTTGTACTCAACCGTGCCGCGCTCGTCGCAATGGCCCTCGATCTTGACGATCACACTCGGATTGTTTTTAAGAACTTCGGCATTGTGTTCCAGCGCCGCCTTGGCCGAATCGACCAGATGATACTTGTCGAAATCGAAATAGACGACCTGGAAATCAGCTTCGCTGATTTTGACAACTTCCGGCTCCGGCTCCGGTTCCGGCTCGACCGGTTTCACTTCCTCTTTGGGAGGTTCCGGCGTTACTATCTGTTCTTCCGGTTCCGGCTCCGGCGGACCGCCGCAACCGATTGTCAAAAACAATGCAAATGACATTAACAGCAATGGTAACAAGAACTTTTTCATCTCTACCTCCTAAGGTAATTTAAGATTTCTTCTTATTTGACATCATTCTACACTAAATTAAAATTGTGGTCAACCAAAAAATATTATTGTCTCTATTTATGTCGTCCCTCCCGAAAAACGGGATATTCTATTTTAAATACGGCGACCAGGCCGGATTGGAACATCCGCCACCGTTTGATATTTTACGTTGATTGAGGCCGAAAATATCCATAGAATATAACTCTTTTCGTCCCAGGCGGGTCGATGTGAACACGACATGGTTGCCGTCGGGCGAAAATTCCGGGTTTTCATTCCGGCCCAGATCGGCCAGTACCCGGAAATCCTTCCCGGTAACATCCACCGAGACTATCCGGAAATCCCTGTCGCGGCTGGCATAAATGATCCTGTCGCCCCTCGGCGACCATGACGGCGAGTCGTTGTAATTGCCCTGGTAAGATATACGGCGAATATTCAGGCCCTCTTTGTCCATAATATATATCTGCGGCGAACCGGTGCGGTCGGAGGTGAAGGCTATTTCTTTTCCGTCGGGCGACCAGGTAGGGGCGGTCTCGATCGACCAATAATATGTCAGCCGCTTCTTTATCTTACCCTTGCGGTCGAGCAGGTAAATCTCCGAATTGCCGTCCTTGGTCAGGACACAGGCTATGGTTTTCCCGTCGGGCGACACCGCCGGGGCGGTGTTGAGCCCCGGATAGGATGAAATCAGGTCGGATTTGTTGGTTTTCAGATTCAGCATGTATATATGCGGCTCGTCCTCCATGTAACTGGTGTAATATACATACTGCCCGTCGGGGCTGAACGTGGGCAGGATATTGATCGACCCGTTGTTGGTCAACTGCCGCTCGTTGTAACCGTCGAAATCGGCTATAAACAGCTCCTTGCCGCCGTCGACGTCTTTGGAATAAACAACTTTGGTTCGATAAATTCCCTCGTCACCGAGAAGCGATTTGATAATGTCGTTGGCTATTTCATGAGCCAGCGCGCGGTAATCGGTTTTGACCGTCTCGAACCTTTCTTTTCTTATCTCGCGTTCGCTGTCGGTGGAGTAGAGGCGGTAGCCCACACGGATATTGTTGCGCGGGAACTCCACCTCCAGCCTGATGACATACTGCGCGGCCAGTCGTTTCCAGCCGAGAAGCGTCATTCGGTCGATTTCCATGTGCCGCATGAAAAATGTGTCGAGCGGGACATTCTCGAAATACGGCGAGAAATCGAGGTCGTTCTGCAAAATCACGGCGCAGTTGCGCATAATAATCGAATCTCCGGCGGTGATATACTCGATACCGACATAGCGCGAATCCTCGATAGCTATCTTGGTCGGCTCGAAGGTCCGTTTTTCCTGGAGCCGGCCGGTATAATCGCTGACACTCAAACCGGACTGCCCGAAAGCGGTTCCGGCCATTAACAACAGAAAACACAAAATCAAAATTCTATCGTATCGTTTCATAATTTTATCCCGGTGAATAAGGAAACTCCAGATGAATACCTATTATCTCATCGGTGAAGTCGTTGGGAAGCGGGGGGAGAGGCTGCGACAGTTTCACCGCCCGTTCGCAGGCCGAGTCGAACGCATCGATACCCGACGACTGCTCGATCTCGGTTTTAATTATTCGTCCCGAACGAATCACCTGAAAATATATAATACAACTTATCGGTTTACTTGCATAGACGGGGTTGGTCCAGTTGCGTTCAATTTTTCCGAAAGCTTGGACAAACCAGTACGGATATTGGAACGAGGCGTTGTCGATGGCGGCGCCGCCGAATTTCGAACCGGCGCCGAGATTTTCGCTGACATCCTTCTGGCCGTTTTCCAACCCGGCTTTATCCTCGGCGCCTTTTTGCGCCTGCGGTTTATAGGTGTCGTCTTTCTTCTCTTTCGGCTTCGGTTTCGGCTTGGCTTTCTCGACCGGTTTGGCCTCGGTCACCGACTTGGTCTCGGTTACGACCGCGATCGGATCGTCGGCGACGACCGGCTGCGGTACCGTTACCGGTTCAATAATTTCCGCTTTCGGCTGGGCCGCCGGCAAAGTGGCCATGTGAACCTTGATGACATCGTTCAAATCGACCTTGATGCCCGGTTTGAACGGTGTCAATACTACCAGCGTCAGAATGGCCAAAAAATGAAGCAGAAATGATAATACCAGATCCTGTTTCATTTCTATCTACTTAACGCCTCTTCTTCTTTGGCGGTGATAAGGCCGACATCGTCGATACCCATCAGTTTGAGCCGACCCATAACATCGATAACAACCCCGTATGCCACCGAGGAATCGGCCCTCAAAAAGACGGTTGATTTGTTTATTTTGCGCATCTCGCTGTCGAGCTGCCGTTCGAATTTATCCCGCGACGCCCAGATGTCGTTGATCCAGACACCACCCTTTTTGTCGATAGTGAGAACCACCCCCTCGGCGCTCTCATCGAGGGCGGCGGTTTTGGTTTTGGGCAATTCGACCTCGATTCCCGACTGCAACAGCGGCGCCGATATCATAAAGATAATCAGCAGGACCAGCACCACATCGACCAGGTTGGTGACGTTAATATCGGCCATGGATTTGTATTCACGCTTTTTCATTCGGCCAAATCCTTCCTGACACGGGTCTCGAACTCGATCGCGAAATTGGAGGCGATATCGAAATACCCCTTAATCCGGTTGGTGGCCCAGTTGAAGCCGATCACCGCCGGGATAGCTGCCGCCAGACCGACAATGGTCGCCAGCAATGCCTCGGCGATACCGGGCGCCACCACCGCCAGCGAGGCCGAACCGCGCTCACCGATGGACCAGAAAGCATCCATAACGCCGACCACCGTCCCGAGCAGTCCCAGAAACGGCGAAGCGTTGGCCGTGGTCGCCAGAAACACAACTCTTTTCTCAAGAACCGCGATCTGCTCGACGGTCGACCGCTCCAGCGTCATGTTAACCAGCTCGACATCTTTCCGCGTCAGCGGCGGGGCATCGTCGTTAAGCGAGCCCTCTTCGCGTTTGGTCGAAATAATATCGCTGATTTCATTATACGCACTGACGAAGACACCCGAGAGCGGCGTGTTCTGCAGCGCTTTGGCCTGATTGAGAACGCCTGAGAATTTCGGGGTTTTGCGGAAGCCTTTCAGGAATGAATCATTTTCGTTATCGACACGCTTGAAAAGACGCCACTTGTTGAACATAATGCTCCATGAGACCAGCGAGAAACAAACAAGAATAATCAGAATGATGGCGCCGAAAAGACTGGTCTGCCCCAGTATCTGCCATATGCCGCCCGAAAACAGGGCCAGCGGAAGTTGCTCAAGTGCTTGCATACAATACCTTTTTACGTTCGAACGGGATGAAAGTTCGTCCCGCCAATGCTCTAAAATTAATGTTCCAACTTGCCTGTCAATTATACACCTGAATTACATAAGCGTCAACAAAAACACAATCGACTAAAAAAATAGTCAACTTTTTCTTGACAAACAGGTTTGAAAATCTTACTTGCGCCATGTTAGAGGCAAACCTAAAGTTGGGAGTTAAACATGAAAAAAATTCTTGTCATTCTGTTGGCAGGCCTGATGGTTTCATTATTCCTGCTTGGATGCGGCAAAGAAGAGAAGCCGAAAACCGAACCGGCCGTGGAAGAGGCCGTCGAAACCATGACGGAAGATACGACCATGATGGAAGACACCACCGCCGTTATGGACACCACCGTAGTGGAAGAAGCTGCGACCGAGGCAGGTGGACATTAATAACAGGCTTAATACCATCGGGCCTGTTAAAAAGTAACGTTAATAAAAAAGTCCCGCTTATGCGGGACTTTTTTTTGATTCCTATTCAAATTCAACGGCCCATCCTATCGGCCGCATCTTTATTTACATTATGATTCCAGCATCTCGACATTGGCCCGCGGCACTATGGCACGGCTCTCGTCGTCGAATTCCACCTCGAGAACACGGGCCGAGGACCCGGATTCGAGCTTGGTCAGTTGCGGCGGAAGATCGGTGACCTTGCCCAGTTGGCCGAAATAGGGGTGACGAATGACACGCACCGGTGTGCCGATATTCAAACCCTGTTCACGATAATCGGCCTCTTTGATCTTGGCCCGAATATCGCCTTCCTGAGGTATGATTACCTCGGGGCGGATAACACCGGCGCGAATCTGGGTGGCGCCGTTGATACAGGCCAGCTTGCCTTCCATGGATTTCAGAAGGTCGAATGTTTTCTGCGCCATGTTGATCTGGCCGAAACCTTCGGTGACGATCAGCGTAATACCGATATCTTCCGATCCGGTGATGGCAACGCCGATGTCATAGCCGAGAAAGGCGCGGAGATCCTTGTCGTCAAAACCGCCGACGACAATACCGGCCGCATTGACTTTGGCCGCCTGTTTGATGGCGTCGGCCGTGACCAGTGAACCGCCGACAATGACTTTGCCCTCGCAGCTTTCGTCGATATGCTTGGCTTCGAGAACGGTCGTGTTGTCCGGGACAACCACTTTGATTTCTCCGTGGGTCTCGCCGCCGATACCGAAAATACCCTGTATAAACGATCCCCAGGTGGATACGGCGACCCCTTCTTTTTCGAAAACATCGACCACTTCGCCGGTCAGATACGCCTTGACGGTGACCGGAATCGGTGCGCCGCGAAGCAAAACCTGTCCGGTAACATGCGAGATGGATTCGATGGTGCCGCTGATTTTAGCCGGACATTTCGATTTGAAAAGCCCGAAAAATGATTTGGCCATGGCGATCAGTTCGCCCTCTTCGACCGCCTCACCCTGCTTCTTTAGCATGGTGTCTTCGATATCCTCGGGCGGAATGCCCAAAATATTGGCGACATTGATCGGCTCGACCGGCCCCGGAAGATGTGTCCGGGCAACGACGTCGTCAGGTGTTACCATATCGCCTTTTTTTACCACAACCTCGCCTTTGAGAGGAAGGATGCGCCTTTTGGTTACCAGTATTTTTTCTGTAACCTTTAGTCCGGGAGTATATGCGTGACCCATAGTTATTGCCTCATTTCAGGTATCTATATCAATCCTGTTTTTTCTTCTTAAAAACAAACAGCCTTAAAAGACCGAATATTATTATCAGCAGCAGAAATCCAAAAATATACCGCTGCACATTTATGCCCGCTGGCTTGTCCTCCGGATCGGGAAACTGGCTTTCGTCGTATTCCTCGAGCTCTCTTTCCGACAGATCGACCACCTGGAAACTGTCCCTCGGGGCGACTTTCTCGAGGTCGTCGGTCGAAAAAGAGTTCATGATGTCAAGAAACACCGGGCGTGCCTCTTTATACATTTCCTTGGGAGAGTAACAGATCATAAAAACAACGCCGCTGTCGTGGAAACGGGTAATATCCAGAAGCATTTTATCGGCATGTTCCGATGTAACTCTCGATTTGACCGCCACCGCCTGAATCTCCTCGTCATAAATCGGCTGGTTAAGATTGAAATTGCGATCCTGCCGCAGAGTACTGTGGACGACCTTGCGCCCGTAATCCCGGCTGATTTTGGTCAAAACCGAATCAATCTGTGCCTGCGTCGGTTTTCCGGTCGGAGCATGAGAAAGAAATATATAAGGAACTTCGAAGAATGGCTTATCTGCCTCCATGGCCAGCACGGCGTCATAATCGAACTCATCGACACGGACTTCCTGACTGGTCAGGAAAATATTGACGGTTCGATAGGGAACATGATACCAGTTGTCAGGATGCATGACATAATAGCCGGCACGCCAGTTGACGAATGGTTCGTCGGCCATAAGGGCCGGGGTGACCATGAATATAATAAGAACCAGTGTAATTACATATTTCATAACATTCACCGGGTTGTCAGCGTTCAAGCGACCCCTCGGGATAAACTCCGAGTTCATTCATCCAATCTTTCAGTTTGGAGACCCGGATCTTGTCGTCCTCGGGAAGCACGAACGGGCGACCGCGGCCGTCGAGTACTATCCCGACCACACCGCCGTCCAGTTCCCTGTCAATCTTGTCGCCCTTTCCGGCGCCGAGATCATAGGCGCGATGGGGGGAGAGTTCGGCTTTGGCCTTAAGCGGCAGTCCGTTTTCTCCGACACCCAGCTTGATAAGTTTCAGCTCTCCGAAGTTGAGCGTTCCCGACTCGATCTTGCCGTCCGGCAGGGTGATCTTGTAATCCATCATCGGGCCCGGCTTCTTGGTCTCGCCGACCGGGGCCACACATGTTCCGAGATGAATCAGACAGTCCTTGTTGAACACCTCTGTGGCCGCCTGTGCCTGAACCGTCGTCAGGACGCCGAGCTGGGGCATCATGAAAATCGAATCGACTGCCAGACGCGTTACGCCTTCGGGAAGGAATGCGTCGATCAGCATCATGGCCGACTGATTTCTCAGCGGCGCGTGAGAAAGGACGCCGCCCGATCCGACCAGGATGTCCAGCGTCATCATGTTGACCAGAGTTCCGCCGGAACCCGACTGCTCGAAAGCGTCGGCGATGGTTCGCTGCTGCTGTACACCCTTGAGCACCGTCGCGAAATTCTTATGCTGTATAAAGGCCAGTCTCAGTGCCTCTTTGGCGATGGCCTGCTCGAAAATCAACTCCTCCATCGACTGTGGAATCGTTGTCGGGCGAATCATTTTATTTTTGACGCGGTTGCGCAGATCGCGCTCGTCCATATTGAACGGAACCCAGCGCATCACGTTCGGCAAAGTGGCCTCTGCAAAAACATTCGATATCGAATAGCTCATACCGAGGTTGGCCGAAACAGTCCTATTGAAGACACCTTCATTGTTGCCTTCCTCGGCCCCCGGACGAAACACCGAAAAAACGTCGGTGGTGGCGCCGCCGATATCGACACCGACCGCCTCGATACCTTCCATGTCGGCGATGGTCTTGATAATCAGGCCGACCGCCCCGGGGGTCGGCATAATCGGCGCGTCGGTCCAGGTCATCAGCTTGCGGTAACCGGGCGCCTGCGCCATGACATGTTCCATGAACAGGTTGTGTATTTCTTCACGGGCCGGACCGAGATTTTCTCGCTCCAGAACCGGGCGCAGGTTATCGACCGTTTTCAGATCGACCTTTTGCTCGAGAGTATCTTTTACCATATCGGTGGCGTTCTTGTTGCCGGCGTAAATAATCGGCAGATTATAACCGGTTCCAAGACGTGGTTTGGGATCCGCGGCCGAAATCAACTCGGCGATTTCCACCACGTGGGTGGTCGTGCCGCCGTCGATACCGCCCGAAAGCAGAATCATATCCGGGCGCAGATGCCGGATTCTCTCGATCTGCTGATGGGGAAGACGTTTGTCGTTGGAGGCAATAACATCCATGACAATCGCCCCCGCGCCGAGCGCGGCACGTTCGGCCGACTCGGCCGTCATCGAACGGACCACACCGGCAACCATCATCTGAAGGCCGCCGCCCGCCGATGATGTCGAAATATAAACATCGGTGCCGGTTTTGTCGCCGTTCGTGGGAGAAATTATTTTTCCCTCCTCATCGAGAAGCTTCCGGCCGGAAAGCTCTTCGACCTCGGCTATCGCATTCAGGACACCCATGGTAACATCCTCGAAGGGTGCCTCGACGGTGGTCGGGGCCTCACCGCGGACAATCAGGCGGTATTCTCCATCGCGTTTTTCGATGAGAATAGCCTTGGTTGTGGTTGATCCGCAGTCGGTTGCCAGAATCACCTTGATATCTTCAGGTTTCATTTTCGCCATATATACCTGCCAAATCTTGTGTTAGTCTATCCGCATTCAAATAACCTTACGGATTCCAGACTCCATTATAAAAAGCATACATCTTCCATTACGTCTTCAAAGAGATGAAGTATAATAAAACTGCCCCACTTTGTAAACTGGTTTTTTTACCCCTCGGCATCGCTTATTTCAAAAGGCTAAGTTGTTAGATAACATTGGTTTCCTCGATCAACTCACCTTTCGCAAAACGCTTCAGCGACAGGGCGGTTATATCTATCGAGGTTTCCCTGCCACAAATTTTCTCCGCCGCCACCAGACCGGCCGCGGGAGCATGCATCAAACCATGACCCGAGAAGCCGGAACAGACAAAGAAACCCTTGACCTCATCGGCAAAATCTATGATAGCATGATGATCCGGGGTCACCTCGTAAAGCCCGGCCCAGCTCTTGGCCATCTCGGCCGTCTCAAGCCGGGGGACACGGTCCAGCGCCTTCATGATAATCGTGTCGGAATAGTCGGGATCGACCGACTCGTCGAAAGCCGGCTTAACATCCGGATCGGCCCAGCCCAGAAGCAGACCGGGCGACTCCTTGTGGAAATACAGACCCGATTCGACATCGACCACCATCGGGAAGGTCGGAGGAATATAATCCAGCGGCCCGGTTGTCACGATTTGCCGCCGCACCGGCTCGACCGGTACATCGACACCGGCCATCTTGCCGATCAGACCGGCATACGGTCCGGTCGCATTGATCACGAGAGGAGTGGCGATTTCACCCTTCTTGGTTACGACCGCTTTCACCTCGCCCGATTCCACTTTAATTCCGGTGACTTCGCTTTCAACCTCGATATCGACACCGAGTTTACGCGCCACCGTGGAATAACCGTTAATCATGTCGCTCGGATCGGCGATACCGTCGTCCCGGCAGAAAGTCGCCTTGAGGACGTCGTCAGTTTTGACCGGAGGAGCGATTTCGTTTATCTGCGGAACATCGAGCCATTCCACATTAAGGCCCAGCGAACGCTGAAGTTCCACCGCTTTGGTGAAACCGGCCAGTTGTTGATCATTGAAAACAAGGAACATGTAGCCGTTTTGCTCATAAACTACCGGATAGTCGTTTTCCTTCTCGAAGTTAACCAGCATTTCCTCTGATTTCATCGACATTTCTATATTAATTCTGGTGGAAAACTGGGCCCGAATACCCCCGGCGCATTTGGCCGTCGCTCCGGTGCCGAGGAACATTTCCTTTTCCAGCACGATAATTTTTCCGTAATTGAGACGGGCCAGTTGAAAGGCGGCCGAGAGACCGATAATACCCCCACCGATAACCACGGCATCAGCTGTTTTATTCATTATTCAAACCTCAAATATATATTTTCAAACAACAAAACAACCTCGTGAAATATTTCACTTTATCGACTCCAATTTATTCCATTTCGGGCATAAGTCAAGTGAAAAGGGAACGGTAATTATCCCAGTTGGTCGGTAAAATGGAAGTTGATTTTGGCATTTTTCGCAATATTGTAGATCGCTATTTTGCTCACGTAAAGATAATATAGCTACGAAGATGACTTTTGCGAATATCAGTGTGTACTACCAGGCCGCTTTCATATCGAAAGCGGCTTTTTTATGACAAAATATGATAGTCGGGGCATAAATATATATGCTGTTGGGCTGGGTTTTCCCTGAGCAGATAATAAACTCAACGATGCAAAGCATTTCAATAATGGAAAAAGCGACCCAAAAAGCAAAATACTGAGCAATTATCTCTTGACATGGCGTTTTTATATTTTATCTTGAGGAGGCGCACAGGCTTATACATCCCGATCCAACATCGCGCCGGAAGTCGAAAACAAACGAAAATAATCATACACTTGTTGGCAGGGGAGGAGTAATGCCGGAATGTGACAGACCCTCACACATCGGCCTTGTATTCGGCTTTATTTTGCTGATACTGGCCGGCGGCGTTTACGGTTCCGATGCGGAACCGGCCGCGTATGACAGCTTGTCGGCGCTGTCAAAAATTGGCAACTCGATTGACACCTCCGAGACAAAAAATTATATTAAAATCGCCGATCAAATTTATCCCGC
>Ga0272443_10000064_pt1 | contig 214948 bp, 170 predicted proteins | sample SSMAcet12_FD_193581 | JGI IMG/M metagenome (GOLD analysis project Ga0272443, IMG submission 193581) | Marine sediment archaeal communities from Little Sippewissett salt marsh, Falmouth, MA, United States - SSM-Acet-12 | ecosystem: Environmental > Aquatic > Marine > Wetlands > Sediment ... | reverse complement strand
GGCCGGCGGTGCGGTGGGAGACGGCAGGGGAGTGCCGTTGGGGGCGGCCACCGCCAGGTCGCAGAGTTCCCGGTCGTGGTAGAGCGAGCCGTCGGCGGCGATGTAATAGTACGTCCACTCATCCAGCGGCAGCGGCGCCGGCGGCGGGTAGACGTTCACGTTGACCACCCCGCCGCTCCAGTCAAGCCCGGTCAGGTTGATCCAGTCCCCCTGCTCGACTCTGTAGTCGGCGTCCGCGTATATCCCCAGCTTCAGGTACGACCCGGGGACGCCGGGGTCGTCGTGGTACACGTTGACCCGGTCGTAAAGGTAGAACCAGCGGTTGTCGTGCCCGGGTTCTTCCGCGGAGAATATCTCGTACTTGTAGCCGTAGTTGTAGGACGACCTGGTGATCCCGATCCGGGCGTCGGTGATGTCGTTCAGGGCCAGCGGCTGGCGGCAGTAGCCCGGCGGGGTGGCGGCCGGCGGTGCGGTGGGAGACGGCAGGGGAGTGCCGTTGGGGGCGGCCACCGCCAGGTCGCAGAGTTCCCGGTCGTGGTAGAGCGAGCCGTCGGCGGCGATGTAATAGTACGTCCACTCATCCAGCGGCAGCGGCGCCGGCGGCGGGTAGACGTTCACGTTGACCACCCCGCCGCTCCAGTCAAGCCCGGTCAGGTTGATCCAGTCCCCCTGCTCGACTCTGTAGTCGGCGTCCGCGTATATCCCCAGCTTCAGGTACGACCCGGGGACGCCGGGGTCGTCGTGGTACACGTTGACCCGGTCGTAAAGGTAGAACCAGCGGTTGTCGTGCCCGGGTTCTTCCGCGGAGAATATCTCGTACTTGTAGCCGTAGTTGTAGGACGACCTGGTGATCCCGATCCGGGCGTCGGTGATGTCGTTCAGGGCCAGCGGCTGGCGGCAGTAGCCCGGCGGGGTGGCGGCCGGCGGTGCGGTGGGAGACGGCAGGGGAGTGCCGTTGGGGGCGGCCACCGCCAGGTCGCAGAGTTCCCGGTCGTTATAGAGCGAACCGTCGGCGGCGATGTAATAGTACGTCCACTCATCCAGCGGCAGCGGCGCCGGCGGCGGGTAGATGTTCACATTGACCACCCCGTCGCTCCAGTCAAGCCCGGTCAGGTTGATCCAGTCCCCCTCCTCGACTCTGTAGTCGGCGTCCGCGTATATCCCCAGCTTCAGGTACGACCCGGGGACGCCGGGGCCGTCGTGGTACACGTTGACCCGGTCGTAAAGGTAGAACCAGCGGTTGTCGTGCCCGGGTTCTTCCGCGGAGAATATCTCGTACTTGTATCCGTAGTTGTAGGACGACCTGGTAATCCCGATCCGGGCGTCGGTGATGTCGTTCAGGGCCAGCGGCTGGCGGCAGTAGCCCGGCGGGGCACCGGTGGGCGTGGAGGTCGCCGGGACGGTCGGCGGCGGTACCGGGGTCCGGCTGGGACCAGGGGTGGGGGCCGGCGGGGTCGGGGTGGCGGCGAGACAGCTGACCGGGTAGTCGTCGTACCTCCAGATTTCGTTCCCCGCGTCTTCGGCGATGAAGAGAGAGGTCGCCGGGGAGGGGCAGGAAGGCTTGAGGGCGACCCCTTCCTGGGTGTTGCCGGCGAGGGGGTATTCGACGATCAGGGTCCCGTCCGCCTCCATCTCCCGGAGAAGGTCGGCCCCGTCGAAAACGGCGTAGAGGGTCCGGTTCTCCCGGTGGTAATGCAGACCGGAAAGATCGGTCTGGCCGGAGACCGGAACGATCGTGTCGACGTAGCTTAGGGACTCGCCGGCGGACAGATCAACGTCGAAGACGTAGATCTTCCCGTCGGCCTGGAGCCCGGCGTAAAAGAGACCGCCCGAAGCGGAAGCGGGGTAGGGGTGGTGACCGTTCGGAACGAAAGTGAGCGCCTCCAGGCCGGAGTTGGAGGGACCGGACATCCATTCGGTGAGCGACCAGGACCGACCGGTCAGGGTTCCGGCGGCGAGGTTGAATTCCCGGATCGAGTCGGGGTCTTCCACCCCCAGGTAGAGGTAATTGGAGGCGGGGTCGGCGACGGCGATCCCCTCGAGGTCTCCCCCGGGGTTCCAGACGACGACCTCGCCGCCTTCCTCGTCCATTTGGACGACCTGCCCGCCGTCGCCGACGATGAAGAGCACTCCGAGCCGCTCGTGCCAGACCAACCCGCTGGGCTCGAACCCATCGGGCAGGCTGGCGCCGATCTCGGTTCCCCAGCCGCCGGGCCAGGGGACCGGCGACGGCGACGGGGAGGGCGCGGGGGTGGGGGAGGGCGCGGCCAGCGCGACGAACGCGCCCTGGTAGGGGATGGTCTCGGGGGCGGTCACGACCAGCTCGTATTCGCCGATCTCGCTCGCGGTCAAGCCGGGGAAGAGGGCGGTGCCAGTTTCGTCGGTCTGGGCCGTCCGGTAGTCGCCGGGGACGTCTTCACGGTAGACGGCGACGGCCGCCCCCGCCACAAAACTCCCCCCGCTCTCCACCGTGACCTCGAAGTCGACCGGGACTCCCTGGACAACCCGGGCCGGGTGGGAGACCGCCAGCGTCTCCGGTAACCGGGTCCGGATCATCATTGCCGGGTCCCCGAACCAGTGGAAGATTTCGAACTCCACTTTTCTATACGTGGATTCTGAATACCTGGTCGCGTAGTAGAGCTTGCCGTAATTGAGCACGTCGCCCATCCGGCGGTAGGAGATTTCCGGTCCGGAAAAACCGGTGACGAAGTCGGGCCAGACGGCGTCGGCCCAGCCCCAGAAGAGCCGGTCGTTGTGACCGCTGTAACTGACTCGGGTGGCGGCGATGACTCCCGCCGCGCCGCCGGAGGGGTTGCGTTCCCAGGCCTCGCTGAAGGAGACGGTGGAAGCGGGGTTGGCGCAGGTTTCCTTGTCGAAGAAGCCGGTGCTGCAGTTGACGGACCAGACCACGGGGAGTTTCTCCCCGTTGGTCAGGGCGGAGACGTGCGAGGTCGAGTAGTAGGGGGAGCCCCAGGCGGTAGCCGAGCCGTGATCCCGGTGGGTGAGCAGGAACCGGCCGGAGTTGACGGCGGCCGAGATGTCGGCGGCGTCGGCGTCCCAGGCGAACCCGGGCTTCTCCAGGTAGGAGGGGATCGGATCCCCGGCGTCCCCGGCCGGGCCGCCGCTGAAGTAGAAGACGGACCAGTAAAGCGGAGTGACGGCGGACCCGGTGTAATAGAAACGCTCCACCGAATACTGGCCCAGGTAGGCCGGGTCGGAAAGGTAGATGGCCAGGTCCTCGGAGGTCTGAGCGAAGCGCCGCTCAGCGTAGCCGTTGGTGTAGTGCTGGAACTGGGCGCAGATGGCGGCGCTGGCGTAGAAGGATTCGTCGGTCACCGGGTCCGACTCGTACCCGATGATGTCGTTCACCCGCTTCAGCGCCTGTTCCGCCGTGTCCACCGAGATCCGCCCGGTGATGATGTCCGGGAAGTAGTCGCTCCCGTCAAGGGTGGCGTAGTAGAGGTCGGTTCCGACCAGTGAGCCGCTGTTAGGATGGGCCGTCCGGTAGAAGGTGGGGATGAACTCCGCGTCACCGATAAAGAGCACGTAGGTGGGGGCGGGGTCCCAGGTGTCGTAAGCTCCCTGGAGGTAGGCGGCGATCTCTTCGGCGGTGTCTCCGGTATCGGAAGTCGTCGCCACGAAGGTCGAAAAACCGCTCTTCCTCTTCCAGGCGGCCAGGGCCGAGGCGGCTTCCAGGAAATCGGGATGGGTGACGATCAGGTACTCGCAGGCGCCCTCTGTCCCGGAGGCGCGGATCTTCTCCGTTCCAGAAGAGGTCCGCGGGGATTTCACCTCTTCCCCTCCGGCGAGCACCGCGTCGGCGTTGATCATCACTCGGCCGAGGAGGCGATCGAAGGGGCGGCTCTTCAGCCGGGCGGCGACCCCGCGCCGCCTCCCCTCGAACCTGACGGTGACCCGCAGGTCCGGGAAGATGAGCAGGCGACGCCGGGCCGGATTGTAGCGGTAGGGGTAGAGCCAGAGGATGGAAGCCTGCCGGCCCCTGATCCGCGCGAGCGGCTCCAGGAAGGCGAAGACGGAGGGGAAATCCGCGTCCCCGGCGTAGAGGCCCTGGTCCTTGGCGAAAGGCTGGCGTCCGGCGTCGGTCGGGGGAGGCTGCAGCGGGGCGATGTCCAGGCTTTCGACGACCAGGGCTTCGCCGGGTTCGACCTCGAGTATCGGGGTGGCGCCGTTGGGGACCAGGATCATCTCGCCGAAGACCGGGAGGTCGGGCCGGCCGACCTGATGAGTGCCGCCTCCGGGCGCGCTGATCACGTCGTAAGTCCGCCGGTCGGACAGCTCCTTCTCGTCCAGGTAGAAACCGGGAAGGCTGACCCCGACCGTCGCCGCGTCCGCGGTTGACCGCAGCGAAACCATCCGGCTGGTCGCCTCCGATCTTTCTCCCCGCCGGGAAAGCCCGATCCAGCGGGAAGCTGAAGACCCGGCCGCGGGGAGGCAACCGGCCAGGAAAATGACAGCCGATACCGTGACGGGGAGTTTTATCATAGGCAAGAAAAAAGGGGCCGGCTTAAAAGCCGCCCCGGAAGCTGCTCCTCACCTGTAGGAAAAATTTCACTGTATCCCGAAATCGTTATTCGTTGGGGAGGTCGATTTTCCCCCTGGGCTTGAATATTTAAGTATAGTCGACATTTCGGTCCAAGTCAAGCCGGAAAAGCCCGGAAGCGCGAAAATCATATTTACCCGGATTGCCGGGTCGGCTAAACTGGCCGGTGACGAAACCGAAAGTTTGATTTTCGCCGCGGGAGTTTTTCCCCCGGCCGCCGCCGGGATCAATCGGACCGGTCAGGACACCAACAGGAGATCGGATGCTGCGGGTGAGACAATTTCCATACGGGGAGGATAACCTGGGATACCTGGTCCACGGGACGAGCGAGGCGGCGGCGATCGACCCGGGGGCGGCGGGGGCGGTCCTCGAATATCTCCGGGATAAGGGACTGATCCTGAAATCGATTCGGAACACCCATTCCCACGCCGATCACACCGGGGGAAACCGGGAGCTGGCCGCGGCGACCGGGGCGGAAGTCATCGGTCCCGGCTCGACCGGGGATCTCGAATTGGAGGGGGAGGGGATCGAGGTGATCCCGACCCCAGGGCACACCGCCGACTCGGCGGTTTTCCATCACCCGGGCTGGGTGATCACCGGGGACACCTTATTTATCGCCAACGCCGGGAACTGTCCCCCTTCCCGGCTTGCGGTCTTCCGGAAATCGCTCGACCGCCTGCTCGCCCTCCCCGAGGAGACGGTGGTCTATCCCGGCCACGATTACACCGGGAGATCGCTGCGGCGGGCAAAGGAGATCGAACCTGAGAACCCCGACCTGGAGGAGTTCATCCGAAGTTACCGCCCGCCTCCGGTCGCCTCCACGATCGGCGACGAGAAGCGGATCAACCCGTACCTGAGGACCGAGCGGCCGGCGGTGGCGGAATACCTGCGCCGTTCGGGACTGCCGGCCGCCACCCCCGGGGAACGTTTCCGGTCGATGGTTTGTGGGGAGTAGGGAGTGGGGAGTAGGGAGTGGGCGGCACTGTTCACTGCTTACTGCTTACCGTTTCTTAACGATGGTCAGAACGTTCGCCCCTTTCTCCCGCCGGTAATCGAGCCGGTCGGAGAACTTCTTCAACAGGAATATCCCCAGCCCGCCGATCGGGCGGTCCTCGATATCGAGGCTGAGGTCGGGCGGTTCGGCATCCAGGGGGTTGAAGGGTCGGCCCCAGTCGCGGATGGTGATGGTGATCTCCCCGGCGTCGACCCGGACGGTCAGCTCGATATCTCCGTCTTCTCCCTCCGGGTAGGCGTAGCTGCAGCAGTTGGTGCAGGCCTCGTCGACCGCCAGGTGGAGGTTGGAGACGGTCCGTTCGCCGACCCCGCTTTCGCCGAGGACGCCGAGGACGAAGTCGACGATCTTCTCCAGGTTGCCGATTTCGGCGGGAAGCCGGATGGTCTTTTCAATTGCCGCGTTCATAGGGGATTACTCGGCCGTCTCGGCCCAATATCCCACCGGCCCCCGGGGCCGTCAAGGGGGAAAAGGAACCGGGGTTGCGGATGGAGGATCAATCCGGTAAATTATATCAAGGAGGAAATAGTTCGTGAGAACCATCCCCTTTTCCGCGGCGGCGGTTTTGCTTGCTCTCGTCCTCCCCCCGCTCCTCCCCGCCCGGACCGTCCCCCCCCTCGCCGAACTCCTGGCCGCCTCGGAACTGCTGGTTCCGGGCGACATCCCCGAGGACGTCTCCAGCGAGGCCGGGATGACCCCGCTCTACGTCGACCCGGCCGGGGACGACGCCAACAGCGGCCTCTCCCCGTCCGCGCCGAAGGCCCGGATCGGGGCGGCGATCGATTACGCCAACTCCCGGCCCGGGCAGTCCTATGTCATCTACCTGCGGGGCGGGATCCACTACCGGCCCCCCGAGGACGAGTATCTCGAGATCGAGCGGGGCGACCTGACGATCGCCTCCTACCCCGGGGAGGAGGCGACCATCCGCCCCCATTTCTACCCGGCCGACCCGGTCTCCTGGGGCCAGGAAGTCTTCCTCTATTCCCGGGGACCGTTCGAGAATATCACCATCCGCGATCTTTCCCTTCAGGGCTGGTCGACTCCCTTTTTCTTCGGTTCCTCCTTCGAGGAGCCCCCGATGCGCAACCTGGTCATCAAGCGGATCCGGGCCGACCAGTTCCGAAAACGCGGCCCCGACTTCATCACTTCCTTCTTCTCCACCGATTACCTCCTGACCGGCTACTTCGCCGGCCGGGAGTTCGATCCCGACGATCCCGGGATCAAGTACCAGATCGAGGGACTGATCATCTCCGGGATCCGGATGTCCGGGGTGGATATGCCGATCAACATCGGCGACGAGGACGATGCCAACGTCCGGGGGCTGCGGATTTCCGACGTCGAGGTCAGTAACCCCCCGACCGGCACCGGTTCGACCGCGGTCGACGGTTTCGCCCTGGTCAACTGCCACCGGGTGTTGGTCGACAACTGCGTTCTGGAAAATATCGAAGGGGACGGGATCGACGCCAAGTCGACCCGGGTGGCGGTGATCAACACGCTACTGAGCCGGATCGGTCGCAACGGGGTCAAGTTCTGGCGCGACGGCGAGGTGATCAACTCGGTGATTTACTCGGCCAACGCCGACGCCGCCTTCGTGATCGAGGAGGGACCCTGCCGGATGATCCATTCCGTCCTGGCGGAGAAGGGCGCCGGCTACTCCGGGACCTACGCCTACGTTGAAGGAAGCGGGGAAAAATTCGAGGTGGTCAACTCGATCTTCATCGATCTTGACCATACCTTCTACCTGGGGACGGCGGACCTGCGGGCGCGCAATTCGCTTTACTTCAACCTCCCGGCCGGACTGTATTCCGGGGAGGTAAACGTCCCCGATGCGGCAACGCTGAACAATCTTCCCGATTGCGGGTTCAACCGGGAATCCGATCCACTGCTGGTCTCGCCCCAGCGGGGGGATTTCCGGACGGCTCACGGTTCCCCGGCCCGGGGCCGGGGAACGGGGTCGGGGGCTATCCTGCCCGCTTTCGACTACTACGGCAACCCCCGGCCGGCGACGGGCGGCCGGTCGATCGGGCCGGTCGAGCACCCGGATCCGGTCTTCCCGGCCCGGGTCGATATTGACGGCGACGGGACTTCCGATCCCCTGGTCTTTCGGGACAGCGCCGGGCTCTGGGCGGTGAGGGGATTGAGCCGGATGTATTTCGGCGGGCCGGGGGACATCCCGGCCCCGGGCGACTACGCCGGGGAGAGGAAATCGAAGATCGCCGTCTTCCGGCGGCCCGCCGGGCTCTGGGCGGTCCGGGGTCTGACCCGGTGGTATTTCGGGACGGTCAACGACCTGCCGCTTGCCCTGGATATCACGGGGTCCGGTTTAATCCGCCCGGCCGTCTTCCGGGAAAGTACGGGTCTCTGGGCGATCCGGGGGCAGACGCGGTTTTACTTCGGCCGGCCGGGCGACCACCCGGTCCCGGAAGATTGGGACGGGGACGGCGGGATGGATTTTGGCATTTTCCGGGAGGAGTCGGGTCTCTGGGCGGTCCGGGGATTGACCAGGGCGTACTTCGGCCGGCCGGGCGACCGCCCGGTGCCCGGCGACTGGGACGGCGACGGGACGTCGGATTTCGCCGTCTTCCGGGAAAGTTCCGGGCTCTGGGCGGTGCGGGGTCTGACCCGGTTATACTTCGGCCGGCCGGGCGACCGCCCGGTGCCCGGCGACTGGGACGGCGACGGGACGCCGGATTTCACCGTCTTCCGGGAAAGTTCCGGGCTCTGGGCCGCGCGGGGCCTCAGCCGGTGGTATTACGGGCGGGCCGGAGATCTTCCCGCCGCCCGTTAGCCGTCCGGCCGCGGGAGCGTTTCCGGCCGGAAAAAGTTTGGCAAAAGTTTTCTTGACTGTTCGGCCGGCATCGGGAAAAATGATTTCAGGATGGTTAACGCCGCGTCGCCGGTCAGCCTATGACAAGCTTATGACGGGCAGAAATGCCACATATACCCGCCGTCCGGGATTATTTCACCGATCCGCGGGCCGGTTATCGCTCCTGGCCGGGCTCCTGCTGGCCTGGAGTGTTTCCGGCTGCGGGGAGCCGGAGGGGGAGAAGGACGTCGTCAGCTACGTCTCGGAACTGAGGCAGGATGACTTCCTGCTCCGGATGGCCGCGGCCAAGGAGCTCTCCGAGATCGTGGAGGAGGCTGACGTGGTGGCGGTCCCCTACCTGATCGAGTCGCTGCGGGAACCGCGGGAGCTGATCCAGCGGTACTCGGCCCAGGCCCTGGGCCGGATCCGCTGCCTCGCCGCCGTCCCGGCCCTGATCGAGGGGCTCCGGAACGAGAACGATATTGTCCGCTACGATTGCGTTGTGGCCCTGGGGAAGATCGACGACCCCCGGGGCTACAAACCTCTGATCGCGGCGCTCAAGGATGAGAGTTCCTATGTCCGCTGGGCGGCGGCGGAAGCGCTCGGCCGGCTCAAGGTCAAAGAGGCCTATCCCTGGCTGGTCAGCGCGCTGCGGGATACCAGTTCCTACGGCCGCTCGGCCGCGGCCAACGCCCTCGGCCAGATCGGCGACCCGGCCGCCGTTCCTCACCTGAGGACCAGTCTCTATGACCGCAACCTCTGGGTCCGGAACGCCTCCGCCCGGGCCCTGGTCCGGCTGGGCGAGAACGAGGGGATCCCGGTCCTGATCAGGAACCTGGAATCCGAAGCCCAGGAACGGGACAACCTGGTCCGGGAGCAGGCGGTGGAGTTTCTCCGGGAAGTGACCGGACGGGAATTCGGCTTCGATCCCCGGGCGTCGCGGTCGGCCCGGGAGGAGGCCATCCGGCGCTGGGAGGAATGGTGGGAATCGCAGCGTTGAGGTGAGATGATCCAGAGATGAGCAATTCCGGGAACAAGATGCTGACGATGCCCGATTACGCCCCGCTCCTCGAGGCGGTTACCACCCCGGCGGCGGCGGACGTTCTCGCCTACTTCCAGGAAAATCCCGACCAGGATCTCGACGCGGTCGTGCTGGCGGGGAAGCTGCGCGAGGATGACGTCAAATCGGTTCGGGAGGCCCTGGAGGATCTCCGCTCGGCCGGCGTCCTCTCCAGCGAGATCAAGGGGATCTCCCAGTCCCCGCACTTCCGCTTGCTCCCCGATACCGCGGTGAAAAAAGCGGTTGACCGGATCTTCAGCGGGAAGGAGACGCGGGATTCCTGGAAGGAATTCCGCGATTACCTGGTCCGGGAAGGCGGCCGAAAGCGGAGCAAGAAAAAGCGGCTGATCCTGGTGGGAACTGTCGTGATTGTTCTGGGGCTGGGGGCGGGGATCTTTCTTCTCGCGCTAAACAGCGGCGGTTCCGGCCGGGAGCGGGAAAGGGAAGACCTCACCCAATTCACCGGGATCCACGAGACCCGGTATCCCAACGGCCAGGTCAAGAGCCGGATCGAGTATTCCCGGGGCCTCCGCGCGGGCTCTTTTGCCGCCTGGTTCGCCGACGGGAAGAGGATGGCCGAGGGGGCGTACCGGGATGACCGTCCCCACGGCACCTGGCGCTACTGGAACGAAAAGGGCCTTCCGCTGGTGATGATCGCCTTCGAGGACGGCCGGGCGATCGATTGATAATATCTTCCCGCTCGGACCTCTCCCGGTTTATTTTCCGTTCCCCTCCCGGCAAGATGGTTTCCTGGCCGCCGCCGCCGGCAAAAAACAATTCCCGATAACCGGATATGATCAGATATTACAGTACCAACCGACAACGGACCGGGGAAGGCTTCCGGCCCTTTACCGGGGTGGTGGCCTTCCGGGAGGCCTTGATGATGGGTCAGGCTCCGGACGGGGGACTCTTTATGCCCGACCGGCTCCCCGAATTCTCCGCGGAAGAGATCGGGACCCTCCGGGGCGCGCCTTACTGGCGGGCGGCCCTGGCGGTGGGGAGACGGTTCTGGGCCGACGCCGTCCCCGGCGCCGACCTGGAAGCGATTGTCCGGGATGCCTACGATTTCGAAGTCCCGATCGAGCGGGTTGAAGGCCGCCGCTTCCTGCTGCGCCTGGACCGGGGCCCGACCGCCTCCTTCAAGGATTTCGCCGCCCGGCTGATGTCCCGGTTGATGAGTTACTTCCTGGAAGAAGGCGCCCGGCTGAAAATCCTGGTGGCGACCTCCGGGGACACCGGTTCGGCGATCGGCGAAGCCTTCAAGGGGGTGGCCGGGATCGAGGTCTATATCCTCTATCCGGCCGGCGAGGTCAGCCCGCGGCAGAAAAAGCAGCTTGATACCATCGGGGGCAATGTCCGGGCCCTGGTCGTGGAGGGGAAGTTCGACGACTGCCAGAACCTGGTCAAGCGGGCCTTCCTCGACCCCGACCTGGCGGAACTGAATCTCACCTCCGCCAACTCGATCAATATCGGCCGCGTCCTCCCCCAGTCGATCTATTACCTCTGGAGTTACGCCCAGGTGGCCGAAGCCGGAGAGGAGGCGATCATCTCGGTGCCCTCGGGAAATTTCGGCAACGCCTTCGGCTGCGAACTGGCCCGACGGATGGGATTGCCGCTGAGGAAGCTGGTGATGCCGACCAACGCCAACGATGAGTTCCCCGACTTCCTCCGGACCGGTCTCTACCGGAAGGTCGAGCCCTCGCGCAAGTGCATCTCCAACGCAATGAACGTCGGCCACCCCAGCAACCTGGCCCGGTTCTTCGACATCTACGGGGGGAACATTGATCGTTCGGGACAGGTGAGCAAGCTTCCCGATCTGGAAGAGATGAGGAAGAGGATATTCTCCGTCTCCGTCAGTGACCGCCGGACCCGGCAGACGATCGTTGACGTCTATCAACGCCACCGGATAATTCTCGAGCCGCACGGGGCGGTGGGCTGGAAGGGACTGGAAGATTACCTGGAATGCACGAAAGATCCCGCGCCGGCGATCTCGGTCGAGACCGCCCACCCGGCCAAGTTTCCCGAGGAGATCGAGTCTCTCCTCGGTATGCATCCCCCCGTCCCCCCCGGGCTCCGGGACCTGGAGAGCCGCCGGGGGGAACCCGTCCCCCTCCCGGGGGATTACCCCGCTTTCAAGGATTTCCTGCTTTCCGAGCGCCGCCCCGGCTGAGGCTGTTATCGTCGGGTTCTTCCGCCGGGCGGTACTTCTTCAGGGAACCGGGGCCGGTCCCCCCATCGGAAACGGCCCGGGATTGTCCACGAAATCCCGGAGAAGAAAATCCTGTAAATTCATTCGCCGAAGTTATACGATAAAATTTCGGTTTATCCCTTGATCGGGAAGGGGAAAACGGCGGTTACCGTGAAGATCGGGATTGATATCCAGTGTCTGACCCGGCGGCATCCGACCGGGGTCGGCTATTACACCAGGGGCCTTCTGGAAGGACTCTCTGGCCTGGACGGGGACGAGCGGGTCACCCCCTTTTATTTCAGCTTCGGCCCCCAGGTGGAGCTGCCGGTCCCGGTCTATAAGAAAATGGCTCCCCGGGACCGGAAGATCCACGGGCGGATCCTGAATCTGGCCTGGAAACGGCTCGGTTTCCCCCCGGTCGAGTGGCTGATCCCGGGGATGGACGTCTATCATTTTCCGGATTTCATCGCCCGCCCGGCGAGAAGAAAGCCGGTGGTGACCACGGTTTACGACCTCGGTTTCAAGCGCTACCCCGAGTTCATCGAGTCGAAGAACCTCAGATACCTGGAGAACCTCCTTCCCGGCAGCCTGGAACGCTCCGACCGGATCATCGCCATCTCCCGCTTCACCCGGGACGAACTGGTCTCCCTCTACCCGTTTGTCGCCGGGAAAGTGGCGGTGGTCGAGGGGGGGGTCGACGACACCTTCCGCCGGGATCTGACCGATGATCAGCTCCTGAGAACCCGGTACCGTTTTCACCTTCCGGAGAAGTACCTGCTCACCGTCGGAACCTGGGAGCCCCGGAAGAACCTGGTTCGGCTCCTGGAGTCCTGGTCGGCGTTGAGGGCGAGGGGCAAGATGGGCGGCTGCAAGCTGGTCCTGGTCGGGCCCCGGGGCTGGCTCTGCGGGGAGATCGAACAGAAGTTCCGCAACCAGGCCGGACAGCTGGGGGTAATGGACCTGGGATACGTTCCCCGTTCCGCCCTGCCGGCCTTATATCGCTGCGCCTCGGCTTTCGTCTATCCCTCGCTCTACGAGGGGCAGGGATTCCCTCCCCTGGAAGCGATGGCTTCCGGGGTCCCGGTGGCGGCCTCCCGGGCCGGCGCCCTCCCCGAGATGCTGGGCGAGGCGGCTCTCTACTTCGATCCGGCCGACGGGGGGCAGATCACCGCGGCGCTGGAGGCGATCCTTACCCGGCCGGAACTGGCGGCGGAACTGGCGGAGAAAGGGCGCCGGCAGTCGGAACGCTTCACCTGGGAGAGGGCGGCCGAAAAGACCCTTAACGTCTATCGGGCCGCCGCCGGCGGCGGCGCCGCCCTGGGATGATAATCAAGTGAAGAGTTCCGTCCCCCTGAAAGTCGGCATCGATGCGCGCTGGATCTTTCCCGAGATCTCCGGGGTCGGCCGGGTGACGGAAAAACTGATCCGGAACCTGACCGCGGTCGACCGGGAGAACTTCTATTACCTGTTCTTCAGCGATCCGGACCTGCTCGAGCGGTATTCCTCTCTCTGGCGGTCCAATCCGCGCTTCCGGTCGGTTTTGCTGCCCTGGGGCATCTTCGCTCCCGCCGGCCAGTGGAAGGTAGGTTTCCGAATCCGGGAATTGGGGTTGGACATCTTCCACTCCACCAATTATTTTCTTCCCCTCTTCCTGCCCCGTGAGGTGAAAGCGGTGGCGACGGTTCACGACCTGATCCCCCTGAAATTCCCCCATTTCACCCCCCGGGCCTGGAAGACCCGACTCCATCCCCTTTTCCGTCGGATCCTGGTCCGGTCGGTCCGGCGGGCGGACCGGGTGGTGACCGTCTCCGAACACACCCGGGGCGACCTGATCGCCGATCTCGGCCTCTGTCCGGGGAAGATCGCGGTCGTCCGCAACGGGATCGACGAGGCTTACCGCCCGTTGGAACCGGCCAGGGTTAAAGCGGTCCTTTCCCGCCGGTTCGATTCCACCGACCCCTACCTGCTTTACGTGGGAAGGTTCGACCCTTACAAGAACGTCGGCGGCCTGATCCGGGCCTTCGGGGAGTTCATCCGCGGAAGGACCGACAACCCCCGTCTGGTCCTGGCCGGCCACCGCGATCCCCGTTATCCCCAGGCGGAAAGCCTGGTCGCCGAACTCAAGCTCGAATCCCGGGTGTTTTTTCTCGACGGGGTGGAGGAGGAGTTCCTGGTGGCCCTCTACAACGGGGCCCGGGTCCTGGTCCTCCCCTCGCTATATGAGGGGTTCGGGCTCCCACCGCTGGAAGCGATGGCCTGCGGGACCCCGGTGATCGTCTCCGACCGGGGCAGCCTCCCCGAGGTGGTGGGAGAGGCGGGGCTGACGGTCAACCCGGAGAAGGCGGGCGACCTCGCCGCCGCGATCGAAAAAATCTGGGATTCTCCCGACCTCCGCCGCCGGCTCCGGGAGAAGGGCCTGACCCGGGCGCGGGAATTCTCCTGGCGGCGGACCGCCGAGGAGACCCGGGAAGTCTACCGTCAGCTGGCCGAACCCGGTATGTAAATCGGGTTAATCCGAGGAAAGCTCCGGAATCTTCCGGCCTGACGACTTGAACAAAGGGTTGGATATCGGTATCAATATCGGAGTCGGTATCGGAATCGGTATCGCTATCGCTATCGCAACCCGGATTAAAAGCGACCCCGCGACGCGGAATACAGAAAATGAGAATCGCCCTGGTCCACGACTGGCTCAACGGAATGCGGGGGGGGGAGAAGGTGCTCGAGGTCCTCTGCGAACTCTACCCGCAAGCCGAGATCTTCACCCTCCTGCTGGAGGAGGAGAAGATCTCCGAGCGGATTCGGGGGATGACCATCCATACCTCCTTCATCCAGCGGCTTCCCCTGGCCCGCCGCCGCTACCGCAACTACCTGCCCCTCTTCCCCCGGGCGGTGGAAAGCTTCGACCTGACGGGTTTCGACCTGGTCATCAGCACCAGCCACGCGGTGGCCAAGGGCTGCCGCCCGGCCCCTTCCGCCCGCTCCCTCTGCTACTGCTTCACCCCGATGCGCTACCTCTGGTTCTGTTACGAGGACTATTTCGGGACCGGGCTGGTCAAGCGCTTGCTGCTGGCGCCGGTCTTCTCCCGCCTCCGCCGCTGGGACCTCCGCTCGACCGAGCGGGTCGACCGTTTCCTGGCGATCTCGAAAACAGTTGCCGCCAGGATCGCCTCTGTCTATAATCGCGAAGCTGGGGTAATCCATCCTCCGGTGGAGACGGACTTCTTTACCCCCGGCGGGGCTTCCGGGGATTTTTTCCTGGCCGTCGGCGCCCTGGTCCCCTACAAGAAGATCGGCCTGGCGATCGAAGCCTTCAACCGGTTGCGCCTGCCTCTGAAGATCGTGGGGTCGGGACCGGAGGCCGATCGGCTCCGAAAGGGGGCCGGGCCGGGGGTTGAATTTCTCGGCTGGGTCGGGGCCGAAGAGCTCCGCGAGCTTTACCGGAACTGCCGGGCCCTGATCTTCCCCGGCCTGGAGGATTTCGGGATTGTTCCTCTGGAGGCCCAATCCTGCGGCCGGCCGGTGATCGGTTTCGGGCGGGGAGGGCTGGCCGAGACCACGGTCCCCTGGCCGGGAGGCCCGGAAAGTCCGCCGACCGGGATCTTCTTTGCCGAGCGGACCGCCGACTCGCTGATCGCCGCGGTCCGGTTGTTTTTGGAGAAAGAGGGGGAATTCGATCCCCGGGGGATCCGGGCGCACGCCCGGAACTTTGATCGGGAATTATTCAAAACCCGGTTCAGTTCCGCGGTCGCGGAGATCATCTCCGGGCCGCCGGACGAGGTTAACCCGGGTTAACAACCAACTGCCGATGCCCCATATTCGCCGCCATACCGCGCTGGTGACCCTGATCACCCTGGTCAGCGACGCGCTGATCCTGTACCTGGCGCTGGCCGCCGCGTTCTGGATCAGCTTCCACTCCCCCCTGACCGCGATCTTCCCGGTCTCCCGGGGGATCCCGCCCTTCTCCGCCTACCAGGAGGCCTTCCCGGTGATCCTGGTGGTTTTTCTGATCGTCTTCAAATCGTTCCACCTCTACCGGAGGAAGACCTATTTCTCCTCTTCCTGGCATTTCTTCACGATTACCAAGGCGGTCACGGTGGCGCTCTTCAGCCTGATGGCCCTGACCTTCCTCTACCGGGAGGACTTCACCTATTCCCGCCGGATGCTGGCCTACAGCTGGCTCTTCAGTATCGCTTTCTTCACCTTCTCCCGGCGGGTCCTCGACAATCTGGAAACGGAGATCTGGAAGCGGAACCGGAGATTTCGCCAGGTCCTCCTTCTCGGCGGGGGCGAGATCGCCCGGCGCCTGGTGAAAAACTTCGCGGAAAACCCCCGCTGGGGGACCGAGGTGATCGGCGTGCTGGGGCTGAACGGCGACGTCGACCTGGCGAAGTCGTCCGACGTCCCCGTGCTGGGGACGGTCGAGGAATTCGAAGAGGTCCTCCGGCGGTTCCCGGTGGAGGAGGTGATCATCACCCGGCTGGATATCCCGCACAGCCGGGTGCTGGAGATCATCGTTCTCTGCGAGAAGAACCTGGTCTCGGTCAAGCTGGTCCCCGACGTCTTCTCCATCCTCACCAACCGGGTCGAGGTGGTCAACCTGGACGGCGTCCCCCTGATCGGCCTGCGCTCGCTCCCGCTCCATTCGGCCTGGAACCGTTTCGTCAAGAGGGTCTTCGACCTGGCCGGGGCGGCTTGCGGCCTGATCCTGACCGCCCCGGTTCTCCTGGCCGCCGCGGCCGCGGTCAAGCTCACTTCCCGGGGCCCGGTCTTCTTCCGGCAGGACCGGCTGGGCGAAAACGGGAAGAGGTTTATGCTCTACAAGCTGCGGACGATGCCGGTGGACGCCGAGAAGGTGAGCGGGCCGGTGCTGCCGGTCCGGGACGATCCGCGGGCGACCCCGGTCGGGAGGTTCCTCCGCCGCTTCAGCATCGACGAACTGCCCCAGCTCTGGAACGTCATCCGGGGGGATATGAGCCTGGTCGGCCCCCGGCCGGAGCGGCCGGTTTTCGTCGAGCGGTTCAAGGAATTGATCCCCCGCTATATGTCCCGTCACCAGGTGAAGTCCGGCCTGACCGGCTGGGCCCAGGTCAACGGGCTGCGGGGAGATACCTCGATCCGGATGCGGGTGAAGTACGATATGTTCTATATGGAGAACTGGTCGATCTTCTGGGATATCAAGATCATCCTCCTCACCCTCTTCTCCCGCCGGGTCCACCAGATCAGCCGCCGGATCCTGCCCCTGGAATAAAATCGAATATTTCTCTCCGCGCGCCGTCAGAGTGGTGGGAAAAGCTCTGCCGGATCCACCGGTTGGAGTTATCGCCCCTGGATATTGGATATTCCTTGTCGGTGGTTGGATATTCGGAGATGAAAAAGATTCGGAATCTGTCAGCCCCGGTCCTGGCGGCGGGTCTGCTGGCCGGGTGCGCCACCGTCCCCTACACCGGGCGTTCCCAGCTCTCCCTGATGCCGGACAGCGAGGTGATGGCGATGAGCCGGGCTTCCTACCGGGAGGTGCTGGCGGAGTCCGAGGTCGTAACCGCCGGACCCCGGGCCGCAATGGTCACAGAGGCGGGCCGGCGGATCGCCGGCGCGGCCGAGGCTTTCCTCCGGGACGAGGGTCTGGCGGGCCCGGCCGGCTCCTTCGAGTGGGAGTTCGCGCTGATCGACGACGATGAGACGGTCAACGCCTGGGCGATGCCGGGGGGGAAGATAGCGGTCTACACCGGGATCCTCCCCCTGGCCGCCGACGAAACCGGCCTGGCGGTGGTTCTGGGCCACGAGGTGGCCCACGCCCTGGCCAACCACGGCCGGGAACGGCTCAGCCAGCTCCTCCTCTTCCAGCTGGGAACGACCGGGCTCGAGCTGGCCCTGAGCGAGGAACCGGAGACGACCCGGGACCTCTGGCTGACCGCCTTCGGGCTCGGGGCCCAGGTCGGGCTGCTCCTTCCCTACAGCCGGGTCCAGGAGTACGAGGCCGACCGGATCGGGCTGATCCTGACCGCCCGGGCCGGTTACGACCCCAGGGCCGCGGTCCCTTTCTGGGAAAGGATGAGAGCCCAGGGCGAGACGGAATTCCTGGAGTTTCTCTCCACCCACCCCTCCAGCCGGAAGCGGATCGCGGAGATCGAGGCGATGATGCCGGAGGCCCTCCAATACTACCGACCCCGCTGACCCTACACCGAAAAAAGAATGAACCGCAGAGGACGCAAAGAACGCAGAGAATAGAATAGGGGGGGTATTTAACCACAGAGAACACTGAGGGCACAGAGGACAAGCAGGTGTGTAAAGAAATTCCGAACTCTAAAAAAGGGTGAGCGAGCGTAGCTCGCTCACCCGGATAAAGAATCCGGATTGGAAAACAAAATTTTCCAATCCGGATTCTGACTCCGGGGGGCGCGGGATCAAAGATCCCGGCCCCCCTTTTTTGGAGTTCGGAATTTCCGCCTTTCGCTTCTCTCTGCGTTCTTTGCGTTCTCTGCGGTGAAAAATCTTTTTGTCTGTTGGTGGGGTCAGGGCCGGATCAGGATCGGGGAGCCGAGGGTGACGAAGTCGTAGACTTCCTCCTCCTCGGGGTGGAGGAGCCGGACGCAGCCGAAGCTGGCCTCGGTCCCGATCTCCTCGGCGACCCGGGAGCCGTGAATTCCGTAGGCCCCGGGCGGGGGTATGAACTCGATCCAGCGGGTCCCCAGGGGGTAATCCGGGTCGTCGGCGGTGACGACGGTCCGATGGTAGGGATCGGTCCAGGGGGGATTTTCCAGCTTACGCAGGACCCGGAATTCTCCTTCCGGGGTGCTGTCGCGCTTGCCCAGGGCCACCGGGTAGGAACGGATAAAGGTGTCCCCCAGGTAAACCGCCAGGGTCCGCTCGCTCTTGTCGACCTCGATCCGGAAGGGGCCTTCGATCACCGTCAGGGTCCGGCCGACCCGGATCAGGTCGGGGTCGGCGATCTCGTTGAGCCGGACCAGCAGCCCGGTCCCCACGTTGTGGCGGGCGGCGATCCCGGAGAGGCTGTCCCCCGGCTGGATCGTGTACTTTTCGCCCAGCCCGGCGATCTCCTCCCAGGTGAGGTTCTCCGGAAGGGGCGCGGGGGCCGCCGCTTCGGGTTCTTCGGCGACGACCTCTTCCTCCGCCGCCTCCGTTTCCAGGATCACTGCTTCTTCTTCCTCGATCTCCACCTCCTCCACCTCCACCTCCAGCGGTTCCGCCGGTTCCGGCAGAGGCGGGAACTCCGGCCGCCGGGCGGCGCAGCCGGCCGCCAGCAGGCAGAGAATTGCCAACAGGACTCTTCTCATCACGGTCTCCTCCTTGGATAAGGATTTTTACCTGGGCGTAATATACCTCGATCGCGGCGATCGGGGTAGTGAAAAGTAATCGGCTTTATTCGCCGTCCGCCGGAGACTCCATTTCCCGGCTCCGGGGGCATTCAGCCCGGAGAATTTTGTTTGACAGGAGCGGGTTCCTGCTCTAAATTACCCCCCCTTTTGGATGCCGGACCTCGCGCGGGCCCACGAAGCTTCCATCCGTCTGTAACCTTATTCTGGTGGCAGGAACTATGAACGATCTCTATGAAAAAATCATTTCCCGTTTCCTCCAGCCGCTTTCCAGCCTGGAAGACGGGGTGGGAGACGCCTATTATTTCCTCAGGCGGGACGGGGCCTTTGTCTTCACCGAAGGTTATCTCCACCCCGAAGGCGGATTGATGGGGAAAGTTATGCTCTTCCCCGACCCGGCCGGCGACACCGATATCTTCGGGAGGAAATTCCGTTCCAGTTACAAGAGGGTGGTGGACGGCGAGTTGATCCTGATCCCCCATCCCGAACAGCTCCGCCTCCAGTTCGAGCTGACCCCGGGCCTCGACCCCGACGCTCCCCGTCCGGTCTACGAGGAATTCCACCTCGAGTTTCCCCTGAGCGACTTTTCGGGAGTGTTCGAGCACCGCCACTCGCTGCGGACGGCGATGGAGATGTACCCGGTGGTCAGGAGTTCGATCGACGACATCCGCGCCGGTTTCGACGTTCCCCTCTCCCGGCTCGGCTGTACCGGGTCCACCTGCTACGGCAAATTCGAGGAGCCGGACGACGACATCGATCTGGTCTGGTACGGGTCGATCGAGGAGAACCGGAAGATCCTGGAACGGATCAGGGAAGTGACCCGCGACCCCCGCAACCGGGTCTTCGAGTTCGGGCGCTGGTGGCCGATCCGGTTTTACTGGAAGGAGATGATGATCTGTTCCTTCTTCAATTACCGGCTGGTCGAGGAGATCCCCTTGAGGAATTGCCGGATGAAGGTCCTGGCCGAGGATGTCAAGGGGGTGGGGATGGTCGATGACGATACCCACTCCATCTATATGCCCTCGATCGTCAAACTCTCCCACCTGCTTTTGAACGGGAAAAAATGCCGGGATATGAACCTGGTCATCTACGACGGTTCCCTGCGCGGGGAGTACTTCAACGGGGACTACCTCAGCTTCGTCGCCCGCCGGGTCCTGATCGAGAAGGAGCGGGGCGAGGAGGAAGCCCTCCTGGTGACCCTGGCCGACCAGATCACCAAGGAGGAATAGGATTTGGAATTCAGAATTCAGAATCCAGAAGACAGAAGACAGAATGCGGAATCAGGAATGCCGGCGGCTTTTCGGGATGAAATCCTGACCGGCGGCGATTGACGGAAGAACGATGATAAGAAATTTTGACGAAATGCTGGAGAGATTCCTCCGGCCGCTTTCCGAACTGGACGCCGGCCGGGCCACCGACTCCCTCTACTTCCTCCGCCGGGACGGAAGCTTTATCTTCACCGAAGGGTACTGCCACCCGGAAGGGGGGATGTACGGGAAGATCATCTACTACCCGAAAAAGGGCGGGGGGATCGACGTCTTCGGCCGCGAGTACGGCTGCACCACCAAGAAGATGGTGGGGGACGAGTGCATCTACATCGGCCACCCCGAACAGATCCGGGCTCACCGGGAGATCGACCCCGAGCTCGACCCCGACGCGGAGCGCCCGGTCTTCGTCGAGTACGAGATGGAGTTCCCCCTCAGTGACTGCGTCGGATTTTTTGACCCGGTCCACTCCCTGCGGGTCTGCGAGGAGATCTATCCCTGGGTCGGCGAGGGGACCCGGCTGGCGGCGAAAGCGCTCGGGGTGCCCTGGGAGAAGCTCGGCCTAACCGGTTCGCTGGCCTACGGCCGCCACGAGGAGGGGGACGACGACCTCGACCTGGTCATCCCGGGGACGATCGAGGATAACCGCCGGGTCTACCGGAAGATCCGCTCCCTCTCGGTTCTCCCGGAACACCGCGTGATCGAGTTCGGGCGCTGGTGGCCGATGCGGATGTACCAGGAGGGATACCTGATCTGTCCTTTTTTCACCTACCGGAGGTGGGAGGACGCTCCCCTGCGCGACTTCACCGTCGAGGTGGCCCGCGAGGACGCGGCGGTTACCGGGGTGGTTGCCGACGACACCCACACCAACTATATGCCCCCGCTCCTTCCCCTCGAGGACCTGACGATCGACGGGAAACCGGCCGAATCTCGGCCCCTGATCATCTACGACGGGGCCCTGAGGGGCGAGTACTTCAACGGGGACATCCTGAAGATGAAGGCCCGGCTGGTCGAGGTCAGCCAGCGGGGCGAAACCTTCCCGGCGGTCCTGGTCACCCTCTGGGACAACATCAAGAAAGTCGGGGAAGACCCCGAGCGGCAGTCGGCCCCGGTGGTCGTGGAGCCGGCCGGAGCCGGGGTTTGAATCCGGACGCGGGTAGGCAAGGTCCGTAAAGGAGAGATTATGGCGGATAAGTTCGACTCGATGATGGAGAAGTTTCTCAACCCGATCTCCGGCCTGGAAGGTCGAGTCAAGGACTCGCTGTATTTTCTCCGCCGGGACGGCTGCTTTGTCTTCTCCCACGGTTACTACCACCCGACCCCGGGTTACTTCATCGGGAAGATCATCTACTACCCCCTGGCCGGCGGCGACGCCGATATCTGGGGCCGTCCCTACCAGGCGATGCACAAGGCCTGGGTCAACGGCGAGCACGTGGCGATAATGAACGACGTCCAGATCGTCAAGCAGTACGAGGTCGATCCCTCCCTCGATCCGGCCAAGCCCCGCCCCCTGGTGGCGGATTACACCCTGGAATTCCCCCTCGATGATTTCGTCGGCTACTTCGATCCGGCCCGTTCTCTCGAGCTCTGCCGGGAGATGTACCCCGATACGGTCAGACCCTGGGCCGACCAGGCCGCCGAGCTGCTCGATTTCCCGCTCGACCGGATGGGAGTGACCGGTTCGCTGGCCTACGGCAAGATCGAAGAGGCGGATATGGACTTTGACGTCATCTTTATGGGCGATTTGGAAGAGAACCGGCGGGTCCGCGATCAGCTCCACCTCCTCTCCGGGGAAACCGCCCGCCGGGTCTTCGAGTTCGGGCGCTACTGGCCGATCCGGATCTACCACAACGGTTTCCTCCTCTGCCCCTTCTTCGTCTACCGCAACTGGGAAGACGTCCCCCTGGCCGAGGCTGAGATCACCCTGCTGGAACAAGACGTCCGGGTGACCGGGACGATCGCCGACGATACCCACAACTCCTATCTTCCGATCATCTTTCAACTGGAGGACGTGGTCTTGAACGGGAAGGAACGGGAAGATATCCGGGTCATCTGTTACGACGGTTCGATCCGCGGGGAATACTGGGCCGGCGACCGGATCTGGCTGGAGGGCCGCCTGCTGAAGATCGCCGACCGGAAGGAAGAGTACGAAGCGGTGGCGGTCGATATCAGTTTCAACATCTCGAAGAAGAAACCGGACCAGTACCCGATTTAATTTCCCGGGAGCGATGCTCCCGGGAAATTAAATAATGAGAAACACCGCCCTTCGGAACGTGTTTTCCGTCCGAAGGGTTGTTTTTCGGTTGGAGTCCGGGGTGATTCTGGTATGATGAAGCCGGCAACTAATTCCCCGTCCGAGCCGGCGGGGAAAAATCGGGGGTACTGGAAATGACCATTCACAGGACGGCGGTGGTCGATCCCGCCGCCGAGATCGACGCCGGGGCGGAGATCGGTCCCTACGCGATCATCGAGGGGAAGGTGAAGATCTCCGCCGGAACCCGGGTTCTCGCCCACGCCTTCATCACCTCCAACACCAGCATCGGCCCGGACAACGTGATCCATCCCTTCGCCGTCCTCGGGAACACCCCCCAGGACCTCGGCTACCGCGGGGCGGAGACGTTTCTCCGGATCGGGAAGGGAAACATCATCCGGGAAGGCTGCTCGATCCACCGCGGCTCCAAGGAAGGTTCGGCCACCGTGGTCGGGGACAACAACTTCCTGATGGCCTATTCCCACCTCGGCCACGACTGCGTGATCGGCAACGAGGTGGTCATAGCCAACGGGGCCCTCCTGGCCGGGCACGTCCACGTCGAGGACAGGGCCTTCATCTCCGGAAACGCCGTCGTCCACCAGTTCTGCGACATCGGTTCCCTGACGATGATCGGGGGCGCGGCCAAGGTGACCAAGGGGGTCCCCCCCTATATGATGCTGGTCGAGCGGGGGGCGGTGGTGGGCCTGAACGTGGTCGGGCTGAAGCGGGCCGGATTTTCGCCCGAGGACCGCCGCCGGCTGAAAGAGGCCTACAGGCTGCTCTACCACTCCGGGCTCAACGTCAGCCAGGCGGTGGCGGAGATCGAGCAGCAGGACCTCGGTCCGGGGGCGGCGGCGCTTGTCGATTTCATCCGCCGTTCGCGCCGCGGTATCAGCCGCCATTCCCGGGGCGCCCGGCGGGAATTCGAACTTTAAGGGGGGAGCTATGTATCGATTGATCAGTTTCACCGGGATGCTGGTCCTGGTCGGGATCGCTTTTCTGCTTTCCAACAACAAGAAGCGGATCAGCTTCCGGGTTTTGATCCTGGGGATCGCCCTCCAGGTCTTCTTCGCGATCATCATCCTCCCCAACAGCCCCCTCAACCGGGCGATCAAGAGTTCGCTGGGGACCGAGACCGCCCCGGGGGAGGTCTTCTTCGCGGCGATGAACAACGCCGTGATCAAGCTGTTGAGCTTCGCCGAGGACGGCTCCCGGTTCATCTTCGGCAACCTGGTCGTCAACGACGTTCCGGTGATGCGGGTCGGACCGGAGGGGAGGCTGGCCCAGATCCCGGGAACGGTGGCCCGGACCGGGGCCTACTTCGCCTTCAATGTCCTGCCGACCATAATCTTCTTCTCGTCCCTGATGGCGGTGCTCTACTACCTGGGGGTGATGCAGAAGGTGGTCGCCTTCTTCGCCAAGATTATGGAGAAGTTCCTCGGGACCAGCGGGGCGGAGACCCTCTCCGCCTCGGCCAACATCTTTGTCGGCCAGACCGAGGCCCCCCTGGTGGTCCGGCCCTACGTCAACGATATGACGATCTCGGAACTGATGGTGGTGATGGTGGGCGGCTTCGCCACCGTGGCCGGGGGGGTGATGGCGGCCTACGTGGGGATGCTGAAGAACTACTTCCCGGACATCGCCGGGCATTTGATCTCGGCCAGCATTATGTCGGCCCCGGCCGGGATCGTGATGGCCAAGCTGATGTACCCGGAGACCGAGGTACCGAAGACGATGGGCGGGGTCAGGGTCAAGCTGCCCAAGACCAACGTCAACATCATCGACGCCGCCGCCTCCGGGGCGGGGACCGGGCTGACCCTGGCCCTCAACGTCGGGGCGATGCTTCTGGCCTTTATCGCCCTGATCAGTATGGCCAATTTTCTCATCGAACAGTTCGGCTACCTGCTGGATATGATCTTCGGGATCACCACCAACCTCAGCCTGGATATTCTCCTCGGCTGGGTCTTCTCCCCCCTGGCCTGGGTGATGGGGGTCCCCTGGGCCGACTGCGAAACGATCGGCCGGCTCCTGGGCGAGAAGATGGCGATCAACGAGTTCGTCGCCTACGCCAGCCTGGCCAACCTCCTCGAGTCCGGGGCCCAGCTCCAGGAAAGGTCGATCGTGATCGCCACCTACGCGCTCTGCGGCTTCGCCAACTTCTCCTCGATCGCCATCCAGATCGGCGGGATCGGGGGGATCGCGCCGAAGCGCCGCCACGACCTGGCCCGGATCGGTTTCAAGGCGATGATCGGCGGGACCCTGGCCGCCTTTATGACCGGGACCATCGCCGGGATCTTTATGTAATCTTATCCGGGGGGACAATCTTCAATTCTCCCCCCGGATAAGATTGTGTAATTATTTTAGGGCGGCGTCCGGGGTGATTAAGGATCTCTTGAGAGAGTAATATCCGGGGAGTTTCCTCTCTGATTCGAGCGGTGGTTACCCCCTTTCCCGGCCGCGGGAGCGGAAACAGCCGGCTTTCGGGCCGGTCAATAACGCGTGAAGAAACTGGTATTCTCGACTATTCTGGCCGGTTTGATCCTGGCGGTTACGCTGGCGGCGGGGGAGATCGCCGCCCGGTTCCTTACCTCCGCCGACGAGAACGGGAATGTCTACCTCGGGGAGCGGCGGCTGCTTCCCTACCGTTTTCCGGTCAATTCCACCCGGTTCCGGATCGGGGCCTATGAGGAAAAGCGGGACAAAGCCTACGTAGTCGACCATCCCCTTCTCGGCTGGACGGTGGGACCGAATCGGAGCAGCGAGAACGGACTGTACCACTCCAACTCCCGGGGAATCCGTTCCTACCCCCGGGAATATTCATCGGTCCCCGAATCGGGAACCCTCCGGATTGCCCTCTTCGGGGATTCGTTCACTCACGGTGACGAAGAGCCCTGGTACAACACCTGGGCCTATTATCTCGAGCGCTACCTCAATCAGGCTGGAATCCGGGCCGAGGTGCTTAACTTCGGGGTCGGGGGCTATGGTTTCAGCCAGGCCTACCTCCGCTGGCTCCACCAGGGGCGGGAGTTTCAGCCCCGGATCGTGGTGATCGGTTTCCAGGGGGAGAACATCCAGAGAACCGTCAACCTTTTCCGGTCATTATACAGCGACCGGACCTGGCTGGTCTTCAGCAAACCCCGGCAGATCATACTTCCGGAGGGCCGGCTCGAGACTATCAATTCACCGGTCATCCCTCCCTCCGAGGTGGCGGATTATCTGCTAAATTTCTCCAACCGGCCCCTGGCCCGTTATGAATTCTGGTACAACCCCGAGAACTATCGCGCTCCTTTTTGGACCCGGAGCCGTCTGGGACAGATTGTCTACAACTGTTTCCGGGCCGGGGCCAGGGACCATCGCGACTACGCAGAGATGGCGGAGAACGGCGGCACTCCGGAAGAAGTCACCGGCGCGGTGATATTGTCCTGGGGGAAAGAGATTCGGCAAGCGGGAGCGATTCCACTGGTGGTTCACCTGCCCCGAAGAGATCATCTCCGGTTGATCGCCCGCGATGAGATCCCCGCCTACTATGAACTGCTGGAAGAATTTCAATCCGCCGGAATCGAGGTGGCGGATCCCGGTTACGAGCTGGCGGATAATCGCCGGGGTTGTTTTCATCGTTCCCACTATTCCCTCAAGGCCAACCGGATCGTGGCTCGGGTGTTATCGGAGAGAATTGAAAGCTTGATTGAGGAAATCGGCGAAAGAGAAATATACCGGCGCCCCCCGCCCCGGATCACCGAGGAAGATATCTTTAATCAGGTGGCAGCTGACGGATCTGTGGATATCGATATCGGCGATATCTCCGACGAGCTGTTTTTGGAAGACGGTTTTTACGACCGGGAGATCTACCAGTCTCAGGACACGGCCCGCTGGACTTCGGGTACCTCCCGGATTCGCCTTCCCCTGACCGCCGCCGGATCGGAGACGCTGGTGGAAATTCATCTGGTCGCCTGGGGACCCCGCCCCGCCCATCTCCAGGCCAGTCTTGACGGCGTGCCTCTGGACCCGGCCGAGAGTGAAACCAGCTGCCGCCGTTTTGTCATCTCCGATTCCGGGCAAGAAAGCCGTATGGCCGTTCTCACCATTTCCGTCCCGACCTGGATACCGGCGGAGGTATACTCGGTCCGGGACCATCGGCGTCTGGGAGTGATGATCGACCGGATCAGGGTTATCCCCCGTCCGCCGCCCCAAACGCGGAGTCGGGATAACCGGCCGCGGGATTAAATCAAAGCGGAAGTTGGTTGATCCGATCTGTCGGGAACATCGCATAAATTGCCTGGAAATATGCCCGAAAAGGCGGTCGTTCTATGTTATGATACCCCCCGCCTTCAGGATGGACCAGCCGGCGAAGCGGCAAAAACAATACGTTCGCGTCGCGTGATGGGATTTGGCCGGCCCCGACAGTATTGGTCCGCCGATCGACTCCATCCCCGGTTTTGGGTCGGGTCGGCGCGCCTTGGGCGGCTGGATTATCAAGAGCGATATCAACGATGCAGGAGCAGGCTAAATATAAGTTTTCTCTCGCCCTGGTATTTTACAATGAGGAAGACAATGTGGTCCCGGTGGTTAATTCCCTGAAAGAAGTCCTGAATCGGTCGAAGCTGGATTGCCAGTTGATCCTGGTTGACAACGGTTCCCGGGATCATACCTCCCGCCTCATCCGGGAACTGGTATCCGTTCACCGGGATCTCAAGCCGGTGATGGTGGAAGACAATCTTGGCTACGGATGGGGAGTGATCAATGGATTGTCCGCCGCCGAAGGAGAATGGATAGGTTTTATGGACGGAGACGCCCAGATAGCTTCCGGCGACGTTGAACGTTTCCTGGCCGAGGCCGACTCGTCCCGTTATGATATGATTAAAGCGCGGCGCCTGGAGAGGCGGGACGGCTTCATCCGGGCCCGGGTCTCCGAGGTTTACGTGATTCTTTTCTGCCTGCTCTTCGGCATTAAAATTTATGACGTCAACGCCAAACCGGTTATCTTCAAGCGAAAGTACCTCGACCGCTTTTCTCTGAAAAGCCGCGACTGGTTCATCGACGCCGAACTATTGATGAAGGCCAGTTTTCTCGGGCTGCGGATCAGGGAGGTGGGAATGATCTTCCACCGCCGTCAGGCCGGCCGCACGGCGGTAAATGTCGCTACCATTTTTGAATTCATTAACAATATCGCCAGGAACGCCCTGGGAGGAGAGTTTGCCCGATGGAAGAAAAATCAGCGATAACCGTGGTTATACTCTGCGGCGGGCGGGGAACCCGCCTGGTGGAAGAGACCGAGTACAGGCCGAAGCCGATGATCCGGATCGGAGAACTGCCCATCCTGGTCCACATAATGAATATCTACTCGGCCTTCGGATTTCGCCGATTTGTCCTTCCCCTCGGCTATAAGGGAGAAATGATCAAGGATTACTTCCTGAATTTTGATTACTATACCAATGATTTCACGCTGAACCTGGCCCCCCGGAAAGTGATCACGCCTCACAGCCGCCTCCACCCCGACTGGCGGATCACTCTGGCCAATACCGGTCTGGAGACTCTGACCGGGGGCCGGATCAAGCGGATCCAGCCCCATATAGAAGGGGAGACATTTATGGTCACTTACGGCGACGGGGTCGCTGATATTGACCTCGACCTTCTTCTCGCCCAGCACCGGAAGATGGGCAAGCTGGCCACGGTGACCGGAGTTCATCCCCTGACCCGTTTCGGCGAGTTGGAGGTGGGCGACGGTTTGGTCAGGGAATTCCGGGAGAAACCCCAGGTGAAAACCGGTATGATTAACGGCGGCTTCTTCGTCTTCCAGCGGGGAGTCTTTGATTACCTTACCGAAGATTGCTCCCTGGAGAAGGAGCCGCTGGAAAACCTGGCCCGGGACGGTCAGCTGGCGGTCTACCCGCACGAGGGTTTCTGGCACTGTATGGACACCTACCGGGATATGGAGAACCTCAACGCCCTCTGGTCCTCGGGGCGGGCCCCTTGGATAAAATGATCAACCGGCGGTAAAGGGGTGGAAGGTGTACTGCAAAAATGAAGGCTGGAAGGGGATGGGGCGTTGAATATCCAATATCCAACAAGGAATACTCAGTGAAGAAGGAAAGACCGGACGATTTCCCGGACCGTTCGTTCGGCTCCGCCGGCGGGACCGCCAAGTTCTCGCCGGCCGTGTCGAAACAAGTTTTGGCGGCCGGAACTTGTAAATTGGATATTCCCTGCTGGCTGTTGGATATTCGATAATATCAGAATAAATTTTCCTTACAAGGGGTGGAATGATGACCGATAATTTCTGGAAGGACCGTCGGGTCTTCGTCACCGGCTGCACCGGGCTCCTCGGGTCCTGGCTGACCGACGCCCTGGTCGGCCGCGGGGCCGAGGTGATCGGCCTGGTCCGCGACCTGGTCCCCCGGTCGAACCTGCGGGAACTGGGCTGCTGGGAGAGAATCAACATCGTCCGGGGCGAGGTGGAGGATTGCCATCTCCTCGAGAGAGCCCTGAACGAGTACGAGATCGATACCGTATTTCACCTGGCGGCCCAGACCATCGTCGGCACCGCCAATCGCTCACCGCTTTCCACCTTCGAGTCCAATATCAAAGGGACCTGGAACCTGCTCGAGGCCTGCCGGAGGGTGGATACGGTGAAGAGAATCGTGGTGGCCTCCAGCGACAAGGCTTACGGTACTCACGAAAAACTCCCCTACAGCGAAGACGCCCCTCTTCAGGGGCGCCACCCCTACGATGTCTCCAAAAGCTGCGCCGACTTGATCGCCCTCTCTTACTTCGAGACCTACAATCTTCCGGTAACTGTCACCCGTTGCGGCAACCTCTATGGCGGCGGGGACCTGAACTGGAACCGGATCATCCCGGGGACGATCCGCAGCGTTTACCACGGCCGGGCGCCGATCATCCGGAGTGACGGCAAGTACATCCGGGACTACTTCTTCGTCAAGGACGCGGTGGCGGGCTACCTCCTCCAGGCGGAGAAGACCGGCGAGGAGGGGGTGAGAGGAGAGGCCTTCAACTTCAGCGACGAACGCCAGGTCAACGTTCTGGAATTGGTCAATCTGATCCTCAAGCTGATGGATCGGGCAGACATCCAACCGGAAATCCTCGACCGGGTGAAGGGTGAGATCAGGCATCAGTACCTTGACTCGGCCAAGGCCCGCAGGGTCCTGGGCTGGAAGCCGCTCTTTTCCCTGGAGGAAGGGCTGGAAGAGACAATCGCCTGGTACCGGAAATTTCTGGGAGGGTAACGCCCTGCGGCCGGAGGCTCGCCTAGTCCGACCAGTCCGAATCGTCCGATTCGTCCGATGCCAGCCGGCGGTCTTTCATCGGCAGTTCGAGAGACGTGGAATCATTTTCCAACATCCCGGTTTTGATTACCGGTGCCGAAGGTTTCATCGGCTCCCATCTCACCCGGCGCCTGGCCGGGGAAGGGGCCAGGGTCACCGCCCTGGTCCGGCCGGGGGCCGATCTTTCCCGGCTGGCCGGACGGGACGGACGGATCGCGATTCACCCTCTCGATATCCGCCGCCGGTCTGAATTGTCCGCCCTGACGGCGGCCGCCCGCCCCGTTTGGGTTTTTCACCTCGCCGCCGTCACCGACCCTTCCCGCTCGCCGGCCGGACTCGACCGTTGCCTGGAAGTCAACCTGGGGGGGACGCTCAACCTCCTTAGATCCCTGGCCGGGATCCCCTGCGAACGACTGTTGGCGGTGGACACGGCCGAGATCTACGGGAGAAATCCCGCTCCCTTCCGGGAAGATATGGTCCCCGACCCGATCTCCCCTTATTCCCTCTCCAAGGCGGCGGCGACCCTCCTCTGCCGGACCTGGGCGGCCGCCTACGGTTTCCCGGTTACCGTTCTGCGGCTTTTTCTGGCCTATGGCCCCGGGCAGGGCCCGGAACGTTTTCTCCCCCAGCTGCTCGACGCCGGGTTCTCCGGCCGCCCTTTCCGGATGACCGCGGGGGAGCAGACCCGGGAATACACCTACATTGACGACGTGGTCGAGGGCTGCCTGATAGCGGCCCGCCGAGGGCCTCCCGGGGAGATCATCAACCTGGGGAGCGGCGAGGAGATCTCCCTGCGGGAACTGGTGGAGAAGGTGGGTAAGATCCTTCGCCGGAGGGTCGTTCTCGATCCGGATACGCTCCCCTACCGGGAAAACGAGATCTGGAGGTTTGTCGGCGACCATTCCCGGGCCGCCCGGCTCCTCGGCTGGCGGGCGCGGATCGATCTCGAGGAGGGTTTGGTCCGGACCATAGCGGCTTATCCGGGGAAGGGTAATGGAAGATAAGCTATACTCGATCTTCGATCGGAGCGAGGAGCGGCACTGGTGGTTTCTCGGCCGGCGGAAGATTGTCCTTTCCCTGGTGGATTCTCTAACCCGGGGCCGGAAACAACCGGTTATCCTGGATATCGGCAGCGGGGCCGGCGGGACCTTGCGGGAACTGGAGAACTACGGATTGGCGGTGGGTGTGGATATATCTCAGCGGGCGGTCGCTTACTGCCGCCGCCGGGGCTGCCGGAGACCGGTTAGGGTTGGAGAGCAGGCCCTCCCCTTTGTTGCCGCCTCCTTTGACCTGATCATCGCCCTCGACGTGATCGAGCATATCGCCGACGACCGGGCGGCCCTGAGAGAATACCGAAGGATTTTAAAACCGGCGGGGCGGCTGGTTTTGACCGCTCCGGCCTATCAATGGCTCTGGAGCCGGCACGACGAGGTCAATCAACATCGCCGGCGTTACACCCGCCGTTCGCTGCGACTGGCCCTGGAGACGGCGGGGTTGGTCCCCGAAAGGATCAGTTACTTCTGTTTCTTCCTCTTTCTCCCGGTGGCCCTGGTCAGGCTCCTGGAGAAACTCCTCCGCCGGCTGTTCGGCTACCGGCGCGAGGATCTGGCCTTCAGCGTCCCGCCCCGCCCGCTCAACACGCTATTAACCAGCCTGTTTGCCGCCGAACGGCACCGGCTCCGGCGGCGGGGGTTTCCCTTCGGGTCTTCCCTGCTGGTCCTGGCCTCCAAGGAGCCGCGATGAGTGAGGAGCGCCTCACCTCCCGACAGAGGATTGTCCTGATCCTGATCCTGTTCTTGGCGCTGATCATCCGGCTCTGGGCGGTCGCCGCCTGCCGGTTCATCGGGACCGACGGCGGGGTGGACGGGGTCGGGCTGCTGACCGCCGGCCGCAACCTCTTCTCCGGGGCCGGGTTCGTCTTCCAGGGCCGCCCGGAGACGATCCACGCCCCTCTCTTCCCGATCCTGGCCGGGCTGATCTGGAGAGTCGTCGGGGACCTGGAGCTGGCCGGTCTCCTGGTCTCGGCCCTGAGCGGGGTCGTCGCGGTGGGCGCGGTTTATCTTCTGGGCCGGCCCCTGTTCGGGCGCGCCCCGGCCATTTACGGGTCCGCCCTGGCGGCGGTCTTTCCCCCCTTCATCTACGCGGCCACCGAGGTCAGGGTCGATACCCTTTACGCCGCCCTCTATCTTCTACTTGCGGCCGCTCTCTGGCGGGCCGCCCGCCGGCCGGATTTCATCCGCGGGGCCACGGCCGGGACGGCGATCGGCCTGGCCTATCTGACCCGGCCGGAAGGGCTGATCTTTCTTCCCCTGGGAGCGGCGGCGATCTTCCTGAAGGCCGGCCGGGGTTGGAAGAAACAGGGGAGGAGACTGGCGGCCGCGGGGGCGGGGATGCTGCTGATCTTCGCCCTGCTGGCTTTACCCTACCTCTCTTTTCTCCAACGCCACCTTGGGGACTGGACCCTCTCCGCCCGCTCCCCCTTCACCTTTATCCCCTACTTCGCCGAGGACTGGGAGGAGGCCAACTTTCAGGCCTACGCCTATCCGGAGCGGGTTCGGGCCGAATGGGCTCGGAGGGACGGGCTGCCGGGGGTGCTCTGGGAAGAGAGGGGGAAGCTGGCCCGACGGTTCTTTCACAACCTGGCCGTTCTCTTCACGATCGGCCGGTCGGAGGAATTCGCCCGGATGGGTCTTCCCTCCCGGCCGGTCAGCTGGACCTTCGCCTTTCTGGTGATCGTTTTCGGCGGGTTGCTGGCGCGCAAGCTCGCCGCCCGGAGATGGTCATTCCGGGACAGTTTCATCCTCCTGCTCTGCCTCCCGGCGGTTCCCTACTTTTTTCTTACCGATTTTCTCACCTCCCAGAAATTGCGCTACGGTTATCCCTATCTCGCCTGGCTCCTGCTCCTGGCCGGGGCCTTCCTGGCCCGCCGCCAGGTCCATTTCCTCCGGCATCTCTCAGCGGGGATCCTCCTGGGCGGCTCCCTGCTGGTCTCCATCTGCCTGATCCCTCGAAAGGTTAACCTGGTTCCCTACGAGTTCAAGAGTATCGGTCTCTGGATGCGGGATAACCTGGAGGGGATCGAAGAGGCGACGGTAATGAGCCAGCGCCTCGGGGTGCCCTTTTACGCCGGCGCGCGGCACGTCCAGATCCCCCCCGGGACCTGGCCCGAGATCCTTGACTACGCCCGCCGGACCGGGGCCGATTACCTGGCGGTCGATGATTGGACCACCACCCGGCTCCGACCCGGGGCGGCGTTCTTGCTGGAATCCGGTCCGGTTCCGCCCCAACTGGATCGGGTCCACGGTGTCACCCACCGGAGGCGGCGGGCTCTCCTTTACCGTTTTCTCCCTGATGAAGATTAAAAAGGCCATTGAAAAGATCTGGGGCTCCCCACTGATCTATACCCACCACGCCGCCGCGGTGGACGGGCCCAAGAAGCGGGCCATCGCCGCCATCTGCCCGGTCCGGCCGGGACAGCGGGTTCTCGACCTGGGCTGCGGGACCGGGAACAGCGCTCCGCTCTTCCCCGGCGCCCGCTACACCGGGATCGATATCAACCCCGCCTACATCGCCGCCGCCCGGCGACGGTTCCCCGACTTCAGGTTCATCGCCGCCGACGCGGGGGAAGGCGGATGGGGCGGCCCCTTCGAGGTGATCCTGGCCAACTCCTTCCTCCACCATCTGGCCGACCGGGAAGCGACGGCGATCCTGAAGAAGGCCGCTTCCTCCCTGGAACCCTCCGGGATGGTGATCATCCAGGAGCCGCTGGTCCCCGGTCCGGGGGAGATATACCACCGGTTCCTGATGAAGCTCGACCGCGGCGCCTGCTTCCGGACCCTGGAAGGCTGGCGGGAACTGATCCTGGGAGCGGGCCTGTCACCGCAGGTCAACGGTTTTTACGAACTCAGGATTATGGGATTCCCGGGGTACCATATGGTCTCGATCTCGGCTCGGAGGCGGGGAGGGATTGGATGAATCGGCTCCGGATCTGCCTGGTGACCAGCTTCTATCCGCCCTTTCACGTCGGCGGTTGTGGTCTTCACGTCTATCAGTTGGCCAATCTCCTCGCTGACGACGGCCACGAAGTGGAGGTGGTTTGCTCGGGAGCCGCCCACTCCTATAAAATTAAAGGTCCCCGGGAAGGGGGATACCCCCATCATTCCAACGTCACCGTTCACCGGCTGAGGTGCGGACCCGGCCGGCTGGAACCCTTGTTGACCTATCTCGCCGGCGGCGCCGTCTTTTCCCGTCCGCGGCTGAAGCGGCTTTTGGAACGAGATTTCGACGTGATCCATTACCACAATATCTCGCTCTTCGGCGGGATCCGCTCCCTGGAGATGGGCTCCGCGGTCAAGCTCTTCACTCAGCATACTTACTGGCTTCTCTGCCCCACCCACTATCTCTGGAAGTACAACCGGGAGGTCTGCCGGAGCCGGGATTGCCTCCGCTGTCTTTTGGCTTACCGCCGTCCTCCCCAATTCTGGCGGCTCGGCGGATTGAGAGACCGAATGCTCGAGGCGGTGGATTCCCTGATTATGCCCTGCAACTATATGCTTGATCGCCACCGGACGGAGGGATTCGGGGGGAGGATGGACTGCCTGCCGTATTTCGTCGAACCGGTGGCGGGGGGCGGGGAGGGGAGCGAGTTCGCCGGCCTCCGGCCCTTCTTCCTCTTCGTGGCCCGGCTGGAGAGATACAAGGGGGCCCGGCTGGCGGTGGAGGCCTTTCTCAAGAAGGGCGGTTCGGCCCGGCTGGTGATGGTCGGGACCGGTTCGATGGAGAGCGAGCTGAAGCGATTGGCCGGGGAGGATCCCCGGATCCGTTTCCTCAGCTACCTCGCCCCCGACCGGCTGGCCTGGTTCTACCGGAACGCCGTTGCCCTCCTCGCCCCCTCGATCTGGCCGGAGATGGGGAACCTGACCGTGCTCCAGGCCTTCTCCTGCGGGACCCCGGTGATCGCCTCCCGGGTCGGCCTGCTACCGGAGTTGGTGGAGCCCTCGAGGGCCGGAATTCTCTTTACGGGGAGGGAAGAGCTTACCGCCGCGATGGAGCGGATGGAGAATCCCCGGGTGCGAAGGGATTTCGTCGAACCCGCCCGGCGGGCTTACCGCGAAGACTATACCCCGACCGGGTATCTTAGGAGGTACTACCGCCTGATCGAAGATCTCACCGGCTGATCGCCCCCCTCTCGATCTCCGGAAGATAAATCGGTATCGCTATCGACGCCGGTTCCCGCTCCCGGGTAGCGTAGAATAACTTCCGCTTTCCCCGCATCAGGTATGGGGGGTGGGGGAAGGAGAAGGAGAGGGAGAGGGAGAGGGGACCGGGGTGGGGGTGGGGGTGACGGGGAGGGGCACCCGTCCCGCGAGGGGAATATCGCCTCCTCCTCCGAAATAGACCCGGCCCAAGCCGCGCCGGGCCCAGAGACCCGAACTTTCGCGAAAGATTGCCCCGGCGGCCGCCCCGCCACTGTAAGGAGCCGGCTGGGGATGGTCGAACGGCGCGCCGTAGTAAAACCGGCTTGTCTCTCTTACCGCCCAGAGTCCGGAATCTTTCCGGTAGATGGCGGGCCGGTCGGTCCCGTCACCTTGGAAATCAGCGGGGATGGGCCGGTCCCCGTTTCGCCCGAAGTAGAAGCGGGACCGGTTACGGACGGCCCACAATCCGCTGGCGGGCCGGAAGATGGCGATATCCTTGGACCGGCTTCCCCGGTAGTACCCCGGGACCGGGCGGTCGCCCCAGGCCCCGAAGTAGGAGCGGGTGAAACCCTTGACCGCCCAGAGCCCGGTTTCCGCCCGGAAGATCGCCGGTCGGCAGGAGCCGTCCCCGTCGTAATCGCCGGGGACCGGGATATCCCCGGCCCTTCCGAAGTAAACCTGGGTCACCCCCTTGACCGCCCAGAGGCTGTTGCTCCCCCGGAAGACGGCGATATCGGTGGTCCCGTCGTTGTCGTAATCACCGGGGGTCGGTATGTCATCGCCGGCACCGAAATAAACCCTGGTCACCCCCCTCACCGCCCATAAGGCGGAAGAGGGGTGAAAGACGGCGAGGTCGGCCCGGCCGTCGCCGTTGTAATCTCCCGAGTCGATCAGGGGAGAGGTGAAGAAGGCGGCGAACCAGGCGTCGGCGATCACCCGGGAACCCGCCTCCCAGACCGGGTGGATCCCGTCGTCGATCAGGAGATCCTGCCAGGTGCCGTAATCCAGATAAGCCTGAAATGGATCGGCCAGGAGGCAGTTCTTCTCCCGAGCCAGGGGGATGATATAGCCCCTGTTCAGAGTTGTGGTTCGGTTGTATCGATCCGGCCATTCCCTGTAAACAGGTATAATGGTCGCCAGGACCGGTTCGCATTGCGCCTCCCGGGCCCGGTCGATCATTGCCCCCAGATGGGTTTTCGATGTTCCCGGGGAGATATTGTTGCGGACATCGTTGGTCCCGGCCATAATCAGGATATGGGAAGCGTTGTGATTGCCTATAACTTGAGAGATCCCCGGGCAGTACCATTCAGGATAACCTCCTCCGGAAAGCAAATTTCCGGTTGTGGCACCGGGGTAGCCTTCATTGTATATGGTATATGCCTGTGCGTGGACGGCTTCCAGGTCGGCCTCGAGCAGGGGTATGTAGCACCCGTTCTTCCCCGGGGGTGTTGTCCCGTAGGTGATGCTGTCGCCGTAACCGATGAAGACCCGGTTTCCGAGTCCGTTTCCGGCCCCCCGGGCGCCGGCGGGCGGCCCCGCCTCAAAAGTGACGCCGACCCGCCGACTGCGGGGATTTCCTGAGCGGTCTCGATCCGCCACCCAGCCGATGAAGGGCGGTTCTCCCCCCCCGGACCGGCTTCCCTCGGCCAGGTCCCGGGCGGGGGCCGCCCGGGACCAGCCCTTCTCGCCTCCGCCGGCGGCGATCAACTTCCCCTGTTCGACCCAGCAGGCTTCCCATCCCCCCGCGGGGTCGGGAAGGAGATAGGGCAGGACCTGGTCGATACCGGGGCTCTTCGCTATCGGCATCCCTTCCGACCATTTCCGGCCGTCGGAGAAGCTGGCGAAAACCCGGTAATAGTCCTCTTCCCATCCCTGCCAGACCAGAACGGCCCGTCCGCCGTTGGCGACCGCCAGGGCGGGATAGAGATTGGGAGAGCGGCCGGGCGGACTGACCCGGGCCGGTTTGGTGAAACCGCCGCCTCTCCAGCGGGCGCAGTAGATCCCGGTTTCATCGTTCAGATCGCCGGCCCAGGCGGCCAGCAGGGTGCCGTCGGGACCGAAAGCCAGCGCCGGGGTCATCTCCCACTGGTCATCGGCCCCGGTCAGCCGGCGGGGCTCAGTCCATCTCTCTCCCCGCTTCCGGCTGAAATAAATCTTCGGCTTCATCCCCTTCCTCCGGGCCGACCAGGCCACCCAGATTTCTCCCTCCGGGCTGAGGGCCAGGGTCGGGCTGGAATTACCGGCAAACTTTTCCGCCGGCGGAAAGTCCGCTTCCCTCCAGGTCCCCTCTCGATAGACCCGGAAGCGTATTGTCGGTTGCCAGGGGTCCCCGCTCATCCCGATGGAATAGGATTCCCCGGTATCCGCATATCCGGAGGCCAAAACGGCAAAAGATAAAATCAGTGGCAATACGGTTGCCTTCATTGCTATAATTTACCATAAAACCGATCTCAGCGGTCAAGAAAACCAGAAAATGATCTCAGGATCCGCTCCCCAACAGTCACTCAACCGTCAGACCGCAATTCAGCTCGCGGATGCACTGGAGGTTCACTAATTGAGCGACAGAGTTTCACCAGCCCGGAGAGTAGGAATCTGCGCGATTGCGGTCGTTGTGCTTCTCCTGATTCTCGTTTACGGGGCCTTGACTTACCCGGACCCGGGAGAGAAACCGCCGGCCGCCGTCGTGGATATAGATGGAACTATCGCTCACTACCGGGGGCAGGCGGTCGTCGGGGCCGTCGACGGTTCAGTCGAGATCCTGAACTGGCTGGGCGGATGCGGCGTGAAGATCTTTTATCTCAGTTCCCGGCCCATAGGCAGTATTGCCCAGACCCGTCGGTGGCTTGATGATCACGGTTTCCCCCCGGGACAGGTAATCCACAAGAGCAATCCCCGGGAATCGAGGGTTGACTACAAGTCGCGGGAGATCAGGAAGATCCAGGATGATTGCCGGGTCCTCTTCGGCATCGGGGATAAGCTGACCGACCTTCGGGCTTATCGAAAGAGGGGGATTATCGCTCTGGATATGGGACTCTGGTGGTGGGATCGGGAGGAGTTGTTCCGGGACATTTTGAATGAGGAAGGTATCCCCATCGGGGAGAACCTGGATTCGCCGTGAGTGCGTCGTCCCGCAAAATATTTCTCGGCCTGATCCTCGTTCTGGCCCTGCTGCTCCGGCTGTGGGGGCTCAGGCTGGACTCTTTTTTCAGATCTCCGGATGATTTCGAGCTCAGGCTGGCCGAGAAGGCCGCCTGTTTCTCCCGGGGGAATATACTTGTTTCGAGCGACCTGAGATACTATCGGCAGGCCCTGGAAACGCATCTTCCGCTTTACCTCACCGCTCTGGGGGGGAGCGCCTTCAACTGGTTGAGGTTCCTGACACTCTCACTCTTCTTCTATCGGACGGAACCCGGTCTGGGTGTTGCCGGGTTTCTCAATATTGCCCTGCTGATCTCCGCCCTGTCGGGGACGGCGACCGTGTATCTAATCTTCCTGATCGGAAGGCACCTGGGCGGGAGCCGGAACGGGTTGTTGAGTGCCTTATTTTTCGCGGTTATCCCGCTTCACGTCGCCGCTTCTCACCTGCTTCCGCCCACCGCCCTGTCCGTCTTCTTCGCCTGCCTGAGCATCCTCTTCGCTCTCCGGATCGCCCGGGACGGAGCGGGGAGTGATTACCTGCTGGCCGGCTTATCCGGTACGCTGGCCGCCGGCTGTCACTACGGCGCGGTGGTGGTACTGGTCGCGGGATTCAGCGCCCATAGCCAATATTGCCGCCGGAATAATATCCGATTTCGGGAGATGGTCCTCAATCGACATCTGGTGGTTCTGGCCGCGGGGGCGGTCACCGGCTTCCTGATCGCCTTCCCCTTTCTCCTCGACCGGTTCAGCTACGCCTGGCGGCACCTGCCCCTCTACCTGCGCCACGCGGCCGGGTTCGAACTTCCGGGGCCCCGGTTCGCCTGGGCGGGATTCGGCAATCTGCGCATCGTGACGGCCGATCTGCTCCGGCGCGACGGGGGATCCGGTCTTCTCCTTCCCCTCCTGGCGCTCGTCGGGTTTGTTTGGTTTTGTTTCCGGCGCGAGGATAAATATGCAATTCCCCGGTCATTTCTTCTGGCGCATTTGTTGCTGGTATTATTCTTCAAGACCGGAATTGACCGGGCCGACGTGGTGATCATTTCGCCGTTCATCTGCCTGTACGGCGTCGCCGGGATCCTGGCGGGGATCGACCGGCTGACTCGAAAGAGGATGTTGCGGGCCCTGCTGCTCGCCGGCGGGGCGGCGCTGGTGGCCTATCCCCTGCTGGTCAAGGCCGTGCAGCTGGACTACTTTCTCTGGCGCCAGGATACCCGCCGGCTCGCCTCCCGGTGGATCCGGGAGAACTTTCGCCCCGGCAGCCGGATCGCCGTCGAGGATGATACCGTGGATATCCCGGAAAGCGGATTCGTGGTGAAGAAGGTGGCCTACATATATGAAACGGCGCTCCCCAAACTTCAGGGCGAAGGTTTCGACTTCCTGGTCGCCGGCAGTCTGACGTCCGGGGATCTGCTCCGTTCCCAAGCGTGTTGTCCTTCCGCCTGGATCGGCGGGTTTTACCGGGACCTCGATCGGGAAGGATATCGGTTGAAGGAGTTCAGAACCTGCAAAGTCGATAGGGCCAACCCGGTCATCACAATTTACGATCTCCGGGATTGGGGAGAGGATCGGGATCGGGCGCTGGCCCTCCGGAGAGATTTCGATTTTGATTATTCCGAATCTTCCCCGGACCTGATTATGCTGGGAGAGAGTTTAAGCTGCGAGGGGGAAGACGGGTTTTGGATAACCCGGGGCGAGAAGGTCGGTAAACTGCTGATCGCCCCCAGCCGGCTCAACCGGCTCGGCATTCTCGCCTTCCCGACCCGGGCCGGATCGACCCTGAAGATCAAGGCCGGGGGGCGAGGCCGGCTGCTCAGGTTCGACGATCCTCAACCGCGGTTGATTCTCCTGCGGCCCCGGCCGGGTTTTCCCTTCATCGACTATTCTTATCGGGTCCAGGCCGAACTGATTGAGGGAGAAGACGTGCTGGTCAAGATCGTCACCGAACCCGGCCAACTGTCGCGCCAGCTCATCCTCCAGGGGGAGGTAGAAGGAGAGGGGGAAAGTCGCGCCGTTCCGGCTCCGGGAAACGCCCGCCTCGAACCGACTGTCCGCGGGGGTAGTGACGGTATGATCTTGCCGGGTGTTCTGGAAGAAGATCTCCAGTGGCGAAGGGCGGAATACTCGCGGATTTTTGAGGCGGAACGAAGCCCCCGGCAGACCGGATCGAAGAGCCCGGATGAAGTGGCCTCGGGCGGCCGGGCGGTGTTCTTTTCCCCGGATCGCCACCGGCCCGGCTATCTTCTCTTCGGGCAGTATGTCAGGCTTATTCCCCGACCCTGGGTGGCCGCTTTCCGGGTCAAGATCAGGGGAGAAGCCGCCGTGGGGACGGTTGCCCAACTGGACGTTTGCGTCGGTAATGGGAGAGAGATTCTGGCGAGCCGGTCCCTGACCGCGGAGGATTTTCCCGATGAGAACCGCTATTACGAATTCCCGGTATCCTTCCGGAACTCCCTGCTGAGCGATCGCCTGGAATTCCGGATCAAGACGGAAGGCGCGGTCGAGCTGTGGTGCGACCGGATTGAGGTTTACCCCGATCTCGCGGTCTGGTTGGCGGATAATGCGGCCGGCGGCGGGGTGCGCGAGCAGTAGTCCGGGGGAATTGCCGGTATTCTTTCGCCGGCGCCTGATTGCCGTCCGCCCGGTCGAATTTCAACCGGCATCCCGATGAGAATTGAGGAATGAACGTCGCCCTGGAGACCCTGCTGGCCGGCGGAGGCTTTCTCGCGGTTTACCTGTTGCCGGGTTACGTCCTGAGCGCGGTCTTCAGGAGATTGCGGGGATCGGACGGAACCTTCCCGGGCCTGGTACTCAGTTTCACCGGATCGCTGCTCGTCCTATCGGCGGTTGGTTACCTCTATTTCATCGGCCTGCTCCGCTTCCGGGAGGTGAAATTCCTCTACCTCGGGCTGGCCGGGGCGGGTGTTCTCCTCTTTCTGGCGCGCGGGATCCGGGAAAGGGGCTGGTCCCTTACCGGATTCCTGGAGGGAGTTCCCAGAGGGCTGGTGATAACCTGCCTGGCCGTCTTCGCGGTCTGTCTGGTCCTGGCCTACCTGAAGGAAAGCAAGGTGGCGGGGGACTACATCTTCCACATTACCGGGGTGAGGAAGATCGCCTCCTCCTCCCGCTTCGACCCCAACCATATGTGGGGGCGGTTTGACTTCCCCCCGTTCCCCGCCTATCGCTATCCCCTTCTGCATTTTTCCGTCGCCCTGGCCTCCGGGATTGCCGGCCAGGACCCGATCGTGATCTCCAACTATCTCCCGGCTTTCTTATACATCGTGGCTTTTTGCGTGTGGTACTTCCTGGCCTATGTTCTGACCGGGGACAGAAGCTTCTCCCTGGGCACGGCGGCCTGCTTCTATCTCTACACGGGCATCTTCCAGAGGTTCGCCACGGTCAGGTTCTTCCTGGTCCCCCAGCACTTCAGCGACCTGATCCTCTTTCCCCTGCTCCTGGCGGTATTCTTCCTCCTGGTCAAGGAAGAGGGAAGAAAAGCCTGGCGGTTGGGGGGAATCCTGGCGGTTCTGGTTACCTCTCAGCTGGCCGTTCACGGCAGTCACTGGATCTATTTCCTCATCATCTCGGCGGCCTATCTTCTGCTGGCCCGGCGCTTCCAGGGCCGGACGATCAGGTGGAAACCGGTCCTCTTCACGATGTCGGTTATCTTCCTGCTGGCCGTTCCGGTGGGGATCGGCATCTCCGAGCTGGCCCGAACCGGGACCGCGAAGGATTACTTCGAGATCGAGAGAGATATGTTCCTCAACTACCGCTTCGCCACGGCGCACGGCGCCGGCCGGATCGAAGCCCTGGGGTCGCCGGATATCCTGATCGTGAACCGTTCGATCATATTTTACCCGTATAACATCCCCTGCTTTCTCTTCGCGATTTATATTTTGGCCCGGAGAAGATTCTCCCGGCTTGCTGTGTTCCTGGTCGCCGCCGCGGCGTCCGTACTGCTGATACAACTCAATCCCCTGGCGATGAGGCTCCTGGCGCCGGTCATCAGCTTCCCCGGTCTCTTCCGGATGATCGTGATCATCCCGGTTCCCCTCTTCCTGGCGGCGATAGCGGCCGAGTTCGGGCGTGGCCTGTCCAGGCACTGGAATCTCTCCAGGATTCTGTCCGGCTGGAGGATCCTCTTCCTGCTGCCGATCATCCCGCTCTACTGGCTGGTGTACCGGAATCTGCTGATGCCGGCTTACGGAGAACACTTCTGGAAGGTGCAATGGTTCGTTATGCCGGTGGTCGCTTCGGGATTGATCCTGCTCCTGATCATCAGGGTTATCCGCCCGTCCGCGGGCGGAGGGGCGATGGAGCCGGACCGGGTTTATTCCCTGCGGGCGAACCATCTCTGGATGCTGTTAATTGTCTTTTCCCCCCTCTTTTTCCTTCGGATTTCAAAGTTCTCGGCGCCGGAATACAGTTTGCGGCAGCCCCACGTCTGGCGGTGGAGAAATGACGGCTGGGTCAATTACGTCCGGGATAATATCAAACCCGGTTCGGTCTTCATCGCCAACGAGCGGCTCGGCGTCTTCATCCCGGTCTATACCGATAATTACGCCTTTGTCGGCTGGACCCCTTCTTCACCCGGGGTCGAACGCTTTTCCTGGGATCGTCGTTTACTGAGACAACAGGTCCTCGGTGACGACCGCGGCCGCCCCGGCGAATACCTCCATCCGGAGCGGCGGTATCAACTGCTGGCCGGACGGGGGATAGAGTATATGCTCATCTCCCGGGCGGAGACCCCGCCCGGGGTGTTCAGCCGGTTCGAGCGGAGCGGGTTCTTTGAAAAACTGTGGGATGACGGGCGCGTGTACATCTACCGCGTCCCTCCCCTTCCCGACCCGGGTGACGATGAAAAATCCCTGATCCTTGAGAAACTGCGCTCATATTATTCCCCGGTCGACAACCCCGCCGCGATCTGGAGGATTATCGACCCCGGGCGGAAGTATCTTCCCCCGGGGCTCTGGATCGAGAGCGGCCGGTCGGCTGAAAGGATTCTGATCTCGCCGGCGGAAATTCCCGAGATCGAATTCAGGTTCCAGCCGACCCGTCTGCCCTCGGAGTTGAGGTTGAGCGTGGGGAGCGAGAGGTGGGTTGTCACCTTCAATGATCTCTCGCCCCGCCGGGTGTCGCTTCGGCCGCCGCTGAAACCGGCGATCCTCAGGCGGCTATGCGGGATCCCCGATTACAACTACCCGATCTCGTTCGAGGTCTTTGGGGAAGGCGCCGTCTATGCGCAGGTATCCGTTTTCCCCCCTCAACGGACCCGGGAAAGGCCTGGGGACGGGGCGGCCGGAAAGCTTCGGGGTGGGCGAACCGATCCCGGGGGAGATGGCCTGGTCGGGGAAGCGCAAAGAGTCCTCTTCGACGGCTGGTTCCGCGACCGCTTCGGCGCCGACGCTGAAGAGTGGCGGAAGAAACTGGGCGCCCGGAGCCTGGAGTGCGAGTCCGCCCACCGGAAGACCGGGGCGCGGGAGCACGATCCCGCCGCTTCCGGCGATCTGGCCGTTGTTTACCGGGCGCCGGAACACAGTCCCGGCTATATGGTCTTCGGGCAGCGGGTTTCCCTGCCCCGGGGTTTCTGGACGGCCCGGTTCCGTCTGCGGGCCGGGGAGGGGAAAGGCGACGAGCCCTTCGCGGTGCTGGATGTCTGTGGAGATTCGGGGCGGAATGTCTTGAGTCGGGTGACGCTCCGGCGGGAAGATCTTCCGGAAGACGGCTCTTACGCGGAGATCAGCCTGCCTTTCCTCAACGGTTCGCTTCACGACAGGCTGGAGTTTCGGGTCGAAGCGGTCGGGAAGATCGGAATCCGGGCCGACCGGATCGAAGTGGAACCCGATCTGCGGTCCTGGTTTATCGAGTATTTCCGGCCGGTTGAAGACGGCGACTGATCGGCTGCAGCGGACTATGCTCGGCTGGCACCAAAAAGTGAAATCGTACCGGTTCGCGCTGGCGGTCATTCTCCTGGCGGCGCTCGGTTTCCGGTTCTGGGGGATAACCTGGGGTAACCTCTGCGCCTGGCAGCACGATGAGAGGGTTCATTTCGAGACAGTTCTGCGTTTTTACGACGGGAATTTGAACTCGAGAGCGATCTGGGAAAGACATCAGCCGACCCTGGTCTTTTATCCCTGGTCCGGTCTCTACCCCGTCGCCCTGGCCCTCAGGACTTTTACCGCCATTCGTAGCCTGGGAGATCAGTTCTTTTCTTCCCGTAAGAATCTTGAATCGGCCGGCCCCCGGGGATTGAGGAAGATATCCGACCGACAAGCCCTGCTGGTCGGGCGCCTGACCATCGCCGTTATCGGGGCACTGACCGTCCTGGTCACCTATCTCTGCGGCCGGTGGTTGTGGAACCGCCGGACCGGAATTCTCGCCGCGGTTTTCCTGGCCTTGAACGGATATCACATAGCCTGCTGCCACTGGTTGAAAAATGATGTCCCGGTCCTGCTCTTCCTGACTCTGGCCCTCTTCTTCTCGATCAGGATTATCCTCTCCGGGAAGACCGGTTATTATCTGGGTGCCGCCGCTTTCTCGGCCCTGGCCGTGGCCGGGAAGTATAACCAGTTCCCCATTGTTCTGGTGCCGCTGCTGGCCCACATAATGAGGGGGAGCCGGGGGGAGAAGCATATTATCCGGTTGATATTGTCACCCCGATTCCTGCTCGCGGGCCTCTCATTTGTGGTGGTTTTTCTTCTCGCGATGCCGCTGGCTGTTCTGGAACCCGGCTATTTCTGGGAAAATTTTCCCGCCTACTTGATTCGGCTGCCGACCAGTCATCTGGCTCGCGGGCTACCCTCGCGAGACTCGCTCGCCCAGTCACTCGGCGCGAATATCCGAAGCCTGGCCGCGATCTCCGCCGATATCAAGTATGGTATGGGTCTGGGGGTTGCCCTCCTGGGGGCCTCGGGCTTCCTCCTGGGCGCCTCCCGCCGGTCGCGCGGAATCCGGCTGCTGGCGGTCTTTCCACTGGCTTACCTGGTCGCGGTGGTCTTCCTGGACCGGCAGGCCCTCCGGCTCCAGGACCTGTTCCCGATCTATCCCTTCTTTTCCCTCTCCGCGGCATATTTTCTGGTTGAGTCGACGAAAATCCTGTTCCGGGCCGGCCGCTGGGCGTTCATAACCGCCTCCATCCTGGCGATCGGCATCAGTCTGCCTTACGTTGTCTCCGCCATCCAGATGGATTTCGGGTATTCCGCCAAGAGCACGCGGGAGTGGTCGACGGAATGGATCAATCGCAATATCCCCCCGGGGAGCAAAATCGCGGCGGAAAGAGCGACGGCCTGGATCGATCGCAACCGGTTCCGGGCGGAGATATCGGGTATGCTCTGCCTCCGCGACCTCGATCATTATAAACGGCAGGCCTTCGAGTATATTGTCACCAGGGGCTGGGACGAAAGGCGGATCCTGAACACCCTGGGCCCGGAACATCCCCGGGGCAGGTTTTACGGCCGCCTCAATTCAGAATGCCGCCCGGTCAAGGTCTTTGACCTGGGCAGGATCCCCCATAACAGCGAGGACATCAGGATATACCAGATGGAGACCGACAATGGCCCGGCGCGAAAATCCCTGAATAGCGCGCTGATCCGCCATTTTCAGCACAGCTTCTCCGCGGCCGCTCCCGATATCCTCTTTCTCAATGATAAAGGGCAGTGCGAGGGGAATAGCAATTTCTGGATCAGCAAGGATCGGCCCGCCAGCAAACTGATCATTTCCCCGGTAAAAATTCCCTTTCTCGGGGTGCAGATTGTCAACGGCCCCGAAAGAACGGATGTCAGCTTGAATATAGGGAATCGCCGCCGACGGGTCTCGCTGGAACCGTACGAGACCCGGCAGTTGGTGGTCCGGCCGGCGCGGGGTTTCCCGTGGATCAAGCATTCTTACCGCGTGGCGGCCTCGACACCGGGTGGCTCGGCGGTGCTGGTGAAAGTTCTTCCGGATGATTTCAGGATCGGCCTCGGGTATTATGAGCTGGGGAAATGGGAAGCGGCGGCCAGCAATCTTGAGAAAGCCCGCGGCCGCGATCCGTATGATTGGTGGACTGATTATCTGCTATCCCGGGTGCACGAACGGTTGGGAAGTTATGGAAGAACCCCCGGGAGCAAGGAGGGGCCGGAAGAACCGCCTGATTTGTTTTCCCGGCTCGCGCCGCCGGGAGGAACGGTTGGGGATGGCGAGATATGGGAGGATAATTTCCAGCGGGTCACGGGGTTCCACCCCGTCTGGCTGGAGGACCGCAACTCCCTGACCTGGACAGGGGAAACCCTGCGAGAGGATATTCCGGCAAACGGAGAGTATAACTATTTTTGGGGGCCGTCCTTCCGGCTGGCGGTCGGAACCTACCGGGTGGGTATTGACGCTACAAGCGATGGCAGAGGTTCCTGGCCGGAAGGGCTGTCATTGCTGGTATATCGGAATGCTTCCTTGTGCCTGGAGCAGCGGCTGACGGCGGAGGAACTGGCTTCGGGCCGACCGGTTGGAACGATTGCCAATGAAAGGTCAGGCAACGAATATGCCTTTATGATCAGGGGTAATCGAGGTATGACCTTGCCCCCGCTGCGAGTGAGCATCGCGCCGTCTCTGCGGGAGTGGCTGAGCCGGATCCTTCCCGAGAAATGAAATTATCGGGATTGGGTCTCAGCGGAAGTACGGGGAATTAACGGAACTCGAGGAGCTAACGATGAGGATCCTGGACATAGGATGCGGAAGAAGCAAGTATGCCCCGGCCGATCCCGGAGACACGGTGGTGGGGATGGATTGTTCCCGCCAGGCCGGGGTCGACGTGGTTCACAACCTGGAGGATTTCCCCTGGCCATTCTCCGATGATGAGTTTGAACTGGTTGTCGCTCATCATATCCTGGAGCACCTGTCGGATCTGGTTGCCACGATGGAAGAAATATGGCGGGTGGCCAAACCCGGAGCCTCCGTCAGGATAACCGTTCCCTATTTCTCCTTCCCGGGGGCTTTCCAGGATCCGACCCACAAGAGGTTTTTTACCTGGAAAACCTTTGATTATTTTCTCGCCGGGGTGGAGTTCAATTATTATTCCCGGGCCAGATTTGAAATGGGGGCCAGAAGGTTGTCGGCGTTTGCCAAACATCGCCGGTTGAGCGCGCTCTTCGATCCGGCGATTAACTGCTGTCCCAAGTTTTACGAGCGGTTCTTCGCCTATATCTTTCCCGCCGAAGAACTGCGCTTGGAATTGAGGGTGGTCAAGGGTAAGTTTTTATAGTATGATTGAGGATACTGCTGATATTATGGCGGATCAAAAAACTAACGACTTCAATTTTTCGGTATTTCCCGGGGCAAGGGGCTGGACTCCTCGCCGGCTTATTTGATAGCGTGAAACTTTTTATGGCGGCCGGAGCAATCCTTGCGGACCTGTATCCGCGAAGAGTCGGTTGCCGGATCTTCGGATGTTCCGGAGACAGTCTGCCGCTAAAACACGGGTCAAGCAGCGAGGAGTTTTATTATGCTGAGCAGGAAAATCTTAAATGTCTTCACCGGGTTGTTGGTCTCTGGCACCCTCAGCCTGTTTTGCGTCGCCGAGTCACGGGCGGCGTTCGGCGATATCGTCGGCCGGTATAATTCCGTCTCCGGCGCCTGGTGGGGCGGTTTGACCTGGAAGGACGGCTACCTCTACGAGAACCTCGACAACACGTCGGCGATTTACAAGCGGGATCCGAATACCGCCAATCTTGCCGTGGTGGGGACGATAGCGCACACCGCCGTCCGCGATATCGGCCTGGCCTGGGACGAGGACAATCGCTGCTGGTGGCTCTGCAACCCCTGGGGACCCCAAAACGTCTACCGGATACCGGAGGCCGGCGGCGGGATCGCCTTCACCTTCAACGCCAATACCAACGAGTACGGCATATTTTACGACACGATCGAGGACGTTCTCTGGATCACCAACAACGCGAAGAAGGCGCTGGACGTCTACCGGACCGACGGTACCCGCGTGCGGAAGGTCACGATGCCCTGGGATCAGTCCGGTATCGTCCGGGTCGGGGATAAGCTCTGGATCGGGCGCCACGAGACCAGCTACATCTATGAGTTCAGTCTCGACGGGACGATGACCGGCCGGTACGTCGTCATCCCCGAGGGCAGGTTTTCCGGGGATATGGCCTTTGACGGGCGTTATCTCTGGAGCCGGTCCAACCTGAAGAATAACGTAGTTTACATCTACAAGATCGACATCGACATCCCGCCGGCCACGCCCACCCCGACGCCTCTGGCCACTCCGATCCCTTCGCCAAAGCCAATTTTCCCGGTCATTGACTCGGGCGATTACAACGGGGACGGAACCTCTGATATCGCCGTCTTTCGGGCGTCATCGGGTCTCTGGGCGGTCCGGGGCGTGACCAGAGCCTACTGGGGCTCCGGGGGCGATATCCCGGCTTCCGGGGATTACAGCGGGGACGGGACAACCGACCTCGCCGTCTTCCGGTCCGCCCGGGGTCGCTGGTTGATCCGCGGCGTGACCGATGTTTCGTTCGGTTCTCCCGGCGACGTTCCGGTCCCCGGCGATTACGACGGCGACGGCAGGTGCGATGTGGCGATCTACCGTTCCAACTCCGGTCTCTGGGCGGTCCGCGGCTTAACCAGGCTGTATTACGGATCTTCCGCGGATCAGCCGGTCCCCGGTTACTATACCGGTTCCAGTTCCAAGGAGATCGCCTTGTTCCGGCCGGCGACCGGCCGCTGGTCGATCCGGGGCCTGACCCGTTTCTATTATGGAAAATTCGGCGACCTCCCCGTGCCCGGGGACTACTCCGCTTCGGGCCGGGACGAGGCCGCCGTTTATCGCCCCGCCAGCCGGCTCTGGGCGGTCCGGGGGGAGACCCGGTTTTATTTCGGGCTGAGCGTCGCCGACCGGCCCTGCCCGGCCGCCTACCGGGGGGATGGTTCAAGTATCCCGGCCTTCTTCAAGCCCACCAGCGGTTACTGGAGTCTCCGGGAGAACACGAGTTTTTACTACGGCGCCTCCGGCGACGTCCCGGTGACCGGCCCGCCGCCCCGGCCGGGACTGAGCAATCTCCCGGTGATAGACTCGGGGGATTACACCGGGAACGGCACTTCCGAGATCGCCCTCTTCCGCGACTCCGTCGGATTGTGGTCAATCCGCAGCCCCTGGAATACGTATCGGGTCTATTACGGGAGCAAGGGGGACGTTCCGGCCTCCGGGGACTACAACGGGGACGGCCGGTCGGAGATCGCCGTCTACCGGCCGGCCTCCGGTCTCTGGGCGGCCCGCTTCGTCACCCGGTTTTACTTCGGGGGCGAAGCCGGGGAACTTTCCGCCCCCGGCGATTACAACGGGGACGGGACCTGCGATTCGGCGGTTTTCAACCCCCGGACCGCCCACTGGCGGGTCCGGGTCGAGATCCCCTTTTCCGCCCGCGCCGCCGCCGGGAGGCTTTTCGGGGAGGCTAACAAAAATTCCGCCGGCGGGCGGGAAGGGGGTCTTGCCCCCACCGCTCCTTTCATCTACGAGTTCGATTTCGGCCGGGAAGGGGACATCCCGGTTCCCGGTTATTATACCGGCGGCCCGAACAAGGTTATCGCCACTTACGGTCCTTCCACCGGATTATGGTCGATCCGGGGGGTTACTCAATTCTACTACGGGAAGGAAGGGGATTTTCCGGTGGCGGTCGATTTTACCGGAGACGGTACCGCCGCGGCGGGGATCTTCCGGCCTTCCAGCCTGCTCTGGGCGATCCGGGGAGTGACCCGTATATACTACGGCCGGGGAGATGACTACCTTCCGGTATCTGCCGACTACCGGGGAGATGGCACCGCTGAAGTTGGGATCTTCCGAACCCGGACCGGGAGATGGGAGATCAGGAACCTGACCCGGCTTTATTTCGGCCGGGCGGGGGACACGCCGGCCGTCGGCGCCCGGTCCGGAACGTCGCCCCGCTGATAGTGAGGGGAGAGGCCGGGGACAGGCCAGTCGGCGAAAAACAATTGACCCCCGGCGGCGTGTCTGGTAGCGTGTCCCATTCTAAGCGGTCGGAGAAATGCCGGCGGACCTGTATACGCGGGGAGGCGAGTGCCTGATCTCCGGATTGTCCGGAGATATTCGGTCGCGAACAACGTGTCAAGCAGCGAGGAGGATTTATAATGCTGAGTAGAAAAGTTTTTAATGTCTTTATGGGGTGTTTGCTCATCAGTACCCTCAGTCTGGTTTGCGCCGCCGAGTCACGGGCGGCGTTCGGCGATATCGTCGGTCGCTATAATTCCGTCTCCGGCGCCTGGTGGGGCGGTTTGGCCTGGAAGGACGGCTACATCTACGAAAATCTCGACAATACTTCGACCATCTACCAGAGGGATCCGAATACCGCCAATCTTGCCGTGGTGGGGACGATAGCGCATACCGCCGTCCGCGATATCGGCCTGGCCTGGGACGAGGACAATCGCTGCTGGTGGCTATGCAATCCCTGGGGTCCCAGAAATGTCTACCGGATACCCGAGGAAGGCGGCGGGATCGCCTTCTCCTTCAATGCCAACACCAACGAATACGGCATATTTTACGACACGATGGACGAAGTCCTCTGGATCACCAATAACGCAAAGAAGGCGCTGGACATTTACTATACCAACGGTACCCGGGTGCGGCAGATCACGATGCCGTGGGATCAGTCCGGTATCGTCCGGGTCGGGGATAAGCTCTGGATCGGCCGTCACGAGACCAGTTATATCTATGAATTTACGCTTGACGGGGCGATGACCGGCCGGTCCGTCGTTATCCCCGAAGGCAGGTTTTCCGGGGATATGGCCTTCGACGGGCGTTATCTCTGGAGCCGTTCCAACCTGAAGAGCAACGCCGTGTACGTCTATAAGATCGATATCGGAATCACGCCGGCGCCGGTGGCCACCCCCACGCCGGCCTCCGCATTGCTCGGCACGAGTATCGACTCCGGGGATTATAACGGCGACGGGACTTCCTACCCGGGGATCTTTCGGGAAGACTCCGGTCTCTGGGCGATCAAAGGAATTACCCGGGCTTACTTCGGTACCGAGGGCGACATCCCGGCTTCCGGAGATTACAGCGGTGATGGAACAACCGACCTCGCCGTCTTCCGGCCATCCTTGGGGCTCTGGGCGGTTCGGAATGTGACCAGGTTTTACTTTGGTTCTTCCGGCGACATCCCGGCCCCGGGAGATTACTCAGGCCTCGGGACTGTCGCTGCCGCCATCTACCGTCCCTCCTCCGGCCTCTGGGCGATCCGGGGTGAGTCCAGGATTTACTTTGGCGGTGAAGCCGACTATCCGATTCCGTTATACCTTGATGGCCGGGTCGGTCCGAAGCGGCCGGCCGTCTTCCGTCCTTCCAGTGGCCTCTGGGCGATCAGGGGGGAGACCAGGGTTTACTTTGGGGCGCAAGATGATATACCGGTCGCCGGCCGTTATGATGATGATCTTGAGGTTGATGTGGCCATCTATCGGCCCTTATCCTCCCTCTGGGCGGTTCGGTCCGTGACCCGGGCCTATTTCGGGGGGGTGGAAGATCAGCCGGTAACCGGGAATTATACCGGCTTCCTTCCCGATAACTTCGGGATCTTCCGGGATAGTAACGGCCTCTGGGCGGTCAGGGGTGTTACCCGGCTTTATTTTGGGACGTCAGGGGATCTGCCGGTTTCCGGGCTCGCGATCAATCCCTCCTCTGCTCTGGGAAGTTAGAGGGAATATCCAGCCGGGGCCGGCTGTTCGGACAGTGCCGCTGTTGATTGGTCTGTCCAGGTTTCACGGACGGTTTCGGTCGGCAGTGAAACGCGCCGTCTCCCTCCCGGGCGTGGCAACGCAGCCTTGCGGTGGTTGGGCGAGCTGGGAGTGTGGTCCGCCCCCCCCCGAGTTTTAATCAGGGACAAGGCCGCGGGGCGGAGACGCTGATCCTTCCACCCCGACCCTCTCCGCCGCCGGTCGGGATTGGTCCGGCTTTTCAGATTCCCCGGCAAGGGTTGGTCGGAGCAAAGGCTGGTGCTGGCCCGACTGGTTTGACCTTGCTCGGGGATTTCCTATCTGCCGGAACGCCCGCCGAAATAAGTTTCCTTCGGCGGGCTACGAATCGATATGAAGTTGAGCCTTTATGGGGCGGTTATTTCCGGAGCGGCCGCGGGGTTGCTGGAACTGGCCGATCGGGACCGCCACTCGCCCTCTTACGGTTGTTTCGATTATTCCTACTGGCGGAACAAGACGTCCGGTTATGTTAATAGCCGCCTCCAGGAAGCGGCTTACGCTCTGGCCATGCTATATTCCAACGACTACCCGGGAAACCGCTGCCGGGGAGTGCTTGAAGTGGGCGAACTGGCCAGGGCCGGGCTTCTGAGCTGGGCGGCGTTGCAGCATTCGGACGGATCGTTTGACGAATGGTACCGGGGCGAGCACGGCTTCGCCGCCACCGCCTTCTCCTCCTTTGCCCTCTCCCGGGCTTTTCTCCTTCTGGAAGGTTTGCTGGAACCGGGCGAACGGGAGTCCCTCCGGCAGACCTTCCGCCGGGCCGGCCGGTGGCTGAGCCGCCACGACGATTTGGAGAAGATCAACCACCAGGCGGTGGGCGCCGCCGCCCTCTACGGCCTGGGGGAACTCCTCGACGATCCGGTCCTCCGGCGGGCCGCCGGGGACAAGGTCGGGTCGGTCCTCGACCGGCAGACCGGGGAGGGTTGGTTTCCGGAACTGGGCGGGGTCGATACCGGCTATTCGTTCCTCACCCTGGAGTACCTGGCTCATTGTTACCGGTTCGCTCCCTCCGACCGCCTGGAAAAGGCCCTGCTCCGGGCGCTTGATTTTCTCTCCTGCTTCGTCCATCCCGAGATCGCGACCGGGCGGGAGTATAACCTCTGCGGAAATTCCTATGTCTCGCTTCTGGCGGCGGCCCTGCTGGCGCCGGTCTCGCCGATCGCCCGACGCCTCTTTTCCCAGGGGATAGCCCGGGACAATATCCTTGAGCAACTGGCCCAGGACGATTTGAGCAGCTGCTACCATCTTTATAACGGCCTGCTGGCCTATGACTACGCCCGGGAGAACCGGGAGTGGCTGGAGAAACCTTCTCCGCCGCTTCCCTGTGAAGGGCCTCCTTTTCGGAAGATCTTTCCCAAGGCGGGGCTGGCGGCGGTGAGGGGGGTTGACTACTACGCGGTAATCTCGCTCTCCCGCGGGGGGCTGCTCAAGGCGTTTCCCTCGCCCGGAGGGGGGGAGAAGGGTTTCCCCGGCTGCCTCGATCGGGGTTATACCGTCCGGCTGGATGCCCTCCGGGAGGCGGCTGGAGCCGCACTTCTCCGGCCGGCGGCCGGAGCCACTGCCAAAACCACAGCCCCGGCAAAAGACACAGGCACAGACACAGCCGGAGCCACATTCCATTCTTTTCTCCTCTCCACCGGAACCCCGGTCCGGGAGTCGGAAGACGGTTCGCTGGAAGTCGCGACTTCATTGTGCCGGATGAGGTATTTCTTCCCCGGGCGGTTTTCCCGGCTGGTCCTCTCCGCGGTCGGTTCCCTGCCCGGCGGCTACCTGCTTTTGAAAAAGGGGGTTGACTTTGTCCGCCGGCGGAAGAAAGCTTCCCTCCAGCTGACCGCCGCCGCCGGGGCCGCTTCGGACTGGCGGCTGGAGAGGAAGCTGGAATTCACGTCCGGCCGGATTATAATGCGGGACCGCCTGCTCGCCGGGGAGGGTCGATCTGGGGCGGCGGTCGCCATCGAGCTGGAGACCGCATCTGATTCCCTGGTTACCGACCGGCCCCTGGCCGGACTGGAGGAGGAACTGAGCCGGATTCTCAGGGAGAGGGGCGAGGCCTCAATCGAAAAGGAGCTGATCTTCACCCCGGCCGGGATCGAGATAACCGGGCGACTGTCCGCCCGGTCCGACAAGTCCGACTCGTCTGACTCGTCCGACTCGTCCGATACCACCGGGGCCGCCGGAAGAAAAGGAGCGCAACAATGATCGGCTACGACGGAAACGGTACCATCCCCCCCGGCGGCCTGAAAGAGAGCTTCCGGGCCTACCGGGAGCGGGTTTACGGCTCGGCCGCCCTGGGCCGGTTCTTCGGGCAGGGACTGCTCCTGACCCTCTTTTCCTGTTTTCCCACGGCGGCCGGTTCGATCCTCCGGGGGAGAATCTACCGGTTGATCCTGGGCGGGCTCGGGAAGAAGTGTTACCTGGAGAAGAACATCCGGTTCTTCAATCCCCAGCGCCTGAGGCTCGGCGATCGCGTCTTCATCGGCGAGGGTTCCTTTCTTGACGTCGGCGCGGCGGCCGGTCCGGTCACGGTCGGCGACGACAGCCACGTCTCCCGCCTGGTCACCATCCGCACCCAGCTGGGGAAGGTGGAGATCGGGAAAAAGGTGAATCTCGGGGCCGGGTCCTTCATCTACGGCTTCGGCGACATCGCCATCGGGGATTACTGCCTGATCGCCAACGGGGTGGAGATCATCGGCGGCGATCACGCCGGCGGCGATCTCTCCCGTCCGATGCGGTTCCAGGGCCGCTCCCCCAACTCGATCTCGATCGGCGAGGACGTCTGGATCGGGACCCGGGCGGTCATCCTCGGCGGGGTGACGGTGGGAGGGGGAGCGGTGATCGGGGCCGGGGCCGTGGTCACCGCCGATATCCCCTCCCGGGCCGTGGCCGCCGGCGTCCCCGCCCGGGTGCTCCGGTTTCGGGGAGAAGACCAACCGTCCGGCCAATCACCCCTTGTCCCCTCCCGGTAATCTGCTAAAATGCTTCTTCGTTCCGGCCCCGGCCGACTTCGGGCGCTTTCGGCCCTGAGGTCGAGTCCGGCCCCGACCCTGTGTCAGGCACCTTAAACTTTAGTCACTTTGGTCACTTTAATCTTCAGTCACTTTAGTCACTTTAGTCACTTTCAACTTTAGTCACTTTAGTCACTTCCACCTTTAGTCACTTCCAACTTCTCCCGTGATAGTACTGGTCGCCATCTTCGAGGAACTTTATCCCCTCTCCGGCGGGGGTTCGCCCCGGATCTCCAATATCGCCCGGGCCTTCTCCCGCCGGGGCCACACGGTGATCGTGGCGGGTGGGATCGCCGGCTCCGACCGCGAGGCGAAAGAATACCTGGGCTGTACCGAACTGGTCCGCCTGAAGGCCGTCAGCCGGCTCGACCCGGCCAAGATGAAGAAATACCTCCTCGCCCACCCGGTCAATATCTTCCGCCTGGTCCGGGCGATCCGGCGGTACCGGCCCGATCTGGTGGTGGCCCATAACGCCATTGCCGGTTACGGGGCGCTCTGGGGAAGAAGACTGAGCCGGAAAAAGCCCCGGCTGGTCCTCAACCTGACCGATGTCCTCTTTGAATACCTGGATAATTATTCCGCCGGGGGCTGGCTCTCCCTGGTCCAGAAGTTCGGTCGGAAAATGGAGCGGGCGGCGATCCGGGGAGCGGACCGGATCATCACCATCAGCCGGGCGATGAAGGGGATCGTCGCCGGTTACGGGGCTTCGCCCGGCCGGATCGGGGTTATCTGCGACGGGGTTGATCTCTCCATCTTCAGAAAGTATGACAGCCGAGATTTGCGGGAGAGATATGCCCCCGCCCGGAAGACAATCCTGATCTTTCAGGGGGTGATCGACCCCCAGGACGGCCCCGAACTCCTGGTCGCCGCCGCCCGGGAGATCATCGCCCGCCGGCCGGCCACGGCGGTCTGGATCATCGGCGAGGGGACGGCGGTCCCCGCCCTGAAGGAATCGGTCCGCCGGGCCGGGATGGACGAAGACTTCTTCTTCTCCGGCTGGCTGACCCAGGCCGAGGTCGCCCGCCATATGTCGGCCGGGGATATCGGACTGGTCATCCTCCCCGATATCGTCTCCGCCCGGGGGCGGGTGACCCTGAAGGAATTCGAGTACTGGGCCTGCGGACTGTCGGTGGTGGCTCCCCGCCTTCCGGCCCTGGAGGAGGTGATCGAGGAGGGAAAGACCGGGCTCTTCTACCGCCCCGGCGACTCGGACGACCTGGCGGAAAAGGTCGAATCCCTGATCGCCGATCCCGGGCTCTCCCGGCGACTGGCCGAAAACGGCGGCCGCCTGGTGGAGGAAAAATATCGCTGGGAAGAACTCGCCGACCGCTTCGTAGAAACCTGTCAAAATTGAAATCGGTTTCGCCGCGCGGGCGGCAACTTCGAACTTTGAACTTTCAACTTTAAACTTTCTTATGCAAGTTCTTATCGCCAATCCGCCCTGGCCGGGGGAGGGGTTCGGGGCCCGCTCCGATGTCCGCTGGCCCCACAAGCGATCGGACAAGTTCATCGAGTACCCGATCTATCTCGCCTACCTGGTGGCGATCGTCCGGGAAATCGGACAGCAGCCGGTATTTCTCGACGCCATCCTCGAGGAACTGGGGATCGAGGATTTCGCCCGGCGGGTGGAGGAGATCGCTCCCGACCTGGCGATCCTCGAATGTTCCACCCCCTCGATCGATTACGACCTCGAGTCGGTGTCGGCCCTGAAAAGGCGGGTGGGGAACCTGAAGACGGTTTTGATCGGTTCCCATCCCACGGTTTACCATCGGCAGATTATGGAGGAAAACCCGGATGTTGACGCCATCTGCCGGGGGGAGTTCGATTTTACGGTCCGGGACCTGGTCCGGGCGGCGGCGGCGGGAAGTTCCTGGTCGGAGGTGGCCGGGCTGACCTGGAGGGAAGGGGCCGTCGTCCGGGTCAATCCCGACCGGCCCCTCATCGAGGATCTTGACCGGATCCCCTTCCCGGCCCGCGACCTGGTCTCCAGCCCCTTTTACCGCCAGGGGACCTTCCGGGGGAAGCGGCCGACCACGGTGGTTACCTCCCGGGGCTGTCCCTTCCGCTGTACTTACTGTCTCTGGCCCTCCACCCTCTACGGCCATAAGTTCCGGCCCCGTTCGGCCGGGAACGTGGTCGACGAACTGGAGGAGGCGGTCAACCGTTACGGGGTGGACGAGGTCTATTTCGACGACGACTCGATGGCCCTCGACCGGGACCGGATGCTGGAGATCTGCCGGCTGATCGTCGAACGGGGGCTGAAATTCGAGTGGATCTCCCAGTGCCGGGTGGATAGTATGGACGAGGAGGTTTTGCGGGCGATGAAGCGGGCCGGCTGCCGCTACATCCGCTTCGGGGTCGAGTCGGGTTCGCCGAAGATGCTGAAACTGATGAAGAAGGGGATCACCACCGAACGGGTCCTGGAGACTTTCCGCCTGGCCGGGAAGGTGGGGATCCGGACCCAGGCCTTCTTCCTCTTCGGAATCCCGGGCGAGACCTGGGAGACGGTGGAGGAGACGATCGAGTTCGCCAAAAGGCTGCGGCCCGGATCGGCCCAATTTGCCGTCGCCATCCCCCACCCGGGGACCGAACTCTTCCGGACCGCCACCGAGCAGGGTTGGATCCATTATGAAAAATGGGAGGATTTCTCTTCCTGCCGGGGGATGCTCCAGACCCCGGAGTTTCCCCTGGAGGCGGCCGAGCAGGCCCGGGTTATGGCTTACCGGAAGTTCTACTTCCGGCCGGCCTACTTTCTCCAGACCGCGCTCTCGATCAACAGCTGGGCCGATTTCCTCAGCGTACTCTCCTCCGCCCGCTCGATCGTCAGCCGGCTGGGATTTTTCAACCGTTAATCCTCGCGAACAACAAATCTCAAAGCCAGCGGGGTTCCCCGCAACCTGAGAGAAGGCAACCGATGAACAGCGAACCTCTTCCGGAATTGTCGATTCTGATTCCCCTCTACGACGAGAGGGATAACCTCCCGCCGCTGATGAATAAGCTGAAGAAGGTCCTGGACGGATTGGGAACCTCCTGGGAGGTGGTCTTTGTCGATGACGGCTCCACCGACGGATCGTTCGAGGTTCTCCGGGAACTTCGAAATTCCGAGTCCCGGATCCGAATCTTCCGGCTCCAGCGCAATTTCGGGAAGTCGGCCGCCCTCGACACCGGTTTCAAGACGGTCCGGGGGCGGCGGGTGATCATTATGGACGCCGATCTCCAGGATGACCCGGCTGAGATACCTTCCCTGCTCGACCGGCTCGACGAGGGGTATGACCTGGTCACCGGCTGGAGGGCCGACCGCCACGACCGGTTGATCAAGAGATACACCTCCCGGATTTATAACCTGGTCACCTCAACCCTTACCGGTCTGAGACTCCACGACTTCAACTGCGGCCTGAAGGCCTTCCGCAGGGAAGTCATCGAGGATATATCCCTCTACGGCGAGCTCCATCGCTACATCCCGCCCCTGGCGCACTGGAAGGGGTACCGGGTGACCGAGATCCGGGTCCGCCACCACCGGCGGGCCTTCGGCCGGAGCAAGTTCGGGGTCTATCGCTTCTTTGCCGGGTTTATGGATCTGATGACGGTGATGTTTATGACCCGTTACAGCAAGAAGCCGCTCCATCTATTCGGGGGAGCGGGGCTGATCCTCTTTATGTCCGGTTTGATTATCAACGGTTACCTGGTTATGCTCAACCTCCTGGGCCAAGACTTCCTCCGGGTCCGGCCCCTGATGTTTCTGGGAGTGCTTTTAATGCTGGTCGGGTTCCAGCTTCTCTGCACGGGTCTGCTCGCCGAGTTGATGACGATGTCCATCCACCGGAAGCGGGAAGAGCGGATCGTCCGGGAAGCCCTGGAGTAAATCCACCCTCCGGAAGCCCGGCAAGGGAATAGCCGATATCTGCCGTTATTTTCTTTCCCGATGCGGGGCCGAGCGACCACTATGACTTCCAAAGCGGCCAGAGAAACAACCTTCTTCGCGGTTGTTTTCCTGATTTTCCTGTCCCTGGTTCTGATCTTCGGAGCCGGCAGTTACACGGCGGCGCTCGGTTCCGACCCCTTCGGGATCGTGCATTTCGCCCAGCACCTAGCCCGGGGGAAGTTTTACAGCGATTTCCCGGTTTACGACTGGGCCCGACCCGACTGGGATCCGTCCGAGAGCCGGTTTGTTCTCGGGGGTAACTACATCAAGGCCGGGCCGAGAATGTACAACAAGTACACGATCGGGTTTCCGCTCCTGTTGGCTCTATCCATCCGGGTCCTGGGAGAGAATTCCTTTGTTTACTGCAACCTGATCATTCTCTTGCTGCTGCTGCTTGCCCATTTTCAACTGGCGTGGCTCTTTCTCCGTGACCGTCCCGGCGGCCGCTGGCTGGCCCTGGCCGCCCCCCTGATGCTCCTGGTGATGGTTGATCACTCCTGGCGCCTGGCTATGCGGCCGTCTCACGACCTGGCCGGGATTATGTTCGTCGTCTCCGGTGCCGCCCTGGCGGTCCGGGCGCTGGGCGACCCGCCCCGGATCAGGGTTCTCCCCCTGCTGGTCGGGGCGTTCGCCTTCGGCTGCGCCGGCACCCTCCGGCTGCCCAATGTTCTGGCCGCCCTCCCCGCCGGCGGTTATTTCCTGGCCCGGACCCTGGGCCGGGTCCGCTGGTGGAAGTTGTTGTCCCTCGCCCTGGCCGGTGTCGCCCTTTTCTTCCTCGCCCTTTCCCCCGCCCTGGTCCAGAACCAGCTCACCACGGGACATCCTCTCCGCCCTCCCCGGCCGGAGATTGTCAGCGGCGAACGAACCGTGCTGGGCGGACTGGACCAGGAATCCCCCCCGCCGCTCTGGATCGGTTTCTTCCCCACCACCTTCCCCGAGGTGGTCCGGTATTTCTGGCGTCTCTGGGGTCCGCTCTTTGTTTTTCTCGGGTTGCTGGGACTAATCTCCCTGTGGCGTCGTCCGGAGACCGGATGGCTCCTATTCGGAATTCCCCTGATCCTGGTACTGTTTTACAGTATGTGGGTCCATATTATGTACCGGTATATGCTGGCGGCCCATCCTTTCCTGATCGTCCTGATTACCGCCGGGATCGGGCGGCTTTTTCGTGTCCGACCTCGTTGGTGGTCGGCGGCCGGCCTGGCGATGATTGTTATCCTTGATTATCTGGTCCGCCATCGGGCCGGCCCGGTGTACCGGGTCGATCACCTCGACCTCCTGGTGCTGGCCGTCGGGGGGGGTATCTGGCTGCTTTTCACGGGGAAAGCAAAATTCAAGCTTGCCGGACGGCCCGCGGTGCTGTTGGCGGCGGTCCTATTCTGCCTCTTTACCGTCAGGTACGGCGTCCCCTGGCTGCGGCGGCCGGCCCTGTTTCAGCTCTCGGAAGCGCAACGGCTGGGGTCTGATATCGATTCCCTGATTCCCCCGGAGTCGGTTATTTTTTCCACCAAACCGGTCTTTCAGTATATAAATCTCTACTCTTCCTGTTACTCGATCCGTCCCTTTGAGATGAGCCGGATCGGGGTTGAGGCCCGGGAAGGTTTTCACCGCCTTCTCGCCCGGGGGACCGGGCTGTATATACTGGACAACAGCAGCTACAAGCGTGACAGCGGTAAGAGCATTCCTCTCTTCCGGGAGTATTTCGACGTGACCCCGGCGGGCAAGCTCTCCGCCGGGAGTTACAACCTGGCCGCCCATTTCGGCAAGCCCGTCTGCACCCTCTACCGGATCGAACCCTGGTCGGAAAAGGAACTGAAACTGGATTTTGACATTCCCGACGGGGTATCGGATATGCTGCTGGCCTTCAGTCTGAGAAATATTCACGACCCCGCGCGGCCCCGTCGCCTTCTGGAAGTGGAGGTAAACGGCCGTCCTCTTCCCGGTCCCTTTTGCGAAGGGTTAAATTTCTTCCCTCTCCCTCCCGGCGAACGGTATCCCTCCCCCTCGATCCTTACCGTCCGTTCGGACCTCCCGCTCCCCCGGGACCTCGATCTGAGGGTTTTCGATCCCCTCTCCACTTATGTGGCGGACCTGGCCGGGGCGATCCGCTTCCCCGATAAGGACGCCGCGGACTTCTTTACGGAACAACGGCTCCGCGACGGCGACCTGGTCCGATTAGGCTGGGGACGGACGGGAGCGGTCTCGATCCCGACGATGACCATTCCCGGGACCTTCCTGATCGGGGAAGTCCAGGTGCAAAAAACCCAGAAGTTGGAAGAGCCGATCAGCCTTGCCGTCGCCCTGAACGGGCAGGAAATCGCCCGCTTGCCTTTGAAACCGGGGACGAGATGGGAGAAGTTGCGTTTCTCCCTTCCGGAGAGCTTGATTTCATCCAGTCGCGGCGAGCTGGAATTCACGGTTGACCGTCCCCGTTCCCGTCCGCTTTCGTTGGCCGAGGAGAATTCGGGTTCGCTTCTCTTCCGGTCGGTATCCGTCCACAGGCTGATTCACAGTCTGCCCCTGGCGCTCGAGCCGGAAAATTATTGTTTTCTGGCTTTTTCTATTGCTCCGCCCCCGGGCGATGATTGCCCCGGTCCTTATCGGGTCCTGGTTGGCGGGGAGGAGGTGGCTTCCGGTTGCCGCGAAGGAGTTCAGAGGCTTCTTCTGCGGCGGGAATCCGCCGTGAAGACTTCGACTCGGCTGGAAGTCCGAGGGGATGACGGTTCTTGCCGGCCGATGATCGTCCGGCCTTTCCTGCTCTGGTTTCCCTCCCGGCCGCTCCGGGTCGATGTCGGGGGGGGGGATGACCGGCTCATCCTCGAGGAGGGGTTCTATCATCCGGAGATCCGGGCAGATGGGACCAGGGTCCGGTGGACGAAAGGGGAAGCCCGTTTCGCGTTGCCGGTCATCCCGCGAGAAGGCAAGGAATTGACCGTGACCCTGAAAGTGATCCGGAACCGGCCCGCGGAAGTCTTCCGTTCCGCCCCCCGGGTGGATGCCCGCCTCGGAGACATTGATCTCGGCGGCTACCCGCTGGAGGAGGAGGATGCCTCCTACACCTGGACTATCCCGGGAGAAATTGGAGTTCCCCGGATAGACACGCTGACCCTCCGGGCGGATACCTGGCGGCCGTCCCGGTATCTGCCCAGCGCCGACAACCGGGAGCTGGGGATTATGCTGGAATGGATCCAACTTGAATACCGGGAGACGGGGGAGTGATCCGCCGGACTACCTGATGGTGGGCGGAATGAAGAATCATTTTCCGGTAATCCCCGCGCTGCTGGTATTACTGGTCCTGCTCTGCCTGGTCGGAGGGGGTCGCAACTACAACGCCCTGCTCAATTCCGATCAATACGCCTACCTGATCTATGGGCGGTCGCTGGCCCGGGGCGGGTTCGCTGTCGAGTATCCCCTGATAGATATTATGCGGGAGCGTTTGGGGCCCGATACCGAGAAATCTCTTCATTACGGTCGGCGCCATTATGCCGATGGCACCGTGATTTCCATCTTGGAACTGGGGTTCCCCCTGCTGCTGGCTGCAGCCATCAGTCTCGCCGGTCTGCCTGCGGCCTTCGGAGTGAATGTGGTCTTGCTGGGGATTTTAATTATTGCATATTTTCTGGTTCTGCGTGATGAATCGCCCGGTTTTAATCTTACCGCCCTGGCCGCAGTTTTTATCTTTCTCGGCCTGGATGACCATATCGCCGTCGGGTATTCCCTGATCGTGATGCGGGACATACCGGCGGTGGCTTTATTCTGGCTCAGCCTGTGCCTGATGATGACCAGCCTGCGCCGCCCCCGCCCCTTCCTGCCGGGATTACTAGCCGCCGTGGCGGTTCTGGCCTTCTCCAGCCTGGTCCGTTTGACCAATCTCGTTTTCATCCCGTTGCTTGCTCTCTATGCTTTGATCATTGTTCGGCGAAGTGGATTGTCCTGGATCAGGATCGGTATCTGGTCGGTTGCCGCGGCAGCGGTATTCTTCCTGACGTTCTTGCCCCAGATGATCGAAGAAGCTTCGGTTATTACCGGGAGACCTCTCGCGTTCGCCGGCCGGGCGCTGACGGCGTTCGAAGGGTTTTTCAGCCGGGTTCCCCGGGGTTCAATTCACGTGTTCTCTCTGGAAAATTTGCGGAATAATTTACCGAAGAATCTGGCGGATTTATCTTACACGCTAACTCTTCCCGGCCTCTTCTTTATCGTCGCCGGCGTATTCGTCTGTCGCCGCCGGCTTTCTACCTGGCTGATAATGCTTCCAGTACCCCTGATCGCGCTGCTGCTGTTCAGTTCTTTCGGATATCGGGCCCACCGATACCACTTTCCGCTTTATCCCTTTATCGCTTATTTCGCGGCGGCCGGGGCGATCGGCCTGCTGAGCTTCTGGCGCAATTTCCAGACGAATCTGACCAAGTCCCTCCGTTTGATTTCCGGTTTTGCGGTCGTCGCAATCTCCGGGGTGGGTTTGGGATGGCGCCTCTCCGTGGATCAGGGTTTAAATTTCGGGGGTATTTTTTTTATCGCCCTGGGTTTGTCGGCGTTACTGTCTGCCTTGCCCTCCCGCCGCGCCTGGTGGAACCCCGCGCCGGGGGTGGTTTTTTCCACCGGCGTGGGTTTGATTTTACTTCCGTTTATGCTGGGATTGATCACCGAAAGACGGAACTTCAGCTGGCAGGACGCCCAGCATCTCCGGCGGGAGATTGAAAGTTGCGTGCCGGCGGACGCGGTTGTTCTCGGCAGTCGATACCTGATTCAGAACGTGGATATCTATACCCACGCCCACGGTATTTCTCCTGGCAACCTGACCGCCCCGTTGGGTGTCGATCTGGCTGAAGCGGTGAATATTGTCGGGGAGTCCGGTCGTCCGGTCTTTGCCCTCGATAACCGAGGTGTTAACTCTATGGAAAGCGACATCAGGCACCTTCGGCGCTACTTCGATCTCGAACCGGTCTGTCGCTGGCGGAGCGCTGAGTTTAAACTCAAAGATCCCTACTATTCGAATGAGGAGGAATTGACCCTTTACCGCGTCAATCGCCGGCGGCGTACCGAATTGCTCCTGACCCTGCCCACCGTCGTGAAAGCGGATCATCTGGCTTTACTGGACGCCGGTCTGTCGACGATCCCAGGGGTCCGGCCGGACGGAACCCTGGTAAAAGTAAACGGTCGTGAACTGGCGGTTGAATTCACCGACGGTCTGAATTATCTGCTGGTGGCCGCCGGGGACGTCTCCATCCCCGAGACCGTCATTGAAGTCTCCGCTTCTCGTCCGCTGCCCTCTGACCCGCTGTACGGCTTCCGGAGGCTCGGGAGATCCTTCCGGGTTGATTTCGGGGTGGACAGGGTTCCCGATGATGAATTATTCGTGGTCTGCGGACTCTATCTCGGGCGAGCTCGCCGCCGCCCCTATCGGGTTATGGGTCCCGAGGCGGAAATCCTCCTGCCCCGCCTGGTCCCGCCCGGCGGCGCCGGGTGGCTGAAATTGAGGATAAGAAATATGCTGCCCGGGGGGCTGCCCTTGAATCTGGCGATACAGCCGGGGGCAGGGAGAATATACGGCCGGACCATCCCCCCCGGTCGAGAGTGGATGACGGTAAAGTGCCCCGTGCCGGCGCTTTCCCCCCGCCAGGGTTCGTTTGTTCTCAAGCTGGTCGCCGAACCGGTGACGGCGGATCGGGAAGAGCGGGAAGGGTTGAAAAATTCGGCGTTTCTGGCGATCGACTGGTTGGAGATCCGCTGGCGCGAAGACGGCCCGGAGTCGTCCGGCGATGAATGAAGTCTTCACAGGACCCGGCCCGAACCGGAACGAACCGATCCGGCAGGCGGTAATCCTGGCCGGGGGGCGGGGGACCCGCCTCGGCGCCCTCACCGACCGGCTGCCCAAGGGCCTGATCCGGGTCGCCGGCCGGCCTTTTCTCGAGCACCTCCTGCTTTATCTTGAAAAACAGGGTATATCCAGGATCCTCCTCTGCGTCGGCTACCTCGGGGAGATGATCGAGGATTACTTCGGGTCCGGTTCCTGGCGGGGCCTGGAGATCGAATATTCGCGGGAAGAGAAGCCGCTGGGCACGGGCGGCGCCCTGAACCCGGCTCGGGACCGTCTGGAGGATGAATTTTTTCTCCTCAACGGCGACACCTTCCTCCCCGCCGATTACCGGCGGCTGGAGCGGGGGTTTGACCGGGCCGGGGCCCGGATGCTGCTGGGCGCGTTCCCCGGACCGGGCCCGGACGCCCGGCCCAACCTCCGGATCGACAGAGAGATGCGGGTGTCCGCCGTCCGCTTGCCCGGGGAGGAAACGAAGTTCACCCACCTCGACGCCGGGGTCCGGGCGGCGCGGAAATCGATTGTTGATTTCTTCCCGGCCGAAGAGGTCTTCTCGCTGGAGGCGGACCTCTATCCCCGGCTGGCCGCCGCCGGCGAGCTGGCCGCCCTGGAGGTGAGGGAATGTTTCTACGACATCGGCACCCCAAAACGGCTGCGGATCTTCGCGGAGTACTTGACTTCCCCAGGCACGGGGTCATAGAATGGGGAGCGTCCCCCCCGATGAAGCCGGAACAGCCGACAGCCCTGATCAGCGTCTCCAACCGGGAAGGTCTGCCCGCCCTGGCCGCGGCCCTGGCCGATACCGGGTTCCGGCTGCTCGCCACCGGGGGGACCGCCCGTTTCCTCCAGGAGGCCGGTTTCCGGGTCCAAGCCGTCTCCGCCTATACCGGTTTCCCCGAGCTGCTCGACGGCCGGGTGAAGTCGCTCCACCCGAAGATCTATGCCGGTCTGCTCGCCCTCAGGGATAATCCTTCCCACCTGGACCAGCTGTCCGCTTCCGGCATCGCCCCGATCGACCTGGTCGCGGTCAATCTCTACCCCTTCCCCGGTTCCGCCGGGGAGGGCGGGGGGCCGCCCCTGGAGTCGATCGATATCGGGGGGGTGGCCCTCCTCCGGGCGGGGGCCAAGAACTTCCCCGCGGTGACCGTCCTCTCCGACCCCGGACAGTACCCCGAGGTGATCGAAGAGCTCGTCGCTTCCGGGGGCGCGGTGTCGCTGGAGACCCGGCGCCGCCTGGCGGCGGCGGCCTTCGCCCTGACCGCCCGCTACGATCGGGCGATCGCGAATTCGCTCGCCGGCGCGAGGGAGGAGGATCTCGCCCCCGCCCTGGACGGGATCTTCCCGGCTCGCCGTCCCCTCCGCTACGGCGAAAACCATCACCAGAAGGCCTGGTTCCATTTCGCTTCTTCCCCTCCCCGGGGCGGTACCCTGGCGGCCGCCCGGCAGCTCCAGGGAAAGGACCTCTCCTACAACAATATCCTCGACCTGGAGAGCGCCCTGGCCCTGATCCTGGAACTCGAGGAGACGGCCGCCGTGATCGTCAAGCACAACAACCCCTGCGGGGCGGCCGACGGCCGGGACTTGCGGGAGAGCTACCTTCGGGCCCGCGCCACCGACCCAGATTCGGCCTTCGGCTCGATCGTCGCTTTCAACCGCCAGGTCGACGGGGAGACGGCCTCCCAGGTGGCTTCCACCTTTGTCGAGGCGGTGATCGCCCCCGCCTTCACCCCGGAGGGGCGCGAGGCGTTCGCCCGGAAGAAGAACCTGAGGCTGATGGAGACCGGGCCGCTCTCCCCCCGACCCCCCCACTTCACCCTCCGCTCGGTCTTCGGGGGGATGCTGGTCCAGGAGGCCGATCTGCTCCTCTGGGACCGGGAGAACCTGAAACCGGCCGCCGGCCCGGAACCGTCCCCGGAAGAACTGGCCGACCTGGCCTTCGCCTGGGCGGTCTGCAAGCATACCCGGTCCAACGCCATCGTCATCGGCAAGGATCGGGCCACCGTGGGGATCGGGGCGGGCCAGATGAGCCGGATCGACGCCGCCCGGTTGGCCTTCGCGAAGGCCGAACGGGCCGGGTTGGAGACGGAGGGGACGGTCCTCGCCTCCGACGCCTTCTTCCCCTTCCGGGACGTCGTCGACCTCGCCGCCGAAAAGGGGGTGAAGGCCATCGTCCAGCCGGGGGGGTCGATCCGGGACCGGGAGTCGATCGCCGCCGCCGAGGAACACGGGATCAAGATGCTCTTCACCGGCATCCGCCACTTCCGCCATTGATGGGGAGTGGGGAGTAGGGAGTGGGGAGTGGGGAGTAGGGAGTGGGGAGTGGGGTCAAAGCAGGTCATTCGTGTCCTTTTTGTCCTTTATGTCCTTTAAGTCCTTTGTGGTAAAGGCAAGTTGCCCGGAAAATGAAAAAGCCCGAAACCATCGATGACGCCCTCCGGGCGGCGGTGGCCCGGATCGTGAAGCGGGGGATCAAGCTCTCCCGGAAGAAGGGCCGGACCATCACCCTGGCCCGTTCCTCGGCCGCCGACCCGGTCGACATCCGGGAGCTGGACCCCGGTACCCCGGAAGGCAAAACCCGCCTGGAGAAGATGCTCCGGGGGAAGACCAACTACTACACCTTTGCCGGCCTGGGCCGGCTCTCGGAGAAGAACCGGATCCACTGGACCGCCCTCAACCGGCCGCTCTGGCGGCGGGGGCCGATCAGCTGCCTGATGATCGGGGCGATGTTCCTGAGGGGGGGGAGGTTGAAGAACCGGATCTACCGGCTGGCCGGGGTCCGGATCGGGAAAGATACCGAGATTATGCAGGCCGCCTGGATCGACCATTTCTGTCCGGAACTGGTCGAGATCGGGGAGGGTAACCTGATCGGGGCCTTCTGCAAGATCTCCTCCCACGCCTACGAAGGATCGGGAAAGTTCCGGATCGGGCTGGTCAAGATCGGGGACGACTGCGTCCTCGCCTCCGGGGTCTCCCTGGCGGCGATCCGGATCGGCGACGGGACCCGGGTCCTCCCCAACGCCACCCTGAGCCCCTTCTTCGTCCGCCTCCACAAAAACAGCGTCGTCACCATCCCCCCTCCGATCGTCACCCGCCCTTCGGAAAATCCCGCCGTCCCGGCCGGTTCCGTTCCGGAGGGGGAAACTCCCGCCCCCCCCGACGGACAACCTGATAAGATGGAGAGGGGACAATAATCCGGAATCAAAATCTTAAAAACACTAAAATTTTCCGGAGGAAAATTTTAAATGCGTAAAATCGGCGTGATCGGAACCTTCGGGGTCGGCAAGACCACCTTTCTCCACCGGCTCTTCAGCGAGCTGAAGTACCGGGCCTTCCAGGTGGAGATGGTCCCCGAGCTCTCCCGCCTCTGCCCTTACGACATCAACGAATCCGGCCAGGTCACCCGGGGCCAGTACTGGATTTTCAAGGAGCAGATCCGGCTGGAACTGGAGGGGGCGGAGAAGCTTCCCGATTTCCTCCTCTGCGACCGCTGCGTCTTCGACAACTCCCTCTTCGCCCTCCGGGGGGCGGAGAAAGGCTATGTCGACCCCGCCGTCTACCGGGTGATCGCCGAAGCGGCCGGATACTGGGAACGGAGTTACTTCCTTCTGATTTACATCCGGCTGGAGGACCATCTCCGCCTGAGCCGGAACCGGGGTATGGAGGACGGGGTCCGCTCGACCAACGAGGAGTTTCAGCTGGAGATCGAGAAACTGCTCAGGAAGAAGTACTCGGACTACCCGGGCCGGAAACTGATGATCGAGGGCGGCCTCGACCGGCGGCTGGAGATGACGATGGAATACCTGGCGGGGGAGATCGGGGATTCCCGCCTCTCGGAGAGGGGTTTGCCGCTTTGACGCCGGGTTTCGGCGGGCGGACCCCGCGCGACCGGTGAGGCGGTTTTGCCACATCCTGATCCTGGTCTTCGCCGCCGCCCTGGCCGCCGGCGCGCTCTTCTCCCTCCTCAGCCCGCTTCCGCGCCGGGCCGGCCCTGCTCCCGGCCGGCAACCCGATCCGGCACCTCCCGCTGCCAATGTCTCCCTGCTCCTTGATTCTTCCCCGGCCGATCGTTCCGGCCGCTCCGGCCGGAGCGAGTTCGGCTTCGGGGAGAGGATCTACGCCACGGTGGAGATCGAGAGGGTTGCGCCGGGGGACCATCTCCTCACCTTCCGCTGGTTCAATCCCCGGGGCGGTCTCCAGGAGACCTTCCGGCGGCCTTTCTCTTCGCCGGGGCGGAGTTACCGGGCCTGGTCCTGGCTGGAATTGAGGGGCGATGAGTGGCTCGGCTTTCCCCTCGGCCCGCTCGGCCCCGGCCGGTTCCTCGGCCGCTGGCGGGTCGAGGCCGTCCTGGACGGAGCTCCCCTGGCCGAATCCGCCTTCACCGTCCGCTGAGCCGGAAAAAATCTTGATGCCTGAATTGTGTATCCGCCGTATAAGTCGCTGTGCGGGAATGCGATGTAGCACAGGCATTCCTGCCTGTGGCCGAGCAGAGTAGCACAGGCATTCTTGCCTGTGGCCAAGCAGGGTAGCACAGGCATTCTTGCCTGTGGCCAAGCAGGGTAGCACAGGCATTCTTGCCTGTGGCCAAGCAGGGTAGCACAGGCATTCTTGCCTGTGGCCGAGAAGAGTAGCACAGGCATTCTTGCCTGTGGCCAAGCAGGGTAGCACAGGCATTCTTGCCTGTGGCCAAGCAGGGTAGCACAGGCATTCTTGCCTGTGGCCAAGCAGGGTAGCACAGGCATTCCTGCCTGTGGCCGAGAAGAGTAGCACAGGCATTCTTGCCTGTGGCCAAGCAGGGTAGCACAGGCATTCTTGCCTGTGGCCAAGCTTTCACAGACAGGAATGTCCGGGCTGTTTTCCCGGTTCCGGTTTGCCGGGAAAAACTCAGGTTATAGATTGCCGCGGGCCGGGAGGATATTGTATTCTGTGAATGAATCCGAAAGCGGTTAACCGCGGGGAGATACTCTTATGCTGGGAAAAACCCGAATGCTCGGGCCGGTGATCCTGTCCGTCCTGGTCCCGTTTCTCCTGGTCTCCTGCGGGGGAAGCGGGGGCGGGGCGGCCGACGACGAGGCCACGGTCCGCTACCAGGTGGAGATGACGGAAGGGGTTGCCGGTTGCCTTTCCCGGATCCGGTACCGAAACGCCGATGGTGATCTCCGTACCGTCTCCGAAATCTCCGATACGGAATGGAGGAAGACGATTTACGCCAAGGACGGGGCTTTGCTTTATCTGCGGGCCGAGGTCGACTGCGGCGAGGCGACCATTTACATCTACCTGAACGGCTCCCGGGCGGGTCGGGACCGAAGCAACATCCAGGCTACCCTGGAGGGGACTCTCCGGATCGACGAGGAGGGCAACGCCACTTTCGAAGAGGATTGATCCGGAAACCGCTACATTTAGCTTGCCCGCAGGTTCGGATCTGATAATATCATCCCGGCGTTATCCGGGAACGTGGATAGCGATCAATCCCCCCGGTTTGGGGGAAAATTGCCGCCTGCGGCTAGCGGGGCTCTATGAAAAATCGAAACCTGACCGGCTTGATATGCCTGACTCTGATACTGGCCGCCGCCGGCTGCCGCTCGGTGGCTCCTCCCGACTCTCCCTCGGTTCCCTGGGAACCCCCCGATTGGGCCCGGGAGGAAGCCGGGCGCGATCCGGTGAGCGCTTCCGCTCCTTCGGCGGACCTCTCCTCCCCCCTCACCCTGGAAGCCTGCGCCGATATCGCCCTGGCCAACAACCCCGCCACCCGGCAGGCCTGGGCCGAGGCCCGGGCGGCCGCCGCCGGGATCGGCCAGGCCGAAAGCCTCCGCTACCCCCGGCTGTCCGTCTCCGGGACCGGGACCTACCAGCGCCAGGAGTACAGCCTCAAGGATGAGGCCGCCGGCCAGGCTGCGGATGTGGACGGGTTTGTTTACGGCCCCTCTCTGGAGCTGACCTACCTCCTCTTCGACTTCGGCGGCATCTCCGGGGGGATCGAGGAGGCCCGGCAGACGCTCCTGGCCGCAAACTATTCTTTCAATAAATCCATCCAGGATCTCCTTCTCGAAGTGGAGCAGTCCTACTACGGCCTCAACGCCGCCTCGGCCGCCCTCGAGGCGGCCGAGGCCGACGTGGAAGACGCCCGGACGGCCGACGAGGCGGCCCGGCAGCGGTACGAGGTCGGCCTCTCCTCGAAACTCGATCAGCTCCAGGCCAGTTCGACCTACCAGGATTCCCTCTACCGCCTGGAACAGGCCCGGGGTGACCTCCAGGACAGTCGGGCTTCCCTGGCGGCGGCGCTCGGCCTCCCCGCCGACACGGCCTTCAGTCTCGCTACCGCCCCGTCGGGAGTCCCGGAGACGCTCTCGAGCGAAGATGTCAGCCGTCTGATCGACGAAGGCCTGCGGCAGCGGCCGGATATCGCCGCGCTGCGGGCCCGGGTCCGGGCGCGGGAAGCGGCGGTCAAGACCGCCGCCTCCACCCTCTATCCCAGCCTCAATCTCGGCGGCTCGGCTGATCAGCTCTGGTACAGTTACAACCGGGACCCCGAACTTTACGATGACAGCTATTCCTATACCGGGTACCTGGCCCTGAAGTGGGATATCTTTACCGGTTTCGCGGACCTGGAGAAGAAACGGCAGGCCGAGGCCGAGGCGGACGCGGCCCGGGAGGAACTGGCCTCGGCCGAGATCCAGGCCTCGGCCGAGGTCTGGAGCAAGTATTACGCCTTCCGGACCGCGGTCAGGAAGTACGGTTTCAGCCGGGCTTTTTTGGAGACCTCGCGGGAGTCGTACAACCTGGCCCGGGAGGGCTACGAGACCGGCCTGAAGAGCATCCTCGACCTCCTCCAGTCCCAGTCCGCCCTCTCTTCCGCCCGGAGCCAGCTGATCGAGGCTGAGAAAGACGTTTTCATATCCCTGGCCGAACTGGCCCACGCCACCGGGACCCTGACCCGGGAAGGATTGAGCGGAGCCGAATAAAAGTTTTGGTAAGGGAAAAACCAGGCAAGAAAGAAACCGGACAGGGAAAATGAATATCCAATATTCAACAAGGAATATCCAATGAAGAAGGTTGGACCGCGCGATTTGCCGGATCGCGACCCTGCTTGGGTATATCCGCGTTTGGATATTGGTTATTCCTTGTTGGCTGTTGGATATTCCAAAAACTAATTTTGAACAGTTTCCTATAAGGATATCCCCCGATGAAAATCCAAGCTGATTATTTGCGCCGTAACCGCTCGCCGCTGGGTCTTCTGCTTCTGGCCCTGACGCTCCTGGCGTTTTCCGGCTGCGCCAAGAAAAAGCCGGCCCCCCAGATTCCGCCCCGCCCGGTCCAGGTCGCCGTGGCTTCGACCCGGGACGTCCCGGTCTACCTGGACAACTTCGGCAACCTGGTCTCCCCCAACGACGTGGACATCGTCTCCCAGGTGGCCGGGAAGATCGCGGCGGTCCATTTCTCGGAGGGTGACGAGGTCAAGGAGGGGGAACTGCTCTTCAGCATCGACCCCCGGGAATACCAGGCCGCGCTCGACCGGGCCCGGGCCGCCCTGGCCGGGGCCGAGGCCGACCTGAAACTGAAGCGGCAGACCCTGGAGCGCAACCGTCCGCTGCTGGCGAAGAACCTGATCTCCCAGCAGGATTTCGACACCCTGCAGACCGAGGTGGAGGCCGCGGAGGCCCAGGTCAAGCTCGACCGGGCCGCCGTCCGCCAGGCCGAGATCGATCTCGGTTACTGCTCGATCACCGCCCCGGTCGCCGGGGTGACCGGCAAGCGGATGGTCGACCCCGGCAACGTGGTGGTGGCCAACACCGGGGCGGTGCTGGTCAACATCAGGTCGCTCGATCCCCTCTACCTGGATTTCACCCTTCCCGAGAACGATCTGATCGAAGTCCGGAGATGGATGGATCAGGGGACGCTGCGGCTCGAAGTTACCCCCACCGGGGATCCCGACGGACCATACCCCGGCGACCTGAAGCTGATCGACAATACCATCGACGACTCCACCGGGACGATCGCGCTGCGGGCTTCGATCCCCAACCCCGAGAGGAAGCTCTGGCCCGGTCAGTACGCCACGGTTCGCCTGGTCCTCTACACCGCGAAAGACGCCATCGTGGTCCCCGGGGCCGCCGTCCAGCTCGGGCAGGAGGGGGTGTACCTCTTCGTGATCAAGGACGATAACACCGCCGATCTGCGGGATGACATCAAGGTCGGATTGGGGGAGGGCGAAGACCTGGTGATCGAGAAAGGGGTGAAGGCCGGGGAGAAGGTGGTCACCACCGGACAGCTCGGTCTCTCCCCCGGCGCCAAGGTTCAGATCCAGGACGGGGACGGGAAGCCGGCCGGACCGAGCCAACCCACCCCGCCGTCCGGCTGAGCCCCGATAGCGATAGCGATCCCGATAGCGATCCCGATTATTTTTTCCGCAGGAAAATTACAATGGCCTTTTCGGAGAAATTCATCCGCCGCCCGATTATGACCGTGCTCCTCACGGTCACCCTGCTCCTCGGCGGCCTGGTCGCCTACACCCAGCTGCCGATCAGTGACCTCCCCTCGGTCGATTACCCGGTGATCACCATCACCGCCGTCTATCCCGGGGCCAGCCCGGAACTGATGGCCTCGGCGGTGGCCTCCCCCCTGGAGGAGGAGTGTATGCAGATCCCGGGTCTGCAGACAATCTTCTCCGACAACAAGCCCGGGATCTCCACCATCTCCCTGACCTTCGACCTGGACAAGAACGTCGACCTGGCCGCCCCCGACGTCCAGGCGGCGATCACCCGGGCCCAGGCCAATCTCCCCGACCTCCCCTCGCCCCCGACCTACGACAAGTTCAACCCCTCCGACCAGCCGATCATCTACGTTATGGTCGAGTCGGACACGATGACCAGCGGCGATCTCTACGATTACGCCCACCGCTCGATCGGGCAGCGGATCAATATGATCGAAGGAATCTCCAAGGTCGACATCTACGGGTCGAAGCGGGCGATCCGGGTGCTGGTCGACCCGGAGAAACTGGCGGCGATGGATATCGGGCTCGACCAGGTCTACCAGGCTCTCAGCCAGGCCACCGTTACCACCCCGGGCGGCGATCTCAACGGGCGGTACCGGGCGTTCTCGATCGAGCCGGAGGGACAGCTGACCCGGGCGGAAGAGTACCAGGACCTGATCATCGCCTACCGCTCGGGCGCCCCGGTCCGGGTCCGGGACGTCGGCAAGGCGATCGAGTCCCTGGAGAGCGACGTGATCAACGTCACCTACGGCAACCCCCGGGAGGGGATGCAGACCGGGGCGGTCTGCGTCGCCGCCAGCCGGGCTTCCGGGGCCAACACCGTCGCCCTCTCCCGGAAGGTCCGGGCCCTGCTCGAGGAGATCGAGCCGACCCTCCCCGGTTCGCTCACGGTCTCGATCTTCTACGACAAGGCGATCCAGATCGCCGAGTCGATCAACGACGTCAAGACCACGATCGTGATCGCCCTGATCCTGGTGATCCTGATCATCTTCCTCTTTCTCGGCCGGGGCTCCGATACCGCGGTCCCGGCCACCGTCCTCCCGGTCACCCTCTTCGGCACCTTCCTGGTGATGATGTTCGCCGGCTTCAGTCTCGACAACCTCTCCCTGATGGCCCTGACCCTCTCGATCGGGTTCCTGGTCGACGACGCCATCGTGGTCCTGGAGAACACCGTCCGTCACATCCAGGAGGGGATGAAGCCCCTGGGGGCGGCGATCAAGAGTATGGAGGAGATCACCGGGACGGTCATCTCCACCTCGGTCGCCCTGATGGTAGTCTTCATCCCCCTGGTCTTTATGGCCGGGGTGGTGGGGCGGAACTTCAAGGAGTTCGCCCTGACCGTGATCATCGCCGTCGCCGTCTCCACCGTCTGCGCCCTGACCGTATCCCCGATGATGTGCGCCCGGGTCCTCAAGGGGGGAAAAGCGGTCAAGACCAGGATGGAGAAGCTGGCCGACGCCTTCATCGGCTCGCTGATCAAGTTCTACGGCGGGGTCCTGCTCTGGGTCCTGAAGCGCAAGTTCCTGACCATCCTCGGCTGGGTGGCCTGCCTGGTCGGGATCGGGTACTTCTTCTCCGCCCTCCCCAAGACCTTTATGCCGATCGGGGACAGCGGGCTCTTCTACGGGCAGTTTATGGCCCTCCAGGGGACCTCGACCGACCAGATCCGGCATTTCCAGGACGAGCTCAACCGGATCATCCTGAAAAACCCCGCCATCGAGAACCTCCTGACCTACACCGGGCTGCAGACCGGGGCCGACCAGTCCACCGGGATGGCCATCGCCACCCTGAAACCGGCCTCCCAGCGCCCCCCGATCGAGGAGGTGGTGGCCGAGATCAACCGGGATATGTACTCGATCGGCGACCTGGGGATGGTCTATATAATGCCCCTGCCCTCGCTGCTCCTGAGCGCCGGGGCCGAGACCACCGCCACCGGCAGCCTCTACTCCTACGTCCTGACCGGGCAGGACAAGGACCAGGTCTACGCGGCCGCCCTGGAGATGGAGAAGCGGATGAGGCAGAACCCGGTCTTCACCGGGATCCAGAACAGCGTCAAGCTCGACCTCCCCCAGGTCAACGTCGAACTGCTCCGCGACCGGGCCTCGACCCTGGGGATCACGGCGGCCGACATCGAGAACGCCCTGGCCCTGGCCTACGCCAAGGGGAAGGCCACCACCTACCTGACCGACATCGACCAGTACTGGGTGATCCTCTCCGCCGAGGACCGCTTCCGCCACCAGCCCCGCGACCTCGGCCGGATCTACGTCCGCGCTCCCGCCTCCGGGGACCTGGTCCCGCTCTCCGCCGTCGCCCGCTGGGACGTGGGCGTCGCCCCCTCCAACGTCCCCCACTACAACCAGCTCAACTCGGCCACCATCTCCTACAACCTGGCCGAGGGGGCGGCCCTGGGCGACGCCACCAAGGCGCTCAACGATATGGCCCGGGAAGTCGTTCCCCCCGCGGTCGGCGGGATGATGCAGGGCCAGGCCCAGGAGTTCGAGGATGCCGTTCAGAGCCTGGCGGTTCTGATGCTGGTCTCGGTCTTCATAATGTACGTCATCCTCGGCATCCTCTACGAGAGCTATATCCACCCCTTCACCGTGCTCACCACCCTGCCCCCGGCGGCGGTCGGCGGCCTGCTCACCCTCTACATCTTCGGCTCGGAGCTCTCGCTCTACGCCTATATCGGGATGTTTATGCTCCTGGGGATCGTCTCCAAAAACGGGATTATGATGGTCGACTTCGCCAAGCAGAATATGGAAGGGGGGAAGAACGCCTTCGACGCCATCCACGACGCCTGCCTGACCCGTTTCCGGCCGATCCTGATGACCGGCGGATCGACGATTATGGGCACCCTCCCGATCGCCATCGGCCTCGGCGCCGACGCCGCCGCCCGCCGCCCGCTGGGGCTGCTGATCGTCGGCGGGCTGGCCTTCGCCCAGGTGGTCACCCTCTTCATCACCCCGGGGATCTTCCTCTATATGCAGGTCCTCCAGGAGAAGATCCTCGACCGCTTCGAGTTGACCCGCTCCGAAGCCTGCCGGATCCGGATGGAAAAGGAGGAATCTTCGGCCGGCTGATCACCTTCCCCCGGAGAAGTCAATCCGTGGCCAGCGCCCCCAACCCCAATCGGCCCGGGATCGGCGAGACCATCTTCGCCGCCGGGAGCCTTGTCCACGGCCATCCGGCTCTTCTCGCCAGTTGGCTGATTCTGGGCCTGGCGGGTGGAATAATTCTGCATCTTATTTCCTCGCCCGAGCCGGTCCTGAGTTGGGGGCTGCTCGCCTTCATACCCTACGGCCTGGCGGCGATCTTCATCTCCGCCGGCTATATGGGGAGCCTGCATCTGATCCTGAAACTGGGGGGGTGGAGTCCGGTCGCGGTCATCGAATGCGGCCGGCACTATTTTCTCCGCTTTTTCCTCCTCGGCCTGATCCAGGGCTCTATCACTATAGTCATCCCGGTGCTGATTGGTTTTCTTGCCCTGTTGGCGGCCGGGCAGTTCCACCGGATATTCTTTATCCTTCCGCTCCTGCCGCTGTTACCGGGATTGGTGGTCTTAAATTTTTTCCTGACCTTTGCCCGGGCCGGGGTGGTGGTGAAAGAGAAAGGCGTGTTCAAGGCTATCGCCTACAGTTTCCGGGTGGTCTGGTCCAACTTTCTCCCCACCCTGGTCTTTCTCCTGGTCTTTTTCGGCGTCCCGTTCCTGTTCTCTTTCCTGGTCGGGAAATTGTACGGGGCGGGCCTGGAATTGCTCCGGAAATTCTTCACCACCCTGCTTACTGCGTACGGCCACCTGCTCCTGATGGCCGCCCTGGTCTATTTCGCGGCGGAGATCGATCGGTCCCCGGAAGAAGAGATATGAACAATACCGACCGTTCAGGTTCCGGCGGTCCGGTATCCGTTCCCGTCAACGGGCCGCTCGACGATGAACGGGGCCGGGCCCTGCTCGCTGACGTCCGGAAGATGATCGGCCGGGGGAACCGGGAGATCCGGCTCGATCTCTCCGGCCTGGACAAGCTCGACAGCCCGGGCTGCGCCTGGCTGATCCGGGCGGTCCGGACGGGCCGGGCCGCCGGCGGCTCGGTCACCCTGGCCGGGGCGTCGGGAAAGACAGCCGAATTCCTGGAACTGATGCGGCCCAACTTCGAGCCGCTCCCGCCTCCGCCGGCCCGGCCCGGCTTCCTCGAGCGGACGGGGAGGAGGGCGATCGCCGTCTGGGATGAGCTCCGCCAGGCCGTCAGCCTGGTGGTCGACGCCCTCTACTGGTCGTTCATCGCCCCCGTGGAGGGAAAGGGGGTGAGGTGGAAGGGCCTGCTCGACGAGATCCAGGCGATGGGGTCGTCGGCGATCGGGATCGTCTGTATGATCAATTTCCTCCTCGGGCTGGTGATCGCGATGCTCTCGGCGGTCCAGCTGCGGCTCTTCGGGATGGAGATCCTGGTCGCCAGCGGGGTGGTGATCGGTTTTGCCCGGGAACTGGCGGCGGTGATGACCGGGATCGTCGTCTCCGCCCGGACCGGGGCGGCGGTAACCGCCGAACTGGCGACGATGCAGGTCTCCGAGGAGATCGACGCCCTCAAGGGGATGGGAGTCCCGGTCTCCCGTTTTCTGGTCGCCCCCAAGATCCTGTCCATCCTGGTCTCGATGCCGATCCTGACCATCCTCGGCTTTCTCTCCGGGGTGGCCGGAGGCTTCGTCCTCGGGATCTTCTCGCTCGGCTTCACCTTCGACCGCTGGTGGCGGCAGACCGCCCAGGCGGTCAGCCTGGGCGACCTGAGCCAGGGGCTGGTCAAGTCCTTCTTCTTCGCCCTGATCATCGTCCTGGTCGGCTGCCATAACGGGCTGAGGGTCAGGGGCGGGGCGAGCGAGGTGGGGAAGGCGACCACCCGGTCGGTGGTGATGGACATCTTCCTGATCATCGTGGCCGATATGATGTTCGCCACCATCTTTTACTACACCACTTGATAGTTATGAAATCTCCGATCATCGAGGTCCGGGACCTGATCGCCGGCTACGACAGCCAGGTGATCCTGGATCGGATCTCCTTTGATATTTTCCCGGGCGAGATCCTGGTGGTGGTCGGGGGATCCGGCTGCGGAAAATCGACACTGCTCCGGCACCTGGTCGGACTGCAGCGTCCGCTGGCCGGCTCGATCTGCTACTGGGGGCGGGATATCACTGAGATGGAAGAGGACGAACTGGGGAGGCTGCTCCGCCGGGTCGGGCTCTCCTTCCAGGGCGGGGCCCTCTTCAACTCGATGACCGTGGGCGAGAACGTGGCCCTGCCCCTGGAGGAGTACGGGCTGACCGACCGGGAACAGCTCCGCCTCCTGGCCCGGATGAAACTGAGCCTGGTCGGACTGGGCGACCAGGGCTGGCGGTACCCGGAGGAACTCTCCGGGGGTATGAAGAAGCGGGTCGGCTTCGCCCGGGCGATCGCCGCCGAGCCCGAGGTGGTCTTCTTCGACGAGCCCTCGGCCGGCCTCGACCCGATCATCGGCGCCGGACTCGACCGGATCATTCTCGACCTGAGGCGGCTGATGGATTTGACGATGGTGGTGGTCACCCACGAACTGGAGTCGATCCGGACCGTGGCCGACCGGATCCTGATGCTCGACGGGGGCAAGATAGTCTTTATCGGAACCCTGGAAGAGGCCCTGGCCTCCGGCCATCCCCGGGTCCGCCAGTTCTTCCTCCGCCAGCCCGACCGGGAGATAGGGTTCAGGGAATAGGGAATGGGGAAAGAAGTTCGAAGTTCGAAGTTCAAAGTTCGAAGTTCGAAGTTCGAAGTTTCAGGGGAATCCGTGAAATCAGTGGACTACAGAGGGGGCGAGGCGGGGGGAAAGACAGTAAGCAGTAAGCGGTGAGCAGAAACCGTGGGTACGATTCGATCCCGATAGCGATCCCGATAGCGATTCCGACTATATGTGGGAAGTGGGCAGTATAGTATATAATCCGTCCAATCCGCATAATCCGCGGTTATAAATAAAGAGGGCGAGGCGGGGGAGGATTTGTGCGGATCAGTGAAGATTCGTGGTTGATATAGGGAGTGGGGAATCGGGAGTAGGGAGTGGTATTAAATCCGAGTAATCAGTGTAATCAGTGGACTGAAAAGGAGTCCGTTTATGGCTACCAGAGCGCAGACCATCAAGGTGGGGATCTTTGTCCTGGCCGGGCTGGCCCTGACGGTGCTGGTCTTTGTCGTCATCGCCCTCGAGGGAAAGAAGCCCCGGGATACCTATTACATCTCTTTTGCGGAGAGCGTGAGCGGTCTCCAGCGCGATGCCGCCGTCCTTTACCAGGGGGTCCCGGTGGGGAAGGTGGAGAATATCCGGGTCCGGGAGAACAACGAGATCGTGGTCCAGGTCGGGATCGAGACCGATACCGTGCATCTGAGAGATGGTGTGGTGGCCAAGCTCGAACTCGGCAACCTGATGGGGGGGATGGTGGTGGAGCTTTCCGGAGGAGAGCCGGGAGGCGCCCATCTCCCGCCCGGTTCGACCATCCCTTCCCAGCCTTCGCTTCTGGATAACCTGGTCAAGGATATCCCCACCATTCTCGAGGATATCAAGGATATCCTCGCCAACCTCAACCGGGCCGTGGGCGGGGATACCCCGGAACGGGTCGGATCCCTGGTCGAGAACGCCGACCGGTCGGTGATCGCCCTCGCCCGGACGCTCGACGAGCTGTCCGGGCTGGTCAGCCTGGCCAAGCGGGATCTCCACGACTACGGTTACGAGCTGAAACAGTCGATGCAGAGCTTCCAGCGGGGGATGCTGGAATCGGCGGCCACGATGCAGTATTTTCGCGACAATCCTTCTTCCCTGATGTGGGGGAAGCCGAAACCAAAAGACCCTTACGCCAAGTGATCGGGAGGTTGAATATGAGACGTCATCTGATCGGTGTGTCAATCCTGGCCGGGCTCGCCCTCCTCGGCGGCTGCAGCTCCTACCTGCCGACCGAGTACTACCTGATCCGGGTCCCCCCGGTCCCGGCGGCGGAGGCGGAGCCGCTCCCCCTCCGGGTTGACGTCAGCGCGATCCGGGCCCCTCTCCGCTACCAGAACGAGATGGTCTTCCGCCGCGGGAAATACCAGGTGGGGTTTTACGAGCAAAGCCGCTGGGCGGAGCTTCCCTCCGAGATGGTCCGCCGGGCCCTGATCGATGCCCTCAACCAGTCGGGACTCTTCGCCCGGGTGGATCTGATCGGTCAGAACCCCGAGGCCGACCTCTATCTCCAGGCCGAGCTCGAGAGTTTCGACCAGGTGATCGACGGGAAGGATATCCGGGCCTCTTTCTCCCTGCTGATCGAGGCGGTCCGGACCGACACCGGCGCCCCGTCCTGGAGCTGCCGGGCTGCCGCCGAGGTCCCCCAGGAAGGGAAGGGAAGGTTGGCGGCGGCGATGAGCCAGGCGGTGGGGGAGGCCCTGGGCAAGGCTATCGCGGAGATGGGCCGGTCGGAGGCCCTGCGTTCCCTCCCCGGCAAGCCGGCCGGGGAAGAAAAGCTTCGCGGGGACTGAGGATGAGGATCGACGAGGATTGACGGGATGGATCTACCCCGCCCCCAGCCGGATCTCGCCGTCGGGCGGATCCTCCACGGATTCCTGGTCACCCGGATCACTCCCCTGCCGGAGATGCGGGTGGTCGCCTACGGGGCCGAGCACATCAAGAGCGGCGCCCGGTTCCTCCACCTCCACGCCGCCGACCCCGAGAACCTCTTCTCCGTCGGCTTCCGGACCCCGCCCCCCGACGACAGCGGCCTCCCCCACATCCTCGAGCACACCGTCCTCTGCGGTTCCCGCCGCTACCCGGTCAAGGATCCCTTCGTCGAACTGCTCCGGACCAGCCTGGCCACATTCCTCAACGCGATGACCTACCCCGACCGGACCCTCTACCCCTGCGCCAGTATGAACGAGAAGGATTTTTACAACCTGGCCGGGGTTTACTGCGACGCCGTCTTCCACCCCCGGATCAGCCGCGACCATTTCCGCCAGGAGGGCTGGCACCTGGCCTTCGCCGATCCCCCCGACCCCTCGGGGTCCCTGATCCACAAGGGGATAGTCTACAACGAGATGAAAGGGGTCTACTCCGACCTCGACGGGATCATCGACCGGGAGCTGATGAAGAACCTCTTTCCCGCCAACGCCTACGGGCGGGATTACGGCGGCGCCCCGGAAGCGATCCTGACTCTCGACTATGAGCGGTTCCGGGAATACCATCGGACCCGCTACCACCCTTCCAACGCCCTGGTCTTCCTTTACGGCTCGATCCCCACCGCCCGCCACCTGGAGTTTCTCGACCGGGAATATCTCTCGGGGTTCTCCCGGGCGGAGGTCGATACCGCCATCGCCCCCCAGCCGGCCTGGCGCCGCCCCCGGCGGATCCGTCGTCCCTACCCGATCGGATCCGGAGAAACCCCGGAAGGGAAGACGGCCGTGGTGGCGGGTTTCCGGGCCGGGCGGAACATCCGGCCGGTTCAGACCCTGACCCTCCATATTCTCGCCCACTACCTGCTCGGCAACGCCGCCTCTCCGCTGCGCAAAGCTCTGATCGACTCCCGGCTGGGTGAAGAACTGACCGACTCCGGCTACTCCTCGACCCAGCGTGATACCTGTTTTTTCGTCGGCCTCAAGGGGAGCGAGGAAGACCGGGCCGAGCGGATCCTCGAGGTGGTCCTCGAGACCTGCGACCGGGAAGCCGGCCGGGGACTGGACCGGGAAAAGCTCCGCTCCGCCTTTCACGGCTTTGAGCTCTCCGCCCGGGAGATCAAAAGCCACTACCCGTTGCGGCTGATGGACCGGGCCTTCGAGTCCTGGGCCGCCTCCGGCGATCCCCTGGTCTGGATGCGGCTCAACCGCCATTTGCGGGAGGTCCGCCGCCGCTGGGAGAGCGGGGAGGGCTACTTCGAAGAACGGCTCCGGCGGCTGGTGGTGGATAACCCCAACCGGGTCCTGATGGTCTTCCCCCCCGACCCCGGCCTGGCCGGGAGGACGGAGCGGGCCGAGCGGCGGCGGATGGAGAAGCTGAAAGCCTCCCTCTCCCCGGCCGAACTGGAGCGGATCGCCCGTCAGGCCGGGGATCTGGAACTGAGTCAGTCCGCCCCCAACACCCCCGAAGCCCTCGCCACCCTCCCCCGGCTCTCTCCGGCCGATGTTCCCCCGGAACCGTTTCTCCTCCCCACCGCCGTCGAAATGGTCGCCGGGCGGCCCTTTCTCGCCACCGATCTCTTCAGCAACGGGATCACCTACCTGGTCCTGGCCTTCGACCTGAGGGGGCTTCCCGGAGAGGATTACCCTTACCTCTCCCTCTTCACCGACGCCCTGACCGAGATGGGGGCCGCCGGTTACGACTTTGCGGCGATGGCCGACCGGGAGGCCGCCTGCTCGGGCGGGGTGGAAGCCGATCTCTCGATCTCCGGGACCGCCGCCGACCACCGGCCGGTCCGACCCGGCCTGACCGTATTCTGCCGGGCCCTCGACCGGAAACTCCCCGAGATGCTCTCGATGCTGGCCGACCGGCTGACCCGATGCGATCTCTTTGACCGGGAGCGGCTCCGGGACGTTATCCTCCAGGGGAAGGTGGCCCGGAAGAGCCGGGTGATTTCGGCCGGGAACAGCTTTGCCGCCTCCTACGCCGGCCGGGGGCTGAGCCGGAACTGCGCCCTCAACGAACTGCTCAAGGGCCTATCCCAGGTCCGTTTCTTCGAGCGGCTCCCGGCCGATTTCGCCGCCGGGCCGGGGAAAGTCGAAAACCGCCTGGAATCGATCCGGGACTTCCTCCAGGCGAAGGGCCGTCTCTCCCTCTCCGTGGTCGGGGAAGAGAAGGCCCGGTCAGTCGTCCGGGACTGGTACGGTTCGCTCCTGGCCGGGATGCGCGAGGAGCCGGTCGCGGCCGGGAAAACCCCCGGGGTGCCCGCGGTTTCCCCGTTGGAGGGGATCGCCGTCCCGGCCGGGGTCGCCTTCGTCGCCCGGGTCCTTCCGGCGGTTCCCTTCGCCGACCCCGCCGCCCCCGCCCTGCTCCTCCTCTCCCAGAGCTTAAGCTACGGCTACCTCTGGGAGAAGGTCCGGGTGCTGGGCGGAGCCTACGGCTGCGGCGCCCATTACGACGCTTCCCGCGGGGTCTTCACCCTCTCCAGCTACCGCGACCCGAATATCGTCGAGACCCTCCGGGTTTACGACGGGCTGGCCGATTACATCGAAAGGGAGATGGACCTGACCGGGTCCGGGGTGGAGGGAGCGATCATCGGGGCGGTCAAGACCCTCGACCGCCCGATCCGTCCCGGCCAGGCGGCCGAGCTGGCCCTGGCCCGGCATCTGAAGGGGACCACCCCCGCCCGGCTGAAAGAGTTCCGCCGCCGCCTCCTGTCCCTGACCGGGGAGGAGATCCGCCGGGCCGGGGAAGAGATCATCCGCCCCCGGCTCCTCACCTCTTCCTCCTGCGTGATCGCCGGCCGGGAAAAGCTGGAAACCGCCGCCGAAAAAATCGGCCGGGATTTTACCGTCACCGACCTGTAACCCAGGCATTCCTGCCTGTGGGTAGCACAGGCATTCCTGCCTGTGAAGGTAGCACAGGCATTCCTGCCTGTGGAAAGTAGCCCAGGCATTCCTGCCTGTGAAGGTAGCACAGGCATTCCTGCCTGTGAAGGTAGCACAGGCATTCCTGCCTGTGAAGGTAGCACAGGCATTCCTGCCTGTGAAGGTAGCACAGGCATTCCTGCCTGTGAAAAGTAGCCCAGGCATTCCTGCCTGGGCAAAGCAACCCGGGCATTATAGCCCGAGGATTGATAACGCTATGAAAAACATCTTCCTTAACCGACTCTCAATATTATTGATTGTGCTGATCCTTGCCGCCTGCGCCTCTTCCCGGGAGGCGCTGGTGCCGGGGGAACGGGTGGTTCTCGGGCTGCTCCTGGACACAACCGACGGCGGTCCCTGGGGTAATGAAGGGGCGGCCCTGATCGAAAAGTCCCGAGCCGCCGGTTTCGAGGTCCTGGTCCGGACCGCTCAAGGCGCGGGCCGGGAGGTCCAGGAGAAGCAGCTCGCCGAGCTGATCCGGGCCGGGGCTCAGATCCTGGTGGCGATCCCCTCCTCCCCGGACTTTTCCGCCCCGCCTCCCCGCCGGGAATCTTCCCTGCCGGTCCCGCTTATCGCCTGCGGCGAGCCCATCCCCGGACTCGATCCCGCCCTCTTTGTCGGTCCCGACCTGGAAGCGGCGGGCTATCTCCAGGCCCGGGCGGTGCGGGAGCGGATACCGGGCCGGGGGGTGGTCCTGCTCGGCGGGCCGGAAGACGATCCCCGAGCTTCCCGCCTCCGGGCCGGCCAGCTGAAAGCCTTTGCCGAGTGGGAGGAACAGCGGGGGGAGGAGACCGGGATCTCGGCCGACCTCCGACTCGAAGACCCATCTCCCACCGCGGCCCACCTCCGGACCGCGGAGCTGCTCGCCCGGCCCTTCCGGGCCCGGGACGCCGTCACCGCGATTATCGCGTTCGACGACGGAACGGCCGGCGGGGCCGCCGCGGCGGTGGGGGAGGAGAACCTGGGCGGGCGGATCATGGTGGCGGGCCGGGGAGGGGAGCTGGCCGCCTGCCGGCGGATCATCGCGGGAGAACAGTTAATGACCCTCTACACCCCCCCCGAGGCGCTGGCCGCGGCGGCGGTCAGTTCCGCGATCCGCCTCTTCCGGGGGATGGAGCCGGGGGAGATCGCCGCCTCGCTCGGTCTTGAGGCCCGGCGCCTGGAGCACAACGGGAAGGAGGTCCCGGCCGCCCTCCTCCCTCCGGTTCCGGTGACCCGGTCCACGATGATCGAGACCGTGATTCTCGACGGCCTCTACCCGGTCGAGGCGGTTTACGGCCCCGCCGAGCCGGAGTAAAAGCCGTCCACTAATGGATTCGACTTCGCTCACCACAAGTTTCCACTGATTACTCGGATTTAATACCACTCCCTACGCCCCACTCCCTATATCAACCACGAATCTTCACGGATCCGCACTAATCCATCCCCCGCCCCGCCCTCTTTATTTATAACCGCGGATTATGCGGATTGGACGGATTAGATAGAAATAGTCGAAATCGCTATCGGGATCGATAACCTGCCTGACTCCGCCTATCCCCCTTTTTTTGCATCGAATCTTTACTGATCCGCACAAATCCTCCCCCGCCTCGCCCTCTTTATTTATAACCGCGGATTATGCGGATTGGACGGATTATATACTATACTGCCCACTTCCCATATATAGTCGGAATCGCTATCGGGATCGCTATCGCTATCGGGATCGAATCGTACCCACGGTTTCTGCTCACCGCTTACTGCTTACTGTCTTTTCCCCCGCCCCGCCCTCTTTATTTAACCGCGGATTATGCGGATTGGGCGGATTATTCACTAGTCCCCACTCCCTACTCCCCACAGATCACGGCGAAGACCGCCTCCCGCGCCGGGGGGACCCCTTTCTCCCAGGACCGGAAGTACTTCAGGGCGATCTCGGTCCGGCCCGGTTTCAGCGCCCGGAAGGTCCAGAACTGAGTTCCCCCGGCGCCCTTGAGTCGGGTTTCCGGGGGCTGGAACCGGGTGTCGACCAGCTCGATTACCTCCCCGTCGTACTCTCCGGCGAAATCCCAGGAATAGCCGGTGGTCGGGTTGGAGTCGAGGGCGATGGTGAACTCGTCCCCGGCTTCGGTCTCGATGGCCTCTGCGGGGTCGGTATATACCGGGGTCTGGTTCATAACTGTTGGCGACGGCCGACTCCGGCCGGCTCCGCTCGTCGCCGCCAGGACGGCGGCAACGAGAATAACTTGCTTCACAAGGTTCATAATTATTATAACCTATATCATTATCCGGGTTAATCCGCAATTCTTTCGGGGTCAGATGGGCTGGATGGGAAAAATTATCGGGGGTTCGGTCGGGTTTATGCTCGGCGGTCCGCTGGGAGCGATCGCCGGCGTCGCACTCGGCTCTTTCTACGACTCGTCGTCCGGCGCCCGCCGGGAAACCCTGAACCCGGGAGAGGAGGCGCATCTCCTCTACTTCACCGCCGCCTTCTCGATGCTGGCCAAGCTGGCCAAGGCCGACGGCGTCGTCTGCCGGTCCGAAATCGAGGCGATCGAGCGGTTTATGCGCGAGGGACTTCGCCTCGACCCGGAGGCCCGCAAGCTGGCGATCCGGATCTTCAACCGGGCCAAGGACTCCCCCGACCGTTTCGAGGATTTCGCCGCCCAGTTCTACCGCTATTTTCACCGCCAGCGGCAGGTCATTCTCAGTATGTATCAGATCCTCCTGGCGGTGGCCGCCGCCGACGGGACCGTTCATCCCAGCGAGGATCGCCTCCTGAAGACCGCGGCCCGGATTTTCCGCATCAGCGACACCCGTTCCTCCCGGTATCGGACGGCCGCCTCCGGGGGGGTCGACCGCTACTACGCCGTGCTCGGTTGTTCCCGTTCCGATTCCGACGAGACAATCAAGAAACGGTACCGCAAACTCGCCGCCGACTTTCATCCCGACAAGATCGTCTCCAAGGGATTGCCGGAAGAATTCACCGAGTTCGCCAAGAAGAAATTCCAGGAGATCCAGGAGGCCTATGCCGAGGTCAAGCGGGAGCGGGGTTTCTCCTGAAAACCGGGATGAGGAAATGAATATCCAGTATTCAACAAGGAATATCCAATTATGAAGTTATGTTTATTGTCTGTGTCGTCTTTGACGCTGACGCTGGGAATGTTGTTGCCGGCGGTCCCGGCCTTCGCCGGGGCGGAGTATTACGCCGGTTGGACGGTGGGTAACGCCCGGGACGGCTACGGCACGATCCTGAGATCGACCGACTCCGGGAGGAGCTGGTTCCGCCAGGGCGCGGGTCAGATCGCCGGAGTGGATCTGTCCGGGGTGGTCGCCGTCGATCCCGACACCGCCTGGGTGGTGGGGTATACCGACGGTTACGGGACGATCTACCACACCGACGACGGCGGCCGGACCTGGCAGCGCAAAGGAACCCCGGCCGAGATCCCGGACCTCGACCTGAAGAAGGTCAGCTCCCCCGACGGCGAGACCGTCTGGGCGGTGGGAGGAGATACGACCGCGAGCACGATCCTCCATACCAGCGACGGGGGGCTGACCTGGAGCGACCGGATCCCGCCCGGATACGACGAATCCCAGCTCCAGGGGGTCTCCGCCCCGGACCCGGAGACGGTCTGGGTGACCGGGGGCTGCGTGGAGGGATACCCGGTCATCCTGAAAAGCGCCGACGCCGGTTCGACCTGGACCCGGCAGAGCGGCGGCGACGTGGCCCGGACCGGGAACAACCACATCCTGGGGATCTCCGCTCTCGACCGGGATACGGCCTGGGCCATCGGGGGCCAGAGCGTCAGCCAGGGATGGTTCGTGCTCAAGACCACCGACGGGGGCGAAACCTGGCTGATCCAGACCGAGGGGGCGCACGACGGTAACGAGATCCACGCCGTCGACCCCGAAACCGTCTGGGCGGTCAGCGACTCCGTCATCTCCTGGACTTTCGACGGGGGCGGGACCTGGGGCGGGCACAACTCCTACGAGTACACGATGGGGATCAGCGCGGTCGATTCCCGCCTGGCCTGGGCGGTCACCACCAGCTGGAAGGGCAGTATCTGGCGAACGGAAGACGGCGGCGAAAACTGGACGGTCCTGGAGAGGCTGGGCGGGGAAGATCTCCCCGGCCTCTGGACGGTATCCTTCTCCTCCCAGACCGTCCCCCCGCCTTTCCGCCCGGTGGTGGACGGGAAGGACTATAACGGGGACGGGCGGGACGACATCGCGGTCTGGAGAGGCGCTGACGGGAGATGGTTGATTGATTGCGGTCTATCCGGGCGACCCCAGAGCTTTTACTTCGGCGCCGCGGGAGACCTGCCGGCTTCCGGCGATTACGACGGCGACGGGACCACCGACCCGGCCGTCTTCCGGCCGGCCTCCGGCCTCTGGGCGGTTCGGGGGGTGACCCGGCTATACTTCGGGAAATCAGGGGATATCCCGGTCCCGGCCGATTATCGCGGGGACGGCCGGACCGATCCGGCTATTTTCCGGGAAACCTCCGGACTCTGGGCGGTCCGGGGAGTGACCCGGGCTTACTTCGGGGCCGGAAGCGATCTGCCGGTCCCGGTGGACTGCCGGGGGGACGGGACTTCCGGGATCGGGATCTTCCGCCCGGCGGCCGGCCTCTGGGCGGTCCGGGGGTTGACCCGGTTCTACTTCGGCGCCGCCGGCGATTACCCAGTCCCGGCAAGTTATTCCGGCGACGGCCGGGAATTCGCGGTCTTCCGGCCGGGGGCGGGATTGTGGGCGGTCCGGAACCTGACCCGGCTCTACTTCGGGACGGCCGGCGACTACCCCCAGCCGGGCGGCTACCGGGGGGACGGAACCGCCCTGCCCGCGGTTTACCGCCCCGCCTCCGGGCTCTGGGCGATCCGGGGATCGACCCGGTTCTACTGGGGCGGCGGGGATTACCTTCCGGTCTGCTGGTAGAGCGGCTGACCGGGTCAGATCCCCAGGTCGGCCAGGGCGTTGCAGAAGGCGTTGACGGTCGAGACCAGGGCGGGGTGGGAGGCCTCGAACTTATCGACCGCGGTCTTGAGTTCCGCCACCGCCGACTCCAGGGCCGGTCCGCCGGAATCTTCCCCCGTCGCCTGATCGGCCGAAGCCCGGGTCTTGTCGGCGATCTGGAGGGCGCTCTCCCGATGGGTCCGGGAGAGGCCGGAGACCTCGGTCTTCAGTTCCGCCAGGAGCTTCAACAGCTCGGCTCTCTTCGCCTCCGAGAGGTTACCGGCTCCGGCCAGGGTTTCCTCGATCTGCCTGATCGTGGTTTCGAGCATCTTCTCCTCCTTGGGGGTTGGAACTTTATCTTTCCGCTTCTTCCAGGTCCTTCTTCGTCTCCCCGCTCAGGTCGGCGGTCAGGTAATCGAGAGTCAGGGGAAGCCCGAGTTCGAGCTTGGGGACGTGCTGGATACCGATGGAGACATCTCCCAGGCGGCACTCGAGCAGGTGCCCGCCCCGGAGCCGGTCTTCGGTCAGGAAATGCAGATGGTAGCCGGGGACGTTCAGGGAGGACATAAACCGGGGCGTGTAAAATCCCCCCAGGGTCCCCTCGACCCGGCGGAATTCGAAGACCGGCTGCTGGCGGGCGACCTCGACCAGGGGGCGGTAATTCTCCTGGGGGGGGACGGACCGGGTCCGGACATAGTCGAACCGGCCGTCGATTCGGATGGCGTAGAGCATATTGGGGGAGGGGATCAGCCCGTCCAGGAGGTCTTCGAGTTTATCCTCCAGCCGCCGGCCGTCGATCTCCTCGGTGCTGTCGGGAGAGAAGAAGGTGACGCAGGCAAACGGGCTCTCCTCGTCATCCTTCACCTCCGCGGCCGACCCGTCCGCCTTCACCTGGTAAACAGTGCCGTCCAGGACCACCATCTCCCCGTCCAGGTTGTTGAAGGTTCCCAGACCGAAGTCCCCGTGGCGGCGGATCTCCGCGATCGGCGTGTTCTGCCGGTAATACCCGAGAACCAGCGAGTTGACCGGCGCCGTCAGGTAAACGGCATTCCCCGTCTCCCGATCATCGAGATGCCGCCGGATCGCCCGCCGGGCGATCTCTTCCCGGTCCACCCCGCTTCTTTTAGCCTCCCTCTCCACTCGCGTCGCCAAATCCGGCGGGAGGAAAAGGCGCCATCCGGGATTCTTTTTCTGATCGGGTTTCATTGTTCCGTCCCGTTTTCCGGTGTCGGGAACACCCGCTGGATCAGGGCGTGGCCCAAACCCGCGGCCAGGATTCCGTTCAGGGGCGGGATCAATAACGAATACCGGTCGCTGAAATAGGCGGCCAGGACCCCGAAGACGTAGGCCGCCAGGGCCGCGGGACGGTAGTTGACCCGCCGCGCTTCCTCCAGCGGGGGCAGCCGCCGTTTCCGGACCAGGTAGTAGTCGCCGAGGATCACCCCGCCCAGGGGAGGAATCAGGATCCCCAGGGCCGCCATCCAGTTCGAGACGTAATCGTAAGCCCCGCTGATCGCGATCAGGAACCCGAAGGCCCCGCAGAAGAGGACGAAGGGGCGTTTCCGGTTGAAGTTGAAGAGCGCCGTCCCGGCCACCCCGACGGCGTAAGCGGTGTTGTCGTTGGTGGTCCAGACGTTGAGGACCATCAGGATTATCCCCAGGCCGAGGAGGCCCTGGAGCTTGAGGACGGCGGCGAAGTCGGGCTCGCCGTAAACGTTCCCCCCGACCGCCCCGAACCAGAGCATCAGGCCGTTGCCGAGCAGGAAGGCGAACAACCCGGCGAGAAAGGCCACCCGGCGGCTGCGGGCGAACCGGGCCCAGTTGGGGGCCTGGGTCCCCCCGGAGGCGAAGGTCCCGACGATCAGGGTCATCGCCGCCCCGAAGCCGATTTTCCCGGCGGGGAGGATCCGGGCGATCCCCCCCGCCGTCTCCCGGGCGTGGGCGAAGGATTTCACCGCCATCAGCGTCCCCAGGGCCAGGATCAACGGCACGGCGACCAGGGAGAGGGCCTCCATCCCCTTGTAGCCGAAGTAGGCGGTGGAGGTGAAGGCCGCCGACCAGAGCAGGCACCAGAAGATCATCGTCCGGGGGTCGGACCAGTCCAGCCCGAGCCAGTCGACGAAGGGCTTGGCCATCAGGGCCACCGTCACCCCGAACCAGCCGAGCTGGGTTCCGCCCAGGATCAGGTCGGCCCAGCGGGCCCCCTTCGCCCCGAAAGCGTAGCGGGCCAGGAGCACCGTGGTCAGGCCGGACTCGGCGCTGACCGCGCAGAGCGCGGCCACGTAGAGGCCGAGGATCAGCGAACCGGCCCCCAGGACCAGAAAGAGGTCGGGCCAGAAACGGCAGGCGTGGCCGATCTCGGCCCCGGCGTACATCGTCGGGTAGAAGAAGGTGAAGCCGAGCAGGACGACCGAGATCGAGACCAGCCCCCGCCGCGCCCCGGCCGGCACCGGGGAGAGCGGATAATCCGGGTCCGGACGCGAAGTATCCCCGAAGATAAAAACCTTGAGCAGTCTTTTCATAACCAAATCGCTATCGGGATCGCTATCGCTATCGGGATCGAATCCTGCGGGGTCTCGGACCCGGTACAGGCAAGCTTATAAAAGGGAGGTGCTGAAATACCGTTCCGCCCGGTCGGGGAGGATGGTGGCGATGTTGCCCTTGAGTTTCTCCGCCAGCCGCCGCGCCCCCCAGACGTTGGCCCCGGCCGAGATCCCGACCAGGAGCCCGAAGTCGCGTCCCAGCTGCCGGGTGGTCTCGATGGCGTCGGCGTCGGTGACCTCGATCACCTCGTCCACGATCGAGGGATCGAGAACGGCGGGGACGAAACCGTCGCCGATCCCCTGGATCTGGTGGAGGCCCGGCTCGTGGCCGAGCAGGGCGGCCGCGTCCTTCGGCTCCACCGCGGCCAGGACCACATCCGGGTTGTGCTCCTTGAGGAAGGTCCCCACCCCCTGGAGGGTCCCCCCGGAACCGACCCCGGCCACGAAGCCGGCGATCTCCCCGCTCATCTGCCGCCAGAGTTCGTGGGCGGTCTCGTCGTAATGGCAGCGGGGGTTTTCCGGGTTCTCGAATTGCTGGGGGACGAAGATCCGGGGATCCTCCCGGGCCATCTCCTCCACCGCCTTCACCGCCCCCGGGATCCCGTCCTTGTCCGGGGTCAAAACCAGTTCCGCCCCCAGGGCCCGGATCAGCTTCTTGCGCTCGTCGCTCATCCCGTCCGGCATCACCACTCGGACCCGGTAGCCCTTGAGCCGGCCGACCAGGGCGAAGCCGATCCCGGTGTTGCCGCTCGAGGGCTCGACGATGATCGAATCCGGCTTGAGCTCCCCGTCGCGCTCGGCCGCCTCGACCAGGGCCCTCGCCACCCGGTCCTTGACCGAGCCGCCGGGGTTGAGAAACTCCGCCTTGGCGTAGATATTTTCGTTCTTCAGCCGGATCAGGGGGGTATTTCCGATCAGGTCGAGTATGTTGTCGGTCAGCATCGGCTTTCTCCCGGGTTTGCCAGAGTACGGTCGGGCAAGGATGTTAGCACCGCCCCGGAAAATTTCAAGATTAGACCTGTCTTCCCGGCGGCTGGGTTATTTTTCTTGAACCGAAGTAAGCGGCGTGGCGTAATGGAGAGAAATTTACCTCCGGCCTCCAAAGCGGCCCCGGCGGATTCACATCTTCCTCCCGATCCTGATCTTTCCGACAATGTCCAGGGCAATGAAAATCCTGCTTCCCGCCGGTCTCGCCTTCGCGGCGCCTCTCCCCGCCCTGGGGAACCTGGTCTGGCCGGCCCTGGAGGCGGAAACCAGAGTCACTTCGGTCCCGATCATCGCCCTCAGCCTCGTCCTCGAGTATTGCGTTATCCGGCTGCTCTTTCAAAAAGGCGTCGGGAGAAGTATTCTCTATACGATAATCGCCAACGCGGTTTCCGGAGCGCTCGGCCTGGTCCTTCGTCCGCTCTCCGGGCTGGCCTGGGAGGTTTCCCTGGGGGCGCTGGTGATGTGGATATTCTCCTGGGGTACTTACAATCCCGTGGCCTGGTTCTCGGTCCCGGTTATCGGGGGGGCGGTCAACGCCGCCCTGGAGCTGCTCGCCATCAGGTTGATCGGGAAGGAGAAATTCACCCGGAAAAATTTCCTGGTTTTCTGGGTCGCGAACACGGTTACCGTGGGCCTGTCCACCCTGTGGGTTGTCCTCCGTCCGCCGATGCTCTGAACCGGGGTTCGGCGGGGCGATCGAATATCCCTTCGGTTCTCCGTCGAGGCCTTGGGGAAGCTGTTATTCGCTTGACCGGTCCCGCGGCGGACGGGTACTATCCTCCCCGATATGGAAAAAGCCGATTACAGTTTGCTGCGGAAGTTCGCCGGAATCCTGCTTCCGGTATTGCTTCTGGCCGTCGCCGCGGTTGTTTTTTCCGGTTGCGCCGGTCCCGAGGGGGGGTCGTCCATCCCCTGGGCGGAGCCGGAGCCGTGGGAAAACCAGCCCACCTTCGGCGTTCCCTACTGATCCGGCTCCGGTCGGATCGGACGCTTCATTGCCCGGGGTCAAGGTTGTGAGCAAGTATCTCCTGATATTGCCCCTCATCTTTCTCCTGGCGGTCTTCGCCTCCTGTTCGCGGGCCGCCCCACCGGTTCAGGAGGCCCGGGGCCTCTGGGTCGAGTGCGAGGGGACGGAGCAAACTCTCTCCACCCGGGAGGGGATCGACCGTCTGGTCCAGCGGGCCGAGGAGGGCGGCTTCAACCTGATCTTCGCCCAGGTCTACCGCCACGACCGGGCCTGGTATAACTCCGAGTACGCCGACACCGCCCCCTACCGGGAGATCCTCTCCCGGGAGAAGATCGACCCCCTGGCCTACCTGATCGAGAGAGCGAACCGGTCCGGGATCCAGGTCCACGCCTGGCTGAATATGTTCCGGATCGGCCGGGACCGCCGGGCCCCGGTATTGAGACGCTTCGGGACGGATATCATCACCCGGGACGGTCTGGGGGTCTCCCTGATCGACTACCCGGCCGACAAACTCCCCGACGGCGGCTACTGGCTCGACCCCGGCGATCCCAGAGTCTCGCTCTATCTGCGCCACATCATCGCCGAGGTGATCAAGAAATACCCCGGCCTGGCCGGGATCCACCTCGACTTCATCCGCTACCCCTTCAAGTCGGCCTACGCCGGCTCCTTCTGGGCCGCCCGCCACGACCTCGGCTATGGCAAGGAGAGCGTCCGGCGCTACCGGGAGCAGACCGGGATCGATCCTTTGCAGATGGAGATCACCCGGGCCAACTGCCAGTCCTGGGACAACTGGCGCCGGCTCCAGGTCAATCAATTCGTCGCCGCGGCCGGGGAACTGGTCCGGAAGATGAAACCGTCCCTGGCCTTCTCCGCCGCCGGGATCGCCTGGGCCGAGCGGGCCTACCTCAGCTCCTTCCAGGACTGGCGCCGCTGGCTGGAGGAGGGGCTGGTGGACTTTATGGCGGTGATGAATTACGGCGTCGATCCCCGCCTGGCCCGGTACCTGACCTGGGGGGCGATATCCGCCCGGGGTTCCCGCCAGGTTTACGTCGGCCTGGGCGAGTACCTGCTCAAGGACCAGCCGGGGGTCCTGCTCGGGCAGATGAACGACGCCCGGCGGGCCGGGGCCGACGGGATCGTCCTCTTCTCCTACGACTCGATGTGCTCCACGCCCGGGCTCTTCAAGACCATCCGGAAGTCCCTGTTCCGGCAGCCGGCGGATGTCCCGGAGATGGAGTGGAAAAAGCCGGTGAGCAGTAAGCGGTGAGCAGTAAGCAGTAGGGCCCGGTCTGCTCACTGCTTACTGCTCACTGCTTACTGAAACTGGAGGCGATATGATCATAAAGAATGGTTCGGTCGCCCTTCCCGGCCGGGAAGAGGCGGAGAGTCTGGACATCCGGATCGAGGATGAGAGGATCGTCGAACTGGGGGAGAACCTCTCCGGCGACGGCAAGGTTATCGACGCCCGGGGATTGCTCGTCCTCCCCGGCGGCATCGACCCCCACGTCCACTTCGACGACCCCGGTTTCACCGAGCGGGAGGATTTCGCCTCCGGCAGCCGTTTCGCCGCTTCCGGCGGGATCACCACCGTGATCGATATGCCCTGTACCTCGATCCCCCCGGTGACCACGGTCGCCAACCTGGAAGAGAAGCTGGCGGCGGTGGAGAAGAAGGCGGTGATCGACTACGGCTTCTACGGCGGGGTCTGTTGCCAGTCGATGGGGGAGGGCTACCCGGAGAACTTCCGCGAGTTGGCCGCCATCGTCTTCGGCTTCAAGACCTACTTCATCTCGGTGATGGAACTCTTCTCCGCGGTGGATCACTTCCAGTTTCGTACCATCCTCGAGCGGGCGGCCGAGCTGGGGGTGACGGTGCTTCTCCACGCCGAGGACTACAGTTATGTCGCCGCCGCCACCGAATACTTTATGTCCCGGGGCAATGGTCCGGTTGATTATTACAATTCCCGCCCGGAAGCGGCCGAGCTCCTGGCGGTCCGGACGGCTCTCGAGCTGGTCGAGGAGACCGGGGCCGACCTCCACATCGTCCACCTCTCCACGGAGAAAGCCGCCTTCCTGGCCGCGTCGAGTTCCGCCACCTGCGAAACCTGCCCGCAGTTCCTGGAGTTCACCCTCGACGACTTCATCGCCCGGGGTTCCGTCCTCAAGGTCACCCCGCCGGTCAAGAAACCGGGGAACCGGGAGGGACTCTGGAAGCGCCTGGCCGACGGCGGGATCGACTTCGCCGCCTCCGACCACGCCCCCTGCCCGGCGGAGGGGAAAGGGACCGGATCGATCTGGACCGATTACGCCGGGATCCCGGGGACGGGGACGATCCTGCCCTACCTCTTCTCCGAGGGTTACCTGAAGGGCCGTCTTACCCTGAGACGACTGGTTGAGGTCACCTCCGAGAACGCCGCCCGCCGCTACGGTCTCTACCCGAAAAAAGGGGCGATCGAGACCGGCACCGACGCCGACCTGGTCCTGATCGACCCCGGGCAGAATTGGCAGGTGCTCGGGGCGGATTTTTTCTCCCAAGGCCATATCACCCCCTTCGAAGGCAGGGAATTCTCCGGCCGGGTGATGGAGACCATTGTCCGGGGGAAGAGCGTCTACCGGTCCGGCGCCGGCATCCTGGTCGATGGCGGCTACGGCCGTTTCCTGACCCGGGGGTGATCATTTCTTAGGGGCACGGCGTGCCGTGCCCCTATGGGGCGTCTTGCGGTTTCTGTCAATCCGTTTGTAGGGGCACGGCATGCCGTGCCCCTACCGTACCGCGCGCGATGCAAAAGCTTCGCCGGTCAATCCGATTACCCCGTTACGATTATTCCCGTGCCGGTTTTTATTTCGTTACGATCTGCGTCAGGAACAAGGAATGCCTGTTTGGCGAAATCGCGGAAGGCAAAGTCCGTCTGAGCGAATTCGGAATAATCGCGGATGAATGCTGGCGGGAAATACCGATTCATTTCAATAATGTGATTCTGGCTCTGCACGTAATAATGCCCAACCATATCCACGGCATATTGCGAATTACCAACGTAGGGGCAAGGCATGCCTTGCCCCTACAGGCCAGGAAATTCGGGAAACCGGTTGCGGGTTCGCTGCCAACCATTATCGGTGCCTTTAAATCGGCGGTAACCCGGCGGATCAATCAGGTTAGATCCACCCCGTCCGCCGGGTTCTGGCAGCGCAATTATTACGAGCACGTGATCAGGAATCCCGACGAATTATCCCAAATCCGGCAATACATCAGCGACAACCACAAAAAATGGGCGTTGGACCGGGAGAACCCGGATAATTCAATCACGTAGGGGCACGGCATGCCGTGCCCCCACAGGGCGGTTTTTGGGACACGGTATGCCGATCCGCAAAGACAGGGCGTGCCTTGCCCCTACCCGATTTTTATGGGCGAGATCCGACAAATCCAACCGGTCAAGCTGATCTGCGGCCTGCTGGCCGCCGGCCGGGCTGGGGAAGGGCAAACCGTTGGGGCAAGGCAAATCTTGGGGGCACGGCATGCCGTGCCCCTACAGGAACGGTTCGGGCCGGTCGACCGGGCGAGCGAGGTCTTCCCCTTTGATTTTACCGGCTACTACGACAAAGAGATGGGGAAGGGGATCCTCCGCCGGTTCCTCTCCTTCGAGAAACTGATCGACCCCGGCGAGCTGGCGGGGATCAAGATCGAGACCAACCGGCTGGAGGAGGCGCTTTCGGAGGGGGGAAAACGGACGGTCAACCTCGACCCGGGCTACCTCGACCTCTCGAAACTGGTCCTGGCCACCACCAAGGACGCCACCTACCGGGTTTATCTCGGCCGGGGAATCTACGCCCAGTCCACTTACTACTTCCAGGACGGGAGTTACCGCCCCTGGGAGTGGACCTACGCCGACTACCGGACTCCGGCGGCGATCGATTTTTTTAACCGGGTGAGGGGAGGATACAAGCGGGATTTGAAACGGGAAGGTCCGGCCCCGCGCCGGAGGTCCGGTTAAGCGCCGAAGGAACCGGCGGGGGAGGGGTGGATGTTGACCGAGTCGATGTAGCCGACGCAGACCGCCCGGACCACCCCGGTCTTGCCGGTCTCCAGGACCTGGCGGGCGCTGTTCCCCTCGTCGATCATCAGAACCACGTCGCCCTCGCCCGCCTGGCAGCGGTCGAAGGCGACCACGGTCTCGGGGGTCTCGGAGCCGTCGGGGTTGAGGATCCGGGCCAGGAGCAGCTTCTCCCCGGCGTACTGCTCCAGCTTCAGGGTGGAGACGACGGTTCCGATTATCTTGGCGATCTTCATTATAGATATTTCCCGCGTTGGTGTAACGCGTATCGCCGGTTGTCGGCATTACGCCGGGGCACGGCATGCCGTGCCCCTACGATATGGGGTTATCCGACGATATGGGGTTATCCGACGATATGGGGTTATCCGATGATATGGAGGTATTATTGGCCCAGGGTAACCTCGTCGACGATGGAGGTGATGGTGGCGTCGGATGGGTTGAAGGGTTCGGGCAGCGGCAGCGAGGCCTCCCGGCCGCCGATGAAGGTGACGACCTGACCCGGCCCGGCCTGCTGGCTGTCGCAGGCGACCACCGGGTCGCCGGAATCTTCCAGGTTCTCGTCCAGGGGCTGGACGATCAACAGCTTGACCCCGTCGAATGACGGCACCTTCCGGGTGCTGATGACGGTTCCGATTACCCTTCCCAGGTTCAAAATTGTTCTCCGAAAATTCTCTTGGTGTCTTTAACTTCGAACTTTGAACTTCAAACTTTGAACTTGCTGTACCTCTCCTCGCCGCCGACTTCCCACTGGTCGACGATGCCGCAGATCACGGCGTCGTTGGGCCGGTCGCGGGTGATCTCGGTCTGCCGGGCGGAACTCCCCTTGGAGTAGAGGACCACCTCCCCCCGGTCGGCCCCGACCGGGTCGGCGGCGATGATCGAGCCGCCGGTGGGGCGGTTGGCCAGGTCGAGGTCCTCGAGGACCAGGAATTTCACCCCGACCATCTTCTCGTCCTTCTTCGAGGCCACCACCGTTCCGACTACCCGCGCCAGCTGCATGGAATTTTATCCTCCGGATAAAATAAATAAAGGTACCTACTTCGAAAGCCTCACCTTATATCAAAACAGAAGGTCAAGCCAGAGATTTTTTATCCCGCTCGTCAGAGGGGAAGATTTTCCCCGGGTTGAGGATGTTGTTGGGGTCGAGGGCCCGCTTGATCGAACGCATCGCCGAGATCGCGGACGGGTTGAGAGCCAGGGAGAGATATTTCCGCTTGCTGACCCCGATCCCGTGCTCCCCGGAGATCGTTCCCCCCAGCCGGACGGCGAGGGCGAAGAGTTCGGGGAGCGCTTTTTCCAGGGACTTTCTCCACGGTCCCTCTTCCCGGTCCCTTTTCAGGAAGTTGACGTGGACGTTGCCGTCGCCGGCGTGGCCGTAAGAGATGATCTCCAGGCCGTGCTTTTCCTCAATCTGCTCGATCCCGGCCAGGAGTTCGGCGATCGCCATCCGGGGGACGACCACGTCCTGGCTCGCCTTGACCGGGCTGACCGTCTTGATCGAGTCCCGCAGTTTCCTCCGGGTCTCCCAGAGCTGTTCCTGGTAGCGGGGAGAGTCGGCGACCCGGATATCCGCGGCCCCGCCGGCCAGGCAGAGTTCCCCGATCGCCTGGTATCGCCTCTCCACCCGCTCGGGATCGTCCCCGTCGACCTCGATCAGGAGGTGGGCGGCGGCGGCGTCGAAGGGGACCGGGTTCTGGAGGACCCGGCGGCTGATCTCCAGGCATTTGCGGTCCATAAACTCGATCGCGGTCGGTTCGAGGCGCCGCTGGAGGATGGCGGCCACCGATTCCACCGCGTTCCGGTAGGCAGGAAAGGGAACCAGAAGATCGACCCGGATCTTCGGCCTGGCCAGGAGCCGGACGACCATCCGGGAGGCGATCCCCAGCGTCCCTTCCGAGCCGATCAGGAGGTGGAGGAGGTTGTAGCCGGTGGCGTTCTTGACCATCTTCCCGCCGTACTCGATGATCTGTCCGTTCGGGAGAACCGCCTCCACCCCGGTCAGGTAATCCCGGGTCACCCCGTACTTGACCGCCCGGGGCCCGCCGGCGTCCTCGGCCAGGTTTCCCCCCAGGGTGCAGCTGTCGAGGCTGGCCGGGTCGGGCGGGTAGAAGAGCCCCCGTTCCTCCACCGCCCGGTGAAAATCCTCGGTAATCACCCCGGCCTCGGCCACCGCCATCATATTCTTCTCGTCGATCTCCCGGATCCGGTTCATCCGCTCCAGGCTGACGACCAGCCCGCCGCGGACGGGAACCGCGCCCCCGGTGACCCCGGTGCCGCCGCCGCGGGCCAGCAGGGGAAAACGATAACGGTCGGCCAGTTTCACCAGGGCGGAGATCTCCCCGGCCGTCCCCGGCCGGGCCGCCGCTTCCGGGGCCGCGCTCAGCCCGGGGGTCTCGTCGTGCCCGTAGTCCTCCAGTTCTTCCGGGCGGGAGAGGAGGTTCTGCGACCCCACCACGTCCTCGATTCTTTTGAGAATTTCGCTGTCGATCTGGCGGTACATCTTTGCTGTAGTTACCCGGCGAAGAAAAAATATTGACCCGGATTCACCTTGTGCTCCATAATACCACGGTGCTTTTTACAGGGAAACCGGAATCAGGATCGCAATGGCCGAAGACCGGATCGAACAGATTGTCGAGGAAGTCCTCAAGCAGAAGAGCGCTATCGTCAACTCCCCCGCCAACGAGGTTCCGATGACCGACGTGACGGTAAAGAAAGGGACGGTGAAGAAGATAGCCCTCGGCTCCGACCACGGCGGCTTCCCCCTCAAGGAGTACCTGGCGAAGTTCCTCGAGGAGAAGGGGTACCGGGTCGTCGACCAGGGGACCACTTCGACCGCGGCCGTCGACTACCCCGACTTTGCCGCCAAGGTCGCCCGGGCGGTCGCCGGCGGCGACTGCGACCGGGGCATTATGATCGATACCCTGGGGATAGCCTCGGCGATGGCCGCCAACAAGGTCCGGGGGATCCGGGCGGCGATGTGCTACGACCTGACCACCGCCCGCTCCAGCCGGGAACACAACGACGCCAATGTCCTCACCCTGGGGACCAAGACGGTCGAACCCGCCCTGGCCGCCGAAATCGCCCTGCTCTGGCTGACCACCGACTTCGCCGGCGGCCGCCACTGGCCCCGGGTCAATAAAGTGATGGCCCTGGAGCGCCAGAGGAAATAACGACTTTTTGGTTAGTCTAACTTGATGATATTTCCGGATACATTAATTTCCGGAAGTAAAGCCCCAGCACTAAAATTTTACGGAGTAAAATTTTAAAATGGATACGCAAACCCTGGTTGACCGGGTTACCCGGGAGGTGATGAGCGCCCTCCAGAACGGGGGAGCGGCCCCGGCCGTCGACTCTTCCTGTAACGTGGAGAACGGCCTCAGCTGCCTGGAATGCGGGCAGTGCGTGACCAACCGGCCGGAGTTCATCGACGGCCTGATCTCCGCCGGGGTCTGCCGGCTGAGCACCCAGCTCGGGATCGGTCCGGTGGAGGCGAAGATCGCCCGGATGATCGACCACACCCTGCTCAAGCCCGAGGCGACCGAGGAACAGATCAAGCAGCTCTGCCGGGAAGCGGCCACCTACTGTTTCGCCTCGGTCTGCGTCAACCCGATCTGGGTCGAACTCTGCGCCAAACTCCTGCGCCGCTCCGGGGTCAAGGTCTGCACGGTGATCGGCTTTCCCCTCGGTTCCACCACCAGCGAGACCAAGGCCTACGAGACCCGGGACACGATCGGCAAGGGGGCGACCGAGATCGATATGGTGATCAACGTCGGGCTGATGAAGTCCCGGCAGTACTCCCGGGTCCGGGAGGACATCCGGTCGGTGGTCCGGGCCACCCGGCCCAACCTCCTGGTCAAGGTGATTTTGGAGACCTGCCTGCTGACCGACGAAGAGAAGGTCAAGGCCTGCGAACTGGCGGTGGAGGCCGGCGCCGACTTCGTCAAGACTTCCACCGGGTTCTCCACCGGGGGAGCGACCGTCGAGGATATCGCCCTGATGCGGAAGGTGGTGGGGCCGGAGATCGGGGTCAAGGCCTCCGGCGGGGTCAGGACCTTCGAGGACGCCGAGGCGATGGTCAAGGCCGGCGCCTCCCGCCTCGGGGCCAGCGCGGGCCTGAAGATCATACGGGCCAAGGACGGCGCCCAGCCCGGCGGCGGGACCAACTATTAACTTTTCGCGGCTTCCCGGTTCCGGCCGGCTTCGGGAACCGGCCCCGGCGATTCCGGTCGCCGCCCGCTCCGCTCTCCTGAAGAATCAGCGAGGTGATTGATATGGAAGAACGAGTTCCGCCTGCCGCCCCGGTTTATATCATCCGGAAGAAGAAAGTCTGGCCCAGGGTGTTGACCGCGATTCTCTTCGTCAGCCTCGCCGTCGCCCTCCTGATCAGCCTGATCGGCAACGCCGTTCTGATCGGGAGGCGGGGCCGGGACACCATCCGGACCGGCCAGGAAAGGTTTACGGAAGTGGTCGTGGAAGGGGAGGGGGAGGAGAAGATCGTCCTGATCCCGATCCGGGGGCTGATCACCTTCAGCGAGGGGCGGTCGATCTGGGAGCGGGAGAGTCTGGGGAGGCAGGTGGTGGATCGGTTGCGGGCCGCCGGGGAGGACCCGGGGGTGAAGGCCGTGGTTCTCCTGATCGACAGCCCGGGCGGGGGGATCACCGCCAGCGATGTGATCTATCAACAGGTCAGGGAACTGGGGGAGTCCGGGAAGGCGGTGGTGGCCCTCTTCGAGGACCTGGCCGCCTCCGGCGGCTACTACGTCGCCTGTCCCTCCGACTGGATCGTCGCCCACCCGACCACCGTCACCGGGTCCATCGGCGTGATCCTCCAGACTCTGAACCTGGAAGTCTTGATGGAAAAGATCGGGGTCAGGGACGTTACCATCAAACGGGGAGAAGAGAAGGACGTTCTCTCTCCCTTCCGCGATCTTACCCCCGCCGAACGGGAGATGCTGGAAGGGGTGATCGACGAGATGTACCGGCGTTTTCTTGACGTGGTGGCCGAGGGCCGGGATCTCGACGAGGAAGGTCTGGCCGCCGTGGCCGGGGGAAGTATCTTCACCGGGACCCAGGCTCTCGACCGCGGGCTGGTGGACGAGATCGGCTACCGGCAAGACGCGATCGAGCGGGCCCGGGAGCTCGCCGGACTGGAGGAGGCGACCGTGATCGAGTACCGCCGGGTTTATTCCCTCTTCGACCTCTTCCGCGGCCGGTTCAGCCAGGGTCCGGCCGGCTTTGACTTCTCCGAAATCTTCCAGCCCCGGAACCCCCGGCTCCTCTACCTATGGACCCTTTAGCCCGACAGGTCACTTCCTATACCGTGGAACTGGCCGACGATCAGGGGCGGGCCCTCCGCTCCGGCCTGGAGGGGAAGGGGTTCGTCTTCAAGAAGATCCCCCACGCCCACTTCGGCGCCGCCCGGGGCAAGCTCTCGCTCACTTACTACAGGTCGGGCAAGCTCCTGATCCAGGGGAAGGAGACCGCCGAGTTCGTCCAGTTCTTTCTCGAGCCGGAGATCCTCAAGGAGGTCCGGTTCGGTTACGAGGATATCCTCAGCGAGTTCCCCGGGGAACGGATCGGGGTCGACGAGAGCGGGAAGGGCGACTACTTCGGGCCCCTGGTGATCGCCGGCGTCTATCTCAACGCCGAAACCGAGAAGAAGCTGAGGGATCTCAACGTCCGGGACAGCAAGAAGATCTCCCCCCGGCGGATCCAGGAAATGCGCCGGGTCATCCGGAAGGAGTGCCGGTATTCGGTGGTCGCCATCGGGCCCGAGCGCTACAACCAGCTTTACAGTACGATGGGCAACCTCAACCGGATCCTGGCCTGGGGCCACGCCCGGGTGATCGAGAACATCCTCTCCAAGACCAGCTGTCCGAAAGCGATCCTCGACCAGTTCGGACGCAAGGACCTGGTCCTCCGGGCGCTGATGAAAAAAGGCCGCTCGATCGAGGTCGAGCAGCGGGTGCGGGGGGAATCCGACCTGGCGGTGGCGGCCGCTTCCATCGTGGCCCGGGGAGAATTCGTCCTCCGGCTGGAAAAGCTCTCCGAGGAGTTCGGGGTCAAGCTGCCCCTGGGAAACAAGAAGGACCTGGTGATCGCGGCCGGGAAAGAGATCGTCAGGAAGGAAGGGATGGAGGCCCTGGTCCGGGTGGCCAAGGTCCAGTTCAAGACCACCCGGGAGATCGTCGGCGCCTGACCGTCCCCTCCTCGCCCCCATTTTTATAACCACGAATCTTCGCCAATCTCCACGAATAGGAAAATAATCGCTATCCGCCTTCGTCTTCGACTTCGGCGGACAAAGTCGGGATCGCTATCGCTATCGGTATCGAGGTCTGTTCGTCCCCGCCTCGCCCCCATTTTTTAACCACTAATTACACTAATTGCCACTAATTAGACCTTACTCGAAAAGAATTTCCAGTAAGGAAATTCCAAATTACAAGCACCAAAATCCAAATAATATCCAATGACCAAAATACCAAATCCCAAAGAAAAGCTCAGGACTAGGCGAAGTTTTGTTATTTTGGGAATTGGAATTTGAAATTTATTTGGATTTTGGTGCTTGGATTTTGTGATTTGAGAGCTTACGAGCTTTTCGAGTAAGCTCTAATTATATTAGTATTGAGTACCGCTTGCCGGGCTCCAACTTTGAACTTTGAACTTTAGGCACTTTGAACTTCTTTCTCCCCCGCCTCGCCCCTATTTTTTAACCACTAATTACACTAATTATACTAATTGCCACTAATTATATTAGTATTGAGTACCGCTTGCCGGGCTCCAACTTTGAACTTTGAACTTTAGGCACTTCGAACTTCTTTCTCCCCCGCCTCTCCCCCTTTTTTTCCCGCAGATTACACGGATTACTCCGATTTATTCCCCGGGCTGGACAACTTCGAACTTTGAACTTTAGGCACTTCGAACTTCTCTTCCCCACTCCCTACAATGTTCGCCCACCTCCACTGCCACTTCTTCGGCTCCTACTCGGACAGCCTCCTCGACCCGGAGCGGGTGCCCGAGTACCTCCAGGATGCCGGCCAGCGGTCCATCGCCCTGACCGACCACGGGGTGGTGGATTATCTCTACCCCTTTTACCGGGCTTGCCGGTCCGCCGGCCTCCACCCGGTGATCGGCTGCGAGGTCTATTTCGTCGACAACGCCCGCCGGTCCATCGAACGGGGAGACAGCTACCGCAACCACCTGGTCCTTCTGGCCGGGGACAACGAAGGGTTGGCCAACCTGGTCCGGCTGGTCAACGACAGCTGGCTGGAGAACAGCTTCGGGGAGGTTCGGGGGCTGGTGGACTGGGAGCTTTTGGAGAAATACCACCGGGGACTGGTCGCCCTCTCCGGCTGTTTCTGGGGGTCGCTGCCCCAGGCATACTTGACCGCCGGGCCGGAGGAGGCCGCCCGGGAACTGGAACGATACCGCGAGATCTTCGGCCGCGATTTCCACCCCGAACTGGGCCGGCACGGCATCCCCGACGAGGAGAGGGCGAACCGGGGACTGATCGAACTTTCCCGCCGTTTCGGGGTCGTCCCGGTGGTGACCAACGACTGCCACTATCGCCGGGCGGAAGACTGGCGGTATCACGACATCCTGATCAAGACCCGGTTCGGCCGCGCCACCGACTTCACCCTTGACTCCCGGCAGTACTGGCTGAAGAGCGAGCGGGAGATGCTCGAGCTCGGGTTTCCTCCCGAGTACTGCCGGGCTTCGGAGGAGATCGCCATCCGCTGCCGGGTGGAGCTCGATTCCCTGTCGGCCGACCTGAGCCCGGAGTTTCCGGCCTCGGACGGGGAGGCGGTCTTCGCCTCCCGGGCGGTGGTCATCGACGGCCCCCGGGCGGTGCGGGACGTCGCCGCGGCCTGGCGGCTCGGGTCGGAAGACCTGGAGGAGATTCTCTTCCCGGTCACCCCGGGGAGCACCCTGGAAGAGTCCCTCCGCGATCATCCCCGCCTGGCCGTCTGGGTGGAGCGGCACCCGGGGTTCAGGGAGGCGGCGGAGGCGCTGGAAGGGGTCCCGCGGAGGATCGTCCCCGACTGGGAGACCGTGATCCCGGTCCCCCTCGAACGTCTCCGGGGGTGTCTTCCCCTGCGCCGGTCCGGCGGGTCGGTGATCGCCTCCTGCCCCCGGGCGGTTCTCGAAGAACTCGGGGTTCCCCTTCTCCCGGCCTCCGCGCTCTTCGAAAAGATCTCCGGCCTGGAAGGGCGGCTGCGGGAACTTTCCGCCCTGGGAGAGGCGCGGGAAAAGACGGGGGCGGGGGACCACACCACCGCGGCGGTTATCCTGGAGGGGATTCTCCGGGCCTCGCCGGGATGCCTCGAGGCCAGGATATCCCTGGCCGAAGCTTACTATCGCCGGAAGAGATACCGGGAGGCCCTTGATCAGTACCGGGCCCTGGAGGGGGCGGGAATCCCGCCGGCCCGTCTGGCGCTGCTCCTGGTCCGACGAGGCTGGGTACACAACCGGCTGGGGGAAACGGACGGGGCCCTGGCCGCCTTCGAGAGGGCGCGGGCGATCATTCCGGACTACGCCCCCGCCCTCTACGGCCTGGGGATGGTCAGCCGGAGGTTGGGAGACCACCACCGGGCCCGGGGATACCTCCTGGACTTCCTGAAACTCCGACCGGAGGGGAGGCAGGCCGAGAAGGCCCGAAGCGTCCTGGTCCGGTTCTCCCCCGAACCCGGCGGCGGGGTTGAACCAACCGGGTCCATTGATCGTAATACTTAAGCCGCCGGCGGACGCGCCGGTCGAGGGGATACTTTAATCTGTTCTTTCCCGGCCAAGGATATATAATCTGCCCTCTCAAAGTCTGACTCGGATCGGCCAATGGATGACAAAGCGACTCTGTGGGAGCGGCTGAGCGGGCAGTCGGTCTGGCGGCTGACCGCCGGGGTCTTTCTCTTCGCCCTGTCCGCCCGCCTGGTCGTGATGCTGGTCTTCTTTCTCCGCTGGGGGTGGCACACCGTCAGCGGGATCGAACTCTGGTTCTATTACGGGGTGGCCAAGGGCACCTTCGACCTCTACTCGATCTGGGACCCGACCTGGTGGGTCCTCTCCCTGATCGGGGCCGTCTTCCGCGGGGAGGCGCTTCTCTACGCCACCTATCTGTCCTCCTCGGTCGTCTCCTCCCTCAACGCCGCCGTCTTCTGCCTCTTCGTCTCCGAGCTCCACGACAAGAAGACCGGCCTGATGGCGGGGTTGATCTACGGGACGATGGTCCTGCCGATGTTCAACAGCGCCGGGACCACCACCCACGACATCTACGCCTACGCCTGGCTGGTCCTTTCCCTTTACGGGATGTTGATGGTCTTCCGGAGAAAAGGCTGGATCCGGCTCCCCTTCGCCGCCCTGGCCCTGGTCGCCCTCTGGCTCGGGGCCCACGTCGGCCCGACGATTATGGTCTCCGCCGGAACGGTATTGATCTACCTGCTCTGGCGGGGGGCGAAAGCCTGGTCCGGCCCCCGGGGGGCAGGATACCCTTTTTTCCTCATCTCCCTGGCGGTGATCATCGGGATACTGCTTTTTGCCGGCTACGTCCTGATGCCCCCGCTGATGGAAAAGATCTTCGACCTTGCCCTTCAGAGCCGGGGGATCGACGTCCGGGCCCAGATCCGGGCCGGGTCGGGGGACCTTCTGGGCAGTTCCCTGGGGGACTACTGGCTCCGTTTCAACTTTCTCTTCTTCTTCCTCCCGGTCGGGGTTTACGTGGCGGTGAAGAAAAAGGATATGCTCGGGCTGATCCTGCTGATGACCGGATACCTTGCCTCCCGGACCGCCGACCGGGGGACCCGTCCGCTCTCCTTCGGCTTCGCCCTGATGGGGGCGTTGGCCTTCATCAACTGGAAGCCGGTCTACGGCTGGGTCCTGGCCGCCTGGATGACCTATATCATCGGGGAGTTCGGGGGGCGGTACTCGACCGAGTACGCGGTCTTCTTCCCGGTCTGCGCCCTCTTCATCTATTACTCGATCCAGTGGCCGGACCCGGAGCGCCGCTCCGGCGTTTCCCTGGTTGTCTTCCTGCTCAGCCTCTTCGCCATACTTTTCGGGTTTATCTTCCTCTCCAGCGCTTCCTTGCGCGAGAGCTGGGGTCTCTTCACCGTTCCCTACCTGACGGGGGGCCTGCTGAAGACCGCCCCCGGGTTCACCTGGCTCTTCATCCTGCTCGGCGCGGTGACGGCGGGTCTGATCGTGTACGCCATACATACTCGGGTCACCGGCTCCCGCCGGCCGGGCTGGATCCGGGCGGTGATCGGGCTGACCCTGGTCTGGCTGCTGGCCGGCGCCGTCCTCGGCGGAGCGACCTTCCGGGCCAAGGAGCTGGGAAAACCCGAGCAAATCCAGCGGCTGGAAGGGATCACCTCCCTCCCCCCGCCGGAACAGACGGCCGCGGTCAACTCGCTCCTCGCCCGGCTCAACGGGCTGATGGAATTCCTCCGGCGGTACTGGTCGATCCAGCTCTGCCTCCTGGTCGCCGGCCTGCTGATGGTCCTGCTGGCGGCCACCCGGTCCCGGGGCGAGGGGAAAGAACGGAAGCTTCTCTTTAACCGCCTGAAGATAATCCTGTTGTCCGCCGGTCCCCTGCTGGTTTTCCTCATCCTCGCCCCGGGAGCGGAGTGGTTCTGGGCGAATCTCCGCTTTATCGCCCCCCCGGTCTTCGGTCTCCTGGTCTATATCTTCTACCGGCCCCGGGAGGCGGGTCTCCATCGGAGCTATCCCGCCGGGGCGGCCCTGGTCTGCTGGCTCTTCGCCGCCGTCATCCCCTCGATGAACCAGACCGCCAAGAGCGCCGAGGGCGAGTACCGCCTCTACAGCTGGCTGGCCGAGCACTCCGGCGGGGAAGGAAAGATCTTCGTCCCCTGGAGCGACGGCTATATGGCCGAGGCCATCTCCGGGGTCAAATCGGAGCTCTCCCCGGAGAATATCGACTTTCAGCTGCCCCGCCTCTACTGGATGTCGGAAGAGGCCGCCGCCCTGGCCCTCCGCTCGCGGGAGATCGATTACATAGTCGTCTCTTCGAAATACTTCAAGCTATTGCGCTATAGCAAGGAGACCGGGGAGTTCCAGTACAGCTTCTCCCCCGACATCATCTACCAGCCCCAGCAGGCGGGGATCAACACAATGGACCGGCTCCGGGAGACCGCCCTCTTCAAGATGCTCTACCGGACCCGGGAACTGGAACATTTCCAGCCCCTCCATTTCGAGCGGGATCCGGCCGTCAACGAGACCACCCTGCTCTTCCGGGTCCGGCCGGGGGAATAATTGTCCTTGAACCCCGGCCCCGGTTTACTTAGTCTATGTCCCGTCCGCCGATCGGCGAATCACCGATCATTGATTACCGGTTCCGAGATGTCCGAGAAGATTACCCTTAAAGAGATGAAGCACGACGGGCTGGTGGACGCGGTCGCCACCACCGCCACCTTCTTCGAGAGGCACCGCCTGCCCCTGCTGATCCTGGCTGTCTTGCTGGTCACGGCGGCGGTTGTCTTCGGGCTCTTCTCTTCCCGGGCGTCCGGCCGGAGGGCCGAGGCGGCCCGGCTGCTCAATGAAGCCGAGAGCCGGACCGACCTGGAAAATGTTTACGAAAATTTCCCCGAGACCTCCTCGGCCCCCCTGGCCCTGCTCCGGGCCGGGGCGCTGGCTTTCTCCGCGGAGGATTATGCCGCCGCCCGCGCCGCCTATCTCCTCTTCCTGGAGAAATATCCCCGGCATCACCTGGCCGATTTCAGCCAGATGGGGGTGGCCGCTTCCCTGGAGGCCGAGGAACGCTGGGGCGAGGCGATCGATGCCTACCGGGAAATGTTCGCCCGGTACCCGGGATCAGTCCGGATTCCGGAGGCGGCGTTCAACCAGGGCCGCTGCTGGCAGGCGGCGGGCAGGCCCGGGGAAGCCCGGCAGGCTTTTCAGCAGGTATACGAAAGGTTTCCGCAAAGCCCCTACGCCTTCCTGGCCCGGGAAGAATGGGTCGCCCTGGGTTATTCACAAGGAGAGTGAATCGGCGGCGGTTGTTTTTTATTCTTGACCGCGATGCTGCTTGCTTGGTAAATTTCCACTATAAAGTAATCACCGGATACTGCCCGCTTTTGAAAGTTCAGGGGCGGTTGACGGTGTTATCGCCATAGATATTTAAATCGAACCGGCAAGAAGGAGGATGATGAGATGAAGAAACTGATGGCAGTCCTGCTGGCGGCGGCGATGATCGCTTCCGCCTCCACCGCCGCCCTGGCGGCGGTGCAGAACGTGCGCCTGGGCGGGGATATCCGGACCCGGGCCTACTACACCAAGAACCTCTACTCCGTCGATTCCCAGGCAGACCACGACGACTTCTACTTCCGCCAGCGGACCCGGGTTTCGGCCGAGGCCGACCTGACCGACAATGTCTGGGCGGTGGCCACGGTGGAAGCCGACGGCCTCTGGGGACGCCAGAGAGTCGTAGCGGAAACCAGTCAGAACGAAGAAGGCGAGACGATCACCACCTACAAAAAAGTCGACAACGATTGGGACGTCAACGTCGCCGAGGCCTACATCCAGCTCAGTGAGATATTCTACAGCCCCTGGACGACCAAGATCGGCCGGCAGTATCTCAACTACGGAAGGGGCTTCCTAATCTCCAGCCGGGAATGGGAATACAAGTTCGACACCTGGCGCAACATCCTCGACTTCTACCCCTGGACGATCGATCTCTTCTATTCCCGCCTGGTGGAGTCCGACGCGATCGGCGGATTTGGGAGCGATAAGCCCGCTGACGACGAGGACCTCTTCGGCCTCAACCTCAACTACCAGGAAGACTACTGGACGATGGAAGGCTACGTCTTCGGCGTCCGGGACGCCTTCCACGAGGATTACGGCGACGATCAGAGCGCCCCGGTGGCGGTCGGTTTCCGTTTTGACGCCTCCCCGGTGGAAGCCTTCGATATCTGGGGCGAATTTGCCTACCAGTTTGGAAAGTACCAGCAGACCGGGATGGCCTCGGACGAGTCGATCCGGGCCTTCGGTTTCGACGCCGGAGCGGTTTACGTCTTCGACGTGACCTGGGAGCCGGCGATCGCCCTCTCCTACACCTACGGTTCCGGCGACAAGGGCGAAGACGCGGAAAACCCGAACAAGAAGATGTTCGACCCGATGTTCAACTACAACTATTACGGGTACGCCTACTCGCCCCGGCTCTCCAACATCGGGATCCTCAACGCGCAGCTCAGCGTCCTTCCCTCCGACGCCTGGACCCTGATCCTCGATTTCTACTACTACTCCCAGGACAAGGAACGGGCGATGGTGATGGGCAACCCGGATATGGATAACGGCGGGGTCAGCGCTCCGACCAACGGCGACGAGAAGGACCTGGGGATGGAGCTTGACGTCATCCTCGAGTACGATTACACCGAGGATGTCGCCGCCCAGCTGGTCGCCGCCTGGTTCAAGCCGGGTGACGCTTACAACACTCCGGAAAACGACAGCAGTCCCGACGATGTCGTCGAGCTCCGGGCCGAGCTCCGGATTAATTTTTAAGTTTTTCGTGGCGAAAGACTTAAGTCAAAAGGCCGTCCCCCTGGCGGGGGGCGGCCTTTTTTCTTCTGGCCTCCGGCCGGAAAAAGAGATAATCGCTATCGCTATCGGGATCGAACGAATTGCTATTTTTGTAGCATTTTGGCGCTTTCAACAATTAGATGCGGCACCCTTTCAGGGTGCCATCGGGTATTTGTATTAATTCATAAAACCCGGGGCGGTGCCCCGGGATATAATGTGGGACGCCTTTGGCGTCCTTCTATTACCCCAAAGGGGTAACACATCATAGCCCGGCGAGTATCGCCGGGATTATCCGGGATCGACAATTAATCCAGCAACCCAAAGGGGTGCCACATCAAAGCTGTATTTGAAAAAGCTAAAGTGTTAACTATTTTCTGTTCATCATAACGAAATGAAAACGCGGTTATATCTCCTGAAGTGGGCGGTGCTGATCCTGGCCGGGGCGGGTTTTATCTGGCTGAAGACCTTCGGATTTCACCACTCGGCCGGCGGGGACGAGAACACCTATTTCTATATGGCCCGGCTGATGACCGAGGGCAAACTCTTTTACCGGGATTTTTTCTACGCCCACCCCCCGTTCAACCTCCTGCTCCTGACCCTGATTTACGGCGTATTCGGTTTTCACCTGGCGGCCCTGAAACTGACCGCCTCTCTCCCGGTCCTGGCGGCGGGAGCGGTCCTCTATCTCCGGTTCTGGAAGCGGGAGCGGGGCCTGGCCGCGATTTTCTTTCTCGCGATCTTTCTTTTCACTTACGAACTGCTCAAGGTGACCACCCACCCCTTCGGGGTCAGTCTGGCCGCCTCCTTCTTGACCTTCAGCCTCTATTTCTTCCTTGAGGACCGTCCCCTGGCCGCCGGGGTGTCCTGGGGCCTGGCCTCGGTCACCGGTCTCTACTCCCTCCCCTGGGGAGTCTTCGCGGGGCTTTATTATCTCTCCTCACCCTCCCGCCGCCGGCTTCTGGGGAAATTCCTCCTCGGTTTTTTCCTGGTCTTCGGGACCGTCAACGGCGCGGCCCTCCTTTTGTTCGGGGAGCGGTACTATACCCCGGTCTATCTCTATCACCTGCTCAAGCCGCGCGGCCCCGAACTGATCGCCGACATCTACATCCGGACCCTCCGGCGCAATTTCCTGATCTTCTTGCTCCCCTTCCTTTACCTCTGGGTGCCGAAGACGGCGAAACGAAACACCGTCTGGGGAGCGGCGGTCGGTTATCTGCTGATCCTCGCCGCGACCAACCCGCTCTTTACCCAGTATTTTATGCTCCCGATCCCCTACCTCGCCTGGATCGGGGCGGTATCCCTTTCCGGCCTGGTCCGGTCCTTCCCCGCGGTCGCCCGCCGGGCCGGGGCGCTGGCGCTTTCCCTGGCCATCATTTCCGGTTCCACCGCGGACAACATCAGCCGTTATTTGGAACGGGAGAGGATAATCGGATTTGAGACCGAAGAGCGGTGCCGAGATTATATCCTCGAGAATTCCCAGCCCGGCGACCTGCTCTTCGGGCACGTTACCGTCGCCCCCCTCCTGGCGCTCCTCACCGATAGGGCCATCGCCCTGGACTTCGTGGACACCAACCATATGCGTTTCCGCTCCGGCCTGGCCGACTTCGGCCGGGTGATGGAAGAACTCCGCGAAGAGGAGCGTCTGAAGTTCGTCATTGTTTCGGAAAACCGATTCTGGACCTCGCCCGAGGTGATATCTCATCTCGCCCGCTGCCGCCGGGCGGCCGTCTTTGATGAGCCCCGGGGCCGGATCGTGATCTATGACTGCCGGCCGGAGTGAGAAAAGGGGCTGGTAATCCGGCTGAACAAATGTTATTCAGGGAGCGTACTATCATTGATGGTTCCATTCAATTTCGTGTGGTTAAAAGAGCCCCTGATGATTATGGCCGCCCCGGCGGCCCGCGGGCTTTCCCCCGACGGAAATTCAAGGAGCGGCTGATGAGAAATAGGTTGAGAGTCCGGGCCCGTTCGGTCCGGCCGGTGCTGCCTTTGGCGACGGTCGCCTTTATCCTGGTATCCTGCGTGTCCACTCCCACCCCGGTCATATACAACGCCCAGATCCACACCGTGGACAACAAGCAGATCAATCTCTGCGATTTCAAGCTCCTGGAGAAGAACGACAACCTGGAAAGCACCGCTTTCCGGGCCCGCTGGCGGGAGAGCCTGGAACTGGTCGCCATCCCCTTCGAGGATGTCGCCTCGGCCCATCAGGTCGGGCGTTTCGACACCCTGGTCAGGTTCCGGGACGGAACGGAGGATGATTTTTCGGAATTTTTCATCGACGAGTACGTCTTCCAGGGGTGGTCGGAAAACGGACCTTTCCGGATCAACGCCACCCTGGTCAGGGGGCTGGTTTTTGTTGACGAGGAGGGCAACCCGGTCGGGGGGGAGAGGGCCGCATACATCCCTCCACGGATCCCCCCGGTCCTGGAGGAAGACCGCTTTGTCACCTTTGACGGGGATATCATATCCGGAAACCTGGCGGCTTCCGAATTCACCATCCGGACCTCCTACGGGACCCTGGTCCTGGCCAGGGATCTGATCAGCGAGATTCTGGTGGACCGGGAAGCGGAGATCATTCAGCAGGTGGCGAAACTCAAGAACGGTGATATCATCACCGGGTTCCTGGAACCGACCCAGGTCAGGATGGATATCCCCGGGGAACAGTCGGTAACCCTTGACGTCGACCAGTTGAGCCGGATCCGTTTCGCCCGCCCGGTGGTGAGCGTGGAAGCCGAGGAACGCTGACCGGAATACATTTATCGCGGGCGGGTATATCAATGAGCGATCGGAAAAATCCAGCCGACTGCCTTTTCTGCCGGATTCGGGACGGGGAGATCCCGGCCGATATTATCTACCGGGAGGAGGGGATTCTCGCCTTCCGGGATATCTCCCCCCAGGCGCCGGTCCACGTTTTGATCATACCGGAGAAGCACATCAGCGGTTTGCCGGAAGCGGAAGAAGATGACCGGGAGCTGCTGGGCCGGATCTGCCGGGCGGCGGTCGAGATCGCCCGCCGGGAGTCGGTGGCGGACGCAGGATTCCGGCTGGTCGTCAACTCCGGTCCGGACGCCGGCCAGGCGGTCGATCACCTCCATTTCCACCTTCTCGGCGGCCGGGCGCTGGGCTGGCCCCCGGGGTGATAATGGAGATCAGGATCAGGAAAAAAGCCGGTTTCGAGGACTTCGATCTTCCCCGCTATATGAGCGAGGGGGCGGCGGGGATGGACCTCCAGGCGGCGGTCGGGGTTGATTTCGAATTGTCGCCGGGGGAGATCCGGTTCATCCCGGCCGGGATCTACATCGCCCTCCCCCCCGGTTACGAGGCCCAGCTCCGCCCCCGGAGCGGTCTCGCCCTCCGCCGGGGGCTGAGCATCGTCAACTCGCCCGGCACCGTGGATGCCGACTACCGGGGCGAGATCGGGGTCATCGCCGTCAACCTGGGGAAGGAACCGATACCGATCCGGCGGGGGATGCGGATCGCCCAGATGGTAATCCAGAGAGTGGAGAGGGCGGCTTGGAGGGAAGTTGAGGAACTGGACGCCACCTCCCGAAATGCCGGCGGCTTCGGCCATAGCGGGGAGTAGGTGAAGAAAGTTCAAAGTGCCTGAAGTTCAAAGTTCGAAGTTTCAAGGACCGGCGGCGGACAAGACAGTATACGGTAAAAGTTCAAAGTGCCTAAAGTTCAAAGTTCAAAGTTTTAAGGACCGGCGGCGGACAAGACCTTATACGGTAAGTGATGGGCAGCAGGCAGTAAGGGGCCGACTCGTCCGACCCGTCCGACTCGTCCGACCCGTCCGACTCGTCCGACCCGTCCGACAGGTTTGAAGCGACTACAGCGTCCGGCCCGGAGGAGAAGAAATATGCCAGAAGCGGAAATCGGTATTATCGGCGGTAGCGGCCTTTATGAAATGGCCGGACTGGAAGACCGGCGGGAGGAAGCTATCGAGACCCCGTTCGGAGAACCCTCCGACAGCTATCAGCTGGGCTCGCTCGGGGGGAGAAAGGTGGCCTTCCTCTCCCGTCACGGCCGGGGCCACCGGCATATGCCCAGCGAACTCAACTACCGGGCCAATATCTGGGGTTTCAAGAAACTGGGGGCCGATTGGATCATCGCCGTCAGCGCCGTGGGAAGCCTGAAGGAGGAGCTGCGGCCCCTGGATATCGTCCTCCCCGACCAGTTCTTCGACCGGACCAACCAGGCCCGCAAGAGCACCTTCTTCGGCGGGGGGGTGGTGGCCCACATCGCCTTCGCCGAGCCGATGTCGAAGGAGTTGCGGGAGATCATCCATCGGTCCGCGGTCGAAGCCGGCGCCCGGGTCCACTTGGGGGGGACCTACCTGAATATGGAGGGTCCGGCTTTCTCCACCCGGGCGGAGTCGAACGTTTACCGGCAATGGGGGATGGACATCATCGGGATGACCAACCTGGCGGAGGCCAAGCTGGCCCGGGAGGCCGAGATCGCCTACCAGACGATGGCGATGGTCACCGACTACGACTGCTGGCGGAGCCAGGAGGGGTTTGCTGATGTCTCGGTGGAGGCGGTCGTGGAAAACCTTTTGAAAAACGTCGCCCTGGCCCGGGATATTATCCGGGCGGTGATCCCCCGGATCCCCGATCGGCCGGACCCGGCGGTATCCGGGGCGTTAAAAAACGCGATTATGACCGATCCCGGGGTGATTACCCCCGAGGACCGCCGGCGGTTGCGGTTAATCATCGGGAAATACATCAACGGAGGAGAGAAATGAAAAGAATACTGTTGTCGGTCCTGCTGACGGCCTTTCTGGCCGGGAATCTCCACTCCGCCCCCGACGCCGAGACTCTCCGCGCCGCCCTCCCCGAGGGCTACGCCCTGATCTCCGTCGATCCGGAATCGGTTCCCCTGGCCGGAAAGGTCCGGGATCCCGAGGGACAGGTCCTGACGGCCTACCTGATCAGGAACCCGGCCGGGGAATGGGTGGCTTCCTCCAACCCCCGGTGCTACCGTCCGCTCGATGATGTCTTTGTCCGCTCGGAGCAAAAGGACGAAGCGGAGATCCAGACGATTCGGGAACGGGAACAGGCTCGGGAGGCGGAAGAACGGAGGGACCAGGATATCGCCGACGACGTCGTCGATGATCTCCGTTAAAATGAAATTTTTCGGGGATAATTCGGGTTAGGGGAAATCCATCGCCAGCCGTTTTTCGAAACCGCCCCGGGCCCGGGCCTTCTCCCTCCGGAGGTTTTCGAGTTCTTCCGGGGATAGACCGTCCGCTCTCCCCAGGGCGAAAACGACTTCCAGAATATCCGCCAGTTCTTCGGGCTGGCGGCTTTCCAGGTATTCCGCCGTCTCTTCCCGCAGTTTTCCAACCAGCAGTTCCCGGTATTCTTTCTCCGTCGCCACCCGGGAAGGAGGAGTCTCCCCCCGGTCCGCGGCGATGATCTCCGGTATCCGGTCTCGCACCAGTTTCTCCATCTTAGCCTCTCCTTGTCGACGAGAATTACACTATATAGTTCCCCCCCGCCGCCCCCCCCTTCTTTTTGACGGGATAAAAGGATCTTCCAGATTATGATGTGGCACCCCTTTGGGGTGCTGGAATGTGGTGGGACTGCCAGGCAGGTATCCCGGAGTTGCACTCCGGGCTATGATATGGGACGCCTTTGGCATCCTTCGTTTTCACCCCAAAGGGGTGATACATCACAGCCCGGCGGGAATCGCCGGGAATTTTGAAGGACTCCTTTGTCCAGCACCCTGAAGGGGTGCCACATCAAATGCTTGATTAAGTTTATTATTTTTCCCCCGCCGCCCCCTCTTCTTTTTGACGGGATAACAGGATCGACGGGATTTTGGCTTTATTTGATTCTCCCTTCGGAAATCCGGCCATCCATCCCCTTCATCATCATTCCCCCCCAAAAATATATCCTGTAGATCCTGTTATCCCGTCAAGGCCGAGAAAGGAGCGGATTTTCTTGGTCCCGGTCAGGCCGGGTTTCAGTTCCAGCGCGATTTGATAGTGACGCCGGGCTTCCCCGAGCCGGTTTAACTCCCCGTAACGCTCGGCGATTTTCTTATGGAAGAAGGCCCGCTCGCTCTTCGGAAAGCTGTACTCGTCGAGAAGCTTTTGGTAATAGCCGATCGCCTCACCGGGCCCGGCCGCTTTCGCCAGTTTCCGGCAGTAGAGATCGCGGATCCTCTGTTTCAGCTCGGGCCGGAAATGCCGGAAATAGTTCCACTCCCGATCTTCCCGCCAGGCCGTCTCGTAATGCCGGACCGCCTCCCGGTACTTTCCTTTTTGCTGGTAACCTTCCGCGAGCAGAAAAGTGCAGTCGAGGAAATCGGCGAAACCGAGCAGGGAGAGAAGATCGATCTTCCCCCCTTCCCGGGCCCGCAACTCTTCATAGTTCGCCAGTGCCCGGTCGATTGATCCGTTGAGGAGATCGAGGAATACCAGCACCGCCCGGGAATAAGGATCCCGGGGCCGCCGGCGGAGCGATTCGGCGTAGGAAAGGCCGGTTTCCGGTTTCCGGTCCTTCCGCCTGAGGTCATAAGCCGCCCTTCCGCCGCCATCGACCAGGACCCGGTAGGCCTCGATCAGGAGCCGCATCCGCCGGGCGGCCCGGGCGGGCTCCAGTTCGCTGGTATCGGGGTGGTATTTCTTGGCCAGCCGCCGGAAAGAGGCCCGGATACTCGCGGTCGAGGCTGATCTCCCGACCTGCAGCACGCGGTAGTAATCCACGAACTTCTTCATTGGGAAGACGCGATATCGATTCAAGTTCGACCCGTCGGACTTGTCCGTTTCAGGACTCGAAGACAACAGTTTACCATTTTCCTCCGGATTCCGCCATCCGCGTTCCCGGCCGGTTCGGAAGAAGGAAGGAAAGAACGCCCAATTTTGGCTTTTCCTCCCGGGGGCGATATGCTACATTTGCTCACCTGAAGATGACCGTAACCCTGCTATTATTCCTGGCAATCTTGCTTGGTTTCTCCGCTTTTTTCTCCGGCTCGGAGACCGCTCTCTTCTCCCTTTCCGGACTGTCCGTCGAGAAGCTGAAACAGAAGAAACCGGCCCGGGGTGAGATTATCTCCCGCCTCCTGGCCCGGCCCCGGCGGCTGCTGGTCTCGATCGTGATCGGCAATATGCTGGTCAATATCCTCTCCTCCTCCCTGGCCGAGAGAATTTCCGCTTCCGTCTTCGCCGACGGGCCCCTCCGTTCGCTGGCCTGGGTCTTCTCCACCGTGGTGATGACTTTCATCATCCTGATCTTCTGCGAGGTGGGGCCCAAGGTCCTGGCGATCAACCGGTCCGAGAAGATATCCCTGGCGGTCGCCCCGTTGATTTTTCTTCTCGAGCGGCTGGTGCTTCCCCTGCGGGTTCTGGTCCAGGCGGTCAGCGATTTTTTCCTCTCTTTCCTGGAGAGGAAAAAGCCTCACCGGGAGACCCCCCTGACCCGGGAGGAACTGGAGACGGCCCTCGACCAGGGTTCGCGGGAAGGCACCCTGAACGGGGAGGAGAAGGAGATGATCAGCGAGATCTTCAAGCTGGGCGACAAGACCGTCCGGCAGCTGATGACCCCCCGCAACGAGATCGTCTCCTTTGAGGTGGAGACTCCCCTGGAAGAGATCGCCGCCGTGATCCGGGAGAGGGAGTATTCTCGGCTCCCCATCTATTCCGGGAAGATGGAGAACGTGATCGGCATCCTCTATCCCAAGGATCTCCTGATCGCCCGGGCCCGGGGCGTCGAACGCCCGGAACTGGCCGATCTGCTCCGCAAGCCCTTCTTCATCCCCGAGACGATGAAAGCCTCCCGCCTGCTCAAGGAATTTCTCGAACGGAAGATTCATATCGCCCTGGCGGTCGATGAATACGGGGGGATCGCCGGCCTGATCACCCTGGACGACCTGGTGGAAGAAGTGGTCGGGGAGATCCGCGAGCGGGGGGAGACGCCGCCCGAGTACGAGGAAGTGGCGGAAGACACCATCCAGCTCCCCGGCCGGCTGGAACTGGATTTTCTTAACGACGAGTTCGGGCTCGAACTCCAGGGGGAAAATAACGTCACCCTGGGGGGGTTCCTCTCCGAGCGGATCGGCCGGCTTCCCCAGCCGGGGGATGCCTGGGGGGAAGGCGACCTCCGCCTCACCGTGGTCAGCGTGAAGAAGCGGCGGGTCGACCGGGTTCTGCTCCAGCGTCCGGGTCTGCTCTCGAAAAGGAAGCGGAGATGAGAATATGAGCCTGGAATTAACCATCCTGATCATCTGCTGCTGCCTCCTCCTGCACGCATTTTTCTCCGCTTCCGAGATGGCCCTGGTCTCGGTCAACCGGCTCCGGGTCCGCTACCTGGCCGAAACCGGCAGCCGCCGGGCCCGGATTCTCGAGATGATGCTGGAGAATCCCGAGACATTTCTCTCCACCACGATGGTCGGGATCAATCTCTTCCTGATTCTCGGCGCCACCCTGGCCTCCGATCTCTTCTCCCGCCGGTTCGGTTTCGGCGACCGGGGGCCGATCGTCTCCACCATCGTGATGCTGCCCTTGATATTGATCTTTGCCGAGATCACCCCCAAGAACCTGAGCCGCTCCCGGGCGATCCAGATGAGCTTGCTGCTCGCCTATCCCCTCCGGGGCGCCTATTACGTTCTCTATCCCCTGGTCCGGGTCATCTCCTGGATTTCGACCCGGCTGCTCCGGGGGATCGGCGTGGTCTCGGAGATGAACCGGTTATTCACCTCGGTGGATGATATCCGGCTTCTGATCGAGGAGGGGCTCAGGCAGGGGACCCTCTCCCGCGACGAGGAGAGAATGATCGCCCGGATCTTTGAATTCGGGGATTTCGATGCCTCCGAGGTGATGGTCCCCCTGATTGACGTCAACCTGGTGCCGGAGACCGCGTCGGTCGCCGAGGTCCGCCGGTTGATCAGCGAATCCGGCCATACCCGGATCCCGGTTTACCGGGAGCGGGTCGATAAAATAATCGGGACCGTCCAGGTCTCGGACCTGGTCCAGGCGGCCGGCGACGAACCGGTAACCAGGTATATCCGCGAACCCTACATAGTTCCCGAATCCAAGCCGCTCGACGAACTGCTGGAGGAACTGCGGACCAGCGACTTCAATATGTCGATCGTGGTCGATGAATACGGGGGGGTGGCCGGGATCGTCACCCTGGAGAATATCATCGAGGAGATCGTCGGCGAGATCCGCGACGAGTACGACCTCGAGGAGGTGGCTCCCTTCCGGGTCAGGGGCGGGGTGGCCGAAGTATCCGGGCGGATGCGGCTGGACGAGCTGAATGACGCCCTCGGGCTCGGCCTCCCCGAGGACCGGGAGGAAGAGACGATCGCCGGGTTCGTGATCGACCTCCTGGGCAGGATTCCCGCCCCGGGCGAGACCGCGGCCTGGAAAGCTTACCGCTTCAAGATTACCCAGGCGACCGACCGGCGGGTGGTCCGGCTGGAACTCTCCGGTCCCGGAATCCCTTCCCAGTCGCCTCCTCCGGAAGAACCGGAAAAATATACTTGAAATAATATACTCTTATTCATACTCGTAATCATACTCGTACTCATACTCGTACTATTACTCGTACTCGTACTCGCACTCGTACTCGCACTCGTTACTCGGCTCTCATCGAATTCGAGTGCGAGTACAAGTATGAAGTACGAGATTAAGGAGACAGTATTATGGAACTGGAGAAAAGGATCGCCCTGGCCCGGGGAGAGGGGAAGGTCGAGCTGCTGCTGAAGAACTGCCGGGTGGTCAACGTCTTCTCCGGGAAGGTGGAGAAGACCTCGATCGCCGTCGCCGGCGGGATCATCGTCGGCCTGGGGGACTACCGGGCGAAGAAGATCATCGACTGCCGGGGGGCGCATTGCGCCCCCGGTTTCACCGATTCCCACGTCCACATCGAGAGCAGTATGGTCACCGTCCCCGAGTACGCCCGGGCGGTGGTGCCGCACGGTACGACCACGGCGGTGATCGACCCCCACGAGATCGCCAACGTCTTCGGCCTGAGCGGGATCCGCTATATGCTCAACGCCAGCGAGGGCTGCCCTCTCAATGTTTACGTGATGCTCTCCTCCTGCGTCCCCGCCTGCGGTCTCGATACCTCGGGGGCGGAACTGACCAGTTCCGACCTCGCCTCCCTCTGGAGCGAGGAGCGGGTCCTCGGCCTGGCCGAGATGATGAACTACCCCGGGGTGCTGGCCCGGGACCCCGAGGTGATGGCCAAACTGAGAGCGGCCGTCGGGCGTCCGATCGACGGCCACGCCCCCGGGCTCTCCGGCCGGGACCTCAACGCCTACATCGCCGCCGGGGTCGGCTCCGACCACGAATGCTCGACCCTGGCCGAGGCCCGGGAGAAACTGGCCCGGGGGATGTTCATAATGCTCAGGGAAGGGACGGCGGCCAAGAACCTGAAGACCCTGCTTCCGGTCTGTACCCCCGGATCCTGCCGGCGCTGCCTGCTGGCCACCGACGACCGCCACCCGGAAGACCTTCTGGCCGAGGGCCATATCGATTACCTGGTCCGGACCGCGATCGCCGAGGGGATCGACCCGGTGGACGCGATCCGGATGGCCACCCTCAACCCGGCCCGCTACTTCGGGCTCTCCAACCAGGGGGCGGTCGCCCCCGGCTACCGGGCCGACCTGGTGACCTTCGGCGGTTTCCGGAGCCTGGCCGTCGACCGGGTCTTCAAGGACGGAAGACTGGTGGCGAAAGAGGGGAGGATGGTCCTCAAGGGCTGGGAGCCGGAACTGCCGATGCTCCGCGGCTCGATCAATGTCAACTGGGCCGATCTCTCCGAATTCACCATCCCGGCCGGGAAGGGAAAGGCCCGGGTGATCGGGGTGGTTCCGGACCAGATCTTCACGAAGAAGCTCCTGCTTAGCCCGAAGATCAAGGGCGGGGAGGCGGTCTCCGACCCGAAGCGGGATATCCTGAAGATCGCCGTCATCGAGCGGCATACCGCCTCGGGGAGGATGGGCCTCGGCTTCGTCCGCGGTTTCGGCCTGAAGACCGGGGCGCTGGCCTCTTCGGTCGCCCACGACTCCCACAACATCATCGTGGTCGGGGCCGACGATAAGGATATGATGACCGCGGTGATCGAGGTCGCCCGGATGGGGGGCGGCCAGGCGGTGGTCGCCGCCGACCGGGTGACGGCGGCGCTGGAACTGCCGATCGCCGGGATCATCTCCCCCCGGCCCCTGGCCGAGGTCCGCCGGGCGATCACCCTCCTCAACCGGGCCGCCCGCGAACTCGGTTGCTCCTTGAAGGACCCGTTTATGACCCTATCCTTTCTCGCCCTCCCTCCGATCCCCTCGCTGAAGATCTCCGACCGGGGACTGGTCGACGCCGACAACTTCCGGATCGTTCCTCTTTACGAAAATAATGAACCACAAAGGACGCGGAGAAATAAATAATCTGTACTGCGAGAAATTTTTATCGCTATCGCTATCGGGATCGCTATCGGGATCGAAGCGCCGGCTCGTTCGAGTACGGGTACGAGTACGAGTACGAAAAAGACCCCCGCGGCCTCGCGCCGCGGGTGAATCAGTTCAAAAGCTATTTGCAATTTTTCCTTATTCCCCCATTAATCAATCTTGAACTATCGCTTCGGCTCCGGCGAATCGCTGCTATCGGGATCGAAAGCCCGCGCAGCGGGCGACACAAAATTCAGCCCCGGGCGTCAGCCCGGGGGAATAATGATTTCGCGAAAATTTAGAGCCCCCGCAGGGGGCGACACAAACGAAAATTGGAAGTTTTTGAAAGTATCGACTTCCCGGGTTAACCTCCTTCCGGATAGATGAGCGCGTTTATTCTGGCCGCTGTTTCCATTCTCGGCTTTCTTCTCGCCTACTTCATCTACGGCCGTTTCCTCCAGGTGAAAATCTTCCGTCTCCTCCCCGGGGAGAAGATCCCCTCCCGGGAGCGGGAGGACGGGATCGACTTCGTCCCCACCCGGCGGGAGATCCTCTTCAGCCACCACTTTGTCTCCATCGCCGGCCTCGGGCCCATCCTCGGCCCGGCGATCGGGGTGATCTGGGGCTGGCTCCCGGCGCTCCTCTGGGTGGTCTTCGGGACGATCTTCCTCGGCGCCGTCCACGACTTCGGGACCCTGGTCATCTCGCTGCGCAACGAGGGCCGCTCGATCGGCGAGGTGGTCCGGGACCTGATCGGCTACCGCGCCGGGACCCTGATGATGCTGGTCATCTTCTTCCTCCTCGCCCTGGCGATGGGTGTCTTCGCCTACCTGGTGGCGGTGCTCTTCACCGACTTCTACCCCCAGGCGGTGGTCCCGGTCTTCGCCCTGATGCCGATCGCGATGGGGGTCGGTTACCTGATCTACCGGCGGGGAACCTCTCCCTGGCTGGCGACGGCGGTCGGGGTGGTATTGATGTTCGCTATGATCGAGGCCGGCCTGCATTATCGGGTGGCCCTCTATCCGTCTTTCCTCCCCCCGCCGGCCCGGGCCTCGCTCCGTTCGGCCGGTTTCTTTCCCACCCCGGCCGAAGCCGGGGACTATTTCCAGAGCATCGGCCGGCCGGACTGGCAGGCCGCGCTCGGCCCGGCCCGGGTCCGGGCCGTCACGCTCTGGGTCTATATTCTTCTGCTTTACGCCTTTGCCGCTTCGGTCCTCCCGGTCTGGTTCCTCCTCCAGCCCCGGGATTACCTCAACTCCTACCAGCTCTACCTGGCCCTGCTCCTGATGCTGGCCGGCCTGGCCGTCGGGGGTTCCCGGGTGGCCGCCCCGGCGGTCCACCGGGGGACGGCCGGGCTCCCCCCGCTCTTTCCCTTTCTCTTCATCACCATCGCCTGCGGGGCGATCTCCGGTTTCCACAACCTGGTCTCCTCCGGGACCACCGCCCGCCAGCTCGGTAAAATCTCCGACGCCCGCTTCATCGGTTACGGGGCGATGCTCCTGGAGGGGTTGCTGGCGGTGCTGGTGATCCTGGCCTGCACCTCCACATTTGCCGGGCAGTCCGAATGGCTGGCCCGCTACGCCGACTACGGCCAGATGGACAAACTCGGTCCCAAACTCAATGTCTTTATCGAGGGGGCGGGGAGTTTCATTGCCCGGCTGGGGATCCCTCACCGGTACGCGGTCAGCTTCATCTCGGTGATGGTGGTCGCTTTCGCGATGACCACCCTCGACTCGGGTACCCGGTTGATGCGCTATGACGTCGAGGCGATCGGGACCACCTTCCGGATCCGGCCCCTGAAAAACCGCTACCTCTCCTCCCTGATCGGCACCGCCGCCATCGGCTACTTCGCCCTGATGAAGATCGACGGCGTCGCCGCCGGCCTCACCCTCTGGCAGCTCTTCGGAACCACCAACCAGCTCCTGGCCGGTCTCGGGCTGCTGGCGGTCTCGGTCTACCTCTTCGAGACCCGCCGTCCCACCGTTTACACCGTGGTGCCGATGGTTTTTATGCTGGCGGTGACCCTGTCGGCTATGGTGATCAAGCTGATCGAGTTCTGGCGGGCCGGCAACTGGCCCCTGATCGTCACCGGGACCAGCATCCTGGTCCTCACTCTCTGGCTGATGGGCGAGGCCTTCGTCCTGGTCCGCCTCTTCTGGATTTCCCGCCGGGAAGCCAGCCGGGCGGAGGAGGGATAACGATGGAAGAACGGGAGTATCTGGTCATCCTCAACCTGGTCCGGGGCCTGGGCCCGGCCCGGATCCGGAACCTGATGGCCCATTTCGGCTCGGCCGCCGAGATCTTCCGCCGGCCGGCCCCGGACCTCTCCCGGGTCCCCGGGATCGGGGCCCACCTCTCCCGGGCGATCCGGAGGTGGGAGGAACTGGATTACGCCGAAGAGTTCCGCCTGATCGAAAAGCTCGGCCTGGAGGTCCTGACCGTCTTCGACCCCGGCTATCCGGCCAACCTCAAGGAGATCTACGACCCCCCGGTCGTCCTCTACCTCAAGGGTTCCCTGATCCCGGAAGACCGGCCGGCCCTGGCCGTGGTCGGCTCCCGCCGGGCCTCCCGCTACGGCCTCCAGGCCGCCCGGAAACTCGCCGCCGATATCGCCGCCCGGGGGTTCACCGTGGTCAGCGGCCTGGCCCGGGGGATCGACACCGAGGCCCACCGGGGAGCCCTGGCCGCCTCCTGCCGGACCCTGGCGGTCCTGGGCAGCGGGCTGGGGAATATCTATCCCGGGGAGAACCGGGAACTGGCGGAAGAGATCGCCCGCTCGGGGGCGGTGATCTCCGAGTTCCCGGTCCGGGCGGTCCCCGACCGGCAGAACTTCCCCCTCCGCAACCGGGTGGTCAGCGGGCTCTCCCTGGGCACGGTGGTGGTGGAGGCGGCCGAGCGGAGCGGGGCCCTGATCACCGCCCGGCTGGCGATGGAGCAAGGGAGGGCGGTGATGGCGGTCCCGGGACGGATCGACAGCTACTCGGCCAGGGGGACCAACGCCCTGATCCGCGACGGGGCGAAGATGGTCTCCGGGATCGAAGACATCCTCGGGGAGTTCGAGTACCTCTTCCCCGAACTCCGGCCGCCCTCCCCCGAGGCGCCGCCGGCCTCCCGCCGCCTCGAGAACCTCTCCCCGGGGGAGAAACTGGTCTGGGAAGCCCTGGGCGAGGAGGAGATGAGTATGGAAGACCTCCTGGCCCGGACCGGCCTCCCCTCGCCTTCGCTCTCCGCCGCCCTCCTCTCGCTGGAACTTAAGCGACTGATCAAGCGGCTCCCGGGCAAGGTCTTCATCCGCTCCTGAGCGCCCGCCGCCGGCTGACTGGAATCGGCGGCACCGGCGGCTCCCTGGAATCGGTGGCACCGGCGGCTCCCTGGAATCGGTGGCACAGGCGGCTCGCCGAAATCGGCGGCACCGGCGGCTCCCTGGAATCGGTGGCACAGGCGGCTCGCTGAAATCGGCGGCACCGGCGGCTCCCTGGAATCGGTGGCACCGGCGGCTCGCTGGAATCGGCGGCACCGGCGGCTCCCTGGAATCGGTGGCACAGGCGGCTCCCTGGAATCGGTGGCACCGGCGGCTCCCTGGAATCGGTGGCACAGGCGGCTCGCCTGTGCAGGGAAAGAGGCCGGGGTCTGACCGGCAATGGCTGATTCCGCGGATATTTAAATTAACGTCCGGCCCGGACGGTGATGGTTTCTTCCCGGCCCCTCCGGAGGACGGTTACTTCGATGGGGTCGGCGAATCCCCGCCGGATCACCGCCTGCTGGACCTCGAGGATCGTCTCCACCCGTTCGCCGTCCAGGGCGACGATCACGTCGCCGCCCTGAAGCCCGGCCTCTTCGGCCGGAGATCCCTCGAGGACCGAATCGATCCAGACCCCTCTCTCCCTTCCCAGGAGCCGGTAGGCGGCACCGGGATTGAGTTTTCCCAGCAGTACCCCCAGCCGGGGGCGCCGGTAACTCCCTTCCGCGATCAGGGCCCGGGCGACCTCCATCGCCAGGTTCGAGGGGACGGCGAAGCCGATCCCCAGGTTGCCCCGGGCCAGGGGGCCGGCGGTGGTGATGGCGTTGTTGATTCCGATCATCCTCCCCTCGATATCCACCAGCGGGCCGCCGGAGTTGCCGACGTTGATCGAGGCGTCGGTCTGGATGAAATCCTCGTAGGGGAGCAGCCCCACCGAACGCCCCTTCTGGCTGACTATACCTAAGGTGACCGACCCGGAGAGGGCGAAGGGGGAACCGATCGCCACCGCGAACTCCCCCACCCGGACCCGGTCGGAGTCGGCGGCCTCGATCGGGGTGAAAGCTTCGCCTTCGCCTGCGATCTTCAGGACCGCCAGGTCGGAGGCCGGGTCATTCCCGATCAGGCGAGCCGGATAGAGGGTGCCGTCGGAGAGAACTACCTCGATCTCCTCGGCTTCGGCGATCACGTGGTGGCAGGTGAGGACGTGGCCTTCCGAAGTGACGATCACGCCCGAGCCCTGCCCGGCCAGCCTCCGGGGGATCGAGTAGAGTCCTCCCCACCAGGAGTCCCGGGTCAGCTGGTAGCGGACGGCCTCGGTCCGGACCACGACCACCGCCGGGAGAACCCTATCCACCGCGTCGGCGATCTCGTCGCCGAGCCGCCGGAGCGGCCCCGGGCGACGGCTCTCGGCGAGCGGAGCCGGGGTCGGTCCGGCGGTTTGCTCCCGGACCGGTCGGCCGGGAACCGTCCCGCCCGGCTCCCCGCACCCGGCGATCAAGGAAAGGCCCGTCGAAAGCAGGAACAGGAGATGAATCGCCTTAATATTATTCAGGCCTGAATTTTGCAACTTGAACCGATTCCAGTCCGGACGATAAGAAGGTAGCACAGACATTCCTTGTCTGTGAAAGCTTGGCCGCAGGCAAGAATGCCTGTGCTACTCTAACCGGCATCCGTATCACCTTACGGGTTACCCCGAACCGCATTGATTTCGCGCATTATCGGATTGGTTGAATAACAATTTATGTTATAGTCGCTGTCCCGAGTCTGTAAAATTCAGGTCATAACCGCCGGTATAATAGACCGGTCCGAAAAAAAATTGTTCACCGGCTTCTTGTTTTTCAAAGCGTGTATTCGGCAATGATCCAGAAGTTAATATCGCTCCCGGCGTTTGGCTGCCTGGCCTTGATGGCGGTATCGCCTTTTGCGCCCGGCGGAGAAAACGCCGGCTCCGCCTTCACGGCGGAGACAGCGGTCCCGGTCGAAACGCCGTTTGCGCCGGCCCCCTCCCCGGCAGGGGAAGAGAATCCCTCCCTGGCCGCCCGGGTGGAAGCCGGCGAGATCGTCTGGCTTTCCGACTGGTCCCCGGGGAAAAAGGGAGAGGTTCCGGACGGCTGGGAACTTGACGACAAGAAAAAGCCGATCGAGATGGAACTGTCCGGCCGGGGCGAGGATTCGGTCCTCCGGCTGCGCAGCCGGGACAGCGCCTTCGGGGTTTACCGGGAGCAGGGGATCAAGATCCGGGAATACCCTTTCCTGAACTGGGAGTGGAAAGTCACCGAACTTCCCGTTGGCGGGTCGTTCCTCGACAAGGATACCGACGACCAGGCCGCCCAGGTCTATGTTTCTTTCGGTTCGCTCTCCTTTTTCAACAAGCCGTTCGTGAAAGCGGTCGGCTACTACTGGTCGAGCACGGTTCCGGTGGGGACCGAAGGCGAATGCCCGACCTGGTCGAAGAGCCGGGCGATCGTTCTCCGGAGCGGGAAGAAGGAACTGGGGCAATGGCAGCGGGAGAAACGCAACGTGGCCGAGGATTACCGGCGGCTCTTCGGCGACGACCCGCCGGACAAGGCCAGCGCCCTGAGGCTTTACACCAACTCCCAGCACACCGGAACCGGGACCGAGGTCTCCTTCCGGAATATATATTTTTCCCGGGAGTGAAGACCGCATCCCGCCGGTGAACAGGCGAGCGGGAAATCCGGAGGGATGGCCTCCGGCCCGGCCCGCCCCGGCGATATCTCAGTCCAGTTCGATGGTGATCCAGCCGGAATCCGGGTCGTTCCCCGGGACGTCGATTCCGGCCTGGAGTTTCCACTCGTGGCGGGCGGTCACCCCGACGTAAGTCGGCAGGGCGTTCTCCGGGAGGTTGACGCTCGTCTCCCAGTCATACTCCTCGTTGGCCTTCAGGGTCTGGGGTCCCGCCACCTCGATCTTCTGGTCGTGGACGGTGGTGGTCTTCTCGATGTCTTCCCGGCTCGTCTCCACCGATTCCCCGACCTGCCGGGCGATCTCGACGTCCTTGATCACCACCGTCTCCATCGAGGCGATCTTCAGGTAAACGCCGCCGATCTCCAGGTCCTCGTCGGCCACGGCGGCGTGGATCCGGACCGGGAACGGGCCGCCCCGGGCCGGTTCCTCCGCGGTCAGGGTTACCTCGGCCCCGCCCCCGGTGACAAATTTCTTCAGCTTGTTGAAGAAGCCCATAATCAATCCTCCTGATTCATTAATCACAAAACCGGTTGTCAGGCTGAGTCGCTCTATTCCCGGCAATTGTACTCAAAACGAGTACGACTGTCATCATTTTGAGTACGGGCGTTAACCCGGCAAAGGAGAATTCAGATCTGCAGGTCGAGCAGGCCCCGGATCGGGATGGCGGCCCAGTCGGGCCGGTTGTTGAGTTCGTAGTTCAACTCGTAGGCCGCCTTCTCCAGGAGGAAGAGGTCGAGGAGAGCTCTTTCTTCCTCCCGTCCGGCGGGGAGGAGGCCGGGGGTTTGGGCCATCACCCCGCGGTAGGCGTCGAGGAAAGCGCCGCTGACCGTCCGGTACCAGTTTGCGGCTCGGGCAAAAGATTCGCCCTGGTCCGGCCTTGCCCGGGGGGAGAGGAAGATCGGTCCCAGGGCGGCGTAGTGGAAGGAGCGGACCATCCCGGCGGCGTCGACCAGGGGGGAGCGTTTCCGCCGACGTTCCTCCAGGGGCCGGGCCGGTTCGCCCTCGAAGTCGATGATCACGGCGTCGCCCCCGGTATAGAGGAGCTGGCCGAGGTGGTAGTCGCCGTGGATCCGGATCTTGTGCCCGGTCACTTTTCCGGGGTTCCGGCCGCCGATTGTGCGGCGGAGCCGGTCGCCCCGGCCCAAAAGTTCCCGTCCGGCCCGGCCGGTCTCCGGGGGCAGCTTCTCGATCATCCCCTCCAGGGTTTTCAATCCCCTCTCGAGCAGCTCTTGGGCCGAGCGGCGGCCCTCCTCCCGCTCGTCTTCCTCCTCCGGCTCGGGGGCGAAGGCGGGGTCATCGGGGTCGGAGGCCAGGGCCCGGTGGAGCTGGCCGGTTCGCTCCCCCAGTTTCCGGGCGAAGGGTAGGTAGCCGTCCCGGGCCCGGGCGGCCTTTTTTGGATCGGCGGCTTCGAGGAAGCGGTCGACCTCGCCCAGGGTGTAACTCCAGCCGTCGTCGAGGTGTTCGACGAAGCCCTGAAGGATCCCGGCCGATGCCGTCTCCCCCCCGGGAAGCGCCAACTCGATCATCCCGGCGAAGGGCGGGGTCCGGTCGAACCCGGTCTTCTCGGTGAGAAAACGGGTAATCTCGATCTCCGGGTTGAGCCCCGCCTCCAACCGCCGATAGAGCTTGAGGATGTAATCCTTCCCGTAGAGAAACGAGGTATTCGACTGCTCCTTGCCCAGGACCCTCGACTCCGGGATATCGACATCTTCTTCCGGCCGGTCCCGGAACGCCGGCCCCGCGGTTCCCCGGAACGCCGCGCCCCCCTCCTCCAGGGTTTCCTCTCCGAGGATCAGCTGAAAACAACCTTCCCGGAACCGGCGGTCCCAGGCCGCGTCGTAGAGCAGTCCCGCCGCTCCCTCGGTCTCAATCGCGGCCAGGACCGCCCCGGGGTCTTCGGGAGATCCCTCGCCGCCGGAGGCGTAAGCCAGGGGCAAAAGGTACGATTCCTTCCCCCCGTCCCGGTAGGCGACGGCGACGACCAGGAAGCGTCCCGCTTCCAGACCCCCGGGGAGAGGGAGCGAAGATTCGATCCGGACCTGTTCCATTTCCCGGGCCTTTCCCCCGAACCAGCGGGTCCGGGCGATAAACCCCGGCAGGAGTCGTTCCAGTTCGGGGCGGAATCCGGTTCGGAAGAGCCCCTCCGGCCCTTCCCCCGGCGGAAGCTGAATTTCCGGGCAATCGGACATAACGTCAGTATAGCAGGATATCCCCCGGCCGTCCCGGTAAAACTTCCCGTCCGGGTCGCCGCCCGCTTTCCTGATTGCCGGATCGGACACCCCCTGCTAAACTGTCCACTATGAAGATACTGGTATTGAACTGCGGCAGCTCTTCGGTCAAGTTCCAGGTGATCGAGACCTCCCGGGAGCTCTTCGAGCAGCGGGCCAACAAGGTTCTCGCCCGGGGGGTGGTCGAAAGGGTCGGCGAGAAAGACGCGATCGTGAACTACCTGGCCGGGGACGGGGAAAAGTTCGAATCGGTGGAGCCGGTCCCCGGCCACCGGGAGGCGATCGAGCGGATCATCGGCCTCCTCCTCGAGGGGGAGACCGCGGTCCTGGGGCGGATCGAGGAGATCGAGGCGGTCGGCCACCGGATGGTCCACGGGGGCGAGGAGTTCGCCGACTCGGTCTTGATCGACGAGAAAGTCCTGGCCCGGATCCGGGAGTGTTCCGACCTCGCGCCCCTCCACAACCCGGCCAACCTGAAAGGCTACGAGGCCGCCCGCCAGATCCTTCCCGGCGTCCCCCAGGTCGCCGTCTTCGACACCGCCTTCCACCAGACGATGCCCCCCGCCGCCTACCTCTACGCCATCCCGCTGGAGTATTACCGGAAATATCACGTCCGGAGGTTCGGCTTTCACGGGACCAGCCACCGCTACGTCTTTTACCGCTACTGTCAGCTGGCCGGAAGGAACCCGTCCGAGACCTCCGCCGTCACCTGCCACCTCGGCAACGGGGCCTCGATCGCCGCCATTGGAAACGGGAAAAGCCTCGACACCTCGATGGGGCTGACCCCGCTGGAGGGGTTGGTGATGGGGACCCGTTCCGGCGATCTCGACCCGGCCATCCACCAGTTCCTGATGGAGAAGGAGGGCCTGGACATCGATGGTTTCACCCGGATCCTGAACAAGAAGTCGGGGATGCTGGCCCTGAGCGAGAAGACCAACGATATGCGCGAGATCCTGGCCGCGGCGGCCGCCGGCGACGAGACCTGCTCGCTCGCCCTCGAAGTCTACTGCCACCGGCTGAAGAAGTACATCGGGGCCTACCTGGCGGTCCTCAACGGCGCCGCCGCCGTCATCCTGACCGGCGGGGTGGGGGAGCGGGCGGCCCCGGTCCGGGAGAAGGCCCTCTCCGGACTCGACTCGCTCGGTATCTCCCTCGACTCCGCGCTCAACCGGGAGATGAGCGGGAGGGAAGGCCGGATCTCCCGGGAAGACTCCCGGATCGGGATCTGGGTCATCCCCACCGACGAGGAACTGGTGATCGCCTGGGATACCTACCAATGCGTGACCGGAGAAGAAGAGGCGGAATAAGCTCTTTCCCCAAGCAGAGAACGAAGCGGGCTGACTTTAAATGGATCACTCCCAGGCGGTAGTCAAGATCTTGGAGAAGCTGTCATCCGGGGCCCGGTCCAAGGTTGAGCGGGCCCGCCGCTGGGGACGGGTGGGGATGCTCTTCGCCGCGATCAAGGACGCCGGGGGGGGAGACGGGGAAGAGCCCGGTTTCCGAGCCCGGGTGGAACAGATTCTCTACCTGGCCAGATCCGGGGAGGCGGAGAAGTACTACAGTTTCGGGGCGATCCAGACCGCCCTGGCGGTCCGCTCCTGGGACATCTGGGAGGAACTCTGGCGGGCGAAGCACCCCGACCGGGGAGACGAGTGGGAGACCGGCTACGACCATCACCTGATGCGGACCTGGCGGCAGCGGGTGGTCCGGCTTTTTGTCGAGCATCACCAGGCCCCGGCGGCCCGGATGTCGGTGGAAGAATACGTCTCCCGACTGCTGGAGAGCGGCCTCGACGAAGAGACCGCCGGCGAACTCGCCGCCTTCTTCCACAAGGCCTTCTACGAGTGACCCCCCCTTTCCAGGGAATATTGAACCGCAAAGACGCAGAGAACGCAAAGTCCCGCAAAGAGTTTTTCAGATTATCTTTCGACCGTGGTTCCCGCTTCGAAAACCTCGTGGGTTTTGAACGAAGATGGTATTTCGAAAATTAGAATTAACTATACCTCCACGTCATCTGCGCCTTCGCGGCAAAGTAGAAGAGTGTGGAGATAATTTTCTTGGCTATATCCGGATTTCCCAAAGCCCGTTGGTTGATTTCATCAATTATGGTGGGGCTTTGAAGGCAGTTATTAAAGTGCAAAATCAGAGGGAAATTCTCTCAAGGTAATCTTTTCCCTGCCCATAGAGAAATTTCTCATCATCCATCTGGAGATTGTGTCGCCCCCTGCGGGGGCTCTGAAATACTATTTGTTGCTCCATACCCACGGGCTGACGCCCGTGGCTAGTAAGAAGTTTCGCCCCCTGCGGGGGCTGCTTATCTCGGTCCCGCATAGCTTTCATATCTGTAGCCCGCGCAGCGGGCGATACATTATTAGCCACGGGCGTCAGCCCGTGGTACCGGATCAGGAAAAATAATTCAGAGCCCCCGCAGGGGGCGACACATAATGAACCAAATTCTTTTGGGAAATCCGGATTGAGCCATTTTTTTCCTTCGGTAAACTTCTTGCCGGGGCAGCAGCCGGAATAATTTCGGACCGCCAATAAAGTCGGCAATAAAACTCTAATATCCCTTTGCGTTCCTCTGCGTCCTCTGCGTCTTTGCGGTGAATATTTTTTTTCTTTCGGGAATCTTCTTGCCGGGGCAGCAGCCGGAATAATTTCGGACCGCCAATAAAGTCGGCAATAAAACTCTAATATCCCTTTGCGTTCCTCTGCGTCCTCTGCGTCTTTGCGGTGAATATTTTTATCTTCCGGGAATCTTCTTGCCGGGGCAGCAGCCGGAATAATTTCGGACCGCCAATAAAGTCGGCAATAAAGCTCTAATATCTCTTTGCGTTTCTCTGCGTCCTCTGCGTCTTTGCGGTGAATATTTTTTTCGTTCTCTGCGGTTCAATTATTACAATTGTTTCTGTGCGGTGAAAATTATTTGAAGGTGGATTGGTTATGAGCGAGCAGCTGCTGTTGAGCAACATCCGCAACGTCCTCGCCCGCCTGGAGGAGACGATCATCTTCGATCTGATCGAGCGGGCCCAGTTCCGGCACAACCCCGTCATCTACCGGTCGGGTCCCCTGGGGTCCGCCCTGGGGGGGGAGAGCCTGGTCGGCTACCACCTCAAAGAGATCGAGAAGGTCCACGCCCGGATCCGCCGCTACACCAGCCCCGACGAGCATCCGTTTTTCCCCGGTCTCCCGAAGCCGATCCTCCCCCCGCTGACCTACGCCGAGAACCCCCTCCGGCCCAACACGGTCAACATCAACTGCCGCCTCCGGGAGATTTACGAGAAGGAAATCGTCCCCGCGATCTGCCGGCCCGGCGATGACCGGCAGTACGGTTCGAGTTCCCTCTGCGACGTCTCCTGCCTCCAGGCCATCTCCAAGCGGATCCATTACGGCAAGTTCGTCGCCGAGGCCAAGTACCGGGAGGATCCGGAAGCTTTTGGAGAACTCTGCCGCCGGGGGAACGGAGAAGGATTGCGGGAGCGGATCACCGATCCCGAGGTGGAGGGGGAGGTCCTCGACCGGGTGAAGAGGAAGGCGGAGACCTACTGCCGCGAACTCTCCCGCTCCGGCGGCCCCACCGCCGACCCCGCCGTGATGCTGGATATCTACCGCCGCTACATCATTCCCCTGAACAAGGACGTCCAGGTCGCCTACCTGCTCGAGACCCGGGGCTGACCCCACCAGCCATCTCCGGGCTTGTCAGGGAGCGGCGGGAATGTTAAAGTGACCGAAAATAAATAGGGAGCAGTGGGGCCGGCGGCCCGCCGGCCGGCACCGATCCCCGCCGCTTCCTAAAACATTACCGGGCGTCAAAGACGTCCGGATCAACCAGGAGGTTAGAAAGTATGAAGAGAAAGGTTCCGACCAAGACCCGCAAGGAAGCCTACACCATCTCGACCGCGTGGCTGGAAGGCCTGCTCCAGTCGAGCGACAACATCCCGGTCCAGAAACCGATGTCGGCGGTCATCACCAACAAGGCGGGGAAGAAGAACACCGTCCTGATCCGGCCGATCAAGCCGGAGGAGATCGACCCCGTCCTCGAGTTCCTCAAGCTGACCCTCGACGCCGAGTACGACTTCTACGACATCGTCGGCGCCCGGGTCTTCGCCGAGCTCCTGGCGATCAAGCGCCGGCGGATGAAGGACCAGTACTTCTTCCTCGGGCTCCACAACGGCCGGCTGGTCGGGATCGCCAACGGCCGGCTGATGGACGACGAGATCAACATCAGCCTCCACACCCTGACCTTCGAGCGGCAGGTCAACGCCGGCGGGGTCCTCTTCTTCTCCAAGTGCTGGTACGCCTTCGAGGTCTGCGGCCAGGAGGAGTTCTGGGCGACCTTCGAGAGCTACAACGGCTGGATGATGGCGGGATTAAGGATGGCGCTCCCCTCCTATCCCTGGCCGGATATGCAGCACGAGCTGGGCGGGGCGAAGATCTTCTACCTGACCCGGGAGCTCTGGGATTCCAGCATCAAGAAGGATTACCTGGAACAGGTGGCCCGGACCCAGTACAAGACGGCGACCAAGGAACTGATCAAGAAGAACGAGAAACTGATCATCCCCAAGTCCCTGGAGATCTAAGCCCGATCGAAAAGTAGCACAGACATTCCTGTCTGTGGACGAAGAAAGCCCCGGGAGGAAGCCTCCCGGGGCTTTCTCTGTTTCGGTAGCACAGGCATTCCTGCCTGTGTCCCCCCGCTGCACAGACAAGAATGTCTGTGCTACTCCACCTCGGTCCGGCCTTCCCTGATCGCCAGGGCGATCTTCTCGGCGGTGACCGGAAGCCGTTTGATCCGGATCCCGACCGCGTCGTAAACCGCGTTGGCCACCATCGGGGCGACCGGGATCATCGTGTGCTCCCCGATCCCCCGGGCCCCGTAAGGGCCATCGTGCTGGGGGGTCTCAACGTCGATGATCGGGATGATCTCGTCGGGGACGTCGAGCGCGGTCGGGATCTTGTAGTCGGTGAAGTTGGGGTTGAGGATCGCCCCGTCCTCCCCGAAACGCATATCCTCGTATAGGGCGGTGGCCAACCCCTGCATAAAGCCCCCGATCACCTGGCCCTCGACCAGGGAGGGGTTGAGGACCTTCCCGCAGTCGAAGCCCTCGGCCGCCTTCAGGACCCGCACCTTCCCGGTCTCCTTGTCGATCTCGAGGACGATCCCGCCCGCCCCCACTGTGTAGTGGGGGTTGGGATGACCGCCCTGGCTGGTCTCCGGGTCGCAGACGGTGGACATAAACTCGGGCATAAACATCCCCCGGCCGACGATCGGCCCGCCGCGGAAGGTCCCGTCCTCGAGCATAATCCCGTCGATCACGAAGTCCTTGAAGGCGACGGCGAAGTCGGGGTCGGTGGAGCACTTGACCTGCTCGTCCTCCAGGTAGAGCGACTCCGGGTTGTACTTGTAGGCCCTTCCGACGGTCTCGAAGATCCGGTCGCGGGCGTCGATCGCCGCCCGCTTGACCGCGTTGCCGCAGGACCAGGTGACGTGGCTGGCCACGGTCTGCCACTCGTAGGGGTTGCGGTCGGTGTCCGGGCACTCGGTCCGGATCTTCTCCACCGGGACGGTCAGGACCTCGGAGGCGACCTGGGCCATCACGGTCAACAGCCCCTGGCCCATATCGATCCCGGAGACCAGGACGTTGAGCGAGCCGTCCTCGCTGAACTTGATGAAGGCCGAGGAGGAGGCGTTGGGCGGCATCGCCGGGCCCTTCCAGGCCCCGGCGATCCCCTTGCCGATCACCTTGTTGGGGTCTTTCGACTTCTCCTTCTTCCCGTAATCGATCGCCGCGGCGACCCGGTCGAGGCATTCCTCGAGGTTGTTCTCGGTCATCCCCGCCCCGTAGGAGAGCGGCATACCCCGCCGCAGGAGGTTCTTCTTCCTCAAGGCGAGCGGGGTCATCCCCAGTTTCTTGGCCAGCCGGTCGAGGTGGGACTCGACCGAAAAGAGCATCTCCGAGTAGCCGAAGCCCCGGTAGGGACCGGCGGCCGGGAGGTTGGTGTAGATGCAGTAGGAGTCGATCTTCAATGCCGGGAAGTAGTAGGGGCCGGTGGCCGACAGCGCCGAGGAGTTGACCACGTTGGCCCCGTACTCGACGTAGGGCCCGGCGTCCCAGAAGTTCTCCATCTCGAAGGCGGTCAGCTTACCGTCTTTCGTCGCCCCGATCTTGATCCGGGTCTCGACCGCCTGGCGCATATAGGTGTTGTAGAACTCCTGGTCGCGCCGCCAGCGGACCTTGACCGGCATCCCCCGGGTCTTGGTGGCGAAGGCCGCCGCCAGGATCTCCATCGTCACCCCGGCCTTCCCGCCGAACCCGCCGCCGATGTAGGGGGTGATCACCCGGACGTCCTTGTGGGAAAAGCCGAGTTCCTGGAGCGCCCCGACGAAGAGGTGGCGCTGGGTGTGGGGGGACTGGGAGGAGGACCAGACGGTCAGCCGCCCGGAATGGTCGCAGAGCCCCACCGCGATGTGACCCTCCAGGCAGCAGTGGGCGTAGCGGGGGACGTGGTAGACGTCCTCGAGAACGACGTCCGACTCTTCGAAGGCCTGCTTCAGGTCGCCCCGGCGGATCTTCCGGTGGTGGGCGATATTGGTCCCGCCCCGGGGGAAGAACCAGGGGACGTGCTCGTAGTCGCCGAGGTCGGGGTGGATCAGGGTCTTCCTGTCTTTCAGGGCCCGGACCTGGTCGAAGACCGGTTTCAGGGGCTTATAGTCCACCTTGACCAGCCTGGCGGCCCGCCGGGCGGTCTTGGGGTCGCGGGCGATCACCGCCGCCACCTGTTCCCCGACGAACCGGACCCGGTCCTGGGCCAGGATGTAACGGTCCTGCATATAGAGCCCGAATTTGTAGGGGAAGTCCTTCCCGGTCACCACCGCCCCCACCCCGGGGACCTTCTTCGCCGCCCGGGCGTCGATCCCCTTGATCAGGGCCGAAGGGTGGGGGCTCTCGACGATCTCGGCGTAAAGCAGGTTGGGACCGAACTCGATATCGTCGACGTACTGGGCGGCCCCGGTGATCTTCTCCTTCCCGTCGATCCGGGGGTAGGAATGCCCGACCACTCTGGTTGTTTCCATAATCTCCTCCAATATAATCGCTATCGGGATCGCTATCGCTATCGGGATCGTAAGTGCCGAATGGGGTTATTTCCCCGCCGTCTCCAGAATCGCGTCGATGATCGCGGTGTAGCCGGTGCAGCGGCAGAGGTTGCCGGCGATCGCTTCCTGGACCTCCTCCCGGGAGGGGCTGGCCTTCCTTTCCAGCAGTTCGGTCGCCGAGAGGGTCATCCCCGGGGCGCAGTAGCCGCACTGGAAGGAGTTGTGTTTCAGGAAGGATTCCTGGAGCGGGGTCAGACCGTCCCGGCAGAGACCCTCGACGGTGACTATTTCCGCGCCGTCGGCCTCGATAGCGAGAATCAGGCAGGACCGGACGGTCCTGCCGTCCATAATCACCGTGCAGGAGCCGCAGTCGCCCCGGCCGCATCCGTACTTCGGCGACTTCACCCCGAGCTTGTCGCGGACGACGTCGAGGAGGATGTCATTCGGCTCGACGTCGACCGCGCGGGTCTCGCCGTTCAGGGTCAGCGTGATCGTCTTCTTCATATTCTTCTCCTATACCAGGGGGGTTCCGTAGGCCGGACCCTTGCCCTTGAGCCGGGCGGCGGCCGCCTGCAATCCCCGCTCCAGCATCACCTCGGCCATTATAAACCGGTACTCCCGGCTGGAGCGGAGGTCGTCGATGGGGGCGATCTCCTTGCGGACCAGTTTCCTCGCCGCCGCCGCCAGCCCGGCGGTCAGGGCCTTGCCCTCCAGCAGCTTCTCGATCTTCATCGCCTCGATCGGGGTCGGTCCGACCGAGCCGAAGACCACCCGGTACTTCTTCCCCTCCAGGGCCAGCACCGCCAGGTTGGACTGGGCCAGGTCCTCGCCCCGGTAGCGCTTCTGCTTGAGGAAGGCGGCCCCGTGCTTCGGGGGGCGGGGGAGGAGGAGGCCGGCCAGTAGCTCGCCGGCTTTCAGGGCGGTCTTCCGCGGCCCGCGGAAGAATTCGGCGGCCGGGATCTCCCGCTCGCCCTCCGGCCCCCGGATCAGCACCGTGGCCCGGTAGGCGACCAGGGGCGGCGCGCTGTCCATACAGGGGACGCAGGAGCAGATGTTCCCGGCCACCGTGGCCCGGTTGCGGATGCCGGTCGAGGCCACCTCCCGGGCCGATTCCCAGAGGAGAGGGTAGCGGGACTTCACCGTGCGGGAGTCGATCAGATCGGAGAAGGTGACCAGCGGCCCGAGGAAAAGCCCCCTGGAAGTCATCTCCAGCCTCTTCAAGGTTTCGATCCCCTTGAGGTCGATCACCGCCTGAGGCCGGCACGATTCGTCGTTGAGGTTGTTGACCAGGTCGGTCCCCCCGGCCAGGAACCTGCCCTTTTCCCCGAAGCGGGCCTTCAGCGCCACGGCCTCGTCCAGGGCCCGGGGCTTGAAATACTCGTACTCCAGCGCTATCGCCATAGGGAGCTCCTAATAAATAGTTATTGAGATTGTCGAGTTTTACCGTTACGCAAGAGACAGGGCCTGATCGGCGCGGAGTGATGGGGTAATGGATTAATGACCGGCGGGAAAAGCCCCCATCACTCCATTACTCCATCACTCCATCTTGCCCGGAGCCGAGGGTAGCATTGCCTTCGACTCCGCGAATCGATAAGACAGGGTAAAACCTTTACTCCTTCCAGGCCACGAAGCGGGCCCAGCAGGAGGCCAGTTCCATCCCCTTCTGGATGAAGCAGCCGATGTAGTAGCGGCCGCTCTCCATCTTCTCGATCTCCTTGCCCAGGTTCTCGGCGTGGATGATCCCCTTGGGGAAGAGGTTGAGGTGCATATCCTGGTAGTACTTGTCCAGGGGGAAGACCTCGTCCCAGCACTTGCCGAACTGGGCCGTGATCTTCCGGTCGGCCTCGGCGAAGGTCTTGGGGTGCCAGTTCCGCTGGATGGTGTTCATCGGGTGTTCCATCGCCACGCAGTCCACCCCCAGCCACTTGATCTTCTTCTTCACGCACCAGGCGGAGAAGTCGGGCGAGGGGCCGGGGTGGCGGATCATATAGCGGAACTCGTCGGAGTCCTTGCTCGCCCAGCCGTACTTGTAGTAGCCGGTCTTGATGATCAGGATGTCGCCCTGCTTCACCTCGACCACGCTCTCGATCATCTCCGGGGTGTAGACCGAGGTGTCGGAGACCATCTTGGAGATGTCGGCCACCGCGCCGGGTCCGATCCAGACGTCCATCGGGGTCTCCCCGATCGTCCGCCCGCCCATATGGAAATGCTTCTCCCCGTCCATATGGCAGCTCAGGTGGAAGCTGGCCTTGCAGTGGGCGTTGTTCCGGCCCAGGCCGAAGTACTGGCCGCCGACCCGCTTGGTGTACTGGACGATCAGCGGGATGTAGTTGGCCCACTGCGGGGTCTGGACGGAGAAGGGGATCGACATATCGTACATCTTCTCCCTCTTCATCCGGTTGAAGAAGGCCTGTTCGCCCATCCCCTTGGGGGGCTTGAGCGCCACCACCCGCGACCAGGCCGACTCGACCTCCATAAAGGGGATCGGGTGGACCATAATCCAGGCCCGCTGGTTGCTCAGCTGGTCGATCTGCCCGCCGAGCGACTCGGCCAGGAGCAGCCCCTTCTTCGGCATCGTCTGGTGGGTGAGCTTGTAGTACTTGTCGGGCGGGAACATCTCGTCCCAGCTCTTGCCGTGGGTCTCCTTCAGCTTCGCCTCGGCCTTGGCGAACTCCCGCTCGTGCATATAGCGGATGTTGGTGTTCATCGGGTGCTCGGCGCAGCCGCAGTCGACCCCGATCAGCTTCAGCTTCTTCTTCAGAGCCCACTCGAAGAACCCCGGTGCCGGACCCGGGTGGCGGACCAGGTAGCCGAACTCCTTGTTCTCGATCCCCCCCTGGGCGTTTTTGTTCTTCACGTCCGGCTCGTTGTAGACGAACTTGTGGTAGCCGGTGTTGATGATCAGGATGTCCCCTTCCTTGACCTTGACCTTCTTCTCGATCATCTCCGGGGTGTAGAGGCTGTAGTCGGAGACCTGGTCGCGGATGTCGGCCACCACCCCCTCGCCGCAGATGTCCTCCAGGGGGATGTCGTTGATCGAACGCATCCCGGAGTGGAAGGCGGTCGGTCCGACCAGGTGGGTCCCGGTGTTGTTCGACCACTCGATCAGCTGGCCGTTGGCCCCGGCTCCGCCGATGAAGGAGCCGGTCAGCCGCTTGAAGAACTGGATCTGGAGCGGGCTCTCCCCCGGCCAGGGCGCGGTGAAGATGCTCAGCGGCTGGGTCAGGTCGTACCACTTCGCCTTGCTCAGGAAATCGATCGTTCCCTTGCTCATTGCTGCCTCCTCTTTCTGTTTCTCGGACTATCCAAGCCCGGAGAATTTAGTTGCTGGTGAACTTTCGGTATTTCATTAATTCTTCGCGTACTTTTCCGAAAACGCCATCACGGCTTTCTTGAAGACATCCATCGGGGCGTCGCAGAGCCCGGCCCCGACCTGCCCGACCCCGGCGTCCTTATGGGCGACCCCGGTGTCGATGAAGGGCGGCAGGTTCTTCTTGGCTACCTTGAGGATGTCGATCCCGGTCGGGGATCCCCGGAAATTGAGCGAGGGGATCTGGTAGACGTTATTCTCGCCCAGGCTGATCTCGTACATATCCATCGTCTTCGAGACCGCCAGGTCGTAGGTGCCGCCGACGAAGAGGACGATGGCCGGCGAGGCCGCCAGGGCGCAGCCGCCGATCCCGTAGGTCTCCATAATCGCCGAGTCCCCGATGTCCCTTCCCACGTCATCCTTGGTGAAGCCGGGGAAGAGGAGCACCTCGGGGATCGGGGACTGGCAGGTGAACCACTGTTTGCCCAGGCCGCTGACCTGGATCCCCCAGTCGGTGCCGTTGCGAGCCATCACCGTGACCATCGAGCTGCCCTCGACGTTCTCGGCCGCCATCAGGCTGACCTTGGCGCTGGACATCGCGAAGCCGAGGAAACTGTGGATGTTGGCTTCCTGGAACTTCAGCGCCTCGATGGTGTCGGAAAGCTTGTTCTGGTCCAGGGTCTCCAGGATGTAGGGCGCCGACTTGGTGAAGAGAATGTAGGAGGCGGCCCGGGAACGGTTGTGGAGTTCGTCGCCCATCTGGATCGCCTGGGCCATAATGTTCTTCAGGTCGATCTTTCCGGCCTTGCGGATGGCCTTCTGGAGGACCGGCCCCAGAACCCGTTCCATCCATTTCAGCCGGTCGATCACCTCCTGGTCGTAAGCGCCCATCCGCAGGACCTTGCCGATGCCCTCGTTGAGGCTGTTGAAGGCCCGCTGGCCGGTGACTTCGTTTTCGGTCACGATCATCGGCATCGAGGGGCAGACGATCCCGGCCATCGGGCCGACGGTATCGTGGTGGTGGCAGGGGTCGAACTCGATCTCGCCGGAGGCGGCCAGTTCTTCGGCTTCCTCGGGGTTCTTGGCCATCCCCTCGTAGATCAGGGCGCCGATCGTCGCCCCCCGCTGGGGGCCGCACATCCTCTCCCAGGTTACCGGGGGTCCGGCGTGGAGGATGAGGTTCTTCTTCATTCCGGGGACGCACTCGATCGCCGGCTGGATGTCGACCCAGAACGGACGGGCTTCCAGCAGCTTCTTCAGCGCTTCTTCATTCGCCTTGGCGATATCCACCATCACACACCTCCTTTAAATTGGGGAAAGGGGAAATTATGTACGCGAAGGGTTGACATTACCCGATAACCGCCCCGGTTGTCAACTCGGAAAAATTATTCGGGGTCGGGTCGACTCGGGATCGGGTTGACTTTTCCCCGGCCGGTATGCCATTATCATTCCTTCCCGCCGCTCTGGGGCGGGTCCGAATTGTCCGACCGGTCCGATGCGTCCGACACCTTGAAAAACAGGAGACCCTGCATATGACCGAAGAGAAAGCCTCCCCGGCCCCCGCGACCGAACGGGTGATCAACGGCCTCCACGAACTGACCGTCGATGTCTCGGCTTCCCCGCTGGCCAACGACGATATCCTCCCGGTCCCGGTCCGGGAACGGACCTGGAACACCTGGAATATGGCCTCGCTCTGGGTGGGGATCGCGGTCTGCATCCCCACCTATATGCTGGCCGCCAGCCTGATCGCCGCCGGGATGAACTGGACCCAGGCGATCTGGACGATCCTGCTCGGCAACGCCATCGTCCTCATCCCCCTCTGCCTCAACGCCTATCCGGGGACGAAGTACGGCATTCCCTTCCCGGTCCTGATCCGCTCCTCCTTCGGGACCCGGGGGGCCCAGATCCCCTCGATCCTGAGGGGTCTGGTCGCCTGCGGCTGGTTCGGGATCCAGACCTGGATCGGCGGCAAAGCGATCTACGAGCTGGCCAAGATCCCCCTGCCGGGGATCGCCGGCCTCTTCCCGGGGTTGCGGGAGAGCTTCGTCGGGATCAACGGGGGCGAGCTGGTCTGCTTCCTGGTCTTCTGGCTGCTCCATATGATCATCGTCTGGAAGGGCACCGAGTCGATCAAGTGGTTCGAGTCCCTGGCCGCTCCCGCCCTGATCCTGGTCGGGATCGCGCTCCTGATCTGGGCGATCGGGGTCGGGGGCGGGCTGGGCCGGGTCCTGGAGAAGTCGGAGTGCTTCGTCCGGCCGACCCTCTGCCTGGAGACCGCCGAAGGGGCGGTCGTCTGCCGCCTCGACCCGTTACGGAACGAGGACGGCCGCTACCGCCCCGACCGGATGCGGGTGGCAGTCCTCCCGGCCGAAGTGGAGGAGGCCGAGTGGGAACCGTTCCGGCCGGAGTTCGAGATCCCCTGGGAGGAAGGTGACGAGGAGATGGGGGTCCGGGTGGAGATCTCCGTCGCCGCCGACGAGGAGGCGGCGGTCGCCCTCTCCGGGACCGCCCGGCGGAAGGTCGCGCCCCCTCCGGGCCCCTGGGCCTTCACCGTATTCTTTCCCCTCCTGACCGCGATGGTCGGCTACTGGGCCACGCTCTCGCTGAACATCCCCGACTTCACCCGTTACGCCAAGTCGCAGAAGGACCAGATCCTCGGACAGGCGATCGGGCTCCCGACCACGATGACCCTCTACGCCTTCGTCGGGGTGGTCGCCACCTGCGCCTCCCTGATCGCCTTCCCCCGGATCCTCGCCCCCGAGTCCGCCCCCTGGGACCCGGTGGCGCTCCTCGCCCACTTCCGGATCCCCTGGATGATCATCCTCTCGATGGGGATCCTCGCCCTGGCCACCCTGACCACCAACATCGCCGCCAACGTGGTCGCCCCGGCCAACGGGTTTTCCAACCTCGCCCCGACGAAGATCTCCTTCCGGATGGGCGGGCTGATCACCGGGCTGATCGGGATCGTGATGATGCCCTGGAAGCTTCTGGCCAACGTCGGGGCCTACATCTTCACCTGGCTGATCGGCTACTCGGCCCTGATGGGGGGGGTGGCCGGCGTGATGATCGCCGATTACTACCTGGTCAGGAAGCGGAAGCTCGACCTCGAGGGGCTCTACCGTACCGACGGTCCCTACGTCTTCTCCGCCGGCTTCAACTGGGCCGGGATCGTCGCCTTTGTCCTCGGGGTGATCCCCAACATCCCCGGCTTCCTGGTCCAGGTCGACGCCCTCCCCGCCGAAATGGTTCCGGCCTTCTTCCGGACCATCTACACCTACGCCTGGTTCACCAGCTTCGCCGTCGCCTTCGTCGTCTACACCGTCTGGATGTGGGCCAAACCCAACCGGACAAGGTAGGTCAGGCATTCCTGCCTGACCGAATACCGGGGTAGGTGGTTTATATCTATGAAAGAACTGCTTGCTTTTGCTGAAATGCCTGCCGCTATTTTTGTTTTCTGTCTCCTCTACGCTCTTCATATGGTGGAGGAATTTACTCTGGGCTTCGTTAAATGGGCGGACCGCTATCTGGGCCGGTTCGACTGGACCCAGAACCTGATCGGGAACGCCGGATTTTTCCTCTTCCTGACCCTGGCCTGCTACCTGTATTACCGCGATCCGGCCGGGCACCTCTGGGTCGGGATGGCGGCCGCGATGTGGGTTCTGAGCAACGCTTTTGTGCACATCGTCGCGACCATTCTCAGCGGCGAGTACTCGCCCGGGGTGGTGACGGCGACGGTTCTTTACCTGCCGGGCGGAATCTATTTCCTGGCTTACTGGGGCAGCCGGGGGTTGCTGACCTGGGGGAATACCATCCTCTCGTTCGCGGTCGGCGGGGTGGTTTTTATGCTCCTCCCCACGTTTTTTCGATCGGCGCATTACCGGGCCCGGCTCGCCCGGCTCTTCCACCTGGTCAGGTGAAATTCCGGGCAGACAATGCTCGGCTTCCGTCGAATGCCGGAAACCCGAAAGGAATTAAGTATCGGGTCACCGGAATTTTCGGACGGCGATGAGCGGGGGATCGGAAGAATGAAAAAACGGACCGACCGGGGCAAGCCGACGGCCGGGGCCGGGCCCACCCCCTTCGAGGTGGATGAGCAACGCCTGAAGATCTCCTGCTTCGGGACCCCGCTGGAACTGTCCCGTTACGAACTGGGGATCCTCCGGGTCCTGGCCGCCGGAGATGGTGAAGGAGGCCGGCGAGCCCTGCTGCTCGGTGGTGACCGTCTCCCCGCCGGTCCCCCGTCGGGCGCGTACCGCCGCACGTTGAGCGTCGTCTGGCTGCCGGAATCGACGTCGGCGGTGAAGTAATGCTCCCGGATCCGGTTGACGGCGGCGCTGTCCGAGGTGGTCCCGTTGATCAGGCGAAACAGGTGTCACCGGTCACCGTTGCCCCGATCGAGGGCGTGTAGAGGGTAGCAGTCCCCGACCGGGCCTGGCTTCCCCGGAAGACCTCGAACTCCTCGTCCAGGGCCTCGATAACCGTCCAGGAGACGGTGACGTCGTCGCTGGACGATCCCCGGTTGAAGCGGATGGTGGTGGTGTCCTCCAGGTAGGCGCTCGCCATCCCCACGTCGGCGTTATACTCCACGTTCCCGGTGCCGTCGGAGCCGTAGTAGTAGTGGATGACGACGAAGGCCCGGCTAATCGAGTTTACCGCCGAGATTGACTGCGCCTGGGAGGTCGAGGTGAGCGTGGTTGTCCCCTGCCGGACCCGATAGGCTGCCCGGACCGGGTACCCCGGAAAGAGCAGGATGGCCAGGATGACCGCCGGAACCATCTTCAGGGGATGGAACGGCCCCCGAACGGTTGAATTGAAATGTATCGCGTTCAATTGGTTGATAACAAATTGCCTTCCGCCGGTTTTTGCCGGTCAACCCGGCTGCCGGCTGAAGAATAAGTTCGCGGGTTTGATTGTCGCCGAAAACCCGCCCGGAAGGAAACTAATAAACTACAAAAGGGGCAATCAGGGAAGGGCCCGGGATCGGTATTCAAGTTTTCACTTTTAAATTTCCGCGGATATAGTAAAATTACTCCGGTTGGAAAAACATTTTTCCTTAACCCTCGATCAAAGGAGGACAGGGGATATGAAAAAGGTCTTCACGATAGTGCTCCTGGTTGCCTGGGGATTGTCGGGTCCGGCTTTAGCCGCCGACTTCGACGGCGACTCCCGGGACGACGTGGCGATTTTCCGGCCCTCTTCCGGCCTCTGGGCGGTGAGGGGGATCACCCGGATCTATTTCGGGGAATCGAGCGACGAGCCCCGCCCCGGCGACTACTCCGGCGACGGGATCGCCGATATCGCCGTCTTCCGGCCTTCGACCGGACTCTGGGCGATCAGGGGCTTAACCCGGGTCTATTTCGGTAATTCCAGCGATACCCCGCTGGCCGGCACCGGAAGTCAACGTTTGTACGACTACGTGGTCAAGCCCGGTGACGGGGCCGACCTGGTGGCGGCCCTGGAGAGCGATTCCCTGAGAAGCGTCTTCATCCCCGCCGGCCTCTACAGCGTCTCCGAGACCATCAATGTCGATAATGTCCGCCGGATTACCGGCGAGAATAATTTCACCTCGATCGATTTCACCGGGTCCTACTATCTCGATATCGGCTCCGATCACTGCGTGGTCGAGGGCTTGCGGATCCGAAACGGCGGTAACCTCTGGTACGGAAACCTGACCGTCAATAACGCCGATCACGTCACTATCCGGGCCTGCCGTTCGGTCGATAGCACCACCAGCGGTTTCAGCTACCGTTCGGCGATCGGCTTCACCAGCAATTATGTGACTTTTATCAACTGCGTCGTCCGTAACGCGGCCGAGAGCGGATTTCTCGGCGACCAGACGATTGAGAACTCCAGGCTGATCGGCTGCATCGCCCTGCGGTGCGACGACAACGGCTTCAGCAAATGTCATAATGTCACCGGATGTTTCGTTGACGGGCAGAATGAAAGCGGCAGCAAAGGTTTTTACCAATGCTATAACCTCTCATCCTGTCAGACGGTCGACTGCGAAGCCGCCGGGTATAACGGCTGCGAACGTGTCAGCGGTTGCGCCGCGGTCGGGGACGGCAGCACGTCGGATTACGGCTTTGACAACTGTACATATGTAAGCGGATGCGAAGCAACGGATTGCACCCAGAACTGGTCCGGGTGTACCTATACCGCCGCCTGCAATGACGTGCTTTAATACACTTTAACGGGAGGGTGACAATATGAAGCGTATTTTATCGGTTCTATCAGTTGCTTTAATGCTAATCCCGGCTCTGACCCCGGCCGCCGACTTTGACGGCGACTCGCGTGACGATCCGGCCGTCTTCCGCCCCTCGTCCGGCCTCTGGTCGGTGAGGGGGATCACCCGGGTCTATTTCGGAGGATCGAGCGACCAACCCTATCCCGGCGACTATTCCGGAGACGGGATCGCCGATATCGCCGTCTTCCGGCCCTCCTCGGGGCTGTGGGCGGTGCGGGGAGTGACCCGGTTTTATTACGGGGGTTCCTCCGACACCCCCCTCCTGGGCGGCGGCGGCCAGCGACTCTACGACTACGTGGTCAGGCCCGGCGACGGGGCCGACCTCGAACGGGCGCTGGAGAGCAACACCTACGACAGCGTCTTCATCCCGGCCGGAACCTATATGGTCTCCGATCCGATCACCGTGACCCACGTCACCCGGATCACCGGGGAATCCCGCCAGAAGACCATCATCTCCTTTTCCGGCAGCAGTTACCTGGCGATCGGTTCGTCCGCCACCGGCTGCCTGATCGAAAAGATCACCGTCCAGAACGGGGGTTTTACCAATATCGGCAATTTTCATATCGCCGGTTCCCAGGTCACCGTTCGTGACTGCCGCTCCCGGTACAGTTCCGCCGACGGGTTCCGCTATACCAGCGGAGCAAGCTTCATCACTTTCGACAACTGCCTGGTGGAATACGCATCACATCGCGGTTTTCAGGGGCATTCCTCGGTCCTCTCCTCGAAGCTGATCAATTGCGCGGTTGTCGATACCACTGCCTTGGCAGATGTTAACGATGTCGGTTTTGATACCTGCTATAATCTTACCAACTGCTACGCGGAGGGGGGACGTTCCGGCTATGAAGATTGTTACAATATCTCATCTTCCATCGCCTACAACTGCACCTATTTTGGCTTCCGGTTCTGCGACAGATTGAGCAGCTGCCAGGTGAAGAGTTCTGGGAGCAATCCGCTCTATGGGCTGGATTCCTGCTGGAACCTGTCCGCCTGTCGGGTAGAGGCCTCGGTTACTCCGTATAATAATTGCAATTATTTCTACGGAACCGCAAGCGCTAACGATAATTCCTGCAATTGATCGATGCCCTCCGGTCGCCAGGGCGGGGTGAAAAGCGAAGCCGGGGATCTGTTTTCCGCTGACCCCCCCCCGATTCAAACCATACCGGCTGGGCGGGGAGAAAAGCGGCGATGAAAATCCTGGCGATTAACGGCAGTTATCACAGCGACGGTGTGAACAACACCTTGATCGATCGTGCCGTCGAGGGCTTGAAATCCGTGGTGCCCGGGGTCGAGGTCGAGAAACTGTTTCTGGCCGAAAAAAAGATCGAGTACTGCCGGTGCTGCCTGGTCTGCCGTAACGACGATCCCGGAAAAGAAATCGCCCGCTGCGTGATCGACGACGATATGCAAGAGATATATCCGAAACTGGCGGCGGCCGACGGATACATCCTCGCCACCCCGATCTTTATGGGGACGCTGACCGCGGTGATGAAAACCTTCTGCGAGCGGTACTGCTGGGTGCTGGCCCGGCCGGGAAGATGGCCCCTGAAAGGCTGCCCCGCTCCCCGGACCGAGCGGAAGAAGGCGGCCGTCCTGATCACCTCCACCGCGATGATCCCGGGGATCCTGAGGAAATTCTGCGACGACGCGACCAAGTTTTTCCGGGGCAACCTTTCCTGCGTCCTCAACGCCCCCCTCGCCGGAACCCTCTATGCCGGTTCAGTCGGCTGGGACCGGAAAAATCCGGACCGATATTTGAATAAAGCGGAAAAGCTGGGAGAAAAACTGGGCCGTCGGCTGGAAAAATTGCGAAAAAGAAGCAAGTAAGAAGGGCTTTCCCGGAAACGCGGTTATCACCGCCACCGTCCCCCGATCTCGTTGGAATCAGTCGACGACTTTTAACTGGGAATAATCCGGGTTAAAGATCACAATTCAGTTTTCAATCCGCGATTCGATCTTATCCAGCCTCTCCGCGATCTCCCGCAGGGCCTTGTTGATGGTGACGACCATTCTCAAAATGGCTTCTGTCATCGGAAGGACCACGGCTGCCAGTCCGAAAATTGCGCCGGTCATCGGCCTGGCGGAATAAAGCGCGACTTTTTTCAGATTTTTTCTTGCCGAGGTGGTTTGATATGCTATACATGTAAATAACGATTATAAGTAATATGTAAATATGATTTATAAATGAAGACAGGACACCGATATAGTCTGCCGGTTATCCTGCTGTTGCTGGCCGTTGCGAGCGGCATTCCCGCGTTCGGAGGCGGCTATGGTCAAGGAGGGCCGCGACCGGAGTCGCCCGCCCCGGCAGAGTGTATGGACTGCTCTCCTGTCCAAGATATTCAGAGTCCTTACCGGGAAGCTTGCGATTCCCGGGATCACCGGCCGCGGAACTATCCGGGCGGATGCTCTTCCGGGTGTTCCTGCTGCCCCGGCGGCTGCGGAGAGATCAGTCCGGTCCCGATACCGGAGGAAGGGTTCACGACGCGCGACCGCGGTTCCGGATACCAATCCCGTTCGCTGCCGCTTTACCCGAACCCGGATCCGGATACCGACCACCCTCCTCCTCGGGCCGGGGTTGGTTAACGGACGTTTTTCAACCGGCAAACGCCGGTGATGATAAACCGGGAAATTTTCCTACGGAGGAAAACACGATGACGAGAAAAGCATTCTCACTGATTCTGATCGGCGGATTCGCCGTGCTGCTGCTGGCCGGTTCCGGCTTCGCCGGCGCGGGCTGCGTCTCTCGGGCCGATACGCGGAAGGGGTGCGACGGTGAAGTTGTCAAGCAACCGGCGCCCGAGACCTGCAAGGGCTGCGAGAGCGCCCCGTGCACCTGCCCGAAAACGTGCGAAATCTGCAAGTGCGATCCCTGCGCCTGCAAGTAATCCGCTTAACCCGAACCGAAAGGGAGCCCCCCGGCAACGGGCGGGCTCCCTTTTCATATCAAATGACTACCTGGACCGGCGGCCGAAGAGCTCGGACGTTATAAAATTCCACTGAAAACCAGCGTCAATCTGACTCATTTTCCTTCCGCGCCGGTTTCAGCCGGGAGAAAAGCGAACGGCTGAGCCGGTTCGAACTTGCCGGCTGCGTTCCCGGCATATACCCGCCCCCCGGCCAATCTGAGCTTCCTCACGCCGGAGCCTGCCGCCAGATCAATCTCGGAAAGCGGCACCCAGAATACACTGGGACTGGTGGCCGAATCGAAGTAGTAAACTTTATTCTTATGGTCGGCCACCGTCCGCCAGATCGTCGAGGAGATATTCGGCTGTCCCGGTGTCGTGATGCCGAGAGGCACGCCGACGCTGCGGATGACGCTGAGTACGCTGAGCGCGGCCTGGTTGTCGAAACTCTTGTCCGGTATCGCGCTGATGTAGTTCTCGTCAATCGCCGTGGGGATAGCGTTGATTAAAAAGGACGCCCGGGCGAACCTGTCGGCCGCCCGGTTGGTCCCGGGAAGAAACGTCAGGCCGCCGATCCGGGCCCAGTAATCATTCAGGGCAAGCTGTTGGTCGTAAGAAGGGGAGTTGGTCATCACCTGGAACCGCCTGCCGTGATGGATGACCAGCTCGCCGTCGATATACTCGAAAATCGCGGAATCTCCGCTCGCGTCGGAGATCGCCAGGTGCAGCCGGGCGGCCTTTCCGTTGGGGAAATCCGGGGCGATCAGGCGGAACGGTTCTTTCCGCAGGGCGTCCACCGCTTCGGAAACTTCGGCAAAGTTATCCAGGACGTACTGAGTCCAGACCGAGATCGAAAGAGGCGGCTTGCCGTCGGGCGTACCGTAATCCGATTCCGCCAGGTAGAGCAGATTGGCGACCAGCCCGGCCTCGTTGATTCCGTCCGCCGTGCCCAGCTCATACCCGGAAGCGATCACGCTCCCGTACCGGGAAGTCCACCGCGGCGAATCCGGACCGGCGGCCCCGTCGCGCTTCATCCCGCGGGGGAAAATCCAGAGATTGGTCTGCATATCCTCCGCCCAGTCCATCGATCGCCCGGTAATGACGGTGTTATTCTCACCGATGTAGACCGCGCGGGTGCAGCCTTCGGTCTCCCGGGCGGGTAATAAAAACAGGATAAAGGCCGCCGCCGCGGCGCAAGGGGCATACCGGATCCTGCCGGGTCTCATCCTGGCCTCCTTATTGTTTGAATGAGTGCGCTGATTCATAAGGAAATCGACCGGTGAGGAGTCACTTGCTTGATTCAAAGCTCTGCTCGATGATCCCCTGAGCCGCCAGCAGTGACGGCGATATCACCTGCGTGGCCCCGATGGATAAGGCCTTGGCCACGTTGTCTTCATTCTCGATTCGCAGGATAATGTGGGGCGGCTTCTTCTTTCCTTTCAACACCTCGTTTACGGTGATGCCGGTTAAAATGTTATCGGCATCGTCGTCGTAGAGCGATATTACCGCGTCCGCCCCGGAAAGGCTGGCTTTCCCGAGAACATCCGAATCAGTACCCTTACCGACGATCACCGCATACCCGAACTTCTCCGCGACCGGGTGGCTGCGGTCGACTTCGTCGATTATGATGAAGGGGATGTTCCTGGCGACTAATTTCCGGATCAGCACTCTGGTAAGCGTGGAGTAACCGCAGAGGACGACGTGATTGTTCATTTTTCTTACCCCCTTCACTATTTTCAAAACTTTCTGCATCTTATCTTCTATGACCGGCAAGACGACAACGGTGAGAGCGGTGGCGAAGGTCCCCAGGCCGAGCAATACCATCGTGGTGACGAAAATCCTGGCGGTCTGGGTAATCGGGGTAATGTCCCCGTAGCCGATGGTACTGTAGGTGATCAGAGTAAAGTATACCGAATCAACCCAGGTCTTCAGGCCGTTGAATTGATCTTTAATCAGGTAGCTGCCCACGATCCCGTAGAGAAAGGAAAGCAACACCGAAATAAAAACCAGGATCTGGTAATAGCTGAATCGATCGGGCTGGCTCCTGACATTAAAAATCCTGTACGAGGCCAGCAGGAGAAGAATCACCGCGATATAGGCGATCGTAATTTCGTTGAAATGACTGCTTATCCAGACGTTGCTCGCTATCATTACCGCCAGGAGGATGACGCTGTAATACCACGTCTTCCGCTTCCGGTAGTAGAGCCCTTTCCCCAGGATGATCAGCGCGTATCCCAGCAGTATCTGCAGTCCGCAGTTTATGTGATCTCCCGGTCTCAGGGTGTACCGTTCCGTCACCTCGGCTATTTCGGGGATAAACACCCCTTTAATGATGGGAATAAGCGCGGAGAAAACAGCGAGGAGTCCGTTCAGAGAGAGGATGACCGCGAAGGCCAAAGGGAGATAGGTGTTTTTCAACCTGTCACTGTAGTTCATCGTGGCTCCTTCGTTCCCGGCCGGATGTTCTCTTTCGGTTCGGTCTTATCGATACCGTTATCCCGATTCAAGCTTTTTATCTCCAGGGGATTGTCGAATATACCGCCGCCGCCCTTGACGCCGAAGTCCAGTGCCCGAACCGGGTAGGCTATCGCTATATCTTCATCCCGGAAACGCTTGTTCAGGCGGATAATTGCCTCGCTCAAAGCGTTCAGGTAGTCTGTCTGGTTGACGAATTCAATCCAGAAGCGGACTTCAAAGTTGTAAGCGGAACTGCCGATCTCCGTGAAATAGAAGTCCGCCGCTTCGGTTTTCATCATCTCCCGCATCTTGCCGACTTCATCGAGGGCGACGCTCTTCACCTTTTCCAGGTCATCGCCGCGGGTCACCCCGCCCCGGACGCTCACCCGGCGTTTCCCGTAAACGGAATAGTTTGTGAAGGTGCTCTTGTAGATCAGCTGATTGGGGACAAAGACCTCCTGTCCGCCGATGTTCTTGATCGAGGTGGTGATCCACCCGATCTCATCGACGGCGCCGAATGTCCCGGCTATGCTGACCCAGTCATCTTCCTTGAAGGGTTTCTGTAAATTCACCAGTATCCCGGCGAACATATTCGCGGCGATATCCTTGAAAGCAAAGCCGGCGACGATGCCGATGATTCCGGCTCCGGCCAGCACCTTGGTCACGTAGCTTTCCAGGCCGAGGATCTCCAGGGCAAAAATCCCTCCGGAGGTGATCAATATCGCGTACAGCGTCAGCGATATTATCCGGGCCAGGGCGGACTGTTTCTTCAGTATCTTGCTGTAGAGTCTGAACGAGTAGTGACGGACGATTTTGGCGAGAAAATAGAATGCCGCGAGGACCGCGACGGCCAGAACAATTCTCGGCAGGAAGTGAAGGAATGACTCATTCCATCTTGCAAATAATTCGTACCGGTTTAAGATGCCGTCCTTCATCCGTTATCTTCTCCCTGAGTTGTCGACAAACCGCCGTCACCGGGTCTTTCACCTGAGCAGGAGGAGCAGGACAGTGTCTGTAATACCTCCCAGGAGGAAAGCGCCGAACTTTCCCTCCTTCTCCCGGGGGAGCTCCATAATCATACTGTTCATAATCACCGCCCCGGCCACAAAACCGAAGAGAACAACCACCCCCGGTATCGGCAGCTCCGCCGCCGAGCCGACCGCCCAGCCGAGGAGCGAAGCGGCCGCCAGTACTTTCCGTCCCCTCCGGTCATACAGTCGGCCGTGTTCGCAGCTGAGAGCATAGTCCGCCGCCAGGAAATGGAACCCCATCGCCACCGTATAGAGGGTGAGGGGGACGGTTCCTTCGTCGATATTCCGGATCCGGAGGTAGCTGGCCAGCCAGACACTGACGGCGAACCCTCCGATGTGGAGCCAGAAGACGAAATCACCCGCGGTTCCGGATTTCTTTCTCTTCCCGCCGGGCCTTTTCGACCAGGCCACAACGTTTTCCAGGGCGTAAAATACCATAAACCCGATCATAGCGGCAAGGTTCACGCTGAGATCGCGGAAGGGAAGGGAGACGAAAGCGCTCGAACGGGAAAAGACGGCCCGGGCGGTCTCCAGCTCAGGCAGGAGGTTGACAAAGACATAGGCGACCGAGACGCCGGCTCCGAAGGAGAGTAAAGCGCGGTGGTGCCCCCGCTGGGGGAGACGCAGCCTCCCGCCGAAGTAGAAGATGGCGGCGAAGATCAGCGCCGATACCAACGGTTCAATATGTCCCGCTACCTGCATCCAAGTAAGGGGCGGTGATAAATTGATAAGAAATATGCCAGTTTTGGCACCAAATCGCAGAGATAATTCACCAGGCTCGGATAGATATCTTGTTTTCTGTGATCGTACCTGAATCCTGCACCTTGAAATAAAGAGAAAATCGATCTGGACGGCGTCAGCGCCTACTTCGTCTGCGAGGTCGGGCCGAGTACAATTAACGGGGAATCCCTGGGGGCTCTTCTCTCAGGGAAGTTCCGCAAGCCGGGATATCCCGGCTCGTTCCCTGGAGGTTCTCAATTCCCGCCCGGGGCGGTCCCGGAGGATGCGCTTGAGTCCCGGAGACTGCTCTCTGAGCCGGATGTTATTCCCGGTAGGCAACCGGCTTGATTCCTTTGCCGGGGCCTTTGTATCTCTTGTATTTCTCGGTGTTGATGGTCTTACGGCAGATGAGAATGGCGTCCGCGGGACACAAATTATAACATTTAGCACAGACCAGGCAGTTTGAACCGAAGACAATATCCCCGTCATTGTTCCGGGAAATGTTGCCGGTCGGGCATATTCGTACGCATAAATCACACTGGAGGCATCTTTCTTTGACTACCGAGAACCTGCTCCTGTAAAAGTTGACAATCGGCTCCATTTTCCTTTGCAGCCAACCGTAGCATCTCCAGAACAGACCTCTCCCTTCCAATCTCCTTTCCCGGTTCAATGCGGATTGCAGCATCTTCCGCAAACGGGTTTCCGCGACGCCGAGCATCTTTTCCAGTTTTTCTTTTGCCGGCACCCTCTTCCAGTAATTGTAAGGCATCCAGGGCAGGGTGTAATTATTGGGCATAATGATATGATTGAAGTAGAATGCGTCGTAACCTTTCGCTTCCATCAACCGTTTGCACTTCATACTGGTATCGCCGGCGATCCCGGCGCAATCTCCGATAAAGAATATCTTCTTCCCGTTCCCTTCCGGCATTTTTTCCCGCAGAAACTCCCAGAGAGGCTCGGCCGGAAGGAAACCCCATACCGGATAGAACACCCCCAGCATATCGGCCTCGGACCCGAGAAAGGCATCTCCCTGATTAATCACTTCAAACAGCTTAACCTGATGCCCCTGCTCCTCCATAATTTCTCTTGCTTTCGTCGCCAGCCAGAGAGTGTTCCCGGTCAGGGTAAAATAGACGATATTGATCCGCATAGCTCAGCCTCCCGATTTGTCTGATAAAGACTTGTTTGCGCCGGTTTCCCCCCTTCCCGGTATAGGATAGGGAAACAAGGACGCGGACTTGATTATCGCTGCAGCCCGCTCGGAAGTCAACGACCTGCCCCCCCGGGACCGGACCACTTATTACCTGAATTTTGCATCCCCGGAACAGGATCCGGGTTATAAGTCTTTGTACGCCTATGCGGTATCGGGCAAAATCAACATCGTTCTAATTAACCAATCGGGTGGGGTATGGTAGCACAGGCATTCCTGCCTGTGGCCCGGGAAACACAGGCAGGAATGCCTGTGCTACTTTCCCAAGCCGGTTTTTCGGGCAAAATTCAGGTATTAAGTTGGTCTTTCAGCCCGATTCCCGATGATCGTGACCCTCGGGACTCAGGTGCCGGCGGCCTGTATCCGCGGTCGAGGTTGCAGTCGGGCCCCGACGGCTTGGCCATCAGATGGGCGAGAAGCTTTTGACCGGGTTTTTCCCTGTGATCGGTCATATCCAGTTTTGATTGATCGAGATAATTCTTAAACCAATGGTTTTTAATGGTACAATCGGTAAAGGTTACGCGGCGGATATTTCCCCTCCAGATCGGCGAATAACCGGATAGTATAGGTATTCATCTACGGATGCCAGGTTTTTAGCGGCAGTTCCCGGGTTCACAGGAAGATTCCCCGCCGACAATTGCTGATTTTTTTCCAAGCGCCCGATCAGGGCTAGGGAGGATGACAATGACCCCGCTCGGTATCCTGAAATCATTAGGCTGTGTCCTTGGGGCGATGGCCATCCGACTCTGGTCGCCGGCGCCGGCCAGCCCGGCCCCGGCCGACGCGCCCGACGATGCCCGGCGCAACATTCTCTTCATCACCTGTGATCAGCGGATGTACCGACCGGTCCGGGCGGAAGGATTCCGTCAGCCGGCTCTCGAGCGGCTCGCGGCCCGCGGGGTCACCTTCCAGAACCACTATACCGCCTCGGCGGTCTGCACGCCGTCCCGCGGCGTGATCTACTCCGGCCGCGCCCCGCAAACCACGGGGATCCAGGATGAGATGATGTTCGGCTGGACGCCGAGTCTTCCCACCGACGATATCTCGCTGGGGACCGCTATGAAGAAACTCGGTTACCGGACGGCCTATTTCGGCAAATTCGAACTCGACCGGGATATCGTCTTCCCGAAGCCGGGAGTGAACTACGCCGACGCTCTCCAGAAATACGGATTCGACGTCTGGCAGGCCTCCGGCGAGGTGACCGGGGAGAAGAACCAGGGATACGAGATGGACGGCCTCATCGCCGCGGAGGGAATCGGCTGGCTGCGCGCCAACGCCGAGTCTCTGCGCAAGAAAGGCGAACCGTGGTTCCTGGTCGTCTCCTTCATCAACCCCCACGACATCTTCTTCGCCGAGGTAAACCTTCCCGGCGAGTCGGTGCAAAAAGGCCTGAAGCCGGGATCGATCGCGCCGATCCCCGACGCCGCCCAGACCCGAACGCAGTGGAAATTCCCGCTGTGGAGCACGCTGACCGAGCCGCTCCGGGCCCCCGGGCGCCCCGGCACTCACTGGGAGTTCTACCGGGGAATCGTCAAGGTTATGGGGGATATCCCGACCGGGCGGCCGGAGATGTGGAATACCTACAACAATTTCTACCTGAACCTCCTCCAGGAGAACGACCGGTGCATCGGCCGGGTCCTGGACGCGCTCGACGACCTCGACCTCTGGGAAGACACGGTGGTGGTATTCACGTCCGACCACGGGGAACTCAACGGCTCGCACGGCGGCCTGCGGAACAAGGGACCGGTCTCCTACGAGCAGAATGTCCACGTGCCGATGATCGTGGTCCACCCGGAGGTGAAAGGGGGGCAGACCACCCGGGCGCTGACCAGCCATATCGATCTGCTGCCCACCCTGGTGGGGCTGACCGGCGCCCCGCCGGATGCCGCGGCCGAGATCACGGAGGGGCTGCCGGGCCGGGACTTCTCCACCGTCCTGGAAAATCCGTCGGGCGCCCCGCTGGACGCGGTCCGGCCGGGCATCCTCTTCAACTACGTGGGGCTCTCCTCCGTGGACGCGCGTTTCTTCACGAGCATCTTCGAGATCGGGTTCGGGAAGGACGGGGCGTTCGCGTTAACGCCGGATGCTCTCGCCGAGAATCACCCCGACCTCTCCAAGCGGGGCTTCCTCGCTATGGCCTTCGATGGAAGATACAAGTTCGGGTGCTACTACGCGCCGGCGAAGTTCAACACCCCGACTGCGTTGGAGCGGATCTTGAGCGAGAATGACATCGAGCTGTTCGACCTGAAGAACGATCCGGGGGAGAGAAATAACCTGGCCGCAGAACCGGAAAAGCACAAAGCCACGATTCTCAGAATGAACAAGCTTCTCAACTATCTCATCTCGAAGGAAGTGGGAGAAAACGATGGAAGCTTCCTTCCCGAACCGGTTCGACCCCGACCGGCCGGCTGAAGGCTCCGACCGGGATAGCGCTCCCGGAGGCGGAATAGCTATAATTAATATCATCCAGACGCAGCCCACCTTTTTTCGGGCCGAACAACGCGAGTGAGTCGCTCGAGGGGGTTAAGCCGGCCGAAGAATTTGCCCGGTCCGGCGGCCAGCGATTTCTTATCGATCACAGTACCCGATGAAGACCGCGGCGTTCATTTTATCCCTTTTCCCGATCTTGCTGGTCTCCGTCGCCTACCCGGACGATTTTCGCCCGCCCCGGTGGGGGATCAAGCCCCGGGAGGTCAGGCTGATCCAGGAGCTCAAGGGCCGGTCCGATCCGGTCGAAGAACTATCCTCCCCGGAAAAACTCTGTTTTCGCGGCGACGTTTCCGGGCGGGATGCCCTGATCTTCTTTGATTTCCATAACGGGGGCCTCTATGGCGTCAGGATATTTTTTCTTCTCCCCGAAGACACCCCCCGCGGACTTTTGGATTCTGATTACGATCGCCTGAAGAGAATTCTCAACCGCGAGCACGGCCCGCCGGCCGCCGATCATCCCCTCGAAGCCGTTGAGGGCAATGACGCGTCGGTAATCGGGCATTTTTCCGCCTGGTACGGTTCGCGGAGCAAGGTCTACCTGGTTACCTATTGCGAGCGGGGAAAGGTCCGCCTGCTCCTGGGCTACACCGACAGGGACCATCTGCCGGAATCGTCCGAGGAACTGGTGGACCTTTACTCCGTTATCGATTGATAAGAAATCGCTTTTTCCGATTCCCGATGTCCGCCCCGCTTAGCCCTGGTTTCGCGATTAACCCCAAAAACAACTATTTTCGGGGGGCTAATTAACAGAACTCATTGTCCTGCAACAACCGGATTGTCGAAAATTATTGTGGTACAGACCCGCCCACTTGTCAAAGAGTGGAAGATTCTTGTAATTTTATTCAGGATTATGATGTGGCACCCCGTTGGGGTGCTGGGAGGGTTTGGGACTTGCTGGCGGATAACCCGGGGTTTTCCGTCTGAAGCCGGATCTCCGACACCCCGAGCTTTGATGTGGGACGCCGTTGGCGTCCTTGTCTTTCACCCCAACGGGATAGCTTGCCCTGAGCGAAGTCGAAGGGATACATCAAAGCCCGGCGAGAATCGCCGGGACCTCTGAATGGCCCCTCGGACCAGCACCCTGAAGGGGTGCCACATCAGAATTTTGTTGGAGTGTTTCTGCAAAAACAGCAGCCAAAATGTAGTACAGACCTTTGGGAAGGTTTTGTTGATTTGCAGGGGCTTACGACTCAAAAATAGGCCGAATTGCGAAAGTCGGGTTAGCCTCCTATGCCGGCGCCGCTCCCAGGGTTCACGCCAGCGGCGGCAAGGTTCGCTATGGCCCGCTACATTTCCCAGCCTTTTACTACCTGAATTTTGCCCGATAAACCCGGGGCAAAAAAGTAGCACAGACATTATTGTCTGTGCCGCCTGGGCCACAGGCAGGAATGCCTGTGCTACTGTGCCTGTTGGTCAGCCACCTGATGGGTTAATCCGGACGATGCTTATTGTTCCCAATATCGCATTGATAAACAGCGAATTATAACATAGCTCATATTCCGCGGATGCAAAATTCAGGTAATAATATCCGACGTCAAGTTAGCAGCCTGGGTATCGCCAGGGTTAGAGAACAGCCGGGTGCTGCCGCAAATATTACCGCCGTTTCCTTTTCCTCGACGATCATAATGAACATCTATCTTTCATTGCGATTATTCATTGTTGACTCAGGTTAAGATGCTTGCGGACTTTATTCAATAATTCTCCCTTGTCGACCGGTTTGCCGACAAAGGCGGCGGCGCCGGCGTCGGCCATATCGACGTAGTCGGAAAATTTTTCCCGGGAAGAAACGGCAATAATAGTTATCCCGGCGGTTTCTTCGTTGCCTTTCAATAGCCGGCAGATCTCAAACCCGTCCACGGTCGGAAGGTTGATGTCGAGGAGGAGGAGATCGGGGACTTCTTCCCGGGCCAGGCTTAAACCCTCCCCTCCGGAATGCGAGGTTTGAACCTCAAAGCCTTCTTCTTCCAGAAGAACCTTAAGGTAGGATGCCAGATCCCGGTCGTCCTCAATTATCAATGCTTTCATCGTTGACTCCTTTTCCCTGGTTAAGGGGCAGGGAGATAGTGAAGCAGGTCCCTTCCCCGACTTTTGATTGTACCATTATCTGGCCGCCGTGTTCATCAATTACCTTCTTAACGATGGCCAATCCCAGTCCGGTTCCCCGGGATTTCTTGGTGCTGAAGAGCAGGTCGAAGATTTTCTCCCGGTCCGCCTCCGGGATGCCGCTGCCGTTATCCTCCACCTGAATGGTTACTGTCTGATTGTCCCGGTTGCCGCTCGAGGAAATGGTGATTAATCCCTTTTCTTTTTCGGTCGCGTCAATCGCATTGGAAAGGAGATTGACCAGTACTCGTTTAATTTGTCTTCGATCAAACTGAAACTCCGGGATGTCCTTCCCGGAATGAAGAATAACCCGGACTTTTTTCCCCTCGGCCTTTTCTTTTTGCAGACCGGCCGTTTCTTCAATCAGATCATTTATATCACCGGGACTTAAATCCGGTGTCCGGGGTTTGGAGCAATAGCGGAGGTCCTCGACCAGATCAAAAATCGCCCGGTGTTTCTTTTCGGATATCTCCCAGCCCTGGCTGACGTATTCCAGGTTATTCTTCTCCAGTCCCAGATCGATCAGTTCTCCCCCGGCCTTCCAGCCCGCCATCAGGTTGGCGATATCGTGGGAGAGACCGGCGGCCGACTGGCCCACCCCGGCCAAACGGGCGTTTTTCACGCTTTCTTCATAGAGGTTATGGTTGTCGATCAGGAGGGCCAGTTCAAAACCAAAAGTTGTCAATACATTCATATCCTCCCGGCCGAAAGCCCGGGGATGACGGCAGTCGTCCACCTCCAGCACTCCCAGGACTTGCTGGCCGTTCCAGAGGGGAACAAATACGGCCGAACGGATATCTCCCGGAGCCAGCTCCGGATAATTTTGCTCTTCCCGGAGCAGATCGTTAAAGACCAGCGAGATCCGGTCTTTGATCACCTGGTCGATAATCGGACGGGTCGGTATTTCATTGCTCCTTTCGTGCTGATCAGCTTTCTTGACCCGAACGTATGCGGGAAGATATCCCGGCGGAATTTGATCTTTCAGGACCAGCCTGATCCGGTCGGCGGACGGGAAAGTTTCAAAAATCAGATCGGAGGCGAAGTCAAAGATATTTTCAATGCTGGTGGTCTTCTCCAGATTCAGTCGACGTCCCAGTTTGATAATTTGGAAGAGGGCCTTTCGATCTCTTTGAAAATCATCTTCGATCTCTTCCAGGGATTTCGCCGGGCGGCTGATATGGGAGATTTGAGTTTGGAGAGCCGTTCCGCTGGGTTCTTCCGGCAGTTCTATCGCAACTTGAAAAACGGTTTTGCCGATGATCAGCAAATCCCGATCTTCCAGCTGGCATTCGGACCAGACGTGATCGAGACACATTTCTTTACCGTCTCGTTGAATGACAGAACCGGACGTGCTGTTCAGATCACGATAAATATACCTTCCCTGGGAAAAGATTATTTCCCCGTGCTGACGGGAAGCGTAACTATCCTTGATGGGCAGGTCGCATTTCGGACTGCGCCCCAGGGTTATGGATTTCTTGGAAAGCTCCCGCCGCAGGTTCCGGTCTTCTCCCTTGATTATCTTTAGAATTATCATTTTTCCTGTATCCAGTTTTATTCTTCTATTCTCCGGGCGACCCGGAAACCGATATCGTCGTTATGGTAATTCTTCTTTCGCCAGCTGCGGTTGGCCGAACGGAGATTGACGGGCCCGTAGGTCCAGGAGCCGCCCCTCACCCCCACGTTCTCCGCTTCTCCGTCGGGGACGTACCAATCCTGACACCATTCCCAGACGTTACCGCTCATATCGTAGAGCCGGAAATCGTTGGGCAGAAAGCTGCCCACCGGCGCCGTCTCCAGGCAGCCGTCGCTGCAGTCGTTTACCATCCAGCCCCAGTTGGGATTCTTCTCCTTGACCGTCCGATCCGCGCCGTTGGCGTACAGGCAGATTTCCCGATAATCAGCGTCGTCGCCCCAGTAGTACCTGGTCTCGGTCCCCGCCCGGCAGGCGTATTCCCACTCAACTTCCGTCGGCAGCCGGAACCCTTCTCCCAGCCACCGGCAGAATTCCTGCGCCTCGTCCCACTCCAGCAGCACCACCGGGTGGTAATTGTCCTGGGTGAAGCCCGGAGTTTTCCAGCATATCCCCGGCCGCTTGATCTGCTGATCGGTCCAGATAAGCGCGTAACCTCTCTCTTCCGCCAATGTCTGGTAGCCGGTCCGGCGGACGAAATCCTTGAACTGCCCCACGGTGACCTCGTATTTTCCCAGATAGAATGGCCGGGTGATCACCTCCCGGTGCGGGGGCGACTCATCCGGATCAGCTCCGTCCGCCGTGGCCGGGCTTCCCATAATAAACTCCCCCGGGGGGATCAGCACCATCTCGATCCCGGCCTTTCCCGGGAGGGTCTGCACCTCCCGGGGATAGTTCTTTTCCCCGAACCGGTAGTATCCCTTGCCCCGGTCGATCAGGCCCGGGGGAAGATCAACCGCGGTTTTCTTCAGTTCAAAGCTGAACTGCTCCCGGGCCCCGGAACCGACCGGCCGCTTTTCCTCGGCGCTTTCGTAACCGGCCCGGGTGACCGTCACGGTAACCTCGCCGGGATCGACCTCGAAGCCGGACAGCGTCGTCTCCTCCCCGGTGTCCCGGCCGTTGATGAAGACGCTGGCGCCGCCGGGATTGCTCTGGACCATAATCTTGCCCGGGGGAGGGCGCAGTTGCCCCGAAACCGTCACTTCGGCCCCCTCTTTAACCTCGACCGTCTTTTCCAGGGGAAGATACCCCTCCTTTTTCAGGAGAAGCTGGTGGCTGCCCACCGAGATTCCCGGAAGTGCCTGGTCGGTCATTCCCATCGGCTTGCCGTCGAGAAAGATCTCCGCCCCGGCCGGCTCACTCTCCACCCGCAGCCTGCCCGTCATCCAGACCAAACTGAAGGAATACTCGTTTTCACCCTCTTTGACCTCCACCATCCGCACCAGCGGATTATAACCCGCGTTCTCCAGAACCAGTTGATATTTTCCCGGGGCGAGCCCTTCGACCCGGATCGGGGTCTCTCCCCTGTACTGGGAGTCGAGAAAGACCCGGGCCGCGGGGGGGTTGGTATTGATGGTGAGAACGGGCGGACCGGAGGGGATCGGTCCCGGTGGCTTTCCGGCCGAGCGCATCAGGAAATATCCCCCGATCAGACCCGCCGCCGCCAGGAGCCCGGCCGCTTTCCCCCAACGAGATTTCGTTTTTCCCCGGCTGATATTCCCGATCGCCGCCGCCGCTTCCCCAACGCTCTGATAGCGGTCGTCGGGGTCTTCCTGCAGGCAGCGGCTGACGACCGTATCCCAGCCGGAGAGAAGGCCGGGAACCAACTCCGAGGGGGGCCGGGGGAATCCGGCCGGCTTTCGGCCGGTGAGCAGGTAATAGATCACCACCCCCAGGGAATAAATATCGGTTCTGGCGTCGACCGGCCGCCCCTCCTTGATCTCCGGGCTCATATAGTCATAGGAGTCGATGGCCGAAGCGACGGAACCGTCCGAATCCTTTTTCCGGGTGGCGACAGAATCTACGGCCGCCGGACTCCGTCCGGTCAGGGAGAGGGATACGCACTCCCCGATCCTTTCCGATACGTACTCATCCCCGAGAATCCGGGCCAGCCCGAAATCGGACACCTTGATCTTTATTTCCGGGGATTCTCCCCCCGCGGTCAGGGGGGCGCAGCCCTGGATCAGAATATTGGGCGGCTTCAGGTCCCGGTGAATCACGCCCTCCTTAACGTCCGCATCCCGGAAATTATGGGCGTACTGGAGGGCGCGGCAGACCTGAAGGATTATCTCCCGTAACTCCCCGGGGGGGATCCTCCCGCCGCGATCGATCAGGTGGTCCCGGAGGTTGCCGGCCTCGCCGCCCGGCCCGGCGACGTAATCCATTACCAGGAAGTAAACCCCATCCTTTTCTCCCATATGCAGGACCCGGACGATGTGGGGATGATCGAGCCGGACCAGCGCCCGGGCTTCGAGGTAAAACCTCTCCGCAAAGCCGGGGCGGCGGGCGGCTTCTTCCGGGAGGATCCTCAGGGCGTACTTCTTCTTCAGACCCGGATGCTCGGCCAGGTAGACCACGCCCAGCGCGCTCCGGCCGATCTCCTTGAGAATCCGGTATTCTCCTATGCTTTCCCCGATCATTTTCCCGGCCACTATTTAATTGTTCGGGCCACCCGGAAGCCGACATCCCAGTTCCGGTAACTCTTTTTCTGCCAATGGCGGTTGGCCGATCGGGTGCTGTTCCCCCCGTAGTGCCAGGATCCGCCCCGCATCCCGATCTTTTCGATCTCGCTGCCGGGGTCCGAGCAATCCTGGCACCACTCCCAGACGTTCCCGGCCATATCATAAAGCCGGAAGTCGTTGGGGGGGAAGCTCCCCGCCGGAGCCGTCTCCAGGTATCCGTCATTACAGTCGCTCAACGCCCAGCGCCAGTTGGGGAACTTTTCTTTGATCATCCGGTCACCGCTGTTGGCGAAGCCGCATATTTCCCGGCAGTCCACGTCATCGCCCCAGTAGTACCTGGTCGTGGTTCCCGCCCGGCAGGCGTACTCCCACTCGATTTCCGTCGGCAGCCGGTACCCTTCTCCCAGCCAGGTGCAGAATTTTTTTGCCTCATCCCAGGTCAGCAGCACCACCGGGTGGTGATCGTCCTGGGGGAAGCCCGGCGATTTCCAGGAGATATCCGATTTCTTTTCCAGGCGGTCGGTATAGACCAGGGCGGAACCCTCTTCTTCCGTTACCGTCCGGTATCCGGTCTGGCGGATGAACTCCCGGAACTGCGCGACGGTGACCTCATATTTTCCCAGGTAAAAGGGCCGGGTGATCACCTCCCGGTGCTGGGGCGACTCGTCCGGCTCGACCGCCGCCGCCGAGAGCGGGCTCCCCATAATAAACTCCCCCGGAGGGATCAGCACCATATCGATCCCGGCTTTCTCCGGCAGTGTCCTTACCTCCCGGGGATAGTTCTTGTCCCCGAACCGGTAGTAGCCCTTTCCCCGGTCAATCAGCCCCGGCGGAAGGTCAACCTCGGTTGTTTTCAACTCGAAGCTGAACTGCTCCCGGTCGCCGGAATTGATCTTACGGGACGCCGCGGCGCTCTCGAACCCGGCCCGGGTGACCATCACGGTCACCTCCCCGGGATCGACCTCGAAGCCGGACAGCGTCGTCTGTTTACCGGTGTCCCGGCCGTTGATGAAGACATCGGCCCCGGGTGGGCTGCTCTGGACCGTAATTCTACCGGGTGGAGGAACAAGTTTTTCCGCCACCGTGACATCGGAGTCCGCTTCGACCTCGATGGTCTTTTCCCGGGGGAGATATCCTTCACGTTTCAGGAGGAGCTGGTGGCTGCCCGCGATGATTCCCGGAAGCACCTGGTTGGTTTTTCCCATCGGCTTCCCGTCCAGGAAGATCTCCGCGCCCTCCGGTTCGCTCTCCACCCGCAGCCTTCCCGTCATCCGGGACAGGTCGAAGGAGTACTCGTCGTTATCTTCCGTAATCTCAATCATCTGCATTAACGGGTTATAGCCGTCTTTCTCCAGAACCACTTTATAGCTTCCCGGCGGAGATCCGTCGAGCCGGAGCGGGGTCACCCCTTTGAACTCGGAATCAAGAAAGACCCGGGCCGCGGCGGGAGTGGAGATGATGGCGACCGCGGGTCCCCTCGAAACGAGCGGTCCCGGTAATTTCCCGGCCGCCTGCAGCAGGAAATACCCACCCGCCGCCCCGGCCGCGACCGCCAGCCCCGCCGCTTTCCACCCCCGGAATTTCTTTTTCTTCCACCCGACATCCCGAACCGCTGCCGCCAATTCCCCGGCGGTTTGATAGCGGTCGTCGGGATCTTCCTGCAGACAGCGGCTGACGATGGTGTCCCACCCGGAGGGGACTCCGGGAACCAGCTCCGAGGGGGGCCGGGGGAACCCGGCCGGCTTGTGTCCGGTGAGAAGGTAATAGATCATCACCCCCAGCGAATATATGTCGGACCTTTTATCCACCGGCAACCCTTCCCTGCTCTCCGGGCTCATATAATCATAGGTGCCCATAATTGAACCGCTGCCGGTGTGCCGATATTTTTTCCGGGTGGGGTTGGAATCTTCCGCGCCCGGACCCGATCCGTCCAGGGAGACGGAGATCGACTCCCCGATCTTTTTCGAGACGTACTCATCTCCGACGATCTTGGCCAGACCGAAATCGGAAACCTTTATTCTCACCCCCGGTACATCTTCGCCGGCGGCGCCGGGATCGGTACCTCCCTGGATGAGAATATTGAGCGGCTTGAGGTCCCTGTGGATCAAGCCCTCTTTTAAATCATCATCCTGGTATTCGTGAGCGTAACAGAGGGCCCGGCAGACCTGGAGGATAATCTCCCTTAACTCCCCGGGGGGGATCCGGCCGCCGCGCTCGATCAGCAGGTCGTGGAGGTTGCAGGCCTTCCCCTCCGGGCCGGCGACATAATCCATAATCAGGAAGTAAACCCCTTCGCCCTGTCCCATATTGAAGACCCGGACGATGTTGGGATGATCGAGCTTGGCCATCACCCGGGCTTCGGTGAAAAATCGTTCCACAAAATCGGGGTCGTTCCCGACCTCGGGGGGAAGGATTTTCAGGGCGTATTTTTCCTTCAGGCGGGTGTGCTCGGCCAGGTAAACCACTCCCATACCACCCCGGCCGATCTCTTCAATGATCAGGTATTCGCCCAGGGTTTTCCCGATCATAGGTATGCCCTCCGGGCCGGCATAGCGGTTCAGACCTTATTCAACGGGGGTGGCGGAATAAGCTTTGGAACCGGGATTCAGCGTTTTGCTGATCTTGTCCAGGAGTTCTTCCATACTGAATGGTTTGAGCAGGTAGGGATTATTCAGCTCTTCCAGTTTCTCTTGAATATTATCCTCTCCGCTCACCAGAAGAACGGGGATCAGGGACGTATGCAGGGAATTTCTCAGGGTCTGATAAACCTTGAAACCGCTCCCGCCCGGGAGTTTGATATCCAGGATAATCAGATCGGGTTTTTCCCGCTGAGCTTGAGAAATCGCCCGGATCCCGTCAAAGGCGGCGACGGCTGTGTAACCGGAGGCCTGCAAATGGGTCCCGATCGCCCTCACGAGATCGATATCATCGTCGATAATCAGGATTTTCTTTGCCATAAGATTTTGCTTCCGGGGTAAGCATTGAAAAATTATTGATGAGAAATTGTTTTGTTGCTGGTTCCCGACGGCCGCTCCGGTTACGAGGTAAAGAAGGGTTGTACAGGTCATTATCGCTGAAACCCGCCCTGAAGACAAGCGGGAAAACTTAACGGAAGGACTGATGGGTTACTGTCCCCGTTTCGACGGGGCAAGAGGGCGGATCGCTGCCGGCCGGGACGAATACCTCGCCGGGGGGATCCCGGGCGGGGACCGCCCGGCCCGGATGCGCCCCCGCCCGAGGCGGCGGAGGATGCGATCGGTCCAGTCGCGCTCGTTGATCAGTCCGACAATCCGCATCACCCCTGCTGATTTTGATCGGGCGGGGGAGGCGGGGCCAGGAGTCCGGGCGAGGGAGGGGAGGAGGTCGATCTTCCGGGGGTCCTCGATATCTAGAGACCGTCCAAATTGCGGATTGCCAAAGCTTCTATATCGCCGCCTCCCATCCCCCCGTTGGAGAGAGATGGTATTTCAGAGCGAGGCGATCCGGTCGGCCAGGGCGCCGACTCGTTGGATTACCGGGTTGTCGTTTATACCTTCGAGGAGGCTTGAGCCTTCCTCGGCCCTTCTGGCGATTTCGGGGTCGTCGGGCAGGACGACGACGGTCTCGGCCCCGGTCGCCCGCTGGAGTTCCCCGGGGTCGAAGGCGGGGGCCTCCCCCCGGACCCGGTTGACGACCAGGGCCAGGCGGCGGTAGGCGATTTCCATCTCCCCGGCCAGGGCGTGGAGGCGGAGGACGGTCTCCCGCCCGGCCCGGGAACCGTCCGTGACCAGGACCAGGGCGTCCACCCCGCGGACGATCCTCCGCGAGAGGTTCTCCAGTCCGGCCTCGTTGTCGAGGACCACCGCCGGGTAGTGGTCGGCCAGGCGGGAGAGGACCGAGCTGAGGACGTTGTTGGCGTAGCAGTAGCAGCCGGGGCCCTCGGGCCGGCCCATCGCGATGTAGTCGAACTTCTCCGCCTCGACCAGGGCCTGGGCGATCTTCAGCTCCAGCAGCTCCTGCTTGGAGACACCCCTGGTCTCCCCGGCGGCGGCCAGCTTCTTCGTCTCCTCCCGGATGGCGCCGATGGTCTCCTCCGCCCGCACCCCCAGGGCCAGGTCGAGGCAGATGTTGGGGTCGGCGTCCACCGCCAGGACCGGGGTCCGGCCCCGGGCGATCAGCCGCCGGACGATCAGGGCGGCGACGGTGGTCTTCCCCACCCCGCCCTTGCCCGAGACCGCGAACAGGAAGCTCATTCCCCGTCCTCCAGGGCCGACTTCCCGTCCCGGCCGGAGTTCCGGTCCTGCTCCAAGCGGGGGAAGTGGAGGGCCCGGGCGGGATCGGTGAAGGGTATATTGCCGATCACCGTCGCCACAAACTTCGGGGTGAACTCCATCTTTAACCTCCTTGGAACCTTACCTGGTCCGGATCCGGGAAAACCTCCCCCGTTCCGGTCGGGAAAGCTGGGAATAAAGGTTCTCATTATGGGGAATCCCCCCCCGGAAGGCAAGAGGTAAGCGCCCCGAATTCCGGGGACACAATACTTAATTTCCGGGAATGTCAGGGATCCCGGGTAGAATTGAGTATTGCCCCCGGAATTGGCGGTTCATATTTCTTGCGCCGGCCCGGGAATTTGGCTACCATTTTTCCACCGCCGAAATCTATGGCCGGAGATGAGATGAGGATTGAGGATAAGATCGAGGAACTGCCCGAGGCGGCCCTCTGCCCGACTTTCTTGACATGGCTCAATCGCTCAGGATAAGGGTCAAGCCCCGCGCGAAGGTCTCTTCGCTGGAGCGGGCCCCCGACGGCAGCTGGTCGGCCCGGCTCCGCTCGCCCCCGGTGGACGGGAAGGCCAACCGGGAGCTGATCGCCCTGGTCGCCGAGCGCTTCGGCTGCCCGAAGTCCGCCGTCACCATCCGGGCCGGGAAAAGCGGCCGGTTGAAGCTGGTCCGGGTGGAGACGGGCTGATTTTACCTTTCGGCCGCGCAGGGGCCTTTCCCGGGTTAACTCAGGTGAGATTGCTTCGTCGCTGCGCTCCTCGCAATGACATTGTCCGGGAACGCAATTAAAATCCGGTTTCGGCCGATAACCCGGACCGCGAACCAACAACAATGGACGGTTATGTGATGAACGAGATCAAGGTTGAGAGAGGACCGGAAGAGGATCGGCTGAAGGAACTGGGGGTGCCGGGGTGGGGGATCTGGACCAGGGGGGTTTCGAAGTTCCCCTGGCACTACGACGAGAGCGAGACCTGCTACTTCCTCGAAGGGGACGTGGTGGTCACCCCCGAGGGCGGAGAGCCGGTCCGGGTCGGGAAGGGGGACCTGGTGACCTTCCCGGAGGGGATGTCCTGCGAGTGGGATATCCGGCAGCCCGTCCGCAAACACTTCCGCTTTGGGTAGCCGAGGGATGGATAGGTTCAAACTCCCGAGGGATGTCGGCAGGACTGTTCTTTATTGCCTTCTTGAAAATCTGCCAGGCGACGGAGGATAGCGAGCAGTCGAGGGATTCTTTGCTGGCTCGCGGCGTCCGGCAGAAGATGGCCGGGGAGAGACTCCATAAAAACTCGGTCATTGATCAGCTCGGAAAATGTTTTTGTCAGATAGATACGGATTGACTGAGGTAACTCTTCAATTTCCTGGAGGATCGACTTTCTCCCGTCCAGAATGGTTATGATATCCTCCAGATCAACACTGCCGTAATAGTCTTTATTCCCACGGTCAGAGAAAGCTTCAAGTTTCGTCGCGATAAAATATGGAGCAGTGATGATATAACCGGCTATTCCCTCAACCAGTTCTATCTCCCTGGCGGCAGCTAAAGCTTCAGGGAACCATCTTGATCGCAGGTCGGCGGCCTCTCCGCTGACTGGCATAACATCAACCAACAAGCCGTCAAAAATCCAGCGGCATTTAGGGGCACCTTCCGACATATCGTGTCGAAAACCGATGCCTCTCAATTGTTCTTCCAGACGGAAAAAATCCCGCCGAGTAAAGATTTCGATTATTATATCAAGTCTTTGGTGGGACGGATTCCTACAATCAGGGGATCGTCCACCAGCAGGGGGATAATGGCTCCGCCGGTGAAAGCAAATTTTTCCTTGAGCGGGTTAAGCTTGCGGGCGACGTGAGCTAATGATTTCCGATCAATCATTTTAGGCTCAATCCGGATTTCCCAAAATAACTTGGTTCATTATGTGTCGCCCCCTGCGGGGGCTTGGAAATACTATTTCTTGCTCCATACCCACGGGCTGACGCCCGTGGCTATTAAGAAGTTTCGCCCCCCGCGGGGGCTGCTTAACCTAATTGCCTTCAGCTATTACCTTGCATTATTGAAGCCCGCGCAGCGGGCGATACATTCTTAGCCACGGGCGTTAGCCCGTGGTACTGGATGGGCAAAAACAACTCAAGCCCCCGCAGGGGGCGACACAATTTTTAGCCGGATGATGATAAATAACCTTGAGCAAATTTCCCTCTTATTTTGCACTTTAATAACTTTCTTCGACGCCCCACCATAATTGATAAAATCAACCAACGAGCTTTGGGAAATCCGGATATAGCCTCATTTTATCCTTCGCTGTAACTATTCAGGACCCTTCAGGCATATGGCACTTGAATTAAGACCCCTGCCGGTTCATCCGGCAGGTGAAGCAGTTCATAAGTTTACTCGAATGGCGATTTTAAGACCCCTGCCGGTTCATCCGGCAGGTGAATCAGTTCGTAAGACAACAACGCCGTCCCCCAATCCCGCCCGCCGGTGGGAGTGGATGGCCGCGGACTATCTTCTGAACTTTCCCTCCGGCGGGACAAGCCCGCCGTGGGGGGACCCTGTTACCGGGTTCTGAATAGTTACCCTTCGCTACCAATTCTCTGCTTCAGTTCTTCTTCGGCAAGGGCCCGTTCCCGGGCGCGGCCGGACCGAATGGCATCAATCAGGGCCAACAACTCATAGAGCTTTTGGTCCTTTTTGACTGCCTGGACGACTGTCTTATACAATGGTTTCAATTCATAGCCGCGAATGGTTCCCTCCCGGGATGGCCATACCGGCGGGAGGTCGTCGGTTCCGGCTAACAGGTTAGACAGCGGTTTTACGGCATAAGAAGTAGGAATTCCTCGAGTAATTGACCCGTAGATGGGAGGGAAGGCATACTTCAGCCCGTGGATGAGGAATTCGGTCAGGGCCGCTCGCTTAACCTGTTTGGATGAACTATTTACCAACCCGGCAGCTGCCGCTCGCTTAACCGCGGCGTGGACCTCGGAAGGGCTCATAAACAGTTTGCGGGCTAAGTTGGCATAACTTTCTTTGCCGGATACCAGTAGCTTAAGTATTACGACAATATCCTGTGGTTTTAGATTCATAGACATACGCTATTCGCGAATAGCGAATATTGCAAGAAAAATTTCCATTTTTCTCAGCACGCGGTGAAAATAATCAGCATAGGCGACCGGGTATTTCCGGGGGTGTACCGGGTTCATTCCCGGTTCTCCCGGGCGGTGAATTATCTCCGGGGGGAGGAGCTGGTCTCCCTGGTCTCGGAGGAGGCGGGGCGGGGGCCGGTCGATATCGTGGCCGGGGAGGGGGGGCTGGAGGCGGCGGGGGATGAACTGGAAGTGGGGGAGGATTTTCTCCGGCTGGGCAGGAGGAGATTTCCCCGGGCCGGGGTGGAGGTTTATGATTCGCGGTGGTCGCCGGGGGCGGTTGACCGGGAGGCGCTGGAGGTGAACCTGGCGGCGCTGGAGGATTATCTCCTCCGGAACTCTCCTTCCGAAAGTTTGGCATTTCTCCTCGAACCCGGGCGGGGGGAGTCGGGGGATACTTCCTTCCGGGGGCGGCTGGAGGCGCGGGGCCGGGCGGCGGCGGACCTCTTCCGGTCGGACGCGGACCTGGTCGCGGGGTGCCGGAGGTTCAAGGGGTTGGGATCGGGTCTGACCCCGGCCGGGGACGACTTCGTCGCCGGTGTCCTGGCGGCGCTGGGGGTTCTGGAGCGGCTCGACGGGGTTGACCGGACCGTTTTGAAGGGGGAGATCGCGGCGGGGGCCCGGGGGGATAATCCGCTGGTCAATTCCTTTATCTCCCTGGCGGCCGGGGGGTGGTTTTTTGAGCGTTTGAAGAACCTCCTTGACGGACTGGCCGGATATGATCCGGGGGAAGTCCGGCGCCGGGCCGGGGAGCTGGTCGCGTTCGGGGCGTCTTCGGGGAGCGACCTCGCGGCGGGTTTGTTGCTGACCCTGAAAAATCTTCGGGGAAAAAATTGGTGACTTTACCGGGGCGGTCGGGTAGGATTATACTCGCGTTCCCTCCGCTGTAGGGATCGCCCGAAACCCGCGAATCTCCAAATCAATCACCCGGGAGGTGAGTATGCCCGTCAAAGGACTGAAGAAAACCGGCGAATATTTCGACTCGGTGACCCTGATGCTGGTCGCCCGTTCCCTGACCGAGATGGAGGGGGTGGACGACGCCACCGTGGTGATGGGCACCGAGGAGAACAAGCAGATCCTGGCCGCCTCGGGGTTGTTGCTCGACGAGTTCAAGGACGCCAACGACACCGACCTTTTGATCTCCGGCAAGGCCGCCGACGAAGCGGTGGCCGAGAGCGTGATCGCCCGGGCCGAGGAGCTCTTGATCGAGAGCAAGCAGAAGAAGGCCGCCTCCGGCGAGCACCTCCCCCGGTCGATCGAGGGGGCGGTGGACGAACTGCCCGGGGCGAATATGGTCCTGATCTCGGTGGCCGGCCGCTACGCCGGCGACGTGGCGATGGAGGCTCTGGAGAAAGGGCTGCACGTGATGCTCTTCTCCGACAACGTCTCGATCGAGAAGGAGAAGGAACTCAAGGAGTTCGGCCGTTCCCAGGGCCTGCTGGTGATGGGCCCGGACTGCGGGACGGCGATCATCAACGGCGCCCCCCTGTGCTTCGCCAACGTGGTCAAGCGGGGGAAGATCGGGATCGTGGCCGCCTCCGGGACCGGGCTGCAGGAAGTCAGCTGCATCATCGGCAACCAGGGGGAGGGGATCTCCCAGGCGATCGGAACCGGCGGCCGCGACGTGAAGAAGGACATCGGGGGGATAATGTTCCTCGAGGGGATCAAGGCCCTGGCCGCCGATTCGGCGACCGAGGTGATCGTCCTCGTCTCCAAGCCCCCCGCGCCCGAGGTCCTGGCCAGCGTCGGGGAGACGATCAAGGATATCTCCAAGCCGGTGGTGGCGATATTGATCGGCGGCGATCCCAAGGTGATGGAAGCCGCCGGGGCTCTGGCCGCCCGGGACCTGGAACGGGCCGGTCTGATCGCGGTCGCCCTGGCCCGGGGCGAGGACCCGGCCGGGATCGAAAAGGCCCTGGCCGCCCGGAGCGAGGAGATCAGGAAGCAGGCGGCCGCCGAGGCCGGGAAGATGAAAGAGGGTCAGAAGTACCTCCGCGGCCTCTTCAGCGGCGGCACCCTCTGCGACGAGACCCAGCTGATGTTCAAGGATACCCTGGGCCCGGTTTACAGCCCGGCCCCGATCGACCCCGCCTTCAAGCTCGAGGATATCTGGAAGAGCAGGGAGAACACGGTGGTCGATCTCGGCGAGGACGAGTTCACCGTCGGCCGCCCCCACCCGATGATCGACTTCCTCCTGCGGAAGAAGCGGATCGTCGAGGAGGCGAAAGACCCCGAGGTGGCGGTTATCCTCCTCGACGTCGTCCTCGGCTACGGCTCGAATATGGCCCCCGGCGAGGAGCTGGCCGGTCCGATCCGGGAGGCGAAGAAGCTCGCCGCCGACGCCGGCCGCCACCTGGCGGTGATCTGCTCGATCACCGGTACCCATAAGGACCCGCAGAGCCGGAAGAAGGTGGAGAAGGAACTGAAGGACGCCGGGGCGATCGTGATGGAGACCAACGCCGCGGCCAGCGAACTGACGGTGGAAATCGTCAAGATCCGGGGAGGCAAATAATGATACTCAATGGACTTTTCGAGCAGGAACTGAAGTCGGTCAACATCGGCCTGGTCAGCTTCCGGGACGCCCTCAAGGACGCCGGGTACCAATGCGTCCAGGTCGACTGGTCGCCGCCCGCCGGCGGGGACGAAGACGTGATGGCGGCCCTGGCCGCCCTGGGCCTGTAAACAGCTCCGAGAGGAGGGAAGGCTATGCGCAAGTTCGGTTGGGCAGTCGCGGTTCTGTTGCTCCTGGCGTTAGCGGCCGGTTCCTTTTCCATCTTCGCGGTCGAAGGACCCTCGATCAAGGCCAGCAAGGGGTCGGGATATTTCCACATGGTCGGCTCGGAGGTCGAACTGGAAGCCCTGGTCACCCGGGACGGGGTTCCCGCTCCCGGGGAAAAAGTCGTCTTCTGGATCGTCGCCGACCCGGCCAAGCCGAGCAAGATGAAGAAGGAGGCCACCACCCCGGCCTCCTTTCTGATCGGCGGCGAAGTGATCCCCGAAGAGGGGATCCGGAAGGTCGAAATCACCTCCGACCGCGACGGCGTCGCGGTCATCCCTTTCCGCCTCGGCTCCAAGAGCGGATCCTACCAGGTCCAGGCCTCGGTTGACGGCCTGGTCGGCCAGCCCGCCCTCTTCTCGATCGACGCCGGTCAGCTGCCGATCCTGATCATCACGCTGCTCGGCGGGCTGGGGATGTTCATCTTCGGGATGAACCTGATGGGGGACACCCTCCAGCTCTGGGCGGGGGCCAAGATGCGCTCGATCCTCGGTTTCTTCACCCGCAACCGGGTGGTGGCCCTGGTCTCCGGGATCATCATTACCTTCGTCCTCCAGTCGTCGAGCGCCTGCACCGTGCTCCTGGTCGGCTTCGTCAACTCCGGGCTGATGACCCTGGCTCAGACCATCGGGGTGATCCTGGGGGCGGATATCGGGACCACCCTGACCGTCCAGCTGATCGCCTTCGACGTCGGACAGTTCGCCCTGGCCTTCGTCTTTGTCGGTTTTGTCTGCATCTTCTTCACCAAGAACCCGACCGCCAACTACGTGGGCAAGGTCCTGATCGGCTTCGGCCTGCTCTTCTACGGGCTGAAGGTGATGGGGGGGTCGATGAAGCCCCTGGCCAAGTTTCCCCCGTTCATCGAGATCCTGAGAAATTCGACCTCCAGCCCGCTGACCGGGCTGCTGGTCTCGACGCTGCTGACCGCCGTCATCCAGAGTTCGGCCGCCACCATCGCCATCGCCCTCGGGTTGGCGATGCAGACCGGGCCGGACGGAAAACCGCTCCTGGGCCTGGTGGCGGCGATCCCGATCATTTACGGCGCCAACATCGGGACCACGATCACCGCCGCCCTGGCCGCGATCGGGACCAGCCGCGACGCCAAGCGGGTGGCGATCGCCCACACGATGTTCAAGGTTGCCGGGGTGATCATCTTTATGTTCCTGATCGGCCCTCTCTCCTCGGTGGTTTTGAAGATCGGGGGGACCATCAACCGGCAGATCGCCAACGCCCACACCGTCTTCAACGTGGTGATGGCGCTGCTCTTCATCCCCTTCACCCAGTTCTTCGGCGCCCTGATTATGAAGATCCTGCCCGAGGAGCCGGAGAAGGAGGAAGCCTTCCGGCCGAAGTACCTGGCCTCCGACCTGACCCGGACCCCGGGGATCGCCCTCGATCAGACCAAGAAGGAGATCGCCCGGATGGCCGAGATCGCGGTCGGGATGAGCGACAACGCGATCGAGGTTTTCAAGCGGAAGGACCCGGCCTTTGTCGACGCCCAGAAAGAGGAGGCCCGGAAGATCGAGATCCTCGAGGCGGCGATCCGGCCCTACCTGGCCGAGATCGGGGCCCAGGAACTGAGCGAAAGCAACGCCGCCTACGCGGTGATGCTCCTCAACATCTCCAACGAGTACCGGGAGATGGGCAACACCATCGCCCAGGATATTCTCCCCCTGACCCGGAACTTCATCGAGAACAACCTCTTCTTCTCCCCCGAGGGCTGGGGGCAGCTCCAGGAGTTCCAGTCCAGCGTGGCCGCCGACGTCCGCGACGCGACGAAAGCCTTCGTCGAGAACGACACCAAGCTGGCCGAGGAGGTCACCCAGCGCAAGCCCGCCCTGGTCCGGCTGGAGAAGCAGCTGACCAAGCAGCACTTCGAGCGGCTGAGCAAGGGGATGAGCGAGTCGGTGGAGACCAGCACCCTCCATATGGGTCTGATGGGGGGGCTGCGAAGGGTGAATTCCTACGCCACCAACATCGCCTACGCCGTTCTCGGGCAGGTTTGAATTTTGTCCGCCGGCCCCGGCCCGGCCGGGGCCGGCGGAAAAAACATTTGACATTTGTCGGGGGTCCGGATAGGATGGCCCCAGGATCGGAAAGCGCTTCCGGTCTTCCCCGACAACGACTCTTTCCCGGATCACCCCGTAACCACGGACCCGGTTTTGCGATTTCAAACTCGGGCGGCCGTGCCCGCCCGGACCGGCATTACAGACCGGCTGTATTCAAGTCATTTCCCCGCGATCCATATTCACCCGATCCGGCGCTCAACTTTTCCCAGACTATGACCTGAGGTCCACCCTGACGGGACCCCCGGAAACGCCGCCCGCTCTCCGCCGGGCCGGCGGCTGACCCTTGATTCGCCCCGGTTCTCTCTGAAGTTGATTTTTTCGTTCGGTCTTCTTCGCCCCGATTCCGATATGGAACGCCTCCTTTTAATCGACGGTATGTCGAACGCCTACCGGGCCTTCTACGCCATCCGCGGCCTGACCACCTCCCGGGGCCGGCCCACCAACGCGGTCTTCGGTTTCATCAAAATTTTGCTCAAGATCATTGAGGAGTACCAACCGGACTATGTGGCGGTAGCCGGGGACGCCAAGGGCCCGACCCTGCGGCACGAGGAGTTCGAGGATTACAAGGCCCGGCGCAAGCCGATGCCCCCCGACCTGGCCGAGCAGCTTCCCCTGATCCGCCGGGCCGCCCGGGGTTACAACATCCCCTGGCTGGAGGTCCCCGGCTACGAGGCCGACGACATCCTGGCCGCCCTGGTCGCCCGGGGCCGGAAGCGGGGTCTGGAGACCTACATCCTGACCGGGGACAAGGATATGCTCCAGCTGGTCGACGAGACCGTCAGCGTGATCAGCCCCCACGGTGACGGCAAGCTCTTCGACCGGAAGGCGGTCGAGGAACGCTACGGCGTCCCCCCTTCGGGGATCGGGGATGTTTTGGCCCTGATGGGCGACCAGATCGACAACGTCCCCGGCGTCCCCGGGATCGGGGAGAAGACCGCCGTCAAGCTCCTCAAGGAATACGGGAGCCTGGAAGGGGTGCTGGCCCACGCCGCCGAGGTGAAGAGCAAGCGGGCCCGGGAGGCGCTGCTCGAACACGCCGACCAGGCCCGGTTTTCCCGGTCCCTGGTCGAGCTGAAGACCGAGGCCCCGATCGAGGTCGAGTGGGAGCAGCTCCGCCGCCGGGAACCCGACCGGGAAGAACTGCGGGAACTCTTCGAGAACCTGGAGTTTCGCCGGCTCCTCCACGAGCTGCTCCCGGACGAGGGGCCGAAGGTCGAGGTCCGGGTCGTCTCCGGCCCGGAAGAATTCCGCTCCCTGGCCGGGGAACTTGAGGGGTTCGAGGAGTTCGTCCTCCATCCCTGGCCCGGAGACGGCGGTTTTCTCCACGCCCGGCTCCAGGGGCTGGTCTTCTGCCTCCGGGAGGGGGAGCCGGTCCTGGTCGATCTGCGGGACCCGGATAAGCGGGCCGGGCTGCTGGCGATCCTCCGCCCGCTGGTCTCGCGCGGCGGAAAAAGGATAATCACCCACGACGCCAAGTTGCTGACCCATCTCTTTTTGAACGAGAATATCGAGATCGGTCCCGACCCCTGGGACACCCTCCTCGCCTCCTACCTGCTCCAGCCTTCCCGGCCCGAGCACGACATCGCCGGCCTGGCCTGGAGCTTCCTGGGGAGAGCCGCCGTCCGGCCGGCGGGGAAATCCCCCTCCGACCGGGAGACCATCGAGCGGCTGGGCGCCGAGGCCGGCTGTCTCCTCGCCATGAAGCCGGCCCTGGAGTCCGAGCTGAAGGAGAAGGGGCTGCTGGACCTGATGTTCGGGATGGAACTTCCCCTGAGCCGCGTCCTGGTCTCGATGGAGCGGGCCGGGATCCGGCTCGACCCCGGACAGCTGCAAGAGTTCTCCCTTTCCCTGGATGAGGAACTCGAATCCCTGACGGGGCGGATGTACGATTTGGCGGGGGAGGAGTTCAACCTCAACTCGCCGAAACAGCTGCAGAAGATCCTCTTCGAAAAGCTCGAGCTGCCGCCCCAGAAGAAGATCAAGACCGGTTACTCCACCGACGTCTCGGTCCTGGAAAAGCTCTCCGCCCTCCACCCGCTGCCCGGGCTCCTCCTCGATTACCGCCGCCTCTTCAAGCTGAAGACCACCTATCTCGACCCCCTGCCCGGGCTGATCGACCCGGAGACCGGCCGGATCCACACCACCTTCAACCAGGCGGTGACCGCGACCGGCCGGCTCAGTTCCTCCGACCCCAACCTCCAGAACATCCCGATCCGGGGCGAGATGGGAAGGAAGGTCCGCCGGGCTTTCATCCCCGGGACGGCCGGCTGGCGGTTTCTCGCCGCCGATTACTCCCAGATCGACCTGAGGGTCCTGGCCCATCTCTCCCGCGACCCCCTGCTGGTGGAGGCCTTCGCCGAGGACCGGGACATCCACGCCTTCACCGCCGCCCAGATCTTCAACGTTCCCCTCGAAGAGGTAACCCCGGAGCAGCGCCGCCGGGCGAAGACGGTGAATTTCGGGATCATCTACGGGATGGGGGCCTACGGCCTCTCCCAGGACCTGAAGATCTCTTTCGCCGAGGCCGACCAGTTCATCAAGCAATACTTCGAGAAGTACCGCGGGGTGGCCGAATTCATCGAGAAGACGATCGCCGAGGCTCACCGTCTCGGCTACGTGACCACCATCTACAACCGCCGCCGCTACCTGCCGGAACTGAAGAGCGACCAGGAGAGCGTCCGGCGCTTCGGGGAGCGGACCGCGGTCAATACCCCGATCCAGGGTTCTTCCTCCGATATCATCAAGCTGGCGATGATCGAGATCGCCGATTCCCTCAGCCGGAAGGGCCTGCGGGGTCGGCTCCTCCTCCAGGTCCACGACGACCTGCTCTTCGAGAGCCCCCCGGAGGAACTCGACGACCTGGCCGGGCTGGTCCGGCGGGGGATGGAAGACGCCGGGGAGATCAGCGTGCCCCTCCGGATCGATCTCAAGAAGGGCGATAACTGGGGCGATCTGGAAAAATATGAGCCGGGCCGGAATGAATAAGAAGATCCGGATCGGCCTGACCGGAGGTTTCGGGACCGGGAAATCGACCGTGGCCGCCATCTTCCGGGAGTTGGGCGCCGAGGTCGTCGACGCCGATGAATTGGCCCGGGAAGCCCTGCGGCCGGGAAGGGAAGAATACCGGCAGGCCGTGGACCGGTTCGGGGAAGAGATCCTGAAACCCTCCGGCGAGATCGACCGGAAGGCCCTGGCCGAAGAGGTCTTCAGCGAACCCCGTGCCCGGGAGCGGCTCAACCGGATCGTCCACCCTTTCGTGATCCGGGAGATGGAAAAGCGGCTGGACCGTTCCGCCCGGCCGGTTACCGTGGCGGTGATCCCGTTGCTCTTCGAGACCGGCCTCCAGGACCGCTTCGATTACGTGGCGGCGGTCAAGGCCGGCGCCGGGGCCGTCCGGGAGCGGACATCCGGCTCCCGGGGGATGAGCGAAGAGGAGATCGAGCGCCGCCGGGCGGCCCAGCTGCCCCTGGCCGAGAAGGTCCGGCGTTCCGATTTCGTCATCGACAACAACGGCCCCCGCGAAGAAACCCGGAGACAGGTCGAGGAGATCTGGAAGACAGTAAACAGTGAGCGGTGAGCAGGCTTGTGTCCTTTCTGTCCTTTAAGTCCTTTTTGTCCTTTGTGGAATGTCACCGCTCTGTCAGGCGGTAGGCAATAATAAATCGTCTATCAATAACCGCCCGGCCGCCGAGCCGGGACAAGTTCCAAGGAGGAGAAAAAATGGTGCCGTCGGAGAAAAAACCGGTTGAGAAAGAGCAGGAAACCCCCGAGGAGTCGGCCGAGCAGCAGGTGGCCGCCGTCAAGAAGGAAAAGGAAGCGGCGATCGCCGCCGGGAGATCCCCCCTCGATATGGGGACGCTCCAGGGGATGTCGGTCGCCGAGTTGTTGAAGATGGCCGGGGAACTCAACGTCCCCGCCGCCCGCTCGATGAAGAAGCCGGCCCTGATCTTCGAACTCCTCAAGGCCCGGGCGGAACAGAACGGGGCGATGTTCGGGGAAGGGGTCCTGGAGATCCTCCCCGACGGCTTCGGCTTCCTCCGTTCTCCCAACTACAATTACCAGGCCTGTACCGAGGATATCTACATCTCCCCCTCCCAGATCCGGAAGTTCGACCTCAAGGCCGGCGATACCGTCTCCGGCCAGATCCGCTCGCCGAAGGCCCGGGAGAGGTTCTTCGCCCTCTTGCGTGTGGAAGCGATCAATTATCTCCCCCCCGGGGTCTCCAAGCAGAAGACCCATTTCGACAACCTGACCCCGCTCTATCCCGAGGAGCGGTTGATCCTGGAGTCGAAGAACAAGGATATCTCGATGCGGGTGATGGACCTGCTGACCCCGGTCGGCAAGGGGCAGCGGGGGTTGATCGTGGCCGCCCCCCGGACCGGGAAGACGATGATCCTCAAGGGGATCGCCAACGCCGTCGTCATCAACAACCCGGAAGTCAAGCTGATCGTGCTTTTGATCGACGAGCGCCCGGAAGAGGTGACCGACTTCCAGCGCTCGGTCCACAACGCCGAGGTGATCTCCTCCACCTTCGACGAGACCCCGGACCGGCACGTCCGGGTGGCGGAGATCGTGATCGAGAAGGCCAAGCGGCTGGTCGAGCACGGGATGGACGTGGTGATCCTCCTCGACAGCATCACCCGGCTGGCCCGGGCCTACAACACCCTCCAGCCCCACTCGGGGAAAGTCCTCTCCGGGGGGATCGAGTCGAGCGCCCTGATCAAGCCGAAGAAGTTCTTCGGCGCCGCCCGGAATATCGAGGAAGGCGGGAGCCTGACCATCCTGGCCACCGCGTTGATCGAGACCGGCTCGAAGATGGACGGGGTGATCTTCGAGGAGTTCAAGGGGACCGGGAATATGGAGATCAACCTCGACCGGAAGCTGACCGAGAAGCGGATCTTCCCCTCGATCAATATCGAGAAGTCGGGGACCCGGAAGGAGGAGCTGCTGCTCCATCCCGACGAGCTGAACCGGATCTGGCTGCTCCGCAAGGCCCTGAGCACGATGCAACCGGTCGAGGCGATGGAGCTGCTCCTCTCCAAGCTGAAGAAGACCAAGACCAACGCCGAATTCCTGATGTCCCTCAACGCCTGACCGGCGAAGGTTTCAGTCATTGCGAGGCCCCGAAGCGGAGCGGAGGGGTCGAAGCAATCTCAACCCTCTCCGGCCTCCGCCCCCGAGAAAAAACATTGCACTTTCCGGAAACCCGGTTAAATTAGTTTGCGACCCTGATTATCGAAACAAGTAAATTCACTATTATTTTCGGGAGAAAAAAATACAATGAAACCGAAGATTCACCCCGAATACACCGAGACCACGATCGCCTGCGCCTGCGGGGCGACGATCCGGACCCGCTCGACCAAGCAGAACATCAAGGTCGGGGTCTGTTCCCGGTGCCACCCCTTTTACACCGGGAAGCAGAAGTACCTCGATACCGAGGGCCGGGTCGAGAGGTTCAAACGGAAGTACGGGATGGAATAATCTCTCCCGCTCGCGCCCGACCGCGACCGATCTTCTCCCCCGGCCTCCCGCCGGTGGCCCCGGCCAAAACGATTATGCCCGCCGAACCGTCTTCCTCCCCCTTTGACGACCGAAGTTTCCGGGAACGGTTCGGCGAACCGCTGGAGGCGGCGGCCCGCGAGCTGAAGGAGATCGAATCCCTCCTTGCCGATCCCGGGACCGCGAAAAACCCGCGCCGCTTCTCCCGGCTGGGCCGGGAGTACTCCCGCCTGGACAAACTGGTCTCCCTCTACCGGCGCTATCAATCGCTCGGGGAGCAGATCAGGGAGAACCGGGAGATCGCCGGAAGCGGGAACGAAGACCCCGAAATTCGGGACCTGGCCCGCTCTGAGATCGATTCCCTGGAGGAGGAGCAAGCCCGGCTGGGGCGCGAATGCGAGGACCTCCTCCTCCCCCCGGACGAACGCGACGACCGGGATATCATCGTCGAGATCCGCTCCGGGACCGGGGGGGAGGAGGCGGCGCTCTTCGCCCTCGACCTCTTCCGGATGTACACCCGCTACGCCGAGAACAAGAGTCTGGCCGTGGAGAGCCTCGACACCCACCCGTCGGCCCAGGGCGGGCTGAAGGAGGTAGTCTTCACCGTCTCCGGGGAGGACGCCTTCCGGCTCTTCAAGCACGAGAGCGGCGTCCACCGGGTCCAGCGGGTCCCGGAGACCGAGGCCCAGGGGCGGGTCCACACCTCGGCCGCCACGGTGGCGGTCTTCCCCGAGGCCGAGGAGGTGGAGGTGGAGATCAACCCGGAGGATCTGCGGATCGACCGGTTCTGTTCCTCGGGCCCCGGCGGCCAGTCCGTCAACACCACCAAGTCCGCGATCCGGATCACCCACATCCCGACCGGGCTGGTGGTCTCCTGCCAGGACGAGAAATCCCAGCACAAGAACAAGGCCGCCGCCCTCAAGGTCCTGCGCGCCCGGCTCTACCGGAAGATGGAGGAGGAACGGGAGGCGGAACAGGCCCGGCAGCGGAAGGCCCAGGTCAAGAGCGGCGACCGTTCCGACAAGATCCGGACCTACAACTTCCCCCAGAACCGGGTCACCGATCACCGGATCGGCTTCACCCTCCACCGTCTGGAAGCCGTCCTCAACGGCGACCTTGACGAACTGGTGGAAAAACTCCTCCACCGGGAGAGGGAGGAGAGGAGTTCGAAGTTCAAAGTTCAAAGTTCAAAGTAGGGGCGAGGCATGCCTCGCCCCCTCCGACCCCGGGATAATCGCTATCGCTATCGGGATCGCTATCGGGATCGGAGCCCGCGCAGCGGGCGATACAAATATAGCCCCCGGGATAATCGCTATCGCTATCGGGATCGCTATCGGGATCGGAGCCCGCGCAGCGGGCGATACAAATATAGCCCCCGGGATAATCGCTATCGCTATCGGGATCGCTATCGGGATCGGAGCCCGCGCAGCGGGCGATACAAATATAGCCCCCGGGGATAATCGCTATCGTTATCGGGATCGCTATCGGGATCGGAGCCCGCGCAGCGGGCGATACAAATATAGCCCCGGGCGTGAGCCCGGGGAATAAGATGTACGAAAAAACCACAGAGCCCCCGCAGGGGGCGGCACAATGTATCCCGCGTCCGGCTGCGGTTACCGTCGGAGTTGTTCTCCGGGAAGGCGAGGAATCGCTGGCTTCCGCCGGGGTGGAGAACCCCCGCCGCGACGCCGAGCAGCTCCTGGCCCGCTGCCTGGGGATCGAGCTCTGGCGGCTGTTCCTGGAGCGGGATCGAGTTCTCAACCCGGCTCAAGAGGCGGAATTCCAATTGCTGCTGGAATCCCGTCATCGCCGCCGCCCGCTCGCCTATATCCTGGGCGAGGCCGGTTTCCACGACCTGGTCCTGGCCGTCGACCGGCGGGCCCTGATCCCCCGCCCGGAGACCGAGCTCCTGGTGGAGAAGGCCCTCGAATTCCTGGCCGGGAAGCCCGGCCCGGAAGTTCTCGAGATCGGCTGCGGCTCGGGGGCGATCGCCCTGGCCCTGGCCCGGCAGCTCCCCGGGGCCGCGATCGGGGCGTCCGACGTCTCGAGAGCCGCCCTGGCCCTGGCCCGGGAGAACGCCTCCCGGCTGGGGCTGGAGGGCCGGATCGATTTCCGGGAGGGCGATCTCTTCGCTCCCTGGTTTGACCGCCGGGAGAAGGGGGTCGAGCTGATCGTCTCCAACCCCCCGTACCTCACCCGAAAGGAACTGGCCGCCGCCGAACCCGAGGTCCGGGATTTCGAGCCCCGGTCGGCCCTCGACGGGGGCGGGGACGGCCTGGCGGTGATCCGCCGGCTGATCGCCGCGGCTCCGGGTTATCTCCGTCCCGGCGGGAGGCTGATGATCGAGATCGGGGCCGGACAGGGCGCGGCGGTCCGGGAACTGGCGGAGTGCGGTGTTGAAGGGTTGGAATTTATCGAACTGGCGAAGGACTATTGCGGGCGGGACCGGGTGGCGGTCCTGGAGAAAATTGATGGACAGTATTGAAATAATCGGCGGGACCCCGCTTAAGGGCGAGGTCGAAATCAGCGGGGCCAAGAACGCCGCCCTCCCGGTGATGGCCGCGGCGCTGCTGGCGCCGGGGAAGTCGGTCATCGGCCGGGTCCCGCGGCTCCGCGATATCGAGACGATGCTCCGGATCTTCCGCCACCTCGGAGTCCGCTGCGGCTGGACGGGCCCCCACACCCTGGAGATCGACGCCGCCGACCTCGGCGACTGCGCCGCCCCCTACGACCTGGTCCGGAAGATGCGGGCCTCGGTCCTGGTCCTCGGCCCCCTGCTCGGCCGGCTGGGGAAGGCCCGGGTCTCCGTCCCCGGGGGCTGCGTGATCGGGCCCCGGCCGATCGACCTCCACCTCAAGGGGCTGGAAGGGCTGTCGGCCCGGGTCGAGATCGAGCACGGCTACGTCAACGCCCGGGCCGGGCGCCTGAAGGGGGCCGAGATCTACCTCGGCGGCCGCTTCGGCTCCAGCGTGGGGGCGACCTGCAACTGCCTCCTGGCGGCGGCGACGGCCGCCGGCCGGACGACCGTTATCGGGGCCGCCTGCGAGCCGGAGGTGGTCGACCTGGCCGGTTTTCTCAACCGGATGGGGGCGCGGATCTCCGGGGCCGGCTCGCCCCGGGTCACGGTCGGGGGGGTGGAAGAACTCCGCCCGGCCGAATACACCGTGATCCCCGACCGGATCGAGGCCGGCACTTACCTGATCGCCGGGGCGATGACCGGGGGCGAACTCTCGCTCCGCGGGGCCCGGTCCGACCACCTTGACGCCCTGCTCGAACGCCTGGAAAAGATGGGCGCAGAAATCGGCCGGGGAGAGGAGAAGATCACGATTTCCCGGCCGGGTAAACTCTCCCCGGTGGATATAACCACCCTGCCTTACCCGGGGTTCCCCACCGATCTCCAGGCCCAGATGATGGCCCTGCTCTCTACAGTTCCCGGGATCAGCGTGATCGTCGAGAAGGTCTATCCCGAGCGGTTTATGCACATCGCCGAGCTCAACCGGCTCGGCGCCGGGATCTCCCTGGAAGGCCCGGCGGCGGTCGTCCGGGGCGGCCGGCGGCTCTCCGGTGCGGAGGTGATGGCCTCGGACCTGAGGGCCTCGGCCGCCCTGATCCTGGCCGGACTGGTCGCCGAGGGCAGGACGATGGTTCGGAGGATCTACCACCTCGACCGCGGCTACGAGCGGATGGACGAAAAGCTCACCACTCTCGGGGCCAGGGTCACCAGGTTGAAAGAAGAAGAGTAGTCGGTATAGGACGGTGTCTTCAGGACAAGAAGAATCGCGATCGGGATCGCTAGCGAATCCGCCCGGTCTGTCTTGTCCGAAGTTTTCGGCCCGTCCGAAGCGTCCGACTTGTCCGAAGCGTCCGACTTGTCCGAAGCGTCCGATAGGGACCAGATGAAATGTTTGAGCGCATAGCCGAAAAATTCTCGGAGATCTTCAAGCAGGTCCGGGGTGAGGCGACCCTGAACGAGAAGAATATCTCCCGGACCCTGAGGGAGATCAAGCTGGCCCTGCTCGACGCCGACGTCCATTACCGGGTGGTCAAGGACCTGATGGAAGAGATCGGCCGGGACGCCCGGGGGGAGAAGGTCCTGCGCAGCCTCAAGCCCGGCCAGCAGTTCGTCAAGATCTTCCACGACCGGCTGGTCGAGTTTATGGCCGCCCCCGACTCCGGCCTGGAGCTGTCCGGGAAGCCGCCGGTGATCCTCCTGGCCGGCCTCCAGGGTTCGGGGAAGACCACCGCCGCCGCCAAGCTGGCCCGCTACCTGGAACGGGAACACGGGTTTTCCTCCCTCCTGGTGGCGACCGATCTCCGCCGCCCGGCCGCCGCCGAGCAGCTGAAAATCCTGGGTGAACGGGTCGGGGCCGAGACCTATTCCGGCCGGGCAAATTCTCCTTTGAATATAATCGGCGATGCGATAGAGTATGCCCGCTCGCGGAACCTCTCCGCGGTGATCGTCGATACCGCCGGCCGTCTCCACGTGGACAAAGAGCTGATGGCGGAGATCGCCGAGATCCGGGAGAAGTTCTCGCCCGCCGAGACCCTGCTGGTTCTCGACGCGATGACCGGGCAGGACGCGGTCAACACCGCCCTGGAGTTCAACCGGCAGGCGGCGATCACCGGGTCGATCCTGACCAAGCTCGACGGGGACGCCCGGGGTGGGGCGGCGATCTCGCTGCGGGCGGTGACCGGAAAGCCGATCAAGCTGGTCGGGGTGGGGGAGAAGCCGGAAGACCTGGCCCCCTTCGACCCCGAACGGATCGTCTCGAGAATTCTCGGGATGGGCGACATCGTCAGCCTGGCCGAGAAGGCCCAGGCCGTCCTCGATAACGAAGAGGCCGGGAAGTGGGAGAAGAAATGGAAGAAGGCCGAGATCGACCTGGAGGATTTTCGCGGCCAGCTCCGGGGGCTGAAGAAGATCGGCTCCTGGGATTCGATCGCCGGGATGCTCCCGGCCGGGATGGCGGGCCTGGAGGACGGTTCGGACCGGATCAGGCGGATGGAAGCCATCCTTGATTCGATGACTCCCGGGGAACGGGCCCGGCCGGAGATTATCGACGGGAGCCGCCGGGAGAGGATCGCCCGGGGCAGCGGAACCAGTGTCCCGGAGATCAATCAGCTGTTGAAACAGTTCAAGATATTGAAGAAGATGATGGTGAAGGCGGGGGGTTTGAAGCGCGGCAAGCTATCTATAGGAGGTGTCAATTGGCCGTTGTAATCAGGTTAAGAAGAGAAGGGGGCAAGAAGCAACCCCACTACCGGATCGTGGTGACCGATTCGCGCAACCCGCGCGACGGACGGTTTATCGAAAAGATCGGGCACTACAATCCCCAGCAGGGCCAGGAAGCCGCCGTGGTCGACGGCGAGCGGGCCCGCTACTGGCTCGGCCAGGGGGCCCGGCCCTCGGATACGGTGGGGGATATCTTCAAGCGTCTGAATATTTGAACAGCCGACCGCCGGCCGGCCCGGGTTCACCTCCGGGCGTCGAGAAACCTACCGGCTATCGGCAGGAGGAAGAAGGGATGAAGCATCTGATCGAAGTGATCGTGAAGTCGATTGTTGATTTTCCCGAGAATGTCAGTGTCACCCAGATCGATGGCGAGAGCACCATAGTCTTCGAGTTGCGGGTCAGGAAGGAAGATGTCGGAAAGGTGATCGGGAAGAAAGGCCGGACCATCAACGCCATCCGGACCCTGGTCAACGCCACCGCCGCCAAGACCAGTATGCGGGCGATGCTGGAGATCGTCGAGGAAGACCAGGAGCCCGAGGGCGAGAAGCCCGGGGAATTCGGCGAAGATTACGCCCCGGCCGGGGAATACTGACGGCGGCACGCCCGGTTGAGCGCGCCTGATCCGGCTTGCGCCGCCGACCCCTGTTATGACGGGGCCGGAGCGAAAGTTCATCAGTTAGAGCGGCCCGTTTCCCCGCGGTTTCCCCCTCCCCCTCGGGGGAGGGGGATAAAGGGGGGGAAGGGAAGAGGCAGTCCATTGCGGATAGATATTGTTACCCTGTTCCCGAAAGTCTGCACGGAATACGTCGGGGAGAGCATCCTCAAGCGGGCGGGTGAACAGGGCCTGGCCGAGATCCGGGTGATCAACTTAAGGGATTACACCTACGACCGCCACCGGACCGCCGACGACCGGCCTTACGGTGGCGGGGCCGGGATGGTTTTGAAGGCCGAACCCCTCTTCGAGGCGGTGGAGGACCTGAAGACCCCGGCGGCCCGGGTGATCCTGCTCTCCCCCCGGGGAAATCTCTTCGACCAGGAAGCGGCCCTCCGGCTCAGCCGGGAGGAGCACCTGGTCCTGATCGCCGGCCGTTACGAGGGGGTTGACGAGCGGGTCAGCCAGGCTCTGGTTGACGAGGAGATCTCGGTCGGGGATTACATATTGACCGGCGGGGAACTGCCGGCGCTGGCGGTGGCCGACAGCGTGGTCCGGCTGCTCCCCGGGGTCCTCGGGGATCCGGATTCGGCGATCGACGAGTCGTTCGCCCGCGGGCGGCTGGAGTACCCGCAGTACACCCGGCCCGAGGATTTCCGCGGGATGAAGGTCCCGGAAATTCTCCTCTCCGGCGACCACCGGGCGGTGGACGGCTGGCGGGCCCGGCAGGCGCTGCTGCTGACCCTGAAACGCCGGCCCGACCTGCTGGACGAGTATCCGCCGGATGACCTGGAAAAAAAGTGGCTCGATGAAGTAAACCGGGGTAAAGACAACGACCGATAACCCATACTTCTGCTGGAGTTTGTGCCGCCCCCTGCGGGGGCTCAGCAATATTTTTCGTATCTCTACACCACGGGCTTTCGCCCGTGGCTAGTAGAAGTAACGCCCCCTGCGGGGGCTACTTAACTTAACCTGATTCCACGCGGTTAGTATAATTACATAAGAGTAGCCCGCGCAGCGGGCGATATATTCATAGCCACGGGCGTAAGCCCGTGGTACTGAATCAGTAATAATATCTAAGAGCCCCCGCCGGGGGCGACACATAATTAACCCATTGTTTATCGGGATGTTATAGTCTTGTTTAGAAATCCTGATTGAGCCGAAAGTCATTAGATAACTCCTTTTCCCGAAAGGGATGGGCACGAACTGACTGGAAAAGTTTAATTACTGCGAAGGGAAAGCTATGAACATAATCGAGAAATTAGAGAAGGAACAGCTCAAGACCGATCTCCCGGAGTTCCGGGTCGGCGACACGCTCAGCGTGCACGCCCGGATCATCGAGGATGAACGGGAACGGATCCAGGTCTTCACCGGCATCTGTATCGCCCGGAAGGGGGCGGGGCTCCAGGAGTCGATTACCGTCCGCCGGGTCGCCTCCGGGATGGGGGTGGAGAAGGTATTTCCCCTTCACTCTCCCCGGGTCGCCCGGATCGAGGTGGTCCGCCGGGGCCGGGTCCGCCGGGCCAAGCTCTACTACCTGAGAGAGAAGAAAGGGAAGAAGGCCCGGGTCAGGGAGCGGAAGTGGACCCCGGTCTCCGAGTAATTACGGGTTCGTCTCCAGCGGAGGCACCCCTTGCTCTCCCCGATCTCCCCGTCCCGCCGGATATGCTCCACTGGGAGTATCTTCACGCTTCCCGCGGCGAGATCCCGGTGGCCGGGCTCGACGAAGCCGGCCGGGGTCCCCTGGCCGGCCCGGTGGTGGCGGCCGCCGTTATTCTCCCCCCCGAGGATTCTTACCCGGTCGCCTTGCGGGACTCCAAGAAGCTCACCCCCCGCCGGAGGGAGGCGGCTTTCGAATTCCTCCGCCGGCTGCCCGGCTCGGCGATCGGGGTCGGGATCGTCGAGGCGGAGGAGATCGACCGGATCAACATCCTGGAGGCGACCCGGAAGGCGATGCTGACGGCGCTCCGGGAACTCCCGGTCGTCCCCGCCGCCCTGCTGATCGACGCCCTTTTTCTCCCCGGCACCGATATCCCCCAGCGCGGCCTGGTCCGGGGGGAGGAGGCCTCGGTCTCGATCGCGGCCGCCTCGATCGTCGCCAAGGTGACCCGGGACCGGATAATGGTCGAGGCCGACCGTCGCCATCCCGCTTACGGCTTCGCCCGCCACAAGGGATATGGAACCCGCCGCCACCTCGCGGCCCTGGCCGAACACGGCCCTTCCCCCCTCCACCGGCTCTCCTTCCGCCCGGTAAAGGAATGCCGCGTCCCCGGCTTGTAACCTACGGCTCGTAGCTCACGGCTTCAGCCATGGCCAGGGCAGGCCTGTTCAGGATTTCTGTAGCCCACGGCTTCAGCCGTGGCCAGGCAGGAGGCCACCTCTGAAGAGGTGGGCTACGAGCCGTGGCCTACGAGCCGTGGGTTATGGTCTTCCAAAATCTTCCGCAGGATAGCCCTCTCCCAAGCATCGATCGCGACAATCCGGGCCCCCGTCAGTTTGCCGTCTCCGTTTCCGCTCTCCCAATCCCTGGCTAAACGATCAAGCCTGATCCGGGTATCTTGGAAAGTACATTCGGCGGCAAATTCATCGTCCAGGGCCAGAGCACCGTCGGTCTCGAACATTAGCCCCCGCAGGCTGATGTTGAAAAGACGGCTTCTGATGGATTTGCCCCGGTGGGCAATTGTTATCTCCCCCGTGATGTGATAACGGGGGAATTTTCGCCGCTTTCGCGATTGCCGCGCCCGGAAACATACCTTCTCGATTGTCTGGATGAGCCTGCCGGGATCTTCCGTCTTCCCCCAGAACCCCCAGGCTCCCCTGACTCGAGAGGAATCATCAAGGACTCTATGCAGAGATATATTTATTATCGGGATGTCGTTTCTCAACCTTCGGCTATGGAGCAATAAATCCCATCCGTCCATCTCCGGCATAGTGATATCGGAGACAATACAGTCATAAACCGGTTCGGTGCCGAGGAGTTTCTCCAGTCCTTCCCGACCGTTGCCGGCCGGGGTAATCTCATAACCGGATCGCTCCAGCTCCCGGCCTATCCGGTTTCGGATCTCCGGTTTATCCTCGATCAGTAGTATTCTTTTCATCTCCAATCGTGCTTTGGCTATCAGCGGTCAATCGTCCGGCATATTCCGGTTTGAAAAAATCAGTCCAGCCCCAGCGCCTGGCCAGCAACCTTTGCAACGCCGATTTATCATCATTGCTGATGGCCCGGATTCGGGCCTGGATTGTTCGTCCCCGGCTGCCGCTGTCCTCCCGGGATTTCTCCAGTTCATCAAAGAGGATGAATTCGTTCCCGCATCTGAATCCCGCCGAAAAGCGGTCGGCGATGGGTGCATTGTTATGAATAGAGAATTCGATCTTACCTTCGTCGAGGGACCGCAAGCGCCCGCAGACCGCCCCCGGTTCCTGGCAGATAATCAGCAGGGCTTCGATCTTCAGCTGGGGAATTTTGTTAGATTCCGCGATTAGATTTTCTGACGGCATATCTCCTGACCTCCGAAATAATTGGCATTGAATTAATCCCGGGCCCCCGTAGCCCACGGCACGTAGCCCACCTTTCGTAGCCCACGGCTTCAGCCGTGGCCAGGCAGGGGACCACTTCTAAAGAGGTGGGCTACAAGCCGTGGGCTACGAAAGGTGGTTGGCGGCAAATTCACGGTCTTCTTCCGCCGGTGAGGGGCCGAATTCGTCTCCTCCTCCCTCCAGGATGTTTCTTACCTTGTTCAGCAGATCTTCGGGTTTGAAGGGCTTGACCAGGAGGCGGTCATCGAGATTCTCGATCCAGTCCATCTCGGGGAGGGCATCCCTGCTGAAGCCGGTCACGAACATAATCGGGATCAGGGCGGTGATGGTCGAGTCCTTGAGGCGTTGATAGACCCTGTATCCGCCCCCGGCCGGCAGCTTGAGGTCAAGGATGATCAGGTCCGGCTGCTTGGTGACAGCCTCCCTGGTGGCGCCGATCGCGTCGAAGGCCACGATGATTTTATAGCCGACGGCCTTCAACCGTCGCCCGATTATATTCACGAAATTGATGTCGTCATCGACGATAAGGATCAGTTTTGACATAATCCGAGTACTCCTCTTCCCTGTTAAGTAAGCGGTTGATCTCTTCTCTCAGTATCCGGGAATCTACCGGTTTCACCAGGTACCCCTCGACCCCCAGCGCCCGGCTTCGGACCACGTCCGACCTCTGGGCGTGGGCGGATATTATGATGATCGGGATACCCCTGGTCTCGGGATCCGACTTCAGTCGGTAAGCCACCTCGAAACCATCGAGCTTGGGGAGCCTGACATCGAGCAGGAGCAGCTCCGGCCTCGCCTCTCCGGCTTTTTTCAGCGCCGCCTCCCCGTCTTCCGCGGTCAGGACCTCGAACCCCCAGGCCCGCAGCCGCCCTCCCCGCAGCCTCAGCGTATGGGGCTCGTCATCCACCAAAAGGATCTTCTTCCGGCTCGATTCCATCCGCTGCCTATACCGAGATCTTCTTCAGCGTCCAGGACTGCTCGATCGCCTTCAGCAGGCGGTTGGAGGGCAATGGCTTTTGCAGGATGGGGACGTGGCAATCGGCCGCCTCCTTCAACTTCACGGTGTCGATGGCATACCCGGAAAGAAATATCACCGGGATCGCCGCCGTGGCCCTCCCCTGTTTCAGCCGGGCGATAACTTCATATCCGTCCATCCCCGGGAGTTTCATATCCAGCAGGATCAGGTCCGGGAGTTCTTGTTCGGCGATTTCCAGGGCCCGGGAGCCGTTATGGGCGGCCAGAGGTTCGAACCCCGCCCTCCGGAGCAAATCGCCGACAAAATCCGTGATTACCGGATCATCGTCCACCACCAGGACCCGTCTGCTCAATCCTCCGGGCTGAAATGAGGTCTCCCGGTCGAGTTTCTCCCCCAGCGCCTCGACCAACCCGGAAAGATCGCCGGCGTCTGCCGGGAACGAAGCCGAGGCTATCCGCAGCTGGATGTCGATCGGTGAATTGCCGCGGCTGAACCGAAATATTTCCAACCCCCTCCGAATCTCCCGCGCCCGCCGCCGCCCCTCCTCGTTATCTGCCCCTTCGAGCAGGCTCATCCATTCGCCGTCGTCGAGCAGCGCCCAGAGAGGCGCCCCGGGGTCGAGCTCGTCGCTGATTATTTTGCTCAGTCTCTCCAGAAACGGATGAAACCTGTCCTCCAGTTCTTCTTCCAGGGCCCGGCGGTTGGCCAGTCTCACCCCCAGGAGCAGGAAGGGCAAATTATTATCCCCGGTGGCGGCCGTCCGGCGCCGCAGATATTCAGATAAGGATTCCCTGCTTACGCAGTCGGGTATGGTGAAGGTAAACCGGGAACCTTGGCCCGGTTCGCTCTCGACGGAGATCTCCCCGCCGTGCATCTTCACCAGTGACCTGGCGATCGCCAGTCCTAGCCCGCTCCCCGTCACGCCGGGGCCGATCTGGCGGGAGGACTGCGCGAACTTGTCGAAGATCCGGCCCTGCTCGGCCAGCGGGATCCCGATGCCGGTGTCGGCTACGCGACAGCTGAGATAACCCCTTTGGAGCCCGGCCTCCACCGTGATCCTTCCCTCCTCCGGGGTGAACTTCAGGGCGTTGCCGAGCAGGTTGAAGAGGACCTGTTCCAGCCGGTCCCGGTCGGCGTAGATCCGGAAGGAAGGCGGATCCACTTCCATCCCGATCTCGATCTTCTTCTCCCTGACGGCCAGCCCCAGTTTGCCAATATTCTTTTTTACCAGGTCGCTGAAGATAAAGACCGACCGCTGGGGGACGATCCTCCCCGCGTCCAGCCTCGAGATGTCCAGGACGTCGTTGATGGTGCGGCCGAGGCGATCGACCTCTTCCAGAACGATCGACAGCACCTCGGCCTGCTCCCGGTTGATCTTCCCCAGGAGCCCGTCGATCACCTGGCTGGTCCCTTCCCGGATCGAGCTCAAGGGTGTCCGCAACTCGTGCGAGACCATCGAGATGAACTCGGACTTCAACTTATCGAGCTTTTTTTCTTCAGCATTCATCTTATCCACCGCGTCCCCCTGCGGCCCCCGGCTCCATAGCCCACGGCCCGTAGCCCACGGCTTTAGCCGTGGCCAGGCAAGGGCTGAACAAGGCCACCTCTTCCGTCCTACGGCCGGATCTTCGAGAAGAGGTGGGCTACGAGCCGTGGGCTACGGAGAGGTGGGCTACGAGAGGTGGACTACGAGAGGTTGCTTCCGTTCAGCAAATTCATCAGGGACGATTTTTCCGCGGCGCCGATCTCCAGAATTCGCGCCCGGATTATCCGTTCAGACCCGCCGTTGTCTTCCCGGACCTTTTCCAGTTCTTCCAAATTGACAAAGCTCCCGTCCCAGCGGAAACCGGCGGAGAAACGATCGGCGATCTCCTGGCTGCTATCGGTGGCAAAGACGATCTCCTCCTCCCCCAAACCGCGGAGGCGGCCGCAAGCCGCTCCCTGTGCCTGGCAGATAATCAGCAGGGTCTCAAGCTTCAGCAGGGTTTTTTCCCCTTCTTTCACGGTTGAATCCTTTGTGGGCATATCTTCCGGCTCCCTGATTGGTTGCGAGCATTTTAAGGGAGAAAACAAATAGAATAGAAGAAAATATGTATGCAAATAATATGCCAGTTATCGTCAATTCATAGTTGGCAAGCTGAAATAATCGTTTTTCCGGTATTTCCCTCCCCGATTTACTGTTTTGTATCGGCTCTATATTGAGTCAGGTGTGCCGGAAACGAACACCTTATTCAATATGGTGTAATCATTTGTTTTGCGATACGTAACCCGCCTCTTCTCGAAGATCCGGCTATAGACGGAAGAAGGGGGCTTGATTAACCTGGCCACCTTTGAAGAGGTGGGCTACGAGAGGCTTGGGCCTTGCCTACGGATTGCCGTTATGGTAATTTGTCGCTTGTTCAGCATTGAACCAACTTCAACTTTTAACAATCTCTTGAGGTCTCCCGATGAAAAAACCGAGAAAAGAAACAACGGAGCCGAGGGTTCAGGGTTTCGAATTTTGGAGAAGTTTCGCCGAGAATGATTTTTTGTGTTTCCTGGTCACTAATAACCAAGGCTTGATCACCTTCATCAATCCGGCCGGAGAGAAGATGTATGGGTATAAGGCGAAGGAACTGATCGGCCGCCACATCAGCGTTCTTTACAAGGGGATCAAGTTGCTCCCGTCCATTGCCGGCCTGATCAGAAAAAACGCGAAACTCGCCAAGCCCTGGGAGGCGGAGATCTGGAATATCCGCCGGGACGGCACCGAGTTCCCGATCTGGATCGCCACCCATTACCTGCACGACGAAAACGGCCGCCGGGTCGGGGCGCTCAGTATCTCGCGCGACATCAGCCGGGACGTAAAAGCCCGCGGCCAGGCCCAGTACCTGGCCGGCTTGTCGAAGCAGATAGATATGGCCCTGATCTCAACCGATAACCGAGGAATTATTACCAGTATCAACAAGGCCGGGGAACTATTATTCGACTACAATTCGAATGATCTGATCGGTAAATCGATCCGGGTCTTGTATTCCAAGAAAAACCCCTTAGAAAAAATCAATAAATTAAAACGACAGATCGATGGGGGGAAAGGTTTTATCGAACAGCTTTACCTGAGACGAAGAGATGGGACGGAATTTCTGACCTGGCTTTCCACCTCCCCGCTTTACAACGAGGAAGGAAATCTGATCGGATTTTTAGGCGTGGGCCGGGATATCACGGAAGAAGCCGAGGCCCAGGAAAAAGTCAGGTACACGGCCGAACTGGTTGACCGGGCCCATTTCTGCATCCTCTCCACCGATCGGGATAACATCATCCGGTCGATCAATCCGGCGGGGGAGAAGCTCTATGGTTACAAGGCCGGCGAATTGATCGGGAAGGATCGTTCGACCCTTTACCGGGACGTGAAGCTCACCCCGGAGAAGATGAAGATTCTTAACGGCAAGATGAAAAAAGGGGAGGGCTGGGTCACGGAACTGGAAAATGTCCGCAAGAACGGCGAGATATTCCCGGTCCGCTTGGCCACCGCCTATCTTGACGACGAGAGGGGAAAAAGAAAAGGCGCGGTCAGCATCGCCCAGGATATTACCGAGGAGCGGAGATTGAAGAGACAGGCGATCGAGTCGGAGAAGTTGATCTCCCTCGGCCAGGCCGCCGCCGGGATCGCCCACGAGATCAACAACCCGCTCAACGCCCTTTTAAACATCGCCCATATCTTATCCCGGGAGAAATGCCTTGGCGAAGACGAGGACAAGAAATGGCTGATACCCGACTTAAATAATGAGATCTACCGTTTGCGCCAGTTGACCGCGGATTTTATGCAGTTTGCCCGGCCCCGGCCTCTGGCCAAGGACAGGACGGATCTCAATCAGATTTTACGCGAAGTGATCCGGCTCTTTAAACTTGACCGGGAGACCGCCTCCGGCATTACCTACGTCCAGAAATTGCAAAAGGCCGCTTGGGGTCCCGCCGACCCGAATCAGTTAAAACAGGTGATCATCAATATCGTGCGCAACGCGGTCCAGGCATTGGAAGGGAAGGGCCGGGTGACCATCTCTTCCTTCCAGACCGCCCAACAGGTCGGATTCACCATCAAGGATAACGGCCCCGGGATTCCGGAAAATGTGTTAAAGAGAATCTTCGAGCCCTTTTACAGCACCAAATCCCGGGGCAGCGGGCTGGGGATGGCGATCTGCAAGCAGATAGTCGATCAACACCGGGGAACAATCCGGATCGAGAGCAAGGTCGGGTCGGGGACCTCGGTGAAGATTACTATCCCCGGGAAGATCTAAACCTGAACTGAACGTGTTTCGCAAAATGAATATGACGAAATTTTCCATCTTGGTGGTGGACGATGAACGAACCGTCCGGAATACGATCCGCGCGATTCTCGAGGAACAGGCTTATCGGGTGGAGACGGCTCCGGATGGCCGGGCGGCGTTAAAGTCCCTGAAAAACCACTCCTTCGACCTGGTGATCACCGATCTCCGGATGGGGGCCGTTGACGGGTTGGAAGTCCTCAAGTTCGTGAAAAAAACCCACCCCGCGACCGAGGTGATCGTCCTGACCGCCTTCGGTTCGGTGGAGACGGCGGTGGAGGCGATCAAGGCGGGCGCGTTCGATTACTTGAGCAAGCCGGTGGAACCGGAAAAACTTCTCGCCACCGTCCGCAACGCCCTGGTCAAGAGCTCTCTCGAGGGCGAATTGAAGTTGCTCAAGGACAGGTTAAGAACTCAATACGGCCTCCAGAATATCGTGGGGAAGAGCCGGCAGACCGCCGATCTGATCGCGCTCTGCAAGAAGATCGCCCCCACCGAGAGCACCGTCCTGATCACCGGCGAGACCGGGGTCGGCAAACAGCTGGCCGCCGGGGCCATCTACACCCTCAGCCGGCGGGCCGACCGGCCCTTTGTCGAGATCAATTGCGCCGCCCTTCCCCAGGAGATCCTCGAGAGCGAACTCTTCGGTCACCTCAAGGGCGCTTTCACCGGGGCGATGGAAGACAAGAAAGGACTTTTTGAGGCCGCCGACGAGGGGACGATCTTTCTTGACGAGATCGGCGCAACCACCGACGTCACCCAGGCCAAGCTGATCAAGGCGATCGATGAAAAGACCATCCGGAAAGTCGGGTCCACGGAGACGGTCAACATCGATGCCCGGGTGATCGCCTGCACCAACCGGGACCTGGCGGATATGGTCGGGAAAGGGGAATTCCGCAAGGACCTTTTCTTCCGCCTCAACGTGGTCAACGTTTACATCCCCCCCCTCCGGGAGCGGAAAGAAGACATCATCCCGCTCTGCGAGCATTTTGTTCGGGTTTACAGCCAAAAAATCGGCAAGCCCGTTCCCGGGTTCTCCGCCGCCGCCGTCGCTTTCTTGAATAAGCACGATTGGCCGGGCAATGTCCGGGAACTCGAGCACGCGATCGAACGGGCGGTGATCTTCTGCGATGGTTCAACGCTCAATCCGCGCGACTTCAAATTTGTTCCCGATAAGTTCGATTCCGGGACCGAGGAGATCTCCTCTCCCGGAAACGCCTCCCTGGCCCGGATGGAGAAGGCGCACATCCGGCGGGTGCTGGAGTTCTGCGGCGGGAACCGCAGCCAGACCGCCCGCCGGCTCGGCATCGGCCGCAACACCCTGGCCCAGAAGATCAAGAAATACCGGATCAAACTCCCCGCCAGTCAGTAACCCCCGCCCACGATTCGTACCCCACGTCTCGTACCCTACGTCTCGTAGCCCCCGACAGGTACACCACGGCTCGTACCCCACGGCTTGTACCCCACGACTTCAGTCGGGGCCGGGTAAAAGCAATGCCCCGCCCTCTTCCCGTTCCCGACCACTTTTTGAGCCTGCTAATTGTCTCTTATAAAGAGATAAATAAACCTTGATTTATCTCTTTATAAGAGATAAATATAGGGTATGAAAAATATAATTTCATTACTGATTGATGATTTCCACGAACGGGAAATCCCCACTCCTCTGCCTCGGGATGCCTCCGCACCGGGATTGCCGGGGAAGGCCAACGTAATAGTGGGGATGCGCCGGTCGGGCAAAACCTGGTTCTGTTATCAGCGGATGCGGGAGCTGATGGATAAGGGGGTGGAGAAAGCCAGGATCCTCTACCTGAATTTCGAAGACGAGCGCCTCTTGCCTTTTTCCCGCCGGGATTTTCAGCAGATTTTTGAGATCTACTATCGCAAGTATCCGGCGTTTAAAGACCGACAGTGTTATTTATTTCTGGATGAAGTGCAGCTTATTGACGGTTGGGATGCTTTCGTTCGGCGGGTACTGGATTCCGAGCGCCTGGCGGTATTTATCACCGGCTCCTCCTCCAGGTTGTTGAGCTCGGAGATTGCTTCCCGTCTTCGTGGAAGATCGATCGCTACGGAGATATTCCCCTTCAGTTTCTCCGAATTTTGCCGGTTCCACGGAGCCCCCCCATCTCCCCAGCGGTTCGGTTCCAAGACTCGGGCGGCGCTACAGAATCTTGCCGAGCGCTACCTCGAGATTGGAGGATTTCCGGAGATTCAGAATATCGATCCTGATCTGATGCCTCGGATTCTCCAGAACTACGTTGATGTGGTAATTCTCCGGGATATTATCGAGAGGTACTCCGTTCACGGGACCCTGCCCCTGCGGGCGTTGATCCGGCATATTATGAGCGCCGTCGCGACTCCTTTCAGCGTCAATAAGTTTTACAATTCCCTCAAAAGTCAGGGTATCGCCTGCACCAAGAACAGCCTCTACGAATATCTGGAGTACCTGGAGGATGCTTTTTTGATTTACCAATCCCGGGTATATTCCAGATCGGAGAGGGTCAAGCGGGTCAACCCCCGGAAACTGTATGTCATTGATCCCGGCCTCTTGACGGCGATGTCGCTCAACCAGCGGGGGGATCGGGGAGCATACCTGGAGAATCTTGTTTATATGCACCTGCGCCGCCGGGGGTTCAAGCCGGATTACTATCAGACTCGCGAAGGGCGGGAGGTTGACTTTATCCTGGACCGGGTCGACGGAAGCCGCGAGCGGCTGATCCAGGTCTGCTGGGAGATCAAGGATGAATCCACCCGGGAGAGGGAGACCGGCGCTCTCTTGCAGGCGATGGATGAACTGGGCCAGGAGCGGGGGTTGATTGTGACCTGGCTCGACGAGGAGTCACCCGATGAAAGGATCAAGGTTATCCCGGCCTGGCAATGGTTATTGTCCTGACCGTCGCCGCGCTCTTTTTATAATAACCGGCATTATATGCAGATCAGAATGCTGACAACTTTCTCAGTTTCTCCGCCATACCCTCGTCCAGTTCCCGCAATTGTTGGTATTGTTCCAGAGCTTTTTCGGTCTCTCCCCGCCGGGCGTGGATCACACCCAGGTTGAAGCGGGCGATCGGGAGGTCGGGCTCCAGCTCCAGGGCGGCCTGAAATGCCGCGATCGCCTCCTCCGTCCGGCCCATATTCCCGTAGATCACCCCCAGGTCGCTGAGCAGCGCGGCGTCCCGGGGGTGGTGGCGGAGGGCCTCGGCGATCAGTTCCCGCCCGGTCTCCCAGTTTCCCCTCTCGCCGAGGAGGAAGGCCAGCCTCCTCCGGACGGGGACGTCGTCCGGTTTGAATTGGAGGACCTTCCAGTATTCCCGCAAGGCCGCCTGGCAGTCGCCTCCGGCTTCGTAAAGTTCGGCCAGTCTCTTCCGGCTCTCCTCGTCCCCGGTGTCTAGGCGGACCGCCTCCCGGTAGTTGGCCAGGGCCTGATCATCATCTCCCTGACGGTCGTAAACTCGTCCCAGCCCCCGGTAGGCCCGGGAATGGCGGGGGTGGAGGCGAATGGCTTCCTGGAAATTCTCTTCGGCTTCTTCGAACCGCTCCCGCTCAAAGGCGACCACCCCGAGCAGGTAAAGGGCATCGGTGTTTCCGGGGTCGCTTTTTATGGCCCGGGCCAGGTTCTCTTCCGCCGCGTCGAGATCGCCTTCCCGCAAATTGACCGAGCCCAGGGCGAGGTAAAGCTCGGAGCGGAAATCCACCCGGTCTTCCGGGATGGAGAGAGGCAGGTTACAGAAGATCAGGAGCAGGAAGAGGAAAGCCAGGGTTAGGGAAAATCTTTTCCAGCGATGCCCGTGAAACAATTGGGACAGCCGGCAGATCCCGGCCGCGGCGAAGATACTGAAAACCGGAATAAGCGGGATCCGGTAGCGGGAGGTGACGAAGAAAAGGATGATGGCGAAAGAGTAGGCGGCGACCAAGAGATAAAGCAGAAAAAGTTTTCGGAACTGCCGGAAGTAAAACCCCATTCCCAGAAGGGAGAAGGGGAGCAGCAGCCCCATCGGGAAAGCGAAACTCCCGGCCTTCCAGACCAGGCCCCTCAGGATCAGGGAATAATCCCGGAAGAGATAGATATCCAGGTTGCGGGGGACCTCCCGCCCGTTGAAGAAGAGGATCGTCTTCTTCAGCAATCCCCTGGCGAAGGTCAGCGGTTGGGAACGGATATAATCGAAGGTCCGTCCGTAGAAATAGCGGGAGCCGTAAGGCTGGGAATAAATCCCTGCCTCCCGGGAGAGGACGGTCAACTGCCGCCACCCTTCCCCCGGCCGGGTGGTGATCGTCTCTTCGGCCTCGGGGTTATTCCCGATGTAGAAATTCAGCCCCCCGCTGGTCGGCATCAGGATCCAATGCCCGGTCACCCGGTAATTCCGAACCACCACCGGCCCCAAAATCAAACCCATCCCCAGCGAAAACATCACCGCACCGCCCAGCGCCTTCTTCCACCCCCCTCCGCCGCCGCTGATAAGGCCCAAGACCAGCCACAAAACGGCCGCCAAATAAAACAACAGAACCGTCGGCCGAATCACCACCCCCACCCCGCAAACCACCCCGACCCCCGCCCACGTAGCCCAAGGCTTTAGCCTTGGCCTGCGCCCCCCCCGCACGTAGCCCAAGGCTTCAGCCTTGGCCCCTTGTTCCGTCCTTCGCTCCCGAATCCACCCCTCCAATCGAACAAAACCAACCAGGCTCAACAGAAACCACCCCGCCTCCCAGGCGACCGTCAAAAGCTCCCCCTCATAAAAAATCAACGCCCCGGAGATAGCCACCAAACCCGCCGCCCCCGCCCCCACCCGAAAAGAAAACAACATTCTTCCCAGCAAGTAGGTGAGATATACCGTTCCCACTCCGATCAGAACCTGAATTCCGCGCACCAGGAAAAGATCCCTGCCGAAGACCCGGTAAACCCCCGCGAGAAAATAAGGATAAAAAAGCGGCTGCCAGACCGACTCCGGCCCCATCCCCTCCCCGGAAACCGCCGCCCGGGCCAGGGTATCGTAAGTGTGGGAATCGATGATGGGGTGAAAAAAGGTCGGGTTCCGCCGGCGGTTTTCCAGCAAAAACCCCGCCCGGAGCAGCAACCCCGCCCCCAGGATCGCGATTATGATTGTCCGTCTATTCATTGTTCCCAGGAAGATTGTATCTGTATTACTTCAAGGCCGGCAATTCCGCAACCTTGTATTGAGAAAAGGGCCGGCGGAATAAATGCACCGGGACGGAGGTTCGGAGGGAATAAACCGGATGCAGCCGGCAATTAAGAAGCAAAGCATCACTGTTTTCGGATCACCCCGGATCAGGAAGAAATGTGCCACCCCCTTGGGGTGGGAATTATGGTTTAACGTTGTCGATTCCCGGGGCTGCGCCCCGGGTTTTGATGTGGAACCCCGTTGGGGTTCCCGGGGAGGGGGATGGTGCCGTTGGTTCGTCCCGGGGTTGGCACCCCGGGTTATGATGGACCCCTTCGACTCTGCTCCCTTCGACTCAGCTCAGGGTCTTCGACAGGGCAGGCTACCCCGTTGGGGTGGAACCCGGGCCTTATCTCCTCGCCGGACCCCAAGCCTCCTTCGCCAGCCGCCTCCGCCGAAGCAGCATAGCTGCGGCGGCCGGATAGTAGCAAAGCTACGGCGGCTGAACGGGGTTCCACGTCATATCGAAGATCCCGATGCTTCACAATGACCGTGATTTCGACCGGATCGCCCTCCATTGGCTTATATGTCACGATATGTTCCCGGTCGGTAATATTATTCTTGACGGGAGCGCCCAAATACGGCATATTCCCGATCGGTAATATGAATACTCCAACTTCAAAACAACTTGGCGCTGCTGTTCGGGCGAGGCGCAGACAACTGAAGGTCACCCAAAAGGATCTGGCGATGACTTGCGGCACCGGTCTCCGCTTCATTATTGACCTGGAGAAGGGTAAGGCAACCTGCCAGATCGGAAAGGTCCTGCAGGTGTTCCAGGCTCTGGGGTTGAAACTTCAAATCACAAGCCAGAGCGCTGACGCCGTCAATGGCCGGGAACTATGAACGCCTTGATTGTCTATCTGAACTTCGAGAGAGTCGGCAGACTCGAAGAGAATGACAGCGGCGTGCTTCGATTCTCTTACGATCAGGTATGGCTTGAGAAGCCGGGCGCCCTCCCTCTTTCCCGGTCTCTTCCTCTCCAGAGCACGGTCTTCACCGGGAAGAAAGCCAGAGCCTTTTTTGCCGGCATATTGCCTGAAGAGGAACCGCGTAGACAGGTAGCGAAGATCCTCGGGATCAGCGCTGCTAATGACTTCGCGATGCTGGCCGGCATAGGAGGCGAGTGTGCCGGCGCGGTCAGTTTGCTTCCTGAAGGCGATCTTCCAACCGACGCGAAAAGCGGCCGGCGCCGTAAATTGACTGAACCGGAAATTCGACGAGTCGTGTCGGAGTTGCCCCGCCGGCCTTTGATGGTTGGGAAAAATGGACTGCGACTCTCCCTGGCCGGCGCGCAGGACAAACTGCCGGTCATTGTCCTTAACCACGAAATATACCTTCCTCTGGGCGGCGCTCCGAGTACCCACATACTGAAACCTGAGCCGGACCGTTTCCCGGGCCTGGCCGCCAACGAGATGTTCTGTATGACCCTGGCCCGGGCGGTTGGATTGAATGTGCCCGAGATGGATTTTCGCCCAATTGGTGAGAAACCGTGCATTTTCGTTCAACGTTACGACCGCAAGACCGATGAAAAGGGGGTCACGATCCGGATCCATCAAGAGGACTTCTGCCAGGCGCTGGGATTTCCGCCGGAGAGAAAGTACCAGACCGAGGGCGGTCCGACGCTGAGCGATTGCATTTCGCTGCTCCGCGATTGGTCCACGGCGCCCGTCCTCGATATACCCGCGTTCATCAACGGCCTGATCTTCAATGTCCTGATCGGCAACGCTGATGCCCACGGCAAGAACTATTCCTTACTGTATTCCGGCAACGAACGAAGACTGTCTCCTTTCTACGATCTGGTCTCCACTCTCGCCTGGTCCGAACTTTCCCGGACCCTCGCGATGAAGATCGGCGGCTGCAACTCAATCAATGCTTTCTCGATCGGTGACTGGAAGAAGATGGCAATCAAAGCCGGACTCGGTTGGCCGATGATACGAGAGAGAATGGCTGAGAACAGCCGCGCTGTATTGGACAAACTGGATGTCGTAAAAATGCAGACCGGAGAATGCGGAGAAGAAATGGTTGAACGGCTCCACAAGATCATAGGCTACCGCTCGTCCAGAATGCTCGAAGCGCTTTCCCAACAGTAGCAGTAGCCGGACAACACCTTCGAGTCTTCGACAGGGCAGGCTACCCCGGTGGGGTGGTAACCGGGGACCCCGAAGGGGTCACACATTTCAGCCCGGGGTTTAACCCCGGGTTGCAATGTTGTTCGCCTCTCTCCCCTCCGGACCCTGAAGGGGTCCTACATTCCAGCCCGGGGAGAATCCCCGGGTTATGATGTGGAACCCCGTTGGGGTTCATTGGCAGGGGGGATGGCACCGGTAGTCCCGGGGTTGGCACCCCGGGCTGTGACGTAACACCCCGTTGGGGTGGCTTATGGACACCCCAACGAAAGCCCCGCCCTCCCAAAAGGACCCCAAAGGGGTCATACGTTATAGCCCAGGGAAGCTTGCCCTGAGCGAAGTCGAAGGGAATCCCTGGGGTATTGCCCCCGACCTCACCCCCCCCGCCGATTACGAAGGGGGCAAACGTGTGTATCTCCGGAAGATGGCGATCCGGAGATGCCCCTCCATGCCGGATTTCCTGGTTGGTCGATAATCGGGCACCTGCCTCGAACCGGATAGGGGGATTATTGTCCGCTGGGGCTGGAATTTGCTCTCGCCCGAATAACCCCCTATTTTGTAATCTATTATTGTTGAATAACCTATGTTGAATTTCGGCGACTTCCGCGAATAAAAATCGACCCTGGCACGGTTAATGCTTATTTTAAGAATCGCCTGTTACACGTGCGCCGAGTGCGCGGCAAAGTTGACGTTCTCGTAACGGGTGGGAAATCATCTGGCTGTTCGGGTCAATTGGGAACGATGAAGCTTCAGATGATCCAGAAAATCGAGCGAAAAAAGAAGAAACGGGCGAAGGGCGCCCCCTCCCGGCGAAGGGATAGATCGGATTTCAAGCCGGAAGACCGAGTGGGACGGGAAAGAAGACGATAGTTTGATCAGGGAAACACCCTTGGGTTACCGAACGATAAAACCGGAGATCAGGACCCGGGCGGTCCTGGATTTGATCGCGGGGAAGAGCGTCCTGACCGTCTCCCGGAGATACGGAGTCACCCGGTCAACCCTTTACAACTGGCGCCGGGTGGTCGGGACACTCGCCCGGAATTATTTTCGCGGGCCGCCTTCCCGGGAGAAGAAATCAAACGGGGAGCAAGCCGCCCTGGAGAGACAAGAGGAACGTATCCGAATCCTGGAAAAACAGTTGACAAAGCGGAAGGGAGAAGCCGCCGCCCTCCGCGGACAACTGGCGGGCTTGAGGGATATCGCCCGCCCCAGGGAATGCGGGAGTTGCGGCTGCGGCAAGATCTACAAGGTCGGTTATTATGAGATCACGACCGATTATTTTACCCGCCACCTGGCGGGCGGCGACCGAAAAATCAAGGTCCTCCATTTTACCTGCGCCGCCTGCCGGAAGAGTTTCTCCGTGGTCGACCCCTTCCATAATGTCTTTATGCTCTCCCCCGACCGGGAGGAGGGGGTGAACGGCGACTGGATCTTGCAAAAGGCGAAAGCGGGGGCGGGTTCGACTTCGCCCAAGCCGTATTGTTAAACTGCCTGAACACCGGAAAATATTTATTGACAGGAGCGGCCGAAAAGCCGAAAATATTTAACCGGGAAATTTTTGGAGCTGTATCTCCGGCAGAAGCCTATGAAATTTAAATGCGGTGTGATGATATCACTGGTTGTAAATACATCCGCCGCAAAGTAAACAAAAATACCAGACGCTTGCGCCTGCCCGTCTGGAATGGCAGGCTTATGGTGGTTTGAAGTCCCGAGATTACTAATAATAAGGAGAGGAAGTAATGAAGAAGATCCGTCGGGTCCTGTTTCCCGTCCTGCCGTTGGTTTTAATATTGTTGATGGTCTGCGCCTTGCCGGCCGGGGCCGAGGAGGAAGCGGCGGTCTCGGAACCGGTCGCGCTGCCTTCCGATGACGGCTCGCTGATCGCCGGGGAGGCGGGGGTCTGGACGGAGGAGATGGGGGAGGAGCCCGGGGAGCCGGAGGTATTCTTTTTGGCCGGGGACGAGGCGGGGCGGCATATCATCGTCCAGGAGATGATGCTCGATGAGGAAGAGGGGATCAGCGCCACGGTGGTGATCGAGCTTACGAGCGTTCAATCCACATCGCAGCACCCGGAAGAATTACCTATTGGTATTCTGCCCGAAGGGATTCAACCAGGCCTGGGGACTCCCAGTATAGCTACGGGTACGGGGTACAGGAGAGTAGATGGCTCGAATGGTGGCTGGTGGTGGGAGATAACCGGGGCGACCGATGTATTCCGAGGCGAAAACAATGGGGAAAAGCCTCATTTCCTGGTAGATTATGGCTCCGTTTACGGCCCGTGCAGCGGTTGGGATATGACGATTAAGTGGTATTATCCCGATGGGAGTTTCGCTTTTGAAGCGACAACGCATTTCTCCGGCCCTGCTGACGGGTGGTATTATCCAAGGGCAAATGTAGTCTGGTGGTTAAATGGAGTAACTAAACCTGGCAAATGGGATGCCAAGGTTTACACAAACGGATCATACAAGAATCATAAAAATTGGACCTTATATTACCAGCTCGCCGACCACACGATGGCCAAGGATTCCTCCGGGAGCAACCGGACCACGCAGTTCACCTCCGACGATTACGCCGCCTACAACTGGATCAAGCTCAGCAAGCTTACCTACGGGGCGACGGTCCAGTGGAAGTGGTACTACCCCAACGGTTCGCTCTACACCACCTCCTCGGCGACCTGGCCTGAGCCCTCGGGAAGGTACCATTCCTCGGCCACCGCCTGGTGCGCGATGTACATCAGCGGCCACTCCCCGCAGAATTACGGCGGGAACTGGCAGGTCAAGGCTTACGTGGACGGCGAATATCTTTATACCGATACCTTCAATATCGAGGTTCTGACCCGCTATGACGCCGAGGTGAGGGACATCTGGCTCGACCCCTCCGAGTCCGCTCTTAAAGTGGGGGATTCGGGGAGGGTTTACGCGCAGTACAAGAACACCTCCGACGTGGCGGCAACCTTCGACGCCCGGATCATCGTCAAGAAACCCGACGGGACCTCCACCTACGCTTATATCGACAACTGGAGTTTCGATTACAACCAAGTCAAGAACCTCTACTGGCCCGGCTACGTTTATAATCAGTCCGGACAATATATGGTGACGGCCGAGATCTACGACAACCAGGGACGCGATTCCGGCTGGTCTTCCTCCCGCCGCTACGCCTCCCGGACGGAGTACTTCACCATCAGCGCCCCCGCCTTCTCGGCCGAGGTCCAGGACATCTGGCTCGACCCGGCCTCACTGATCAAGGGCGACTCGGGGAGGGTCTATGCCAAATACAAGAACCTCTCCGCGACCTCGGCCTCCTTCGACGCCCGGATCATCGTCCGCCGGCCCTCCGGCAGCTCCTCGTACGCCTATATCGAGGAGTGGGGCTTCTCCTCCGGCCAGGTGAAGAACCTCTACTGGGACAATTATGGCTATACCGAAGGGGGGACCTACACCGTTACCGCCGAGATCTACGACAACCAGGGGCGGGAGTCCGGCTGGTCTTCCTCCCGCCGCTACGACGCCCGGACGGAGTATTTCGAGGTCGCCTCTCCACCGGAAGAACTCTTTGACGCCGAGGTCCGGAGCATCTGGCTGGAACCCGCCGACCCGGTCCGGGGCGGCACGGCCGGGGTTTACGCCCAGTACAAAAACCTCTCCCGGACCGACGGCCCTTACGGCGGCGCGGCCACCTTCGACGCTCGGATTATCGTCCGCAAACCCGACGGCGGTTCCGACTCCGGGTATATCGATGACTGGTCATTTTCCGCCAACCAGACGAAAAACCTCCAGCGGCCGAGTTACCGTTTCGATCAGGCCGGGGAGTACAGGGTCACCGCCGAGATCTATGACAACACCGGCCGGCAGTCGAACTGGCCGTCCTCGAAGCGTTTCGATTCCCGGGTGGAATATTTCTCCGTCGGCGCCTCCACCCCCGTGCCCCCCCCGACCCCGTACGGCCCCACCCCGCCGCCGGAACCCACCCCGCCGCCCCCGATCGGAGACCTGACCTTCACCATCCCGGGCACCGGTTGGGTGATCGGCTTGGACGAGCTGTATTTCGACCCGGACCGGAAAGAGTACCGGGGATCGGGCACCCTCTCCGTCCCCGGCCTGCCCACGATCCAGATCGGGGCCGGTTTCCGCCAGGGTTACCTCTACTGGGTCCACGCCGAGGCCCAGGACCTCAACATCCCCATCTACACCGTGGTCTTCCTCCAGCGGCTGGGGTTGGACATCAACCACCTCGACCCCGGCCCGCCCTCCCCGGTGATCGTCGGCGAGGCCGGGATCTCCGCTGGTCCCTCCTGGACCATCCCCCTGATCAACGAGTCGGTGGTCCTCCTGGCCGCCGACCCGATCGCGTTGACCATCGACACCAGCGATTACGTCGAGCTCTCCGGCGAGCTGACCCTCTTCCAGCCCTCCGGGGGGACGATGCTCGGGTCTATCTCATTCCTGCTCTGGGATTGGGACTACAGTTTTTCCGGTTTTGACGTCTTAAGAGCCCTGGTGGGCTTGAGCCGGACGCGGGGCTTTTACGCCGAGTCTTACCTCAATATCCTCGATATCCTCAAAGGATCGAATACCTTCAATATCGATCCCCGCTGGAACGTCTCCGGCCGGGGGCGGGGATCGCTCGGGGTTCCCTCCTATGTTCCCCTGATCGGAGGATACCAGCTCGGCGGTTTCGAGACGGTCCTGACCAACAACTACCTGGCGGGCGAGGGCTGGGCGACCGCGCTCCTGTCGATGGCGGCCAAGTTCAGCTTCGACGGGAAGATCGAGTTCGGGTCCAACCTGGAAGGCCTGGGGGTAACCAATATCCCCGCCTCCGTCCTCCTCGGTTACTCCTCCCCGGAAGAGTTCGCGCTCTCTTCCTCCTCGGAGATCGAGGTCCCCGCGGGCTTGAACCGGGCGGTCTTCCGTTTCGCCTGGAGTTCTCCCGCCGAGACCTCCGTGACCCTGGTCTCCCCCTCCGGAGAGGAGATCAGCCCGGCCGAGGCGCCGCTCGATTCGCCTTACGCCAACTACCTGGCGGACCCGGAGCATCGCGAGGCCTGGTACGTGGTCAAAGATCCGGAAGCGGGACAGTGGCGCTTCCAGCTCTCCAACCGCTCCATCGGCGATCTCACCGTCGAGCTGATGAACGTGCTCGACCCGCCCCGGGTGGAGATGGCCTTCCCCGGTACCCAGGCCCTCTCCGGGGTCAAGACCAACGGGGACGTCATCCGCCTCTCCTGGGACGTGGAAGATATCACCGGCACCGAGACCATCAGCCTCTATTACGATACCGACAACGAAGGTTACGACGGCTGCCGGATCGCTTCCGGCCGCTGGGCCGCCCGGGGCTACTACGATTGGAATATCGACCACTCCGTCCCCTCCGGACGCTACTTCATCTACGCCCTGCTCGATAACGGGAAGAATATGCCCCGCGGCTCCTATATGCCGGGGATAGTCACGGTGGAGAACGGTCAGGCGCCGGATACCCCCCGCGACGTCTCGGTGGAAGTGGTGGAAGGGGAGATCTCGGTCGCCTGGGAAGCCAACCAGGAAGAGGATCTTTTGGCTTACGTCGTGGAGTGGACCGACGACCTGACCGCCCTAAATTTCGCCCATCGCCTGGCGGTGGGGACGGAGACAAGTTGCCTGCTCTCCCAGCTCGACAACGGCCGCACCTACAAGATCGCGGTCAAGGCGGTCAATCGGGATGGGCACGAGAGTCTCCCCTCCGAGGTCAGCCTGGCCTCGATCAGCGTGGCGGACGCCAATCACTCCCCCCGCCTGACCTCCCGGCCACCGTCGGCGGCCCGGGCGGGCGAACCGTATAGCTACCAGATCGTCGCGATGGATCTCGACCCGGGCGATACCCTCACCTACACGCTGGACGAGGGTCCGGAAGGGATGACCCTCAACCGGGAGAGCGGCCTGATCGAGTGGCAGCCGGAAGTTAACGACGCCGGCCAGGTCCGGGTGGCGGTGACGGTCAAGGACGATCTTGGTTTTCTCGATACCCAGGTCTTCGACCTCGATGTTTACAATGATTATATGGTGAATATCGCCCCCGAGATTCTCTCCAGTCCGCCCGCCGAGGCCGAGGTGGGGCAGCCCTATTCATATCAAATCGAGGCCGTGGATATCGACGGCGACGACCTCTCCTTCGAGCTGCTCCAGGGACCGGTCGGGATGACCCTCTCGCCTGACGGCCTGCTGGAATGGCTCCCGACCGAGGAGAACGCCGCCGGCGAGAACCTGGTCCAGGTCAAGGTCACCGACGGCCGGGGCGGCAAGGCGGTCCAGAGTTCCAACATCTTCCTCTTCTGGTTCACCCCTTACGGGGCCGAGGCCCGGGAGATCTGGCTCAGCCCGGAGGGAATCGAGGCGGGGTCGGTCTCCGATATCTACGCCCGTTTCGCCAACACCTCCGAGGAGAGCGGACCTTACGGCGGCGCCGCCACCTTCGACGCCCGGATCGTGGTTATGAAGCCGGACGGCAGCTCGACCTACGGCTATATCGATGACTGGAGCTTTGAGTGCGACGAGGTGAAGAACCTCAAATGGGCGGCTTATCTCTTCGACCAGCCGGGCGAGTACAAGATCACCGCCCAGATCTACGACATCAACGGCCGGCAGTCCGGCTGGTCGTGGTGGAACCGTTTCGACTCCAAGAGCGAGTACTTCACCATCGCCCCCGGCCCCACCCCGCCCCCCACTCCGCCCCCCACCCCGCGGCCGCCCGACCCCACCCCGCCGCCCCCCGGGGACTATCCCGACATCCGGGTCGAGCCGCTCTCGCTCGATTTCAACTACTCCGAGCTAAAGAGTTTGAGCCCCTTGAAGAACCTCGCCCGCTCGAAGGACGCCGTCTCCGGCGACTCCGAGGGACTGATCCTCGATCTTGCGGCCGGGGCCTATCGCCTGATCGAGGGGCCTGAATATACCGGCTTCGAGATGGACGGCTACGACCTGCTCAGCTCCCCCGGCGACCCGGCCCTGCCCCGCCGGGTGATCCGGATCGCCCTCCCCCCCGAGGTTGACGGCTCAACCCTGTCCCTGGAGATTCTCCAGAGTGAGGAAACCGTCCTTGAAGGAGAGTATGAGATAGAACCCGCCCCACCCTTCGCGACCTGGGACGGCACCCAGGTGGTCTACGAGTGGGGCGAGGGGAAACGGATCGTGGACGGGAAGAACCTCAATGTCTATGAACTGGACTCGGCTTACCCGGCCCAGCCGGCCGGGATCACGGACGCGGGGATGATGCGGAAGTGGAAGTACGTGGAGATCGAGTTCCGCCCCTTCGCCTACAACCCGGTCAGGAAAGAGCTGACCCTGGTGAAAAATCTCCGGGTTGCCGTCCGCTACCGGGAAGAGCCCCCGGTCAAGACCCTCTCTGGCGTTGACCTCCTTCACGATACCGTGATGGACGAGACCGCCTCCGGCTTCTTCGACAACTTCCCCCAGGCCGAACAATGGTACCGGGAGGCGGCCCCGCCGCGCAAGGCGGCCCTGGAAGGGCAGTACGATTATGTCATCATCACCTCCAACGCCATCCGGACCAACGCCGCCGGTTTCAGCGGCTTTGTCGCCCACAAGGAAAAACTCGGCTTCTCGGTCAAGGTGGTCACCGAGGATGACTTCGGCTCCTTGACCGGACCCTCCCCCAACGGCCGGGCCGAAAAGATCCGGAAGTGGCTCCAGGATAATTACGCCTCCCTGGGGATAAAGTTCGTCATCCTGATCGGCGACCCCCGGACGGACAGTTCCGACGTCCCGATGAAGATGGCCTGGCCGCGGCGGAACCAGACCTGGGAGACCTCCTACAAGGAAAGCCCCACCGATCTCTACTACGCCGACCTCTCCGGAGACTGGGACCTCGACGGCGACGGCTACTTCGGGGAATACGGTAACGACACCGGCTGGGGCGGCGCCGACAAGGCGGCCGAGGTTTACGTGGGAAGGATCCCGGTTTACAACTCCGATTACGCCTCCCTCAACTCCATCCTGACCAAGACCGTCGCCTACGAGACCGCCTCCGGCGACCTTTCCTGGCGGGAGCGGGTCCTGCTCCCGATGGAGCCCTCCGACGGCAACACCCCCGGCTGGCACCTCGGCGAGGGGATCCGGAACAACTACGCCCGCCCGCGGGGCTTTGAGACCTTCCGGATCTACGACCAGGAATACGGGCTCGACCCCGTCCCGGAGAAGACACCCTGCAATCCCACCAACGTCAAAAACGAGTGGGTCAACGGCTACGGCCTGGTCACCTGGTGGACCCACGGTTCCCCGACCTCGGCCTCCGACGTCTTCTCCTCTTCCCTCTGCCAGTATCTCGACGATTCCAAACCCGCCCTGGTCTTCCAGAACTCCTGTCTCAACGGGCACGTGGAGACGACCAACAACCTCGGCTATTACCTCTTGCGCCGCGGCGCGGTCGGGACGGTCTCGGCCAGCCGGGTCTCCTGGTACAACCCCGGCTACTGGGACCGCAACGGCTCCAACTCCGGGATGGCCTACCGCTACTCGGGGAGGATCCTGACCGGGGAGACCGCCGGCGAGTCGCTCTTCAATATGAAGGCGAACGAGAATATGGGCCAGGCCGAGTACTGGATGAACCACCTGGTCTTCAACCACTACGGCGACCCCTCGATCGCGCTCAACGCCGGGAAGAACATCGCCATCCACAACGACGGCAACCGGGAACTGACCGTCAGCTCGATCTCCAGGCAGAACAACTCCTCCTGGCTGCAAGTGATGCGCGACGAGTCGCTTCCCTTCTCGATCGAACCGGGCGGTTCGAAGCTGGTCACCGTCCGGGTGGATCGTCTCAATGTCTCCCCCGGCACTTACACCGACCGGCTCCTGGTCTATTCCAACGACCCCGACCAGAGCCCCTATCCGGGCGGGGTTTACGCGACCCTCAAGATCAGCTCGATCGAAAAGCCCGACCTGATCGTCGATCCTCCCGCCCCCGATGACGGCTTCACCTCCCCGCCCTTCGAGATCGGCCAGGAGTTGGACTGGTTCGTCAACGTTTACAACGTCGGCGAGGGCGACGCCGCCGGATGCAGCCTCGGCTACTACCTGGGGACCACGTCTTCGGACTATTCCCGGCTGATAATGACCGCCTCCGTGGAGTCTCTGGGGGCGGGGGGCAGCGCGATCAAGCACAACCAGTACGCCTTCACCGCCGCCGACAAGGGGCTGCGCTACCTCAACGTCTTCGTGGACAAGGACGGCGTGGTCGGCGAGAACAACGAGAACAACAACAAGGCCTCCTACGGCCCCTTCCAGGTCGGCCCGGCCGCCACCCCCACCCCCGTCCCCACCGTCCCGGCCACCCCGACCCCGGTCCCCACCGCTACCCCGCGGGCGATCACCCCCACCGCCACCCCTTACCGGCCGACCCCGCCCCCCACCGCCACCCCGGCTCCCACCCTGACCCCGGGTCCGCCGGAAAAAGTTCCCCACACGGTGGCCGGAAGGGTCTTCAATAAGGACGGCTCGGCGCCCGCGGTCCTCAACTTCGCCGCCCACGTCGTCACCCGGCCCGAGGAACTCCTGACCCAGGACTCCCCCGGGAGCGACTACGAAAACGGCTGGTGGCAGGTCAACGTCGGCAACCTTGAGTCCGGCTGGGCCGCCGGGGAGAATCTCCACTTAAACTTCCTCAACCCCTACAACGGCCAGTACGGATCCTGGGAGTATGTCTTGAGCGGGGACGATCCGGAAGAGCTGGGCGACTACTACCTCGGCACCAGGATCAAGGAGAGCATCCCGCTCCGGGTCACCGCGCGGACCAACATCAACGCCGTCACCCTGATCGAGGCCGCCGGGGTCCTGACCGCCGCCGACCTGGCCGAGCGGGTCCCCAACTGCAAGGTCATCTACCGCTGGAACGCCCTGGAGCAATGTTACGAGGGCCACGTTCGGGGTCTGCCGCTCGGCGACTTCCCCGTCCAGCCTTACCACCCGTACTTCGTCTCCGTCAGCGCCCCCGGCGACTGGATCCAGACCGGCGACGTCTCCGAGCTGCCCTACTATGAATTAATTACCGGCAGCGGGAGGACCAAGGTCAACGCCATCGTCTTCCCGGCCGATATGCTCCACCTCCGGACCGCCGCCGACCTCGCTTCCGACATCCCGAACTGCAAGGTCATCTACCGCTGGAACGCCGAAGAGCAATGCTACGACGGCCACGTCAAGGGCCTGCCATTGAACAACTTCCCGATCCGGGCCTGGGAGCCCTACTTCATCTCCGTCGACGCCGCCGGGATCTGGCCTTAAGAATGCGGAATTGAGAATGCGGAACTCGGAGAGAATGCGGAATTGGGAATGCGGAACTAAGAATGCGGAATGCGGAATTGGGAATGCGGAATGCGGAACTAAGAATGCGGAGAGAATGCGGAATTGAGAATGCGGAATTGGGGGTGATGCGATGGGGGATTGGAATGCTGGTCAAATTATGGAGGAAGGCAAAACGTATGATCTGGACGGGAGGTTATACAACTTTTCTCTCCGGATAGTGAAATTGGTCAGGTTGTTTCCGAAAGAGACTGCCGGTTGGGAGATGGGGCGACAGTTGATCAGGGCCGGGACTTCAATAGTGGCCAATTTCGAGGAAGCCAGGGGCGCCTTCAGCCGGGATGATTTCATCTACAAAATCTCAGTCGCGTTTAAGGAAGCTCGGGAAACAAACCTCTGGTTGAGGCTGATCGGGGATTCGGAACTGATACCACAAAACAAGATCGAGACCCTGATTCAGGAATCCGCGGAAATCCGCAACATCCTCGGAAAAAGCCTGAAAACCGCCCGAAAAAACCGCCCAAAATAACCACTTCCGCACCCAAAAAAGTTCCGCATTCCGCATTCATAATTCCGAATTAACAAAGTTCCGCATTCTCAATTCCGAATTAACAAAGTTCCGCATTCCCAATTCCGAATTTAAAAAGTTCCGCATTCCGCATTCCCAATTCCGAATTAACAAAGTTCCGCATTCATAATTCCGAATTTAAAAAGTTCCGCATTCCGCATTCCCAATTCCGAATTAACAAAGTTCCGCATTCTCAATTCCGAATTAACAAAGTTCCGCATTCCCAATTCCGAATTAACAAAGTTCCGCATTCCCAATTCCGAATTAACAAAGTTCCGCATTCTCAATTCCGAATTAACAAAGTTCCGCATTCTCAATTCCGAATTAACAAAGTTCCGCATTCTCAATTCCGAATTAACAAAGTTCCGCATTCCCAATTCCGAATTAACAAAGTTCCGCATTCCCAATTCCGAATTAACAAAGTTCCGCATTCTCAATTCC